>Ga0233425_10000277_pt1 | contig 135710 bp, 95 predicted proteins | sample Watercolumn_Towu_2_FD_181712 | JGI IMG/M metagenome (GOLD analysis project Ga0233425, IMG submission 181712) | Freshwater microbial communities from Lake Towuti, South Sulawesi, Indonesia - Watercolumn_Towuti2014_140_MG | ecosystem: Environmental > Aquatic > Freshwater > Lake | place...
CGGGACATTCGCCCTCAACCGGATGTTGCTGACCAATGCCACCGCCGGCACGGTTGCCACCATCACAGGCAGCAACCTCCAGTTTACCGGCAGCGCGCCGAAGATCATCCTCAACAGCACGGGCAATGACGCCAACTTCGTCATCAGCAACAACATCGAGTTGGCCTCGCGGCTCGGGATCACCAACACCGTTGCCTTTGCCGGCGGCAACCGCGCGTTGTTCCTGGTCGGCGAGATCAGCGGCACCAACGGCTTCTTCAAGGGCGGCCAGAACTGGGACCTGCACCTCGTCAACGCCAGCAACACCTTCCAAGGCGCCGTCTCCATCAGCGGCGGCGGCATCGTCATCTACGGCAGCCAGAGCTTTGGCTCGAACGGCAATGTTGTGACATTGTCGGGCACGACCTTGACAGCATCCAACGCCGCCAGCGGTTACACCGTTGCCAATCCGTTCATCATCCGCAACGCCTCCACCATCAGCTTGGCCGGTGCGCAACTCGGTCTGTCGGGCGCGCTCAGCGGCGACACCCTGTACAAAACCGGCGACGGCGGCGTCCTGACGTTGCTCGACGGCGTTTCGGTGACGAACATCGTCAACATCGGCGGCAACATCGTGTTTGCGGGCACCGCCCTGAACAGCACGAACATTAACTTCCGCAACGCCGGCATGATGATCTTCAGCAATGACAACAACCTTCTCCTGACCCGGCCGACGTTCAGCGGCAGCAACAGCCTGTGGATGGTCGGCGGCGGCAGCGTGACGCTGTACACTACCAACACCTACACAGGCGGCACATACATCCAAGCCGGCACACTTGCGGTGAACAGCGATCTCAACCTCGGCGAGCTTACCGGCGGCGTGACCATCAGCAACGCCACGTTGTCGGTGCTCGCTGATCTTACTTCGTCCCGCAACATCACCTTGAACGCGGCCGGCACCCTCAGCGTGGCCGACACGTACCGGATGATCCACAGCGGTATCATTACCGATGGCGTCGGAACGGTCGGCGCCTTGATCAAGAGCGGCCTCGGCACGCTGATCATCAGCGGCCAGGTGGCCCACAGTGGCACAACGGAGATCAGCAACGGCACGTTGATAGTCAACGGCACGGTCTCCGCCGGTGGCGGCACGATGACGATTGCCGACAGCGCGACGTTGAGCGGCGTCGGTTTCATCAACCGGGATGTCCTCCTGAGCAGCAACGGCATGATCAATCCGGGCAGCTTCGGAACGGGCACGCTGACGGTGACCAACCTCTATTGGAACGGCGGCGGCACCTACGTGTGGGGTGTCAACAACTTCGGCGGCGCCGCCGGTGACACCAACGGCTGGAGCCTGCTGCGCGCGCGCGGCGCGATTGTGCTGACGAACGAGACGACCCAGTTCAACGTAAATCTGGTGACCTTGGATGCGTCGGGCAATCAAAGCTTGGCTGCAGGCTGGTCGCCGGAAAGCTCCGGGAGCTGGTTGATTGCGACGGCGGGAACCAACATCCAGAACTTCAGCGAAGAGAACTTCCGCATTGACGTTAGCAACTTCTCCAACGAGTTCCTTGGCGCGTTTGCCCTCGTTCTGAACAACGGGACGAACCTGAACTTGGCTTACCAGGGAGCGTACATCTGGACGAACGCTTCCGGCGCCATGGGGTGGTGGGGCACGAATGGCAACTGGCGCGGCAATGTGGCGCCGGTCAGCAGCAACATCACGGCGATCGTCTTCCGCGGCCACGGCACCGCCAGCAACAACATTGCCGATCCGTTTGTCTTGAACCGCGTTACCTTTGAGATTGGCGCTGGCTCCAACCAGACGTTGGCCGGCAGCACACTGAAGTTTAGCGGCTTCCAACAGTCCATGCTGAACCAGAGCGGCAGCGGGACTGTGCAGATTCTCAACAACCTGATGATCTCCAACAGCCTCGCCTTTGGCGGCACCGGCGTCGGCGACGTGATCATCAGCGGCGACATCAGCGGCCGGGCGTTCAGCAAGACCGGTCCGTGGCTGTTGGCGCTGTACGGCTCGAACAGCTTCAGCGGAACCATCACCGTCAGCGGCGGCACGCTCGCGGTCAACAACACCAACAGCCTCGGCGCCGCCGGCAACTTGCTGGTGCTCAGCGCCGCGACGTTGCAGGCGACCAACACAGTCGCGCTCGCGCAGGCCGTGCGTGTGACCAACGCGACGGTGTACGTGAACGGCGTCGCCACGAGCTTGACGATCGGCGGAGCGGTCAGCGGTCCCGGCAGCCTGACGAAGACCGGTCTCGGCACGTTGATTCTGGCCGGCGCCAACAGCTACACCGGCACGACCTACATTACCGCGGGTGTGTTGCAGATCGCCGGCAGCACGTTTGCGAGCCGTGTGGTGAGCAACGACAGCGCCCTGTTGATCACCGGCAACATCGCCAACCTTGGCAGCGCCATCAATGGCATCGGCAGCCTTGCGGTGCAAGGCGGCACGGTGGCGCTCTACGGCACCAACACCTACCAGGGCGGCACTTGGATCCAGAACGGCGGCACATTGCAGTTCACCAACGAAGCGAACCTTGGATTCCTCGGCAACGCGGTGCAACTCAGCAACGGCACGTTGCAGGCGATGGCGAACCTGAATTCGTCCCGCAACATCACGTTGAACGCGGCCGGCACGTTAAGTGTGGCCAACGACTACATCGCGGGCTACAGTGGCATCATTACCGACGGCGTCGGAACGGTTGGCGCCCTGATCAAGAGCGGCGCCGGCACGCTGGTGCTCAGCGGCATGGTGGCGCATGGCGGCGTCACCGCGATCACCAACGGCACGTTGGTCGTCAACAACACCGTCCTGGCCGGCGGCGGCGTGGTGACGGTGTACAGCAACGCGACGTTGAGTGGCAGCGGCGCGGTCAATCGCGACGTCGTGGTCAACAACGGCGGCGCGATCAATCCGGGCAGCTTCGGAACGGGAACGCTGACGCTGAGCAACCTGTCCTGGTACGGCGGCGGCGCGTATGTGTGGGAAGTGAACAACTTCACGGGCACCGTCGGCACGGCAAACGGTTGGGACTTGCTGCGAGTGAATGGCGCGGTTGTCCTGACAAACGCCACGCCGTCGTTCAACCTGAACCTGGTGACATTGGATATTACCAACAGTCCGGGAGCGGCGGTTGGTTTCAACAGCAGCAGCACCGGTAGCTGGCTGATTGCCACCTCGACCGGTGGATTCACGAACTTCAATGCGCAAAACTTCCGCATTGACAGCAGCGCCTTCGTGAATTCCTACGAAGGCGGATTCGGGCTTGCCACGAACCTTGTTGCTGGCGGGACCAACCTGTATCTGACCTATGAGCGGGCGTACACCTGGACCAACAAGGCCGGCGGTACGACTCCTTTCGCTTGGACGACCACGAACAACTGGCTGGGCGGCGCACGGCCGACGAACAACAGTGTGTTGACCACGCTGCTGTTCCTTGGCAATGGCATCGCCAGCAACGACTACGCCGGTCCTGACCCGTTCATGGTGAACAGGATCACGTTTGGGATTGGCACCGGCTCCAATCAGACTCTGGCCGGCGGCACGTTGCAGTTCATCGGCTTCCAGCAGTCGGCGGTGAACCAGAACAGCAATGGCTGGGTCCGGATCAACAATGCCCTCATCATCTCCAACAGTCTCGCCTTCGGCGGCAACGGCCTCGGCACGATCAACATCTATGGCAACATCAGCGGCGGCTTTGACAGCAATGCGTTCACCAAGACGGGTCCGTGGCTGCTGAATCTGTTCGGGACGAACACCTTCACCGGGAACATCCTTGTCAACGGCGGCACCTTGGGCATCAACAATGCCTACAGCCTTGGCGCCAGCAACAACCTGCTGGTCCTGAATCGCACGGCGTTGCTGGCGACAAACATGGGCGCATTGGTGATCCGTCTCCCGCAGTCGCTGCGCTTTACCAATGCGATCATTGACGTCCCGCAGAGCTTGTACACCGTGACGCTCGACGGAACGGTCAGCGGTTCGGGCAGCTTGACGAAGGCAGGCTTGGGCACGTTGGTCATGGGCGGCACCAATACCTACATTGGCATGACGTACGTCAGCAGCGGCACATTGGTGATGTCCAACACGACGTTCTACAGCCGCGCGATCAGCAACGACAGCGCGTTCATATTCGCAACGAACGTCAGCTATGGGTACGTGATCAGCGGCGCCGGCAGCCTGACCATTCGCAACAGCGCGGTCACACTCGCCGGATCCAACACGCACTCGGGCGGCACCTTCGTTCAGGGTGGGACACTGACGGTGCTCAGCGACGCCAACCTGGGCGCCAGCAATGGCCTGCTGGCGCTGAACAATGCCACACTGGCGCCGGTGTTCGATTTGAATATGTCGCGTGACATGGCGGTGCAAAACACCGGCACACTGAACATCAACAGCGGCTATACGATGGCCTATAACGGCGTCATGACCAACGTCGGCGCCCCGACGCTGGTCAAGATTGGCGCGGGCACGCTGGTGCTCAGCAACGCGAGCGTCATCGGCACCAACATCGCCATGCAGATCCGCGCTGGTACGCTGATGGCCAACGGCATCTTCAATACCGGCGCCGGCACGCTGGCGATGTACAGCAACACACTGTTGACCGGCTCCGGTTTTATCAACCGCAACGTGATCCTCACCAGCAACGTCACCGTCAATCCGGGCAGCTTCGCGACAGGGACCCTGACGGTGAGCAACCTGTACTGGAGTGCCGACAGCATTTACACGTGGCAAGTGAACAACTTCGGCGGCGCAGCCGGCGCAGCCACCGGCTGGGACCTCTTGCAGGCAACGGGCGGGATGTTCTGGACGAACACGGTGCGCAAGTTCAACCTGAACCTGGTCACGCTGGATGCGCTCGGCAACCCCAATGTCGCCGCGAACTGGGGCAATACCAACGCCGACTGGTTGATCGCGACGGCGTTGAACGGGCTGACGAACAACTTCAACGCGAACAACTTTAATCTCAACCTTGGCGGCTTCTCCAATGCGTACGATGGCGCGTTCGGATTGTCCCTGCGCGGCACGACGACCAACCTGTACCTGACCTTCGAGGGCGCCTACATTTGGACCAACACGGCCGGTGGCGCGGACATCTGGGCGAACGCCGGCAACTGGCTCTACGGCGCGGCACCTTCCAGCAACAGCCTCTCGACGTTGATGGTCTTCCGCGGCAACGGCACTGCCAACTACGACAACGCCGCCGAGTTCATCGTCAACCGCCTGACATTCGACGTTGCTGAAGGTTCCAACCAAACGTTGACGGGCGGTCCGCTGCGGTTCGACGGATTCAGCTTCAACCAGGCGCCTGAAGTGCGTCAGTACAGCAACGGCACGGTTCAGATTGACAACAATTTGGTCATCCCCACCAACGGCCTCCCGATGATTGGTGGCGGCACCGGCACCATCACCCTCAACGGCGATATCAGCGGTGGCGGTACCAGCTCGTTCACCAAGTCCGGTCCGTGGCAGTTGGAGCTGTTCGGCTCGAACTCGTTCATCGGCACCATCCGCATCAACGGCGGCACCCTGGCGGTCAACAACCCGTACAGTCTCGGTGTGTACAGCAACACCCTCGTCCTCAATAACACGGCGTTGCAGGGCACCAGCAGTATTGGCCATGCCATCTTCTTCACCAACGGCGTGATCAGCGTTCCCACGGGTACGCTGACGCTCACCGGTACCAACGCCGGCTCGGGTGTCCTGACCAAGAGCGGCGACGGTATGTTGATCTTCAGTGGGTCGAGCATCTACACGGGATTGACCTACATCAGCGAGGGCACGTTGAAGATCACCAGTATGTTCTCCAGCCGTCTGGTCAGCAATGACAGTTCGTTTGTGATCGCCACCAACCGCGACTACACGTATCCGATCCAAGGCGCCGGCAGCGTGACGATCCAGGGCGCCACGGTCGGACTGTTGGGCAACAACTCGTACACAGGCGGAACATGGATCCTCGACGGCACGCTGCGCCTGACCAACGATAACGCCCTCGGCTTCAGCACCGGCGGGATTACGATGAGCAACGGCACGCTGGAACTGTCCACGCGGTCTGTGGGCATGACACGGAACATCACGCTAGACGGGAATGGAACGTTGAACATTGCGGTCGCTGGTCTGGTGCTCACTAACTATGGCGTTATCAGCGGCGGGGCCGGCGCATTGATCAAGAGCGGCGCCGGCACGGTGATCCTGGCCAGCAACAACACCTATACGGGCGCAACGCTCGTCAACGCCGGCACCATACAAGTCGGCCTCGGCACCGCCGCTGGCACCCTCGGCCTCGGCAATGTGACCAATAATGCCACGATCGTGTTCCAACGGACGGGCACCTCTACCGTCTTCGGCGTGATCGCCGGTAGCGGCCGCCTCATCAAGAACGATTCCGGCACGGTCATTCTGGCCAGCGACAATACCTACAGCAATTTGACCATCGTCAATGCCGGCACGCTCCAAGTGGGCGACGGCAGCGCGGCGGGCACGTTCGGAGCCGGCATCGTGACCAACCTCGCCAACATTGCCTTCAACCGGACCGACATCTACACTGTCAGCAATCTCATCGTTGGCGCTGGCCGCCTCATCAAGAATGATTCTGGCACGATGATTCTCGTCAGCAACAACACCTACAGCGGCGTGACCTTCATCAACGGCGGCACGCTCCAGGTGGGCAACGGCGGCACCGATGGCCGCATGAGCGTGAACTCCATCGTGAGCAACGACGCCAACCTCGCGTTCAACCGCTCGGATATCTACACCATCAGCAACCTGATCGCCGGCACCGGTAACCTTATCAAGCTGAACGGTTCTGGCACGCTGATCCTCGTTAGCAACAACACCTACAGTGGGGCGACAGTCATCAACGGCGGCACGCTTCAGATTGGCAGCGGCGGCATGTTCGGCGCCTTCGGCCTGGGCGACGTGACCAACAACGCCACCATCCTGTTCAACCGGACAGGCACCTACAGCGTTGCCAGCCTCATCACTGGTAGCGGCCAACTCATCAAGACCAATACGGGCATGCTGATCCTGACCAATGCCCTTAACACTTACACGGGCGCTACAAAGATCCAAGACGGCACATTGGTTGCCTTCGGCGCGTTTGCGCCGGCGGCCGGCACGGTCACGGTGTACAGCAACGCGCTCTTCCGAGCTGGTGCGGTCAACCGTGATGTTGTGCTCAATGCCGGTGGCGTGTTCAGTCCTGGCGCCATCGGAACAGCTTCGATAGGCACGATGACGGTGAGCAACCTGACTTGGTACGGCGGCGGCACGTATCGTTGGGAAGTGCAGGACTTCGGGGGTGGCGCTGGCACTGCGAACGGATGGGATTGGCTGGTCGCGGCAGGCGCGATCAATCTGGTCGAGGAAACGCCGATTACCCTGAGCTTGGTGACATTGACCAACACGTTTGCGCTCGGTGGAGCGATCAACTGGATGGAGACCAACGGACAATGGCTGATTGCGACAGCGACCAATGGCATCAGCAATCTCAACCCGCAAACGGTCAGCTTCGACTTCGCTTCGTTCTCCAACCGCTACAATGGCGCGTTTGGACTGAGGTTGGGTGAGGCGGGAACGAACCTGTATTTGCTCTATTCGACTGGATATTACTGGACCAACCTTGTCGGTGGTGTCTGGACGACGGGTGGCAACTGGCTGGGCAACACCGCACCGACGAACACCGATGTTACCACAACCACATCGTTGATCTTTAATGGTGGCGGTGCCGCCACCAACAACAACCCCGGCACGTTCATCCTGAACCGGATTACCTTGGCGCCGGGTTCCAACCTGACGTTGAGGGGCAATCCGGTGCAGTTCTCCGGGTATCAGGACTCGGTGCTGAATCTGATCTCCAACCGCAATGTTGCGATCTACAACAACCTCATCATTTCCAACACGCTGATCATCGGCGGAACCGGTAGAGGCACCAACACCATCTACGGCGAGATCAGCGGCCTCGGGTTCAGCAAGGAGGGCGCGCTGGTGTGGTTGAATCTGTACGGCACGAACAGCTTCACCGGCAACGTCATTCTCAACGCCGGCACACTCTCAGTTGACACAGCATACAGCCTCGGCGCCAGCAACAACCTCTTGGTGCTGAACGGAGGCTGGCTGAACGCGACCAACAGTGTGGCGCTCTCGCAGGCAGTGCAGTTCACCAATGCGCTGATCACTGTCACCAATGCCGCGTTGACACTTAATGGCAACGTCAGCGGTTCGGGCAAGCTGGTCAAGGCCGGCACCGGCACGTTGGTGCTCGCCGGCACGAACAATTATGTGGGAACGACCTACATCAGCAACGGCGTGTTGCAGGTGGCGAACATCTTCGCCAGCAGTGTGGTCAGCAACTGGTCGGCTCTGCTGTTCACCGCTAACAACCTCACCTACACCGGTAGCATTCGCGGTGTGGGTTCGGTGTCCGTCTCGGGCGGCAACACTGTCACCCTCTACGGCAACAACACCTTTACCGGTGGCATGTGGATCGTGAACGGCAGCACGTTGCGGGTGACCAATGACATCAGCCTTGGCGTCGGCAGCGTGTTGATCAGCAATGGCACGTTGCAGCCGATGGTCAACATGACTTCCTCCCGCAACATCACCTTGAACGCCAGCGGCTCGCTCAACGTCGGCGGCGGCCTGACGATGGGCTACGATGGCACCGTCGCCGACGGCGCGGGCGTCAATGGCACGTTGATCAAGAGCGGCCTCGGCACATTGCTGCTCAGCAACAACAGCGTCTTCGCCCACACCGGCGGCACGGAGATCCGCCAGGGCACGTTGCTGGCCAACACCACCATCGGCGGCCTCGGCACCGTGACCGTGTTCAGCGCCGCCACACTCGGCGGCACCGGCACCGTCAATCGCACGGTTGTCCTCAACGATGGCGGCCTGATTGATCCGGGCACCGTTGGCATTGGGACAGGGACGTTGACCCTGAGCAACCTCTACTGGTACGGCGGCGGCGCTTATGTTTGGGAAATCTCCGACTTCACGGGACCGCAAGGCGGCACGAACGGCTGGGACCTGCTGCGCGTCACCGGAGCGATCATCCTCACGAACCCGGCCTCACACTTCACTGTGAACGTGGTGACATTGACCAATATGTTCGGCGCCTCCGGTGTGGCTTCCAACTGGAACAACACCAGTAAGAGCTGGCTGATCGCCACCGTGGCCGGCGGCTTCACCAACTTCAATCTGCAGGACATGAGCGTTGACCTCAGCGCCTTCGCCAACCCGTACGACGGCACATTCGGACTCTCCCTGGCTAATGGCACGAACCTCTTGTTGACCTACGAGAGCGGTTACACTTGGACGAACGCCGCGGGTGGTTTGGGATTGTGGGGCACGAACGGCAACTGGATCGGCAACCTCGCGCCGACCGGCAGCACCACGGCCGCTTTGATCTTCAAAGGCCATGGCACTGCCAGCAACAACAACAGCAGCACGTTCCTCCTGAACCGGATGACGTTTGACATTAACGCCGGTTCCAACCAGACACTGTCGGGCGGCGCGTTGCAGTTCAGCGGCAACCAGCAGTCGCTCCTCAACCAGAACGGCAGCGGCACGGTGCAGATTGCCAACAACCTGATCATCTCCAACAGCCTGGCGATGGACGGCACCGGCACCGGCGCCCTCACCCTCAGCGGCAACATCAGCGGCGGCAGCAGTACCAGCGCATTCACCAAGACCGGTCCGTGGGCGTTGGAACTGTTTGGCCTCAACAGCTTCACTGGCACCATTACCTTCAACGGCGGCACGCTCGCCGTCAACAACGCCAACAGCCTCGGCGCAAGCGGCAACCGTCTCCTGCTCAACGGCGCGGTGTTGCAGGCGACCAACACGGTCACGCTGGCGCAGGCCGTGCAATTCACCGACGGGGTCATGTTTGTGGATGACGCCAGCGCCACGTTGACGCTGAATGGCGCGGTGAGCGGCTCCGGCAGCTTGGTCAAGAACGGCTATGGCACGTTGGTGCTCGCCGGCGCGAACACCTACGCCGGGATAACCTACCTCAGCAATGGCGTGCTCCAGATCGCCAGCGGCACCTTTGTCAGCCAGGCGGTGAGCAATAACAGCGCATTGCTGATCACCGGCAACCTCCTCAATTACTCCGGAGCCATCAGCGGCCTTGGCAGCCTGACGGTGCGGGGTGGCACGGTCGGACTCTACGGCGCCAACATGCATCAGGGTGGAACGTGGGTTGTTCAGGGCGGCACATTGCGGTTCAGCGATGATCTCGGCCTTGGTTATGACAACAATGCGTTGCAGATCAGCAACGGCACGTTGCAAGCCATGGCAAACCTGAGTTCGTCCCGCAACATCACGTTGAACGCCGCCGGCACATTGAGCGTCGGCAACGGCCTGACGATGGCCTACAGCGGCACCATCACCGACGGCGTTGGGGCTGTTGGCACGTTGATCAAGAGCGGCGCCGGCACGTTGATCTTCACCAATAACAATAACACCTACAGCGGCGTGACCTTCGTCAATGCGGGCACGTTGCAGGTTGGCACCGATGCCGACGGCGGTTCCTTGGGCTTGGGTATCATCACCAACAACGCCAATTTGGCGTTCCACGGGCCGTACACCATCAACCTCAGCAACCTCATCGCCGGCACCGGTGCGTTCATCAAGAACAGCGCCAACACGCTGGTACTGCTCAGCAACAACACCTACAGTGGCGTGACGTTCGTCAACGCAGGCACGCTGCAAGTCGGCGACAATGACACGGTCGGCTCCCTTGGCATGGGCAGCGTCACCAACAACGCGAACCTCGCGTTCAACCGCACCGACGACATCACCGTCAGCAACCGCATCGCCGGCGCCGGTCAGCTTGTCAAGAACAACGCCAACACACTGATCCTTGCCGGCAGCAACACCTACAGCGGCGTGACCTTCATCAATACGGGCACGCTGCAAGTCGGCGCGGATGGCACCGTCGGTTCCCTCGGCGTAGGCATCGTGACCAACAGCGCCAACCTTGCGTTCAACCGGACGGACGACATCACCGTCAGCAACCTCATCGCCGGCAGCGGCCAGCTCGTCAAGAACGACGGTAACACGCTGATCCTTGCCGGCAGCAACACCTACAGCGGTGTGACCTTCATCAACGCGGGCACGCTGCAAGTCGGCGCGGACGGCACGGTTGGCACCCTCGGCGTAGGCATCGTGACGAACAATGCGAACCTCGCGTTTAACCGGGCCGACACCTACACCGCCAGTAACCTCATCGCCGGCAGTGGCCAACTCATCAAGAACGCCGGCGGCACGGTGGTTCTCACCGCCAGCAACACTTACACCGGCGCCACGCTGGTCAATGCAGGTAACTTGAGGGTGGATGGGGTATTGATGGCGGGTGGCGCAGCGGTGACCGTCTATACCAATGCCATGTTGAGCGGCACCGGCGCGATCTACCGCGACGTGGTCCTCAACAATGGTGGCACGATCAATCCAGGCGCCAGCCCAGGGACGTTGACGGTGAGCAACATGCTCTGGTACGGCGGCGGCGCGTATCGTTGGGAAGTCAACAACTTCGCAGGCACGGCCGGCTCGGGGAACGGTTGGGACTTGTTGGTCTCCTTGGATACGATCACGCTGACCAGTACGCCGCCACGCTTTGTCTTGAGCCTGGCCACGCTGGATATGGCCGGTGATCCGGGATCGGCTGCGAACTGGAACTTGGATACCGGCGGCAGTTGGCTGATCGCGGTGGCCAGCAACGGCGTCCAAAACTTCAGCGTTCAAAACTTCCGTGTTGATACAGTTGACTTCTACAACTCCTTCAGCGGTTCGTTCGGACTTTCCGTCAGCAATGGAAACTGGCTGTACTTGAACTACAGCGCCGGCTACGTCTGGACGAATCCGGCCGGTGGCGAAGCGGGTTGGGATTTGGGTGCCAACTGGCGCGACGGCATTGCGCCCGCCAGCAGCAATCTGACCTCCATCGCGTTCCGTGGCCACGGAATCGCCAGCAACAACATCAACGACCCATTCGTCCTGAACCGCATGAGCTTTGACATCAACGCCGGCTCCAACCAGACGTTGGTGGGCGGCGCGCTGCGGTTTGAAGGCTCCCAGCAGTCCGGCCTCAATCAGGACAACGTCGGCACAGTCCAGATCTACAACGATATTGTCATCTCCAACAGCTTGGTCATGGGCGGCATCGGCACAGGCGACGTTCTGCTCAACGGCAACATCAGCGGCGACGCGTTCACCAAGAATGGCCCTTGGATGTTGTTGCTCTACGGCAGCAACAGTTTCACCGGCACCCTCACCGTCAATGGCGGCACGATCGGCATCAATAGCGCGAACAGCCTTGGTGCGGACAGCAACTTGGTCGTCCTCAACAACGGCGAACTGTGGGCGACGAACAGTTTCGGCATCGTGCAGGCGTTGCAACTCTCCAATGGGATTGTGAAGGTTGAGAACTCCACGCTGACTGTCAGTGGCACCATCAGTGGCGGTGACTTGACCAAGAATGGCACCAACAGCCTGCTGGTGCTTGTCGGCGCCAACACCTATACCGGCATGACCTACATCAGCGCCGGCACGTTGCAAATCTCCAACAGCGTCTTCAACAGCATGGCCATCAGCAACAACGGCGCGCTCCTCATCACCGCCAACCTCAACTACGGCAGCCCGATCAGCGGTAGCGGCAGCCTGACGGTGCTCGGCGTCACCGTCACCAACACCGGCAACAATAGCTACACAGGCGAGACTTGGATTCAGAATGGCACGCTCGCCATCTCCAACGCCAACAACTTGGGCAGCACCGTTACCCGTCCGACCGTGTATCTGAGCAACGGCGTGTTGCAGGTTCTGGCCAACCTTAGCGCCGCCAACAAGATCGTTCTGGATGGCGACGGAACACTGAGCGCTGCTGCCGGAGCCATTGGCAATTGGTATGGAACCATCACCAACCGCATCAGCAGTGAAAACACGTTGACCAAGATCGGCACCGGCACAATTGCCCTGAACAGCAACCTCCTGTACTCCGGCGCAACCGAAATCCGCCAGGGACGGCTCGATATCAACGGCACCATGGTGTCGGCGTCCTCAACAGTGACGGTGTACAGCGGTGCGGTGCTCGGCGGTCAAGGCACCATCTATCGGTCTGTCATGCTCAACAGCAACGCCACGATCTCGGTGGCCAGCGTCGGCGGGACCGGCCCCGGCACGCTGACCATTTCCAACGCGACGTTTGAAGGCGGCAGCATCTACCGGTGGTACGGACAGAATATGACCGATACCGGCGTGGCCGGTACGCCGGACGGTTGGGATTTGGTCCATGTGCTCGGGACGCTGAATCTAACCAATACAACGTCGTGGTTCGTCATTGATATCGGCTCACTCACCAACAATGCGCCCGGATACGCCGCCTTTGATGGCACACTCACCCGGTGGTTGATCCTCACCACCGACGTTGCCATCGTGAACTTGAACCCCAAGACAGTGTCGGTGGTTACCTCCAACTTCTGGAACATGGATTATCTCGGTGGCGCGTTCACTCTCGCGCTCAGCAACGACAACCGGTCGCTCTACCTTGTGTACCGGGATGCCGCGGTGTGGATCAACACCAGCGGGTTGGTTTCCAATTGGAATGCGAATGGCAACTGGGAAGATGGTATCCTGCCAGACTCCGGTCTCTCGGCTTCCATTCTGTTCCGCGGCAATGGCACGGCAAGCAACGACATGGGAGTGTTCGAACTGAACCGCATGAGGTTTGAGATCTCCAACCTCAGCACCCAGATTGTCACTGGTGACGACATTGTATTCAATGGATATGTGGGGCCGAGACTGGAGAAGCTGAGCAACGGACTTGTTCGGATTGAGAACAACCTGATCCTGTCCAATCGCCTGACGATGTCCGGTGCCGGCGGCATCACCGGCGCGGTTCAGCTTGTCGGCACCATCAGCGGCGACAACGGCTTTATCAAGACCGGCGGATGGGAACTGTATCTTGGCGGAGCTAATACTTTCAGCGGAAGCGTCTCTGTCACCAGCGGCACTTTGACGTACAATAGCGAAAGCGCGCTTGGCAAGCTGGCCAATGTCGTGACTCTGAATAATGTCAACCTCAAGATCACCAACTCTTTCAGCGATGCCCATGCATTTGTTCTGCAAGGCACTGATCACTACTGGATTGATACCGGTGTGACCAACACGCTGTCCGGAAATGTCAGTGGCAGCGGCGGAATCCGCTTGCGCACCGGCACGCTTATCTTGAGTGGCGCAGCCAGTTATACTGGTTTGACCCGCATTGATAGTGGGACTACGCTCGAGGTTGCCGGTACAGGCTTCAATAGCGGAACCATCAATAACTTTGGTCTCCTGGTGTTCAACAACTCCGGTGCGTTCACCTACAATGGCAGGATCCAGCAAGACGGTAATCTGGTCAAAGCGGGCGGTGCCACACTCACTCTCGGAGGGAACAGCACCTACAGCGGGTCCACCATCATTACGGGTGGAACCTTGGTCGCCGCCCACAACAATGCATTAGGCAGCGGTGCCAGTTCAGCGGTTCTGCTGGGCGATGCTACCGGTCAGCAGGATGCCGCCTTGTTGTTCGGAGATGGCGTGAGCTTCTCACGTGAAATCATCGTGACCAACGGCAGCAACGGTCGCGCCGCGATCGGAATAGGTACCATGGGCAATGCCACCAACTCCGGCACTGTTACGCTTCAGGATTCAGCGCAGTTCTTCGCCGCAGACGGCGGGAACTTCACGCTCACCGGGTTGATTACTGGCACGGTGGCCGGCGTCAACATCATCAAGACGGGTGCTGGCACCGTGACGCTGGGTGAAGCAGTGACAACCACAGGCTTTGAAACCACGATCATCAGCAACGGCACGCTGGCGTTGAGCAGAACCAACGGCGTGGCGCTTCCGAGTGACTTGATCGTGAGTGGTGGCGTGGCGCTGTGGCAACGGTCCAACCAGATCAATAGCGCCGCCACTGTCGTCGTCAACACTGGCACGGTTGACCTGAACGGCAAGACCCAGACCCTCAACGATTTGAGGATGTTCGGCGGCACCGTGACCACCAGCGACGGCCTCCTGACGCTGGGCGGAACTGTTGTCGCCAGTGCCTCCAACACGCCGTCGCCGCGAATTGCGGGCAATGTGGACTTGGCCGGCGAGCGCATCTTCAATGTGAGCCGCGGCAGCGTTGGCACGATTGATTTGCAGATTGACGCCTCTGTCACCAACAGCGTTGCCGATAACCTCCGCAAGACGGGCGACGGCGTACTGTTCATGAACGGCAACAGCACGTACGGCGGTGGAAGCCTTATCGAGGCCGGTGAGATGTGGGTAGGCAACAGCAATGGGTTGGGCATCAGCACCGCCTATGTCGGCGCCATCGGAAGTACTGATGCGGCGGCTCTCAAGTTGCGCAATGGAGTTACGGTGACCAACACCGTTTGGGTGCAGAGTGGCGGAACGCGCACCCTCGGCATCGTGGATGCCGGCACGGCGACCTTCGGCGGCTCGATTGTGCTGAACACGAATGTGATGACAGTGTCCACAGTCGCCAATAGTTGGTTGACGTTTGCCGGCACGATCAGCGAAACGGGTGGTGTGTTCATTGGACGAGGTGGCGTGGTGGAATTCACCGGCAACAACACGTATTCAGGCAATACGATGATCAGCAACGGGATCTTGGTGGTGAATAATCCTGTGGGAACATCTGCCAATGGCACTGGAACCATAATCCCCACCTATGGCGGAACACTGGCTGGCACGGGTGAGGTGAACAATTTGACGCTGGCCACTTCGGGCAGGCTCTCCCCCGGCGCCCTTGCCACTACCAATGCACAGGTGGGTACGATCACCATTAACAACTGGACTTGGAGCGACTACGGGCGGCTGCAATGGGATCTCACCAGCACCAATAGCGGCGGATGGGACTTCATCAGCATCGTTGATACGCTCACATTCAGCGGCCAGCAGGGAAGGCTCTATGTGGACCTGCGCGCGATGAATCCGACGAACTTCAATCCGGCCGTTTCCAACTCCTTCCTGGTGGCCAGCGCAGCCAATATTGGCGGGACTTTCAGCAGTAACCTGTTCACCTTCTGGGGAGGCAACTTCGCTCCGCGCAGTAATGGCTGGGGATTCGTGGCGCGGCTTGATGGGAACGATCTGTACTTCGACTACGTCCAAGGCGGCCAGATGCTGGTCATCCCCGAACCAAACGTGCTCTTGCTCTGGGTCAGCAGCTTGGCTACGATCTACGCCGCCCGCCGCCGCCTCAACGGAAACAAGAACAAGAAGAACAAGAAGCCGACCACGACTGCTTCTTGACGCCGTTGCAGGGCGCGCCTACTATGTACGCCCATCATGGCTGACATCCAACCTTTTCACGGCGTCCTCTACAACACCGACCAGGTCCGTCCTGCTGACGTGTTGACCCAACCCTACGACAAGATCAACGCCGAGATGCGCGAACGTTACCTCGCCGCCTCGCCCCACAACCTCATCCGCATCGAACTCGGCAAGGAACAACCCGGCGACAACGAGTCCTCCAACAAATACACCCGCGCCGCCGCCCTCTACCGGCAATGGCTGGCCGACGGCATCCTTCGCCGGGCCGGCAAGCCCGCTTTCTACTGGCTCGAGCAGAGCTTTGTGCCGCCCGGCGGCTCCCGGACACTGATCCGCAAAGGCCTGATTGGCCGCGTCCGTCTTAGCCGGTGGGAGGAAGGCCACGTTCTGCCGCACGAGCACACGCTTTCCAAGCCGAAAGCCGACCGAATGTCACTATTGCGCGCGGTGGGCGCCCAGCAGGGGCAGATCTTTATGCTCCACCCGCAGCCGATCCCCGCGCCCAAACTCGGCGCGCCGCTCTACTCGCTCGTGGACGACTATCAGGTCACCAACACGCTTTGGGAGATCGCTAATCCTGCCACCATCCAATCCATCCAATCTTCCATCCTTCCACAGACTCTTTACATTGCCGACGGCCATCACCGCTACGAGACCGCACTGGCCTTCCGCGACGAAGCCGGTACCGAGGCGTCCAAGTACGTCATGGCGACCATCGTGGACATGAACGATCCCGGCCTCGTCATTCTCCCGACGCACCGGAGCGTGGCCAACCTCACCGGTTTCGACCCGCACAAGTTCCGCGAGAAGCTGGCCGGCAGTTTCCACATCGAACCGGCCGGAGGGCAGGGGATCGGGATGGCCGACGCGCTGGGCCAGGTGACGTTGCGCCCGAAGAACATCAAGCCGCTCTTTGCCGGCAAGCCGCCGCTGTGGGACACGCTCGACGTGGCGATCCTGCACGTCGCCATCTTGGAGGCGTTGCTCGGCATTGATGAGGTCAGGCTTCGCGAGGAGGCGAACGTCACCTACTGGCGCGAGCCGGAGAAGGCTTTGGAACAGGTGCGTTCCGGCAAGGCGCAACTGGCGTTCTTCCTTCAGCCGACACCGGTGTCCGCCGTGAAAGCCGTCGCCGATGCGCGGTCGCGGATGCCGCAAAAGAGCACGGATTTCTACCCGAAACTGCTCTCAGGAATGGTCATGTACGAAGTGCGCTGACGCGGCGCAAAATCTCCCGCGCCACCCTCGCCTTCGACATCTCCGGCAACCGTTCTACCCGGCCATCCCGGTAGAGCAACGTCACCCGGTTCGTGTCGGCCTCCATCGCACGGGCGTCGTTGGCGACGATCAGGTCGAGGTTCTTGCGGCGCAGCTTGTCGAGCGCGTTGGCTTCCAGCGCGTCCGTCTCCGCCGCAAACCCGACCAACACCTGCCGGCGTTTCCGTTTTCCGAGTGTGGCAAGGATGTCCACCGTCGGCACTAACTTCAGTACGCCGGAAAAGCCGGCCTTCTTGATCTTGCGGGCGGCAACCCGGCGCGGACGGAAATCGCAGACGGCAGCGGTCATGATCACGATGTCGGCTTTCTGGGCCAGCACCGTCTCAGCCATTTCCTGCGCGGTCGTGACCGACACGAATGTCACCCCCGCCGGCCGCGTCAAGGCGACGGGACCGCTGACGAGCGTGACGGTACCGTAGCGGCGCGCGGCGCGGGCGAGCGCGTAGCCCATCTTGCCGGAGGAGCGGTTCGAGATGAACCGGATCGGGTCGAGAAACTCGCGGGTCGGCCCGGCGGTGATGAGGAAGCGCGGCTTCACAGCAGCTTCAGGACTCGGGCGACGATCTTCTCCACCGGCCAGAGCCGGCCGATGCCTTCGTAGCCGCAGGCGAGCAAGCCCTTGTCCGGGCCGATGAACTCGACGCCGCGCTGCTGGAGGGTCGCGACGTTGGCTTGCGTGGCCGGGTGGAGCCACATCTTGCCGTTCATGGCCGGTGCGATCAGCACCTTCGCTTCGGGACGCAACGCAAGCGCAATGGTGCTGAGGGCGTCGTCAGCGATGCCGGTCGCCAGCTTGGCGATGATGTTGGCGGTCGCGGGCGCGATGAGCAACAGGTCAGCAGCGTCGGCGACGGCAATGTGCGTCGGGCACCAGTCGCGTTCGGCGAACAGGTCGAGCGTGACCGGCTGCCGGGAAATGGTTTCCAGGGTCAACGGCGTGATGAAATGGGTGGCATCCTTGGTCATCACGCAATGGACGGTGTGGCCGGCTTTCACCAGTTGGCTGGCGATGTCGGCGGCCTTGTAGGCGGCGATGGAGCCGGTGATGCCTAGCGCAAGAGTTCTCTTTGAACCCATGGTGGGCCTCCTTTCGGGACGCGGCGTGTGCGGCATTTCTCGGCGATCAGGATTGCCTTGGCGTGCGCCACGTCGTCGTCAATGTGGCCGGTGACGATGGCGTAATCGTACTCCAGCCAGTGCGCCATCTCTTCGCGGGCGATCCGCAGGCGTTTCTGGATGGTCACTTCGTCGTCCTGGGCGCGTTTGCGAAGACGTTGCTCCAACAACGTCATCGTCGGCGGCACGAGGAACAGAGTGACGAGCGCATCACCCACCGTGCTGCCGCGCGCCAACGCCATGACCTTCGCCGCGCCTTGGACCTCGATGGCCAGTAGCACGTCGCGGCCCGCCGCGATCTGTTCCTCGACGAACCGGCGCGGCGTGCCATAGTAGTGGCCGTTGTACTGGGCGTGCTCAAGGAAGTCGCCCGCCGCGATGCGTCGCGCAAACTCCTCTTTGCTGAAGAAGTGATAATCCTTGCCGTCCTGTTCGCCCGGGCGCGGGGCGCGGGTGGTGCAGGTGACGACGCGCGTGATGTTCTTGTCCCACTCCAGCAATCGGTTGCAGAGCGTCGTTTTGCCGCCGCCGGAGGGCGAGGAGATGATGATGAGGAGGCCGGGTCTCATTCGATGTTCATCCAAAGTCTGTCACCCTGAGCGAAGCGAAGGGTCTCTTGCCGGGAAGACAGAGATTCTTCGCTTCGCTCAGAATGACAAAGAGAGCGGTTCATTCGATGTTTTGCACCTGTTCGCGGATTTTTTCCAGTTCCGCCTTCATTTTGACAACCTGTTGTGAGATTTCGGCGGCGTTGGCTTTTGAGCCGATGGTGTTGATCTCGCGATTCATTTCCTGGGCGAGGAAGTCCAGCGTGCGTCCCACCGGCTCCGCTGATTTCAGCGAGGCGCGGAACTGTTGGAAGTGGCTTTCCAAGCGCGTGAGTTCCTCGGTGACGTCGCAACGATCGGCGAAGAAGACGACTTCCTTGGCGAGGCGCTCGTCATCGAGCGGCACGGAGAGTCCGGCATCCTTGATACGGGCGTGCAATTGGTCCCGGTAACGTTTCACGGTCTCCGGCGCGGAAGTGCGAATCGTTGCCGTGCCTGCGACCAATAAGTCGAGGCGTTTCGCAAGATCGGTGGCGAGATGTTTGCCCTCTTTCTCGCGCATCTTGACGAGACGTTCCAACGCCTTCCGCAAGGCGTTCTCGACGCCCGGCCAGAGGGCATTGGCGTCGAGGGTGGATTCGGCGAGCTTGAGCACGCCGGGGGCGCGCAAGATGGCGTCGAGCGTAAGTGTGCCGTTGAGTTTGAGTTCCTTCTGGAGCTTCTGGATGGCGCGCAGATAAGCTTTAGCCAATGCCGTGTCCAGTTCAACGTGCTCCGCCGCGTCCCCACGATGAAAGGCGACGACGACGTTGATTCGGCCGCGCGAAATCTGGGCGTTGATCTCGTCGCGGATGCGCGGCTCCAACTCTTCCAATTCCGACGGCAGCTTGATGGAGATGTCGCTTTGTTTGCGGTTCACCGAGTTCAGTTCGACGCTGAACTTGAATCCGCCTTGGACATCTTCGCCACGTCCATATCCGGTCATGCTGCGCATCTATTTCTCCAGTTTCAAAATGTCGGCGACCTGCATCACGTCCTTGTCGCCGCGTCCGCTGAGGTTGACGATGACGATGCCGCGGAGTTTTCTCGCGTGCTTCATCACATAAGCGACAGCATGGGCGCTCTCCAGCGCAGGGATGATTCCCTCGATGTGCGAGCAGAACTGGAATGCTTCAAGAGCTTCATCGTCCGTGGTATACGTGTACTCGATGCGTTTCTGGTCGCGCAGGTAACTGTGTTCGGGACCGACGGCGGCGTAATCAAGTCCCGCGCTGACGGAATGGGTCAGCATGATCTGGCCGTTGTCGTCCTGAAGGACAAACGTCCGCGTGCCTTGGAGCACGCCGAGCGAGCCGCCTTTCTGGAAACGCGCAGCGTGATCACCGGGACGAATGCCGCGCCCGCCGCCTTCGACGCCGATCATGCGGACGCGCTTGTCACCGAGGAAGGCGTGGAACAGGCCGATAGAGTTCGAGCCACCGCCAACACAGGCGATGAGCGCGCTGGGCAACCGTTTCTCCTTCGCCAGAATCTGCCGTCGAGCTTCGCGTCCGATGACGCTTTGGAAATCGCGGACCATCATCGGGTAGGGGTGCGCGCCGAGGACGCTGCCGAGAATATAGTGCGTGGTGCGGACGTTGGTGACCCAGTCACGCATCGCTTCGTTGATGGCTTCCTTGAGCGTCTGTTGCCCAGCGGTGACAGAGCGCACATCAGCGCCAAGCAGACGCATCCGGTAGACATTAAGCGATTGTCGCTGCATGTCCACCGCACCCATATAGACGACGCACTCCATGCCGAACATCGCTGCGACTGTCGCCGTGGCGACGCCATGCTGGCCCGCGCCGGTCTCGGCGATGATGCGGCGTTTGCCCATCCGTTTGGCGACCAGAATCTGGCCAACGGTGTTGTTGATCTTGTGCGCGCCGGTGTGGAGGAGGTCTTCGCGTTTGAGGAATATCTTCGGGCCGCGCAATTCGCGGGTCATCCGCTCGGCGAAATAGAGTGGGGTGGGGCGCCCGCAGTACTCGCGGAGATAGTAGTCAAGCCCCTGCTGGAACCGCTTGTCGCGCCGCGCCTTCTCGTACTCGCGGGTCAGTTCCTGCAATGGCGCCATGAGTGTTTCGGGCACGTACATGCCGCCGTACGGGCCGAAGTGGCCGCCTCTATCAGGAACAGTTCTCATACGTTTCTGCACGCTTCAAAAAATCTCCTCAACTTCTCCGGGTCTTTCCGTCCCGGTTCACGCTCCACACCGCTCGCAACATCCACCGCGAATGGCTGCACGGCGCGAATGGCGTCGCGCACGTTGTCGGGCGTCAAACCGCCCGACAGGATGATTGGTTTGCCCAGCGATTTCGCTTGCACCGCCAGCGACCAATCGAACGTCTTTCCCGTGCCGCCGCGTTGAGTATCAGTGTAGGTGTCCAGCAGGAGCGCGTCAACATCGTACTCAGCCGCTGCCCGTAACGATTCAGCGTCGCGGACGCGGATAGCCTTGATCTTCTTCCCGGGGAACTGGCGGCAAAATGACGGCGATTCGTCACCGTGAAACTGGAGCGCCGTCAGCCCGCACTCTTGGAGTGTCTGGCGAATATTCACCTCGGTTTCATTGACAAACACGCCGACCTTTTCCACAGTCACGGCCCGGCAAATCTCCGCGGCTGTTTCGCGGCTGACGGCGCGCTGGCTCTTTGCGTAGAAAATGAAGCCGAGCATGTCGGCGCCAAACTCCACGGCCAGACGGGCATCGTCGAGGTTGGTGATGCCGCAGACCTTGATCTTCATCCGAGCAACTCCTTCACCTTGCCGGCGATGTCGCCGCTGCGCATCAGTGATTCCCCGACGAGGATGGCTTTCGCTCCGGCGCGGGCGACGCGCTCGACATCGGCACGGGTGTGGATGCCGCTCTCGGCGACGATGAGACGGTCGCTTGGTATGCGAGCCGCCAGTTTCTCTGTCGTGGCAAGGCTGACAGTAAATGTGGCGAGGTTGCGGTTGTTGATGCCGACGAGATGCGCGCCCGCGGCGAGGGCGCGGTCCAGTTCGGTCTCGTCGTGGACCTCCACGAGTGCCGACATCTGGAGATGTTCGGCAACGGCTCGAAACTCACGCAATTGTTTATCGTCGAGGATCGCCGCGATCAAGAGCACAGCATCCGCACCGTAGGCGGCGGCTTCGTGAATCTGAAGTTCCTCGATGATGAAATCTTTCCGCAGTAACGGCAGGCTAACCGCAGCGCGGATCTGCTGAAGATATTCAATGTTGCCTTGGAAGAACTCGCGGTCAGTCAACACCGAGATGGCAGATGCGCTCGCCCGTTCGTAAGCGCGTGCGATGCGGACAGGGTCGAAGTCGGGGCAAATGACGCCGGCGGATGGGGAGGCTTTCTTTACTTCGGCAATGAGGGAAATAGTTGCCGGCGGCGGGCTAGGGACAGCCCGCCCTACCGTTTTGTTGGTAGGGCGCGGTGTCCCCACCGCGCCGCGCAGTGCGGCTGCGAAATCGCGGAAGTCGTTGCGTGTGGCGGCTCGGCCGCGGAGTTCCTCGGCGCGCGGCAACAAGGCCGCCACTTCGCGGCGTTTTACGGCGACGATCTTGTCGAGAATGTTCATGCTCTTGGTTTGTCACCCTGAGCGTAGTGAGCCGAAGCCCTGAGTTCGCGAAGGGGAAGGGCCTCGCAACATTCCAGTGCGAGTACATAAGCGATTGAGAGATTCTTCGCTTCGCTCAGAATGACAGCAGGGGAGTTCATTCCTCGTCGGTTACGCCTTGTTTGCGTTGGCGGGGCTGGCCGGCTTTGAGCCAGGCGCTGATGAACGGGTCGAGATCGCCGTCCATGACGCCTTGGACGTCGCTGGTCTGGTAGCCGGTGCGCAGGTCCTTGACCATTTGGTACGGCTGGAAGACGTAGCTGCGAATCTGGTTGCCCCAGGCAATGGCGCCTTTCTCGCCATAATATTTTTCCATGGCGGCGCGCTTCTCGTCCTGCTGCTTTTCGTAGAGGCGCGCCTTCAACATCTTGATGGCGAGTTCGCGGTTCTGGTGTTGGCTGCGTTCGCTCTGACACTGGACGACGATGCCGGTGGGCGCGTGCGTCATGCGAATGGCGGTTTCGAGTTTGTTGACGTTCTGGCCGCCTTTGCCGCCGCTGCGGAAGGTGTCCACTTGCACATCCTCCATCTTCAATTCGACTTCGGCGTCTTCGATTTCGGCGACAACGTCAACGGACGCAAAGCTCGTGTGCCGGCGTTTGTTGGAGTCGAACGGCGAGATGCGGACGAGGCGGTGGACGCCACGCTCGGCTTTCAGGTAACCGAAGGCGTAATCGCCCGTGACCATGAGCGTGGCGCTCTTGATGCCGGCTTCGTCGCCGGACTGGATGTCAACGATGTCACACTTCCAGCCGCGGGTCTCGCAATAGCGGCTGTACATGCGCAGGAGCATGTTGGCCCAGTCGCAACTTTCTGTGCCGCCGGCGCCGGCGTGGACGTTGAAGATGGCGTTGGACTTGTCGTGCTCGGCGGCGAGGAGGTTCTCCAACTCGAATTGGTTGAAACGAGTTTCGGCAGCCTGGACTTCCTTGGTGACTTCGGCCTCGGATTCGCCGAGTTCGATGAGGACTTGCGCGTCGGAGATTTTGCGGTCGAGTTCGGCGAGCGTGTCGAGCCGGCGGCGGACGACGGTGGCTTCGTTGAGGATGGTCTTGGCCTTGATCTGGTCGTTCCAGAAGGTCGGACCGGCCATGATGGTTTCGAGTTCGCTCAGGCGGGCGCGTTGTTTGGGTACGTCAAAGATACCTCCCCAACGCCTGGTGGCGCTGGTGGAGGTTGTCCAATCTGACTTTGATTTCCTCGATCATTGCGCGGGTAGCTGACCATAAGAGCCGCAGCTTGTCAACGCCGCGCCGCGAGGAATTCACTCAGGGCTTGGCGATAGACGGGGGCGCTGACGAGGAAGGCGTCGTTGTGGCTGCCGCGAAGTTCGACGAGGCGTTTCGGTTCGGGCGCAGCAGCGAGGAGACGCTGTGCGTAGCTGAGAGGGAACATCTCGTCGTCGCGACTGTGGAGGATGAGCAACGGAGCGCGAAGCTTTGGCATCTTGCTGAGGGAGTCGTATTTGGTCTTGGCGATAAGGCGGACGGGGAGGAAGGGGAACATCTTCTGGCCAACATCAGCGATGGAAGTGAACGGCTCTTCAATAATAAGACCGGCACACGGAACGCGCATAGCGAGTTCAGTGGCGACAGCCGAGCCAAGCGACTCTCCATAAAGAATGATCTGGCTGTGCCGTTTCGCCAGCCAATCGTAAGCGGCTTGAGCGTCGCGGTAGATGCCTTGTTCGTCGGGTTGGCGCGCGTCGCTGCGCCCGTAGCCGCGATAATCAATGACGAGTGTGGCTGCACCGAGGTTGTGGAAGATGGCGAGCTTTTCCAAACGGTGTGAGATGTTCCCGGCGTTGCCGTGGAGGAAGAGAATTGTAGTGGCCGCCGTCCCGGCGGCTGGCACGTACCAACCGTGTGTTTTCACACCGTCACCGGCTGTGAGCCAGACGTCCTCGAATTTCAGCCCGGCTTGGTCGGGTGTTCCTTCCATCTCCCGCATCGGGTAGTAGATCATCGAAGGCTCGCGCCAGCGCAGCAGAAGCGCAAAGAGCGCCAGCCCGAACAACAGCAACAGAAGAAAGTGAAGCATTCGTTTCAACCTGCCGGCATTCTACACGGTTAGATTTTGGCTGTCCATTCAACCCGAATACTGGCAAGATGCGTCAAAAGGAAATGAGGTAAAAACATGAGTAATATCAATGTCGCAATTGTCGGACTCGGTTTCATGGGCGTCACACACATCAGGGCATATCGCCAAATCCCCGGCGTTCACATCGCCGGAATCTGTGACGCCATCCGCCTGCCTGTGGATGGTGATTTCTCGTCCATTGTCGGCAACATCGGCGGTGGAGAGCCGCTCAAGCTGGACATGTCGCAGACCAAAGCCACCAAGAACCTTGATGATCTTCTCGCCGATCCCGGCATTGACCTGATTGATCTTTGCGTGCCGACGATGGCGCATCCGAAACTCGCCATCGCGGCTCTCAAGGCCGGCAAGCACGTTATCTGCGAGAAACCGCTCGCTCGCACGGCAGCGCTGGCCCGCGACATCGTCAACGCCGCCGCATCGGCCAAAGGTTTCTTCATGCCGGCGATGTGCATACGGTTCTGGCCTGATTATGTCTGGGTGAAACAGGCGATGGAGAAGGGGACGTATGGCAAGGTGTTGGCCGCCCGGTTCCGCCGGGTGGCTGAGCCGCCGGGCTGGTCAAAGGATTTCATGGACGGCGCCAAGTCCGGCGGCGCGATCCTCGACCTGCACATTCACGATGTAGATTTCGTCCAGTACTGCTTCGGCCGGCCCAAGGCTGTCTATGCGACCGGCTACTCTCAGCTCAGCGGCGCCATTGACCATGTTTTCGCCCAGTACACGGTGGCTGACGGTGCATCCGTGTCAGCAGAAGGCGGCTGGGCGATGACGAGCGGGTTCGGGTTCAACATGGAGTTCACCGTTCAGTTTGAGAACGCGACGGTTGACTACACACTGGTCCGCGGCGCCGACGCGCTGCGTCTGTTCGAGAAAGACCAGCCAGCGCGCACCATCAAACCGTCCGGCGGCGACGGTTATATCGGCGAACTCAGCTACATGGTCGAGTGCATCCGCAAGAAAACGCCGCCAAGCATCGTGACGGGTCGCGATGGCGCGAGCGCGGTGGAGATTTGCGAAGCCGAGGAGAAATCCATCCAGACCGGCAAGGTGGTCTCGCTATGAGTCGTTGTGTTGCCATGGCTATTGGGTGTCACCCGGATGACATCGAGTTCATGATGGCAGGGACGCTGGTGCTGTTGAAACATGCCGGCTACGAGACGCATTACATGAACGTCGCCAACGGCTCATGCGGCAGCCAGGTTTATCCAGCGGCCCAACTGATCCGCATTCGCGGTGGCGAAGCGCAAGAGGCGGCCCGTCTGCTCGGCGCGGTGTTTCATCCGAGCCTTGTGGATGACTTGGATGTTTATTACGAAGACAAGACGCTCCGCCGGCTTGCGGCGGTAGTCCGCGATGTCAACCCGACGGTTCTGCTTGTGCACTCGCCGCAGGATTATATGGAAGACCACATGAATACGTGCCGGCTGGCCGTGACGGCGGCGTTCGTGCGCGGGATGAGAAATTTCTGGACGATCCCGCGGCGCAAACCGGTGATCGGCGATGTGACGCTGTACCACGCGATGCCGGTTGGCCTGCGCGATCCGTTGCGCCGGCGAATTGTGCCCGGCGCGTTTGTGAACACGACGACGGAATTTGAACAGAAGAAGGCCGCGTTGGCGGCGCATCGGAGCCAGCAGGATTGGCTGGCGAAAAGCCAGAAGATGAACCAGTACCTTGCCACGATGGCATGGTATTCGCGCGAGGTTGGCAAGCTGTCACGCCGGTTCACGCACGCGGAAGGTTGGCGTCGTCACCTGCACTGGGGATACTGCGCCGAGGACGCCGATCCACTCCGCGAGGCGCTTGGGAAGAATTACCTCATCAACCGTGCGTACGAGCGCGCCTTGGAAGAAGGAGTGTGAGAAGAGCAGATGACTCGACGCGCTGCGTTTTTCCTTAGTGTGTGTTTGAAAATCCGAGTTGAACAGGCGTCTCGCCTGTTCCGTCATGGAAATCGCAAGGAGAACAGGCGAGACGCCTGTTCAACACCGCCGTTCCACGAATTTCAAAACACACTCTTGGAGCGCGGCGATGGCGGATACAGTGGTAGAACGAGAGGAAGTAATGATGAAAACAATGTTAACCCTGTTGTTGGCATCCGTGCTCGGTGCGTTTGCCCAAACCGCCGACAATCAGCCGCCTGCCGGTTTCGTTGCGCTGTTCGATGGCAAAGACTTCACCGGCTGGAAGGTGCCCGATGGCGACAACGGTCATTGGAAGGTCGTCAACGGTGTGATTGACTACGATGCCTCCAGCGAGGCCAAGGGGGAGAAGCACCTCTGGCATGAACGCGAGTTTGGCGATTTCGAGTTGCTCGTGGACTGGCGGATCAAGGAAGCGCCGTGGGTGAACCCGCGCGTCCGCTACGTGTTGCCCGATGGCAGCTACGCGCGCGATGTCACCGGTAAAGAACTGTCACTTATGCTGCCCGACTCCGATTCGGGCGTGCTGCTCCGCGGCAGTATGAAGCACCAAGTCAACATCTGGTGTTGGCCCATCGGTTCGGGCGAAATGTACGGGGTGCGCACCGACAAACAGATGCCTGCCGCCGTCCGCGCTGCGGTCACTCCCCGTACACAAGCTGACAAACCCGTTGGCGAATGGAACCGCTTTCACATCACTGTCCGAGGCGACACCGTGACCGTGGTGCTCAACGGAGTCACAGTGATCGAAGGCGCACAAATCCCCGGTCTGCCCGCGCGTGGCCGAATAGGCTTCCAGCATCACGGCAACCGCAACAAGCAAGGCGAATGGACCAGCCCGCCGGCACTGTTGCAGTTCAAGAACGTATTCATCAAGGCTCTATGAACAACCCGCTCACACGGCGACAATTCCTTGGCGCGACAGCAGTGGCGGCGTTGGCGCCGGTGTTGGGAAGCGCAAAGCATGTCGCGCCAAGCGAGAAGATCAATCTCGCGTACATCGGCTGTGGGACACAAGGTTTTCGGCAGTTGATACCAGCGCTCGAACGGCCGGAGTTCAACATCGTGGCTGTGTGCGATCCGAACCGCGCCAGCGATGACTACCCGGACTATGGCAATGATGAACTGAACAAGAAGGTTCGCAAATTCCTGAATGATCCTGACTGGGCCAAAGGCGCGCGTGGCGCGTTCTGTGGTCGCGAGCCGGGTCGGCAGATCGTGAATCGCTTCTACAAGAACAACGATTGCCGGGCTTACGCCGATTTCCGTGAGTTGCTCGACAAGGAGAAAGACCTCGACGCCGTTTATATCATGACGCCGGAGCACCTGCACGGTGTCATTGCCGTTCGTGCGATGCGCGCAGGCAAGCACGTCATCACACACAAGCCCATCGCCAACGTACTTAACGAAGTCAGCATTGTCCGCGACACGGCCCGACAAACCGGAGTTGCCACGCAGTTGTTTTGCGCTGCCGGGCAGACGAGCGCGCCAACGATGGCTGAGTGGATTGCCGCCGGGGCCATCGGCGCGGTGCGCGAAGTGCACAACTGGTCCTCGCGCCCGTTCTGGCCGCAAGGCATGACCGAGTTGCCTGCCGGCTCGCCGCCGGTGCCGGACGGGTTTGACTGGGATCTCTGGCTCGGCCCGGCCGCGGAGCGTCCGTATCATCCCGCTTACACGCACGCGGTCTTCCGCGGCTGGTACGACTTCGGCACGGGGGCGCTTGGCGACATGGGGCATTACAGTTTTCACCAGATATTTGAAATCCTGAAGCTCGGTTCGCCGACGACTGTCGAGGCGAGCCGTAGCCAGTTCTGGAAGATTGACGGTCACACGTGGCGCAAACAAACGAAGCACGTGGCTTATCCACAAGCATCGCTGGTTCGGTGGGAGTTCCCATCGGGAGTGGCATTGCATTGGTACGACGGCGGGCTGCGTCCGCCGTTGCTTGCAGAACTCGAAGCCGATGGCGCGACGATGCCCGACGAAGGAATGTTGTTCGTCGGCGACCGCGGCAAAATCCTCGCGGGTTTCACCGGCGACAATCCGCGCCTGATTCCACAGGCCCGGATGCGCGAGTTCCAGCCGCCACCGGAGACGTTGCCGCGGCCGGTGGATGAACTGACACAGTTCATTCGCGCTTGTCGCGGCGAAGCGCCGGCGGACGCGAGTTTTGCGAGCGCTTATCCGTTCGCGGAAACCATTCTGCTCGGCACCATTGCGTTGCGTGTGAACAAGAAGCTTCGCTGGGACGCCGCCAAGTTCGAGTTCACCAATTCCAAAGAGGCCAACGACCTGAAGTTCCGCCAGAACCGGCCCGGCTGGGAGCTATGACCTCGCGAGAACGAGTCCGCACTGCCTTGACCCATCGTCCGACTGACCGGGTGCCGCGACTGCTCTACGAAGAAGCGATTGGATATACGCCGCCCATCGAGAGAATGCTGCGCGAACATTGCGCGCCGAAGTCGCCGCGCGATTATTTCAACATGGACATCACCAGCGTGACGTTCCAGCCGACGGCATTGCCGCGCGCGCGGTTCGCGCCGTGGCTCGCCGCGAGCACCGAGATGTCACAAGTGGACGAATGGGGCGTGTGGTGGCGCGGCGGCGGTTTCTATCACTTTGCGCACATCGAATCGCCCCTGCGCGGTGTACAGGACTTCGCTCGGCTGAAAGAATATCCGTGGCCGGACCTTGACCAGTCGTATCGCTACGACGGTCTGCGCAAGCGCGTTGAGGAATTGCACCGGCAAGGTTTCGCGGTGGCGGCGTTTGCGGGGTCGGTGTTCGAGCAATCGTGGTATATCCGCGGGTTGGAACAGTTGATGATGGACATGGCGGTCGAGAAAGAGATCGCCCATTTCTTCTTCGAGCGGACAGCGGCATTTCAACAGCACGCGGCGGCGGAGTACGCGCGCGCCGGCGTGGACATCATCATCACTGGTGATGACATCGCGGGACAGAATGGGTTGCTGATGAGTTTGGAAACGTGGCGCGAGTTCCTGAAGCCGCGGCTGGCCGCGACCGTGCGCGCCGTGAAGGCGGCGAATCCGGACTCGTTTGTGTTTTATCACTCCGACGGCAACGTCGAGCCGGCCATTCCGGATTTGATCGAGACTGGCATTGATATTCTGAACCCGGTTCAACCGGAGTGCATGGACCCAGCGGTGATCAAACAACGGTACGGTGACCGCCTGTCGTTCTGGGGCACGGTGAGCGTGCAGCGGACGATGCCCTTCGGAACGCCGGCAGACGTGCGCGCCGAGGTGCGGGCGCGCATCCGCGACGTGGGACGTGGCGGTGGATTGATTCTGGCCCCGGCGCACGTGCTGGGGCCGGAGACGCCGTGGGAAAATGTTGTCGCGTTTTTTGAGGCTGCGGATGAAACCAAGTTGTGATTGAGTTACCAACATGAACAAACCATTGAAGCTTGCTTGTATCGGGTGCGGTGCGCGGGCGCAGACATACACAGGATTGGCGGCGCGGCGACCGGACCGGTTTGAAATCGTGGCGGGCGCGGACCCGGTGCCGGCGCGCGTCGAGAAAGTGCGCAGCATTTCCGGGCGCGCGGGTTTTCGCGGGTTCAGCCGCGCGGAGGAATTGCTGGCAGCAGGCAAGATTGCCGACGTGATGATTGTGGCGACGCAGGACAACGATCACTTTGCCCACTGCACGGGCGCGCTTCAGCTTGGCTACGATGTGTTGCTGGAGAAACCAATCTCGACGCGCGTGGATCAAGTGTTGGCGATTGAGCGACTGGCCCGGCAAGTGAACCGTCGAGTGATGGTTTGTTTCGTTCTGCGGTTCGCGGCGTTTTACCGGAAGGTCAAGGAGATCATCGAGTCCGGCGCGCTCGGTGAGATCGTGTCGGTGCAGGCAAACGAGGGCGTCATGCCATGGCATCAGGCGCATTCATTCGTGCGCGGTCACTGGTCGAATGTCGCGAGGAGTTCGCCGATGATCATCTCGAAATGCTGCCATGACACCGACATCGTTCACTGGCTCGTTGGCCGGCGTTGCCGGCGCGTGGCGAGTTTTGGGTCGCTTGAGTTTTTCCGTCCCGAACGCGCTCCGTCGGGCGCGCCAGCGCGGTGCACGGACGGTTGTCCGGTTGGCGAGACGTGCGCGTTCAACGCGCTGCGGTACACGACGGACATGCGGGCAGGTTGGTTGCCGATGGTGTTCGACCATGCGGCGCAGGCCACGACCAACGAGATCGTGGCGTGGTTGCGCACCAGCCCGTGGGGCCGGTGCGTGTATCGGTGCGACAACGATGCGGTGGATCGTCAGGTGTTGGCGCTGGAGTTCGAGGGCGGTGTGACGGGGACGTTCACGATGACGGCGTTCGAGAATGGCCGGCACATCGAGGTTTACGGGACGCGCGGTGTGCTCAAGGGCGGCGAGACTTACCACAAACATTTGGGCGCGCATCTGATTTTCTTTCCGCATGAGGGCGAACCTGTTCGCTACACGGTGCAGGCAGAAGATGGCGGCTATGAGTTGCACGGCGGCGGCGATTCCGGTCTTGTCAACGCACTCTACGATGAAATGACCAAGCCTCCGGGCATACCGTTGGCGGCGGGGCTTGACTCGACGGTACACAGCCATCTTATCGGGTTTGCGGCTGAAGAAGCGCGCCTGACGGGGCGGACGGTTGATCTGGAGGAGTTGCAGCGACGCTGAAGTCTATCGCGTCACACGGAGGCGCATGAAACGGCTTGGGTGGGCAGGGTCGGAGATCAAATAAGCGTCGCGCACTTCCACGGTGCGAGTGGCGCCGGAACCTGTTTCGGTGACGCTGCCACCATTGGTCGCATTGAAGGACGCGCCATTGGTGCTGGATGCCAAATCTGTCCACGGGCCGGACATCGCGCCGGAGCCTTGCACGATCATTGTGATGTCAGTGTTGGCCAGCGTGCGGGTGAAGGTGAGGGTGAGTCTGCCGCCGGCGACTGATTTGACTGGCAACGGGCTTTGTGTGCCGAGGAGCGGATTGCCCCCTAAAGCGTATTCGAGGAGATTGGAAATGCCATCGGTGTCGGGATCGGCACTGTTGCCGGAGATGGCGGAGTTGTTGACGTTGGAGCCGAAATTTGTGACCTGCCAGTTTTGCCACGGAGTCGGAGTGAGACGCGTGAGAACCACATCGTTGCCCGTGCCGCCGGTGTAACTGATGCGCCACCATTGTGAGTCCTCGTAGAACTCGGCGTTCTGTGCAAGCCCGGTAAAGGCGCCGCTGACAGCGGCAGCGCCGGTATTATCGAGAATGGTGAAGGTTGACCCCGCAGCAAGCGCGGGCGCGGCGATGATGTCGAGCGCGCCGGCGACCGTGACGTTGCCGGCAACCTTGAGTTGGTCGTGCTGCGTGCCGGCAGTGGTGCCGTTGATCTCGACTTGCAGTGTGCCGGCGGCATTGAGTGTGTAGTTGCTGTTGATCTGCATGATGCCGGTGGAATTGCCGGGGGCGTGGATGCCGCCGTTGATGGTGACGTTGTGATTGACGGTGACGGTGCCCTTGAACACCCCGGCGATGACGTTGAGGGGATTGTTGAGTGTGCTGGAGAGAATGAGCGTGCCATCGCCGGTCTTGGTGAGCGCACCGACACCGGAGATCGCACCGGTGCAAGTCAAGGACGCGCCGGTGGCAATCGCACAATCGGTATTCGTGGCCAGAGTAAGTGGAATGCCGATGAGATGGCTGCCGGATTGCACGTCCATGATGCCGTTGCCTGCATCCGGTTCGATTCGCAGGGAGCCGGTGCCGGAGATTGTGTACGACGGCGTGCTGCGGAAGCGAATGCCTTTGAGACGAAAACTGTCACGGGGAACCTGAATAGAATCAACCTCGAAGGTCGCACCTATGTCCTTGGGCAGATCAAATCGGATTCGCGTGATGGTTTGGCCATTCCAGTTCGGGTTGCCCGCCATGGGGATGACGATGTTCTGGAACGTGCCGGTCCCCGTGTAGTACGCGTTGATTTTGCGACTGGCGTGAAACGAATTCGAGATGGTTGTTCCCCAATAGAACGCAACGTTCGTCGAACTCCCCGAGGCTTTCATGCGAACGCGCACTTCCGGGCTGAGCGATCCCGGAAACGACAAGGCGACCCGGCTCAGGTAGGGAGCGTTCGAGGAGATGCCACTGAAAACCCCGTTCGACACCGTGGTGCCGGTGATGCTCGATGTCATCCAACCCTCCTCGTCGTTCGCCGTATTGAACGACCAGATCAACGGGTCGGCATCAACCGTCACTGTGGTGGCGTTGGTGGCGGCGCTGCCAAACGTGGTGATCTCGGCCGTGGTGTCGGGCCGGCCCCAGTAGTACCAGTTGAGTGGATCGCCCCAATTGCCGGAGCCGGACTTGATCCATGAACGTTCCCCGGCCGGCGGCTGGACGATGGACAATTGTGGAGTCGTAAATCCGACGGGCGAACTGCCGACGATGGCGATGAGATTGCCCATTGCGTCGAAGCGGAGAATGCGCCCGCCGTTCTCACGGATGTACACGTCGCCGTTGGTGTCCTGGGCCAAATCCTTGGGAGCCGTCAGTGAGGTGCCGAGAGTGAATTTTCCGAGTGGCGCATCAGCGTGCTGGGTACGTTCGTAGCGGAGCACTTGGTTGTTCGCCGTGTCAGCGAAAAGATAATGGTCGCGGACATGGGTGCGGAAGTTGGGGATGCGATGGAACGTCAGCAGGTTGGAGTCGTGGCCGCGCGGTGGCTTGTAGGTGTCGCCGACATCGAACGCGGTGCGCGAGGCCACCACCATATCGTTGCCGTCAAAGTCAAACTGTAGATATTGCCAGGCCTCGTAGTCAATGTTCGGCGAGTAGAGGAAAATTTTCTCCACCTCCCAGTTGGAGAGGTCGCGCGAGGAAAGCACCGCGGCGGTGTTGCGAATCATCTCCGGCGTGCTGCCCAAATCGGGATCATTCGCGTGCGCCGGCAGCACCGGGTTGCTCAACACGTAGAACTTGCCCGAAACCGGGTCGTACATCGCGCCGAACTTTTTCTCCGCGCCTGGCATCGCCGCAAAATCATTGTCCGGCCCAAACCGGACGACACCCGCGTCGCCGCGGACGACGGCGGCATAGGGATAGCCGACGACTTTTGCCAACACGGCGACGCCTTGCTCCGGCGAGGCAACGACCTGCCCCTCGCCGATGTAGCGGGTTTCCAATGTTCCGGAAAGCCCGACTTGCCATGTGCTGAACGTCTCAATGCCATTGCTCTGGAGCCAATCGCTGGTAATGAGCAAGTCCACCATGTTGGTTGTGAAGATGGTGGATCGTCCGCCGCCGCCGTAATAGACGCGATTGTTGAAGACCAGCGGATTATTCGGCGTGCCCAAGTTGCCGGTAAAACCGACAGCTTGAAACTTGCCGCTGTTGGCGTCCGTTGGGGTGGTCCATGTGGTGCCGTTGTCGGTTGATTTGCGAATGGTACTATACGTGCCGCCCTCATACTCCGGCCCGCAGATGTACACTGCTCCACCATACACGTACAGGCTACCACGCCAGAGTGGTTGAAATTGGGCAACCTGAGTCCAATTCGTCCCCTTGTCCGTCGAGCGAAAGACCTTCGTGATCGCGGCGCTGTCAGAGGTCGAGCCGTTGCCGAAGTAGGCGTGGGACGCGATGTAATTACCGTTGGAAAGAACCACGATATCGTTGTCGCAGATGTAAATGTCGTTGCCAAAAAGAATGTCCAGAGGACTTGGCGAGGCCTGATAGGAAATCTTGAACCCCGGCATGAGCGAGAAATTCGGCGCGCCTTGTGTCGTAGCCGACACGATGCACGCAACGATGCAGACTTGTGCGAGCCGTCGAATTACGTCAATCATCGTTTGTATTTACATGCCGGGTTGATTTACTGTCAAGACAACCGCGTGAGGAATGCAAAGCATGAAAGAACAAGTTGTGCGCGCCATTGAGTTCCAACGACCGGACCGTGTGCCGATCGTGTTTTGGAACCGCGACCAGACTGACGGCGACGTGATGCTGTATCATCTCGCGCTCGGCGCGCCGGGCGACGGCACAGCCAACGCGTGGGACTGGTCGCTCAACGAGTGGGGTTACCGGCTCGTGAAATCCGGCGACGGCACGATGGGACATCCCGTCGAGCCGGTCTATCGTGAGATGCCGACTGCCGGCGAGATTCGCGTACCGGCGCTGCGCGAGGAGGAGCGGATGTCGGCGACGCCGGCGTTTTTTGAGAAATGCGGCGACCGCTACCGACTGGCGAGTTTCGACCTGAGCGGCTTCACCGTCTATACGTTCCTGCGCGGGTTCGAGAATGCGATGCAGGATTTTCTGTTGGAGCCGGAAGGTTTTGCGGCGTTGATGGACAAGATCATCGGCTTCGAGTGCGACCTGATGCGAATGGCTGCCCGGCACGGCTTTCACGGCATCCACTTCGCCGACGACTGGGGCACGCAATCCGGCATGATGATCTCGCCGTCGTTGTGGCGCGAACTGTTCAAGCCGCGGTACGCCCGGCAGTTTGCGCTCGCGCACGAACTGGGGCTGCACACGTGGTATCATTGCTGCGGCGAGTTCGTGGAGATCATGGAAGACTTTCACCAGATCGGTGTGGACGTGCTGAACATCGCGCAGCCGAACGTGAACAACATCGTCGAGGTTGGTCGGTGTTTGCGTGGCCGGCAATGTTTCATGATGCCGATCAGTTACCAGACCGTCTCCATCACCGGCACGACAGATGAGATTTACGCGGAGGCAGACCGGTTGCACCGGCTGCTCGGCGCGACGGAGGGTGGGTTCATCGGGTACGTCGAGGAATACAGTGTGATGGGAATGTCCGAACGCAACTACTGTGCTTGTGGCGAAGCGTTTCGCCGGCTACGATGAAAACCCACATGCGCTTAACGTTAGCAAACGCTTTGCTCTGCTTGTTCTGGGTGACGCCGGTGGCGGCTAACTGGGATCCCGCGCTCGCCGGTGATGAGGTGATGGCGCGGTTGGTCCGGGTCACCGCACCGCAGGTGAAGGGGGCGCATGATGCGGAGTTTGTGTGCGTGGGCGACCGTGCCTTCATCGTGGAGCACGACAACGACGTCCAGCCGGGGCACGGCGCGGGGAAGGCGATGTATTGCGTGCTGACGGTGGTGAACTTGAAGACGCTTGCCGTCGAGAAGGTCATTCCGATGGCGAAGTCGGAGCAGGTTTTTGACAACGTGACGCTGCCGAAGGGCATGTGTTTCGTGCCGCGCATCATCCGGAAAGACGAGCACACGCTGCGTTGTTACTTTTGCAGCCAGCCAGCGAAGGAGCAGGCGGTCACTTGGTATCGCGACTTCGACCTGCGCGCGATGAGTTTCGAGAGCCGCATCCACAAAACGAAGCTCAAGACCGCCGCCGGGGTATTCGACATGGAGCCGCGCCGCTTCCACGCCGACGCCGCGGCGCAGGGTTTCACGAAGCCGCCGGTGAACATCGGCCTCTACATCTTCGATTCCTTCAAGGAGTTCGACGGGAAGCGTTACGTGGCGATCAACAACTACCCCGGCAAACAAAACGCCCTCGCGCTGCTGCATGATGACTACGAAACGTTTGAGGTCATCGGTCACTACAACGAGCCGCAGTCGCAGCAGCTCAGTGAGTCCGCCGTCAACCGCCTACCCGACGGCACGTGGATGGCGATTTGCCGCAACGACATCGGCAACTACCATTTCACCACCAGCAAGGACGGCAAGACATGGACGGTTGGCAGGGAGATGCCGTTTGTGTCCAACGGCACAAACTCGAAGCCGACGTTCGACAAGTTCAGAGGCGTCTATTATATCGGCTGGCAGGAGAACACGAGCATCCACGGTGGCCGACGCAGCGTGTTCAACGTGGACATCTCCCGTGACGGCAAGACGTGGAAACGCAAATACCGTTTCGAGACGCCGGACTCCTTCCAATATCCGACTTTCCACGAGCATCAGGGCGCGATCTGGCTGACCGTCACCCAGGGCCATAAGGGCAGCACCGACCGCATCATGTTCGGCAAGTTGGAGGACGTCGGTGCTTTTGAGTCGCAGGCAGGGAAGAAGCGAAAACCCCTGCCGCCGGATGCCCGCACCGAGCCGCCGGTCATCATCACGGAGCCGGGGCCGGAGTTTCAGGATAACGCGCGACCCGGCGCGATGATCATCGGTCTGGATCGCACGCCGAAGGGACGCATCTGGGGTTGCTGGACCGGCACAGGCGACAAATCAGACGGATACTTCATCCTCGCCACGAGCGATGACGGCGGCACCACGTGGTCGAAGCCGCGCCTCGTCGTTGGCGCGCTCGACCCGACCGGCAAACGGCAACGCGGCGCGCTTGTTGGCAATCTCTGGACTGATCCGCTCGGCCGGCTCTGGTTGTTTTTCGATCAAGCGGTCGTCGGCGTTGCCGGACCGCGGGCCGATTGGTTCATCCGTTGCGACAATCCGGACGCGGATGCGCCGGTCTGGTCAAAGGCTGTGTGTTTCTCCGATGAAGGTTGCACGCTGAACAAGCCGACCATCCTTAAGAACGGTGACTGGCTGCTGCCGGTCTCGAAATGGGCGGACAAGGTCGCGTGGGTCTATGTCTCGACCGACCAAGGCAAGTCGTGGAAGCCCCGTGGCAGCGTGAAGTTTCCCGATTGGAACTTTGATGAACACATGTTCATCGAGCTGCGGGATGGCCGGCTTTGGATGCTGGCGCGGACGGGCGGAAACCCGCACGAATGCTTCTCGACCGACAACGGCAAGACGTGGAGCGAGCCGAAGCCAGCGGCGACGGTGAAAAACGTGAACTCGCGTTTCTTCCTCCGCCGGCTTGCTTCGGGGAGAATCCTGCTCGTGAAGAACGGCCCGCCGACTGAGCGGCTCGCGAAGCGTTCGCACATGTCGGCGTTTCTCTCCGATGACGACGGTAAGACGTGGAAAGGCGGCTTGCTCCTCGACGAACGCTCGTCCGTCTCGTATCCCGACGGCTTCCAAGCGCCGGATGGACTGATCCACATCCTCTACGATTGGAACCGACACACGGACGCGGAGATTCTGCTGGCAAAGTTTCGCGAGGAAGATGTGCTGGCCGGCAAACTTGTCTCGAAGGACGCGAAGCTCCTGATGCTCGCCAACAAAGCCACCGGCCCCAAGCCGATTCTCTACAACGGCATCGAGCTTCCCTACGAGTGGCCGCCACGGCATTTGGATCCTGCGTCCACCGATCCGATGCCGGTGCGCTATCGCTCGCCGAAGACGATCCCGATTGATGTCGGCCGGCAGTTGTTCGTGGACGATTTCCTCATCGAGAAGACCGACATGAAGCGGACGTATCACCAAGCCAAGAAGTTCGAGGGGAATCCGGTGTTGAAAGCGGAAACCGAGCGAGAGATCGGTGCGTCGAAGGAAGGCGAGCGCGGGCAGGAGGCGACCTGTTACCTCGGCCACGGCGGCGTGTTCTTCGACCCGCGCGACGGCGTGTTCAAGATGTTTTACACGGCCGGGTGGCGTGGCGGGCTGGCGCTCGCCACGAGCAAGGATTTGATTCATTGGACACGTGGAGATGTCTTGCTGTTGCCGGGCAAGGACGCGGGGCATGATAACTGTGTCTGGCTCGACATCAATGCCAAGCGACCGGAGGAACGAATCAAGTTCCTGACCCACTGGGGTTCGCACCAACTCAAGACTTCCGCCGACGGCCGGGAGTGGTCGCAGCCCGTGCCGACCGGCAAAGCGGGCGATTACTGCTCGTTCTTCTTCAACCCGTTCCGCAACGTCTGGGTCTTCAGCATCAAACAGGGCGGCCCGCGCGGGCGTTGCCGGTACTACAGCGAGAGCGCGGCCCTTCTCAAGGGCGCCAACTGGTCCAATGCCGTCTATTGGGTCAATGCCGATAAACTCGACAAACCGGAACCGGGCATCGGCGCCGCGCCGCAGATCTACAGCCTCAACGCCGTCGCCTACGAGAGCGTGCTGCTCGGCGAGTTCTACATCCATCGCGGCCCGAACAACCGCATTTGCGATGAGGGCAAGTTCCCGAAGCTCACCGACCTCTGCCTCGGCTTCAGCCGTGACGGGTTCCACTGGCATCGGCCCGACCGTCGCGCCTTCATTGCCGGCACGCGCAAGGAGGGCGATTGGGACCGCGCCTACGTGCATGGCACCGCAGGCGTCTGCCTCGTGATGGACGACACACTCTGGTTCCCCTACACAGCGTTCTCCGGCATCGCGCCGAGCGGCAGGCGCGGTATGTACACGGGCGGCAGTATCGGCATGGCGACGCTGCGCCGCGACGGCTTTGCCTCGATGGACGCCGGCGACAAGCCCGCGACGCTGACGACGCGCCCGATCAAATTCAGCGGCGAGCATCTCTTCGTGAACCTCGACGCGCCACAGGGTGAGTTGCGTGTCGAAGTGCTGACGCTGGACGGTAAGAACTACGGGCCGTTCACTGCCAAGAACTGCGTCCCGCTGCGCTGCGACGGCACCCGCCAGCGCGTGACGTGGCGCGGCGTCGAAAGCCTCGCCCGCGCCAGCAACAAGAACGTGAAGTTACGCTTCACGCTGACCAACGGCTCGCTCTATTCGTTCTGGATCACCGACGATAAGAACGGTGCCAGCCACGGCTACGTCGCCGCCGGTGGGCCGGGATTTTGCGGAACAACCGATACGGTTGAACTGAAAGAAAAGGAGAAACAACCATGAGTCGTTTGATTACGTTGTTTGAACGTCAATGAGGATGACACGAATCTTTACGACAGCCGCACTGGTTCTTTCTGCTACGACGGCAACACCCCGACCGGAAATCTGGATAATGCCGCCGGCGGCGCCGGATGGACGTTGTCTCCGGGAACTTTTCACGCGGCCGGATGAATGGAAGGAAACGCGGTCGCGAGTCAACGTGTTGGGTTACGCCGGGCAGATGTTGGACAAGCAGTTTACCGACGACGAACTGCGCGCGTGGTTGCCGCAAGTCGAGAAGTGGGGACTCAAACTCGGTCTCGAAGTCGGCGCGCCGTCCCGCGCTGTGCCGGAGACCGGCGAATGGACCTTTACCCGATCAGTGCGCGATTTTGTGAGGAAGTTTGTAAGATGAAAAGATATGTGCTGCTTCTCACCGCGGTCATTCTCACTGCTGGTTCTGCCGTTGCAGTGGATCGCAAACCCAACATCCTTGTCATCATCGCTGACGATCTAGGCCGGGGCGATTACTCGGCGTTTGGGACGAAAGACATTCGCACGCCAAACATTGACCGTCTTTGCCGCGAGGGAATGACGTTCGAGAATTTCTACGCCAACTCCTGCGCCTGCTCGCCCACGCGGGCTGCGTTGCTCACCGGCTGCTACCCGGATCGCGTCGGTGTGCCGGGTGTTATCCGTTATCGGGAGGACAACTCGTGGGGCTGGCTTTCGCCTCACGCCACGCTGCTGCCGCAGGCACTCAAGCGCGCCGGCTACCACAGCGCCATCATTGGGAAGTGGCACCTCGGTCTCAACTCGCCCAATACACCCAACGAGCGTGGTTTCGATTTCTTTCACGGGTTCCTCGGCGACATGATGGATGATTACTGGACACATCGGCGGCATGACCAGAACTTCATGCGACGAAACCGTGAAGTGGTGGATCCGAAGGGACACGCGACCGACATCTTCACCGGATGGGCGTGCGATTATCTCGGCGAACGCGCGAAGTCGTCGAAGCCGTTCTTCCTCTACCTCGCCTACAACGCGCCGCACAACCCCATCCAGCCGCCGCCGGAATGGCTGGCGAAAGTTCAGCAACGTGAACCGGCAAGCGATCCAAAACGACAGGGACTCGTCGCGCTCATCGAGCATCTCGACGACGGCATCGGCAAGGTGCTCGACACGCTCGACCGTCTGAAACTCGCTGACGACACACTGGTCATCCTCACCTCCGACAACGGCGGGATGCTCACTGACGGCGCCAACAACGGCCCGTGGCGGAGCGGCAAGACGCACGTCTATGAAGGCGGCATCCGCGTACCCGGTATCGCGCGTTGGCCCGGCAAGATCAAACCCGGCAGCAGCACGAAACACGTTGCGCTCTCGATGGACATCTACGCCACGAGTTGTGAGGTCGCGGGTGTCAGACCACCGGCGGACATTGACGGCGTGAGTTTCCTGCCGACGTTGCTTGGTCAGCCGCAACCGGAAATGAAGCGCGACCTGTACTTCGTTTTGCGCGAGGGTGGCGCCGCGCGTTTCTGCGGCAAGACGATTGAGGCATTCGTTCGCGGCGAGTGGAAGCTGGTTTACGACAATCCATTCGGGCCGGCGGAACTGTACAATATCAAGCACGATCCATACGAAACCAGCGATCTCGCCGCGAAGGAAAAGGCCCGCGTCCGCGATCTTGCGATAGCGTTGTACAACCAAATCCAGCAGGGCGGCGCGGCACCGTGGCAACCGGCGATCCGGCCATGAGTCCACGCGAACGAGTGCTTGTGGCGTTGCGGCACGAACAACCGGACCGGACACCGCGCGATTTCTGGGCGGAATCGCCGGCGATGCAGCGGTTGTTCGCCCACGTCGGCCACAATGACAAAGACAAGTTGCTCGACTCACTCGGCGTGGATGTGCGGCACTTGGAAGCACCTGCACCAGCCGAGCATGAAGTCGGCGACGGCGTGCTCCAGAACTTCTGGGGCGAACGCTACGTTTACAACCCGACACCTTGGGGGCCGATGCGCGAGGACGCCAAGGGCGCGCTGGCCGATGCAACCAGCTTTTCGGAGTTGGAAGCATTTCCGTGGCCGACACCGGATTGTCTCGACCGCTCACAACTCAAGGCGCAGTGTGCGCGCTACGAACAGCACGCGCTCCTCTATGGTTTCGCTGACATCTGGCAGCGGCCGGCGTTGGTGCGGGGCTGGGAAGCCATGTTCATGGACATGGCCGAGCAACCGGACTGGGTGCACTTTTTGTCGCGCAAGTTCACCGATTTTTATTTGGAGGACTACACGCGGGCGGCGGAAATCACGAAGGGGCGGATTGATCTTTATCTGGTCATCAGCGATCTCGGGACACAACGCGGACCGCTCATTTCGACGGCGATGTTCCGCGAGTTCGTCGCACCGTATCTGAAAGAGATGACCGGGTTGATTCACAGGCTCGGCGGACGCGCGCTCTATCACAGTTGCGGCACCATCTGGCCATTCATCCCTGATCTGATCGAATGCGGCGTGGACGTGCTCGACCCGATTCAGCCGACCTGCCCGGAGATGCAGCCGGAACATCTCAAGCGCGCGTTCGGCGACCGACTGTGTTTCCACGGCGGCATTGATATGCAGAACCTGTTGCCCAAAGCAACGCCTGCTCAAGTCGCAGCGGAAGTGCGTCGGTACTGCGAGGTGTTCGGCAAAGGCGGCGGGTACATTCTCGGTCCCGCGCACTTGTTCCAGCCGGACGTGCCACCGGAAAACGTCCTGGCGGTTTACGCAGCGACTTCCTGAATGCGGTCGCGGCGGGCCGTCCAGAGCAGCGCGGCGGCGACGGCCAACCCGCCGAGAACATAGACGGTCGAAAACGCGCTAAACCCGAGCGCCAGCCCGCGCGCGGAGCCAAAGCGGTCTGAGAACCAGCCCAGCAATGCGGGAGACGCTGAGCCGATGACGAAGCCCACCATCACTTGAATCGCAACGGCAGAGCCACGGAACCGCGGCTCGATCACGTCGAACAATGCAGCGTGAGTGTTGCACTCATACAAGCCGCGGCACAACCCGAACAATGCCATCGCCACATATACGCCCACGGCGGTCGGCATCAAGCCGAGCGCGAGAATCATCGGCGCGCCTGCCAACATCGCCACGGTCATCATCTGGAGACGGGCGTTGGGATTACGCCGCACCCAGCGGTCGGACAAGTGGCCGCCCAGCAGCACCGCCGCCAGCGCGGTGATGTGATGGAAGAACATCGCATAGCCGCCGGCTTGCGTCATCGGCAAGCCGAACTTGTCCTGCAACAGCCGCGGCGCCCACGTCACGTAGGCATTGTTCACGAACACGATGGCCATGAACCCGACGGCCAGTAGCACTGCCGTCGGCACGCGAAACAGGATTGTCAGTGCCTGCAATGGCCCAATCGTGGCTTCCGCCAGCCCCCTCTCACGTGGCGCGTCCTTCAGCCGCGCCAGAAACACCACGCCCAGCAGAATCCCCACGCCGCCGAATACGTAGAACGCTGCCCGCCAGCCAAACCGCTCGGCAATCGCCCCGCCGAGAAACCCGCTGGTCATCACCCCGATATAGACCGCCGACTGGTGGACCGACATCGCAAACGCCCGCGTCTCGCGATGGAAGGAACCGAGTAACGAGTACGCCGGCGGACTGTAGAACGACTCGCTGCCCGCCGTTGCCAGGCTGCGGAAGATGATTAGGGCGATCATCCCATTGGCCAGTCCGGTCACCATCGTCGCCGCGCTCCAGAATATCAGGCTGGCTGTGATGACCGCTTTGCGGTTGAAACGATCGCCGACGTAGCCGGCCACCGGCATGCACAGCGCCAGCGCAAAGAACATGACAGTGTTCACCAGCCCGAGTTGCGCGTCGGTCAGTTTCAAGTCGTCGCGGATGGCACTCAGCACCACGCCGAAAATCGCCCGGTCAGCAAAGTAAAAGAAGAACGCGAGAAACAACAATCCCAACAGTTCCCACTTGTAGAACCGATGAAGCGGCATCGCGGTAACGCTATTGGCGGGCATTTCAGCCTCGCACCGTATCATCTGCCGCCGATGGAGACACGAAGAATATTCACCACGGAGCGAACGGAGGCACGGAGACTTGAACCACGGAAGACACGGAAAAGATGCCGGAAACAGAATTGCGTCCACACCGACAAACCGCTACACTACGTAGCAAGGGAATATGGTCACCAACGATGAACAATTGCAATTCGTATGGTCTGGAGAACCGAAGGTGAATCGTCGGGTAGCTAAGATGAAGGCAAGATTGATGCGTGGCAGCTAAAACGGTAAGATTTAGTCATGGATCGTGTCGCCATTAAACCGGAGTTACTGCGCTGGGCGCGTGACCGGGTCGGCTTGGAAGTCGCCGACTTGGAGCACAAATTCCCGCGTTTGGCCGCGTGGGAACGTGAAGAGGCGCAGCCGACACTGAAACAAGTGGAAGCGTTCGCGCGAGCGACACATGCGCCGGTCGGATATCTGTTTCTCGACACGCCGCCCGTCGAGGAAGTGCCCATCCCTGATTTCCGGACGGTTGACAACGAACATGTGGGACACCCGTCGCCGGACTTGCTGGAGACGATCTATGTCTGCCAGCAACGACAGGAGTGGTACAGGGATTTTGCGCGATCCATGGGCGAAACGCCGCTGGCGTTTGTTGGGTCCGCGAGCGTGCGCGACAATATCGTCGAAATTGCTGCCAAGATGCGAGCCGTGCTGGAATTCGACGTCGAGGCGCGGCGTCAGATGCCGACGTGGACGGATGCCCTGCGGCATTTCATTGCGCAGGCCGATGATTGCGGCGTGCTCCTGATGTGCAACGGGGTGGTGCACAACAACAATCACCGGCATCTGGACCCGGAGGAATTTCGGGGCTTCGCGATGGCGGATGATCTTGCGCCACTCGTCTTCATCAACGGCGCGGACACCAAGGCCGGACAGATGTTCACGTTGGCCCACGAACTGGCGCACATCTGGTTGGGACAATCGGCGGTGTCCGATGCCCAACCGGTTAACGTGCCGGATCAAGCTAAGGAACGCTGGTGCGACCATGTCGCAGCGGAACTCCTTGTGCCACTAAACCTGATGAAGCAAGAATATGACAAGACTGCCGAACTACCGGTAGAAGTCAGCCGACTTGCCAGAGTGTTCAAAGTCAGTACGCTCGTCATCCTCCGCCGGATTCACGACGCTGGTGGCCTAACCCGCAAGGAGTTCTCGGAGGCTTACGATGAGGAGCTAGAACGCCTGCGTTCGCTCCCGCGAGGGACGGGCGGCAACTTCTACCTGACGCAAGCGGCGCGCGTGAGCAGACGCTTTGCGACAGCGCTCGTGATTAGCACACGGGAAGGTCAGACTCTTTACCGTGATGCGTTTCGACTGCTCGGCTTTTCCAAACAGTCCACGTTTCTCGAACTCGGACGCAGCCTGGGGGTGGGCGTCTGATGAGTTACCTGCTGGATGCCGACGTCTTCATCCAAGCCAAGAACCTGCATTACGGTTTGGATTTTTGTCCGGCCTTTTGGGACTGGCTGATCGAATCCAATGCGGCCGGGTTGGTCTTCAGCATTGAAAAAGTCGGAGACGAAATTGATGCGATCACGGATGAACTCTCGACGTGGGCGGCTGCTCGCGGGAACGGATTCTTCCTCAAGCCTGACGCGGCGATCCTACCCGCGCTGGGCAAAGTCAGCGCTTGGGCGACGAGCCAGAAGTATGAGCCAACTGCCGTCAGCACATTCCTCCAAGTCGCGGACTACTACCTTGTGGGGCAGGCGCTGGCATATGGTCACACGGTTGTCACCCACGAGATTGCCGCTGCCACCACGAAGAAGATCAAGATTCCCAACGTCTGCATTGGATTAGGAATCAAGTGCATGACTCCGTTCGAGATGTTGCGTCATGAGCGGGCGCGATTCATTCTTGGTCCGACTCCATAAGCCGGACTACCAAAACACTTCCGAGACCCATGTGGAGGAAATCCCGCATCACCGACCGCGCCATGGTCAATGCAGAACAGCCATGGCGGACGGCCCGGCGGTCCATCCCTCCCTTTGTTTTTGTGTCTTTTTGTGCCTTCTTGTGGCCATCAAATTCGCGTCCATCGCATCACACTTCGCAATCTGGTGGCACCATTTGCGTCGTCACGCCGCCGTCCACCACGAGCCGCGCGCCGGTGACGCGGGCAGATTGGTCGGAGGCGAGGAACATTGCGGCGGCGGCGATGTCCTCGGCAGTTGCTTCCTTGCCCAATGGAATGTTCGCGCGGCGACGGGCCGCGTGCGCGGGATCGAGTTTGTCCCAGCGCGTGGTGCGGATGTAGCCGGCGACGACCATGTTCACGCGCACATTCTGCGGTCCCAATTCGATGGCCATGGCGCGGGTCAAGCCGTCCAGCGCCCCTTTCGACGCGACATAGGCGCTGCGGCTGCGAATCGGACGCTCGGACGTATTCGAGCCGATGTGGACGATGGCGCCACCGCCTTGCGTCACCATCATGCGCGCCGCCAGTTGCGAGACGTAAAACGTGCCGAACAGGTTTACCCCGACGACCTCGGTGAGGAAATCGAGTGAGGTTTCGAGGAACGACGGGCCGATACCGAGATGGGCGGCGTTGTTGATGAGGATGTCCAGCCCGCCGCACTCACATTTGATCAACGCGAACATCGCCTCGACCTGCGCGCGGTCGGCGATGTTGGCCGGCGCGGGAATGGCGTGAAGTTCTTTTGCCGCCGCTGCCACGTCGGCAATGTCATTCATGATTACCGTCGCGCCTTCCGCCGTGAACGCGCGGGCGATGCCGTAACCGGTATGGCGCGCAGCGCCGGTGACGAGGACGCGTTTGTCTTTGAATCTCATGACTGGAAATAACCTTTCGCGTCGGAGGGGCGGATTTGCGTCAGGGCACCGGTGTAATGCCGGAGGTCGTGCGGCTGATAGGGGTGCTTTGCGATCTCGTCCAAGTCGAGGTCAAGACCGAGACCAGGGCCGTCGGGAATGCGAATGAGGCCGTTCTCCATCGTTACGCGCTCGGTCGAGACTTTGCCGCGATATGCCACGTCGCTGGCCATCGTTTCGAGCACGAAGAAATTTATCGTGCAGGCGGCCAATTGCAACGTCGCCGCCATCGCGACCGGGCCGCTTGGGTTGTGCGGGCAGATCGCGAGATGCAACGCCTCGGCCTGCGCCGCGATGCAGCGCAATTCAAAAATCCCGCCGACGTGACTGACATCGGGTTGCGCATAATCCGCCGGCATCTTCTGGAAGAACTGCTGGTACTCCCAGCGCGAGTAGAGCCGTTCACCGGCGGCGATGGGCACGCCCGCGCGACGTTTGACTTCGGCCAATGCATCGAGATTGTCCGGCGGCACTGGCTCCTCAAACCAGAGGATGTCAAAACGTTGAAGTTCGTGTCCGATTCGCACCGCCGTTGGAATGTCGAAGCGACCGTGTCCTTCGATCATCAACTCGATGTCCGGCCCGACCGCTGCACGCACGGCCTCAACGCATTCGAGCGCCTTCCGCAAGTCAGCGCGCTCGATGGACAGGTACGCTGCGCCGAACGGGTCCCATTTCAATCCGCGAAACCCGGCGGCGACTGCCTCCTTTGCTTTGGCAGCGAACTCCACCGGTTCCTTGGCGGGCGCGAACCACGCGTTGGCGTAACACTTGATCGCGTCGCGGACTTTACCACCGAGCAGTTGCCAGACGGGTACGCCAAGCGTCTTACCTTTGATGTCCCACAACGCCATCTCGACGGCCGACAACGCACTCTGGAAAACTGGTCCGCCGCGGAAATAGACATCGCGATAAGCTGTGTGCCAAAGGTCTTGGATGCGTGCCGGGTCTTTGCCGACGAACGACCGCGACAGTTCACCAATCGCCTCCGCCACGGTTTTCTCCCGGTATTCGAGCGTCGCTTCGCCGACGCCGTGCACGCCCTCGTCGGTGTCCACGCGGACGAAGACCCAATTGGTCCGGTACGCCTCGCAAATCAACGGTGTGATCTTGGTGATTTTCATAAGCGTCTCTTCAGGTGTCCCATAACTCACTGTCGTTGTCGAGTCTGGTCAACGCTGCGCGCATGTAGCCAATGGCGAACGCCATGCCCGCGTGCCACGGCGCCGCGCAACTCATGTTCGGCGTGTGATCGGGAATCATCACGCCGTCAAAGCCAACCGCCTCATAAGCGCGCATCGCGGCCATCATATCCACGTCGCCTTCGTCAATGAACACTTCATCACACTTTGGCGCGGCACCGCGGATGTTGCGAAAGTGGACGTAAGCAATCTTCTTGCGCGAGCCGAGCCGACGAATGACTTCAACGACATTCGCGCCCATCTCGGCCACTGTGCCTTGGCAGAATTCGATGGCGTTGCAGGGACTGTCCACGATGTTCGTCAGCCGGTCGAGCGCCTCCGGCGATGTAAGCGGTCGTGCGATGCCGCGCAGCACCGGCACCGGCGGGTCGTCAGGATGCGCTGCCAACGTCACCCCGGCTTCTTCGGCGACAGGCACAACCCTTTGTAGAAACCACGTCAACCGTTCCCACATTGTCTCCACATCCACCGGTCCGACCACTTGCTCCGGAACCGGATCATTCCATCGGTGTCCGCCCCAGATTCGGCCGCGCACCAACGGCGGCGCGTCCTTCACACGGTCATAATCGAAACTCTTGATGCCGGCGTCGCCGCGTCCGCCGCCGCTCTCGCCGTTGCGCCAGTGGCCCCAGACTCCGACGATGCTGAAGTAGTAACCAAGACAGGGGATGCCTGCCTTGCCAAGGTTGCGGATCGTCTGTTTGACCTTCTCGACCTGTTGTTCGCGGCCGGGAGCGCCGAGCAGGATCTTGTCCCAGTGGGACGGTGGAATGTTCTCCACCGCGGCAAGCTTCAAGCCGAATGACTCGATGCGGGAACGCAGCCGAACCAAGTCATCCAATTCCCACAGCCCATTTCCCGGTGGCAGTGGCATCCACGCTACGATGTGCGTCACACCGAGTTGCCGCGCAAACCGCAGGTTGTCATCGGTCAACAGGTTCGGGTAAAGAGCAAGGCCCAGTTTCATCGCATGTACAATCCGCCGTTGATGTCGAGCGTCGCGCCGGTGATGTAACGTCCGCCTTCGCCGCAGAGAAACGCCACCGCGAGGCCGACATCGCGCGGTGTGCCAAGTCCGAGCGGGATATTGCGACGCATTTCCGCGACGCCATCGGTGCCGAGCGTTTTGTGCAACAGTTCGGTCTCGATGCAACCCGGTGCAATGGCGTTGACGTTGATGCCGAGCGGCGCGCCCGTGCGGGCCAGTGTGCGGGTGATGCCGAGCATGCCGCTTTTGGTGGCGGCGTAATGCACGTGGCCAAACAACGCACCTTGATGGCCGACCACGGAACTGATGTTGACGATGCGGCCGGATTTTTGGCGCGCCATGATCCGCATCGCTGCCTGTGAACAGAGGAAACAACTGGTGAGGTTGGTGCGGATGAGCCGGTCCCAGTCGGCGGCCTCGATCTGGAAGATGTCCTTGGGTTGCGACGTGCCGGCGTTGTTCACGAGGATGTCGAGCCGGCCGAACTGCTCCAACGTCACTTGAAACAGGCGCTCCACGTCGCCGGCTTCACTGGCGTCGCCTTTCACTGCGAGCGCGCGTTGTCCCAATGCGGTGATGCTTGCGACAACCTCCTGCGTTTCGGCCGAAATGTCGTTCACGACAACGTCCGCGCCCTGCTCGGCGAGCACCAAGGCGATGCCGCGTCCGAGACCGCGTGCCGCGCCCGTCACGATGGCCACTTGTCCGGTAAGTGTTTTCATAGCTCAATCTCCACCGCTCAGAATTTCAACTTCTGGAGGATTCTTGCATACCGGACCACTTCGTGAGGTGTGGCGAGGAACAATCTCTGCGTGACTCCTCCTCCTGCTGCTGCGAATTGCATCGCTTCCAGCACTGATTCCATGGAGACGCCCGGCTTGGCGCCGCCGAAATAGGCCGGGCAAAGGCCATAGAACGGCAGGTCGAACCCGAGCACGATCCACCCTTTGCGCCTGTGACTGGGAATACTGTTCTTCCAGTGTTTAAGCTTGTTCAGCGGCGATATCGCCTCCGCGTTCGGAAACCAGTGCAGGGTTTGCTGGTTGATGGCCGTGAGTGTGTCGCTCTGATACACGATCTGCGGATTTTCCTCCTCGTGTTTATACGAGATGCAGTATTCGATGCCGGCCTTTTCGAGCGCCGCGAACTGCGGTTCTCCCGTCCCGTGTTTGTAGCCCGGGCAAGCGTCTTGGAACGGATAATAGCCCTTCGGGACGAGCTTCTCGCCAACGTGCCGCGCAATTTGTGCTTTCGCTTCATTGAGCGACCGCGTGAGCACAGCGGCATCCAGATAATCACGCGCTTCGGTGGCCACTCCCACACCGGCGCTGACGAGAAGAGGTTCGACTTTCGGAAAGACTCCACCGTGCTGGACCGGGATATAAAGCTGTTCCAGCAACTGCGGCTGTAAATCATACCAGGTGCTGGGGAACGCCAGCCCGCATTTCATACCGTCCACCAGCATCAGGTCCAAAACCCTGGGCAACACGGGCAGGTGGCCGATATCCGAGGCGTAGAAGAGGAAACACACCGGGATGCCGCCTCTGGCGGCGCGCGCTTCAAGATACTTGTCGGTGTATTCTTCGTCCCATGGTGTTCGCGATTGCGCCAGCCAATCAACCGGAAGACGCTGGCGTGATTGGATCGTGAGGCCGATCCGCGCATCCAGCCCGACCAGCGACATGACAAGGCCTTCCTTTGCGAACTCGGTGGCCACGTCGTCCGTGTGCCCTTTTACCGTCTGGCTGCCATAGACGAGGTTGTTTCCCGTCCTCTTCGTGTAGCGCGCAAGGGTTGGGGTGAAGGCTTTCCATTCAATCGGTTCAAACAAAGCCAGACGATTCTCGCGCAGATAGAATGGCATCCATTTCAGCGTGCAGTGCGGGTCGCCAAACGCCATCCCCTTCGCGCGATCCATCCAGCGATCTGCGATCCGGCAGGTGATGCTGCCGTAGGTGTCGCCGTCTTTGATCGAGTCCACGACCTCGGTGACCAGCCCGGCGACCTTCGCCGTTTCCAACGTCTGCTGTGAACAATAGAGAATCGTTGCTCGTTCGACGCCAGCATTTTTGAAGCGTTTGAGCGTAATGGGACCTGCAGTGTCCGCGTTTACCCCCAACGCCTCACGAAAGCGAATGTCGGGATAACAGTAAGGCTGAAGCCAGAGTGCCTCTTTGTCCTTCGGACGGTCGGGAACCAAAACGATCTCTTTGGGGAAAGCGAGTTTGAAATAAACAAAAACGTCGCGGTAGAAGTCATACAACTCGCGCGGCTTCCGCGTGGCGATCACATCGCCGCCGAACGCCATGACCTCGCGCTTGAATTGCAACGCCGGGCTTTCCGTGAGGGCGCAGTAGAGCACCTTCCCGTAGAAATTCGCCGCGTAATAGAACTGCTCCGCGTGGTCGTGGCCGGTGAACGCCAGAATCTCGCCCGCCCACGTCTTCGGACGGACACAGACATAAGCGTCGAAGTCGTTGCCGGTCTTCTCGGCGACCCAACTCAGAGTTGCCGTGACGGCGCCCGCCGACGGACAATTTTCGTCCGTGAAGAAGAACAGCAGATTTTTCTTCCCGGTCGAAACGGATGCGCCGCCGCTCCCTTTGTCCACCGATTGCTGTGCTGCGTTGGCGCTCGCGCGGACCAGCGTCATGGCGGCGATGCCCGATCCCATCTGCCGCAGAAAGCCACGGCGGTTTTTCAACGAGTTTTCCAGGTTCATGATCGTCCTCAATTCGAGTTGGTTGTTTCGGTGTAATAGTCCTTCGAGAAGAATGCCTTCACCGCGACGAGCACACTTCCGGCGGCGGCGAGATAAACGACAGACATCGCCGAGATGCCGAGCGTCAAGCCGTGCGTTTCCTTCACCCATCCGAGGAGAACCGGCGCCAGTGCCCCGACCGCGAACCCGAACGCGACCATCATGCCGATGGACGACGAGCGAACTCGCGGCGGGATCACGTCGAACAGGCCCGCGATTTGATTCGAGTCGTAGATGCCGGTGAAGAAGCCGAAGCCCGCGAGTCCCGCGAGGCAGAGCGGCAGGTTGTCAGTGAATCCCATCAGCCAGACGAACGGCGCGGCGACTGCGAGTCCGAAGAGCTGAGTTTCGAGCCGCACCGTGCGGCGGCGTTGCGCCCAACGGTCGGAGAGTTTTCCGCCGAGCAACGTGCCGACCATCGCGGTGACACAGTAATAGAACATCGACGAGAAGCCGGCCTGCGCGAGCGACAGGTGGAATTTCTCGTGCAGTAGCGTCGGCATCCAGGTCAGGAAACCGATGTTGGCAAAGATGCGTCCGCCGTAGGCGATGAAAAGCGCGATCACGGTCGGCTTGCGGAGGATTTCAACGACGGCAGACTTCAGCGAAACGCGCGTCTGTTCCGGCGGTCCGGCGTGCGGCGTGTCCCGCAAGCGCGCGAAAACGATCAGGCTGAACGCGATTCCAAAAACGCCGAACACAAAGAAGGCCATGCGCCAACCGAACCGCTCGCCGATGTAGCCCGCGAGGAACCCGCTCGCCACCAAGCCCGCATAGACCGACGTCTGGTGAATCGAGATCGCCAGCGCGCGGGTGGACTGGTGGATTTGACCGATCAATGAAGTCGCCGACGGAAAATAGAACGCCTCGCCGCCGCCGGTGGTAACACTCCGGAAGAAAACCAAATGCATGAAGCAGGTGCTGACGCCTGTGAACAGTGTCGCTGTGCTCCAGAACAGGAGGCTGCCAAAGACGATCCATTTGCGGCGAAGAACATCGCCGGCATAACCGGCCAACGGCACCAGCACAGCAAAAATGCCGGTGAAGATGGACGCGATCAGCCCAAGTTGAACATCGGAGAGTCGCAAGTCAGCTTTGATGAGCGGAAGCACGACGTTGAAAATTTGGCGGTCGGCTTGGTTGAAGCAATAGGCGAACCAAAGCAGCGCGATCATCTCCCACTTGTAACTGAGGAAGCTTCTCGCATCCGTGGTCGGCTGTGCGTTCTGTAACACGCTCATGCGCATCTGTTTTACGCTCGCGCCATGCCGGCGGCAATGGACAGGATTCGCAAGTGTGTGGATACCGTTAGCGGTCAGGGGCAAACCGGCGCGAGTCCTACGTCCCACAACATCCGGCGTGACTGACTCCGGCCTCATTTGACCGCCAATGTGAACCGGAGTTTCTCACCGAACCAGGCGCGGCCTTCGGCAGTCATCTGCAACTCGACCTTGGTCTCCTCAGCGACGCCTTCGGTCAGCGTGAACGATTCTCCGAACTCGGCATCCTCGAAACGAGATGTGTCCTTCGCGATGGGCTGTTTGAGTTGCAAAATCGAGTTTTCGGTTGCCGCCAGACAAACCGCGACGGGCTTGCCACGACAAAGCCACGTCGCCTCCTGCAAGTTGCCCACCGATGCTGCGGCAAGAATCTTCCTGTTGCGTGGCACACGGATGCGCGCGCCATCGCGGACCTCGATCCAGTCGCCGCCGGCGAACTTGATCTTGAACCAGTTGAATTCGGCGTCGAGATACTTGGGCGGATTGCGACCGTTGTATTTCGTGTTGCCGACGGCCAACAGTGGCGTGTCGGCGGAAGTCGTTCCCGTGCCCGGTGTGCGGATGCCAAGATTGCGGCCTTGCGCAGCAGCTTCCTTGTACGCTTCAGCGCCTTCGTGGAAAGCAACGCGCCAGTGGCTGCCACTGTGACCGTCGCGGTCCATCGTGAACCATGTGTTCGGTCTCGGATAACTGCGCGGCGTCTTGAAGAGTGCGGCATATTTTTGCAGCAGCGCGCCGCTTGGCCGCAGCGTGCCGTCGGGGTTGAGGATGCCGTAATCGCTCCTTTCGCTGATGCGATAACCACCAGCCCACCACCACGGCGACGCGCCGTTCGCGCCGGTCTCCAGCGCGGTGCGGTAGATCAATTCGTGGTTTTGGGCCTGAGTGGCGATTCCGCGTTCGCCGGGCTGCTTCGCCGCGCTGTCCCAGACGCTGGAGCCAAATTCGACCCACAGATACGGTTTTCCCTTTGTGGCGAAATGAATGAACCGGTTAATGAAGCCGACAGAATTGGTTCCGTTCGCGTCGGGTTTGAAGTGGTAGCCTTCCATCGCAAAGAAGTCCACGTGCTTCGGCGTTGCGGTGAGCGTGAAGTCGAACGGAGGCAGGTTGCCTTGGCGGAAACTGACGAGGTGGTTCGGGTCGAGCCGGCGAAGTTTGCGCTTCGCGTCGTTCCAGTGTCGGCTCATCAGGTTGTCCATGAACCGCCGGTAGGCGGCGACCATCACGCGCCACGGACCGTCTTCCTTGAACTGCTCGGTGGTCGGCGAAGTAATCCGCTCGCCGAGCCGTGGCACGGGCACGCCCCAATCCGCTTCGGCGTTCGCGAGGCTGCCGTAACGGTCATCAATCCACTTCGTCCAGTCCGCGTCCCATCGTTGCCGGTAATTGGGCTCCTTCCAGCCGAAGGACGAGACTTTGTCGTTGAACAACCAACCCGCCGGTTCCCAAATAAGGTCCCAGCCCATCAGCGTCGGATTCTCCGCGAGTCGTGTGGCGCGGATGAACTCGGCCACCTCGTTCTCCTGAAAATGGAACGGCATCATGATGCCTTGGAAATAGTGCGGGTCGTCGGTGATGACATGCGACTGTACGAAAAGGAACACGCGGATACCGTGATTGCGGCAGCGGCGCAGGAAATCGAGCACTGTGCGGCGGTCGTTCTGATGATGGGCGCGGATCGCCACGAAGTTCGCGCCGAGCGACTCCAACTGTCGCAAGTCGCGCTCGACCTCTTCGGGATTGTAGAAGCCGGGCGTGAGCCAGTGGAACACGTAGTCCTCCTGTTCCAACGCGATGGCGTAGCGCGGCCAGTAATTCACGCCGACCGGATACCACTTCCGGCCTTCGAGCCAGAAATCGCCGTCGCGCACCGTCACGAACGCATCGCGCGCGGGTTTCTCCGTGGACAACACGCCCATCTCATGCGCGATGACATCAATCACTTTGCCATCGCGTACTAATTCCGTCGTCACGATGTAACTCTGGCTGACGAACTGTTTGGGCTTCCACTCGAACGTCGCCGTTCCGGAACCGCCCGGTTCAATCCTCAGCTTCGATTCCTTCTGAAAGACTGCGTCCTTATCGTTCGTCACTCGAATGCGAACACCAACCGTCGCCGGTTGCGCGCCGTGATTGACCGCTACCGCGCCGAGCCGAACCGTTTCCCCCGGCCAGTAGGAGAACTCGCGCGAGCCGGCGTGCGAGAGAAACACGCCGTCAGAAATCCGGCGCGCAATTTCTCTCAGCATGTTCAGATCGCTGATGGCGCAGACGGCGCACACCGAGCCTTCTGCCGCAACAGGCACACTCGCAATGTTTGCGCCCACCAAACGCCTCACGGCATCGTCGAATGCCGCTCCCTCGGACAACGGCGCTCCGTGCAACAACATCCACGCCGTCGTGCCGCGCTCGACGCCGTCCTTGTCGAAAGCCCGTCTGAGCGGAATCCATCGCCACTTGTAGCCGCGCTCGAAACCTTTCCCTTCCGGCCGCGCGTAGCAAGACAACGCCCCGGTCGGCGCCTTCAACGGATACATCTTGTAGCCGGGCGCGATGGTCTCGATCATCGGGAGAGGGTTGCGCTCCGTGTCGCCGACGCCGGGGAACGGATGCGTCGCGGTGCCGATCTGGTCCACCCAGACGGTGTGCTTGCCATTGGCCACGTAGGGAGTCAGGTTCTGGTCAATCAGTTCGAACGAAACGCGTCTTGCCTTGTGTGGGTCGGCTTGGCCGACGCGGCGAAAATTCTCGGGGCGCAACACGTGATACGTCCAATTCTTGTTGATCCAAACAACGGCGATGCCGCGCTGGTCCGGCCTGTCACCCTCGACGAGCCGCACCGCCAGCCGTGCGGTCTGCCCGTCGCCTTTGGCCCAAAAGCACAGCAAGCCGCCGGGCGCGGCGTCTGGATTCCGCTTGACCGTTGCGCCCCAACCATCGGGCGAGCCGCTTTCGTAATCGAACGTGATCTTCAGGCACCGGGCCGATCCTTCGGCTCCGCCCGCCACCACCTCCGCGCCCGTCGGTTTCCGGCTCGTGCTGCTCCGTGTCCAACCGGCAGCCTTGCCAAGGGGCGCCTTGTCGAAATCAAACAACATCCGATCCGGTTTCTGATTCTTCAGTGCTTCGCGGGCGAACGACGCATCCACCCATCGTTTTCCGTGCATCCACACCGGGTTGTCGAATGGCGGCGTGCCGAGCACCATCAAGTTGCCCTTGCCGCGGAGATAACGCGCCAGCGCATCGCCGCCCGATGCGGGATAAGACGTCACGTTCGGGATGACGTAAAGGAAGTATCGCTGTGGCGAAAGGAGCGACGGATCGCAAATCGCTTCCGCCGACAGAAACGTAATTTCAAACTTCTCCCGTCGCAGCGTCTCGGCGACAGCATCGGCTGTTGCCGTGTCGGAGCCTTTGAGGACGGCGATCTGCCGCCGAGTTGCGTCTGCCTCAGCGAGCGCCGTAATCCCAAACCACAACAAGCAACAGACAAGTTTGCGATTCATGGCCGCATTATGCTGCGTGCGAGCCGTTGCGGTAAATAGCCAAAAGTCGCGTCTGTGTGGATGCGGTTAGCGGGTGCGCGGCGGGATGGTGAAGAACGGTCCGCGCACTTGGAGCGCGTCGGCTTGGGCGAGACGAATCTGCGCCGCGCCGTCCATGCTGAGCACGGCGCGCCGGAAATCGGTCGGCGTAATGCCTTCGAGCCGGCGGAAGACACGCGTGAAGTGGTGTTGATCCTCGAACCCGGCAGCGAAGGCAGCTTCCTTGACAGTGGCGGCTTCGTGCCAGAGCACTCCCTTGGCCACGCGCAGTCGCAACCGCATCAGGAACCGCAGCGGTGAGATGCCGACGGTCCGGTGAAACACGCGGCAGAAATGTTGTTTACTCAAGTGCGCCGCCTGCGCAATTTCGGCGAGCGTCAACGGTTTGGCGACATTCGTTTCCATAAATGCCAGCGCGAGCTGCACCGGCTCCGGATGCGCCTGTGGCGACCCCGCCCGCTCCTTCCAACCACACACGCGCCGATGAACAATCGCCAACAGTTCCATCAAACCGGCGCGCACCATCAATTCATAGCCGGGCGCTTTCTCTTCCGCCTCGCGGATCACGCGATCAAAGAGCAGCGGCACGCGCGGGTCGTCGCGAACGTTGATCTTGCGCGGCAGTTTCAATCCGTGCGGCGCCGCCGGCGTGCGGGACGGATAACGACGCGCCTCCGGCGTCAACGAATCCATTGGCCGTGTTTCGTAATCACCAGCCCAGTCGTAGTCGAAGCGGATGAAACGGAACCACATCGGCTCCCGCGGGCCAACCCGCAGCGTCGTTGGCGTGCCCGCCGGAATCAGCAGCAGGTCGCCGGCCGCGATGCGGACCCGTTTGCCGCGGATGTGAAACTCAGCGCCGCCGTTGAGCACGTACAACAGAATCTGGTCAAAGATGTAGCGGCGCTTCCGGAAATAACCCGCCGGCACGCGCACTTCGCCGGTCCAGCGCACAAACGGAGCGATCCGATGCAATGTCCACTTGTTGCTCATAGCTTCGATGCACGGCGAGGTTAGCCGCGCCATCGCCGTCAGGCAAACGCAAAGTGTTGTCAGGCGGCCACGACGAATAATTCCGGCTCCCCATTCGTCGAAAGCAATATGAAAACCACCTCCCTCAATCGCCGACAGTTTATTGGTACACTGATGACTGCAACTGCAGGCCTGGCCCTGACTCGAAGTTTCGCTGCGGAGCCGCGCTGGCAAATCGGTTGTTACACCCGACCGTGGGGACAATTCGATTATCGAGTCTCTCTTGATGCCATCGCCGAGGCCGGGTTCAAGTACGCCGGCCTCATGACGACCAACAGCAAGAACAAGTTGATCATCTCGGTCACCACGACACCCGAAGAAGCCGCTGCCATCGGCGGTGAAGTGAAACAGCGCGGCATGAAAGTCATCTCGCTCTGGGGCGGATCGTTCAAGCAGACAGAAGAATTGAAGCGGCTGATTGACAACTGCGTCGCGTGTGGTTGTCCGCACCTGCTGCTGGGCGGCACGAACGAAAAACAAGCCGACGCCTACTACAAGATCGTCGCCGAGTGTTGCGACTATGCTGCGTCGAAGAAGGTCGGCCTCAGCGTCAAGCCGCACGGAGGCAACAACGCCAACGGCAAGCAGTGCGGTGAGATTATCAAGAAGATCGGCCACAAGAATTTTGGCCTCTGGTACGACCCCGGCAACGTCTTCTTCTACTCCGGCGGCGAACTCGACCCGGTGAAAGACGCCGCTGACGTGGACGGCATCGTGGTCGGCATGAGCGTGAAAGATTTTCGTCCGCCGAAGGAGGTCATGTTGACGCCGGGTACCGGCAAGGTGGATTTCCCGAAAGTAATGGCGCGGTTGAAGCAAGGCGGTTTTACCGGTGGCCCGTTGGTCGTCGAGTGTCTGGAGCTTGGCGAGTTGCCACACCTCAAGGCCGAGGCTGTCAAAGCTAGGGAGTTCCTTGAAAAACTCACGCGCGCGTTGTAAGAGTCAGTAGGAGAAATTACGCCATGAGAATTAACCGCCGTGAGTTCATTACCCAAACCGCCGCGTTTGCCGGCGCTACCTTGATAGGTCCGAAGCTCGCAATTGCCGCACCGAAACGGACAGCAACAGACATCGTGACGCTCGGCAAGACCGGAATCAAGACCAGCCGTCTCGGCCTCGGCACCGGCAGCAACGGCGGACGGGTGCAGTTTGAGCTTGGACAGGAAGCGTTCAACAAACTTGTCCGTTATGCTTACGACAAAGGCATTCGCTACTTCGATTGCGCGCTGAGTTACAAGACGTACCCGTGGATGGCCGACGCGATCAAAGAACTCCCCCGCGACAAAGTCTTCCTGCTCTCCAAGATCGGCGGCAAACCGGAGAAGCCGGGCGAGGTCGTTGACAAACTTCTGCTGGATTACAAGACTGACTACATTGACTGCCTGCTCGTCCACTGTTCTGTCACCGGCACGTGGACGGATGAGCGGCGTCGGTTGATGGATGCGATTGACGAAGCCAAGGAGAAAGGCAAAGTGCGCTCCAAAGGCGTTTCCTGTCATTCGCTTCCGGCGTTGCGTGTGGCGGCGGCGTCCGACTGGGTCCAAGTGAATTTGGTGCGAGTGAACCCGCAGGCGACATGGATTGACGGCGAGACGGCGACAGTGGCCGGGAAGGGCACGGACGTCGCGCCGGTCATGGAGCAGATCAAGAAGATGGACGCCAACGGGCACGGTATCATCGGCATGAAACTTATCGGCAACGGCGAATTCACCAACGCCGAGGACCGCGAGAAATCCATTCGTTACGCGATGTCGCATCCCGAAATTGACGCCGTCACCATCGGTTGCAAGAGTCCCGCTGAAGTTGACGAAGCCATCACCCGCATCAACAACGCTCTCGCCGGCTGAGCAGGCCTGTCGCGCTGTGAAACACCTCATCGTTGCGCTGTCGCTCTTTTGCTGTGCCGCTTCGTATCCTGACCGGTTTGTCTGGGTGTTTGGTTGGAATCTCGGCAAGGAGAGCGATGTCGCCGAAATCACACAGGTGCTCGACACTGGCGCGCAACACGGCCTGAATGGCGCGATGGTTTCGTTCAGTCTCGACTCGCTCTGCAAGAGGAAGCCCGACTACTTCAAACGCCTCGACGCCGTGAAACAGGCTTGCGTTCGCAACAAGATGGAGCTCATCCCCGCCGTCTTCGGCGTCGGTTACGGCGGCACGGCGCTCTCGCACGACCGCAACCTCGCCGAGGGCCTGCCCGTCGTGGATGCTTCATTCATTGTGAAAGGCGGCGAGGCGAAGTTCGTGCCCGACGATTCCGTGAAGATCGTCAACGGCGGTTTCGAGGAGTTCAGCAAGAATAAGTTCAAAGGCTACAACTTCCACGATCAGCCCGGCGAAGTCAGTTTTGTTGACGTGCAGACCAAACACAGCGGCGCGGCATCGTTGCGGTTGGAGAATTTTACCAGCAACCCACACGGCCACGGTCGCGTGTCGCAGGAAGTTCGCGTCACACCGCGTCGTTGTTATCGCATCAGCCTCTGGGCCAAGACCGAAGACCTGCAACCGAGTGGCGCTTTCAAGGTGCAAGTGCTCGCCGGGAAACGCAGCCTGGCGCCGCGCACATTCAAGCTGTCCGCCACTGGTGATTGGCAGAAACTCACGATGGTTTTCAACAGCCTCGATTTCCAAGCCGTTCGTCTCTACGCCGGCATGTGGGGCGGCAAGGCCGGCAAACTCTGGCTCGACGACTGGAGCATCGAGGAAGTCGGTTTGGTTGACGTTCTGCACCGCCCGGGCACACCGATGACTGTGCGGAGCGATGACGGCGTGATCACCTACACTGAAGGCAAGGATTACACGCAGTCATTGAAGCTTCTGCCTGGCAGCCGGATCAAGGATGGCCAGCGGTTGCGCGTGAGTTGGTATCACCGGATGGTCATCAACGACGGGCAGGTCACCGCGTGCATGGGCGAACCGGCGCTGTACGAGATTTTCGACCACGAAGCGAAATTGCTGGCCGAACATTTGCACCCGAAGAAGGTGATGCTGAACATGGACGAGATTCGCATGGGCGGCACTTGTCAGGCGTGTCGTGGACGGAACATGGGCGAGTTGCTCGGCGAGTGCATCACCAAACAAGTCGCTGCGCTTCGCCGATACATGCCGGGCGTTGAAGTCTATATCTGGAGCGATATGCTCGATCCGAACCACAACGCACACGGCGATTATTACCTTGTCGAAGGCGATTTCACCGGCTCTTGGAACCATATTCCCAAAGACATCATCATCGCCGTCTGGGGCGGCAAACCGCGTGAGAAGAGCATGCAGTTCTTTGCCGAGCAGGGTTTCCGCACGCTTGTCGCTTGCTACTACGACGCCGACAACCTCGACAGCGTGAAAGGCTGGCTCGACCTCGCACGTCAGACGAAAAACGTCCGCGGAGCGATGTACACGCCGTGGCAGAAGAAGTACGAGTTGCTGCCCGGCTTCGGTGATTTGCTGCGCGACAAACGCTGATTTGCGGTGTTTCATACCGCATGAAACATCTCCTCTTCCTGCTGCTGGCAGCGTCTGTTGTGTGCGCCGCACCGGAAAAACCGAATATCATCTTCATCCTTGCCGACGATCTCGGAATGCCCGGCGTGGGCTGTTACGGCGGCATATTCAAGACGCCCAATCTCGACAAGCTCGCCGCGGGCGGGATGCGGTTCGAGTATTGTTTTTCCGCGCCGTTGTGCGCGCCGTCGCGGTCGCTGTGCATGTTTGGCCGGTACGCCTTCCGCACGGGCGTGCTCGACAACGGTCTCGGCTCCGCCGCGAAGCCCGACAAAGAAGTCTCCATCGCCAAGACGCTCAAGCAAGCCGGCTACGCCACTGCGCTTGCAGGCAAATGGAGCCAGCTTTCTTATCTGGAAACAGCCGAGGAAGGACGCGCGTGGGGATTCGATGAGTTCCTGCGCTGGGACAAATCAAAAGGCGAACGCTATTGGAAACCAGCGCTCAACAAGAGCGGCCAACCTGTGCCTGTCACTGACAACAGCTACGCGCCCGACATGTTCCACGAGTTCGTCGTGGACTTCATTCGCCGGCACAAGGACGATCCGTTCTTTGTGTATTACCCGACCACGCTCATTCACGGGCCGATCCTGCGCACGCCCGACAGCACCGGCGACAGGGAATCATACTACGCCGACAACGTCGCCTATCTCGACAAGCTTGTCGGCAAACTCGTCGCTGCGCTCGATGAAATGAAACTCTGCGAGAAAACACTGATCGTCTTCACCGGTGACAACGGCTCTACCGGCAAAGCCTCGAACACGATCAATGGCCGTCACGTTGACGGCAACAAGAGCACGTTGCGCGAGGGCGGCAGCCGCGTGCCGCTCCTCGCGAATTGTTCCGGTTTTGTTCCGGCTGGCGTCGTCAGCAAGGACCTCGTGGACTTCAGCGATTTCTACGCGACTTTCGCCGAGTTGGCCGGCGCAAAGCTGCCGGCGGGCGTGAAGTTCGACAGCCACAGTTTCGCCCCGCAATTGCGCGGCGAGAAAGGCGCGCCGCGCGAGTGGGCTTATGTTCAGTTGGGCAACAAGTACTACGTTCGCGACCACGGTTTCAAACTCACCCACGAGGGAAATCTCTTCGACATGTCGGGCGCGCCGTTTGTGGAGAAACCATCCAGCGACGATGCCGCGCGCCAACGATTGCAGGCCGTGCTCGACCAACTCAGTCCCGCCACCGGCCACGTCAAAGCAGCCGGAAACAAACAACGCAAACGCGCCAAGAAAGGCCAAGCGACAGAATGAAACGCACGCTGACGATCTTGTTGATGGCCGCGTCCATTGTTTGCTCCGCTGCGGAAAAACCGAACATCGTGCTTGTCATGGCCGACGACCATGGTTGGGGCGACACCGGCTACAACGGCCATCCCGAACTCAAGACGCGAAACCTCGACAGGTTCGCCGCCAGCGGGTTGCGGCTCGACCGCTTTTACACCGCGCACTTCAACTGTTCGCCCACGCGCGCCAGCGTCATGACCGGACGCCATCCGCACCGGATGGGCACCTTTGGCCCTGGCTCGCCCATTCGCGCGCAGGAAATCACCGTGGCGAAGGTCTTGCAGTCGGCGGGTTACGCGACGGGACACTTCGGCAAGTGGCACCTCAACGGGAAGAACGGCGACAAGAATACGAAAGCAATTCCGGGCCGCGCCGTCCTCGCCAGCGACCCGCTTTCGCCCGGCAGGCTGGGTTTCGACGAATGGGTCTCCGCCGACAATTTCTTCGACCTCGACCCGGTACTCGGCCGCAACGGCGTGCCGGAGAAATTTCATGGCGACGGCTCCGATGTCGTCATGGATGAAGCCCTGAAGTTCATTCGCAAACAGGTCGCTGCGGGCAAGCCATTCCTGACGGTGGTTTGGTTCGGTAACCCGCACGTGCCGCACGAGGCCTTGCCCGCCGACAAGGCGCTCTACGCTTCGCTACCGGAAAAAGATCAGAACTACTACGGCGAAATCACCGGCATTGATCGCAACGTGGGCAAGCTGCGGACGGCGCTGCGCGAGTTGAAGGTCGCGGACGACACGCTGCTCTGGTATTGCAGCGACAACGGTGGCGCAGCGGGGCCGAAGTCCACCGGCAACCTGCGCGGCTCCAAAGGCACGCTCTGGGAAGGCGGCGTGCGCGTGCCCGGCATTGTCGAGTGGCCGGCGCGCATCCCGAAACCGTTCGCGAGCGCGATGCCTTGCTCGACGCTCGACATTTATCCGACCGTCCTCGCCGCGACCGGCGTGACCGCGTTCAACCAAATCCAGCCGCTCGACGGCATCAACCTGCTACCGCTCTTCGACCAGCGGATGACGGAGCGCGGCAAGGCCATCGGCTTCTGGGCCGATGCGCGGCGGCCCGCGGCTCACGCCACATGGCTCGACTGGCCTTACAAGCTGCACACCAACGCCGTCGAAGGCCGTAACAAGAGAGGCCGCAAAGGTGACAAGGCGCTTGCCGCTGTGTTGCTCTACGACGTTTCCAAAGACCCGAAGGAAACCACCGACCTCGCCGCGCAGCAGCCGGAGCGCGTGGCGAAAATGACCACCGCTCTCGGAGCGTGGAAGACGTCGGTGGAAAAGAGCCTCGCCGGTGGCGACTACCCCGGCAATAATGCCGCTCCGCCGCCCAACAAAAAAAAGAAAGCCGCCAATTAAACCAAACGGAGGAACGATTCACGTGAAACATCTGCTGACGATCTTATTGATGTCCGCATCCGTGGCTTGCGCCGCGGCGGACAAGCCCAACATCATCTTCATCCTCGCCGACGACCTCGGCCTGGACGGGCTGACCTGTTACGGCGGCCCGCGCGTCAAGACGCCGAACCTTGACGCACTCGCCGCCACTGGGCTGCGGTTTTCGAGTTGTTACGCGAACCCGTTGTGCGGGCCGTCGCGGTGCACGTTGATGACAGGCCGCTACGTCTTCCGCACCGGCGGACGTACAAACCAGAGTGCCGGCCGTCCGTCGCCGAAGGACGAAGTCTGCATCGCCAAGGTGTTGAAGCAGGCCGGCTACGCCACCTGTCAGGTCGGCAAATGGCGGCAGATGGGCGCGACGCCGGCAGACTGGGGATTTGACGAATACGTCACCGACCCGACTGCGGGCGGCTGGTATTGGCAGAAGAGCTACTTCAAGAACGGCAAGGAAGTCAAACTCGACAAGGAAATCTATTACGAGGACGTGATCTACGATTACGCTGTGGACTTCATCAAACGTCACAAGGACCAACCGTTCTTCCTCTATTACCCGACGCATCTGATTCACGGCCCGATCCTGCGCACGCCCGACAGCAAGCCCGGTACGGCAAACTACTACAACGACAACATCGCCTACATGGACAAACAGGTGGGGCGGTTGATCGCGGAACTTGAGAAGCTGAAGCTCCGTGAAAACACGTTGTTCCTTTTCACCGGCGACAACGGCACGGCGCGTTTCGGCGCGGACACGTCAACGCTCAATGGCCGCAGAATCAACGGCCAAAAAGGCACGCTGCTCGAAGGCGGCAGCCGCGTGCCGCTCATCGCGAACTGGCCCGGCGTTGTGCTAAAAGGCAAACTCAACCACGACCTGATTGATTTCACCGACATGTTTGCGACGTTCGCCGAACTCGCCGGCGCGAAGTTGCCGGAGGGCGTGAAGATTGACGGACACAGTTTCGCCCCGCAACTGCGCGGCCAGAAAGGCACGCCGCGCGAGTGGTGCTTCGTGCAGTTGGGCAACAGTTGGTACGCTCGCGATGCCCGCTGGAAACTCACCGAAAGCGGCGCGCTCTTTGACCTGAAGGATGCTCCATTCGTGGAAGCACCGGTCGCTGCCGACACCAAGGACGCCGAAGCTATCGCCGGTCGCAAACATCTCCAAGCTGTCCTCGACGAACTCAAACCGTCTGGCGATCCCAACGACACAGGCAAAGCGGATCGGCCGCGGAAGAAGCGCAAGGCCGCAAGAAAATGAAACAGATACTCGCTCTCGCCACGGTGTTCGCTTCCGTGACGGTTTTCGGTGCTGAAAGACCGAACGTCGTTTTTCTCTTTGCCGACGACATGGGTTGGGGCGACCTGCACTGCTATGGCCATCCGTACGCCCAGACACCGAACCTCGACAAACTGGCCAGCGAAGGCACGCGGTTCACCCAGTTCTACGCGACCGGCGTCACCTGCTGTCCGAGCCGCACCGGTTTCATGACCTCGAAGTTCCCGGCCACCTTCGCCAAATATCCGGCTAACGCCGGCTTTGGCGACCGCGTAACGGTCACTGAGTTGCTGAAGCGGCAGGGCTACGCGACCGGCCACTTCGGCAAATGGCACATCGGTCCAGAAACGAAGCCGGGCACCTACGGCATTGATGTCATTGGCGACGACGAAGCGGGTGGCCGCAAGAAGAAGCAAGACGACCGGGGCCGCGACGCGCACATCTACGACAGTGCCATTCGTTTCATCGAGAAACACAAGGCCGGTCCCTTCTACGTCAACGTCTGGGGCCACATGCCGCATCATCCGGTGAACCCATCGCTCGCACTGCTGAACGCATTTGGGCCGCTCCAAGTGGACGAATCGAAGTTCCCCGCCCAGATGCGCGAGAAGTTTGCCAACTGCAAGAAACAAGGCGGCGACGTGAGCCAGCACATGCGCGCCTATCTCGCGGAACTGAAATCGCTCGACGAGAACGTCGGCCGGTTGCTGAAGCGGCTCGACGAACTCGGTCTGCGCGAGGACACGATCGTCGTGTTCTCCAGCGACCAAGGCCCGGCGCACATCCGCGATGGCGGCGGCGGCGAGCCGAAAGCGAAGGCCGAGGCAAAGAAAGAACGCAAGCGCGGCAAGAAGAACAAGAGCGAAGCCGACGCCGTTGCCGATCCATCGGAGAACATCCGCCTGAACGCGATGGGGTTCGCCGGCCCATTCCGTGGCGGCAAACACAATCAATACGAAGGCGGTGTGCGCATCCCGTTCATCGTCCGCTGGCCCGGTCACGTGCCGGCGGGTCGCGTGGACGAGCGCTCCGTCATCAGCGGCGCGGACTGGCTGCCGACGCTCTGCGCGCTGACCGGCACGAAGATCAACGCTGCCGACTTCGATGGCGAGAACGCATCCGCTGCGTGGCTCGGCCAAGGCGAGCATGTGCGCACAAAACCGTTGCTGTGGAAAACCAGCGCCCCGCAGACTCCCGGCACAATCCGCGAGGGGAAATGGAAGTTGCATTACCCAAACAGCAAGCGCACTGAACTGGAATTGTACGACGTGATTACCGATCCTGGCGAACAGCACAACCTCGTGAAGGAACATCCCGATATCGTGAAACGACTCTCGGCGAAACTCGAAGCGTGGCAGGCAACGCTGCCGAAGCGGTACGACAAGACCGACACCAAGGAGGACGACAAATAATGAGAATCATGTTTGCGGTGCTGTTGGCAACAACCGTTCTGTGCAGTGTCGCTCCCGCCAAGCCAAACATCGTTTACATTCTCGCCGATGACATGGGCTACGCTGATGCCGGGTTCAATGGCTGCAAAGAGATCAAGACGCCAAACCTCGACAAGCTCGCCCACGCCGGCGCGATCCTGAAATCGTTCTACGTCCAGCCGGTCTGCTCGCCGACGCGCGCGTCGTTGATGACGGGCCGGTACGTCGCGCAGAAAAGATTCCGCGAGGACCTCTACTACCGGCTCAACGTTGTGCGGATTCATCTGCCGCCGTTACGCGAGCGGTGCGACGATATCGCGGTGTTGGTGGATTATTTTCTGCGCAAGACCAGGATCAAGCGCGTCAGTCCCGACGTGCTGGCGATTCTGCAGAAGCACGATCTTGTTTGCGCTGGCGCGGAAGGATGCGAAACTGAAGGTCATTCCGGCGATGGAGCGTGAGATGATTTTGCGGGCGCTGGCGGAGACCGGTGGCAATCAGGTGCGCGCGGCGAAGTTGCTGGAGATCACGCGGGCGACGTTGCGGAAGCGCATCGCCAAGTTTGGCATCGAACGGCGAATGGAAGTATCCTGACTGCGCTACTGTGTCAATCGGGGCAAGATATTGGCGGCGATGGTGCGAAACGCATCGGACAATTGGCTGGACGTGGGTGCAAAGAGCGCCAAACCTGCGGGGTAGTTCGGATCAAAGGTTGGACTGTCCGTTGTGTTGGCAATCGTCTTGAGGAAGGTTTGGTTGATGTTGTTACCCAAGCCGATTGCGTACACAATGGTATTGGCCTGCCGCATGGCATTGGCAATCTGAATGCAGCGATATTCCTCGTCACGCGCTATATTCCCCGCCGTTGTCCGTAACCATCCTCGCGGCGGCGCCTGTGCGCGAAAATAATTGGTGGACCAACTTGTACTACCGCCAGTGTCCGTGAACCAAGCCGCGCCGAGATTTTCGTCTGCTGGACCGTTGTAGTACCCACCATATCGGAACCAAGTAGGTGTTGGAATATTGAATGAGTCCCGCAGCATGTTGGCGTACCCGTCGGTGAAGAAGACGGTGACACGGATGGCGTCTTGACCGGGTGTTGGAGGTATCGTGGCATTCTGAATCAGAGCATTGGTTAACCCTCCCTGTGCGTAAGTCCCGCCACTGGCAGACATGCTGAAGACGGCGGTAGTGATGTTTTGTTTAAACGGGTTGCCCATCGGAACGTCCACTCTTTCAAGTGTGCTGAAGCTGGACATTGAGACTTGATCAATGTTGTCGTCAAAGAAGCTAATGAAGTTGGTGACTGCAGTCCGCAAGTTGTTCATGGCTCCGCTCATCGAGCCGGAGCGGTCCAGCACGAGCGACATGACCAGGCGGCCCCGCATGCCTTCGGCGCTTGTGGCAACATGCAGGGTCCGCCATTGTGGAAAGGCGCGAATGAACAGAGTGTTCATGTCCGTGGCGGCAGAGACCGAGATGTACGTTCGGTTGTTGTTGTCCGTGCGGAAACTGACGGTCGGCACCGGTGTGGACACATCGCGGCCGGTCAGGGGATAATTGGCGGCGAAGGTTTGACGGGCGATGTCCGCGGCGGCAGTTTGTCCCTGATAGAGGTTGCGCACCCCCATCAGGGCTGCGGCATCCACCGCCTTCGACAATTGGGCGCGGGTTGTGTAAGCAAACCCCAAGTCAACAACCAACCCCAAACAGACCAATACCAGCGCCACCACCAGTGCGAACCATGCCAATGTTTGTCCGCTCTCGTGTCTTGGGGAGAGCCATGTAGTGATCTTTTTCATGCGGCTCCTTCGGCCTAAAAATAGGCCACATCATAAAACGGCGACGGCAACGCAAACGACAAGAAGTGTCCCAGCGGGGTGATGGGATGGTATTCGTAGAATACTTCAACAATCCACAAGTTCTGATTGTTGGGCGGAATGGAACTGTTTGGCAGATTCGGAGTGCCACCCACGAGACCGATTCGGCTCGAAGCAGACACCCCGCCTCGGCGGTATTGCTCCGCGACGGTGGCGTGTCCGGTTCCGTCGCGATACACCTTGCTGATGATGATGTAGCCAGACTGGTTGATGCTCAATGGTTGCGCGGAGATCACGACGGCATTGAGAGTATTCGTGGGATCGGTGCCGCGTGAAGAGAGATTGGCTCCTTCGCGACTGACATTAATCAGAATCTGCTTCAGGTGGATTGCCCGGCCAAAATCAATGACCGCAAACAACACCACCATCAGCACGAACACCATCAGAGACATTTCCACCAATGCCTGGCCGGAGCGATTGCGCCAGCGAGTAGAGAATAGGTGGTAGGTGGTAGGGGGGGGGCAGCTCATAGGGTTTGGCTGGGCGGAAATGGTTCATTCTTGAAGGTGGTGCTCACGGTGAAATGATAGATTCCGTTCGGAAAGAACCGTCCTATGATCGGCGTCGCCAACGGCAAGTCATAGGTGAGCGTAATGGTGACGGTGTCCCCCGGTCCTCCGGCGTTGCCTGAGCCGCCCTGCGCGCTTCGGATGGTAATACCCGTCAGTTGACGTCCGGCGGTTTGACTGGCCACTTGGATGATCGAGTCCACGCGCGACAGGTTCTGGCCGGGGTTTGAGGGATCGGGCAGGTGGTTGCCGGTGGTGGCGTAACGACCTGCCTCCCGCAGGGCGAATTGCAGCGAATTCTGCGTGTAGATCAACCGCGCGCAATCAATGATCCCGAAGAACAACAGAAAGAAGACCGGAACCATCAGCGCCAATTCCGTCAGGGACTGTCCCTGTCGTTCTCGTATTCGAACAGGATGATTGGCCGTGCTCATCACCTACCATGTACCTCTTTTTACAGCCAAATGCAAGCGGCGGCAGACGCGGATGGAGACAAACAACCTCGCCACCGACCGCGCGCGCTTCAGTCCTCAAGGACCTTGCTGTTCAACTCGAAACATGGCAGAAAGATCTGTCACCCGTGCCGATCATTACCGGCGTGGCCCCGGAACCAAAGACGGGTACACCTATTAACGTGGAAAAAGTAAAACGCATAGACCGCAAACCAAAGTCCAGGGAAATGATCATGAAATCACTTCTCGGCTTGCTATTTGCGCTCACCACTGCATCCGCGGTGGAGAAGCCCGCCACGGCGGCTAAACCCAACATCCTCTACATCCTCGCCGACGACATGGGCTATGCCGACCCCGGGTTCATGGGTGGCCGCGACATCAAAACTCCCAACCTCGACCGGCTCGCGCAGAGCGGCGCGGTGTTGAAATCGTTCTACGTCCAGCCGGTCTGCTCGCCGACGCGCGCGTCGTTGATGACGGGCCGTTACGTCGCTCACACCGGGGTCTATACCATCGTGCGTCCCAACGCAGCGTGGGGTTTGCCGCTGGCGGAACGGACATTGGCGCAGGCGTTGCGCGAAGCCGGTTATACGACCGCCATCACCGGTAAATGGCATCTCGGCGAGTTTCAGCCGGGCTACCGCCCGACACAGCGCGGCTTCGATCACCAGTACGGTCTTTGGTTTGGGATGATTGATTACTTCACGCACATGCGCGGCGATCAGCTTGATTGGCACCGCAACGATCAGCCGTGCAAAGACGAAGGTTACTCCACGCACTTGCTCGCCAAGGAAGCCTGTCGCCTGATCCGCGAGACGCCCGCGGGCAAGCCGTTGTTCCTGTATTTGCCGTTCAACGCTGTCCATACGCCGCTTCAGGTGCCGGACGAATATCTAAAACCTTACGCCAACCTCACCGGCCAGCGTCGCACATATGCCGGCATGGTTGCGGCGATGGATGAAGCCATTGGGCAAGTCGTGGCCGCGTTGAAGGAAAAAGGGATTCTCGACAACACGCTCATCGCGTTTTCCAGTGACAACGGCGGCCCCAGCCCCGGCAAGATCACCGACAACGGCCCGTTGCGCGCCGGTAAAGGCACGATTTACGAAGGCGGCATTCGCGTCTGCGCGTTCGCCACGTGGCCCGGTCAGATTCCCGGCGGCAAGGTGATTGACGAACCGTTGCACGCCGTGGACTGGTATCCGACGTTGGTGAAACTCGCTGGTGGTTCGCTCGATCAGAAGCTGCCGCTCGACGGCCTCGACATCTGGCCGGTGCTGACGCAAGGCGCGAAGTCGCCGCACGACGCCTTGTTGTTGTGTGGCACCCGCCGCGAAGATGTCGCGCTTCGCATGGGCGACTGGAAGATGGTGCGTCACGCAAACAAGGATGAACTCTACAATCTCGCCGCTGACCTCGGTGAAGCCAACGACCTTGCCGGTCAGCAACGCGACAAGCTCACGGAACTTCGCGCCAAACTCGACGCGCTGCTGAAGACCGCCGTTGCTTCCGGCAACGACTCCGCCGACATCAAACCTCAAAAACGAAAGCAGAAACCCAAATGAGCCGATTGATTCTTCTCCTTGCATTCGCCATTACTGCGCGCGCCGCCGATAAGCCCAACATCCTGTTCATCGTCGGCGACGACATGGGTTACGCCGATGTCGGCTTCCACAAATGCAAAGACATCCCGACGCCGAATCTCGACGCGCTTGCCGCCGCCGGCGTGCGGTTCACCAGCGGTTACGTCAGCGGGCCGTATTGCTCGCCGACGCGCGCAGGCCTGATGACGGGTCGTTACCAGACCCGCTTCGGCCACGAGTTCAACCCGAATGGCGCCGACGGCCTGCCGCTCACCGAGACCACTATTGCCGACCGGCTCAAAGCCGTTGGATACGCCACCGGCTGCGTCGGCAAATGGCATCTTGGCGTGCACCCGCAGAAATGCGGTTTCGATGAGTACTTTGGTTTCCTCGGCGGGGCGCACAGTTACTTCGACCGCGACGGTATCCTGCGCGGCAACGAACAAATCAAGGAGATGGATTACACCACCGACGCTTTCGGACGCGAAGCCGCGGCGTTCATCGAACGACACAAGGCCAAGCCGTGGTTTCTTTACCTCGCGTTCAACGCTGTCCACACCCCGATGCACGCCACCGATGACCGGCTGGCCAAGTTTACCGGCATCGCCGACAAAGAACGCCGCACCTACGCCGCCATGATGCTCGCCCTCGATGACGCGGTCGGCGTCGTGCGCAAGACACTTGCCGACACCGGCCTCGACAAAAACACTTTCGTCCTTTTCATCAGCGACAACGGCGGTCCGACGATGCCCGGCGTCACCATCAACGGTTCCCGCAACGATCCATTGCGCGGCTCCAAGCGCACCACGCTCGAAGGCGGCATCCGCGTGCCATTCCTCATCGCGTGGCCCGGTCGTCTCAAGCCCGGCGTCTATGACCAGCCCGTGATTCAACTCGACGCCACCGCCACCGCACTGGCGATCACGGGCGCCAAGGCTGACAAGGTGGAAGGCGTGAATCTGCTGCCGTTCCTCACCGGTGAAAAGTCTGGCGCACCGCACGACGCGCTTTACTGGCGGTTCGGCGAACAAATGGCCATCCGCGCCGGCGACTACAAGCTCGTCCGCTACGACAGCAACGCCGACACGCTCACCGGCGCTCGGAATCAGCCCGTGACTGCCGCGAAACTCTACAATCTCGCCAACGACATCGGCGAAACAAAGGACCTCTCCGCCGCACAGCCCGACAAGGTGAAGGAGCTTCAATCAAAGTGGGATGAATGGAACAAGTCAAACATCGCCCCGCTCTGGGGCGGCGGCAAAGCCGGCGGCGCCAACCAACCGGCCCGGAAACGGAAGAAGACAAAACAATGAAGAAGATCGTTCTTGCCACCTTTGCGCTCAGTTTCGCTGTGTTCGCGCAAGCGAAGCCCAACATCATTTTCATCCTCGCCGACGACCTCGCGCAGGGCGACCTCGGCTGTTACGGGCAGAAACTGATCAAGACGCCGAACCTCGACCGCATGGCAGCGGAAGGGACACGGTTCACGCAAGCGTTCTGCGGAACGTCCGTTTGCGCACCATCGCGGGCTTCATTGACGACGGGACTGCACACCGGTCATTGTCCAATCCGTGCGAACCGCGAAATCCAACCCGAAGGCCAGAAGCCGTTGCCCGCAGGCACGTACACCGTCGCGCGATTGTTGAAGGACGCCGGCTACGCGACCGCTTGCATGGGCAAGTGGGGAATGGGAATGTTCGACACGACGGGCAGCCCGTTGAAGGTCGGCTTCGATCATTTCTTCGGCTACAACTGCCAGCGTCACGCCCACACCTATTTCCCGAAGTATCTCTACCGTGACGACCAGCGCTTCGAGTTGGACGGCAAAACCTACGCTCAGAATCTCATCGAGAACGACGTACTCGATTGGGTCCGCAAACAGAAGAGCCGCCCGTTCTTTCTCTTCTACGCCATCACGCTGCCGCACGGTAAACACGAGATTGACGATCAGGGCATCTACAAGAGTAAATCATGGACAGAACAACAGAAGAACTACGCGGCGCAAGTCACGCGCCTTGACTCCGACGTCGGTCGGTTGCTGGCGCTGTTGAAGGAACTCAAGCTTGACGAGAAAACCGTGGTCTTCATTTCCGGCGACAACGGCTCGTCATTTTCGCCGGAATCGGAAATGGGCAGGCTGTTCGAGCAGGCGAACAACGGCCTGCGCGGGTTTAAGCGCGGCTTGTACGAAGGCGCATTGCGTCAGGCTTCGCTTGTCCGCTGGCCCGGCGTTGTGCCTGCGGGACGCGTCTGCGACGAGCCGTGGGCGTTCTGGGATTTCCTGCCGACCGCCGCCGAGTTGTCGGGTACCAAGTGGCCGGAGTCGTTCCGGCCCGACGGTCTCTCACTCGTCGAGATGCTCAAGGGCGGTCCAGCGCCGAAGCGCGACTACTTCTACTGGGAACTTCACGAAGGCAAACCGATTCAAGCCGTCCGCCTCGGCAACTGGAAAGCCGTCAAGAACGGGCCGTCGGCTGCTATCGAGTTGTACGACCTCAAGGCCGACCGTGGCGAACAGAACAACATCGCCTCTAATCACCCGGATATCATCAAGCAGATCGAGTCCATCATGAAATCAGCGCGAACCGAATCGCCCGACTGGCCGTTGACGTTCACGCCCAAGGGAAAACAGAAGAAGAAAGCAAAATGAAATTGCTGCTGATTGCTGCGTTGAGTTGCTGGACGTTTGTCGCCGGGGCGGTGAACCCGCCGAACATCGTGTTCATTCTGTGTGATGATCTTGGCTGGCGCGATGTCGGTTGTTTCGGCAGCACGTTTCACGAGACGCCGAACATTGACCGTTTGGCGAAACGCGGCGTCCGACTCACGCAGGCGTATGCCGCCAGCCCGCTCTGTTCGCCGACCCGCTCCAGCATCCTCACCGGCCAGTACCCCGCGCGCATCGGTATCACGTCGCCCGCCTGTCACGTCAAGGAAGTGCAGCTCGAAAAGAAACTGGCCAAAGGCAATCCAAACACCAAGGTGCTCAACGCCGAGAGCCTCACGCGCTTGAAGCCGGAGTATTTCACGCTTGCCGAGGCGTTGAAAGAGGCTGGCTACTCGACGGCTCACTTCGGCAAATGGCATCTCGGCCACAGCGGTCCGTACGAGCCGAAAGATCAGGGGTTCGACTTCGATTTCCCACACACACCCAGCGCAGCGGGACCGGGTGGCGGTTATCTTGCGCCGTGGACCTTTATCAAGGATCCCCCGCTCGAAGCAAAACCCGGTGAACACATCGAGAATCGGATGTCAGCGGAAGCGGCGAAGTTCATCCGCACGCATAAAGACAAGCCGTTCTACGTCAACTACTGGGCCTACTCTGTCCACTCGCCATGGAACGCGCGAAAGGACTACATCGAGCATTTCAAATCGAAGGTTGATGAAAAGAATCCACAGCACAACCCGCTCTACGCCGCGATGGTCAAGAGCCTCGACGATGGGGTCGGCAACCTGTTGAAGGCCGTGGACGACGCCGGTATTGCTGACCGCACGATCATCGTTTTCTTCTCCGACAATGGCGGTTATGCGTATCCGCCGAAAGCCACCGACCCTGAAGGCTTTACGGACATGCCGGCGACCAGCAACCTGCCGTTGCGCAGCGGCAAGGCGTCGCTCTATGAAGGCGGCACGCGCGAGCCGTGCATCATCGTCTGGCCCGGCAAGACGAAGCCCGGCACGACCAATGACGCGCTGTTGCAGAGCGTGGACTTCTACCCAACGCTGCTGGCGATGTGCGGACTCAAACCGCGCGACGGTTTGAAGCTCGACGGCTTCGATCAATCCGGCGCACTGCTCGGCCAGCCGTCGCCACGCGAACGCGTCTTCTGCCACTTCCCGCACGGCGGCGCGGCCCAAGCCGCGAACATTCCCGGCTTCCTACCCGGTACCTACGTCCGCAAGGGCAATTGGAAACTCATTCGCTTCTTTGCTGACAACGACGATGGCACCGACCGGATCGAACTCTACAACCTCAAGGACGACATCGGCGAGACGAAGAACTTGGCCGGAACAAACCCGGAACTTGTGCGCGAGTTGAACGCGCTCATCACAGGCTTCCTGAAAGACACCGATGCGGTGATTCCGATTCGCAATTCCGACTACAAAAAGCCAGCCCCTGCTGATCCGCTTCAAGGTTGGAAAGTGCGCGGCTGCGATGCCGTCGCCGCCAACGGCGTTCTCCGCATCACCGGCAAGAACGACTCGCCATTCCTTGGCGTCACCGCCGGAATTACTGGTCCGTTCATGGTGAAGCTGCGAGCACGTTGCGCCGCCGGTGGTGCTGGGAAGATCGAATGGCTGCCTGCCGACAAGTCGGTCCCGTTTGAGTTGCCCGGTGGCGACTGGCAGACTGTTACTGTGAACGTTCCCGCGCAGGATGCGATCAAAATTCTCCGCGTCTATCTTCCCGCCCAGAAACAGCCCGTCGAGATTGATTGGATCGAACTTCAAGCCGGCAAGGCGAAACCGCGGCGCTGGAAATTCTGATACGATGTTACGATACGCAAGCTTGTTGGTGCTCCTCCCGCTGGCGGCGCAGGCGCAACGCGTCCCGCATATCGGCTACGTCTATCCCGCCGGCGGACAACAGGGGACGACGTTCACGGTGACGCTCGGCGGACACTCGTTAGGTGGCGCGACGAACGCATTCTTCTCTGGCACCGGGATACGCGCCGTATTCCTGCGCCACGACCGGCAGGTGACACCCGATGAGCAGAAAGAGCTGATGGAGAAACTCGCCGCGCTTCGCGAGAAACGCCAGAAGTCAGGATTAACGGCCGCGGAAGAAGATCTGGCTTCTGAGATTCGCATGAAACTTGTGAGGTTCGGCCGGCAGTTGGCCAATCCGGCGTTGAACGAGTTTGTCACGCTCCAAGTCACCGTGGCGAAGAACGCGGCACCGGGCAAACACGAAGTCCGCCTCAACACGCCGGTTGGCATATCGAATCCGCTCACGTTCTGCGTCGGGCAGATGCGCGAGTTTAGCAAGCCCGACTGGAAGAACATCCCGAAATCGCGCGAAAGCACAGACCCGGAACTCAGCCTAGTGCCGAACGAACTGCGCGTCACGCTGCCAATCACCATCAACGGCCAGATTCAGCCCGGTGGCGTGGACCGGTTCCGTTTCGCGGCGAAGCAGGGCCAGCGGTTGACCGTCATCGTCAACGCGCGCGAACTGATTCCGTTCCTTGCTGATGCCTCGCCCGGTTGGGTGCAGATGAAGCTGACGATGTTTGACGCACAGGGTAGGGAGGTGGCGTGGACTGACGAGAACCGGTTGCACGCTGACCCGGTATTTCTTTTTCAAACGCCCAAGGACGGCGAGTATCAACTCGAAGTCCGGGACGCGCTCTATCGTGGCCGCGAAGATTTTGTTTACCGGATCAGCGTCGGCGAACTGCCGTTTGCCGTGAACAATTTGCCGGGAGGCCATGTGACGACAAACGTCCAAACCGTCACGCTCCCCATCCTCATCAACGGTTGTATCGCGCGCCCCGGCGACCGTCATGTGTTCCGGTTTGAAGGACGGGCAGGCGAGCGTGTGGTTGCCGAAGTGGTGGCGCGCCGGCTCGACTCGGCGCTCGACTCGATGTTGATGCTCACCGACGCGACTGGCAAACAAATCGCGTTCAACGACGATTTCGAGGACAAAGGTTCCGGACTAAACACGCACCACGCTGATTCCTATCTCTTCGTCACGTTGCCGGCGAATGGAGCGTACCTCGTCCATCTCACAGACGCGCAGCAGAAGGGCGGCCCTAACCACACCTATCGGCTCCGACTTGGCGCGCCACAGCCGGACTTTGCGTTGCGGGTTACGCCTTCCAGCGTCAATGTCCGCGCCGGCGCCGCCGCGGCGCTGACCGTGTACGCGCTACGTCGCGACGGATTTAGCGGGCCGATTGCGTTGGCGCTGAAAGGCGCGCCCGTAGGTTTCGCGCTGACCGGTGCCGAGGTTCCGTCCAATCAGGACCAAGTGAAGATTACACTGAGCGCGCCGCCGATGCCCACAACTGCGCCGCTGACCCTGCACATTCAAGGCCGCGCTGCCGGAATCGTTCGGAGCGCTGTGCCGGCGGACAACGTGACGCAGGCGTTCGCCTACCGGCATCTTGTTCCCGCGCAGGAATTGAAGGTGGTCGTCTGCGGGCGCGCCGTGCCGCGCGCCCCGGCAAGAATCGTGAGTGCCACGCCGGTCAAAATCCCGTCAGGTGGCACTGTCCGTATCGAGGTCAGCGTGTCGGCCCCGCCGATGGCGGGCAACATCGTGTTCGCGTTGGACGATGCGCCTGTTGGAATCGCGCTCAAGGAGTTCACCACGAAAACCATCGTGATCGAAGCCGAGGCCGGCAAAGTCAAACCCGGATTGGTTGGCAATCTTATCGTCGAGGCGTTCATCCAACGCACCGATACCGACGTGCCGGAAAACAAACGCCGCGTTCCGCTTGGCGCGTTGCCGGCGATTCCGTTTGAAATCGTCAAGCCGTGAGCGGTACACTGGCGGCATGATGAATCGCCGCCAATTCCTCCAAGTCGTGGCTATCGCCGCCTCGTCGCGCGCATTCGCCGAGGAAAAACTCCCGCCCGTCCGGCAAATCACGCGCGGACCGAAGTTTCACTGGCGCGCGTACTACGACAAGTTCTTGTTCGATCCGACTGACCGGTTCGTGGTCGCCAATGAAGTGGACTTCGAGGGACGTTCGCCGACTGCCGACGACATGATTCGCGTCGGCATGGTGGACACACAAGACGGCGACAAATGGACCGAACTCGGCACCTCGCGCGCGTGGAACTGGCAACAAGGTTGCATGCTCCAGTGGGTGCCCGGCACCAAGAGCGAGGTCGCTTGGAACGACCGTGACGGCGACCGTTTCGTCTGCCATATCCTCGACGTGAAGACCGGCAAGAAACGCACGCTGCCAAATCCGTTCTATGCGCTCAGCCCCGACGGGCGTTGGGGTGTCGCTCCCGATTTTCGCCGGCTCAACGACACCCGTCCCGGTTACGGTTACACCGGCATCGCCGACCCGAACCGCGACGTACTCGCACCCGACAACGCCGGCATCTGGCGGCTGGACATGCGGACGGGCAAACAGAAGTTGATCTTCTCATTCGCTCAGGCAGCGAAGATTCCGTTCACCGGGCCGACGGAGTTGGCGTTCAGTGCGGAATCGAAGCATTGGTTCAACCATCTGCTCGTCAACACCGACGGCACGCGGTTCTTCTTCCTGCATCGCTGGACGGTCCCGCCGAAGAAAGGTTTCTTCACCCGCGCGTTCACCGCCAAGGCCGATGGCAGCGACCTCTACGAACTCATTCCGACCGGCAAGGTCTCGCACTTCGTCTGGCGTGACGCCAAGCACATCACCGCTTACGCCGGCCATCCGCCGACCAACGAGTGGAAGTTCTGCATCTTCGAGGACAAGACGCGCAACGTCGAGGTCATCGGCGAAGGCATCCTCAAGGGCGACGGTCACATCACGCACGTCCCCGGCACGCGCAACCAATGGGTGCTCAACGACACCTATCCTGACAAACAGCGTTGCCAGAACGTGCACCTGTTTCACATCCCGACCAAACGTCGCGTCGAACTCGGCCATTTCCTCTCGCCGAAAGAATACACCGGCGAGTGGCGTTGCGACACGCATCCCAGCCCCAGCCGCACGGGTAAATGGGCGTCCTTCGACTCCCCGCACAACGGCGGACGTCAGGTGTACCTGATAGACATCAGCGGAATCATCGGCTGACGACATGAACAATCGGAGAACACCGCTGCTCGTCACCGTTGCGTTGGTGTTGTGCAGTCTGTCGTTCGCTGCCGATGTCCAGATTGCCGTTTTTCAGGCTGATGTCACGCCGCCAATTGGGTCGCCGCTGTGTCACGGCAACGTTTCGAATGTGGTGATCGTTGTGGACCCGCTCACGGCGCGGGGTGTGGTGTTGTTGCCGGCGAAACAGAAACCGATTGTCCTTTGCGCGGTGGATTGGGTAGCCAATAGCAACGGCGGCTATGACGAATGGCGCGAGGCGCTCGCTAAAGCCGCCGGCACCACCGTCGAACGCGTCGCAGTGCACACCGTTCACCAGCATGACGCGCCCGGTTGCGATTTTACGACCGAGGAATTCCTCGCCACACAGGGGTTGACCAACAAGTTCTCAAACGTCACGTTTGCTCGCGAGGCCATCGCGCGCACGGCACGGGCAGTGCGCGAAGCGATGCAACAGCCACAACCAGTCACGCACGTCGGCATCGGCCAGGCGAAGGTGGAGCAGTTCGCGTCGGCGCGTCGCGTACTAGGCCCGGACGGCAAAGTGAAATACACCCGGACCAGTGCCTGTCGTATTCCGGCGGCTCGTGCCGAACCGGAAGGTGTGATTGATCCGTTCATCCGTGCGTTGAGTTTTTGGGACGGAGATCAACCGCGCGTCGTGCTCAATTACTACGCGACACATCCGATGAGTTACTACGGCAAGGGCGGTGTCAGCGCCGATACCGTCGGTATCGCCCGTGCGATGCGCGAGGCGGCGTTGTCGGGTGTGCCGCATATCTATTTCACTGGCGCGGGCGGCAACGTCACCGCCGGCAAATACAACGACGGTGCGCCCGAAAACCGGCCTGTGCTTGCGCAGCGGCTCGCGCGCGGCATGGAGGAGGCATGGAAGGCGACGCGTAAATCGCCGTTACGCGCGCCGGATATCGAGTGGCGTGTGAAACCGGTTGCGTTGCCGCTGCGCGAGGAACTGGCCGACGAAGCACCCGCGCTCAAGATGCTCGCTGACGTCTCGGCGAAATCTGGCGACCGGGCGCGCGCGGCGCGGCAACTCGCGTGGTCACGCCGCTGCAAGGCCGGTCATCGGATTGGCCTGAGTTGTTTGCGGCTTGGATCGGTGTTTGTCCTGCACATGCCCGGCGAGTTGTTTGTCGAGTATCAACTAGCCGCACAGAAGATGCGACCCGACGCGACGGTGTGCATGGCGGCGTATGGCGATGACGGCTGCGGTTACATCGGCACTGAGATTGCCTATTCGCAAGGCGGCTATGAAACCGGCAAGGTCTCCCAAGTCGCGCCACAGGTGGAAGATGTGTTGATGACGGCGATGAAGGCGTTACTGGTGCGTTGAAGGCGTCACTTTACTTCATCCAACCCGAAAGAACTTCATCCATCACCAGTTTGTTTGCAGACTTCAACTTCTTCTTGATCTTCTCAGGCAGAGGACCTTGTTCATCGAACTCCAGTTCGATGTGTCTGCGTTTGGCCTGCAACGTGCCGCTGCCGGCGCCTTGCAGGCGATAATTCTGGGCACTTGGCAGCTTGAGCAAGTTCGTATCCAGTGGCACGACGGCTTCCAGTGTCGCCTCGGAGATGCCCGGTCGCAATAACGCCGTGCCCACCAGTTTGACGGGGCTGCGCACCAATGTGTCGAGGGAGATCTCGCCTTCGAGTTTGTCCACCAACAAAGTGTCCTCGTTGCGGCTGTCCACGCGCAAACGCACGACCAGATTGACGTGACCCACGGGGCGGTCGAGTTGGCCGCTCAGAAGTTGCTGAATCACGATAAGAGCTGCGGCGCTATCAAGGGAGATGTTTCGTATCTCCACATCAGCGACTTCAATCTTGCACTGACGCAGGAAAGCGGCTGCCTGTATCTTGCTGCTCGTGGCACAGCCGCACGTCAACGCCGCGATGACCAGCAGGAGAATCACGTGTGCTCCGATGTTTCTCATTTCGGATGCAACTGTAGGGTTTCCTCAGTTCAAGTCAACACCGATTGGCCACCAGCATCGATTGTACGATCTTGTAGGCCGCGTGCCCCCACGCGGCGGTAGCATTCCCATCGCCGCGTCAGGTGACGCGGCCTACATCTTGTCCAAGCTTTCTTCTGGCTTTCGCCGGCGGGGCGATTCGAGTAGAGTTCGACGCAGAAATGAAACCATTGTTGTACTTGTTGATCATGCTGGCGCTCACAGCCACCGCTGCCGAACAGAAACTCAACGTCCTCTTTATCGCTTCCGATGACATGCGGCCACAGCTCGGCTGTTACGGCGACCCGCTGGTGAAGTCGCCAAACCTCGACCGGCTCGCGGCACGCGGGATGGTGTTTAACCGCGCCTATTGCCAACAGGCGCTCTGTTCGCCGTCGCGCATCTCGCTATTGTCGGGCCGGCATCCGTGGACGACGCGCATCTACACCATCGGCCCGTTTCTGCGCGAGACGATGCCCGACATCATTACGTTGCCGCAGCATTTCAAGAACAACGGCTACTTCACGCGCAGCCTCGGCAAGGTTTATCACGTCGGCATTGACGACCCGCCATCGTGGAGCGTTCCGCCGTGGCACTCGAAAGCGCCGCGCTATGGGCCGGAGGGTCAGGCGGTGAGAAACAAGTACCTTGACGAAGCGAAGAAGACCGGGAAGAAGTTGCCTGTGAAAGGCAAAGGCGCGGCCAACTACGCCGGGCCGGCATTCGAGGCGCCCGATGTTGGCGACGACGATCTGCTCGACGGTGACACCACGCGCGAGGCGTTGATCGCGATGCGCGAGTTGGCTGCGAAGCCGCAGCAGCCGTTTTTCCTCGCTGTTGGCTTCGCCAACCCACACGTGCCCTGGGTTGCGCCGAAAAGATATTTCGATCTCTACAACCCTGCCGACATCAAGCTCCCTGAAAACCGCTACGCGCCAAAGAACGCCCCTGAGTTCGCCGCCAAGTCCGGCGATGATTTCTACTGGTATGGCAACGTGCCGGGAGACCGGAACATCACGCCTGAGTTTGGCCGGCAATGTCTGCACGGCTACTTTGCGGCGATCAGCTACGTGGACGCCTGTATCGGGCGCTTGCTCGATGAACTGGACCGACTCCGCCTGCGCGAGAAGACGATCATCGTCTTCTGGGGCGACCACGGTTACTACATGGGCGAACACAACTGGTGGGGCGGCAAGCACAATACCTACGAAGGCGCCACACGCGCACCGCTCATCGTTTTCGTCCCCGGCATGAAAGCCGCCGGGCGGAAGACCGATGCGCTCGTTGAGTTTGTGGACATTTATCCGTCGCTTGCTGCGATTTGCGGTTTGCCTCCGACAAAGGGTCTCGAAGGCCAGAGTTTTGTGTCGCTGCTCGATAATCCGAAAGCGCCGTGGAGCAAGGTTGCCTTTAGCGAGTATCCAAAGGGCGGCAACCAAGGCACCGCGATGCGCACGGATCGTTATCGCTATGTCGAGTGGCGTGACAAGGAAGGAAAGTTGGTCGCCACGGAACTCTACGACCATGTCGCTGATCCGCAGGAAAACGAGAACGTCTCTGGCAAACCGGAGAACGCCGGCGTGCTCAAGCAACTCGCCGCGCAACTTGCCGCAACAAGACCAAGACGATGAACATTGGCGGTTACGAAATCCAAGCGCTTGAGACGGGACGCTTCTGGCTTGATGGCGGCGCGATGTTTGGGGTCGTTCCGAAGGTGTTGTGGAGCAAGACCAACCCGGCCGACCGTCGCAACCGGGTCGAACTGGCTTCGCGTGTCCTGCTGCTGCGCGGCCGTGGCCGCACGATTCTTGTGGATACCGGGATGGAAGCGAAGTTTACAACGAAGCAGCGCCGTATGTACCGGCTGCAAGCGAAGCGTCATCACCTCCTGCATTCGCTGGCGGCCACTGGCGTGGATGCTGGTGACGTGACAGACGTGATCTTGACGCATTTGCATTTTGATCATGCTGGTGGAGCGACGGTTCTGCGCCACGGTGAGCCGTCGGCGACGTTTCCCAACGCGCGGTATTACGTCCAGCGACGGCAATGGCAGCATGCGTTGTGCGCGACGGAGAGAGACCGGGCCAGTTTTCTGGCCGACGATTTCGCGCCGCTGAAGAAAGCCGGCAGGTTGCAGTTGCTCGACGGCGCGTGCGAGTTGTTTCCCTGTATTCGCCTGTTGGTATTTCACGGCCACACACCGGGATTGCAGCTTCCACGGATTGGCGATGGAAAGCGGACGCTGTTTTTGGCTGGCGAGTTGTTTCCCACCGTGGCGCATCTCCGTGTGCCGTGGCTGATGGCCTACGATTTGCGTCCATTGGAGGTGTTGGAAGAAAAGCAGCGTCTCCTCGCGCAAATCGCGCGCGAGCGCTGGACCGTGGTGTTTCAACATGATCCCCATACTGTGTCAGCACGGGTGCGGGCGTGCGAAAAGGGCTTCGAGGTGGTGCCCGGTTCAGGTAGAGTTGTGGCATGAAGCTGCTGCTCTCATTGATGGTGTTGCTGGCGGTCGAGCCGCCGCGCCTGCAAACGGTGCCGCAACCGTATCATCAGGTCTCGTTTCAGCGCGATGGCGGCGAGATTGCGCGATACCACTTCAGCCCCGACCTGAACCGGCCATTTATCTTTCCCGTCATCGGTCCGTCGGGACGCAGCCTCACGAGGATGGGACACCCGCACGACCCTGAGGGACACAGCCATCACTACTCCGTCTGGATTTCCCACAGCGACGTGAACGGCTCCAGTTTCTGGGCCGACCGCACCGGCGCGCGGATTGTTCATCAGCGAATCGAGGAACTTGCCGACGACGCCGTGCAAAGCCTCAACGCGTGGATTGACAAGGAAGGCAAGACGCTCTTGCGCGAGCGGCGGCGGACTTGCGTCGAGCTGTTGCCCGGTAACGAATGGCTGTTGCTTCTTGATCTTCAACTGGAAGCGCAGGAGAAGGAAGTCACGTTTGGCAAGACGCCGTTCGGTCTGCTTGGCGTCCGCATGGCCAAGAGCATCGGCGTCAAGGACGGTGGTGGCACGATCCGCAACTCCGAAGGCGGCATCAACGAATCCAACGTGCTTTGGAAGACCGCCCGTTGGGTTGATTACTCCGGCCCGATTACCGCCGTTGCCACCGAAGGAATCACGCTGATGGATCATCCATCGAACCCCAATCACCCGACGTTCTTCCACGTCCGCAACGACGGCTGGATGGGCGCGTCGTTGACCTACGACGATCCGCGCACGCTCGCGCCCGGCAAACCGCTCCAACTCCGCTACGGCCTCTACATCCACGGCGGCATGCCGACCCCGGAACAGCTTCAGCAGCGTTGGCTGGAGTTCAGCCGCACGAAGCCGTTCACGTTCGTGTTTCTCCAAGGCAAATGAAATCCATCGCCCTGTTCCTCCTGCTGTGCCTGACCGCCAATGCTGGCGCGTTCGAGAACTTCATCACTCGCAAAGGCAACAAACTTTACGATGGCGACAAGGAATTCCGGTTCATTGGCGCCAACATGCCGGGGCTTGTCCTGCCGTATGATTGGACGCTGTTCCTGCCGGAACGCCTGACGTTGCCTACGCCGTGGGAACAGGAGGACGCTTTCAAGACGCTCGACCAGATGAACCACCGCGTCGTCCGCACGTGGAACCTGCCGATCCGCAAGCCCGATGAGGAAGCCAAGTCCTGGCACTACGTCCTCGGCCCCGGCCAGTTCAACGAGGAAGCATTCAAGTGCGTTGACCACTTGTTCGCGCTCGCCAACAAATACAATGTCCGTGTCATTTTCGATCTCACCGCCGAGTACGGTGATTATCTCGGCGGCATCGGCCAATACGCCGCTCATCGCGGCAAGAAACGCGCCGAGTTCTACACCGATCCACAGGTCAAGGAAGACTACAAAGCCACTGTTCGCTACGTCGTCAACCGGTACCGCAACGACAAAGCGATTCTCGCCTGGCAATTTGGCAACGAAATGCACGGCGCGCCCGACGCGTGGCTGAGCGAGATGGCCGCCTACATCAAGAGCCTCGACAAGAATCATCTTGTCTCTGAGACACGCCACCAGCCCGGCCAACCGTTGCTTGTTGATCCGAATATTGACCTCGTCACGCGCCACCTTTACTCGAACTACAAAGGCGTCGGTGGCGGTTGGCCCGATACCCTGCGCAAGGAACTCGCCAACCTCAAAGGACAACGCCCGCTTTTTGTCGGCGAGTTCGGGCCTTACATTGATGGGAAGATGTTCACCCACGATAACATTGTGGGTACGCTGCGCGAATTTCTCGACTACGTTCGCGGCGAAGAGAACATTTCCGGCGCGCTGATCTGGAGCATGTATTTCCATCATAATGACGGTGGCTTCTACTGGCACCAGATTATGACGTACCCGGCCGTCTGGTCGTATCACTGGCCGGGTTTTCCCAGCGCCGACGCCCAATGTGAAATCGGCATCATGCAAACGATGCGCGAAGCAGCCTTCAAGATTCAAGGCAAGCGAGTCCCACCCGTGCCCAAGCCCGACGCGCCGGAGTTGCTGCCGATTGGCGACGTGCCGCTGTTGACGTGGCGTGGCTCCGCCGGCGCGTCCGGCTACGACATCGAACGCGGTGAGCCGTGGCACGTCATTGCCACCAACGTCTGCGATGCTGATATTGCCTACCGTCCGCTCTTCAGCGACACCACTGCCCGTCCCGGCCAAACATCTTTCTACCGCGTCACCGCCCGGAACAAGACCGGAACATCGCGCCCGTCCAACATTGTCGGGCCGGTCACCGTGAAACAGCTTTGTCTGGTGGATGAGTTGCAGGATTTCGCGCGTATTACGGGCAAGTCCGACGGCCTTACGCTCAACAACGACTATAACGCGCTCTATGCTGAGTTCCTGTTTCGCGCGAAAGGTAGCACCAACGATTGGGTGACGTACAAAATCCCCGGCAAGATTGAATCGGTCAAAGCGGTTGCGTTTTGTCCCGGTGGCCAGATCGCGGATCTCCAATTGCAGGCCGGTGACACGGCGCTTCAGCCGAAGCGTACAGAACGCCCACTTCCCAGTCCGCCCGGCGGTGCCGCCGGCAAACAGCGGCGGACATTAATCGAGTATGAATGCGCCGTCCCGCCCGGCCATTCCCAACTCAAACTCGGCTGGACCGGTCCTGCGGAATTGGATCGCGTGGAGATTTATTACCAGCCGTCGAACTCCTATTCGGTCGAGCAACGCGCAAAAGAGGTCATCTTGCGCGATGCCGACGCGAACACCACCGCGGTTGTGCTGCCGCAGGCTGGGTTCAACTGTTCACGCTTCACGGTTGGAGCGGTTGAGTTCCTTGCGCCACCGGCCGATCCGGCGGCGTTGGAGAAGGGTGGGGTTGGGTTTGGATGGCCGATTCTGTTTCCGTTCCCGAATCGCATCGCGAATGGCGAGTTCACATTTGCCGGCAAGAAGTATCGCGTGAAAGAGGGGAAGGGACACGCCATCCACGGGTTCGTCCACAACCAGCCGTGGCGCGTCACGGCACGGGGTGCCGACAACGGTGCATGGGTGACGGGCGTGACTGATACGGAATCGAATTCGTTGCTGAAGGAACGCTGGCCGTGGCCGTGCCGGCTCACGGTGACGTACCGGCTCGCGGGACAATCGTTGACGATGACGGCAGTGGCAGAAAACCTCGGCACGGAGCCGATGCCGTTCGGGTTCGGCGTGCATCCGTATCTTCCGTTGCCGCCGACGCGGGCGCGCTGTTGGATTCGGGTGCCGTGCCGCGAGCGGCTGGAACTGACACCCGACTGCATCCCGACGGGCAAGCGGTTGCCGTCAGAGTGGCTGAAAGGCCGTGCTCTCGGCGATGCGAAGCTCGACGATGTTTTCACCGGCGCGACAGGGGATGCTTGCGTGCTGCGAGACGCAGAGTGGGAGGTGAAGATGCAGGCCGATAGTGCATTCCGGCATTGGGTGGTTTATGCGCCGCAACGCAGCGTGATCTGTTTCGAGCCGTACACGTGTGTGACCGACGCGTTTAACCTCCACGCCCGCGGCGTGGCCGACACCGGTTTTGCTGTGCTGGAACCCGACAAACCATGGCGCGGCACCGTAACGATGACAGTTCGCCGAAAAAGGAAGAAATGAAAATTATTGATCTGAAAGCACGGACAGTTGCCATCCCACTCAATTCGCAGTTGCGCCACAACACCGGCGTTCATCCCGGCTACTTTCTGCGCACGGTCATCGAAATCTTCACCGACGAAGGAATCGTTGGCCTCGGCGAGGTCGGCGGCGGCGACCAGCGCGGCGCGATTCTGAAACTGAAGCCGCGCATCCTCGGCCTCGATCCGTTCCAACTCGAAATCATCAAGCTCAAGGTGCTACGGAGCATTTACTATCTGTCGAACTCGCGCCTCTACGCCGCCATCGAGATGGCCTGCCTCGACATCCAAGGCAAGGCGCTGGGCCGGCCGATGTCGGACTTGATCGGCGGCCGGGTGCGCGATGCGATTCCAATGATCGCGTATCTGTTCTGGCGCTACGACCGTCCGCAAGGCGGCGACGACAAGACCGCCGAGGACATGGCCGACCTGTGCGAGGAGTTGCACGAAACGCTTGGCGTAAACTCGATGAAACTTAAAGCTGGCGTGATGCCGCCGGATGAAGAAGCGCGCGTCGTCGAACTGTGCCGGGAACGATTGGGGCCGAAGTTCGGATTGCGGATTGATCCGAACGGCACGTGGTCGGTGGCCACCGCGACGCGGATCGGACGGCGGTTGGAATCGGTGAACATGGAATATTTCGAGGACCCGTCGTGGGGACTCGAAGGAAACGCCGCTGTGCGCAAAGCGGTTCGGATCCCGATTGCGACGAACATGTATCCGAACAAGTTCGACGATCTCGGCCCGGCAATTCGGCTCGGCGCTGTGGACATTGTGTTGACCGACCTGCACTACTGGGAAGGGCCGCGCGGCGTGAAGGATTTGGTCGCGGTCTGCCGGACGTTCAACCTCGGCGTCGCGATGCACAGCGGCGCGGAGTTCGGCGTTGAATTGGCGGCGATGTTGCACACGGCCTCGACGATTCCCGAAATGCACGTTGCCGGTGACGCGCACTACCATTTCCTGACCGACGACATCATCGAAGGTGGTTTGATGAAATACGTGGACGGCAAGATCGCGGTGCCGACCGGTCCCGGTCTCGGTGTGAAACTCGACGAGGAGAAGATGCGCCGATACGAGAAATATTTTGAGGAGAAAGGCGATTACTACGCCCGCTTCCACCAAGACCCGCGCCGGCCAGAGTGGTATCCAACTGTGGGAGGAACATGAAACTAGCTGACCTGACATGGCCCGACGTGGCTGAACTGAAACGCGACGTGGTTGTTGTTTATCCGATCGGCGCGCTGGAGCAACATAGTCGCCATCTGCCGTTCTTCACCGACTCGATTCTTGCCGGCGCGGTGGCCGAACGAGTCGAAGCCGCCTTGCCAAACGACGTGCTGCTGCTGCCGGTGCAATGGCTTGGAGCGTCCTTGCATCATCTCGGCATGGCGGGGACATTGAGCGCGGAGAATGAGACGTACATCAAGCTCGTCGCGGAGCCGATGCGCTGCCTGTTGCGGCACGGGTTCAAACGGCAGTTCGTGCTCAGCGGTCACGGCGGCAACAAGGACGGTTTCCACCTCGCTCTGCGGCAACTCGCCGTGGAATTCCCCGACGCGCAACTGCGCGGCGCGAACTACTGGGATGTGGCCAACGAGGAGATTGCGAAAATCGCTCAAGGTCCGATGCAAGGAATCGGCCATGCGTGTGAAGCCGAGACCTCGCTGATGTTGGCCGTCCGTCCGGATTTGGTCCGATGTGGCGAAATCCGCAATGACCTTCAGGCAGCACAGCAGCCGAAGGCATTGCGTGGCGTGTACATCGCGCCGGACATGAAGATGCAAACTAAACACGGCGGCGTCGGCTATGCGGAACTCGCCACAGCGGAGAAAGGCAAACGATTGCTCGACGCCATCGTCGCGCGCCTCGTCGAAGTGATACGAGCGATGCCATGAAGATTGTTGACATGAAAGTCCGCACCGTGGCGATACCGACCACGTGCCAGTTGCGACACAATACCGGTGTTCATCCCGGCTACTTCATCCGCAATATCCTCGAACTGGTCACCGACGAAGGCATCGTCGGCCTCGGCGAAGTCGGCGGCGGCGATCAACGCGGCGCGTTGATGAAGCTAAAGCCGCGCATCGTCGGCCTCGACCCGTTCCACCTCGAAGTCATCAAGCTCAAGGTTTTGAGAAGCATCTACTACCTTTCCAACGCCCGGCTTTACGGCGCCATCGAGATCGCCTGCCTCGACATCCAAGGCAAGGCGCTCAGCCGGCCGATGTGCGATCTGCTTGGCGGTGCGGTGCGCGACCGCGTGGCGTTGATGGGCGAGATTAGTTGGCGATACGACCGGCCCGGCGGCGGCGATGACACGCGCGCCGAAGACCTAGTCGAGCAGTGCGAGCAACTCCATGCCGAGTTGGGCGTGAAGACGGTGAAGATGAAAGGCGGCGTCGTGGACCCGGACGTCGAGGTTCGTGTAATGGAGCTATGCCGTGAGCGCATGGGGCCGAACTTCGGCCTGCGCATTGACGCCAACGGTGTCTGGAGCGTGGCGACCGCCGTGCGAATTGGCCGTCGGCTCGAACCGCTCGGCCTCGAATACTACGAAGACCCCGCGTGGGGCATCGAAGGGCTTGCAGCAGTGCGACGGCAGGTGCGCATCCCGATTGCGACGAACATGTATCCGGCGAAGTTCGACGATCTTGGCCCTGCGATTCGACTCGGCGCGATGGATGTGGTGCTGACCGATCTTCACTACTGGGAAGGCCCGCGCGGTGTGAAAGACCTCTGTGCCGTGCTGCGGACGTTTAACCTAGGTGTCGGCATGCACAGTGGCGCGGAGTTCGGCATCGAGATGGCCGCGATGCTCCACACCGCTTGCACGATTCCCGAAATGCACTACGCCGGCGACGCGATCTACAATTACCTGACCGACGACATCATCGTCGGTGGCAAGATGCGTTACGAGGACGGCTGCCTGCGCGTGCCGACCGGCCCCGGTCTCGGTGTTGTGCTCGATGAAGAGAAGATGCAGAAGTACGAGCGCTACTACGCGGAGAAAGGCGATTACTACGCCCGTTTCCATCAAGACCCGCGCCGGCCGGAGTGGTATCCAGTTGTAGGAGGAATATGACGATGAAGAATAACCGTGTCGCCATCGTAACAGGCGCGTCGCGTGGCATTGGCCGGGCCATTGCCATCGGGCTGGCACGCGAGGGCGCGTCCGTGGTTGTCAACTACGTGTCCAAAGCCGCGGCAGCAGATGAAGTCGTCAACGAGATTTGCGCTGCCGGCGGCAAGGCGGTCGCGGTGCAGGCTGACGTTGGCGACCTCGCGCAACACGAACGGCTCGTCGCGGCAGCGCGCGAGCGTTTTGGACGGATTGACATCCTCGTGAACAACGCCGCGATGACGCGACGTGAATCGTTCCTCGACGCGACTGCCAAGGCGTGGGACGAGACGATGAACGTCAACCTCAAAGGCGTTTATTTCCTGTCGCAAGCCGTGGCGCGCGTGATGGCGGCACGGAAGTCGGGCAAGATCATCAACATCTCCAGTGTCCACGACGTGCGGGCGATGCTGAACAATTCCATTTACAACATCAGCAAAGCCGGGCTTGTGATGCTGACGAAATCGCTGGCGCTCGAACTGGCGGAGAAAGGGATTCAAGTGAACTGCGTCTCACCCGGCGCGATCCTGACCGACGATACGCGCCCGCGGCTCGCCGATCCTGTGTATCGAGACAAAGTTCTTGCAAAAATTCCGAGCCGCCAGATCGGCAAGCCGGAGGACGTGGTCGGTGCCGTGGTATTGCTTGCCTCGCCCGGATCAGATTACATCACCGGCACTACGATCTACGTTGATGGCGGCATGTTACTGCAATAAACGGAGGAGACCTCATGGCATTTGACATCAAACGACGCGGCAAATTGACCTACTACTATCGGGCTGATCGGCCCGTGTTTTCATTCATCGTGACAGAAGCCTTGCCGGACGGTGACCTCAAGGTTTATCTCGCCGGGTTGACCGGCGGCGAATCGGCGACGCGTAATCTTGGCCTCACCGACACCGCCACGATGGACCCTGACAAGGAAATCCCGCGCGTGTTCCAGACATGGGAAAGCTGGTTGAAAGAGGCAGGCGTGTGCGACTCGATTCGCGAACTGGACTTTATCGAGATGCACGCCTTTGGTTGCCAGCCGAAATCACCCAGTCCGTTTGCCGATCCCGCCGGCTACGCCGCTGAACTGGAACGGCTGCGAGAAGCCTACGCCCGCGCCTATGCCGCGTATTTCCGAGATCATTTGCCGGAGCACGGTTTGCCGGCGCGATTCACCGTTCACGTCATTGATGTGCCGGACAAAGCGGCATCGTATGAATTCTACACGACGGCGTTGTTACAACGCGGGGCTAAGACATGACCCGGTACATCCTGCTGCTGATGGTGATTGTCGGTGTTGCGGAAGCGCGAACACCCACTGTTATCATTCCATCAGCAGGAGAGCCGGCCTACCGGGTTGCCGGTGAAGTCTTCTGCGAGATGTGGGAGAAGGTCACTGGCGCAAAGCCGCGTTCTGTTCCTGACGATGGCAAGCTGCCTCCCGGCGACCTCGTGCTCATTGGCTCCGATGCGGTGAATCCAGTCGTTCACCGGCTCATTTTGCAGGCGCGCATCGAGAATCTCGGTGTCCGCTACGGCACGGATGACTACCGGATCCTTTCGTTGAAGGATGGCGAGCGAACAGTGCTGGTTCTTGCCGGCGGTGCAGGGCGCTCGACGATCTATGCGGTCTATGATTTCTTCCGCAAGAAGGCCGGTGCGGAATATTTCTGGGATGGCGACGTGATTCCGAAACGCGCAAGTATCGAGTTGACCGGCTGTGATTTCACCGAGCGACCGCACTTCGAGTATCGCGGGCTGCGTTACTTCGCACACCGCGGGCCGCATCGGTTTCACGCTGAGATGTGGGACTTCGAGGACTGGAAACGCGAGATAGATTGGATGCTCAAGAAACGATTCAATCTCTTCATGCTGCGCACGGGGATTGACGATCTGTTTCAGCGTGCGTTTGACTTGCCGTACCCGCCGGAAGACGGCGTGGATCCCGATGCCGAGCCGCGCTCGTACAACGACCGGACATCGTTCTGGCCGTTGAAGTATCGCGGAGAACTGCGTAAGCGCGTGCTGGCGTATGCGCGCGAGCGCGGCCTGATTCATCCCGAAGACACCGGCACGATCACACACTGGTATTCGCACACGCCGAGTTCGTTCATGAAGAAGTATCCCGATTTTCCGGTGACGCGCGACCAGAAGACCGGCTACAAACTCGCCACGCACGCGATTTGGGACATCGAGCACGAACAGACGTGGGATGCCTACTGGAGACTGACCGAGACGCACATCCGCGAGTTCGGCGAGCCGCGGATGTTTCACACCATCGGCCTGGCCGAGCGGACTTTCGGCGCTGACGAACGCGAGAACCTCCAGCGCAAGCTCCACGCGTATCGCAAAATCCAGGAAGTGCTGCGGCGACGACATCCGGACGCGCCGCTGTTGATCGCGAGTTGGGATTTGATGTTCAAGTGGAAGAACGAGGACGTGCAGAACCTTCTCAAGGAGTTTGATCCGCAGCGTACCATTGTGCTCGACTACACTGCCGACCAGCTTGATCGGAAGACGTATCGCGACTGGAACACCTACAAGAAGTTTCCATGGATCTTCGGCGTGTTCCACGCGTTCGCCGGCGACAGCGATATGCGCGAGGATTATCGCATCTTGCAGGAGCGAATCGGCGAGTCAACACAAGACCCGCAGTGTCGTGGCCTCGTGCTCTGGCCGGAGATTTCACATAGCAACACGCTGCTGTTGGAATACCTTGCGGCCAATGGCTGGCGTCCGGACAGACTCGATGCGAACGCCTTCGTCACGCGCTTCTGTGTGGGCCGCTATCCGTCGTCGCTTGCTGCGAGCATGGAACAAGTGTGGCGACCTTTTCTGTCCATCGCCGGCACGCATCATTGGACGCATGTGGGGGCGGGTCAGAAGCCGTCAGGGATAGCCGTACAGTTTGATCCCCACCTTCGGATTCTCGCCAGCACTGAATACACAAACCTCACCGACGAACGCGTAGAGCTTCATGCCAAAGAATTGCAGCGGATTGTGACCTCGTTACGCGAAGCACCGGCGATTCTGGAGCGACTGGCGCAATCGTCAAAGGCTGGCTATGCCAACGAACTCTGGCGTCGCGACGCGATTGACATTGTCCGCACGATTATCAGCCGCGCGCTGAAGGCGTCGCTGATGCGCAGTTGCGTGGCGATGAAGGCGGGGCGCGGGAGCGATAACATGGACACTGTCAGCAAGGGGCTGATGCAGCAGCTTGGCGATTTGTTGGCGCTCAGTGACGACTTCTCGCTTCACGCGACCATGAAGCGGCTGGAGCGCGCCCGTGAATTGGGTGGCGTGACACCGAAGCTAAATCCGCACACCGAGCAGACGTTGAAGGGCAACTCGGAGAACAGCTATTGCCGCGCTCATCAATACGAACTTGTCCGCTATGTGTATCAGCCGGAACTGGACGAATACTGGAAGTGGGCCAACAGCCAGTTGCAGGCGGCGCAGAAGAAACCGTGGACACGTCCCGCATCATTCACAACGGCGCGGAGGACAATCCAAGATCGTTTCTACGGCACGCCGTTGGCCAAGATGGCGCCCAAACGTCGGCGTTCGGCGGAGAGCCTCCGGGAAACTATTGAAGAGACGAGGAAGTTGCTCGCCACATTATTGACATCAAACCCATGAAAAGAAAGGGCAAGAAAATTGAAGGGCAAGAAGATTCCGGAATGTTTTTGCCCCCCAATCTTCTTGCCTTTGAAACCGGGCCGATACGGCCACCGAGCGAAGCGGCGAGTATCCTTCTCAGGGTTACTCGCAACTGTCACTGGAACAAGTGCGTCTTCTGCCCGGTTTACAAGCACGAGCAGTTCTCGATTCGGACGGTGGAGGATATCAAAGAGGACATTGACGCGATGGCGGCCATTGCGGATGGGATTCGCCGTCGCATAGATGCCAGAGCAGACGGCGATTGCGCACGGCAGATGGCGTTTTGGATGCACCATGGTCTGCAAAGCCTCTTTTTGCAGGACGCCGACGCGTTGGTGCTGCGAACGGAACAGTTGGTGGAGATACTGAATTATGTGCGAGCAGCTTTCCCCACCATCACCCGAATCACTTCGTATGCGCGGGCCAAGACGGTGAGTCGGAAGTCGTTGGATGAGTTGAAAGCGTTGCGTGCTGCCGGCCTCAATCGTCTCCACATCGGCATGGAATCGGGTTCCGACGCTGTTCTTACGCTTGTCCAGAAAGGCGTCACGCAAGAGGAGCAAATCCGGTCAGGCCGGCATGTCATGGCAGCGGGGATCGAACTTTCGGAGTATTTCATGCCGGGACTTGGAGGACGCGAGTTGTCCGAAGAACATGCTGTCGAGTCAGCCAAGGTGCTCGTTGCGGTCAATCCGACGTTCATCCGCATTCGCAGCACGGTGCCGGTGCCGGGCACGCCCTTGCATCGCATGATGACAGAGGGAAAATGGACGCCTCTCACCGAGGAGGAGAAGGTGCGGGAAATCAAGACTTGCCTCGGATGTCTGGATGGCGTTACGAGCACCGTGCAGAGCGATCATATCATGAACCTCTTGGAAGACGTGGCCGGAACGCTGCCCGACGACAAGCAACGGATGCTGGAGCCGATTGATCGTTTCCTCAGCTTGGAGCCGTCCGACCGGGAAGCGTTCATCGTGGGCCGGCGGATCGGACGGTATCGGTATGTTTCGGATTTTGTTCCGTCGCATGATGTGGAGATGGTCCGCCGTGAACTTGTCAGCCAGTTCGGAACGGTGGACCGGGCAATTCTGGAGATTCTTCCAAACTACATCTAACATGCAGGAGAACCATGAATACTCAGCACATTAGCACCTCACGTCGCGATTTTCTGAAAACGTCCGCCTCAATGGCGGGGATGTTCCTGCTGGGTTTCCCTGCGTGGGGCGCGCAAGATTACCCGCGACGAACCATCCATCCTTATCCGAACAAACTCGCATGGGGCGATGGCACGCTGCGCCTGAGCAAACGCGCAACGCTCGCCCTCGGACGCGACTGCGACGTGGAAATGATGAAAGACCTATGGCAACGGTTCACCTTTGGCGCAGTGAAACTGGATGTGACGAGCGACCCATCGTTGAAGCCCGTCGAGTTCTCGCTGGCGGGTGCCCGTCCACCGCAACGGGAACCGAATGACACCTACGCTCTGACGGTCAATGCCAGTGGTATCGCGGCTAGCGGTGTGGATGCGGCGGCGGTGCGTCACGCATGGTTTACGATGCTTCAACTGCTGCAACCCGGCGACGATTCTGTAGCCGCGAGCCTGCTCGCGGCCCGCAGAACGACCAGCGATTCACCACCTGCCGCGAGCAGGCTCGCGGCTACAGTTGCAGTTTCCAACCACGATCTCAGCTTCGCGGTGCCGCACGTCGAAATCCACGACTGGCCGGTGATGAAGTTCCGCGGGCTGCACCTTTGCATCTTCCGCGAGACGCCGCCGCACATGATCGAGAGGGCCATCCGGCTCGCGGCGTTCTTCAAGTTCACGCACGTCGTGCTGGAGTTCTGGGGGATGCTGAAACTCGAAGCGTTGAAAGAACTGTCGTGGCCGGAGGCGTGGACGAAAGCCGAGGCTGGGAAGTTGGTCCGGATCGCGCGGAGCATGGGATTGGAAGTGATCCCGATGTTCAACTCGTGGGGCCACGCCACGGCTTGCCGGATCGCTTATGGTCGGCACGTTGTGCTTGACCAGAATCCGCGGCTCGCGCCGTTGTTCGAGCCGGACGGCTGGACATGGTGCCTGACCAACCCACGCACGTTGGATCTGTTGCGGCGCGTCCACGATGAACTGATCGAGTTTGCCGGGCCGGGCCAGTATTTTCACATTGGCTGTGACGAGGCCTACTCGCACGCGACGTGCGACCGGTGCCGGCAGACGGACCGCGTGCAGCTTTTCGCCGACCACATCAACAATCTCGCTGCGCATCTGGAGAAACGTGGGCGTCGCGCCATGATGTGGGGCGATGCGTTGCTGGAGCGCGCGAAATGGCCGTCGGGCTTTGCCGCCAACGGCTCGCCAGCATTGCCGACACATCTGGCCCTTGATCGGGTGTCGCGCAAGATCATCATCAACGACTGGCATTACGACGTGAAAGGCGAAGTGCCAACGCTGGCGCATTTCCGCGAGCGCGGCTTGGAGACAATCGCGTGTCCGTGGAACTCGACGGCAAACATCCGCGCGCTGTCCAAAGCCGCCGTCGCCAACAAAAGCGACGGCTTGCTGATGACGACGTGGCATCATCTGGTCCAGAGTATCCCGGCGCTGCACTACACCGCTGCCTGTGTTTGGTCGAAGGACCAAGCTGCGCTCGGTTTGAGGCAGGCCGAAGGTGCACTACCTCGCGCCGCGACGGCTTCCATCCTGCGCAAGCTGGCGCCGGCGGACGGCAAGTTTGATCGCGCCGGTTGGAATACGTTTGAGTTGCCGTCGGTGATAGATTAGAGCGCCTAACACAACCACCGGCAGCCGTTGTAGTCGCGGCGCTCCGTCGCCGCGTTTCCCCACACGACGGCGGAGCAGCATGGCCACAGCCGAATGGGGACAACCGAATAACGACAAACGTTTCCCCAAATGGATCTGTTTTTTCGCGGCTTTGCGTCTTCGCTGTTCCTTGTTCCGAAACCCTCCGGAACAGGCCGAGTGCTGCGAGACGCCGAGGGTGAGGGCGGCAAACCGGAAACATTTCTCCAAAAAAATAAGCCTTGACCGGATTTGTCCTCAGCGCCACACTCCCAGTCAACTGCTTGCGTAGGGACCCGAGAAGTTGGTTCCGTCCCTTCAAAGATGTGGTCGCGAGTGGGAAACAGAATGCGGAAACAATGGATCGAGGAGATGTTTAGTGTGAGGATTTCTGTGTTGCCGGCATTGAGACGCCGGTGGAGTCGTCGCATGGGAGCAGACAGACCATGAGCAACGGCACCAACTACAGTTCCTTCACCGATGCCATCGCCACCACCATGAATAATTCCAACGCCGTCGGCACACTCGACACCCCCTACGGCGACCCCGAACACGAAGAAATGCGCCAGAAAATCAACGAACTCATCAACTCGCTACGACGTTAGGAGATGTGGATGCTTCTGTCCGACTCAACTTTCAGTCACAGGGCGACGTTTTCTGCGCAAGCGACGAGAATGAGTGACCGCGCTTGCGCTGTTGCAGGTCTTTGGTAGTATAAGTCGAAACTACGAACTAGCCATGAAGGACGTCACAATCAGAACATCGATAGGAACACATATCCGCAGCTTCGCCGCAACTTCCCCGCAGGCTACGAACCAGCGCTTTAGCCTTCTCGGGTGCTGCGCCGAATCTTTTCGACATCACGCGCCGGGTTTGCTGCATCGTAGCTCATTCGGTAGATAAACACCTAGCGCCCCTATGACACCGTTCTTTAGATCGGTCCATCGAGCAACAAGCAAGTTTCCAGTCGTGCTCGTGTGCACAGTTGTTGCGTTCATCGGGATAACCGGGTGTGCCGTCTGGTTGTGTTCATTGACCGCACGTGCTCCTGCATTTATGCTCTCGCTTCTGATTATCTGTGTATTTCAAGGCTTCGTGTTATTCGCCATATACCGTGTATTCTCTGAAAACAAGCGAGTGGTGCGGAGCGCCTACGAGTTGCATGCCATCAACCATGAGTATCGTGACGCCTTGAGCGGACTATTCTCCGTCTATGAGGCGGCGCAGCAACGCGGACGGCGATTGAAGATGGACGACTTGATGTTAGTGGAGAGAATTGTGTTGGAGAGAGTCTGTCGGAGGATCGCCGATGTGTTTTGGACAATGGCTGGACGAAAATGTGTTGTCACTGTCAAATTGATGAAGCAAGATGAAAATCAATTGTCTTGTTTCACATGGGCGAGGAGCACGCATGATGTTCGGCGTTCGGACGAGCCACAACGCCCTTTCAAAGTTGGAACGGGTGACAACACCGCATTTGACGTGGCTCGGAGACCCAGAGATTGTGTGTCATCCCATTTTTACAGTGGCGACTTACGAGCTCTCGCAAAGGCAGGAAAATACAAAAACGAGCGAACGGGCTGGGAGAATCTATATAATTGCGCAATAATCGTGCCTATTCGCCACGTCATTGATCCTAAAACGGAGAATGTGCACGAGCTTGGTTTTCTCTGTGTCGACACCATGTCGTCGTATCGTCTGAATGGCACTTACCATGTCGAGTTGCTAGCGGCGTTCGCCGACCAGATGTATAATTTTTTAAGCATAATGCGACATAAATACGTTTTGATTGCAGAGGATGCTGCTGCGGCAGAAGGGAGTTAACGAAGTTATGCCTCATAGAGAACCAGCGATGAAAACGAGGCACTTGATGGAGTTGGCCGCGCGCGATATTCGTCAGGTGATCGACGCTAGTCCCCCTGAGCAAGGAATCACAAAACTTGTGCTTCACGCTCACAACCTCGGTGATGACTTCTTGGAATTGTCATCCGGGGAGTGTATCTGTGAGCAATCGAGATGGCTGGGCCAGAATCATAGGGCGTTCGACATCATAGCACAGCTAGATCGCGTTTTTTACACTTTCGAATTGGAATTGGTTTTCTTTTTCAATGATCAACTTGTAAGGAAGACAAAGGATGCAGACATCCGTGACGCGCTCAGACAGGCTTATGAGGGAGGACCGAACGTGCTCTATGAAGTAGCGAGTCGGTTCTTTCGGCTAAGCCAAGGTGAACAACGTGTCTATCTGCCACAGCAAGACCGCTGGCAATGCGACGTTGGAAGGCAACATCCGTCTGTAACATCGAGTGATCGTTTCAAAAGAGTAGGCTCGCCCAGTACGGAAGAAGCCTCTTGCTTGGTATTGGTTCCGGGACTCGATGAGCCGCTGCCATTGAAAGATGCGTTGGCCCTCTCGCGCGATTGGGAATCCACAAACAATCGCCGTCTCGCGTTGATTGAGAAGAAATTCTCCACGCAAATCACGGCGAGCGAGCGCGAGGAGCTTGAGCACTTACAGAAGCTAGCTTGGGCTAAGCGCGAGTTAGTCATGCCATTACCCATCGAAGAGTTGGACGCGCTCGAAAAGGATTTGAGGAGAAGAGGTCTGTGGCAGGACTAAATCCAGAGCCGTATACCTACCCGAAAAAACCACACCAACGTCGCCATGGGCCTGCCGGATGGTCTGATTATCGGCGTTACCGGCCTTGGCTGCGTGATGAATTCACCTTCCGCTGTGTTTTTTGTCTTGAACGCGAGTGCTGGACGACGATGCGGCGAGAGAATCCCGTAGATCATTACTTGCCCCGTGCGCTCCGACCTGACCTTGTCAATGACTACAACAACCTTCTTTACGTTTGCTCCGGCTGTAACAGTCTCAAGGGTGTTTTTCTTGTGCCAGATCCATGCATAGTTGCTATTGGGGATTGTTTGAGAGTCAATGCAGACGGAACCATCGAAGCCACTGATGGACATGGCTACGGCATGAGGCTGATTGAGGTATTAGGGTTGGACAATCCGAAGCTCACTCGTCAGCGCCAGAAGATGATCAAGACAATGAAGGTGCTGATCGATCACGATCGCGACTTGTTTATAGAGTGGATGGGCTTCCCTGAGGATTTGCCTGACCTCAACACTCACACTCCTCCAACGAACACGCGCCCCGAAGGAGTTTCGCAGAGCTGGTTTGCCAAGAAGCAACGCGGCGAATTGCCGGACGTGTATTGAGCCTGATTTGGCGTGAGCGCAACCGTTGTCAGGCTGTTTCCTCATCTTTAACCGCTTCATTGTCGCGCGGCCAACGAGCACGCGTGGTTTGATGCACGCCCAATTTCCGCATGAATTTGTTTGAGCCGGCAACGTAGATTTACTAGCATCCACCACCATCAAAGGAGTCACTATGAATTCAGATGTATTGAACAGTTCGGCAATTTCGCGGCGGAAGTTTCTTCAACGGTCGGCGGGAGCCGCAGTGGGACTGGGCGCGTTGACGACGTTGCGCGCGCAGAACACCCGCAGCGCCAATGAACGCGTCAATGTCGCGATGATCGGTTGCGGCGGACGCGGTACGTTCGTGATCCGCATGATGATCGAGGAGGCGGAGGCCAATTGCGTCACGCTCTGCGACCTGAACGAGCAACGATATGCTCGGACGGCAGACTTCATCAAGGAAAGCCAGAAGACGAAGCCGAAGTTTGAGAAGGATTACCGAAAGGTTTTCGACTCAAAGGACATTGATGCCGTGATCGTCGCCACGCCGGACAACTGGCACGCGCCGTTGACGATCTTCGCCTGTCAAGCTGGCAAGGATGTCTATGTCGAGAAGCCGCACTCGCACTGCATCTGGGAGAGTGGCAAGATGGTCGAGGCGGCGGCCAAATACAAAAAGATCGTGCAGGTCGGCACGCAGAACCGTTCGACCGAATACAATCACATCGCGCGCGATTATATCCGCAGCGGCAAGCTCGGCAAGATCGGCTTGGTCAAAGTCTTCAATCTGAAGACCGGTTCGCCGTTCAAGCTCGGCGCCCCCGGCACACAGCCGGAAGGATTCGATTGGGACCGCTGGCTTGGACGTGCGCCGTGGCGGCCGTATCACCAGCAACTGTTCGGTAGTGGCTGGCATCAGTACTGGGATTTCTGCGGCGGCGACATGACCGACGACGGCATCCACCAGATTGATCTGGCGTTGATGTTGATGAGCGACCCCGGCCTGCCGAAGAGCGTGCGCGCGCTCGGTGGCCGGTACGTTCACAAGGGCGACGACTCCGAGGTGCCCGACGTGCTCAACGTCTCGTGGGATTTCGGCACATACGCGATGACGTTCGACATGAGCCAGTACCCGAAATACATGGAGAAGAGCACCGACGCGATCCGCAAGAAGAATCTGGTGCCGGATTGGATGCAGAACGCCACCCGGATCGAGGTGTACGGTCAGGATCTCTTCATGATCCTTGGCCGGCACGGCGGCGGGTTCATCGTGGAGAAGGGGAGCAGTCAGGTTGTGGAGAAGGTGTTTGGCCAGGCGGGCGACTACGCGCACTACCGGAATTTCATCAGTTGCGTGAAGAGCCGGAAACAACCGAACGCCGACATCGCCATTGCCCACGCCAGCAACGTCACCGCCCATATGGGCAACATTGCCCACCGGATCGGTAACGTTGGGCTAAACTACGACGCAAAGAACAACACGTTCGACAACCCTGAGGCCACCAAGCGCATCAAGGACACCTACCGCAAAGGCTACGAGATTCCCGACAAGGTATAGTAGTCATCACGCTCCGCGTGATGAGGGTGTGAGAGTTGTGCCGTACGGAGGACAATAATGGACGACGCAAGACGCGAGTCCGAGCATTTTGTAACCAACGAGCGGCAGTTTCATCTCGGCACGTTGCCGACCGAGCAGTCGCATCCCAAGACGCGCGGGCTGTCCGAGGTGATCGCGAAGGACACGCGCGCGGGCATCCGAATGCTGCAAGCGGTGGATGAAGACGTGACGGTGGCCGCGCGGCGCGTGTTTGCGACGACAGAGTTTCAACGGCTCGTCCAATCGTTGAAGTCCGCCCGTCGCATCTGTTTCAGTGGCTGCGGCGCGACGGGACGACTGAGCATTCTGTTGGAAGCTGCCTATCGCGCGGGACGGGGTGGGGACACCGCATCGAGCATCATGACCGGCGGCGATTACGCGCTGGTGCGTTCCGTCGAGTTCTTCGAGGACTACGTGACCTTTGGCCGACAGCAGGCTGTGGAGGTGGGACTTGGACGCGGCGATGTTCTTGTGGCCATCACGGAGGGCGGCGAAACGTCGTCGGTGATCGGCACGGCGTGGCAGGCGTTGGAGGCCGGCGCGGAAGTGTTCTTCGCCTGCAACAACCCGCTCGACGTGCTCGCGGCGCACGTGGAGCGGTCGCGTCGCGTGATTGAAGAGCCGCGCATCGTCAAACTCGACCTTTCGAGCGGCCCGATGGCCATCGCCGGCTCGACGCGGATGCAGGCCACGACGATGGAATTGCTGGTCGTTGGCGCGGCGCTGGAAATGGCGCTGGGCGGCGCAGAGGATTACGTTGCGCGGTTCTCGACGCTGCTGCGCGACCTTAACCGGGCATCGTCGGTGGATGCGATGGCGCGGTGGGTTGAGATGGAGGAGTCGGTTTATCGCGGCAAGAATGCGATGACTTACTTTGCGAATGAGTTCCTGCTCGATATCTTCACCGACACGACGGAGCGCGCGCCGACGTTCTCGCTGCCGCCGTTCCGCAAGTGCGACGACACGCGCTCGCCACGATCAATGGCGTTCGTGAAGAACCCGCTCTACTCGACTGCTGAGACGTGGTGCCGGATGCTGGGTCGCGAGCCGCGTTGCCTGACGTGGGACACGGCGCAATACCAGAAGATGGGCGCCGCCGAACACATCTGGCGCAACCCGCCGGTGCTGAACCGCGCGGAACTGTTCAAGTTTCTTGTCGGGAACGAAGATGATCCCTCGCGTTACACGGGTGCGGGCGACTGCGCCGCGGAAGTCGCGACCAGCGGGGAGAGCGCGCTTTTGGATGAGGCATTCGCTACGGCGTCGGCGCGCTTTCCATCGCGCGCTGTGTTGACCGTGGGCCCAGCGGCGGTCGTCGGCTGCGAATTACCCGCGTCGCCGATTCGCCTTTGGGAGCATCTCGCCATCAAACTCGTGCTGAATACGATCTCGACTGCAACGGCGGCGCGTTTGGGACGCGTGGTAAGCAACTGGATGTCTTACGTCGAGACGAGCAACAAGAAGCTGATTGATCGCGGTACGCGCCTGGTGGCGGAGTTGGCGGGATTGGATTACGCCGAGGCGTGCTACGAGTTACACAAGAGCCGCGCCCAACTTGCGCAAACGCCGGTAGTCGCCGGTGAACGGTTGTCGCCGGTGGCGGTGACACTGGAAAGGCTGCGCAAGAAATGAAACGAATCGTTCTGCTGTTGTCGTTGTTCGTTTCGTCGGCGTTCGGAGCCGAGTCGTCGCTGGTTCGCGTTGCGGATGACAAACTGCAGATCGGTCTCGACCCGGCCACAGGCTCGTTGCGCGAGTTGATTGCACTCGCGGACGGTTACAATCAGATTGCAGATGGCCCTGCAACTTTCGGATTGTGGCAAGTTACGGTCGGCACGAACCAAGTGCTGACTGCCGAGCGTGCGGGACCGCCGAAGATCGAACGCACGGCTGGCGGAGTGCGCTTGATCTGGGACAAGGAATTGCGCGTGGAGGTCATCGTGCGTCCAAGCCGATGGGAATTGTCGGTCACAAAACCGAAGAATGTCCGGCTGACGCAGATTCGGTTCCCGCGAGTCTGCGGTTTGCGCCAGCGACCCGATGAAGTCCTCGCCGTTCCGAAGGAGTTGGGCGTCCTGACCCGTGACCCGCGCAAACTGCTCCAAGGCACCACCGGCAAGGGCACACGGATCGTTTGGGGTTACCCGCGGCTGTTCTCGGTGCAGTGTCTTGCTTTCTATCAGCAGGACGGCCCCGGTTTCTATGCGGCTTGCGATGACACCGAAGGCTACCGCAAGGATTTCGTTCTCTGGGGTGATGGCAAGGGACAAGTCCATTTCGAGATTCTTCACGAGCCGGAACAGGAAGCGGACGGGATGACGGAGTTTCGTCTTCCGTTCGCGGTCAAGCTCGGAGCGTTTCGCGGCGACTGGACGACAGCGGCGCAGATGTATCGTGAGTCGCCTTCGGCGAAAGTAATTGCCGCTCGTGGCCGACTTCACCGGGGGATGACGCCCGCATGGCTGACGGAAACCGGACTGTGGCTCTGGAACCGCGGCCGGTCGCAACAGGTTCTGGAGCCGGCGAAAGTGATGCGGAAACATCTGGGAGCGCCGGTGAGCATCCTGTGGCACTGGTGGCATAGTTGTCCGTACGACGCCGGTTTTCCGGAATACCTGCCACCGCGCGAAGGGACCGATTCGTTCAAGGCTGCACTGGCGGCGGCGCAACGACAGGACGTGCGCGCAATCCTCTACATGAACCAGCGCCTTTGGGGAACGCAGACACGAAGCTGGACCAACGAGTGCGCCGAGGTTTACGCCGTGAAAGAGAAGGACGGCAAGGTTCGCACGGAAGTCTATAACACTTTCATGAAAGCGCCTTGCGCTCCGATGTGTATTGGCACTCGGTTCTGGCGCGACAAATATGCCGGCCTCGCGGAGGAAGTTCTCTGCGACTTGAAGGCCGACGGCGTTTATATGGACCAAGTGGGCGTGACGGCCAACTGCTACGATGCGAACCACGGCCACATCCTCGGACCGGCGCGGTATTGGACTGATGGTCTGGCAATGTTGAGCACGGAGATTCGCGATCGGAGCTCGAAGCGGGGTCCCGTCGCTCTTGGCGGCGAATACGGCGGCGAACCGTGGATCGGAAACGTTGACATGACGCTTGCGTTGAGCGTGAGCCACGACCGTCTCGGAGCGTCGCCGGTTTGGGAACCGATTCCATTTTTCCAAGCTGTCTATCACGGACACACCGTCGTCTTCGGCAGCATGGCCGGATTGGTGTATCCGCCTTACGACGAAAAATGGCCGCAGGAACTTGCGCCGACAAACTGCTTGGCGCTTTTGGACCGTAAGTTTTCCAAGCAGTTCTACCTTGACCACGCGCGCACGTTTGCCTGGGGGATGCAACCGATGCAGGCCAACTTCCTGCCGTCGCTTCTGAAGGAACGCGCGGAGGAGATGGATTTTGTGACGCGCATGGTTCGCACGCGCATGAAGACGCTCAAGTATCTTCTGCACGGCACGTGGCTGCGTCCGCCGCCGCTCGATGTGCCGCAGGAGGAGATTGATGTCGCCAAGGTCGGAACCTACACGCCGCTAAAGGAGTCGAAGCGAACGTATCCCGTGGCGTTGGCAGGAGCGTGGCGCGCGCCCGACGGCGACGTGGGCATCGCACTGGCCAGCATCAGCGACGAGAAACTCAACCTGCGCCTGCCGATTGACGTGAACGCGTATGGCCTGAAGGACGGCTGCGCGGTGTATCGCACCGATGAAAAAGGCCGGCGTCGCTTGGGGGTGTTCCAGGTTCGTGATCCCGTTGTGCGACTGGAGTTGCCGCCACGGGCAGTTTGTGTGATCGAATTGTCGCAATGAACCCAACACCGCGTTTCTACAAATGGGAACTGCTGCTCATCCTCTGGGTGGCGTATTTCCTGAACCAGGGCGACCGGCAGATTTACAACGCGGTGCTCCCGCTCATCAAAGCCGACCTCCACGTCAGCGATGTGCAACTGGGTTTGGTGGCGACGATGTTCACGCTGCTCTACGGTGTGTTTGTGCCGCTGGCGGGATGTCTCGGCGATTTCGTGACGAAGAAATGGATTGTCTGCCTGAGCCTGTTGACGTTCAGCGTCGGCACGCTCTGCACCGGCTTCAGCACGAGCATCCTGATGTTGATCGTGTTCCGCAGCGTGGCGACCGGCGTCGGCGAAGCGTTCTACTACCCGGCAGCCAACTCGCTCATTGGCCAATACCACCACAACACCCGCGCTCAGGCGATGGCGGTGCATCAAAGCTCGCTCTACGTCGGCATCGTCGCGAGCAGTTGGATCGCGGGCTGGGTTGGCGAAGCGCACGGTTGGCGCGCGACGTTCTATGTGTTTGGTTCTTTTGGGCTGTTGATGGCGGCAGTCGTCGGGATGCGATTGCGAAACGAGCATCGCGACTTTGAAGAAATCGCGTCACGGAGTGACGCGGCTACATTGGGCGAAGTGCTGCGGAGTGTCCTGCGGACGCCAACGCTGTACTTCCTGAGCCTCGCGTTCGGCGGCATGGTGTTTGCCGGCGTCGGCTACATGACGTGGATGCCGACGTTCCTTCACGAGAAGTTCCATCTGTCGGTCAAGGACGCTGCGCTAAACTCGATGCTCTGGCATTACATCTTTGCGTTCGTCGGTGTGATGGTGGGTGGGCGCGTCTCCGACCGGCTCGCGGCGCGGCGACGGACAATCCGAATGGAGATGGAATATCTCGGCTTGCTGCTCGGCGCGCCGTTCATCTGGCTGATGGGAACATCGTCGAACCTGACGATGGTTTATGTGGCGCTGGCCGGCTTCGGTTTTTTCCGCGGCATTTACGACTCAAACCTGTTCGCTGCGCTCTTCGACGTGATTCCATCTCGCTACCGTTCGTCGGCGACCGGGTTGATGCTCAGTTGCGCGTTTACCGTCGGTGCGACCTCGCCCGTGCTGCTCGGTTACGTGAAGCAGCATGTCAACCTCAGCATCGGCCTGTCGTCGCTCGCGTTCGTCTATCTGTTTGGCGCGGCGCTGATTTTTGCAGCGGTGAAACTGTTTTTTGGAAAGGACTACGTCGAATCATGAGCATTCTCGCAATTACTTTAGCTGCGCTCCAAGCAGGAGCCTCTGCCGTGGACGTTTCGCCGCGCGAGTTCCCGATCAACATGCCGGGCGGGTTCAGCGCGAACATGGCCGATGGCGTGGGTGATCCGCTTCACGCGCGCGCGCTGGTGCTCGACGACGGCACCACCACGCTCGCGCTGGTCGTGGTGGACAACCTCGGCGTGGCCCGCGAGACCTGCGACGAAGCCAAGGCGATAGCTGCGCAACGGTGCGGCATCAAACCGGAGAAAGTTCTTGTATGTGGGACACACAGCCACTCGGCGCCGTCATCGAACTCCACCAATACCGCTCCTGCGGCTGCCTACCGCAAGTTGTTGGTGGAAGGGATTGCGGAGTCCATTGTCCGGGCGCACGCTGCCTTGCGGCCCGCGTCGGTTGGCGTGGGCGTGCATCCGTTGCCGGACGAAGTCTTCAACCGTCGCTGGTTTCTCAAGCCCGGCAAGATGCCGTTGAATCCCTTCGGCAAGCTCGACCAGGTGAAGATGAATCCCGGCACCAATCCCGATGTTCTCGACCGTCCTGCCGGGCCAACCGATCCCGACATCACGATTCTCTCCGTGCAGGACCCCAAGGGACGCAAACCGATCGCGTTGCTGGCCAACTACGCCCTTCATTATGTCGGCGGCAGGCCGCCGGGGAAAGTGTCGGCTGATTACTTTGGCGAGTTTGCCCGGCTGATGCCGTCGCGTGTCCACGGCGATACCAACTTCGTTGCGATGATGTCCAACGGCGCTTCCGGCGACATCAACAACATCCCGTTCCTCGTGACCCGGCCGCCGCGCGAGCCGTTCGAGCAGATTCGCATTGTCGCCAGCAAAGCCGCAGACGCGGCTTGGCTCGCGCTCCGGAAGATCGAGAAGCACAACCCCAGCGCGCGCCTCGGCATGATCGAGCGCGAGATAACGCTTCGGAACCGCCGTCCGACTCCGGAACAGGTAGCGGCGGCCAAGGCAGTGCTCGCCATGAAGAAAGCGGATCGCCAGAAACTGCCGAACCGGGCCGAGAATTATGCACACAGCACCATCAGCGCCGCCGAGCGCGCGGAAGACACCTTGGCAGTGCAGTTGCAGGCGATTCGGATTGGCGATTTTGCGGTGTGCGGTATTCCGTTTGAAGTCTTCTGCGAGATCGGCCTCGACCTGAAGAAGCGCAGTCCCCTCCCGCGCACGATGGTCATCAGTATCGCCAACGCGCGCCACGGTTATCTGCCGACGCCCGAACAACACAAGCTCGGCGGCTACGAAACATGGCTCGGCACCTGCCGGGTGCAGGAAGACGCTTCCGTCATCATCACCGATCAACTGCTCGACATGCTCGCCGAACTCGCGAAGGCGAACTGAACGGAATGAGACCACGGAATACACTGAACACACGGAAGTGTGGTAGGGACCAGCCGCCGGCTCGTCTGCCTCGTTAAGGGACTGCGCTTCTTTAAGGTTCCAATTTGGAATCTTAAACATCGAATGCGGTAACACGGCGAGCCAGAGCGAACGCATCACTTTTTCAATCCATTTCTGTCATTCCGAGCCTGCGAGGGAGCCGAGTCTGCGAGACGCCGCTGTCGTGTGCGGCAATCTCAAACTTCTCTCCGGAGGGATTCCAGAGATTCCTCACTTCGTTCGGAATGACAATGATTTGAGTGATGCGTTTGCCCTGCACGGCGAGCTTGCCCTGGCCGTCTCGATTGGGCATACTCCGTCATCATGGCTACCGAGCAAGACTTGGTGATTCTGGATAAGCGTCTGGACTGTTTGATTTACGAGATTCGTGGACAGAAAGTCATGCTTGACCGCGATTTGGCATCTCTGTACGGGGTCACGACGGGCAATCTCAACAAGGCGGTGCGACGCAACTTGGACCGTTTCCCGCTTGATTTCATGTTTCAGCTTACGCCGTCCGAGGCGGAGTCTTTAAGATTCCAATTTGGAAGCTTAAAACGCGGGCAACACTTCAAGTACCTACCGTTCGTTTTTACCCAAGAGGGCGTGGCAATGCTTTCGAGCGTCTTGCGCAGCCAGCGTGCCGCACAGGTCAACATTATGATCATGCGAGCGTTCGTCCGGATGCGGGCGGCATTGGCGGACAACCGCGATCTGGCCCGCAAACTTGCAGCGCTGGAAAAAGAACTCAGAGAACGGCTCGACGTGCAGGATGCAGCCATTGTCACCATCCTTCAACGCCTCATGGATGTTATTGATCCGCCGTCCCTGCCTGAACCGCCGAAGAAAAATATCGGCTTCCATGTCAGGGAAATTGGGACCCGGTATCGTGTTCGGTAGCAATCCACATCCGCGCAGCAAAGAACCATGACCATGAACAAACTCACAACTGTCCTCATCACGCTTGCTTTCCAAATCAGCATAGCTGCCGACTTCTTCGTCGCGCCAAACGATTCGTTGGAAGGCGCGCGTGATGCAGCGCGCAAAGCGGGCGCGGGACCGCACCGGATCGTCATGCAGTCGGGAGACTACTTCGTGGCGAAGACGCTGGAGTTGGATGCGCGCGACAACGGGCTGACCGTCGAGGCAGCGGAAACAGGGAAGGTGACAATCTACGGTGGCAAACTCGTGACCGGCTGGCGGCGTGATGGCGAGAAGTTCTGGTGCGCGGACATACCGGGGAGTTGGGATTTCCGGGCGCTGATCGTCAACGGTCGGATGCCGGAACGGGCGCGATTGCCGGAGTCAGGGACATTCATCCACCAGAGCAAGTTTGATGTGCGTTGGTTGTCGTCGGTCGGCGGTGGTTGGGAGCGGAAACCGACGGACGAGGAACTCACGACGATGCTCTACGATCCGAAGGATGTTCCGGCGACGCTCGAAGTGCGGAACGCCGAAGTGCGCGTCTATCACATGTGGGACGAATCCTTGGTGGGTGTCGCCCGCAACGACACGGAGCGGCACGCATTGATCTTCGCGCCGCCGACAAAGTCGCCGCCGGGGGCGTTTGGCGTGAAGAAATATGTCATCTTCAACACGCGCGAGGGAATGACGAAGCCGGGCCAGTGGTATCTCGACCGCGCGGCGGGGAAAGTGGTGTATTGGCCGTTGCCGGGTGAGGACATGACGAAGGCGAAGGTCGTCGCGCCGGTGCTGGAGCGAATCATCAAGATCACCGGTGCAACGAACATCACACTGCGCGGGTTCTCGCTCCAAGCCACCACGACGCCGCTGAAGCCGGGCGGATTCGGCGCGTATGCGTTTGACGGCGCGCTCGATGTGACGCGGGCAAAGCAGTGCGTGTTCGAGAAACTCGACATCAGCAACGTCGGCGGGCAGGGGATTGTGATGCGTCAGGTGGACGATTGTCGCATTGCCGACTGCCAGATTCATCACGTCGGTGCTTGCGGCATCAAAGCAGACGGCTCAGCAACGCAGATTGCGCGTAATCACATTCATCACGTCGGCCAATATCATCCGAGCGCGGTCGCGTTGTCGGCCACCCACGCAATGAAGCCCGGCAGCGAGAGGGGATTTCACCTGTACCGCAACGAGATTCACGACACGCCCTACAGCGGCATCATCGGCAGCGGCGGCGGCCATTTGATCGAGGAAAACCTGATTTCGCGGGTCATGCGCGAGATGCAGGACGGCGGCGCGATCTACGGCGGGATGCGCAACAGCATCCTGCGCGGCAACGTCGTCCGCGATGTCGTGAAGATGGGCGAGGGCTACGGTGTGTCGTCATACTACCTCGACGAAGGCGCGCGCGATTGCATCGTCGAGCGCAACGTCTCCATCGGCGTTGAGCGCCCGACCCACAACCACATTGCCACCGACCTCATTATCCGCAACAACGTCTTCATGGCCGAGACGAACATGGTCCTTTCGTTCCAGCGGTCCAGCGGTTGCGTTTTCCAAGGCAACACCCTCATCGCGCCTGGCGCCATCACGCTCAGCCCGCCGAGCGCCGTTAAGCTTTGGACCAACAACGTCGTCTTCTACGACGGCATAAACAAGCCGTTCACGATTGCCGACGCGCTTCCGCCCACGCCGCCGCCTGCGCGCCGGACCGCGCCGGTCAGCGTCACGCGCATCGCGCAACCGCCGGTGTTGGACGGCGAGATTGGTTGGAGCGAATGGCCAAATGCGAGCGTCAATCTCGACCGTCAACCGTCGCGCTGGAGCGCCAGTGGTGCGCCGGCGTTCTGCAAACTCGCGTACGATGATCAATGTCTTTACGTTGCGGTGAATGTCGCGATGTTCGACGTGACCAAGCTCACCACCGGCTCAAAGTGGGCCAAAGACGACGGCGCCGAAGTCTGCATCGCCGGCAAGGAAGGCACGTTCGTCATCCACGGCTTTCCCAATGGAACATCTGAAAGCGTCACGCTTGCCGGTGTGCTGGCGGACGCAGCGGCGCGAGTCGGCAAAGCCGTCCGATTCGCTGCGAAGCCGTACGGCACGACGCGCGGCGGCTGGCGTTGCGAATGGGCGATTCCATTTGACGCGCTCGGTCTCAAGCCGGTACCGGGCATGAAGGTCGCCTTCAACGTCGGCATTCATCGCACCGAGGATGGCGTCTGGCGTTGCGTCGAAGGCACGCTCGCCCAAAACTGGCGGCTCGATCAGGCTGCTACACTGCAATTGAAATGAAACCGACACTTCTTTCCATAATTCTGTTTCTGCTGGTGAACTGGCTTGCACAAGCTGAGGTCGTGCGCATGGAGATTCGCGAGCGCGAGCCGTTTGCCAGTGGACACGAGTTTGGGAAGGCGGGCGCTTACGAGAAGATCGTTGGACGATTGCACTGCGAGGTTGATCCGAACGATGCCAGCAGCGTGCGCATTGCCGACATCAAGCTGGCGCCGCGAAATGCGCGCGGGCGAGTCGAGTTTTGGACGGACTTTTTTCTGCTGAAACCGGTGGACGCTCGGCGCGGCAACGGACGACTGCTCTACGACGTGAACAACCGCGGCAACAAGCTTGCCCTTTGGACGTTCAACGAAGCCCGCGGCAACAACCCCACGACACTCGCCGATGCCGGCAACGGGTTCCTGATGCGGAACGGCTGGTCGGTGCTGTGGTGCGGCTGGAGCGGCGAAGTCGCGTCCGGCAACGACCGTCTGCTAGCCGGTTTGCCGTTGGCGCGGGAAAACGGCAAGCCGATCACCGGCAAGGTCTATGTGGAGATTTGCCGCGACCAACCTGTGGAGAGTTCGCCGCTTTACTGGACGCCGTGGGCGGTCGCCATTCCGTATCCACCGGTCAGCACCGACACGAAACAGGCACGGCTCACGATGCGACCGAAACGTTCCGAACCGGCAGTGGAAATTCCCGCCGATCAGTGGGCGTTCGCGCGGGTTGAGGACGGGAAACGAATCGCCGACACGGGGCATCTGTGGGTCAAAGGCGGCCTTCGTCCGGGCTGGCTCTACGAACTGGTTTATACGGCGCGCGATCCTCGCGTGTCGGGACTCGGACTTGCCGCGGTGCGTGACTGCGCTTCGTTCTTCCGCTACGAGAATGCCAGCCCGCTCGCAGGCGCGATTCAGCATGCCTACGTCTTCGGCATCTCGCAGTCGGGCCGGTTCGTGAACCATTTCATCTACGAGGACTTCAACGCCGATGAACGAGGGCGCGTAGTCTTCGACGGCGCGATCTCGCACGTCAGCGGCGCGGGGCGCGGGTTGTTCAATCAGCGTTTCGGCATGGCCACGCTCGCCGCGACGCAACACGAGAACGTCCTCGTGCTTTCCGAGTCGTTCCCGTTCAACACCGTGCCGCAGACCGATCCGGTGACCCGGCGCACGGGCGACATTCTTGCCGTGGCGCGCGCGCGCGGCCAGATGCCGAAGATTTTCTTCACGCAAAGCTCGACCGAGTATTGGACGCGCGGCGCGTCGTTGCTGCACACCGACGTGGACGGCAAGCGGGACGTGTCGCTCGATCCAAACGTGCGCCTCTACGTGGCGGCGGGTGCGCAACATCTTGGCGGTGGCTCGACCGACCGCGGCAGCTATCAAAACCCGTGCAACCCGCTCAACGACCGTCCCTACATACTGCGCGCGTTGCTGGTCGCAATGGACGATTGGGTCAGTCGCGGTGTGACGCCGACGGAGAGCCGTCACCCGCGCATCAGCAACGGCACGCTTGTGAGTGTGGATGAGTTTCGCGGATTGTTCCCGAAAATCCCCGGCGTCCAGTTGCCGACGACCTGCTACACGCCGTTTCGACTCGACTTCGGGCCGCGTTGGGAAAAGGACGGCATCGCGGATATTGTTCCGCCGAAAATCGGGAAACCGTATCGGACACTGGTGCCGGCGGTTGACCGCGACGGCAACGAAGTGGCCGGCATCCGTCTGCCGGATGTGGCCGTGCCGTTGGCGACCTACACGGGCTGGAACTTGCGCGCGGCTCCGTTCGGCGCGGAGGGGATGCTGGCGCCGTATCAAGGTTCCTATCTGCCCTTCGCCCGCACACGCGACGAGCGTGATCCTCGTCCCGCCGTGCTGGAGCGTTACCCGAATCGTTTGAGTTACCTCTTCCACGTCACGGAAACCGTCCAGCGGCTTCGCAGTGAACGTTTGCTGTTGGAGGAGGACGCAGCGACACTGCTGAAGATTGCCGAGCAACGACAATGAAAATGCCCTTCCGGTTTGCATCGCAAACAAGGCTTCTGTCGCGGATGCGAACGGTGCTCGTGCTGGCGTGCAGCGCGGTCGTTGCGGAAGCAGGCTCGCAGCAGTTGTGGTATGCCGAGCCGGCGACGAAGTGGACGGAGGCGTTGCCACTCGGCAACGGGAGGATGGGAGCGATGGTCTATGGGGGCGTGCAGGAGGAAACCATCGCGTTGAACGAGCAGACGCTTTACGCCGGTGAGCCGGTTCCTTGTGGCCAACCGCCAATTCACCGGCATGTGACAGAGGCGTGCGATTTGGTCCGGGCCGGCCGTTACACCGAGGCCGACGAACTGGTTTGCCGCAAGATGACCGGGCGGCTTCACCAGTCGTATTGCGTCCTTGGCCATTTGCGATTGAAGTTTCCGCACGACGGGCAGGCGACAGATTATCGCCGGTCGCTGGACTTGGAGAATGCCGTGGCAGCGGTGACGTATCGCGTCGGCAACCGCTGTTATCGTCGCGAGATGTTCACCTCGGCAGCGGACGATGTGCTGGTGATCCACCTCACTTGCGATGTGCGCGGCTCGATATCGTTCAGCGCCGCGCTGGACACGCCGCATCGGTTTGCCCGCCTTGCTGCGCGCGACGACCACACGGTGGCGTTGTCGGCGAAAGCGCCGCTGTATGCGACAAAGCGCGACATTCGCACCATCCAGAAACTTGGCGATCAGCGGAAATATCCCGAACTGTTCGACCGCAATGGAAAACTGCGGACGGACATTGTCCGCGCTAATGACCGCGTGTTCTACGCCGCGACGGTCACGGGGCCGGGCATGACGTTTGAGGCGGCGCTTCGCGCGGTGGCGCAGAGCGGGAAAGTTCGCGCCGACGAGCGCGGCCTGCACGTGGAGAATGCCGATACCGTGACGCTGTTGCTCGTGGCGAAAACCAGTTTCAACGGTTACCGCCGTTCCCCGAGTCGTGAAGGCGTTGACCCATCGGCTCTGAGCCGGAAATCGCTCGATGCTACGCGTAAATCTTACGAGCAGCTTCGTGCCGCGCATGTCGCGGACTATCGCAGCTTGTTCGACCGGGCCAAGATTGATCTTGGCGCTTCGAAGCATGACGAGACACCGACCAACCGGCGACTGGCTGCGTATGCCGCGGGGCGTGATCCCGCCTTGGAGGCGGTGTTGTTCCAGTATGGCCGGTATCTGCTGATCTCGTCGAGCCGGCCGGGCGGCTGGCCGGCGAATCTGCAAGGACTTTGGAGCGAGGACGTGGTGACGCCGTGGTGCGGGGCGTTTCACCTCGACATCAATCTCGCGATGAATTATTGGCCGGCTGAAGCGGCAAACCTTGGCGAGTGCGCCGAGCCGTTGGTGGACTACATTGAGCGGCTGGCCGCCAACGGACAAATCACCGCGCAGCAGAGTTATCATTGTCGCGGCTGGGTGGCGCACATCGCGACGTGCATCTGGTGCAACACTGATCCGCTGGATTCCACGCCGATGTCCGTCTGGAACATGGGCGGGGTGTGGTTATGCCGGTTGTTGTGGGACCATTACGCTTTTAGCGGCGACCGCAAGTTTCTGGCGGCGCGGGCGTATCCGTTGCTGAAAGGCGCGAGCCTGTTTTGTCTCGATTGGCTGCGCGAGGACGAACGCGGACGGCTGGTCACACCGGTGTCGTTGTCGCCGGAAAACCGTTTTCGCACCGCTGATGGCCAGACGGCGGCGGTCAGCATTGCCAGCACGATGGACATGGCGATCATCCGTGAGTTGTTTGCCAACACGATCCACGCTGCGAAGATGCTGGGCTGCGATGCCGACCTGCGGCGGACGTTGCAGTCGGCGCTGGAACGGCTCTATCCGTATCAAGTGGGTCGCCACGGCCAGTTGCAGGAGTGGTTCAAGGACTGGGACCGGCCCGACGACGATCATCGCCATCTGTCGCACCTGTGGCCGGTGTTTCCCGGCTCGCAAATCTCACCGGCGCGGACGCCGGAGCTGGCGGCAGCGGCGGCGAAGTCGCTGGAGATGCGCGGCGAGGGCGACCTTGAATTCAGCCGCGCGTGGCGGATCGGGTTGTGGTCGCGGCTGGGACGGGCGGATCGAGCCTACCAGAATGTCGCGGCGATGGTTCGTCACAACATGAACCCGAACCTCACGTCGCGTTGTTATCCGAAACAAGACCAGCCATTCGAGATAGATGGCAACCTCGGTTTCACGGCGGGCATCGCGGCGATGTTGCTGCAAAGCCGGTTGGACCTGAACAACGGCGTCGAGGTGGCGGAACTGCACCTGTTACCGGCGCTGCCGGCAGCTTGGCCGGAGGGCGCGGTGCGAGGGCTTCGCGCCAGCGGCGGAGCGGTTGTGGGTTTGCAGTGGCGCGCGGGCCGGCTTGCAGAAGCGGTGATGCACGCGCAGGTTGACGGAGTGCGCCGCGTGCGCAGCGAGGTGCCCCTGAAAATTTCCACGGGCGGCAAGAACGTTGAGACGCGAAGAATCGGGCCGGCGGTTATCGAGTGGAATGCGCAACGCGGCCGGGAGTACGTGTTGATTCCAGAGGCGCAGAAATGATGATCAAACAGTTTCAGTGCATGTTCACAACGCTGGTTGTCGCGGCGGCATGTGCCGTCGCCGAGACGCCGCGTCCCAACATCCTGATCATCATGGCGGATGACATGGGTTTTGCCGACGCGGGCTGCTACGGCGGCGAGATTGCCACGCCGAACCTCGACCGTCTGGCGGCGGGCGGGTTGCGGTTCACGCAGTTCTACAACACGTCGCGCTGCGCGCCGACGCGGGCGTCGCTGCTGACGGGACTCTATCCGCACCAAACCGGCATCGGTTGCGACACGCAGGACTGGAAAAAGCCCGGCTATCGCGGGTTTCTCAACGACCGTTGCGTCACGATTGCCGAGTGCCTGCGCCCGGCGGGTTATCGCACTTTCATCAGCGGCAAATGGCATGTCGGGTTGGAGCGCGAACATTGGCCGTTGCGGCGCGGGTTTGACCGTTTCTACGGCAGCGAGCACGGTGGCGGCCACCAGTTCCGCATGTTGCCGGGACGGCATCTCATCCTCGACAACGAAATCATCCAGCCCGGTCCGGATTGGTTCAGCACCACGGCGTTCACCGACTACGCGGTCCGGTTCATTGACGAAGCGGTGGCGCTCAAAAAGCCGTTCTTCGGTTACGTGGCGTATTTCGCGCCGCATTATCCGTTGCAGGCGTTGCCGCAGGACATCCAACGCCACGTCGGCCGCTACAGTCGCGGCTGGGAACCGGTGCGCGCCGCGCGTTACCAGCGACAACTCGAACTGGGCATCATCCGCAGCGATTGGCCGCTCAGTCCGCCCGACCCGGATATTCCCGACTGGGCGAGCGTGAAGGACAAGAAAGAAATGGACCTGCGGATGGCGGTGTACGCGGCAATGGTGGATGAAATAGACCAAGGCGTCGGGCGCATCATTGAGGCGTTGCGGAAACAGCAGGCCCTCGACAACACGCTTCTGATTTTCCTTTCCGACAACGGCGCGTGCCCGACCGGCGGCCCGCTTGGCACGGCAGGCATGCGCCGGGGCAACCCGCTCGCCATCACCGGCACCGCGGATTCGTACGTCGCTTACGGCTCCGCGTGGGCCAACGCCGGCAACACGCCGTTCCGGCGATACAAGGCGGAAGTCTATGAGGGCGGCATCGCTGCGCCGTTGATCGTCCACTGGCCGTCGCGCATCAAAGACCGCGGCGCGTTGCGTCATCAGGTCAGCCATGTCATTGATCTGTTGCCGACCTGTCTGGATGTTGCGGGGGCAAAGCACCCGACCGGCAGTGCGGTTCCAACGGAAGGACGGAGCTTAGTGCCATCTTTCGACGACAAGCCGATTGAACGCGAAGCGATGTGCTGGGAACACATGGGGCATCGTGCAGTGCGCCTCGGCAAATGGAAATTGGTCGCGCCACACAGCGGAAAGTGGGAATTGTACGACATGGAGACCGACCGCACGGAACTGCGCGATGTGGCGGCCCAACATCCCGACATTGTCGGGAAGCTGAAAGCCGCCTACGATCAATGGGCGCGCCGCTGCAACGTCGAGCCGTGGGACAAACTCAGGAAAAACAGGCAGTAGTTTATATGAACCGACGCGACATGATAAAGACGATGAGCTTGATGGGAGCCGGTTGGTTGCTTGGCAGAGGCTCATCGGGTGGTGCGTCGGCTTCCACGCATGATTTGTTCGAGCAATACGAGCGGCGTTTCGCCGAAGCTCGCTTGCGGATGCCGGATCGTGACCCGTCCGACCGAAAAAGCATCGCTCGTGTTGCCAAAGATTGTCTCGGCGTCCGCGACGAGTGGGTGCCGAAGATTCAGGTGGAGAAAGTGCGCGAGACAACTTTCGACGGCGGTCGTATCGAGATGTTGCGAGCCAGATCGTGGCCCGGTGTCGTCGGCACGGCGTTGTTTTATGTGCCGAGTGGTGTGGCTGACGGGCCGTTGCCGCTGGTGATTTTGTGTTGCGGGCACGGCAAAGGCGGCAAGTTGTCTGACGGTTATCAACGCATGGCCCGGCACGTAACGCGGTGCGGTGCGATGGTCTTGTGCCCCGACAACTTGGGCCAAGGTGAGCGCACCGCGATGGGACACAGTGATTGTGTCAAACCGTTTGCGTGCGGCACGAGCGTGCAAGGTTTGATCGTCATGGAAACGCTTGGCTGGGTGGCGTGGGCGTTGAAACAACCACGCGTTGACCCGCGCCGCGTAGCTGCCATTGGCAACTCCGGCGGCGGCACGCTCACGGTTTTTCTGGCGGCGTTGTGTCCGGAACTGGCGGTGCTTTCCTCGTCCGGTTATCCGAGCACATTCGATTTCGTCGCGCGCAAGGAGAAGAAACACTGCCACTGCAACATCCTGCCCGGCGTCGTTGGTCAGTTGGAGATGTGGCACTTGCTGGGCAGCTTCGCGCCGCGTCCTTTGTTCATCTTTCAGGGCGACGGCGATCCGCTGTTTCCGCCGGACCTGTTTTTCCACACGGCCCGCAAGGTTCGGCAGGTCTATCGCGTGCAGAAGGCCGAGAAAGCATTTGAGGCCCGCGTTTTCACCGGCGGCCACTCGTGGGATGCGCCGCGCAACGTTGCGGTCGGCCAGTTTCTTACTCGCCAACTCAAACTCAATCACGCGCCCGTCCGCGAGAACGAGAACGAATCGCTTCTTTCCGACAAAGACCGCTGCTTCGATGCTTGGCCAACCGACGCCCTCACGACCGATGCCGTGGCCGAACAACTGACCGGCCGCCGCGTTGACGACAATGTGCGACTCTGGGATGTGTTTCCACCGCGAGTTCCGGCCGGTGTCCCGCTGGCGGACATTTCACAGCGCGGTTCGACGCGCCAAATCTTCGCGCAGTTCGAGGCATTTCTGCGCCAACTATGAGAACGATAATCTGCATCGCTTTCTGTCTGCTTGCCGCAATTGCCCACGCGGACAATGCCGGGCCGTTGGCGGTTCCGACGTTTCATTGTCTCGGCCTGTACTGGTCGCCACCGGGCGGAGCGAGGGACAAGGAAGTTCAAGTGCGTTATCGGCGGCAGGGCGCGAGCGAATGGAAAGAGGGATTGCCGATGCGCTACAATCCGATTCCCAAGACCGACGAAGACCTTACCGACTACCGCGGCAGCATTGTCCATCTCACGCCGGGCACAACCTATGAAGTCCAACTGACCTTCGCCGGCACTTCCACCAATTTCACGACGACAACTTGGAGTGAACGTTTTCCCGAGGGGAAAACAGTTCGTGTGGAAAATCGCGACACACCGCTGGTCATCAACGAATCAGGCACGCCGGCGGCGTGGCGCGTTTATGATGGACGCGGCGCGACCATTGATGTGCGCCACCAGCACGACTCGTGCATTACGATCAACGCATCTTACGTTATCCTTCGCGGCTTCACGCTCAAGGGCGCCGGTGCCGCCGGCAAACGGGTTGTCGGCGCCATCCAGATTGAAGACGGCCACGACATTGTCATCGAAGGCTGCGACGTGACGGATTGGGGACGGTTCAATCCGAAGACGGGGTTTGGGTTTGATTACGACGCCGCCATCTACTCGAACAGCAAAACGTTGAAACGACTTATCGTGCAACGTTGCAAGCTGCATCATCCAACTCACGACGGCAGCACGTGGTATGAGCCGAAGTATCCGACACACACGATGGGGCCGCAGTACATCACGTTGTTCAACACCGCCGGCAACCACGTCATCCGCTACAACGAGTGCTACTCCGACTTGGAACACATGTGCAACGACGGCATCGGCGGCGGCAGCAACGGCAGCTACCGAGGCGCGCCGGGTCCTGACTCTGACATCTACGGCAACATCGTCAGCCATTGTTGGGACGACGGTTTGGAGATCGAAGGCGGCAGCCGTAACGTCCGCGTCTGGGACAACTACATCACGCAGTGCATGATGATGATCGGCAACGCGCCCTGTTCCATCGGCCCACTCTACATCTGGCGCAACGTCGTCGCGCGCAGCCAGTGGCAGCCCAACGCGAGCGGGGGATATTTCCTGAAAATGGGTTACGCCGGCAGTGAAGACTGGATGACCGGCCACCAGTACATCTTTCACAACACGCTTTTCCATGCTGATGAGTATCCTCCGACCGGCGCTCTCGGCGGCAACCGGATCGTCAAGCACACCGTCTCGCGCAACAACATCCTCCACATCCGCGAAGCCAAAGGCTACAGCGCCAGCAACGCCGCGCAGAACACCGACAACCATTTCGACTACGACCTCTACAACGGCCAAGTTCCGTCGGGGCACGAAGCGCACGGCATCCGCGGCGAGCCGATCTACGCGCCGGGTTCCGGTTTTGTTCCGGCCACGAAGACCGGTCGTTTCCAACTCGCCCCGAACAGTCCCGGCGCCGGTGCTGGCCAGCCGATTCCCAATTTCAACGACAGCAAGGCGCCCGACATCGGCGCTCATCAACGCGGCGCTCCGCCCATTCAATACGGAGTCAACGCGAACCAACCATGATCCAACTGAAACAACTTCGCTGGCTGATTTTAGGAATGCTGTTTCTCTCGACGGTCATCAACTACCTTGACCGTCAGGCGTTGTCGGTGTTGCTGCCGACGTTGCGCACTGACCTCGGCCTGACCAGCGCGGACTACGGCACGATCACGATGGTGTTCATGCTCGCCTACACGGTCGCCCAGCTTCTCGCCGGCATGGTGATTGACAGGATCGGCACGCGACTCAGTTTTGTTTACTTTATTGTGTGCTGGTCGGCCTCGGCGATGGCGCACGCGTTCGTGCGCGGCGCGATGAGCCTCGGCGTTTTGCGTTGTCTGCTCGCGCTGAGCGAGGCTGGCAACTGGCCTGCCGGCACCAAGGCCGTGGCGCGCTGGTTTCCGCCGCAACGCCGCGGTATGGGGATGGCCGTGTTCGACAGCGGCGCGGCGCTCGGCGCGGTGTTGGCGCCGCCGCTGGTCGCGCTGCTGGCGTTGAAGTTCGGTTGGCGGACTGCGTTTGCCGGGACGGCCGTGGTTGGGTTCGTGTGGCTGATCGGCTGGTTGAAGGTCTATGACGAACCGGAACGGCATCGGTGGTTGTCGGAGGAAGACCGCGCGACGGTGCTGGCAGAAGTTGGAGCGGCCCCGAAACAGGGCGGCGGGTTTGGTTCGGCGTTGGGCAAGATCATCGGCACACGGCCCGTCTGGGGAATGTTGATCACGCGGATGTTGGCGACGCCGGTCTGGTGGTTCTACGTGTTCTGGCTGCCGGATTACTTGAGCAAGGCGCGCGGGTTCTCGCTGAAGGAGATCGGGTTCTACGGTTGGATTCCATACTTGACGGTGGACTTCGGCAAGATCGCCGGCGGCGCCCTGTCTGACCGGTTGCTGGCGCGCGGTCTAGGGTCTGCGTTTGCTCGGAAGAGCGTGATGGTGTGTGGCGGACTGATGATGAGCGCCGGGTTGATGGTGGTCGGCGCGCCGACGCCCGCGGCGGCCATCGCTTGGGTCTGCGTGGCGACGTTCGGTTTCGGGATGTGGAGCGCGAACATCTACGCCTTGCACGCCGATATTTTCCCGTCGCAAACTCTGGCCACAGCGGTCGGATTCACCGGCATGGGGTCCAGTCTCGGCGGCGCGGCGTTCACGTATGCCGCGGGACTGGTGGTGGACAAGGCCGGGTACGCGCCGGTGTTCTGGACGATTGGCGTCATCCCGTTGCTGGCGTGCGTGACACTGGTGTTCTGTGTCGGCCGCCTCAAAACAGAAAGTGTGAACGAATGAACAAAACCTTTTTCGCAGACAAGACCGCCGTGGTGACCGGCGCGGGCGGAACACTTTGCTCTGCGGTCGCCATCGAACTCGGCCGGCTCGGCGCGAAAGTCGCCTTGCTCGGTCGCACGATGTCGAAACTGGAGCCTGTCGCCGCGACGATTCGTTCTGCGGGCGGTACGGCGCTGCCGTTGAGCGTGGATGTCATTGATTCTGCGGCGGTCGAAGCCGCGCGCCAGCGCATTGCGGAGGAATTGGGGCCGTGCGCGTTTCTGGTGAACGGCGCGGGCGGCAACCGCAACGATGCCGTGACGACTACCACGGCGTTCGAGCCTTCGGAACTCAGCGACACAAGGCCGGAGAATCTTCGCGGCTTCTTCAACCTCGATCCCGCTTCCATGCGTGATGTCATCGGGTTGAACACCATTGGCACGATCATCCCGTGTCAGGTGTTTGGCCGGGAAATGGCGCAGCAGGGCAGGGGAGCCATCGTGAACTTTGCCTCGATGAACAGTTATCGTCCGCTCTCGCGCAATCTTGCCTACGCATTGTCGAAGGCCGGCGTGGTCAATCTCACCCAATGGCTGGCGGCGTATCTCGCGCCCGCCGGCATCCGCGTCAACGCCGTCGCGCCCGGTTTCTTCGCCAACGAGCGCAGCCGCAAAATCCTCATGACCGAGGACGGTGAACTGACCGCGCGCGGCCAGAACGTGATGGCGCACACGCCGATGAAACGTCTTGGCGAAGCTCCCGACCTGCTCGGCGCGGTCTGTTGGCTGCTCGATGATGAGCGAGCGGCGTTCGTCACCGGAATCACAGTCGCCGTGGACGGCGGTTTCTCCGCATCATCAGGAGTCTAGCAACTATGAGCATCCTCAAACTCTTCGATCTCACCGGCCGCGTTGCACTGGTGACCGGTTCATCGCGCGGCATCGGACGCGCCATTGCGCTTGGCTTGGCCGAGTGCGGTGCGACGGTGGCCGTGCACGGCACGAAGCCCGGCAAGGCGCTTGATGAGGCGCTGGCCAGTGTGCCGCGCAGCTTTGCCGTGACCGGCGACTTGAGCGATCCCGATGTTCCTGCGCGACTAGTTGCGGAAGTGAAACCGGACATTCTTGTCGCCAATGCTTCGATTCAGATTCGCAAGCGTTGGGCGGAAGTCACACAGGCGGAGGCCGAGCAGCAGATGCAGATCAACTTCCACGCGACGGTGCGCATGATTCAAGCCGCCGTGCCGGCGATGCGCGCGAAGAAGTGGGGACGGATTCTCACCATCGGCAGCGTCCAGCAACAGCGTCCGCACCCGGACATGATCGTCTATGCTGCGAGCAAGTCGGCACTGGAGAATCTCGTCCGCAATCTCGCCAAGCAACTCGGCTCCGATGGCATCACCATCAACAACCTCGCCCCCGGCGTCATCCTGACCGACCGCAATATCTCTGTGCTCGCCAATGAAGATTATGCGGCACGCGTGCGCGACATGGTCCCGTTGCGGTTCTTTGGCGAATCAGAGGACTGCGTCGGCGCGGCATTGCTACTCTGCTCCGATGCCGGCCGCTACATCACCGGCGCGAATCTGTTTGTGGATGGAGGCATGGCGCTCTGAGAATCTTTGCCGTCATCGTCGGAACTTTCTTGGCTGCGGGAGCGTCCGCGTTTGATGAACGGATTGAGGTCAGTGTGACCGGTTGTTTTGCCGGTCGCGAAATTTTCTCGGCGCTGGAAACAGTGGAGAAACTCGGGTTCCAGTCCGTGGCGGTCATGCCGGACGGGAAACCCAAGCATTCGCTCGGTGAATTGCCGACGCTTGGTTTCTACGACGCCGACGAGGCCGCGCGAAAACGAATCAAACAGGCATTGAGCCGGTTCAAACACATCTCCATCCATCAAGCATGGGACAACCGGTGGCGCGACTGGATTGACTGCGCCGGCTACGTTGGCGCGGAAATCGTCACCATTCATCCGCCGCTGCGAAAGCGCGGCGAGTCGCTCGACCAGTATCTCGAAACGCAAACACGGTTCTACGGCGAGGTCGGCGACTATGCTCAGAGCAAGGGAGTAAAGATCGGCTTGGAAAACACGGCGGGCAGCTACGACGACTATGTGCGTTTGATAAAGGCCATCAAACATCCCGCGGTGGGTGCAACAGTTGATGTGGGACACTGTGCCTTCTTCGATGAGGTGAAGTCCATCGCCGACTCCGACCAGCGAGCCAAGAAACTCAACGATGTGCTCAACCAGTTGGTGCGCGACTTGGGGCCGAGACTTTTCCATTTTCACCTCCACAACGTCCGGCGGCCGGAACGAATGGATTTCTCCAAGATGACAAACCGCCGGTGGGAACCGGGTTCTTTCGTGGACCACCGCTGCGTAACAGAAGGCGAGATTGATTTTCCGCGCTTGTTTACGTCCATCAAGGGAATCGGTTATCGCGGCCTGTTTGAACTCGAATTGGAGGAGCCGCAGATGGAAGCAAAAGCCGTCCGCTCCGCTGGGTATTTGGGATCGTTGCTGAAGCAGAACAAATGAATAGCGGGAACAAACTGGTCGTCTGGGCACCGGCTCGATTTCTGGGCGGCGCTGACACTACTGTTTCATATCTGAACATTTTATATTCCGGTATGGATTGACATGCCCACCGTTGATTCTACACTCACCGTTCGTGAACACAGGCAACCACACCATTCCGGCAGCGACCAGGGCGCTTTTTGTGAAACCGTTATTGCTGGCAGCAGTCGTCCTCGCAGCAGTTGGTTCCGGCTGTGCCGTGACCAAGCCACCCGACGCCGCCGCGATTTCCTCCGAACCGCGTCGCGTTGTCATCCCCAAGCTCGCCGGTACGCTGACGATTGACGGGCGGCTCAGCGAACCCGCTTGGCGGCGGGCGGCGGTGCTGAAGCCGTTCTTCCCCAATCGCGGCGAAGGCCGCGATTCGGAAGGCACCGAGGTTCGTCTCTGGTATGACGATGCCGCGCTCCACATCGGCTGGGTGTGCGAGGATCGTGACATCCAAGCCACGTTCACCCAGCGCGACAGCCGGTTCTGGGATGAGGAAGTCGCCGAATTTTTCCTCACGCCCGACAAGTTGGAACGGTATTTCGAGCTGCAATGGAATCCGCTCGGCGGCGTGTTCGATGCCATCATTTACAATCAACTTGGTCCCGACGGTTTTTCACAGAAGTTTACCGGCGACTGGAGCTACACGGCGAAAGGGATGCGAAGTGCCGTGCGCGTGGACGGCACGGTCGGCAACAGCGCCGACACGGATCGCCGCTGGGTTGTCGAGGCGGTGGTGCCATTCTCTGATCTTGGCGTACCCGCACCAAAGCCCGGCGATGTCTGGCGCGGCAACTTCTACCGGTTCTCGCGTGGCCGGAACAATCCGGAACTGCAACTGAGTTGGTCGCCCACACGTCGGCCCGGTTTCCATGAACCATCACGCTTCGGCTATTTGGAGTTCGGACAATGAAAACACTTCACACAATTCTGATCGCAGCATTCGCATCACTGACGAGCGCGACTGCCGCCGAAACATCCGCTGCCGCCTATGTCGCGCCGATGTCGCACTTGGACCTCACGTTCATGGGCACGGTCGAGGAATGCCTCTCTCGCGGCAGCAAGGTCTTCGCCGGCACGCTCGACCTTCTGGAGAAACAGCCGGACTTTCGGTTTCTAATCGAGTACGTGATGTTCCTCGAAGCCTATCGCGCGGTGCATCCGGAACAGGCTGCCAAGCTCGACAAGCACATTCGCGCGGGCCGCGTTGAACTCGGCGCGGAGTGGAGCGGCCTCTACGTGATTCAGGAAGATGAGGAAGACCTGATCCGCAATATCCTTTATGCGAAAGCCTACGCTCGCAAGCACCACAATCTCGAACTGGAGACTTTGCAACTCACTGACATTCCTGGTGTCGTCCCGCAGTTGCCACAAGTCTGCGCCGGGCTTGGCATCCGCAACCTCGTGCTGGTGCGCTGTGCGCCGCCGGACACGCTGTTCTGGTATGAATCGCCGGCTGGGGCACGCGTGTTGACGTGGAGCGGTAAAGGTTACAACCAAGCTTCCAACTACGGCATTCATCTCGATGTCGCCGCCATGCACAAGAAAGGTCTGGCCAAACGTCTCTCCGAAACCTCCACGCCGCCGTTATTCTACTGCGGCAGTGATCAATGGTTGCCGACGCCCGGTCTTGCGACGGCGGTGCGCGCTTGGAATGCGGAAGCGACCAAGGAACAACAGTTGGCCATCACGACGCCGACCGCATACTTCCGCGCGATGCGCGAGGCGGGCGTCGCTGACAAAGCACCGGTGCTGCGTGGTGAACTCCCTTCAACGTGGCCGTATCTCGAACCGGCTCACGCCCACATCAGCCGGTGGGACGCCGTGGCGACGCGGGCACTCGATGCCGCCGAGCGATTGTCCACGATTGCGTGGCTCTGCGCTGGCCGCCCGTATCCGCGGAGTGAACTTGATGCGCTGTGGAAGTCGCTGCTGCTTGCACGTGACCACAACTACGGCGGCCAAGGTGCCGGCGGTGGTCATCCACGGAAGTTCGCCGAGCGGCGCGCTGTCCAGCAGCGAGCGCAGGTGTTATTGTCACAGGCGATGGCTGCGCTGGCCGAGCGCGTGGAAGCGCCGCGCGAAAGCATACCGGTCGTCGTATTCAACACATTGAACTGGACGCGGTCCGACATCGTGCAGGCGCACGTCAGCAAGTACGAAGAGCATGTCATCCCGCGCGGCAGCGCGATGGTGTTGCGCGGGCCTGACGGCCAGCCCGTGTCGTTCCAAATCACCGCTGACCGGCGCGGGACGCTTGGCGAGTTTGATTTTGCATTCATCGCGCGCGATGTGCCCGCTTTGGGCTATGCGAGTTACACGCTCGAACCTGCAACAGAGCCGGTCGCACCGCGCGGGCCACAACTTTGGTTTGAGGCCGGCGCACCGGAACCGACCGTCGTCAACAAGCCGGAACTGACGTTGAGAAACGAGAAGGTGCAACTGACGATTGAGCGCGCCACCGGCTTGGCCAAGATCAACGAAGTCGTGAGTGGCTTGGGTCTCGTGGGGCGTCAGGAACTTCCAGAAGTCTGTCGTCGTCCGCCGCTGGGGTTGTCGGTGGACGATCCTGCACGCGAGAAAGTCGAACCGTTTGTGTCCGATGCAGTGCGCATGTTGGCCGACGGGCCGGTACTGAAATCGGTCGCGGTGCGCGGCAGCGTGCTGGGCGCGCCGGCGGAGGTGCGGTACACGCTCCACCAAGACCTGCCGTGGGTGGATGTCGAAGTGCGGATTGATTGGGACTTGCGTCGGTTCGGGCGAATCGAACTCACCTATCAGGTGCCGGTGAACAACGCCCGCGCCGCCTACGGATTGCCGTTTGGCGCCGGAGCGTTCGGCACAGAGCAGTTGATGCCCGGCAGCGGGCCTGTCGGCGGCGACGAAGGTTCGCGCGCCTCATGGGAACGCACACGCGAAATCTGTCGCTGGCTCGATATCGGCGGCGTGGCGATGGCAACATCGCACCGCTGGACGCGCGTGGATGATGGCGCGGTGCGATGTTGTCTGGTGCGCGGCGGTCGGATGCGGCCAGCCGATCCCGGAACAGACGGCCCTGATTTGCGAGCAGGTCTGGTTTTCAACTTCAGGTTTTATCCGCACGATAATTCGTGGGAGGCGGCGCGCATTCCGCGCGTCGGCTGGGAAGCGACACAGCCGTTGCTCGCTTACACCGTCAACGACACGTGGAGTCCGAAATCGCTTCCGCGCCGGCAATCTCTCGTCACCGCGACAACGCGTGACGGCAAGGGCGATGCGTTGTTGACGTGCCTGAAACAGGCCGAAGACGGCAAGGGAGTCATAGCACGCTGGTATGAGAGCACTGGCAACCCGTGCCAGGTTGAGTTCATGTCGGGCAAAGCACAGCGCGTGGATTTGCAGGAGCGTCGGGTCGCCGGCGACGGCTCAACACAAATCAAGGGCTGGGAGATCGTAACGTTCCGCGTGCAATCGCCATGAGAACAATTTCTATCATTGCTGTGTTGGCGCTGTTCAGCGTTGTTCATGCCGGTGAGTTGCCGTCACGAGACGAGATTGTCCGGGCCGCCGCCGAGAGCGCGGAGCGGACGTGGCGCAACGTCAATCGCACGCCGCCGACCATTGGCTCGCGCGAGTTGTTCAGCACGGCGCTGGCTTGGTGCGAGGCAAAGACGCATCTGGATCGGTTGGAGAAGTTGTTCGACCTCGCCGCGCAGATGCAGGACCGCGACCCGCAGAGCCGCACCTATGGCAACTTCCGCTGGAACTGGGACCACGAGGGCGTGTGGGACGGCAACGCGGTGGACTTTTGCATGCAGATGGGGGCGTTGCTGTGGTTACACCATCAGGAGACGATGCCGCCAGCAGCGCGCAACAAGCTGCGTGAACTTCTGGAGTTTGCCGTTCACGGATTGCTCAGTCATCGCGTGCCGGAGACGTACACCAACATCGCATTGATGAACGCCGGCAATCTCATTCTACTCGGTGAGGCGATGGGGAAGAACGAGGTGGCCGAGGAAGGCTACGCCCGGCTCGACCGGTTTCTGCTGGCAATGTGGGAGTGCGGCACGCACGAGTATTGCAGCCCGACCTACTACGGAGTGGACCTCGACGATCTCGTGTTGATCGAGGCGTTCGCCAAGAGGGAACACGGCCGGCAGCAAGCGCGCGTGTTGCTGGAGTATTTCTGGATGGACATCGCGTTGAACTGGTTTCCACCGGCGCAGAAACTTGGCGGCGCGTGCAGTCGTGACTACGATTATCTGCGCGGTCTCGGTTTCCTTGACCAGCAGATGACGGCCAACGGCTGGCTGCCTGCCGACGAAAAGAACCGGGTCAGTTCCATCGTGAACGCGTTCACGCGCTGGCGTCCGCCGGCGCGGTTGAAGGAGATGAGCGAGACGCGTTTCCCCCGGCTCGTCCAACAGGTCTGGGGATTCGAACCGGCGGAAACGCGGACGCATTATCTCTGCCGCGACGTGACGTTGAGCGCGGCAGGCGCGAACTATCGAACGATGGACATTCCGTTGTGTGTAGATTTACCGGGGCCGCGCGAAGGTGTGCGGTGCTATTTCATCCCGGATGGCCGGCACGATCCTTACGGAAAAATCAAAATCCAAGAGGGTAAAGCGCACGCGAAGACGCTGCACCTGACGCCGTTCTGGGCGGCGGCGCAACGGCGCGTGGACGCGCTCGGCGTGGCGCTCTATCGCGACAAGGACGTGCCGGCGGAGACGCAGACGTTGGAATCGCACTTCGTAATGCCGCTCGAAGTGGACGGCTTCTGGATTGGCGGACGGCGCATCGAGACCGCGAAGGACAAGCCGTGGGAGTTCCCGTTGAAACCGGGAGAAGCGCTGGTGTTGCGCAAGGGCACGGCAGCCGTTGGCGTCCGCGTGCCGTGGACGTGCGGTGATGCGCCGGTGAGTTTTGTGTTCGATGGTAACAAGTTCGGCGCGGTGCGATTGATGGTGACGCATAAGGTCGGCGCAAAGGCCGGCGCGGCGTTCTGGGTGCGAATTGGGAGCAAGCTCTGCGATGACACGGCATTTGAGAAGTGGCAACGCCAGTTCGCCGCGGCGCGCGCTGACGCAGATGTTGTTGGCGACCGGGTGCGCGTGTCGGTTGCCGACGCGGTCACGGTCGGTGCGGATGCGGCGAGGTCAACAGCGTTCGCACTGGAGCCGCCGCCGTCGCGCGCGTTGCTGGCAGTGGATGGCGACGACATCGGGCGACGGCTCTTGCAGGATTTGGAGCCGATTCGCAGTTGGCGCGGAAAGGTAGGTGCTTCCAAACCGATAGCGGTGACGAAAGGCAAGAGTGTTTGTTGGGAAGCTGAAACGGCTCGTGTGATTCCGCCGATGAGTTTCGGTCAGGACGCAAAAGCGTCGGGCGGCGCATTTGTCTGGATGCCGGCCAAGCCCGGCGAGAGAGGGGGCAGTTCAGTCGGCAGCGCGACGTGGCGGCTTAACGTGGCTGCGGCCGGCAAGTATTGTCTCTGGGGACGCGTTCAGGCGCCGACGCCGGACAACGATTCGTTTTTTGTGCGAGTGTTCAACGACGAGGGTGAGATTCTCGGTAGGACCGACTGGCCAACCGGCACGCGCAAGGATTGGCAATGGGTCCCGCTGGTCATTGGCGGCGGGCGGACGCCGACGGCACTGGACTTGCCGTCGGGAACGGTAAGCGTTCAACTCCGCGTGCGCGAAGCCGGCACGAAGATGGACTGTCTGTTCCTCACGCCGAACGCAAACGAGCGACCGAAGGACTAGCGAACGATGTATCGGAACACCGCCGTCTCGGCGGTTTCAGTCCAGACTCCGACCGCCGGGACGGCGGCGTTCCTCTCGTTGGCTGAAAGTTCGAACGTCTTCAGCGCAGAATTCGTTGGCGAATTTGGTTGGCTGTGGCTATTCTAGTGCCATGGCAACACTACAACTGACAGATGATCAAGTGATCGCATTGGCCCGACAACTGCCTGCCGACAAACAGCAGACGTTGTTGGAGTCATTGGTAGAACGAGTGTGGCCTCGGTGGGCCGAGCTTTCACAATACGGTCAACAGCGCGCCCGCGCCATGGCTGTCGAGCGCGGACTCAACTGGGAGACCATGACGGAGGCCGAGCGTGAAGCGTTTGTTGACAAGGTTGTTCATGAGGGCTGACGGTGAAGCCCACCGTCGTCATCGACACCAACGTTCTTCTTTCTGGCCTTCTCTGGCCGCGAGGTAATCCTCATCGTTGTCTGATTCTTGCGAGATTGGGCACAATCGAGGCGGTCACCTGCGAGGAAATACTTCGCGAATTCCACGAGAAACTGGTGGACAAATTTCACTTTGACGCGCAGCACGCGGCGGCTGCCGTGGAAGAATGGCGGCACGCCGCACATCTGGTGTCTCTGACCCAGCGCGTACAGGTAATTGCGGATGATCCCGACGACGACGTGGTGCTCAGTTGCGCCCTCTCTGGCAATGCCGGGTTCATCATCAGCGGGGACCATCACCTCCTCGCTCTTGGCCGTTATGCTCAGGTTGTCATCATCTCACCTTCGGATTTTCTGATAGCCCATCCTTGGATGCGGGAAACGCCTTCAGCCTGAACCGGTGTTACCGAAAGAGTAGGGCGGACTTCTGCATGGACGGCGGCAGACGCTCCGGGTAGAATGGCGGCATGAACACAAAACACATTCTTCTTTCCATCTGTTGTCTCGCAGCGTTCACCTCTCACGCCGCGTCGCGTCCCAAGGGAATCGAAGCCGGGGTATGCGCATACACGTTCCGTCATCTCACGGCGTTCGAGGCCATCGAGAAGACGAAGGAATGCGGCGGCGAAGTCATCGAGTTCTTCCTTTGGCAGAAACTCAGCCCTGAACATCCCAAGGTCGTGACGGATATGAATCTGTCCGACGAACACATCGCCGCGCTCAAGGCGAAATTGAAACAGACCGGCGTCCGGGCCGTCAACGCCTACTTCAACAATGCGCCGTTTCAGGACAAAGCCAACGTCGAGGCCAACACGCGCAAGCTGTTCGAGTTCGCTCGCAAGCTCGGCCTGCGCGGCCTGACCGGCGAGCCGCCTGCCGAGTATCTCGACATCGTGGAGAAGCTCGTCAAGGAATACGACATCCAGCTTTGTTTCCACAATCATCCGAAGAACCCGAAGAAGCCCGAGTACCGGAACTGGGAGCCGGCGTATCTGCTGTCGTTGATGGAGAAGCGCGACCCGCGCATGGGCTTCTCGCTGGACACCGGCCATCTGAGCCGCTCTGGCGTTGATCCGGTCGAGACTGTCAAGCTGCTCAACAAGCGCATCTTGTCGGTGCACCTGAAGGACGTGAAGGAAGCGCAGCCCGGTAGCGGCGATCTGCCTTACGGGCAAGGCATCGGCAACATCGCCGGTGTATTGACGGAGTTGAAACGCCAGAAGTTCTGTGGCCACATCGGCGTCGAATACGAACACACCACCGATCATTTGTTGGACGATGTGAAACACTGCCTCAACTTCATCCGGAACCACAAACCGTGAACCGCCGGCAATTCCTGCGAGGAGCCTTGGCGCTCGCGGCCGCGCCGCTGGTCGTGCCGGGGCGCGTGTTTGGCTTGAACGGCGCCGTCGCGCCCAGCAACCGAATCGTCTTGGGTGGCATCGGTATCGGCAATCGCGCACGACACATTCTGCCGAACTTTCTTTCGTTCGCGGAAGTCCAGTGGACCGCCGTTGCGGACGCGCGCGCCGAACGGCTCGCTTCGGCGAAAGAGTTGATTGACACGCACTACAGCACGAAGGACTGCCGCGCGTACGCCGACTTCCGCGAGTTGCTGGCGCAGCCGGACATTGACGCCGTGTTTATCGCGACGGGCAACCGCTGGCACGCGATGGGGTCCATGTTCGCCGCCCACGCCGGGAAGGATGTCTATTGCGAGAAACCGATCAGCCTCACGATGGGGGAAGGCCGCAGACTCGTGGACACCTGTCGCCGGTTCGGTACGATTTACCAAGCGGGAACGCAGCGGCGCTCGACGGCGTCGTATCGGTTTGCGCGCGACATGGTGCAGCAAGGCAAGATCGGCCGCGTTCACACCGTTGAGTCGCAGGTCTGGTGTGGGAGCACGGTGCCGCACCAGAAACCGGAGCCGGTGCCGGCAGGTTGGAACTACGACATGTGGCTCGGCCCCGTGCCGTGGCGTCCGTACGTGCCCGGCCGCGTGCAAGGCCACGGCTGGATGTGTTTCTGGGACACCGGAGAGGGGATGCACACCGACATGGGCACGCATTATACGGACCAGATGCAATGGGTCCTTGGCACTGACGACACCATGCCGGTCGAGTTCGAGACCAGCGACATCGTGTGGCCAGACCCGGTGAAGTTCATGAGCGAGACGGCCATCTCCGGCACGTTCCGCTGCCGCTACGCAAACGGCATCAAGGGCGTCATCTATCAACGCGGCGGATTCAAGGATCGTTACATCCGCTACATCGGTGATGAAGGCTGGATTCAGGTGGACGACGACACCGACGTTGTCACCGCCGAACCTAAGACGATTCTCAGCTTGAAAGCCGCCGGTGGCGCGAGCTGGTCCAACGCCGGCGGTCACATTGGCAATTTTCTCTCGTGCGTCCGGAGTCGTCGCCAGCCGGACTGCAATCCCGAAGTCGGCCACCGCGCGCAAAGCATTGTCGAGGCGATGACCATCAGCGCGCGGCTTGGCCGGAAATTGAAGTGGAACCCGATCACGGAGAAGTTCAACGACGAGGACGCGAACCGGATGATGTGGCGCGAGCCTCGCGCGCCGTGGTGTGTGTAAAGGAGGATATGTCATGAACCGACGCCAGTTTCTGAAGACCCTTTCAACTGCGTTGGCGGCCCCGATGATTCTGCCCGGCTCCGTGCTGGGGCTGAACGGCGCTGTCGCGCCGAGCAACCGCATCGTGTTTGCCAACATCGGCATCGGCGGTCGCGCGCGACACGTGATGCCGAGTTTTCTCGCACAGACCGATCTTGTTTTCACTGCGGTCAGCGATTGCCGCAGCGACCGGTTGAAATCAGCGAAGGAGATGATTGACAAACATTACGGCAACACGGATTGCCGGACGTATCCGGACTTCCGCGAACTGCTCGCGCAAAAGGATATTGACGCCGTGTTCATCGCCACGGGTGATCGTTGGCACGCGACGGCCTCGATCTACGCCGCGCGCGCCGGTAAGGACATCTACAGCGAGAAACCGATCTCGATGACCATCAGCGAAGGGCGCTCGCTCGTCGAGGCTTGCCGTCGCTACGGCACGATTTACCAAGGAGGCACACAACGTCGCTCGACCGCGTCGTATCGGTTTGCCATCGAGATGGTCCGGCAAGGACGAATCGGGCGCGTGCACACCGTCGAGATGCAGGTCTGGACCGGCCCGACTGTCCCGCATGATAAACCAACGCCAGTTCCTGCGGGCTGGGATTACGACACGTGGCTCGGACCCGTCCAGTGGTTCCCATTTGTGCCGGCGCGCATGGCGGGCGCGAACTGGAATTATTTCTGGGATACCGGCGAAGGCCCGATCATCGGCATGGGTTGCCATTACGTTGACCAGATGCAATGGGCGCTTGGCCGGGATCACACCGGCCCGGTGGAATTCGAGGGACACTGCGAGTGGCCCGATCCCGTAAAGTACATGAGTGAGACGCCCGTCACGGCTGAGGTGCGGTGCCGTTACGCCGATGGGATCAAGTGCGTCATGTATTCGCGAGGAACTTTCAAGGACCGTTACATTCGCTACATCGGCGATGAAGGCTGGATTCAGGTGGACGACGAGACCAACGAAGTCACTGCCGAGCCTAAGACGATCCTGAACCTGCGTGGCTCTGCCGGCATCAGTTGGACCAACGCCGGCGACCACGTTCGCAATTTGCTCGACTCCATCCGCAGCCGTCGCCTGACGATCTGCCACCCAGAGGCGGCGCATCGCGCGCAGACCATTTGCCAGGCGATGAACATCGGACTCCGTCTCGGCCGGAAATTGCGCTGGGATCCGGTGAAAGAACGTTTCGACTCCGAAGAAGCCAACCGGATGCGTCACCGCGAACCGCGCGCTCCGTGGACCATTTGAGGAACAAAATGAAAACACGAATACTTCCCATCCGTTGTAGTCGCGGCGCTCTGTCGCCGCGTTGCCCCGAATCCACTGTTTCCCGTCCCCACGCCGGCGGAGCGGCGTGGCTACAGCGCGTGGTTTTGTTGGCGGCTCTTGCGCTTGCGCTGCCACTGCAAGCTGCGGACCTGTCCCAACTCATCGCCGACACTGCGAAATACGAATCCGGCCAGAGCGTCGAGCCGCTGCGGAAGTTCGAGGAGCTTCTCCGCGACTCGGCCCGCAAGCCCGCATTGCGGGCCGAACTCGAAGCGGCGATGATCAAGTTGCTCGCGCCGGGCGTGACCTTCGAGGCCCGACGGTTCGCCTGCCAGCAACTCGCTGTCATCGGCACCGACGCGTCGCTGCCCGCGCTGGCCGAGTTGCTGAAGAACGAGGAGACCGCCGGCATCGCCTGCCTTGCGTTCGGCAGCCGGCGCTCGCCCAAGCTGGCGGAAACCCTCCGCAACGCGCTTCCCACTGCCCGCGGCCGGGTACGGCTTCAACTCATCAGCACGCTGGGCAACCAGCAGGACAAAGAATCTGTCAAAACCTTCGCCGAATTTGCCCGTGGTTCTGATGTTGCCCTCGCCAACACGGCCATCCTCGCGCTCGGCAAGATCGGCAGCAGCGAAGCGCACGCTGCCATCGCCGCGTTGCGGAAGGAGAACAAACCGGCAGTCGCGTTCGCCGTCGCGGAGGCGACGTTGCGCGTGGCCGAACAGACCGGCTCCGTGGCGCTTTACGAAGAGATGCTCGCCTCGCGTCAGCCCGCGAACATCCGTCGCGGCGCGTTCAGCGCGTTGTTGCGGCTCGACAAGGACGGTGGCGAGAAACGCATCGTCGAGACCCTTCATGGACGCGACGCGTTGCTGGAGCCGATTGCCATTGCTGCCGTCGGCACACTCAAGTCCAGAGGCGCATCGGAGAAGTTTGCGAAGGAAATGGCGTCGCTCATCCCGCAACAGCAGGCGTGGATGATCGAGGCGCTGGCGACCCGCGGTGACGCCGCGGCGCGCGCCGCCATCCGCAACGCCGTCGGCTCGTCCAACGCGACAGTGCGTTTCGCTGCCATCGCCGCGCTGGGCCGGCTCAATGACGGCACATCAGCTTCGTTGCTCTGTGCAGCGCTCACCAAGGCGCAGGACGCCGACGAGCGACAGGAGATTGTCAACGCGCTCGGCCAGATCACCGGCTCCGCGACCGACAAAGCCATTCTCGCGGAGTTGAAACGCGCCAGCGGCGACGCGCGACGCGAATTGATCGGGCTCGCCGGACGTCGCGGCAATCGCGTGGCGGTGCCTGTCCTGTTCGAGGAAACCGCCAGCGATGACGTTGGCACCGCGAAAGCGGCGTTCCAAGCTCTCGCGAAAGTTGCCGTCGCTGACGACCTTTCGGCGTTGCTGGCGAAACTGACGAGTCTCAAGACTGACACGTTGCGCGATGCCGCCGAGAACGCCGCGATGCGCGTGCTGGCGAAGATCAATGATCCGTCCCGGCGCACCGCCGCGCTGGAGGCTGCGATGGCGAAGACGTCAGATTGCGATGCGCGCTGCTCGCTGTTACGGTTGATGCCGGCGTGTGGTTGCCCGAAGGCGCTCGCCACATTGAGCAGCGCGTTGAAAGACAGCGACGCGCGGATTCGCGAGACCGCCATGCGTACGCTGGCTGATTGGCCTGACCTCACGGTCTGGGACACGCTGACGGGAATTTGCCGGCAGCAGGAAAACGCAACATTCCGCGCGCTGGCGTTGCGCGGTCTCGTGCGGCTTGCCACGAGTGGCAACGCGAAGCCCGACGCCACGCTCATTGGACGTTATCGCCAGTTGCTCGACATCGCCCGCAACGACAATGAACGCAAGCTCCTGCTCGGCGCGCTCGCTGGCGTGGCGCATCCCGATGCGTTGCCGCTGGCGTATCCGTTGCTGGCGGTGCCCGGTGTGCGCGCCGAAGCGGTGCAAGCGGTGAACCGGATTGCATCTGCCATCCGGACGACGCATCCAGAAGCTCATCGCGAAGCCTTGCAACGGCTGAAGCCAAGCGGAAAGAAGCCATGAAGATGAATCGAAGAGATTTTTTCAAGACAACCAGCCTGACAAGCCTTGCTCTCGCCGGTGGCTGTGCGCTCCAAACGGAAAGCAAATCATTGAAGCACCCTCACGTCCAACGCTTCAACATGTCGGGCTTCGCCGCGCCGGCGCTG
>Ga0233425_10000278_pt1 | contig 135708 bp, 108 predicted proteins | sample Watercolumn_Towu_2_FD_181712 | JGI IMG/M metagenome (GOLD analysis project Ga0233425, IMG submission 181712) | Freshwater microbial communities from Lake Towuti, South Sulawesi, Indonesia - Watercolumn_Towuti2014_140_MG | ecosystem: Environmental > Aquatic > Freshwater > Lake | place...
ATTTAATTACCCATCACGATGAACTTGAATCTTTTGGTCACGGCATCGTGATATTCCTGGGTTTCAGCGTTTTTACTGAACGATGTCGTGACCATTTTTTTTGTGAACGATGTCCTGAACGTTGTCACTTACTAAATGAATAATGGTAAATACAGACGAAAAACACCAGAGGGCAATGAAGGCAACATAAAAATATACCGAAACGATGTCAAGATATTGTCCTTTAAACAATTCAACTAACTGAATCGTACTGCTGGCATATAAGCCCAGGGTAAAGACAATCTCCCAGTATCCCACAGTAAACACAAGTCCTTCATCACTGTAAGCCTGTTTCCTGACGGCCAGGACTATCAGGTATGGCAGCCACCATAACCCGGCTGACCAAAAAAACAGGGAAATCCCCTTCAGAAATGGGAGGAAATCTACAAATGGTCCACCCAGGGTATTTATATACTGATACAATGTTGAACCGGTAAGCGCCGTTAATGCTGCCGCTCCGGCATTCATCCAGTAAGGCGATAGCGCTGTATTGCTTCTGAGCGAGCAAAAAATTAATCTCATGATAATCAATACCATAAAGATGAGATACAAAGCCGCCCCACTAGACCATAAAGCAAACGAAAATAGTTGAATAAGCATCACATGCCTTGTTGCATGTTCTGCAACGACTACCCCAAGAAAAGCCGTGGACTGAGTGCCTGCTGTGGCAAAAAACCACCCGCCGTGAAATATTTCCTCGATCTTTCTGTCTTCGGATTTGTGGTACAAAAACAGGATGCTGAATGAGAAGAGTGATACGCTCAGCCAAAGACTTATAGACACATACCAGAAAATACTGGCCGTTGTATGCAGGTGAAACAGTTTGGAAAAACAAATGCCGGCAAAGTTAATAGCTACAACAATGGTAAATAAATTGAGTGTTTTTTCTGGATTGAACAGTTCGTTTAAAGTATCCTTGTTGAATAACACCGTTTGTGTGGCCTTAAAAATGGCCACAGAGAGGAATATGACCAGACTCGCTATAAAAAACCAGGGAACAATCACCGCACAGCCATACCAATGAGAGATAAATGCAATCATTAGCGTGGCTGCAACGGCAGTAAACCACCGTGTATCCAGTGAATAAGTTGCAATCTTTAATACACTCATAAAGCACTCCTGGTATAAATTTGAAATTCTAAGTCCGAAATCCGAAACAAACTCTATTAGACAAACTCAAACTTGGATTTTGATATTTTGTATTTATTCGGATTTACTTAATGGTATACTCCTTATCCTTGTGTAACGCTCATTGCCTTCTTATGCATCCTTGTTATCGTTTTTTCTTCCATAAAGGAAAGGCTCAGAAGGCATACAAGTGATACGAAGATAAACCCTAACGAATAATTGTTGGTATAATCCCTTAACGTACCCAGAATAATGGGAAGGAAGAAACCGCCAAGCCCTCCTGCTGCCCCCACCATGCCGCCTACAGTTCCAGTATCTTTTGGGAAATATTCTGCAACAAGTTTAAATACAACCCCATTGCCAATGCCCAGGCAGACACCCATCAAATAAAATACCGTAAGCGAGGTCACTAACGATACGTTCAAATTCAGGAATATCAGTACGCTGAGTATTGCCAGTGAAAGGACTACCAAAATGCGCCTTCCGGGAATCTTATCACCAAGATAACCTCCCAGAATACGGGCAAATGTGGTGGCAAATACGAATATGGCGGTAAAGCTGCCCGCCTTCACCGGCGTAATCCTGTAAAAATCCCTCAGGTACGAAGGCAGCCATAACGAAAAGCTTACAAAGAATCCAAAGGTCATGAAATAAAACAGGCAAAAGACCCATATCAAATTAGAAGACTTATATACCTTCAATTTATCGCTGAACGTAGGGGGCTTTGCATGGGCCGGCTTTGGCGCATCAGCAGAAAAAAACCAATAAACAAAAGCCATTATGAGCAAGGGAACTGAGTAAACCATAAATACCTTATGCCATCCGATGGACTCGACAAGGATAGGCGCTCCAAACGTGGCAACGGCAGAACCGATATTGCCCACACCGTAAATTCCTAACGCCAAACCCTGTTTTTCTTTTGGATACCACTGAGAAACCTGCGGGATTCCGATGGCGAATGATGTCCCTACCATGCCGAAGAAAAATCCGCAGATCAGTAAAAAGCTGTAGCTATGCGCAAAACCCGCGATAAACATAGGGAAAAAGCCAAATAAGAGCAGGATGCTAAAGACACGCCTGCCGCCAAATTTGTCCGTCAGAACGCCGATGGGTACCCTGGCAATAGAGCCGAGCAATACAGGCGTTGCAAGTAACAATCCCACGGCAGTGGAAGATAAGTTAAACTCGACCTTCAGGTACGCTGCTAAAGGAGAAAAGAGCGCCCAACCGGCAAAGCACGTAGCAAATGCCAGAGTTGCAAGCATCAGCATCCTTGTATTTCCATTGGGTGTTTGTAGTGATTCGTTCATAAAAACATCTCCTAAAATTTTGAATTAACCTCAGGCTTTAGCCTGGGGTTAGTGAACGAAGCTAATAGTGGCTTTAGCCCTGAACCAAAAAAATCATGGCTAAAGCCGTCTTTATACGCCTGCACAACTCCGCCATGAATGGCGGAGTTAAAGCAAGGTTCCTAGACAGCTTCGAACGGTTCAACTGTCTAAGATTGAAACGGTTTGTATTGTTCATGGCTTTATTACAAAGAAACCATTGACTGTATTGGTTCAAACTCGCTCTTCACCTTGATAGGATATTGATCTATACCTTCCAGGATGACAGAACTGGATTGCCTTATGAAAAATAGTTTCCCATTCCGTGTCTTCATCAGGGTAAAGAAACCATGCGCCTGTCCATCCCTGAACAGCATAGATAACGTCTTTTCGTGGTCAAAGGGATGTGCATACAGCTCATTAATCTTTTTTCCGATAACATCGTCAGACGAGATAAATCCAAAAAGCCTCGCGCCAGCCGTGTTGATATGCGTGATCACCCCATCATAGGAAGGTTCGTATTCATACCATCCTTTTAAATCCTGAACATCAACCGGGGGTTTAACTTCATTCTTCGTTGATAAAATCATATTGTTCATAATTATCTCCATCTGAAAATTGTTTCGAGTTTCGAGTTTTCAGTTCCCAGTTTGGACTCTAAACACTAAACTGGAAACTCTAATTTTTTGCTGAAAATGTAAAAACATATTTTGTAAGACTCAACATCGTGCATCATGTATCGCGTATCCTGCATCTCAAACATCCATCAACTCTCATTCCTATGGCTTTAATTCCCATGTTGCTACGGTTTTCTCTAACGGTTGCCTTAAACTACTTTTTACGATCTCACTTTCCTCGCCTTCTGTATGCCCGGTATTTTCGGATTTGAAAATTGGGAGGTCTTCCTTGAATTTTGAAATATTGCTCTTGATAAAATCTTCGTCTCTTTGTGTCACAATCGAGCCCAATACATTCAATGGATTGTGCACTTTATATTTCTGTTCCCGAAGATACCCGCGCTCTTTCCTCAATTCATAACCGTCAAGAATAGCGATTACAAACCCCACCATAATAATGCTTGTTACACCAAGGGTAGCCTTCTTTGGCAGGGACATGTCTTTCAGCACATATCCTGTGGAAAGTTTTCGGTAAATCAACGTTGCAAATATAAAAGCCGGAATCATCATCACGACCATAAGTGGGATTATCAGCGAATTAATGTTGTCTACTACGCCCGAAGCCTCGTCTGCGTCTATTTCTACAATAAGTCCCATGTTCAAATCTTTAAGCCACGTCCAGGCGCCCACTACTTTTAACCCGTCATAATCCCTGTATCCATCCAGATCATAACCACTGATTTTACCCGAAATGCAGTTTTCTACCCCCTTTGTTATCGTCTGAGTATCGGGTTCCACGACTTTATAAGACAGAGAATCCATACCATTCGCATTTTTAACATACTTTGAAAACTTCGATTCGGTAAGCATGACGCCATCTTTGTTTACCAGATAGGCTTCCCCTGTTCTCCCAAGTGCAACACTCTTCATAGCCTTATTAAATATTGATGTATCCATCCACAATACAACAGCGCCAATCACATCGTGGTTTTGACCCTTAAGAGGGTAGGACATAAACATCGAAGGCAAGCCGCTCCCATTTTCTTCAAAGGAATCTCTAATAAATGAAAAGTTGACCACGTCGGAAATATGCGTTTTACCGTCATATAAGGTCTCTTGAATATTACGGGAAAGGTTTTCTTTCATAATGTTTATGCCTGCCAATGATTTTTCACCTTCGGTTGCTATCTGGACAATACCGGCTCCATCACAAACAAAAATTCCCTTGTAACCATAATCTGCCTTTGTGCACTCTAATTGCGTCTTTAATCTCAAGTATTCGTGCCCATCTCTTCCGTTTATAAGACTTACAAAATCATCATTACTTTTAATGAACAATGCGCTCTGGATAGTATCTGAGATAGACCTGGCATGCGACTTTCTTTCGTCCCACAGCAAAGTAAGGATTTCTTTTTGTTTATTTACAATACCTTCCAGATTTCTTTGGACGCCCTGTTTTATCTCGTCATTTGCCTTTGGAAATGCAAGCATTTTGAACAAAATCAAGGGAAACAACCCAAAAAACACAAATGTTGCAATAACAAAAACTATGCGTTCCTTAAACACCTTTATCATATGTCACCTCTCCTGAATTAAATTTATTTAAACAGTTCAGTGCACCGCAGAGTACGCCAAGATCGCAGAGGTTGTTAAAAATAGGCAGAGAAATTATGCAGGAGGTTTTTCCTCCCCCTGTCCCCCTCCGGAGGGGGATAAAGGGGGAGGAACTCGTTTTTCTTTGCGTCCTCTGCGTCTCTGCGGTAGACTGAATTCTATAATTCACTAAGACATGCCTCGATATCATCCATATTAAAAGGCTTTGTAATCACCTTTTTTGCGCCCTTTCTCACCGCCTCCTTTGCAATATTCTGGTCTGTGTAGGCCGTGATAATTACTATGTGGGCATGAGAAGAAAATCGTGTCTCTTGTATCAGTTCTAACAATTCGATGCCATCCATTCCCGGCATCTTTACGTCCAGTAATATAATTGAGTATCTTTGTCTTTTAACCTCCTCCAATGCCTCGAAACCATTTTTCACCGCCTTCGTTTCGTAACCGCTATCTGTTAATGAATTCAGCAGTACCTTTCTGTACCCTTCTTCATCATCAACGATTAATATTCTTTTTGTCATCATCTTCACAAATCCCCTAAAAATTTACTTTTTCGCTAGGATTATTTTGCAATGCCCGTACCTATAAAAACAAAAAACGCTTAGATTGCTCTAAGCGTTTTCAATTCAGTGAGTTAAAAAAAGTAAAAAAATTTTGAAATTATTTTTGATAATTTAACTGCAAACAATTCGTTTCAAGTTTAACTTCCAACAGTAGTCATAACTATTTAAATTACAAGTATCTGACGAAGAACCACAAAACCTTAACAAGTGGAAACAATTTGGTTGCAGTTTGAAAATCATGAAGTGGAATCCCCATTTTAGCATTTGGGAACTTCGATCTTAAAAAATGTGCATCTGGATATAGACGTGAGGAAATCCAACAAGTAGTTTAATTGCCGGAATTGATGAGTCACAAACGGGATGTTTGTGGTGCTTGATGCTTAGTGCCTGAAAGAAAATCTATACTTTCGCACAGGCACTATGTATATGTTTTTCATATCTCAAATTTCTCCATCACCCTTATTGCCAAAGTATCCGCCCGTTTGTGGTCGTGGGTACGGATGAAGAGTGTCTGGAAACAAAAAGGAATGAGATCAAATCTTCATTGAATGAGGGGTTTTTTTAACACTTCAATCCTCACAGAAAGTCAAGAGGACATTCATATTTCAATTGTCAAATGATAAAATATTGAATAGTGAAGGTCTGATAATCTTCTCACGCCTACCCAGGAAATCTTAAAATCGGTTAGGAAGGTATAGAATGACAATAAAAAGTATTGGAAGGTAAAGGGGTATGGAAAGGTGCAAAAATAGCCTGACGTTAAGACTTTCAAGATTAGCCACAGAGGTCACAGCGTGGTGATGCCACAACGAAAAATAGTTTGGTAGATTGGGTTGAAGCACGAAACCCAACAGATTGTTGAATGCCATGAATGTTTGAATCTTCAAAAAAAGGATAAATATGGTTTCTTCTCTAAAAAGAAATTGATACAATACGACATAAGGAGATTACTATGTCAAATATACTGGAAATAGATACAGAAATATATAATGCCCTTGTTGAGTCTTTTGGTGAAGGTGTCTTAAGGGAGAAGATAGACGATATACTCCTTTCCGCAATTGAAAACCGGCTGGAACAGTACTCCCGGGAGATACTGAAATTTGAAGGAAAATACGGCGTCCCCTTCAGCGAATTTGAAAAAATGTGGGATGAAGGCAAGATAAAGGACAAACATGGTCATGAGACGGAAGGTGACTTTATCGACTGGGAGATGCTGGAGATGGAAAAAAAGGAGTTATTATTGGTATTGTCCAAACTCAAGGGATTTAAAAAGAGATGAACACCGATGCCTTTTTTTCAGAAGCAGAAACATCTCTCCAAAAACATTTCACTGATTACAAGATTGAATTTCTATTAAGAACCCCAAAATCACTGAAAGCCAATATCCACCTCGTAGAAAACCTTTTTATTGCACTTCGCTATAATTCAAGAAACGAAAGGATAGATGTTGCTTTAATACAGGGGAATAAGAGGATTTTTGGATACGACAATCTAAAGCAATGGCATTATCATCCCATCGAGAATCCAGATAAACATATACCCTGTGATAAACCCTCCGTAGATAAAATCTTTTCTGATATTAAAAAAATTTATAAAGATTTACTAAGTAGTTCAGGAGGATAGTATGTCCAATGAATCCTCTACCATAATCCAGCGCCTGACGTGCTTGCGCGGGATATTGCAGAAAACCTCGAATCTGCCCTGGAACAGTTTAGCAGTATCATAGAAAATTTGGGTGAAAAATAGGTAGAAAAAGCAAAAACCTGTTTAGTTGAAGTCCAATTCTAAATATCCTGGGGTTGTCCAAAAAGTCTTTTGAACGCACCATATATAGGGGCTGAAAATCTTCAGCCCCTACCTTTTGTTTGTTTTAGACAGCTACAGCCTTTAGGGGCATATAGTAGATTTGCAGGAAATCTTAAAATTAGCCAGGAAAATATAAAATGACAATAAAAAGTGTAGTTGTATCCATCTTATGCATCATAATTGCTGGTTGTGCGTCCTTTCCACCTGTTGAGGATGGCCAGGCAGAACGACAGGTAATTGATATATACGATAATCAGGGAAACGTAAAAGAGCGTATGATTATCAAAGATGATTATATTACGATTTATGATAAGGACTGGAAGACAAAGGGGTATGGAAAGGCGCAAAAATAGCCTTGAAACAGAGTTTCTCGATCATTACGTTCCCAGCAGATACTTCAACAAGTTCAGCACATGGTTTGGGAACGAGTCAAAGGCTTTGTTGGTGTTTCAAAACAGTGAAACTATCCTGTCTTTGTCTCTGCAGTCTTTTTCCACCGCAATTCAAAAAAGAACAGTCAAAATACTGAAAATTTTTGTTCCTAAATAAATCAATCAATTATAAAATAGCAGCAAAACCGTTCATCATACAATTTAATCGGGAGGAGATTTCAATGATGAAGGATAAAATGAAACGATTCTTTATTACACTCATATTTCTCTTACCACTACTCGCATTATTTACGGGTACGGCACACGCACAACAGGAAGAAAAATTCTTTGACGTTGTGGGTGAAATAGCCTATGGAGAAGAATGTCTGAAGACGTGGCAAATTGGCGAGGCTTCCGCAATTGCCAATAAACTGCTTTCAACTGCCGCAGAAAATCCTTATATATGCTTTTTTGCAGGTGAGGTACGCTTTTATGAAGGAAATTACAAGGAGTCGTTATCTTTTTTAAAAGAGGCGCAAAAAGACCCCGGCATCGCACAAAACGCCCGGGAATTTTACGACTTCGTGGATAAGATTTATCAAACGGCAGGAAAGTTCAAAGAGGTTAAAACCGAACACTTCTTGTTTCGCTATGTGGAAGACAAGGATGCCATACTGGTCGATTATGCCTTAAGCACCCTTGAAAAGGCTTATACTACGATTGGGAACGACCTTAGTTATTTCCCGAAAGAACCTATCCTCGTCGAAGTATTTCCTGACGCAGGAAGCTTTTGTACAATCTCGACGCTTACCAAAGAAGAAATAGAAACCTCCGGAACCGTCGCAATCTGTTTATTTAATCGCGTAATTATCACAAGTCCACGCCTTCAGCCCAGAGGATATCAATGGCTCGATACGCTTACCCATGAGTACGTACACTACGTAATCATGAAGAAGACGTACAATCGCGTGCCCATCTGGCTCCATGAAGGGATTGCAAAGTATGAAGAAAACCGCTGGCTGGAAAATACAACTCCGAAACTGCCTGTTTCTTTAGAAAGCCTGATGGCCGAGGCTGTTGAAAAAGATTATTTTATCACGTTTGAACAGATGCACCCCTCACTGGCAAAGTTAAAAAAGAGGGAAGACACAGCGCTTGCCTTTGCTGAAGTTTTTACCGTAATCGATTACATATTCAACCGCGGTGGGTATCCTTTGCTTGTATCTATTCTGGACGGCATCAAGAGCGGAAAATCAACGGAAGATGCGGTATCATCAGCAACAGGCGCTTCTTTTGATGAATTTGAAAAAAGTTGGATGCAGGAACTGAAACAGAAAAATTTTCGGAGGATTCACGGCATCCAGATACTTCCCACAAAGCTTAAAGAATCCTCGAAAATAGTAGATGACGTAGAAAGTGTTGCTGAAATAGAGGTGAAAGACGCCCGGAAATATGCCATCCTGGGCGACCTCTTGCGTCATGAAGGGCTTCACGGCGCGGCAGTCGTTGAATATGAAAAGGCATTCAGGAAGGCAGGCAGCATTTCGCCTCAAATTCAAAACAAATTGGCAACTGCTTACATCATGGACACACAATATACTAAGGCTGAGGAAATCCTGAAGGTCTCGCTTGAATACTATCCGGAATACACCACCAGCTATATTTCACTCGGCGAACTCTATCAGCGGAAAGGTGAGTACGATGCAGCCATAGAAATTCTGTCACAAGCCAACCACATCAATCCCTTCAACCCCATTATCCATAAAAACCTTGCGTTATTATACGATAAGCTGAATAGAAAAGATGATGCTGAGGTTGAATTAAAAAGACTGATGCTATTAGGAAAATAAAATACGGGCAGGCAATGTGCTTGTTATGTTTTGTGTAAATCCGCGTTCGTTCGTGGCTCAATGCCTGCTACGCAGTCTTCCTGTATTTTTGTGCCAGTAATGGCACTTCACCACGCACAACCGCCGGTGTGACCAGAAAGGAGGAATCTCCCTTATTGGAAGGTAAATGATACATGGCATCGAGCATAAAATTCTCAAATATCGACCGTAATGCCCTTGCGCCGGTCTTCTTTTCAAATGCCTTTTTGCTAATCTCTCCTAATGCTTCATGAGAAAATTCCAACTTGGCTTCTTCCATTTCAAAGAATTTCTGGTATTGCTTGACCAGGGCATTCTTCGGTTCTGTCATGACCTTGATCAGGTCGTCCTGCGTTAGCGGCATCAAAGGCGCAGTAATGGGCAGTCGCCCTATAAATTCCACAATCATCCCATAGTCAATAATGTCCTCGACTTCTACTTTACTCAAGATATCAGCAAAGGATTCTTCTCCTTTATCAACTTTTTTTGCATCAAACCCTATATTTATTTTCCCAATCCTTCTCCTGATAATATCCTCTATTCCCGTAAAGGTGCCGCCGCAAATAAAGAGGATGTCCTTTGTGTCCATTTGAATATATTGTTGTTCCGGATGTTTTCTTCCACCCTGAGGAGGCACATTTGCCACGGTACCTTCCAACATTTTCAGCAATGCCTGCTGCACCCCTTCACCGGAGACATCCCTTGTGATTGATGGGTTCGGACTCTTTCTGGCAATTTTATCAATCTCGTCAATGTAAATAATTCCCTGCTGCGCCCGCTGAAGATTGAAATCCGAATTTCTCAACAAGGCCAATAATACGTTTTCCACATCTTCACCTACATACCCGGCCTCGGTAAGGGTTGTTGCATCTGCGATTGCAAATGGAACGTCAAGTATCCTGGCAAGGGTACGCGCCAGGAGGGTTTTCCCGGAACCGGTAGGTCCTATAAGCAATATATTACTTTTTTCTATTTCAACTCCATCCTTACTGGAACTCGTAATCAAACGCTTGTAGTGGTTGTAAACTGCAACGGCGAGCGTCTTTTTTGCCTTATCCTGACCTATGATATATTCATCCAATCGTTCCTTGATCTGTGAAGGGAGCGGTATTTTTCCCAGGGGTTTGTTCAGAACTTGTTTTTGATCTTTTTTAAGAAGCGCATGACATGCCTCCACACATTCGTTACAAATGAAAATATTCGTATCGCCTTGAATTAAACGGTTTACTGCCTCATAACTCCTTCCGCAAAAGGAGCAACTCATTTTTTCTCCACTGGCTTTTTTAGCCATAGGTTCTTACCTCACAAAGTGACAAAGTGATATATCCGGGAAAAAGTAAAAATAATGTTAACAAACGATCTGGTAAGATGCAAACTTTTTTTAATTGCCATTCCCACAATCTCAAATAATGCTTTGCCAACCATAAAATCTTTATTTTAACGATATAATAATTAATATTTTATTGAATTTTAAACTTATTGTTGGTATTATCTTTACTCGTTTTGTATACGTATTAAACTTATTGTGAGGAGTATCATGGCAAGCGGTTTTAGCGGGAAAAAAAAACACAGGCTAAACAGGAAGAAATATCTTTTAAAAAGGCGCAGAAGGAAACACGAGGGTGTTTAATATGGAACTTTGCATGTAAATAATCCAGATTACTTGTAATAGCGCAGCTTACCTTAGACAAGATATACAGGATTAACAACATAAAAGCTACCTTATTTCATCCTGATTATCCTGTCAAAATTAATTTAAGTTATTTTAATTATTTTCATGATGTCAATACCTAAAAACGGTAAATGTGTAATCCGTACCAACCCATAAATAAACGTGGGACGGTGGTATTCAAGCCAGGCAAGACATTCCTTTTATTTTGTCAGTTACTCATTATCGTCGTCGTTTCCGTACTCATATACCTATATACCCTGGGAAACGATTTTGCCTACGATGATAAGTTTACCATTACGAATAATTATCTGATAAGGTCGTGGCACAAGATACCCACGATCTTTACCAGTGATTATTTCGCGTCCTCCGGTGAACTCAGTTATCGTCCTGTCGTTACGGTATCTTATTTTATTGATTACTTCTTCTGGCAGCTAAATCCTCTCGGATACCATCTCACGAACCTGCTTTTCCACAGCCTCAATTCGGCGCTTTTGTTTTTCCTGTTTACCCGTTTATTTAGCGTAATCAGAGGCGAACCAGACAAAGCATTGGAATCTTTCTTTCCACAGAATTCAGAAGCGAGTATTTCAACAATACAAGCGGTGAAAATCTCCGTGCCTTTTATTGCCAGCCTTATTTTTTCCACTTATCCAATACTTACAGAGGCTGTCAACGCCATAAGCTACCGCGAAGACATTATGGCTGCCACCTTTTACTTCGCCGCATTTCTCTGCTACCTCAAGACCCATCAGCGTCAACCCGTTTTGTGGTATGGAATCTCTCTTCTATGCTACTTCCTGGGACTTTTTTCCAAGGAAATGGCTGTTACCTTTCCAATACTCATCGGCCTGTACGACGTCATGAGATACGGCAGGGCATTGTTTGCCTTTAAACGCATCCGTTACCACATCGGATATATCTTGATAAGCGTTTTTTATATTGCGCTGCGCTTCGTATTCTTACATAACCCTACAGAATCTTACATACCGTATCCCCAGAATAGCCTCTGGATAAACTTTCTGACTATGTCAAAAGTCATCGCTTCTTATATAAAGCTTTTATTTTTCCCTGTGCATCTCAATGCCGACTATGTCGTCCCAAATACTTCTTCTCCTGTAGAATTATCCTTTATCCTGTCATTCCTTCTCATCATTTCTGTAATGGTAATTACCTACAGAGTGTTTTTTTATTCAAAGACCTTGTTTTTCTCTATTCTATGGTTTTTCGTTGCCTTGCTTCCTGTTTTAAATATTATTCCTATAGAAAATATAATGGCTGAACGGTATCTTTATATACCTCTTGTTGGATTTTGCATCCTCGGAGGTCAATTACTCAGTCTTATACTCGGATCAGATTCAAAATCCGACATCCTAACTTCCTGGAGTTTCCCATTTATTATCAGCATTGTTTTGACGGGGTTCTGCTGGCAAACATGCAACAGGGCGAAAATCTGGTTCGATGAACTTTCGCTATGGTCTACGACCGTTATAGACTCGCCCCAAAGTTCGCGCGCCCACAACAATCTGGGTGTTTTGTATAAAAAAATGGGGTTCATAGACGCCGCAATGAAAGAATACAATACCGCTATTCAAATCAGGCCCGATTATTCAGAGGCACATGGCAATATTGCCAATGTGTATATGAATAAAGGCTTAAGTATTTTGGATAAACGGGTCTTATCGAAGACGCTTGATAATCTTGCTAAGGCATACGTAGACGAAGGGCATCTCAAAAATGCAATTGCAGAATACAAAAAATCCATCGAGATCAGCCCATTCAATGAAACTGCCCATTTTAATCTCGGTGTGACATACGGGAAGCTTGGATTAACGAATGAGGCCGAGATTGAATACAAGAATGTAATCCAAATGAACAATAACAATCCTCACGCCCACAATAACCTGGGGAATATTTACGAAGACAGGAATTTGCTGGACAATGCCATGACAGAATACAAACTTTCAGCTTCAGTCGACCCGGAAAGCCCAATTACCCATAACAACATAGGAAATGTATATGTTAAAAAAGGTTCATTTGATGATGCCATTATGGAATACAAACTCGCAACAAAATATGACCCCAAGGGCATTATTTATCACGAAAATTTGGGCAATACCTATACGAAAAAAGGGCTTATAGAAGAAGCGATTGCCGAATTTGAGCTGATCATTAATATGTACCCCCAAAATGCCAACTCCTATGTAAGCCTTATCACCTTATACTGGAATTACAAAAGGGACAGCCAAAAGGCAATCCATTATTTGAAGGAATTGTCTGTCCTGGAACCGGAACAAAGTGAAGCCATCAATAAAATGATTGAGAAGCTTGGGGTAAAAAAATAGAGGTTTCTCATATTCAAAATTAGTTGTTTTTTTAATGGCAATCATATATTATCCATCAATATACAGGCATCTATTAGGCTGCGTTAGGCAGCGACTTTGTCTCATCTTGTCATTCCCGTATAAACGGGAATCCAGATGCGCCAAAAAGATGACTGGATTCCCGCTAAAAGCATGCGGGAATGACATGCTAAGAACAAGCTACTTTGAAATTCCTGAACATTATATTTAAGGAGGTGAGATGATGTCGGATTTCTTTAAAAAGGCGATAAATTTTGGATTTGGGGCTTTGTTAATAACGAAGGAGAACGTCGAAGAAATTATTGATGATTTGGTAAAAAAGGGAGAAATCAAGGCAGATGAAGCAAAGGCGCAGGTAAAGGAGTTATTTAATAAAGTCTTATCGAGCAAAAAAGAAATTGAATCCAGGATTGAAGAGATTGTAGAGAAGGCGCTTCATAAACTGGATATTCCAACGCGACGTGAACTCCAGGAAATGCAGAAAAAACTCGACGAGATTATAAAAAGGCTGGAATCCAGAGAAGATTAAGAAAGAATTCACCACGGATACGGAGTATCACAGAAAATGATATATAAATTTGGATAGTCGCGGGTATTATCCTACGTAATTTGCAGTGTAATTCCGTGAAAATCAGCGATGAACCATGAGATAATACATGCAATTAAGAAAAATAGGCCAGAAAATCCGGGACATACGCCGTCTCAACCAAATCTTAAGGATATTAACCAAGCACGGTTTTGGTTTTGCCGTCCAGCAGCTTCATTTGGAAGAGCATGCCATTGGAAGGGGCATTATCAAGACCCGTGTGCTGCGGCGGTTTACAGAACCTCCGGAGTCCCGGGCTGTCCGGCTCAGGAAGGTATTGGAAGAACTCGGCCCCACATTTATAAAATTGGGACAAATCCTGAGCGTTCGACCGGACCTGGTTCCTCTGGACCTTTGCTATGAACTCAGTAAACTCCAGGACAGAGTTCCCCCCTTTGGTTACGAAGACGTCAAAAAGCAAATAAAGGAATCCTTTGGAAGTTATCCCGATAAAATATTTGCCTCATTTGATCCTGTCCCCTTTGCCGCCGCATCCTTGGGACAGGCGCATCGTGCGCAACTCAAGACGGGTGAAAATGTAGTCGTAAAGGTGCAGCGTCCTGATATACGGAAAATGATCGAGACGGACATAGATATCCTTTATAGCTTAGCCCAGATGGCCAACCGTTATATGCAGGATATCAAGTTTTTCGACCCTATTACCATTGTTGATGAATTTTCAAAGACAATCACAAAGGAGATAGATTTTACCTATGAGGCGCACAATATCGATAAATTTCGCAAAAACTTTAAAGATAGCACAGCCGTTCATATCCCCAGGATTTATTGGGAATATACGAAATCCAAGGTAATTACCACAGAAGAAATAACCGGCACTCGAATGAGCGATTACCTGACTCAACCTCATTCAGACGAAGAAAAGAAGGCCGTTGCCGCAAATGGAGCCAATGCCATCCTTCAGCAAATATTCATTGACGGGTTCTTTCATGCAGACCCTCATCCGGGGAATCTCTTCATCCTGCCTAATAACGCTGCCGCATTTGTGGATTTTGGGATTGTCGGCAGGCTCGATGAAGACACACGCGACGTGGTGGTAAGCCTCCTGATTGCTGTATCCACGAAAAACATGAATGGTGTCTTGAAGGCGTTGGAAATGATAGGGGTCTTTGTTGAGGAAGAGTCTGTAAGGGATTTCAGGCACGATATCAGTGATTTCGTAGAACGGTTTTACGATATCCCCTTAAAACAAATAGAAATTTCAACCATACTGCCGCAAGCCGTCGAATTAATGACACGACATAAGTTAAAGATACCACCGCAATTTCACGTCATGATCAAGGCTATTGTCACCATGGATGGCGTTGCCAGACAGTTGGACCCGGATTTTAATACTATCGCCCATACGAGACCATTTGTGGAACGACTTGTCCATGAAAGGCACGACCCGAAACGCATATACAAAAACGTAGCTCTTTATTCCTCTGAATTATTGGACATCCTCAAGATAATTCCCAAAGATGCCTATGACATTATTAAAAAGATAAAGACAGGTACTCTCAAGATTGAATTTGAACATATGGGACTTACAAAACTCATAACCGAGATGGACAAATCCAGCAATCGTATTTCATTCAGCATGGTCATCTCTGCTTTGATTATCGGCTCTTCGCTCATCATCATGACAAACAAAGGCCCCATAGTTTACGGCTTTCCCGTGCTGGGCATCCTGGGATTCGTCTTTGCAGGCATCCTCGGACTGGGGCTGGCAATAGGCATCCTGAGATCGGGACGATTGTGACATAAAAGGATTTAAACCTTATACGCCTTTTACCTGTTAAAATAATTTTGACAGTATTAACAGGATAATCAGGATGAATTAAGGTCGCTTCTATCTTGTTAATCCTGTATATCCTGTCTAAGGTAGTTTGAACTATCCAAAATTTTTAGGGCTTTTTGGACAACCCCGACAACATATTTTTGTCGTTCACTCTAAATCAAATGCAAATGGATGACCTTGTCGAATCGTTTATAAACTACCTCATTGTTGAATGCGGTTTGTCGCGGAATACCATCCTGAGTTACAGCCACGACCTGCAGGTCTTTGCGAAATTCCTCCTTTCTAAAAAGATAACGGATTTCCAGGACGTCCGTCCCGACACGATTACCAGCTTCATTATTTCCGAAAAAAAACGGGGATTGTCTGCAGCATCTATTAGCCGTGCCCTGGTGTCTATCCGTATGTTGTACAAGTTTCAGCTTTCGGAGGGCAAACTCCAGACAAACCCGTTTACCGTGATAGATTCTCCAAAGCTCTGGAAAAAATTACCGGTAGTTATTCCCGCCCATAAAATTGACACGCTGCTTTCAACCCCCGATGTGACAACGAAATTGGGGATCAGAAACAAGGCCATCCTTGAGCTTCTGTATGCTACCGGTGCGAGGGTATCGGAAGTCACTGCAATCCAGATGGATTGGGTTAATTTCGAATACGGTTATGTGAAATGCCGGGGCAAGAGATCAAAAGAACGCATCGTGCCCCTTGGAACAAAGGCAATCCAGGCCATTCAAAATTACTTAAAAGTTGCGAGGCCGGAAATAAAAAATAGCCGGCACAGCCCGTATTTATTCCTTTCAAAGGCAGGAAAACCGCTTCGGAGAGAAAATATATGGAAGATTGTAAGGAATTGCGCCTTGAAGGCAGGCATCCATGAACGCATATCTCCGCACAAGCTAAGACACTCATTCGCTACCCATCTGCTGGAAAACGGCGCTGACCTGCGATCAGTCCAGGAAATGCTGGGACACGCCAATATATCGACCACTCAAATTTACACCCACGTGAGTAAACAACACTTGAAAACCGTACACCAACAGTTCCACCCACGGGCTTGATAAGCACAATTTTACTGAGAAATGCTGAGATTCCTCACTTCGTTCGGAATGACAGGCATTCAATGTCAACTTATCTAAGACATTTACTATAAGAAGGGGTCATCCTTGATTAGTGATTTAATTTTTTCTAATCGTTTTCCCCGTTTCCACGAAGACAAGTATTTGGGCTTGATACAGTCGATAAACTCAGAAACGAAATACGAGCATCTCCTCATTTTCATGAGGACAAGATTATCATGAAAAATATTCCTTCGCTCATTTCCTCGTGGTAAGACTTGTCCTCGTGCAAACGGGGATGTGATAGTAAGCCCCTTCAAATTCTATGCGCCATTGTCTTGTCATGGCAGACAAGGTAGCAAGCTTGTCCTCATGAAAATGGGGAATGGCTTTTTATTATCAATAAATTAATCACTAATCAAGGTGTGACCCGATTCTCTGGCCGGCGGTAAAAGAGTAAAAGCACTACAGTGTAAGAGTCCTGGCGCAACGAAATCCGATACTGACGTCCCGGTCGAACGGATTGAACCTGACGCGGTCGGCGCAACGGCAGTAGAAACCTACAAAGCCCCACGAGCCGCCCCGCACAACAGGGAGTTTCTTTTCCTTTTCTCCAGGCAACGTAAAGTCATTTAGTTTTTCCATGGTATGATAATCAGATGACGTCCATTCCCACACATTCCCGCTTAAATCCGCTACATCTTTCTTCGTATTGCCTTCTACGAAAATTCCTACTGCCGAAGTCCTGCCAATTCCAGTTTCATATGTGTTGCATTTGTTCTTATCAAACCCTTTTCCCCATGCATATTTTCGCCTCTCTTTTCCAGCCGCTGCTACCTGCCATTCTTGTTCGGTAGGAAGATAATATGTGTATTTGTCATTTCTGACCTTGGTCAGCCATTGGCAGAAGGCATACGCTTCGTACCAGCAAATTCCCACCACCGGGGAGTTGGGAGATTTCCATTTAGGGTCATGCCAGTATTCTGGAAGCTTCTCATGTTGTTGCTTAAGCCATTCCTGTCCCTGGGGGCTCCAATATTCAGAATTTTCATACCCTTTAGCAACAATAAATTCCTTATACCACTGGTTGGTAACCGGATATTTACAGATTTCAAAGGAGGCAATATTAACCTTGCCCAGTCCTTCCAAATCATATTCCTCGCCTTCAATTTTTACAAATTCTTTCAATTCTCTGGGGTCGCCCAACCGACCAAGAATTTCTCCGGCTTCAGCCCGTATTTTGGGGTCTTGTTCCAGTTTTTGCTCAAATATTGAACGTAAGCATTCCTGCGCCAGCTTAACGACATCTTTCATTTGCTCTCTCATCTTTGGGCGAATATCCAATAAACAGTTACAAGCTAACCGCCAATTCCTGAAAGGGCTTGAATCCTGGCGGCTTAACCTGTCTTTAACAATGCCACTGGCAATTGCGGTTGCGGTGTTGCTAAAATGACCGATGAACAATTCAATCATTTCTTTAAACCAGTCTTTATCCCAATATTTTTCATTGATTACATTTTTATGGTCAAGTTCAAACATGGCTATTTTCCTCGCCATCAGGAATTCCTGAAAAGTCAGATGCCAGAAGCGATATTGCCCATCCTCCAGTTTTAGCAAACCGCAGTTTTGTTCTATATTGTCGAATTCATTTATTAGTCTAAGCTCGTAATCCGCTTCGTCTTTTTTCTTTTCATAAACAGTTTTCATGACTCTAAGGGCTAAGGGTTTATCAAATCCTATTTTATTTTTATCAAAGTCCTTATCCAGCTTTCTCTGATTTGTAGTGTGTACTTCACACGCCAGTTCCATTAGAAATCTCAAAACTTTGTCTGGATCTGGATCATCAACAAAACGTTTGTAGACGAGATTGTTTATGACTTTTTCATACAGGTCGGCGCGCTGTTCTGGCAATTTTTTGTCGTAATGATAGAGGACGCATGCAGCAGTGAGCATTAATGGGGTTGTAATTAATTCTTCCACGTTTGGGTGGTCCTTAATTTCACCAATCATTACGGTGGATGTTATCCCCTTGGCTTGCAGTTCACTGTCGAATCTATACCATTTTTCGATAAAAAGGGACACCTGGTCTAAGTTAAGAGGATTAATATCCACCAGTTTTTCGCCGAACTGGTTGTTGACCGATGTGTCTATGCCGTGCGGTCTGCCCGTTAGCGCCATTTTAGGGCAATTATAATCAGTTCTTAGGGTAGCCAGTGATTCAACCACAATTCTCCTTAATTCAGGCTCGATTTCATCCAGTCCGTCAAATAAAAAAATAGCCCGCTTTTCTTTGCAGTATGCCTTAACAAGCTCAATGGTCAGCCCATGATTTGCCGCCCGAAAATAATCAGACAAAAGTTTTTCTGCCATGCCGGTGCCGGTTATATTGTTTGCCAGTCTCATTTGTAACTCCTGCAAATCACGTAAAAATACTAATACCGGCAAAAAGCCATTTAAACCCGCTTTGTTTTCTTCATTTGCTATAGTATAAGCCATGTGCTTGAGTAAGGTCGATTTACCTGAGCCTGCCTGCCCCATTATCAACAAATAATCATTCTTCGCTACAAGAGTTTCGATGTCAATGGCAGTTTGCCCTTCTTCACTCACTTTTTGTTTCTGTTTTGTTTTTTCACCCGGCGGGGTGGCATATAGGGGAATGAATATTTCCGGCAAGGTTAAACTAATCAATTCCTTATCCTTTGTATCAACCAGTTTGTCAATATCCATTTTCTTGCAGTGCGTGGAGATCCAGTTTTTGTAGCTATCAGGTATTTCGGGTATAACTTCTGGATGGATGTCTTTCACATCTCCTCTTCTGATATGCAGAGGAAACCTTTTCACCCCATCTTTACCCTTTTCACTCTCTGGACGCCACGCTCTTTCCTCTTTCACAAATTTTCTGAAATTTATTCGTATTTCATTCTTATTCCAATCAAATGTAATGTATTGAAACCTGTTTGGTTGTTCAGACTCACTGCCGATATATAACCCACCAGCCTTGAAATGGTAATACTGTCCCTGCAAATCGTCGTAAAATCCTGATTCCACACCACCATGAAAATGCCCTGTAAGCAGGACGTTATCATTGAAATATTTCATGCATGCCGACCTGCTTTCATCCCATAAATAGTCGAGGGGATGGTGGAAGATATTTAAGGTAAGATCCGCGTTTCCTGACTGCTGCAATTCTTCGTTTGCCTTTTCCATCTGATAATCAGCAATAATCATTTTCCCCTCAAAAGGGGATTTTTTGCCCACCCATGCGGAATTCACACCCACAAGCCCAATCCGCTTACCGCATGCCGCATGATAGTTCTTGACAAAGGGAACAAGCCCGTCATGAAAACTTTTGAGGTGTTTATAATTCTCCTCAATAAACGAAAAATACATGTCTAAATCTTTCAGCAACTCTTTCCTTGTGTCGGTATCTTCCAGTAAATCGTTTACTTCCTTCATTGTTTCAAAATTCCACGTACTTGACATTTTTAGCTTTGTACGTTTCAAATCGTGGTTACCCGGCACTATAAACAATCTATCTGAAGTAAGACCTAGCGTTGAAAGAAGTTTATCAAAAAATTCCTTAGCAAGTTCATATTCTTTTTCATCACCATTACAGGCAACATCTCCCGTTACGACAACGATTTCCGGCGCCAAACCGGATTCACTTTTATCTTCCTTCAGCCTTTCAAGGAACGGATTGAGCACGATACTTGTATCAAAAACATCCTTAGTGTTGATATGCAAGTCTGAAATGTGAAGGATTTGGAAGGTAGGCATAAGTTATCTCCTTAAACATCTGTTAAAGATTTGCGCGCGAATGGACACCGTAAATCAGGCCTTCGGCGACTATTTTATTTACATGTAGGGGCAATTCATGAATTGCCCCTACCAGATTGAAAATCCTGAACATTAAATTAGTCCCTCCTGGGAAAGCGGTGGAATGAGGGGTTCCGCTCCATATTTCCCAACTAATATCATTCCTTTTTTATATTTAGAATCTATGGCAGGTTGTAATTTTAGTTGATTTTGCAGGCTGCCGGTGAACTGCTTTAACTGTTCGAATTGGCCGCTCAATAGTTCCACTTCGATTTCCCGGTAAGTTTTTTGCCCTTTGTGTCCACGGAAGATTACATCATCCAGAGACAACTCCGCTTTAAATCCATCATTTCCAATGATGGTTGCTGTATAACGCTGTGTCTCGACTACGAGAACCTTTCTCAAAACCTGTCCCTGGAGATTAAGTTTTTCTATAATGGCTGGAGGAATTGTCGGCTTTCTTTCTTCAGTCCAGCGTTTCGTCTCATCGTTTGAAAGCGTCCATTCAAGCTCTTTGCGTTCAAAGATGGCATCTCGTTGCTTTACACACGACTTATAAGCGCCCATATAGCTTTCGCCCCTTTGTCTTATGCGTAAAGCAGCGTCTGACTTGAGAAGGATGTAGTCGGCGGTATCCAAATAGATATCCGTCTGGAAACAGGGATTTTCCCGGGTGTAGTTGAAATTTATACCCTTTACAGCCGTTAATAAGTTGTCCAGACCCAGATCCTCAGGGCAAAGGAACTTTGCTTCAATTTCAGTTTTTTCTCTGTTATTATAAAAGCCTGTTTGCATGGTAGTTAAAAGTTGCTATGATTTTCGCAATATGCGGCCATTCGTTATGCCGGTGTGCTTGCCGTTATTCACGGTGAGCTTTCCATTCACGATGACGTATTCAACGCCTTCTGAATATTGATGAGGTTCTGTGAAGGTACTCCTGTCAATGATTTTCTCAGGGTCCAAAATAGTAATATCTGCAAAATACCCTGCCTTTATGAAACCCCTCTTATTTAATCCGACTTTTTGTGCAGGAAGTCCAGTCATTTTCTGAATGGCCTTTTCTAACGAAAGGAGTCTCTTTTCTCTGTAAAATCTTCCCAAAACGCGAGCGAAAGTTCCATAGCTCCGTGGGTGGGGTTTCCCTTCTCTAAGTATGCCCTGGTTAGCGCGCATAGAGCTATCAGAACCGACAAAGACAAAATCCCAACCCAATATCTTTTCCAGATTTTCTTCACACATGCTGAACAAGAAAATGTCTACCCGTGTCTCTTCTTCTATGAGCAAATCAAAAACTGTTTCAATAGGCGGCTTGTTCAATTCCTTAGAAATCTCAGTAATTGTCTTTCCCTCCATCCACTTGTTTTTATCATAATAGACGGACGAAATCATTATCGCATTCCAAAAAGCATCGTCTTCCAGCGGAGATACCTCTTTTGCAATTAGTTGCCGCGTATTTGCATCTTTTAACCTGTTTATTTGATCGGCAATGCCACCCTCGTATACCCAATTGGGCAGTATGACATCCAGGTCGGTTGCAGCAGCGATATAGGGATAACGATCGCAGGTAATATCGATGCCTTCGTCAATAGCGCGTCCAATTATGGTTTTAATGTTTTTGACTTTATGCCAATTACGGCTTCCCGATGTTTTAAGGTGAGAGACCTGCAGCCTGACGCCGGAAAGCCTTGCTGTTTCAATCGCCTCAGCAAGCGCATCTTCAAGTTTGTCTCCTTCATTACGGATATGAGTTGCGTAAAGCCCGCCATAGTTTTCAACTACTTTGCACAACTCCGCTATCTCATGTGTTGCTGCATAACAACCCGGCGGGTAGATCAGGCCGCTGGACATGCCAAATGCCCCTGCCTCCATAGATTCCCTTAAATCTTTATCCATTTGAAGCAGTTCATGCTGTTCAGGATTTCTATTTTCATATTCAATGGTACATGCCCTGATATTGCCATGGCCGACAAGAAATGCCCGATTAATAGAACTCCTGGCCCTTTCCGCTACATCATAAAATTCAGAGGCCGACCGCCACGTCAGATCGATACCGTATTTAGCTAAGCCCTGTGCCCGTCTTTCCAATACCTTTCCGCGCAATGGAAAGGCCGACAAACCGCAGTTTCCGCAAATTTCGGCAGTTACACCATCGAGGATCTTACTATCGCTCTCCGGACGGATAAGCCATAGAAAATCACTATGGGAGTGGATGTCTATGAATCCTGGGGCAACAATCAGCCCCTCTGCATCAATGGTGGGACAATTATTTGCAGGAATGCGATGATCTAATAAAGCAATCTTGTCATCCTTGATGCCGATGTCTATATTTCTTCCACGGTCTCCGGTTCCATCAATAACTGTTCCATTTTTTATTATCAGATCAAAATCCATGAGCATTCAATTTAAAAAAGCTGCTTTCTTAGTTAGCCGTGAGGGAAAAAATCACGTTATTGGGATATTATTGTTCTTCTACCAGTGGGGAAGGTTCGTCCAGCCCAAGCACTCTGTCAATATCCTTGTGCATAGAACTGACATCCTGCTTGATAGTATCGATGTGCTTTTTGTTGTGATATTTGTCGGTGGTAAAACATCCTGCCAGACTCCACAGGGCGGCCGCACACAAGATTGAAGAAATGACGGCCGATAGGAATGTTTTCTGTTTCGCAGGCATCTTAATATTCCTTCCTCTGTCTTGAGGATGGTATTCTCATAATTCGCCGGTACTTTGTTACCGTTCTTCGGGCAATATCTATACCTGATGCGAGTAATTTTTCAGCAACTTCTTCATCGCTCAAAGGATTGGATTTGTTTTCTTTTGCAACAATCTCGCCAAGCTTCTGCCGGATGGCTTCCCATGACTCCATCGACCCGTCGACGTTCTGGAAACCACCGGTGAAGAAAAACTTCATTTCGAATATACCTTGCGGCGTTTGAATGTATTTATGCGCAATGGCGCGGCTTACCGTTGAGACGTGTACTCCGACTATATCGGCAACGTCTTGCATCTTGAGTGTCCGGAGGCGATGAACTCCTTCATCTAAAAAGTTCTTTTGCAACTCCACTATCTTGCAAGCCACCTTGTACAAGGTGCTCCTTCTCTGTTCAATGGCATCGATGAGCCATTTTGCTGATTCGATTTTCTTTTGTATGTACTGACGCGTCGTACTATCGGTACCGTTCTCACCCAGGAATTTTTTGTAAAAAGCGCTGATATGCAAATGAGGAAGATTGGAATTGTCGATGAGAAACACCTCGTATTTCCCATCGATATATTCTACTTTTACCTCCGGAACCACATACGGTATGGTCTCGTCACAAAAGATAGAACCCGGCTTGGGATTTAACGTGCGGATAAATTCCACCTGCTTCTTGATTACCTCCAGGCTGTGCCCGGCTCTTTTGGCTATCAGGGGATATTTCTTCATTTCAATGTCTTCAAGATGGTTAATGAGCAATTCCTTTGTCAACTGATAGTTTGGATCCCGCTTGTCCAGTTGCAGTATCAAACATTCCTGTAAGTTTCTGGCTCCGACTCCCGGCGGCTCCAATGCCTGAACAACTTTCAGAGCTTCCTTGACTTCCTCGACAGGAAGAGGTTTTTCTAAGGATTGCACAATTTCTTCCAGCGGGCTGGCCAGGTATCCGGTTTTATCAATGGAATAAATGATATTTTCACAGGCTTCTACCAGATGATTTGGAACTTCAATCAACGACATCTGTCCCATTAAATAATCATGCAGGGACATTGGCTTAGCGGCGGTATTCTCCAATGCTTCTTGTTTTTGATCACGTTCGTCCGACAGATTATTTCGACGAACAATAGTCTGTGAGTAATATTCACGCCAATCCTCTGCAATTTCACCCAATTTGTCAAACTCGTCACTTTTTACATCATCGTCCTTTGCTGTTTGAGGTGTATCGTCTGCTTCTCTGAGATTTTCATCTTTCTTCTCATCCACCACCTCTTCCAGCACGGGATTATCTACCAATTCCTGCTGCACATGCTCAACAAGGGCTAGTATAGGCAACTGGAGAATCTCAATCGATTGAATGATTTGAGGAGACAACTTCATCTTCTGCTGAAGTTGTGGTAATAAAGACGATTGCATTTTCATGAAACATCACCTTCCATAAAAAAAACGACTTTAAACTCCTAACATCTCATTTCTGCCACTCATGGCATCGGCGACAATTGCCGTATTTGCATATTCCAGATAACTTCCCGTTGGCAACCCGCGGGCAAGTCTCGTAACCCGTACCCCTAAAGAGTGCAATTGTTTGTGAACATAGAGAGCGGTTGCATCTCCTTCCAGATTCAAATTTGTCGCCAAAATGACTTCTTTTACATGGTCTCCCCTTACCCGTTGCAAGAGTTTCTCAATAGTCAAAGATTCCGGTGTAATATCTTCCAGGGGTGATATGTGTCCTCCAAGGACATGATAAAGACCGCGATATTTCCCCGTTTTTTCTATAATTAAGAGGTCAGCAAGTTGTTCAACCACGCAAATAACGGAACTGTCCCTGTGGCTGTTACTGCAGATATGACACGGGTCATTCTCTGACACATTAAAGCAAACCGAACACGCTTTGATAAGCTTTTTTACATCACGAATGGCATAGGCAAGCTGCATGGCCTCTTCTCCGGGTAGTTTTAAAATATGACATGCAAGGCGCTCTGCGGTCTTCTGTCCTATTCCGGGCATCTTTCCGAACTCATTGATAAGTTTGATTACCGATTGTGGATATGCATTCAAATTAGATGACCTCGTTTAGTCAATAGTACTCAGTTACATCCCCCCTCCGAGCAAACCCTGCATTCCCGGAATGTTTAATCCGCCCGTAAGCTTTCCCATCTCGGCCTGGTATAACTCCTGTGATTTTTTAAATGCCTGTGAAACGGCGGATAGAATGAGGTCTTCGAGCATCTGGACATCCTTTGGATCCACTACTTCCGGGTCGATCTTGATGGAAAGGATTTCTTGTTTTCCATTCATATGTACCGTAACCATTCCGCCGCCTGAACTGGCCTCAACGACACGTTCCTTCAGATCGTTTTGAATTTCTTCCATCTGTTTCTGCATTTTCTGGGCCTGTTTCTGCGCCTGTTTCATCATTTCTGCAATATTGCCAAAACCCTTCATCGTATAGACCTCCTCTATTTATTTACCTTAACGACATGACCACCAAACAATTCCAAGGTCTTTTTTACTGCCGGTTCAGAGTATATTGAATCGGAGACCTGTTGTTCGGAAGGATCGCGACCTGATATGATATTTATTTTGCTTTTTTCTGAATTTCCATTCTGGGCCAGGGTAAGTTTTAGTCTTACGTTAGCTTGAAATGCCTCTTTTGCGTATTGTTCTATAAGTTTTTTTTCTTCAACCTGCTCGAGCTTTCCTTTGTGAAACAGGCAATTAGCGGGAAACTCGATGGTAATTTCCCCGTCTTTAAGCCCGGCAAACCGGCCTTCTTTCAGGAGCGCCCAGGTGGATTTTTTCTTGCTCTGGATTGAGATAAGAATCTTTTCCCACCGACTTTTTTCATCAGGCAGGATATCTGATTCTTTCTCTTCATTTTTTATTGTACGATATTCTTCCGGCGGTGGTTCCGACACCATGTGCTGCGTAACGGGTTTTTGAAGTGGCGTGAATTCTTTATTCTTCTCAGTGATTTCATCACCTGAATGGATAAGGCTATTTTCTAAAGATGCAATCCTGTCTGCAATTTCATTTAAAGAACCGATCGATTCCATCCTGCACAGCTTGATTACGGCCATTTCGAGCAAAATTCGCTGCAGGAGAGAATCGGTCGTCCGCATCCTTGCATCTGAAAGTATTTGTACCATGTACATGAGAGTATCGCCGGAAAAGGACTTTCCATATCGCTGCACCAACGTTGTATTAAGCTCAGTCCACTTTATATCCTGGCCACAGGAAGAAACTATCAGAAGGTCTCTGATGCACGAAAACAACTGATCGATAAATTCCCCCGAAGTTTTTCCGTCGTTTAAAATAGTATCCACAATCTTCAGGGCGGAGGATGCGTCTTTTTTTACGAAGCTGTCGAACATTCCGAGTATCTTATCCTCGTCGATACAACCCAGAACAAAATTTACATCTTCAAGAGAAATCTTATCTTTGCAAAAAGAGAGGAGTTGGTCTAAAACCGATTGAGAATCCCGCAATCCGCCCCTGGCGTGTCTTGCTATCATCTGAAGCGCGGCAGTGTCAATCTGCACGCCTTCAGCCTTGCAGATATCCGAAAGCCGCTTTTCAATATCGTGGACGGAAATATTCTTAAAATCGAACCGCTGACATCGTGACTGGACGGTTTCAGGAAGACGATTGACTGCTGTAGTGGCAAAAATAAACTTAACGTGGGACGGCGGCTCTTCAAGGGTTTTCAGGAGTGCATTAAACGCCTCGCGGGTAAGCATGTGCACCTCGTCAATAATGTAAATCTTATAGCGGGTACGCGATGGGGCGTAGCTTACATTCTGCCGGATATTCCTCACCTCGTCGATTCCCCGGTTGGAGGCGCCGTCAATTTCCAAAACATCAATATCGTTGCCTTCCGAAATGCACCGGCAGATATCACAGACATTGCAGGGAGTTTCCGTAGGACCGTGCTGGCAATTCAATGCCTTCGATAATATGCGAGCTGCCGATGTCTTGCCCACACCCCGGGGTCCTGCTAACAAATAGGCATGAGCAACCCTGTTGGCGCGAATGGCGTTCCTGAGGGTTGTCACAATAGGCTCCTGCCCAACAATATCCTCAAAAGTCTGGGGACGATATCTGCGAGCCAATACAACATAAGACATGAGATGACCACCTTAATTACGACACCATAATATTAATAATTTGAAATATATTATACTTTGTTGTTTGACCTATATCAATACACTTCTTCAGCTATTTTTTCCATCGTGGGAAATCGTGGAGATTAAGCTACGGAATGTTAATGACTTGCAGAGATACCTATGGAAAATATTCCCATAAAAATTTTCGTAATCGGCCGTGCACTTTTTTTCGTCCCCCCTTCCATTAGCTTATCCATGCAGTAAGCTCAGGCCAGATTTGCTCACGGCACATAAGGACAATTGCTTATGGCTGCTTGCTTCCGCACCTGACCAGGTTCGCATCGTCTCTTATTGCATGAGACCCGGCCTTCAACACCACTTACATAGACAGAACTAATAGTCCGTAGGTCCTCCAAAAAGCGATCGATCCTGCTATAGCGGGTTGCAGGTTACAAGGAACCGCTAGCTCCCCATCTAGCACGGCCAATTTTAATAAACTGGCGGAGAGGGCGGGAGTCGAACCCGCGATACCGATTTTGTCGGTATACGCGCTTTCCAAGCGCGCTCATTCGGCCTCTCTGACACCTCTCCGTATCTATATGAAAAATATCAAATTGCAAATTGTAAAGTTTCAGGTTTCAGAAGTAACATTTTGCAATTCACAATTTATACTTTTCACCTGTAATTGTCATTTCGACCAACGGGAGAAATCTTGAAGATTCCCCGTTCCGCTCGGAATGACAGACGAATGGGAGATTTCATCCCCCTTTGTAACCAAAGGTCATGGACGTTTCATTTTAAATTAATTATGTGGTTTTACTGGCGGAGAGGGTGGGATTCGAACCCACGTTCCGCTGTTAAGCGGAAAACGGTTTTCGAGACCGTCCCGATCAACCACTCTGGCACCTCTCCTGCTTCTAAACAAGCAACCTTGAGTTCTCTGAGTTTCTCGTGTCTCTTGGGTTAACTAAGTAAACTCAAGAAACGCAACCAACCATATAAAATCCCTATAATCTGTGGTTTTTGTTGTTAATTTAACAGTTACTTCGTACGGCAATTTTCTAAAAAAAATTTTTGTAACAAATATTTAGACTCTTCGGCAAGGACATTCGGTATAACCTTCAAACGGTGATTAAACCGTGGTTCCTGGACAAGGTTCATAACCGATGTGCATGCCCCTGCCTTTTTATCCACTGTTCCGTAAACAAGGGTATCAATCCTCGACTGTACCAGCGCCCCGGCGCACATTGCGCATGGTTCTAAGGTAACATACAGAGTTGTACCCGTTAAACGCCAGTTCTGTAAATAGTCGGCCGCCTGAGTTATCGCTATCATTTCCGCATGGGCAGTGGGGTCATTGAGTATTTCCCGTTGGTTGTGTGCGCGGGCGATAATACGATTTTCGTAGACAATCACAGCCCCGACAGGCACCTCATCCTTCTCCACGGCCTTTTCGGCCTCAACAATAGCCTGCCTCATGAAATATTCGTGTCTGCGTGCGTCTTCCATATATTTAGTTACTTAATCCCACTAAACACACGAAAAGGCGCAAAAGATTACAATTGCTGAGCCTGATTAAAAAACTTTTGTGACCTTTCGTATATTTCGTGGGGCAGTTGTTAAAGCTGCCGAAGTCCTAATTTTTTGCTATCCAGAATTTCAAAACGCGCCCAGGAGGATTTGAACCTCCAACCTCCGGATTCGTAGTCCGTGACTCTATCCAATTGAGCTATGGGCGCTCATTATGTTTTCACGATTTTATTGAACAAAATTATTCACACGATCTTACTGTCAAATACATTCCCAAAACCTTACGCCGAGGACTTGCAGGTAATGTTTATTTACAACTTATGGGTTTTACCGTATTGATAGAGGTGTGCGAACTGATAAGAATATCTGGATAAGTATAAGCATATCAGAGGTTATTGTCAAGGTATAATCCTTTGGTTCCGATCTTCTGCCTATCTGTCTAATTCCCCCATCTCGGTATCGAAGAAACCCACCTTCCTGGATAGCCAACTCCTACGGCATAAGACCTCTGTCCTTGAAACTTACATACTTCTCGTTTCCGATAATGATATGATCCAGGATTTTTATACCGACGATATTCCCGGCCTCTACCAGCCGATTGGTAATCTGAATGTCTTCCTTGCTGGGTTCCGGATCGCCAGAGGGATGATTATGCACAAAGATGACTGATGCGGCGGATTCCCTGATCGCCGCCTTAAATGCCTCTCTGGGATGGACGATGCTGGACGTCAAGCTGCCAGCAGAGACATCTGATTCAATTTTAGTGATACGGTTTTTATTATCCAGCAAGACAGCCAGAAAGACTTCCTGTTTCTTTCCCCGAAGTTGCTCGTGGAAGTGATTGTAGATATCGCTACTGCACTTAAACTGTTGGCCGGGTTTCAGGGAAGTGGCGGAAAAACGCTTGGCAATAGCCAGAGCAGCCTTGATCTGCGCAGCCCGAGCCGGTCCTATGCCCTTCGTTTTGCACAACTCACGGATAGAAGCCGAACTCAAACTTCGGAAGTCTCCATACGCCGAAAGAAGCTTTTGGGCCAGATCAACAGCGCTGTACTCCTGGGTGCCATCACGAATGATGATTCCCAGGAGTTCGGCGTCTGTCAGGTGTTCGTCACCGCCCTGGATAAGTCTTTCACGCGGTCGTTCATGGGCAGGAAGTTGTTTAATTGTAGGACGCTTTTTTTCTTCCTTCATGGTCACGGCTACCATACCGCAGAAGTAGTAAAGTGAAACTTTATGAAGATACTTTTTTAAATCGCCGCTCCTGTTTTCCTGACTGATTATACCGTATGAATTGGCGCTGTCAATAAAATGTCCCGGCGTACATTTCAGGGAAAAAATATTTGATTAAATACACTATCTCGTTTATATTAAGTAAAAATCCCAAAACCATAAGACAGAGAAAATAAGGAGATATTTAGCAGGGCAAATAAGCTGCTATGTAATTTGCTTCATATCAAAAAGTAAAAAACCACAAGAATCACACTATTACGGCAACAATGAGGGTGGTTAAGTCTTACTAATCCAAAACATTTGTGTTGGAGGTAACCCATGATTCCGTATGAAACGAAAGACATTCGGACCATTGTACTTCTGGGACACGGCGCTTCAGGGAAGACTTCGCTGGTTGAATCCATGCTTTTCAAGGCTGGCGCTACTACACGCCTCGGCAGTGTCGAAGATGGCACTTCAGTTGCGGATTACGATATTGACGCAAAAGAGAAGAAACACACGATAGACTCTTCTATCCTGCACTGCAATTGGAAGGGACGTGAAATAAATATCATCGATACACCCGGATACGTTGATTTTATTCGAGACACGCTCACTTCTCTTGTTGCTGCAGAAACAGCCCTCATCACAATCTCCGCTGCAGACGGTATTCAAGTCAACACCAGAAAACTATGGAATCTTGCCTGTCAAAAAGGTCTTGGAAAGATAATTGTTGTTACCAAGATTGACGTGGAAAATATCAATTATCAGGCATTGCTCGATTCCATCAAAAATACTTTGGGATCCACGTGCATCCCATTAGTCTTACCTATCGGGATTGGACATGATTTTAAAGGTGTCGTCACTGTGTTCGAATTACCTAACCCTTTACCCACTGGCGTTGTGGGTGATGCGCACTCTGCGCATGATGCCTTAATCGAGGCTATTGTTTCTGCCGACGACGCATTGATGGAAAAATACCTCGATGGAAAGGAGATTGACAAGGCAACCCTGCAATCCTGCTTTGTAAAGGCCATTGCAAGCGGAAATGTCGTACCCATTCTCTGCTGTTCAAACAAAAAATCTTTGGGAATCGAAGAAGTCCTGGACACGGTTGCTCATTTTTCACCCTCTCCGCTTGAGGGAATCAAGAGAAAAGCTCTTGATATGCAAAAAAACCAGGAAGTCACCCCGGAACCTGCAAACAACTTTCCCTTTAGCGCACACGTGTTTAAATCAGTAATCGACCCGTTTGTTGGAAAATCAACCTATTTTCGAGTAGTCTCAGGCATGCTGGACGGTGATTTATCATTTTATAATGCAACGAGTAAAAAAGTGAATAAGGTTGGCCATATTTACCGTGTCTTTGGGAAGGAACAACAACCTGTTTCGCGCGCCATTCCGGGCGATATTATCGCTGTGTCCAAGGTGGAGGATATCCACATTTCGGATACGATCTGTGATTCCAAACATCCGGTAAAGTTTCCGGAGATCACGTTTCCCACTCCCATGTCCTCACTCGCCGTAATACCTAAAAGCAAGGGGGCAGAAAAGAAGATCAGCGAATGCCTCCATAAACTTACCGAAGAGGATAAAACATTTAAAGTTTCCCATGATACCCTGACCAATGAATTGGTGATTACCGGCATGAGTAATCTCCATTTACAGGTAATAATCAGCCGACTAAAACGCCGCTTCGGGATTGAAGTGGAATCCCATACCCCAAAAATCCCTTACAAGGAAACCATTACAGCAAAGTCACAGGCGCAGTATAAACACAAGAAACAATCGGGAGGTCATGGGCAATACGGGGAGGTGCACATCAAGATCGAGCCGCTGCCGAGAGGCGCAGGATTTGAATTTGTGGATGAGATAGTCGGCGGCGCCATCCCCCGCCAGTACATCCCCGCCGTTGAAAAGGGGATTCGGGAGGTTTTGGATAAAGGAATACTGATCGGGCATCCCATCGTTGACCTGCGCGTGCGATTGCATTACGGCTCTTATCACGATGTGGATTCTTCCGAGGCGTCTTTCAAGATAGCCGCATCGCATGCATTCCAGGATGCCTTCAACCATGCAAAACCTGTTCTTCTTGAGCCAATCGTAAATATCGATGTTGTGATTCCCACGAAATTTATGGGTGAGATTACCGGCAACCTTTCCAGCCATCGCGGACACATCAAAGGGATGGATACTTTGGGGGACTTGCAGGCGGTGAGGGCTTCCATTCCCATGTCATCTATAGCCAACTACGAAACGGAACTGAAATCAATGACCGGAGGGCAGGGTTCGTTTACGATGGAGTTTTCACATTACGACGTCGTGCCGGCGCACCTCATGCAATCCATCATTGCCCAGATGCACACTGCTCATGCAGCGAATGCAAAGAAAGAATAAGATAAAATGGTTATTAAATTATCAAAAATGTCACGAGAAAACCTGCAGTAAATCAAAAATCAAGATGATAATCTTATCCTATTATTCTTTTGTTCTGGTATTTTTGCTTGTTCGAGATTGAAACCAACAGCGTAAAGTACTATACTTACTTGAAAATTAAGGATATCCTATGAGTTTAGAACCACCCAAAGCAGAAGAAATCAAAGCCACATTTCCACAGTTCCAAGAAGTATATTTTCTTAACAAGGGTGGGTTTAAGGCCGTTTATAAAATAGTTGTTAACGGCAAACCAGAAGCCTTTAAAATTGTATATATCCCGGAAGTTAGCGGCGTAGAGCCGGAAGTCAACAAAGAGATTAAGAAGGAATCACTTGGCAGAATTGCAAGAGAAATAAAAATTCTCAATGACTGTAAATGTCCAGAGATAGTAAAGCTTGGCACCATTCAGCCAACTGTAGTGGTTTTGAATCGTCGCGAATATGTTGCTTATTCCGAAGAATTTATTGACGGGAACACTTTGAGAGAGTTCATCCGGCAATCAATGAAACCGGCGGAAGAGAATTTACGGTCACTGTTTCTAAGTTTACTTAAGGCGATCCGGGAACTCTGGTCTCTCAATGTTATCCATCGTGACATAAAACCTGATAATGTTATGAAACTCAGTCGTAAAGACCGCAGTTACGTATTGCTTGATTTGGGGATTGCCTTCTCCATCGTTGATACACCTCTTACCTTTGATGCGTCAAATCGTTTGCCTCCTGGGACGTATCGATATTTGGCTCCAGAAATGTTGCAACCGGGATTTCGAGAGTCCTTGGATTTTAGAAGTGACATGTATGCAGCCGCGTTGACTGTTTACGAATATGCCGCTGGGCAGCATCCCCTTGCCAAAAGTAAAGAGGATCTAATTGCAACTTTATCACGTATTGTTCGAGAGTCACCCAAATCGTTGAGGGAATACAGGGATGATCTTTCGCCCTTTTTAATTGGAACTATCGATCAGATGTTGAAGAAAATACCGGCGCTGAGGCCTTCAAACATAAATATGCTTATTGGTAAATTAGAGGAAAACTCATGAAACTCTACGCACAACATGGCTACGGTGAGGCAGAAAAAATAAACCAGGGGTTGCAAAAAGGAATAATCTCTGGCGCCGTTTACAGTGCAAAAGACATAACGCCAGACCGACTTAACAATCGGCTGAGTGAAATTGCCGCATCCTCACCGTCTGCAGCCAGAATATTTGACCCTCAGTATTATGTCAGTTTGATTGGATCAGATCCAAATATCCGACTCGGAAAGCTTGAAGAATATCCCTATTTCAGCATAAGGCGGCGGAGCCAGTTAGAATCAAATCAACTGATTGCGGATGAATTACGCAAAGTAATAAAATTTCAAATCAGCCTGCCTGTCACCGCTATTATATCGCCCAATATATTAATTTCTCGATCCTTCGATTCCGTCGAGGCTGTTATAGCCAAAAATTTTATTCGCCAAGCGAAGGGAATATACGAACAGTTTTCGGATAATAGGCCTCTTTATGTCACGCTGGCCGTATCGAGAGAAGCCCTGATTGATTTTACCGAATTAGAAGCTTTTTTGAATGATGTTACGCTCCTCAACTCGCCGCCAGACGGATTTTATCTTCTTGTCGGAGCACGGAGTATCGAAGCGAGAACAGACCTTTATCATGCCGATGTCATAGCAAATTGGATGTTGCTTAACTACTCATTAAAAATAAACGGATACCAGATTATAAATGGTTATTCCGATCTCATATCACCTTTTCTTGGCGCGGTAGGTGGAGATATCGGCTGTACTGGTTGGTGGTCCAACCTGAGGATATTTTCCATGGATCGATTTGCACCCGAAGCAACAGGGGGACGTCTGCCCGTACAAAGGTATCTCAGCACTAAATTACTTAATCGTATTACTTTTTATGAATTAGGTGCCTTACGCAGGATTATCCCGAATGTGGCAAATGAGCTATCTATGGATGAGAAGTATGAAGGCGAACCAGAGCGCTCAATAGAAGTTCTTCAGTCATGGGAGGCGTTAAGCAGTTTACTGGCAACCATCACAGCAAGTGATGATTCGTCCAAAAATCTTGAGAAATGCGCTGAAGCAATTAAATCGGCAGAAGACTTGTATACTTCAATCAAGGCCCGTTATCGATTAGACCCCAAGTCAGACGATACACACCTCGAACCGCTTCAAGAAGGGATGAATCAATTTAAGAAACGGGCAGAGATTTAACTTGTTGAGCAAGAAGTGTCAAAGCCTTAATATTAGCAGAACTAGTTAGAGGTTTATCTTCTTTAGGGGTGTAAATCTTTTCTATAATACCCTCTTTCTTGTCAAAGGCCCACAAACCTACTTTAATTGCACGAAATGTCAGCAATGATTGCTTTGCCTTGATAGCCTCATCCGGCGGAAGAACTACAAAAACAGAATCAGCATAATACTTATAACGATAAGCCTGCGAAAGCGCTTTACGCCAATCCTTAATTTTCATTTCAAAGGCATATAACGTAGTCTTCCGAGGACTGACAAAAACAGCTACAATGTCGGCTATTCCAAATCCGTGAATATACAGTTCCCTGGCAATCTCGAAAGATACATCCTGATCAGCACGTTTGTTCAAATTTTCCTGATAATAAGTACGTCCAAAAGCCAGAACAAAATCGGACTCTGTTCGTCTTTTGGAAGTATCCAAAGGTAAGTTTCTGCGAGGATGTTTATTAAATGGGATTAGATATTTCATACTTTTTATATTAGGAAACACGCACTGTGCCACAACTTAGTTTGTAATTTTAGCATGTTGAGATTCTTTTGCAAGTTTAAACTCTCTGTTCTCTTCGTTCGTTAACTGAACACTCACAATGAAGCCCTCAGCGGCGAGTTGATGCCTTTTCTCAAATCTCGTTATTTATTTGCTAAAAGATGTCAAAAAAATTTATTTTAAAGTAAGGATGGAGTGCTGGACTATTTCCATGACCTTGGAAGGGAAGATGCCTAACTGGAGCGTGCCAACCACCGAGATGACGATGGCGGCTACAATTAAAGGAGAAATGGTGAGGGGATGAAAGTCTCTTGTAGGTTCTTTCATGTACATGATTACCGTAATCCGTAGGTAATAGTAAACGGAGATGACGCTGTTTATCACTCCAATGACAGCCAGCCCGACATAACCCGATTTCATGGCGGCGCTGAAGATATAGAATTTTCCCACAAAACCTGCCATGGGCGGAACGCCCGCCATGGAAAGCATAAAGAGCGTCATCGCTATGGCAAGCAGTGGATGTTTGTATCCCAATCCTGCATAATCGTTGATCTGTATGAATTCGTCACTCTTCTGGCTTAATACTATCACAATGGCAAATGCACCGATATTCATAAAGATGTAAGCCAGAATATAGAACAATGTACCCGACACGCCCATGTTATTCGCAGCCACCAGGGCAATGAGGAGATAGCCTGCATGGGCAATGCTGGAATACGCCAGCATACGCTTGATGTTCGTCTGGGCAATGGCAACAACATTTCCAATCGTCATAGTCAGTACAGCTAGGACGAAAATAATCTTTTGCCATTCGTAATGGGTAGACCCAAAGGCGGTCATGAAGATACGCAAAAAGGCCGCAAATCCCGCAGCTTTCGGACCAACAGACATAAAGGCAGTTATTGACGTGGGCGCTCCCTCGTAGACATCGGGCACCCATGCATGGAACGGGACAGACGCAACCTTGAATCCAAGTCCGATGATGATCAAGCCAATTCCCATGAGCAAGAGGGGGTCCAAAGCGCCGCTTTTTCCCTGAATGAAACAGGCGATTTGCTTAAGGCTGATAGTCCCCGTTGTGCCATAGATAATGGAAACGCCGTAGAGCAAAAAGCCCGTGGCAAATGCACCCAGCAGGAAATATTTCAAAGAGGCTTCGTTTGAGATGAGTTTCGAACGTTTGAATCCCGTCAGGATATAAATGCTGATTGACATAACTTCCAGGCCGATATAAATGTTCAACAGGTCGGCGCCGGAGGCCATGAGCATCATACCTATGGTTGAGAACAACAGTAAGGCATAATATTCTCCATGATTAATCTCCTCTCGCTTGATATAACTGTGTGAAATGAGGATGGTGAGTCCCGTACTGAGGAGAAAGACAAAATTGAAAAATAAGGAATAATTATCAATTGCAAAAGATTCACTAAACGAGAATAGTGTCGTCCCTACGGAGCTCCTGGAAAAAATGGCCGCAATGATAATTCCCAGCAGGGATATGTATGCCAGGTAATTCTTATCCCCAAATTTTCTTGAAGATACGACGTCCGTAACAAGCACGATCATACCGAAACCTGCCAGGATCAGTATTGGCAGGATACTGAGGATATTAAATGTCATTACTGATGTATTCACCATGCATCATTACCTTTATCAAATCAACAAAATACTTGGTATAAATCCAAAATTCGAATATCTAAATCCGAAACAAATATTAAAAAGTGTTTCGATTTTCTGATTTCGTGCTTCGAATTTAATTATTGTTACCATTCTGTTTTGTTCTCAGGCACTATATCAATCTTTGGTGCAGCATTCTCCTGCAATTGTTCAGCCTTGTCTTGTATCTGAGCATTTGATGCAATATTTGCCTTATCTCCCACCTGTTTTAAAAGATGATTTACCGAGGCGTCCATCTTTCTCAGAAACGAATTGGGATAAATGCCAATCCAGAAGATCATCAGCACAATCGGGAGCAGGATAGCCCATTCCCTTTTGTTCATATCTTTTAATGTCTTGTTCTCTTCATGTGTAATCTCGTGAAACATAACCCTCTGAAACATCCAGAGCATATACACGGCAGCGAGAATAATGCCTGATGTTGCAATGGATGCATAGAGAATACGTGACTTGAACGTACCCACCAGAATGAGGAATTCTCCAACAAAACCGTTTAATCCGGGCAGTCCGATAGACGACAACGTAACGATCATAAAGAAGGTGGCAAAAACAGGGATCTGTTTGGTCAGACCTCCGAAGTCTGCGATCATGCGTGTATGCCTTCTTTCATAAAGCATTCCGACAACAAGGAAGAGCGCCCCTGTGCTGAGACCGTGATTGATCATCTGGGTAATTCCGCCTTCGATGCCCTGGATATTGAAGGCAAAGATGCCCAGCATGACAAAACCCAGATGGCTCACGCTGGAATAGGCAACGAGTTTTTTCAAATCATCCTGCACCATGGAAACCAGAGCGCCGTAAATAATGCCCACAATAGCCATCCATGAAATTACCGGAATAAAGACATGGCTGGCCTCTGGGAACAGCGGCAGACAGAATCGCACAAAACCATACGTCCCCATTTTCAAAAGGACACCTGCCAGGATTACACTTCCCGCCGTAGGGGCTTCCACGTGGGCATCAGGCAGCCATGTATGAAACGGAAACATGGGCACCTTAATGGCAAAAGCAAGGGCAAAAGCGAGGAACAACCAGAATTGGACGGCAAAAGAGAGGTCGAGCCGGTAAAATTCCAATAGATTAAAGGTATATTCACCCGTTGTCCTGTAATTTAAAAAATACAAGGCGATGATGGCCAGTAGCATGAATACGCTGCCTGCCATGGTATAAATAAAGAACTTAACTGCTGCGTAAATCCTCCTGGGGCCGCCCCAGATGCCGATGAGCAGGTACATCGGAATCAGCATGAGTTCCCAGAACACATAAAACAAAAATAAGTCTAACGAGATAAAGACGCCGATCATGCCCGTTTCAAGCACCAGCATGGCAATCATGTATTCCTTTATGCTCTTGGTGATATGCCATGATGCCAGGATAGAAAGAGGCGTAATAAAAGTTGTCAGGAGTATCAGGAATAAACTGACACCATCGATTCCCACATAATAATGAATTCCAAAGGAAGGTATCCACGGCAATTTCTCTACAAACTGCATCTCGTATGAGCGTGCATCGAAATTGAAATATAGAGGAAGGGAAATAAAAAATACAACGACCGAAACCAGCAGAGACGTAATCCTGATGAGTTCCTGTTTTTTCGAATCAATCGACAGGATAAAGATTACGCCTACAATCGGAAGAAAGGTTATCAGTGAAAGAATTGGCATAAATATTAAAACGCTCCAGAATTCATTTTAAGAAACCAACATTATTAATTAATCTGATCCAAAAATTCAGCCTAAAAATGATGGGTTCGCTCCGCTTAACCCATCCTTTGTATTTAATCATCACATGCCCAGTGCGGCGAATACAATAATACAAATACAGCCAATCACGATATAAAATGCGTAATTGCGCACATATCCTGTTTGCAAATACCGCAAGACATTACCAAACCACCCAACGAGACGGGCAACACCGTTTACAGAACCATCGATCATCCTGGCATCAACCTGTTTCCATAACTGGACGGAACCCATTTTAATCGGTTTCACGAAAAGGACATCATAAATTTCATCAACATAATATTTGTTCAACAGGAGTTTATAAATCAAGCCAAACCGTTCTGCCAGTTTCTTTGGCATTTCGGGTTTTTTAATATACATCTGATAGGCAAGGTATATACCAGCAATGGCAATGGCAGTCGAAACGACCATCATCAGGTAAGGCAGATATGCACTATGGTGTACGGCCGCTTCTGACCCGGAAATTTCAGTATGACCGTGTTCACCAAAGACCGGTGACAAAAAGGTACCGATGGCGCTTGCACCCGGAATACCCAGAAATCCGCCAACGACCGAAAGCCCTGCAAGCACTGTTAAAGGGAGCGTCATATTTTTGGGAGACTCATGGAGGTGCTCTACCACGTGATGATCCACCCTTGATTCCCCATGAAATGTCATAAAAAGCAAACGGAACATGTAAAAAGCCGTAAAGAAGGCTGCCAGCGCCCCAATCGCCCAATACAGGAAATTCCCACGGACGAGTGATTCTAATAAAATTTCGTCTTTACTGAAAAATCCTGCAAACGGTGGAATACCCGCTATGGCTATAGTACCAACTAAAAATGTCTTGTATGTGGTAGGAATATGATGTCTAAGTCCACCCATCTTTCTCATGTCCTGTTCGCCGGAAAGGGCATGAATGACACTGCCTGAACCCAAAAACAACAACGCCTTGAAAAATGCATGGGTCATGAGATGAAAGATACTTGCAGTGAATGCGCCCACACCACAGGCCACAAACATGTATCCTAACTGACTGATTGTAGAATAAGCCAATACTCGTTTGATATCGTTTTGTACCAATCCTATAGATGCCGCAAAGAGCGCAGTAACAGCGCCAATACTGGCAACAACGGTCATGGTGAATGGGGACAACATATAGAGCACATTGCATCGGGCAATCATATAGACACCAGCAGTCACCATGGTTGCCGCATGGATAAGCGCGCTGACCGGCGTGGGGCCCTCCATGGCATCCGGTAACCACGTATACAGGGGTATTTGGGCTGATTTACCCGTTGCGCCCATGAATAAAAGGAGGGTAATGATGGTTACCGTAAAACTGCCTACCGCAAAATTTCCATGAGAGGCTGCGCTAAATACCTCCGTAAAATCGATACTATGAAAAGTCAGAAAGATGAGCATAATGCCCAGGGCGAAACCAAAATCACCTACCCTGTTGACCACAAACGCCTTTTTGGCGGCATTCGAGGCCGATTTCTTTTCGAACCAGAACCCAATAAGCAGGTAAGAACACAACCCGACCGCCTCCCATCCGATAAACATGAGGAGAAAGTTATTGCTCAAAACAAGCAATAACATAGAGAAGGTAAATAAATTCAGGTAGCAAAAATAGCGGTGGTATCCCTTGTCATGATGCATATAACCAATTGAATAGATGTGAATAAGGAATCCAACCCCTGTAACAACAAGGATCATGAGGGTGGATAAGGGATCTACCTGCAAACCCGCTGCAGATTTGAATGAACCGGATTCAATCCAGCTAAACAATTGTTTCTCAAAAAGGCGTGCATCGGGCGGCAGGAGAAGAAGTCCAATAAATACCAGTATTGAGACAAAAAAGGATAGACCGATAGCTCCACAGGCAACGTAGCCAACGGTCTCTTTCCGCAGCCTTTTGCCAATTAACCCGTTGATGGCCGTCCCGATTAAGGGGAATAGCAATATCAAAGCGACAAGATTAAGCATGCAGTTCCTACCATTTCATGATATTTATATCGTCAATGTTTACGGTCTCTTTATTCCTGAATACGGCCACGATAATTGCCAGACCAACAGCGGCCTCGGCTGCGGCAACCGTCATGGTAAAAAACACAAACAACTGGCCTTGCATGGAATTAAGGTAATGGGCAAACGCCACAAACGAGAGATTAACGGCATTCAGCATGAGTTCGATGCACATAAAGATTATGATGGCATTCCTCCGTATTAAAACGCCGACAACACCCAGCGTAAACAAAATCGCACTCAGCACCAGATAATGAGTAATGGTAATCATCTTAGAGCTTCCTTTTCGCCAGCATGATGGCCCCGATTGCCGCTACAAATAACAAGATAGAAGTTATCTCAAATGGCAATAAATAATCAGTGAATAACAAATTGCCGATAAGCTTTGTATTTCCAACACTGTTAACGTATGCAGTTGTGTATTCACCATGTTTTCCTTGCAGTAATTTCGATTTTATTATCATACAAATTGCCGCAAACAGCACAATCCCCATAACAACGGCAGGTATCCTCTGAAAGGGCAAGGCGTTCTTTGCCTCCTCTTTGATGTTCAGATTTAGCAACATAATTACAAAGAGGAAGAGCACCATAATAGCGCCTGCATACACTATGATTTGAACCGCAGCAATGAACTGCGCCTCAAGCAATATATAGAGCACTGCTATGCAAACCATCGTCTGAATAAGGAACAAAGCGCTGAAGACAGGATTTTTCTCAAAAATGAGATAGACCCCGGTGATTACAGCGATTGTTGCTACAATATAAAATAAATATGCTTCCATAATTATTATTTAGGTAAATTTCTTTTCCTCGTCAGGGCTAATAGCTTTTCTTTATTGAAGACGTCCTTGTTGTCGTACGTTGCCAGTTCGAAGGTATCCCTGAGAATTATTGCTCGTACCGGGCACGCCTCTTCACAAAACCCACAAAAAATACATCGGAAGGCATCCAACTCATAAACTTTTGGGTATCTCCTGTTTGTCTCATCCTCCGCCCCTTCGACGGTGATGCATTGAGAGGGACAAACCCTGGCGCACAATCCGCAAGCAACACATTTTTCCCTCCCGTCTTTTCCTATCTGCAACTCAGGCAGCCCGCGAAACCTTGGCGCAAGTATTGGCCGCTCGTCGGGGTACTGCATTGTGACGCACGTATTCGGGTTTAAAAATCTCTTGATTGTGAGTACGAGACCTTTAATTAACGGTACGATCATATTATCCTTTAAGAATCATAATAAGCCCTGTGAGCAATATGTTGAACAGGGAGAGCGGCAGCAGAAATTTCCAGCCGAAATGCATCAACTGATCGTATCTGAGCCTTGGGTAAGTCGACCTTACCCAGATAAAGAAAAATAAGCAGGCTGACAATTTTAACATAAACCACACGACCGGTGGTAAGAACGGTCCGTGCCATCCCCCCAGAAAAAAGGTTACTGCAATGGCAGATACCGTAATCATGTTGGCATATTCGGCCATGAAAAATGTGGCAAATTTCATACTGCTGTATTCCGTATGGTATCCTGCAACAAGCTCCGATTCCGCCTCAGGGAGGTCGAACGGACACCGATTCACCTCTGCAAAAGCGCTGGTGCAATAAATAAAAAACCCAATGGGTTGCAACACAATATTCCACAGTTTCGCCTGGCCATTGACCACATCCACAAGGCTTAACGACTCCGTCAGCATGACGACTCCGATAAGCGATAACCCGAGTGTCAGTTCATAGCTGATCATCTGGGCTGAAGATCTGATCCCGCCCAGTAATGAATATTTGTTATTCGATGCCCAGCCAGCCATAACGATGCCATAAATGCCTAAAGAAGAAACGGCAAATATATAGAGAAATCCAACATTGATATCGGTAATTACCAGGTCAATATTGTGTCCAAGAATCTTTACTTTATCCCCGAAGGGGATGACGGCAAAGGTAATCAGGGCTGGAATCAGGGTCATTATGGGCGCCAGCACAAAGAGCAGTTTGCTTGCTTTTTCTGGAATAATATCTTCCTTGAATAGAAGCTTTATACCGTCTGCTATTGGCTGTAACAACCCATGCGGGCCGACACGCATCGGTCCAAGACGGACCTGCATGTGCGCCATGATCTTCCTTTCGAGCCAGATCATGGAAATAATCATAAGCTGTACCACCCCGAACACAAGCAGTATCTTTACACAGGCTATAATAACATAAACAAGAAATTCTTTATTCATTGATATTCGTATACTATTAAATCTATTTCTTCAGAAACTTTGAGAAACTCCGCGGGTTCCAATTTGTAATTTGAACCTCACGTTTTATATGGTTGATTTCGCAATTGATTATTTATAGCACTATAACCCGGATAAACTCATGGGTTCAGGCTGCAAACCGTTCGTCTGATCTCACGACGAAGCCTGAACCTGCCGGAGACACAATGACAAATTTTATTTTTACCCACCCCTCAATCCCCTCCCAAGAGGGGACTTCTCAAACTCCCCTCTTGAGAGGGGTAGGGGTGTGTTTATTAATTATTTAATTAAAAAAGATTGAAATTCCTGTATATGAAGGCAGACACTCTTTATTCTTTACCTGTACCTGACTCTTCCCGCTGCATCCTTTGACCGCAGCATTCCAGGATACCAGTTGTTTCCACAACAACTTTTATCTTCTGTTTGCATACGTTACACACAAAGGTTACTCCTCCATCTGGTTTATGATGGGCAGTTGTCCAGGTGGCCATCATCCCCTTGACTCCAACCAGCTTCATTTCCTGACCGCAGCAAACCAGTACACCAAAACCTTCTTCGGTAACAACGACTTTTTGCCTGCAGATCTCACAAAAATATGTTTGCCCTTTCTTCGCCATATATTTACACTGTCTCCTTGTATATCTTGACAGAGGTATGTACCCCATCACGCAAGAGATTGACAGGTACCCACTCGTAATCTTCAGAAACAAAAACCGTTCTTTCAGGTAATTTGCTTGTAACCTTTGCCAGAAGTGTTAATTTGTTATGAGCGGATTCAATTGTTACCCTATCCCCATTATTTACTTGCAATACTTGCGCATCCTTTTTATTTATTTCAACAAAACATTCCGGGGCAACTGAAATCAGGGATTTTGAATGCCTGGAAAAAGTCCCCTGATGATTCAAACTTGCTCCGGTTAGCAATACAAACGGGAAATCCTTATTTTTCCTGATCTCTGAAGATATAGGCTTAACAATGCTAAACGTATACCTTGTTGATTTGTTTTTACTAGATACGGAAGACGCCCAGTGAAATTCTTTCCTTCTTAAGCGATCGTAATTAATCCCTGCATGCACGGGAGATATACTTTCTATCTCAGTTAAAATTTCTTTTGTGGATACGTATGAACAGGAATGTCCCATCTTTTGGGCAAGACTACAGATAATTTGCCAATCCGGTTTCGCATCCCCCACCGGCTTGATGGCCTTGTTTAGTCTTTGTACCGTCATGCCCATATTGGTAAATGTACCTTCCTTCTCTGCAAAAGTAGCGGCAGGAAGCACAACATCCGCCAGTTGCGCGGTTTCGGTCAGGAAGGTATCCTGTACAACAATAAAATCCACCTTTTTACAGGCCTCTTTAATTTTCTTGCCATTTGGGTAATTTACAACAAGGTTTTCACCCATGATATAGAGTGCCTTTAATTTGCCGTTGAGTGCAAGCTCAATAACATTTTCAGCGTCTTTCTTTAAGATCGCATCAGGGAATTTTACACCCCATGACTTTTCGATCTTTTCCTTATTGGACACATCATTAGTATTGACATATCCCGGAAAGAATCCCGGCACTACACCCACATCATTTACTCCCTGAGAGTTATTATGAGACCTTGAAAAGAAAAGCGAAACCTTCCCTGAACCATCATCTCCGCTACAAACAGGATTCAGCAGTGCACAGAGATTCATCAATGCCCTTATCGCATCCTCCCCCAATGGGTTTTCTTCTATATCTTTGCCGCAGATGATATAACAATTCCCCGGCTTTGTTAATAATAACGCTGCATTCCTGATTGCCTCCTGAGTAACGCCGGTTATTTTAGAAGCCTCCTCTATATTGAACTTATCAATCAAGGAGCGTAATTTATCAAAATTATTTGTTGATGTTTCTACCTTTTTTAAATCAACAAGTTTCTCATTGATAATTACTTTAATCAAGGCATTAATCAATATGATTTGGCTTCCCAAAGCGTACTGTAAGCGAATGTCATTCCTGGCAATACTATTGAATTGCACCCCTCTTTCATTGGCAATGATGAGATTAGCGTTGTTCAACCTTATAGCCTTTCTTGCCATGTTTCCGGCCACAGGATGGGCTTCCGTCATATCAGCCCCTATAAAAAACAGGGTATTTGCATGCTCCATTTCCTTCAGCGATGCCGATGTCATTCCATGTACGACGGATTCATAAATCAAACCATTCAAAGCAGGTGACTTTACATTGGCCATATTATCAATATTGCCAGTCCCTAACACCAACCTGCAGAATTTCTGGAAGAGGTAATTGTCTTCATTGGTGCATTTTTCAGAACCAATGCCGCCGATAGCCGTCCCCCCGTGTTCGTTTTTAATTTGCTGGAATTTCTTTGCGATATAGTCAACAGCTTCGTCCCACGAGGTTGGATATAATTCGCCGTTTTTCCTGATTAACGGGGTTTTTATGCGTTCCGGTGAATGTATGAACTCGTGGCCAAATCTGCCTTTTATACAGAGGTTGCCTTCGTTTATTCCCAGATAATCATCTGATGTTATGCGTCTTACGCTTTCCATCTTCGTATTTAAAATGATGGTACACCCAACCGGGCAGTAAGGGCATATCGTTGGGACTTTACTGAATTCCCACGACCTCCCCTTGAACCCCAGCGTTCTATCCTGCCATGCGCCTGTTGGACACACGGCAACACAACCGCCGCAAAAACTACATGCCAGAGGCCTGTCGAAAGCAGTGCCGATCACCGTTTTAATACCCCGGTTTTGGAAATCAATAGCAGCGGTCCCCTCAATTTCTTTACAGGTACTTACACACCGACCACATAAAATGCACCGATTCCGATTTAATTCCAAGACGGGATTATCCCGAACCACTGGATAATCCATTCTCACAGCCTTAAATCGACTTGGAGCTTGGTTCAATTCATGTGTGATGTCTTGCAGACCACATTCCCCTGCCTTATCGCAGACAGGGCAGGAAAGCTCGTGATGAACCAACAAATATTCCATCACAGACTTTCGATATCGAATTACTTTTGGAGTATTTACTTTTACGATCATTCCTTCGGATACGGGGTGGGCACAGGCAAACCGGTGTCCGGTTCTCCTTTCGGTAACTTCCACCATACAGAGTCTGCAGCCGCCAAACTGGGAGAGTTTTGGATGATAGCACAAGCCCGGTATATAAATACCGTTATCCAGCGCTGCCTGGAATATATTTGTGCCTTCCGGCGCTACAATTGGTTTATCATCAATAACAAGATGGATCGTCTTCATTTGATTGCCATGAAATTACATTTTTCGTAACATAAATTACACTTAATACACTTCTCTTTATTAATAAAAGCAACTTCTTTTGTGCTGCCGCTGATTGCCTTGACAGGACAATTGCGAACGCATGCCATACATTTCGTACATTTTTCAGGCTTGACTTCATACCTGTGAAGGGCAACGCAGGTGGCAGTGGGACAGATTTTATCCCGAATATGCACAACATACTCATCTTTAAAGTACCGAAGTGTTGATTTTACAGGGTTAGGAGCGGATTGTCCAAGACCACAGAGGGACATCGTCTTGATCTCATCGGACATCTGTTCCAGCACTTCCAGGTCTTTTTCCTCTCCTTGCCCTTGGGTAATACGGGTAAGGATATCGAGCATAAGGGTTGTGCCAATACGACAGGGTGGACATTTTCCACACGATTCATTCGCACAAAAGTTCATAAAAAATCGGGCCATATCTACCATACAGGTGGTTTCATCAACGACCACGAAACTACCGGAACCCATCATAGCGCCCAGGCTAAGCAGCGATTCATAATCAATGGGAGAATCCAACAAGGACTCAGGCAGGCATCCGCCGGACGGCCCTCCAATTTGTACTGCCTTAAATTTTTTCTTTTTAGGAATGCCGCCACCCATATCAAATACAATTTGCCTGATTGTGGCGCCCATAGGGACTTCGATAAGGCCTGGATTTTTTATTTTCCCGGTTAAGGAAAAGATTTTCGTTCCTTTACTCTTTTCGGTGCCAATTTTTGAATACCAGTCTGCACCCCGGTTAATAATAATCGGCACATTACCAAAGGTTTCTACATTATTTAAGACGGTAGGTTTATCCCATAAGCCTGCCTCTACCGACTGTGGCGGTCTAGTGCGCGGCATGCCCCGCTTACCTTCGATAGAATATTGCAGCGCAGTCGATTCACCGCAGACAAAGGCTCCTGCACCTTCTTTTATAAAGATATCAAGACTATAATTACTCTGGAAGATATTTTTCCCCAGGAACCCCCGTTCCTTGGCTTGCTGAATGGCATGGCGTAATCGTTTAACGGCCAGTGGGTATTCGGCACGTATGTATATATAGCCGCTTGTAGCATCTATAGCATATCCCCCGATAATCATACCTTCCAGAACTGCGTGGGGATCGCTTTCCATAAGACTTCTATCCATGAAAGCCCCCGGGTCGCCTTCGTCGGCATTACAAATAATAAATTTCTCATCAGCGGAATATTTCGCGCCCGATGCCCATTTTTCACCTGTTGGAAAACCACCGCCGCCACGGCCTCTGAGGCCTGATTTTTTAATTTCTTGTATTACATCTTGCCGCGTCATCGTCTCTAAAACCTTTTTGAGCGCTGTATAACCGCCCCTTGCTAGATACTCGTCAATGTTCTCAGGGTCGATTATTCCGGAGTTGGCAAGTACGAGTCTTTGCTGGGTGTCATAAAATTTGTGATAATCTTCCTTTGCTAACCATTTGTTTATCGGGGCATTCTTTATAAGATGCTCCTCAATTATTTGAGGCACCATATCAACAGTAACTTTTTCATAGGTCAATGCCTCTTGTCCGGGAATAGTTACATCGACCAGAACATCCCTCGAACACAAACCCCTGCAACCAGTTTTAGCTGTCTTGCAAACACGTTTTCCCACGGCAGCATCCAAACCTAATTTTTTAATTTCATCTTCAAATTTCCTGAATACTTTATCGCCTCCCGCAGCAACCCCGCCTGTTCCCAGACAAACAGCAACTAAAGATTGAGTTTCGCTCTCGGTTTTTTCGATTTTATTTTTATTCTCTAAAGACACAGATTTCGTATCCATTTTAACACTACAACGATAAAGGTTTCCGTTTATCTTACAACTCTAATTGTTTTATACTCCAGATTTTTTATAACTATCTAATACGTCATTGAGTTTATCGGGAGATACTTCCCCGTGAACATCCTCGTCAATCATTACCACGGGCGCTATTCCGCAGGCTCCAAGGCAAGATACTTCTTCAAAGGTAAATAATTTATCTTCGGTAGTTTCGTTTACGTTGATTTTTAATTTTTCATGGACTTTGGAAGAAAGCGCTTTAGCATTTTTCACATGGCAGGCAGTTCCACAACATACCTTAACAATATGGTGTCCGCGCGGTTTCAAATGAAATTGGGCATAGAATGTGGCTACTCCTATTATTTCATCTGCACTCATATTCAAACTTTGCGCAATATGATCAATCACAGGCTCAGGCAGAAAACCATATTCGGCTTGTGCTTTTTGTAAAATAGGAATTACCGCTCCTCTGGTGTTTTTATAGTCCTCGAGTATCTTTTCGACTTTTGAAATATCTACTGTTTCTAAGGACTTTTCATTTGTCGGGTTCATTTTATAATTTATAACATAATTAAAATTATTTGTAAAAATTTTGTACGCATTATAATTCTATTAACGATCAATTTCTCCCAGGACAATGTCTAAACTCCCGATTACTGCAACAACATCCGGGAGTAATCGTCCCTCCACCATCTTCGGCAGCGCCTCAAGATTGACAAAAGAAGGAGGGCGGATTTTTAAACGATAGGGATGGCTGGACCCGTCGCTTACTATGTAAAAACCCAATTCGCCTTTGGGGGCTTCAATGCTGGAATATACCTCTCCCTTCGGCGGCTTGATACCGTCGATAATGATTTTAAAATGTTGAATCATAGACTCCATCTTTGTTTCCACGTCCTCTTTTGTGGGCAACGTAATGTTAGGCACCCTTGCTATAAAGTCTCCCCCGGGAAGGATGTTTAATGCCTGATGAACGATGCTATTACTCTGCCGCATCTCTTCAATACGCACGCGATATCTATCGTAGACATCCCCGTTTTTCCCCAGAGGAACGGTAAAATGATATTTGTCGTAGCTGGAATAGGGTTCCGCCTTTCTGATATCCCAGTTTACCCCGGAACCTCTTAAGCTCGGGCCGCTCAGTCCATAATCAATGGCATCTTCAGCAGAAATAATGCCAACACCAACGGTGCGTTTTTTCCATATAGGATTCTCCGTCAGGAGGGTTTCATATTCATTGAGCCGTGCGGGAAATTCGGCAATGAAATTTCTCGTTTTTTCCAGGAAACCACCGGGTAAATCCCTTGATACGCCCCCCACCCGAATATAAGAAAGATTCATTCTTGCCCCTGAAACCATTTCGAAGATATCGTAAATCGTCTCACGTTCCCTGAAACAGTAAAAGAATACGGTCATAGCGCCAATATCCAGCGCGTGCGTTGCAAGCCACAACAAGTGCGAAGAAATCCTCGTGAGTTCGCATAGAATCACCCGTATGTGCTGCGCCCGTTCGGGAACTTCCATGCCGAGTAATTTCTCAACCGCAAGGGCATAGGCCAGGTTATTTGAGAATGGCGCTACATAATCCAACCGGTCGGTAAGGGGAATGAACTGATGATATGTCCTGTACTCCGCAAGCTTTTCTACGCCCCTGTGGAGAAACCCAATATGAGGTTCGGCTTTGATAATCATTTCACCGTCAAGTTCCAGCAAAAGCCTCAGCACACCGTGTGTACTGGGATGCTGGGGGCCCATATTGATGGTCATCAGGTGAGTGGTAGTTGTCGTAGCAGGAATTGCCGTCACGCCTCATCCTTTCGGTATATTTCCCGGAGTGTGGCGGGCTGTCTTCCATCGACTGGATAGTCTTTTCGTAAGGGATAGCCCTCAAAATCGTCGGGTGTAAGTATCTTTCTCAGGTCCGGATGACCATCAAACTTGATTCCGTACATATCATAGGCCTCTCTTTCATGCCAATTGGCCGTATTCCAGACACCCGTTACGGTTGATATACAGGGGTCATTTGATGTAATTGGTGACTTGAGACGCACACGATGATTTTTGTATATAGAATAGAGATGGTAAACCACCTCGAAAACGCCGTCCGTTTCAACACGGTCAACACCGCACAGATCGGATAAAAAATTAAAATCAAGTTCCTTATTTTCTTTCAGAAATCCGGCAATCTCTGGAATATATTCCTTTTTTATGATAAGAGTTAACTCATTTCGGAATAGCTCAGAACCTGTAACTGCCTCTGGGAAATTATTTTTTACTAATGAAGCTATCGTTTCATTATCCACGTTGTACCACCATAAACCTTCTGGCTGGCGACGAAATTAAATCAGCCCTTCGGCAACTTTCTTACGCCACTAAGACGCCAAAGTCACAAAGAAAACCTCAGTGACTGTGTGGCTATTTTAAAATTTCTGAAAAACTACATTAACAAGCAGAACGGGTTAAGCGAACCCATCACCGCCATTTTCGTTGGGTGCTCTTCGCCCAACTTTACATCTATAGCTTACCTCCGTGATTCGCAGTTATTTTATTCAACACGGATTCCTTCTCAATCTTTTTTTGTATTTCCATAATGGCATGTATCAATGCCTCTGGTCTGGGTGGGCATCCAGGCAGATATACATCCACGGGCATAACCTGGTCAAGACCTTGAACGACACTGTAGGTATTAAACACACCGCCGGAAATGGCACAGGCGCCCATTGCGATAACCCACTTGGGTTCCGGCATTTGATCGTAAATCCTTCTCGCCACGGATGCCATCTTATACGTAAGCGTACCGGCGACAATCATCAGGTCTGACTGCCTCGGTGAGAATCTAAAGACTTCCGCGCCAAATCGTGCAAGGTCATACCGGGGAGCAACCGCTGCCATCATCTCTATAGCACAACAGGCCAGTCCAAATGGCATAGGCCAGAGAGACGATTTGCGCGCCCAGTTTACCATAGTATCCAGAGTAGTGGTCAGGATGTTATCACCCAGATGACTTTCTAGTCCCATTCCAACCCCCCTCTTTTCCATATGTAGAGGTAGCAGACGAGCAAGATGCCGATAAAAACCAGCATTTCTATGAACCCGAACAGTTTTAAAGATTTAAATGCCACTGCCCAGGGGTAGAGGAACACGACTTCAATATCGAAGATTACGAAAAGCATTGCAATAAGGTAAAACTTTACGGAGAAACGCTCCCTGGCCGTACCTACAGGATCAATACCGCACTCATAAGGCATGAGCTTTTCTGTCGTAGATTTCCGCCTGCCCAAAATTGCCGAAATCCCAATATTGGTAACTGCAAAGCCAGCGGCGACAACAAACAAAATCAGTATGGGTAAATAGTGTAGCATACGCGATTCATTATAGAATTATTTTTTGAAAAGTCAAAGAGATTTGCTGTGTAAACTTCTGCGCAACCAATGAGAAAAATTCAAGCAACTATAATGCCACTTCCCGTTATGACAGGCAAGACGCATGATTATATGTACTTACATAATACATTTCCCGGAAACTCTTTTCTTCCGGTGTTAGAAATAATTACAAATGGCGGAATTCGGCTAGCCTCCTGTAATGAGTTCACCGACGCTTAACCCATCTTTCATAACTATATGACTGGATGGATTAAGCTAAGCGTAAGCAAATCCATCTACATAATATTGATACTATTTGAAACTGTTCTACTAATGTGTTAGAATTTGACATTATTGACAAATTCTAAAGGAGGTGTAGAATGATTGCCGAAATTAGTGTAATTCCTATTGGTGAGGGGATTGATCTGGCTAGTTATGTCGCCAGGATTGTCAAAATCATTGACGAGAGTGGATTGGATTACAAACTCAATGCTATGGGTACAGTGGTCGAGGGGGATAGTGACCGAATTTTTGACCTGATTAAAAAATGTCACAATAAAATGCTAGAAACAGCGCAGAGGGTTTACACTACTGTAAAGATTGATGAAAGGAAGGATAAACATACAAAGATGATCGAACATAAGGTACAGGCTGTGGAAAAGGAACTAGGAAGGAGTCTGAAAAAATAAAACACGGTAAAGAATTTTGGACTTGTTCATGAGGGAGATAAAATGAGAAACAAATTTCTAATGCCCGCCTTGATTTTTGCATCTTTTATTTTATCGGGTATGTTAGTTTCCAATGTAATGGGGGAAAGCGCTATGCAGCCAGTTAAAGGTAAAAAAGCCGTGATGATAATTGCTCAAAGGAATTTTAGAGATGAGGAATTACTGAAACCCAAGGAAGTTTTAGAGAAAAATGGAGTGATAGTAACGGTAGCTTCTTCCTCGTTAAAAGAATCTACCGGCATGTTGGGCGCTAAGGTAAAACCAGACATGCTATTCACCAATATTAACGTGGCAGATTATGATGCAGTTATATTTGTGGGAGGTTCCGGAGCGAGTGAATACTGGGATAACCCAACCGCCCATAAGATTGCGAATGCCGCAAACAATGCCAAAAAGTTGGTTGGCGCTATTTGTATTGCCCCAGTAACCATTGCAAAGGCGGGGTTGCTGGCAAATAAAAAGGCTACCACCTATTCATCCACAGTGAATGACATAAAATCTGCCGGTGCAAAATATACCGGCGCAGATGTAGAAAGAGACGGAAATATCATTACTGCCAGCGGTCCTGCTGCCGCTCAAAAGTTTGGGGAAACCCTTGTCAAAGCGCTTAGCGAGTAAGCAGCTTGTAGGGGTTGAAGATTTTCAGCCCTTACATTGAACTTCTTTGTACATGGACATAGTATGAAAAAACATATCTTATTAACAGGCAAACCCGGGGTAGGCAAGACCTCTGTAATTAAAAAGATCATCCCTTTGCTGGGAACGTCTGCTGGAGGTTTTTTTACAGAAGAAATCCGCGTCATGGACAGGCGCATGGGTTTCAGAATTGTTACCCTGGATGGAGAGGAAGGTATTATGGCCCATGTAGATTGCAATAGCAATTATAAGGTCGGTAAATATCGGGTCGATTTGGATTCCTTCGAGAAGGCTGTCATCCCAGCCTTAGAAAGTGCCATGAGAGAAAAATCGATAATTGTTATTGATGAAATTGGGAAAATGGAACTTTTTTCTGCAAAATTCAGGAAACTGGTACGGAATATTCTTGATGGTGAAAAACCACTTCTCTGTGTTATTAAGGAAAACGGAGACGCCTTTACTGAGGAAATAAAAAATCGAGGCGACGTCAGTTTAGTAACGGTAAATTATGAAAACAGAGCGGAGTTGCCAGAAAAGGTGCTTGATATGTTGAAGGCAATGAAAAAATTTTAGTTTTGTGTGAGATCGTTACATAACGGCGTGTTACGATACGTAACAGTCGTGTTCATGCCCATTTCACAGGTATTTGTGACAAAATTCAACCACATAATCTTCCTTAAAATGTTACTATTTGTTATACCATCCTCATAGCATATTCCTACAACAACAAATCTTTTCATCAGATTCCAACTCTCAGCATTATTTCCTCTTACAACTTTCCCGGATATATAATTTTTTTGTAGACCTCTCGGCATAATATCTGCGTTTTACATTTCACGACAAATTAGAACATCTTGTTTGTTCATAAGTTTTTGTAGGTCTCTTTTTTCTCTATTCTTTAGGGATCTACATGCTTAAGAAAGGTCAGGGGTTAATTCGTTCTCCCTGATCTTTCTAAGCAAACCAGGAAAGATATTGGAGGAAACAGATGGAATTTGCTTTTCAAGTTTACATCAAAGACTTAAAAAAAATTTCTCCTCTCACCGTAGAAGAAGAAAAAAGATTATTCAAAAAAGTTTCGCAGGGTGATTCGGAGGCAAAAAAAACTATTGTAATAGCGCATCTTCCTTTAGTAATAAAGATTGCCGGCCGGTTCGTTTATTATGGTGCATCTCTACTTGATTTGATCAGTGAAGGAAATATTGGACTTATGCGTGCCGTTGAAAAGTTTGACTGCACGATTGGTCAACGATTCAGTAAGTATGCATCATGGTGGATTAAGTGGACTATTATCCGTGCATTGACTAATAATTCAAAGACCGTGCATATTCCCGTCTATATGGCAGAAAAAGTTTCTAAATGGAAAAAAACATCTTCGAGATTGACGAATACCTTACAGAGGCTGCCAGATCGAAATGAAATTGCGGAAGAGTTAAACGTCGATGAAAAACAGGCTCAATGGATAGAAAGGGCTGTAAAAAGCACCTATACTTTAAATGACACGAACTTACGGAAAGATGCTTCAATAGAATTTGGCGAATCCATACCTGATGATCGTGTAAAAATGCCAGAAGAGGAATTAATGGAATCTTATGATAAGAAAGAGTTAAGAAGATTAATGGACATAATCGATCAACGAGAGGCACATATCCTAAAAATGAGGTATGGATTGGATGGTATAGAACCCATGACGCTGCAAGAGGTAAGTGAAAAACTTAATATTAGCCGGGAATGGGTCAGAAAGATTGAAAAGAAGGCCATATCCAGACTCAACCAACTCATGGCTTGTCGTGAGTAAACATCTCTTAAAAATTTAACTCATACCCTGCCGTTGGAATCCAGTCTGCCCTTAAGCCATCCTCATTGAGTGGCACTTGCACATTGACAAACACAAGCATTCCCGACCTCGGACTCCACTTGAACCCTGTTGAGAAATCAATTATATTGTTGCCAACATCTGCGTTTTCTACTTTATGCCTGCCAATAATATCCGATGCGATAGAAAAGTGGTTATTTCCTTTGCCAAAGCCATAATCAACGCCCGTAGTATACACAATCCTGTCTTGTCCTTCACTTCCACTATTAAACTCGTATCCCAAATTAAAATGTGGCGTAAGACGGGTAATACTTTTTGAAAATATAAGAAATGGTTTTATACTGGTCCTCCCTGTTCCTAAAAGTTCATCTTCGCTTCCTGTTTGCAGCTTCACATCAAGTGCAGGGGTAAAATCTATCCATTCCGACGTGAACAGATTATACTTGCTTCTCAGAAAGATATCTCCAATGCCTGTAGAAGCGCCAGAAACAGAATCGCCAATCGTTTCTCCACCAGAATCAAAACTGTAACCCAGGGTTTTGCCGCCCTGCCCTTTTTCCCTTGTCCGGTTTAATATCCTGGCAGTGCTGTCAACATCAAATTGAACCTGTAATACAGGAACTAACACGGAAATGTCCCAACGATCCGTTATTCCATACGTGCCATAAAAAGAAAATAAATTACTCTTGACGTTCACATCGAAATCTAACTGAAGCAAATTTTTATCTTTTTGTTTTTGATCAAGGAATACAATCGACTTTAAACTATGCAAATCCTTTCCCTGCAGTTTAGAATAATCAATATAGGTATAAGAAAACCCAAAGTTTATTTTCTTTTTCCCCAGGGTAGTTGCCCTTTCGGCAAAAATAGGCCCAAGGCTGTCAGTGGTTCTTGTAAACACCTCCAATTCACTATCGTACTGAAAGGTAAATCCACCTCCTGTAGAGCTGACTGGAAATGAACCCTTTTCGCTATTTAACTCTGAATTCAGATTCTGAATTTCAAGAAATGAATCCAACGGTACTTGAACGGTTGTGACTACATCTGTGCCTCCTGTAGGCCTTTCCACTTCGAACACCTTTGTTACAGGAACGCCATTTCCACCATATAATGAAGTTATCAGGTCGGATAGATTGCTGGCCAAACTATTTGTTATCAAAAAGGCAATAGCTAATAAAACAAGGCATGAGTTTAATGCGTATCTTGTTATCATCAAATAGATAAATCCAGATATGAATTAGAAACGAGTGCCTGTAAATGCATCATTATTGGCTACTCTGCTATATTAATATGACATAACATTCTCACCGTTCTGTTATGGTCACCATAATCATGGGCGACTGAGAATATCCCCGTTCAGAATTCGGGATCACTCCCTTACACCACGTAATTATATCTATAATACTTAGTTATTACCTGAGGAAAAGTCAATAAAGTTTTTAAAAATTAGATAAGCAGAATCGGGAAGAATTGAGAATTGCTAATTACAGGAGGGAGTTCCGTAGACCTTCCATTCAAAAACAACAGGGTTGGATTGCTGCCCATTGCATTGTGTGGAAGGTGAAATTTTCTTAATGCGAATGGCTTTCGTGGTTATAGGCGCTGTGAATGAATATTCGACATCTCCTATTTCTTCGACAAATTCACCGTCGGTAATCCATGTAATTTCATCTTCATCAAGATATTGAACTATTCCATTGCCGACATTTCTGCCAGAATCAATATAAAGAGCGTCGTCTGGATCCTCGCCACAACTTTCATTGCAATCCGTCGTCTGGATGGTCATTCTGGCGACAGTAACATTTTCATCCCAATCAAGACGAATCCACCCGGTTTTCTTTTGGCCAACTTCTTTGACCAGTCGGGTTCTTATCCAATGGTAGGAACAATCGTTTTTCTCTACGCCGTCATTCATCATTTCTGGTCCAAATTCATCAACACCGCCGCCACTGCTGTCGGCTATTGCACAGGGTGCAATGTTTGAAACAACACTAACGGGTAAAGATTTTGACAATGTATTTGAGTTAAAAGTTATTGTCGCAGTCCCATTAGAGATTCCTGCTATTGTGAAAGAAATTTGTCCATTTGAGTTTGTCAACCCTCCGGTCGGTGAAACGACGGCAACAGATTCTTTATTGCTCCTTGCAGTAACCGGTACGTTGCTTAATGGATTTTTCTGATCATTGAGAATTCTAACGGTAGCAGTGCCACTGCTCTGAACATCTATAAAAAGTGAATCTGGTGTAATACTGATGGTATTCGAAAATGCGGTTTGGCAGAATACGAGGGTAAGTATAAATATTATAACAGGAGTAATATGTTTTTTGATACGAACCTCGGCTAGGATATTTTGACTTATTTTACTATTTTCCATATATTATTTTCTTTACGAAGGGTTTTGATTATTCTAGGCAAACTTTCTTTATGCCGGTTGCCACGCTCATCTGTCCACTCATCCGTTCTGTCGAAACTAACGATAGTTTCTTTATTGTTGTCATTTAGCTCAATTACCTCATTTTGAATAGAAACTTTTATATCATGAACATACATATAATGATTGCGAAGCTTGTTTTCTTCTTCTTCTGAGGATATATGTCCAAGTTCCTTTAGTGTCTCAATATCGCCTTTTTCCCAGGCATTTTTATATGTCTGCAACCAGGTTTGTATCTCGCTTTTTAGTAATTCCTTTGGGTCTGGTTCTGGTCTGGAAACTTTTACGTTCTTACTAATGTCATATTTTTGGGCATTGTCAACTGCTTTATTTAGATATTTATTGTCTATGGTTGTTTTATTTTCAGTATTATTATCCAAAGAATTCTTATAAGGATCATGTTCTATGGTTTGTGATTGCGGTTCTTTCTTATTCAATGTCCTATCAGAATCTTTCATAATTTCTGTCGAACGGTTGTTTTCAGACTTCACCGCGACCACTGGCAGTTGAGGGATTTCACCCTTTGAAATGGCACTTCCTGAATCATCCGTATTCTTTTGAGATATGTGCGTTTGTTTGTCCACTTTATGATAACGAACGATGCCGCTCGTGACAGTAAGTTCTTCTTCGTGTTTATTGGATAAAAAGAAAACGTATAACACTAACGGAATTGTTATAATCGCCAGAATCGCAGCAAGCACACCTGCTTTGGCATAGGTCGTAATTTTTTTTGTAGCAGACACTTCTGCCTCTTGCAATAACAATTTAAGTTCGTCAATTGAGTGAGGTCTCTTATTCTTGTTTTTTTCCAGACATTTGAATATGATGTTCTCAATTTTTCTTGAAATCACTGAATTCCTGTTTCTCTTCCTGAAAGGCCGAGGTCTTTCGTTCAGGTGTTTATTCATTAAAGTAATTTGGTCGCCTTTAAACGGAGACTCCCCTGTTAACATCTCATACATAATTATACCTAAAGAATATATATCTGTTCTTTCATCACACTCGCCTCTCCACTGCTCAGGCGCCATGTACGGAGGCGTTCCCACGATGCTTCCGGTCAGAGAGACATTATCATGCGTTCGCAATTTTACTATTCCAAAATCCAGGACTTTGACAAAGTCGTTTGTTTCTCCAACCCTGGTTAGCATGATATTTTGAGGGGTGATATCCCGATGTATGATCTTCTTCGGGTGTTTGTGTGCCGTGGATATTACGTCACAAACCTGATAAATGATATTTAACATTCTGGGAACATCGAACGGCCCTGTATCTTTTATGGTTTCTTTTAGATTCTTACCATAGATAAACTCCATGGCCATGTAAATCGTACCATTTGAGTCACGATCAAAATCATATAAATGAATTGCATTCGGATGGCGTAATTCCCGTATGATAGCCGCCTCATTGTAAAATCTCTTAATGTCTTGGGGGTTATCGCTTAAATTCAAATGCAGGATTTTTACCGCAACAATATCATCAATATCAAGTAACGTCCTTTTCGCTTTGTATATAGTACTCCAGCCACCTGTCGCAATTTTTTCTATAATTTTGTATTTTCCACCCAATAATTTACCAATATAATGATCGTATGTTGGTTGTTGTAAAGATGACAAAGTGTTGTCGCATATTGAGGATGTTTGATGTGCGTGCAGATCGGATGTCACCTGATATTCAAACGTTTTTCCACAGTGTTTACACGTGACAACTTCCCCAATATCAGTGTCAACCTCTTTAAACGTTTTATTGCAATGCGGACATGGAATAACGGCAATACCCTGTTTTTTTAATAGATAAACCCATTGTTCATGCGTAATATACCCCCGATCAAGCAAGATAACATCAAGGCACTTTCTTGGGTCTTCTGCCTCAAAGGCGTCAACGATGCGTTGACTGATTTGAACTTGCTCTGGTGTGGTAAATCCTTCGGAAACGGCAAGATTCCCAAATTCCATATCTAATCTGCTTTTCATAGGGATTTTCGGCAAAAAACTTCAGACGAAATGAAAGTAGGTAAAAAACTCTTTTTACTAAGATATGTTGGCTTATCTGGTAATTAGATTATAGTTATTTAAAATGTCTATTGATATGATTTTCTGATGTGATCGTTTTTTGCTTCTTATTTTTTTATCATAGATGCTGACAGCAAAGATAGACAATGCAAAGAAAATAAAGCCCCAGAACAACATCCTGATATCTTGCGAGTTTGGATATAGAAAGTGAATCTTTTGTCCTATTAAACAGCCTATGAGCATGTTAATAACGGGTAAAACGAGGAGGAGGATTACGCTTTTATACGGGGATCGTTCGACTATTTGTAACATCACCTGCTGACCCACAACCAAGCCGGGAATTGCATTCACTTCTAAAAAATTTGATTTATTTTCTATTCCTGCACACGTACCACAGCTTTTGCATTCCTTTGTATCTGGCTTTACGATTTCTACCGTTGCACTATTGCCTTGTATGGATTTTATAATTCCTTTTTCAATATTCTGTTTTTGATTGGACATACGATTAGTCAATAATTAGGTACCTTGAGGGGGTTGTTGGGTTTGGGTAGGACTGCCAACCTTTTCTCTCATTAATTTACCAACTTTAAATACTACCACATTTTTCGCAGGAACAAAAGCTACTTCACCGGTTCGTGGATTTCTAGCCTTTCTGGCTGCACGCTGGCGTATCTCAAAGACTCCAAAATCACGCAATTCAATACGATTACCTTGTGCAAGTTCACCGATAATCTCATCTAAAAACATTTGTATCGTTTTTTTCACGATCATATGTGTATTATCCGTCCTTCTTGCTATCTTCTCGCATAGATCCCTTTTTGTCGTTGTTTGCATTACAATTCTCCTTTTCTAACGTAGATATGTAAATGGTAATTTCCGGGAAGAATTTCTTTACTGGCTTAATTACAATGAAAAATATCACCTCCTCTTTGATTGCGCCCAAAAAATCAGGAAAGACACTTTTTTAAGTCTTAACTAATTTCTAGACATAATATTTATGATTATTTTGGGACATATTATCAATTCAAAAGATTAATGTCAATACGATTTTAACAGTTTTAAAATTCCAAATTTAAGATAATAGCACATGAGAACACGATTTGATCGCTTTTTAAAAAGCTTGACAATGCATTAATAAATGTGTTATTCTAACGCCCTATATTAATAAGTATGCGATTTTAAAAACAACAACTAAGCAGTTAGGCAATCATACAATATATTTCTTTAAAATTGGGGAGATAGCATGAAGGTTAACATCAGAAAGAGTTCCATAAAACATAAAAGAATGTGTGGTTTTCGCAAAAGGATGCGTACAAAGGGTGGACGCGCAATCCTGAAAAGAAGAAGAAGGATTGGCAGAAAGCCGCTACTTGATGTTTAAGAAAGAAATAAAAAGACCCTAAATATTAATCTTGCAATATATTTAGGGTCTTTTTAATTATAGCGGTCTTTTTCAGTCCGTTATTATAATTGCCTCTACCGGGCACTCTTCAGCCGCTTGCCTACAGGTATCCTCATATTCCCCTGGAACATCACCATCTTTAGCTACAGCCACGTCGCCACTCATGGAAAAAATTTCTGGACATGTTTGTGTACAAAGTTCACAGCCTGTACATACATCAGGATCTACTTTTGCCTGCATGATTCGTCTCCTTTTCTAAAATTTACTAAAAGTTATGTAACTTAAAACACTCGCCCATCTTCTCAACAATATCCGAAATTCTAAAAAATTTCCCCACGAAACTCAACAACTTTTTTTAAGATATAAAACCTGCTATGCTATCCAGTTTAATACCTTGAACGGCAATTTCGGGAGCAAGCACAACTTCTTCTCCCCCCCAGACAATCGTCTGTTTTTTGTCTTTTGATACAGCAATAATATTATTTAGTACGTCCATAATATTATTATTTATCCTTACCGTATTTGGTTTTAGAGGTTTATCGATTTTACCTCCCTTCACTAAATAGGAATCAGCAATAACGGTACTTGTAAAATCCCCAGCCGCAAGTCCATTGATAGGATAAGTATACCAAATCCTGCCGATATAAATCCCATTATTTATTTTAGATAGTAACGACTGGCTGGGCGCTTCGTCTTTGCCTTCCACAACAATATTCGTCGGACAGATTCTTGGTTGTATATTATGATTTCTACCTCCATTGTGATAGCGAAATCCATTTCGTGGCGGGAACGAAACAAATACATTCTCAAATTTTCTGGAAAGATAATTATTCGCAAGAAAACCCACAAGAAATCCATTATGAATAAGGTCCGTTCTGCCCGTAGGAATTCCCTCACAAGAAATTTTCTTACTGCCAACAGCGCCTTTTATTGCGCCATCATCGTAAACGTTTAACGATTCTGATGCAATCTTTTTCCCCAACTTCCCCAGAAAGGGGGTATCTGATGAGTTCACAGACGAAAGACTCACGGCAGGAATCACTATGTTTGTAAACAGGTCTGTTACAGGTTGCCTTCCAAATACAACGTTATACGTTCCGGAAGATATCCTTTCTCCACCGATGGTCTTTATGGCGCTTTTAGCTGACGCGCATCCCGCCTCTTCAGGATCAAAACCGGCTAAATGAGTACTGGTATTCCAACCGGTACCTTTGACACTTTCCTTCTCAATCATCGAGGTTATGTTGGTTGTAAGAATAGTAGATTCGTCAAACTCGTCTATACCCTTTGTGCTGACAATAGCCATGCGTTCTTTAATAATGGCAATATCCCCGCCAATAATAATTGATTTGTTATAATGATTCTGATTATATTCCGTCAACGATCCTTTCAGTCCCCGCCAGCCTAAATCAACGATTGCTTCATCGCTAATCCCCATCACTGCAGGGTCATGATAATCTTCCAATACTGGTTTTCCCGTAGGTACGGGAAGAGACTTGAAGTCTGGATCATAGACCTTATTCTTCCTTGCCTTCTGAAATGCCTCCGCCACACCTTTTGAAGTAACATTATTGGAAACACTGCCGAACCCTACTTTTATCTCTTTTCCTGCCTTAAAAACAACAAGCAAACCAATTCCGCTGAATTGTGTTGATTTGGGTTCGTGGACGCCATTACAAGGGATATCTGTGGTATAATTGAGTCGTACTGTTATGTGTTCGTTCCATGATGCAAAGATTTCGGCATCGATGACGTCCCTTTGTTTTTTTACAAAATCGATTCCGTTACGAACACAGTTTCTAAGCGCTTCTAAATCTATCATAATTATTGATGTCCTGTTAATCTTGCCCTGGAACGTAACGTCGGCCCGCCATTCCCGACACGCATGACCTGCATCGGCTGTCCCTTCCCACAATTGGGTATAGGAAAGACCTCAAAGTCGTTTCCTACAGCGTCTATGTTCATTAAAAAATCCTTTGAATCCGCCGTAATGCCACCCTGTCGGAATAATTTTGTAATCTCGCCATTTTCTATCTTAAATACTTTTTGGGCCGAAATACGAAAATTCTCTCTGGATTCACTGATGGAAGGAATCCGATGGTTAACGATATAATATCCGTCTTTGACTTCGGAAATTATCTCCGCAGGATTTCTATTTCCATTGGCAAAAACGGTATTGGTCATTCTTACGATGGGTACGTAATGAGGTTCGGTTGCCCGCATAGAGCCATTTGGTTGATGACTTAGAATCGCAGCATACTCACGTCCGTTCATAAATCCCCTGAGAATTCCATTCTCGATGAGATTTATCCGTTTGCCGGGCGTCCCTTCCATATCATACTTGTAATGGCCGTATCCCTGTATGGATGGGTCTGAATACGCCGTCAAAAGGGGTGATGCTATCTGTTTCCCCAGTTCATTGTCCTGAAAATCCCTGAATAGCCAGGATCGGCCTGCGTAAGCTGTTTCTAATTTTAATGCCCTGTCGGCCTCGGTCGGATGTCCGACAATTTCATGAACAAGGAGCGCATTGAAATGCGGATTTGTCACGACGACGACAGGCTCCGTCGTTGCAGGCAGAAACTCTGCCTCGGTAAGTTCCACTGTTTCGCGTGTTCGTAATGCCGCAAAATCACTGAGTGATTGCTTATAGACATTCTTACCCTTTAAAACCTCCCACCCCAGGAGGTCTCCCGCATAATCATAACAAACCTCAGGAACACCTCCTGGTTTTTGAGCTACCACAGACACCATTCCCTGCGTGAGTGCGTATGATTGGTCAATGCATGACCCTTCGGTACTGCAAAACAACTCTCTGTTTATACCTGTTTGCACTTCGACATACGCATACTGCACGTCTTTACTTACTCCCCGCATATCCCCAGAAATTTTTGTACAGAGGGTAAGCATTTCTTTTAGAGATAGATTCCTTGGATCCTCATCAAAAACGGCATTAATGGTATCGTTGCAAGGATCGATCCCGGCGAGATTTACCGCCGTGAGTGAAGGCGCAAGGGATTTAAACTCGGCCTTTTTGCTTGCGTTGGCAACAGCCCGTGCGTATGCCTTATTTATTCCGAGAGTAAGTATTTTGTGGATACTTTTAGGATTAGACTCGCTTTCCCCGAGTGATTGACCGTAATACCCCCATGCGCTCATTTCTCCGGCTAACACCCTGATTCCGAAAGAAATTGAGGCATCCTCGCTCATTCCCTTTGCCTTACCGTCTTCGGCATTGGCATGTTTTGTCTCATGTATACCATACCTGATGTCGGCATACCTACAATTCTTCAAAGAAGCGGCATGCTGAATCACCTTTGTGACCGCTTCTTTTAATGTATCTATAAGCTCAACTTTTATTCGGCTTGCGATGGGACTTCTCCTTAATAATGTAAGGGCTGAAGGCTTTCAGCCCCTGCATATGGTACGTTCAAAATACTTTTTGGACAACCCTGACAAAGGGAGGTCGAAAATTTATATATAAAGAAGGTATTTATTTAACAAATAATTTTTCTTTTTTCCATAAAAATTTGTGCCGTTGCAGTCTGAGTTGACCGCATGCGGCATTGATATTGTCACCCTTTTTCTTTCTGAGGGTGACAACAAGTCCGAATTTTTCCAATGTCTTACAAAACATTTCGATTGTTTCCTGCGAAGGGGGTTTTAAGTGAAATTCTTCAACGGAATTTACGGGAAGCAGATTGACATTACATTGAACACCTTTGAGCAACCTTGCCAGGGACTCAGCGTCCTGCTTGGATGCATTCACACCGTCAATCAAAATATATTCAAAACTAATATCCCTTCGGGTGGTTTTAAAATATTCCCTGGCAGCGGCAATGATGTTATGAATGCCTATTTTTTTGTTTGACGGTATTATCTTTGACCGGATAACATCATCAGGCGCATGGAGGGAAATCGCAAGATTTACCTGGATTCCTTCCTGTGCTAATCGGCACATACCTTCTATAATCCCGACCGTTGAGATGGTAATGTGTCGTGCCCCAATCCCCAGTCCCCATTCAGCATTCAAAATCCTGACAGCCTTAACGACGTTATCGTAATTCTTGAGCGGCTCGCCAATCCCCATAAAGACAATATTGGTGAGGCGTTCATCGAATGGAAGACGATTTTTAACGTGAAGGGCTTGTTCTACAATTTCTCCTGCAGTAAGGTTTCTTTCCAGACCTGGTAGGCCGCTTGCACAAAACCGACAGGCCATTGCACAGCCTACCTGTGTGGATACGCATGCAGTAATCTTCCTGCCTTCTCTCAACAGGACACACTCGATCACGTTCTCATCGGACAAATGAATGAGAAATTTTTCAGTACCATCCGGAGTCTGATCAATGGAATCGACTTTGGTCTGAAAGACCTGGCGCTTTTCCTCGATCTGCTTACGAAAATTCTTGGGCAGATCAGTCATCCCGTCAAACGTTGTTGCTCCTTTGTTATAAACCCAGGAAAGTATTTGTTTCGCCCTGTAGGCAGGTTCCCCTAAGGAGGTGCAGAGCGCCTCTAATTCAGACAACGACATATCGGTAATTGATAGAATCTCCGTTTTGTGCATTTTTTTTCTTCATAGTTTACCACCGAGAACGGAGAGCACAGATAAAAAAACAAAGAAAAACGCAAAATTTTCTCTAATTTTGTTTATCGCTCTCCCGATCTCTGCGACCTTTGTGGTCTGCGGTAAGTTGAACTGTTTCTTTCTCAGAGTCAGGTAGTGTAATATTGAGTTTTCTAAACCCATCACTTATTTACAAATTATAATACATTTCTCAAGCATATAAAGACGAATAATTAACTTGTAATTGTTTTGTAGTATCAGTAAATTGTTTATAGACTTTATTGCGTGTTCTAAATGGGTGCGTGATAAGTTAACAGCATGTGAAACACAAAAGAAAGTGGAAACCAGGATAAAAAACAAATTGAAGCGTTAAAGGACTAATTAGTTATTGAATAATGGAGGTTTGATCCTGAACAACTCGGGAGTAAATTTGTACTCATGGATTTCGTTGACGAGAAGGTTCTTATATCGCTGATCTCAGTCGGAGTAGGTTGGCTACTTGCCCAAGGAACATCTCTAGCAAAAGACCTTTGGGGCGCGCAGAAGCTAAAACGGGGTTTGTTGCATGAGTTAGAAGACATAAAGGAGCAATTGCACCGCGTAGTGATTCTCTACGCTAGACAGCTCCAAATATACGCGCTTAATGGTATCGAACCTTCCGCTTCGATCCCGATTTACAACATGTTTTTCAAGCAGTACTACAAAGACGTGTTCTCTCGATTAAACCGCGACCAACGGCGTTCCTACCAGTTAATTCACGCTAGTCTAGATACGCTGAACAAGAAGAACGAAGACTTCGCGAAATTCACCGGAGAGATTTACAAAGACCTTAAGGATTCTAAAGACGACATTGCCTTACAGCGTGCAGTTGGATTATGGGGTGATGAAGTAACCGTTCTCTACATGACTGCGAAGGAAATTCTGTGGCATGTCGACTATCACCTCAAGAACAAACGCAACCCCGCTTTAGATCTCATGGGACCAATGCACAAGAGTTACCTCAAGTTCGCATAGGAATTGCATCATGAAGTTAAGAAGATCATTGAGCAGGGTAAGAACCTGAATAGAGAGGATTTCGTAAAAGTTTATGACGAAGCAATTTTCGAGAAATCGTATAGCTCGCGTAGAGTGCAATAATGTGAACGTATTGCACTACAAAAATATTGGGGAGGGCAAATCTTTATCGTTGTTGAATGATGTCAATTTAAAAGATTTGAAACCTTTCGGTCCTTCAGTACTCGACGAAAAGACATTAAGTGATTTTAAAGATATACTTAATCATTGTGTAATGATAACATCGTAAAAAAATATGGAAATTAATTTTAGCTCAATAATCAAACAGTATAAAGACGACAAAGAGTCGGTTTATAATACATGGTTTGTAAATAACGAGGAAAGACTAAAGGCCTTCCGTTCCATAAGGAGAGGTGTTTTACAAGTTACCGATGATATAAAACAAAAGAAATTTGGCAACGACTTCAAAGGCAGTTCACTTGAATTTGTTCTGACTTGTATTGCAGAACAAAAACAAGTATTTGAAGGGGCATCACACCCTTTTTACTGGAAACCGAAATTAAGAATTCCTGATATTTACGAAAACGAAGAAAATAAAACTGCATTCGGGCAATTTCTTGAAAATGTTCTGTACACGACTAAAGAAGAACAAATAATAACAGAAATAATCAAACTGGACTCTTTAAAAATAAAGGGCCTCGGCCCAGCAGTTGCAAATATCTTATACTTCCTTCATCCGACAATTATTCCCCCTTTCAACACCGCAATAATAAAAGGGTTCAACATTTTATTTAAAGATAAGAAGAAACTTGGTTCTTGGGAGGACTATTTAAAAATTAGAGAAGTAGTTATTGACACAAATAAAAAATATCTACAAGAATTCTCCCTTGACTTAGGGGCAATTACGGGAATGTTATATGAAGTAGGAACTCAAAGACTACTTGTTGGGACAGATGAATACATAACAGATGAAGAAAGAAAAAAACTAGAATCTTTTTTTCACAAGCGGCAAAAGAAAATACTAGAGGAAAAGAAAGAAGAAAGTTTGCATTCCGAAATGCAATATCACTTATTAAAAATTGGGAAAGCACTCGGATATGATGTTATATGTGCCAGGAATGATTTGTCAAAAAACTATAATGGTTCAAATTTTTCATTTCTATGTTTAAATACATTGCCAACAATACCGGTTGATAAAGAGACACTTAATACAATTCAATTGGTAGATGTGATTTGGTTTCAAAAAGGCACTAATAATATTGTAAGTGCATTTGAAGTTGAAAAAAGCACTAGCATTTATTCAGGAATATTAAGGCTGACAGATTTGGCTTACTCCATTTCTGATGGTGATGAAGTATTTTACCTTATTATTCCTGATAGCAGAGAGAAAGATGTAAATATTCAGCTCAACAGACCATCAATAAAAAACATTAATGTCCCTATTAAATACATTTTGTTTTCTGAATTAAGAGCTAATTGTGATGCAATATGTAAGTTTGGGGACACTCATTTTGTAATGGATAAAATCGCCAAGTCGGGTGGACTAACGCCATCGCCTAACAATAGAAAAGAGCAATGATTATAGGTGTATTTTACCCCGTTTTGCCCTGATTATTGGAAAATCTATGTCTATTGGGTTACCTTCACAGGCTGTCCGAGAATGAAATTGGTCCAACCTATACATGCTACAGAATAGAAAGATATATAGGGTCTACTGAAAAAAATATAAAAAGCCGTGAAATCCCTTTAAAACAGCGGTTGATAGGGTATAATGGTGCTAAAGAAAAGAAGGAGAAAATGCAAGGAAAATGCAGAAGTACCTTCAAAACCCGTGCACTTTTTAAAGGGATTTAAGGATGTATAAATATCAGGATAGAAATACCAAGCCGTTGTTTCAGGAGTTGTTCCCTTTTGGAGGAAAGCTAGATAAGGAGAACCGGTGGTTAAAGGTAACAGAGATAATACCGTGGAAGGAACTTGAGGGGGTGTATGCGGCACGTCATGCGAAAAGAGGTAGACCAGCGAAAGATAGTCGTCTCATGGTGGGATTACTGGCAATAAAGCACATGACGGGCTGGACAGGGAGCTCTATAGCATAGAGAATGGATCGGAGATATGGGTTAGACTGGGACTCTTGGGAGGGGATTCTGGGGTAGGTGAACTGTTATGCTTTTCACAATCCCCTTTATCCCCCTTTTCTAAGGGATTTGAATACAGCTTCGCTTTGCTATGAAATTTTATAGGCTTCTATTTTTTCATAGAGCACCTTACGGCTGATCCCCAGGAGTTCTGCGGCTCTGGACTTATTGCCTCCCGCAGCTTTCAGCGCATCCATAATCATCTCCATTTCTAACTGTCTTTGCGCCTCATAAAGGGTTCCCACCGATTTATACTTTTGCACCTGACCAGCTGATTTGTTGTTTATCTCCTGCGGCAATACCTCTACTCCAAGCATGCTATCGTCCGGGGCAAGGGTGACGATTCTTTCAACGACGTTTTTCAATTCCCGCACGTTGCCAGGCCATGAATAATTTACAAGCAATGTCACAGCCTCCGGAGTAAACCCTTTTACACGCTTACTAACATCAGCACAGCTTGACTCCAGAAAATGCGCAATCAGCAGGGGAATATCTTCCTTGCGTTCACACAAAGGCGGGAGGTAGATGGGCACCACATTCAACCGGTAAAACAGGTCTTCCCGGAATTCGCCGCTGCTTATTGCATTCTTTAAATCTTTGTTGGTTGCCGCCAGGACGCGCACATCAATTTTAATTACCTTTGTTCCTCCTATCCTTTGCAGTTCCTTTTCCTGCAAGACACGCAGGAGTTTCGCCTGGGTATGAGGATGCATGTCGCCGATTTCATCCAGAAAAATAGTTCCTTTGTTCGCCACCTCAAAAAGTCCCTGTTTGGTTTCTGTCGCCCCCGTGAATGCCCCTTTTTCATGCCCAAACAGCTCGCTTTCCAGGAGGTCTCGTGGAATAGCGGCACAGTTCAAGACTACAAAGGGTTGACCCGACCTCGAACTATTGTAATGGATTGCCTTGGCAATTAATTCCTTTCCCGAACCGCTTTTCCCGGTAATGAGGATACTGTAAGGGGCATTGCTGACCTTTTTCACCAATTCCAATACTTCTCTGAGCTTTTCGCTTTTGCCAATGATGTTAGCGAAAGAGGATTGTACTTTCTGCTGTTTCCTGAGGTTTTTGTTTTCAGATGCGATACGTTCATTTGCCCTCTTGAGATCGTCAAAGAGTTCGGCGCTGTAAATCAACAATGCCACCTGAGATGCTATACCGGTAAAAAGATCAAGGTCTGCCTTAGAAAATTCATAATCCCTGCTCTTGCTTTCGATCTGTAAGATGCCTAAAGTTTTTTGGGGACATATAAGAGGAGCACACATAATGGAACGGGCGCCTATTATCTTTATACTCGTACTGACCCTTGAATCCATTTGCGTATCCATGATGAGCAGTGATTTTCGTTCGCTGACGGCGCGGTGCGCAAGCGTCTGGCTCATAACATTCCCTTCTGCAGCCAGCGTATGGTCTTTTGTGTGAATCGTTCGAATGGTCAATTGCGTTTCATCCGAATCTTGCAAAGCTACAAAACATCGTCCTGCATGGGGAAACATGGTAAAAATAATCTGCATAATCTCTTTCAGCAATATATCGAGATCAAAAACATTTCCAATAACCCTTGTAATATCATGGAAGGTTTTCAGCCTCTTTTGTAATCGTTCGAATTCCCCTTTACTTGCGGTTTCACGGCTCATTGTTTCGTCCATAGTTTCAATGGGCAATGGATCCTTAGTCGCCATGATAATCTGGGTATACTCTGTGGATGGGAATTCCGATGGATATGGTTGTCCGGACTCAGTATCGTTAAAGATTAAGGTATATGGTCCAATACAAATTTTTTCGCCATTGGTTAATGGATGGGGAGAAGTTATCCGCTCACTATCCAGAAAAACTCCGTTCTGACTGCCCAGGTCTTCAATTAGATACCCACCAGCCGATTTGCAGATCCTTGCGTGGTGCCGCGAAACAATGAGGTCCTCAAATTTGATATCGGTAGTGGATGCACGACCGATGATGGTAACATCCTTTAAAGGGTAGCTTTTTTTTTGACCGGGGATGGTAACGTCGATTAGTTCAGCCATACGAAGAAAAATAATTGCACAATACCAAAAGTGGAAGACCTCCCCTTCATGGGGTTGTCCAAAAAGGCTTCTACTTATGCAATATGTAAGGGTAATTCATGAATTGCCCCTGCAAGTTGTATGGAAAAATTGATTTTTAAAGTGTCAGCAATCGCATAATGTCGTTGCGTGTGGCATAGATAACAAGGGTGATGATGAGGCCAAAGCCGATATATTGGGCGATAGAGAGCGTCCTTTGGCTTACGGGAGAACCCTTGATCCGTTCGATTGCCAAAAACAACAAGTGCCCACCATCCAGCACGGGAATGGGCAGGATATTTAAGAGTGCAAGCTGCAGACTCAGGATACCCAGGAAATACACCAGTTTGCCAAAGCCCACCTTTGCCGATTCATACGATGCCTGGGCAATGAGGATAAAACCTCCGACATTCTTTGTCGAAAGTCTTTGAGAAAAGAAGCCCTTTAAGGTGAGATAGAGTCTCTGAACGTTAATAATAGCCTTTTTTGTGCCTACAACGCATGAGCCGAACAAGCCATATTGTTTGACTTCTGTCTTTTCCCTGAATTTTACACCAATACGGCCTGCGGCGCTCTTTTCGTCCTTCTGCGGTTCGATGGTGGATACAAATCGCTCATTCCCCCGCATCCACTCAATCACCATGGGTTTCCCCTGTCCCGCCATTACCATTTGCAGGAGGGTATTCCACTCTTTTATTTCCCTTTCGTCAATAGAAACAATCCTATCGCCCGGCTTTAAACCAATTTTCTCAGCAGGAAATCCTTCAACAAGTGAATCAACCTTCAACCCATAAAAAGGTGTCAGGCTCCCCAGAAATTCTTCCTTCGCCTTCTCATCCTTGAATGGAATTTCAATTAAATTAACCGCATTATTTCTTTTAACCGTAACGATACATGTCTCATCTTTCGATTCAACCACACGTTTCCTGATATCCGAAAATCCCGTTACGGGTATTGAATTAATTTCAATGACCTCATCACCTTTCATCAAACCAGCGCCGCTTGCAACGCTATTATTTTTCACACCGTCCAGAATAGCCGTGGCGCAGGAAATACCCAGCATCCACCGGGTAACCCTGGAAGGTGTTACTTTTAGTTCGACCTCTTTATTATCTCGCAGGACGGTAAGTGAAATTTCCTTCGCCGGATTCACGGCCTCCACCTCGCGAAATTCGTCCTCTGCGGAAATCCGCTTGCCGTTTACGGCAGTCACGATATCCCTGACCTGCGCCCCTGCATCCCTGGCTGGAGCATCATTATTTTCGAAGGCAAAGATCTTATCAATTTCCAGACTTGTGGCCGGCATGATTCCAATGCGCTGGATACCATGCTCTTCATCATACTTAGGCACAACGGTTACGTCAAAAGTCTTATTGTCCCGCTCAACTTTGAGAGATACACCTGTAGCAGGATTACTGAGGGCAACAATGGTAAAGAGGTCTTCAAAGTCCAGGTCTTTACTTCCATCAATCTCAAGAATTTTATCACCACGCTGAATCCCAGCCTCCCACGCTGGCCAGCCAGGCATGACCTGACCTACCTCAGGGGTAATAAAAGGCACTCCAATCTGGAAGGCAACGATAAATGCAATGAAGGCCAGGACAGCATTTAATGCAACACCAGCCACAAATACCGATGCACGCTGTCCTGCGCTCTTGGACGAAAATTCCCACGACTCACCTGTCTTTTCCTCTTCCGGACCTTCCCCGGCCAGTTTGACATACCCCCCAAGCGGAACTAAGGAAAGTCGGTATTCTGTCTCTCCCCACGTCTTTTTAAATAGAGCAGGTCCGAAACCCAGCGAAAAGGCAAGGACTCGAACTCCTATTTTTTTTGCCACCAGAAAATGGCCGAGTTCATGGATAAAGATAAGCAACCCAATACCCGCAATTACCAATAGGACATTGGTTGATACGTTTACATAAGGCATTTTTTGATCTCCCGTCTTGCCCAGGCGTCTGCCGTTAAAACATCCTCCAGGCAAGGATTCTTAATATAATGATGATTGTGTATAACTTTTTCTACAGAGGTTGCGATTTCCGTGAACTTAATCTGACCATTCAGGAAGGCTTGCACGGCAACTTCATTGGCAGCGTTAAGCGTTGCCCCCATCGTACCGCCTTCCCTGGCAGCTTCGTAACCAAGCCTTAAAGCCGGAAACTTTTCCATATCCGGCTTCTTAAACGTTAGACTTCCTATATTTGATAAATTTAATGGTTGAACGCTCAGGGGCATCCTTTCGGGATAGGTGAGGGCATACTGTATGGGCACCTTCATATCGGGCATCCCCATCTGAGCAACAACCGACCCATCACAAAACTCAACCATTGAATGAATTATAGATTGAGGATGTATCACAACGTCTATTTGTTCCGCCTTCAAATTAAATAGCCATTTCGCCTCAATAATCTCCAGCGCCTTATTCATCAGAGTGGCCGAATCTATCGTAATCTTCTGACCCATCTGCCATGTGGGATGTTTGAGGGCTTGAGCAAGACTTACATCGGGAAGCTTGTCCTTCGGGTAGTCATAAAATGGACCGCCTGACGCTGTAATAATAACGCGCTTAATTTCACCCGGCTTACCCGACTGAAGAGACTGAAATATAGCGCTATGTTCACTGTCTACAGGCAAAATCTGGTTTTTCCCGGCCAGCGGCATCACGATATGCCCGGCCATAACCAGCGACTCCTTGTTGGCTAGTGCGAGGGTCTTCCCTTGCTGCACTGTCGCTATAGCCGCCGGCAAACCGACAGCCCCAACTACTGCGGATACCACAACATCAACTTCTGTGTTTAAAACAATTTCTTCCAGGCATTTGTTTCCGGTCAGTATTTTCAGGTGATTATCAGGAAAGCGTCGTTTTAACTTTTCGCCTAATTGAGAATCGTTTAAGGCAACGTATGCGGGTTTGAACTCTTCAACCTGCTCCGCTAAAAGCTCCCAGCGCGAATTCGACGAGAGGCCAATCACCCGGAATTTATCCTTTAAATTCCTGGCAACCTCAAGGGTGTTTTTACCGATAGAACCTGTAGAACCTAGGACAACGATATTTTTCATTTTTACGACATGTGGGCGATTTCTTCCAAAAGCTCATCCACCATACGGTCTTCTGGTATCTTTCGCACTTTCTCACCCTTCTTAAAAAGGAACCCAAAACCCTTGCCGCCTGCAATACCAATATCGACCTCACGAGCTTCACCGGGACCATTTACCACACACCCCATGATAGCAATCTGGAGATGTTTTTTATCACCCGGCAAACGCTGTCTGACCCGTTCCACAATATTCACCAAATCGATTTCACACCGGCCACAGGTAGGACAGGAAATAAGCTCTGCTCCCCCTCGCTTGTGAAGCCCCAACGCCTCTAAAATATCATAGCCTGCCTTGACTTCCAATTCAGACGCACCCGTGTAAGAGACCCGCAGGGTATCACCGATACCCTCGGAGAGCAGCCCGCCTATGCCAATAGCAGACTTGATAGTCGCCAGACTCGGCGGTCCCGCCGCTGTAACGCCCAAATGCAGGGGATAATCACACTGTGTTGCTATCAATCGATAAGCGTCCAGGGTTGAAGGGACGTCGGAGGCCTTGAGTGAAAGCACAATATCTTTAAATCCCAGTGATTCGAAATGCTCGCAATATTGCAAGACCGTTTTAACCATCAGCGTGGTTAGCTTTTCATGTTCATCGCCTTCGCCGCGCACTGAACCCGAATTCACGCCGATACGAATGGGAATACCCCTGTCTTTTGCCGCTGCTACAACCTCTTCCAGTTTTTTTCTGTCCTTCATGTTTCCCGGATTAATTCTTATTTTATCGACCCCCTGGGCAATGGCTTCAAGTGCGAGGTGATGCCCAAAGTGGATGTCGGCAACCAGCGGGATTTTTATTTGCCTCTTAATGGCGCCAAGACATTTCGCCGAAACAATCGTAGGAACTGCCACACGAATAATGTGACAACCAATTGATTCCAACTCTTTGATCTGCTGAACGGTGGCATCGATGTCCTCGGTGTGTGTCTTGGTCATTGTCTGCACGGACACGGGATTATCGCCGCCAATCATCACCCCGCCTGCGGTAACTACTCTTGTTTTACGTCGTTGAATCATATAATTTCTGGTAAGTTTAATAATCTAATTCAGGAAATTGTATAATAATGGCTCGTGAAGCACTAGTTGAAAGCTCATTAATTATATTAGTAATTTGCAGACTTTGTCAAATGCAAACTGTTTTTTCAGCAAGCCCTTCAATGGTAAAGTTTTCCCCGCACGATTTTTTTACCACTCATTAATTCTTGCTTATTTTAAACAAAAAAAATTCCAGTGAGGCTTGCACCTCACTGGAATTCTATGTAAAGGGCATAAACAAATATGCCCATAAGGCATAACGCCTTAACCCACAAATTATCTTCTTCTCTTTAATTCAAAATTGGAAGTTGTGGCCTTTCCGGCTTCTACTGCGACTTCTTGTGATATTTCCTTGAGTTTTTCATGCCACGTCTTCACTACGTATTTCCCGGGCGGAACACCTTCGATGGTATAATTTCCATCCTTGTCCGTAACAGCAAAATAAGGGTTTTCAAAAGCAACCGCATATCCTGCCATTTCAGCATGAACGTTGCACAGGAGGGGTGTTTCTCCTACAACATCGAAAAGCACTTCTTTAACGACACCCGTTGGATAGGTACCCAAATTAAATTGCAAGGCTGCCGTGGGAGGAGAAAATACATTATGGCGAACTGCATCGCTATTAGGGAAGTCCGCAGTTGTGCCTTTCTGCATAGCTACAACACGAGGCACATAGGTAAGATTGAGCTGGTCAATAACTGCATGTTCAGCAGGAGGGGCAAATTTATTATCCCCGACTTTTTCAATATACACAATAGCATCTGCGTTATTCCTCATCTTCTGACAAGTTACAACGCCTGTAACAGAACCCGCATTGTCCACTTTTGGCAGATTTTTAACTACCTTCTTTAACTTTTGCTGCGCCTCTTCCAGCTTCTTCAGTGCCTCTGCGGCCTCCTCAGGCGTCAAAGTTTTCTTTTCTTCCGCCTGAGCCCATACACATGAATTGTAAGAAAATGCAACACACGACGCTGCTAGTATCCCTGCAATCAAATATTTTTTCATAAATTCTTTTCTCCTTTACACAAAATTTAGTAAATCCCAAAATTAAACGAGCTAACAAATGTTTTACATCGCATCTGTTAGCTCGTTTTTAACCTTACATAATCTATCTTATGCCTTTTCTACCTTTACTAACTCACCGTTAAGGTACTTTTTCATGAAGTCGTTTTCATTACCTGTGGTGTAGCCTGTCTTTACAGGATCCCACACACCTTTCCCACCGATACCGCCGTCTTCCGCCTTGGTAATCTTTACCAATGTCTCCTTCGGAACCGTATTGATGCCGTGGTTATCCGCCTCAAAGCCGAAGACAAACTTCATGCCAATTTTCGCTTTGTGGAACAGGCTGTCAAGCTGGTGCATCGGCATAGACCAGTCCCTGGTAATGCTCTGCTGAGAACCGTAACGGAAACTGGATTGATACCCTGTGCCAGCAGCCAGCGCCCTGCCGTCCGGTCTTGTTTCATGCGCCTTCACGGTCCTTTCCGTTGCAATGAAACTGGAATGTTTCATCATCGTTACCCCGTAAGGATATGATGAATTATACTTTGCCCTCAGCATAAGTCTTGAAACCTTGTAGAAAGGATCACTTGGCTTCCAGCCTTCGTAGGGCCTGTCGGCCGGATTAGCATCAACATAGACATAATCACCATCATTGATACCCAGGTCTTTCGCTGCCTGTGGGTTTATATTAATTTGATGTTCACCGACGCCCGGCATTCTCTTATCCATTCTGTAAGGATCGCCAAAGTTATTATTCCAGATAAAGTTCCAGTCTGTAACAGCCCACTGCGAATGCACTGTATGTCTGGATTTCGGCGTTACACAATAGAACTTATATCCCTTCTCCCACAGGAAGTTCTTTGTCTGCTTTACATCAGACCAGGACTTCTTGATATTCCTGACAGTCCTTTCATCCCAGTGTTCAGCGCTTTCTGGAATTCCATAATCATCAGGTCGGATATATGGATTGGTACTTACTATGACATTCGGCAGATACTGGGTGGCTTCAGGCCCCTCACGATGCACGATAAAGTTCTCACCATACTCGATGATCTCTGACTCATCATTGTAAGCCTGCAACCTTCCGTGCGGAGTATAGAAAGGAACGCTCTCATGCACCTGTTCCCAGAACGGTTGTCTTGGATATGTACGATACAACATCAAAGCCACACCGGGCTCACCGTATTTACCGTTAATAATATCCTCAAACGAATATCCCTTCATCGTTGTGCTACCATCCAGTAACCTCTGGATATATACTTCTGGTCTGCCTTCCAATGCGAATTTCCAGAAATCTCTGAACCTCATATCCCTTAGCAAATCTCCCAACTTGGCAGCCATACCTGCAAGAATCATCACATCGTCCTTGGAATCATTAACTGGTCTTATACCACCTTTCCATATTTGTATAAAAGGGTTTGAGCAAGAGGTGGTAATTTCATGTGTCTCAAATTCCATCCAGGAATTTGCAGGGAATGCAAAATCTGCATACTCGATTGAACCCGTCATCTCAATATCGGTGGACATAATCTGCTCGATATTGGGGTTTACATTCTTCAGCATCTGATATACATGCTTTGCATTATTAATCAAGTTTACATTGGTAAACCACATAATCTTAGTAGGAGTCGGCATGTGTGTTTTACCTGTGAAGCATTTACGTCCATATTTTGGTGTGTTTACAATCAATGGCCTATCATCGTGGTTCCAATATGCAACTTCTTCATCGTAGGCTCGGCCTTTTACCTTTAAGTCCATTGCCGTGGCATTGGGATCGAGATTCGGATTAAATACATCCTCTGCCACCCAACCATAGAAACCAGGACCGCTCCATTTCGATGCTTGGAAATTTGCAGCTTTGTAATTACCAGCCCAGGTATGAGAGCCAGAACCGTTATAGCCTACATTTCCCGTTAGCATGAGTGGCAGATACGTAGACCTATTCATAAGTGTAGCATGGAAATAGTGATTAATACCCTCTCCATAATGAATTGCCACTGGTTTTATGGTAGCGATATCGTGTGCCAGCCTTACAATTAATTCTTTCGGAGAATTAGTCATTTCAACAACGCTGTCAATGTCGTAATCTCTCAGATGTATCTTATACATCTCAAAGAGCGGCATGACCTCTATCTCTTTGCCGTCAACGGTTTTCACCTTGAAAGAACCATCCAAAACTGGATCAATTCCTTTAGTTACTAATTTATCACCAACATCATCCCTCGTAATCGCCTTTGGACTATTAGTCTTTGCATCCCAAACCATAAAATCCCCGATAATCTCTCTCTGGTCATCGTGTAAACCCTGAATCTTGTAACTAGGACCGTGAGAAATATCTTCAAGTTTATAATCAGGAATGATATCCTGCGGCTTTAACCTCTTAAGGGTATCTGTTCTAACAAGCAATGGAAAGTCGGTAAACTTTTTTACGTAATCCGCATCATACAGCTTTTCATCCATCAATATCTTGGTTAAACCCAGGAAAAACGCTGTATCAGTATTGCACTTGATTGGTATCCAATAATCTGCTTTTTGCGCTGATGGGCTGTACTCAGGCGTAATAACGACTAGTTTTCCACCTCTCTCAAAAACCTGAGTAAGCCAGTGAGCCTCCGGCATTTTATTTTCGATGAGGTTTTTTCCCGTTTGAATGACCAGCTTCGAAAACCGAATATCGTTCATATCGACATCGGAGGTCTGCAAACCATGGGAGAAAGGATGACCAGGAGCCTGATCGCCGTGCCATGTGTAATTCGACCAGTTCCTCCCGCCTAATGCCTTGTCAGCTCCAACTCCCCTGTTCTGGCTATCTACTAATGCGAGCATATTATTAAATCTGTACATTCCATATTTCCCTATGACCCCTAAGAGACCCATACCACCACGACCCTTAAATGTCCTGGTACCAGCACCCTTCATAGCATCAACCATTTCTTTCGGGTATCCCTGCTCTATAAGTTTTTTAGCGCCTTCTTCACCACTGTACTTCTTGGTAATGTGGAGAATCCCTTTTGCCGCATAGGTAAATGCTTCATCCCAGGACGCCTTTAAAAACTCATCTTGCCCTCTTGTATCGAACATGTATTTGGATTTATTTTCCGGCGTCAATTCCGGGAATCCATCATCTGCCCACTGTTTCCAACCTTTTCTGACAATCGGATATCTTAATCTATATGGTCCATAAACCCTGCGATGGAACGTATACCCCTTTAAGCACATCCTGGGGTTCCAATTCCTCGTGGCCTTGTTTCCATACAGGTCTGAATAATTCTGATGGTCGTAATTCTGTTCAACCCTCATAACCACTTCATTTCTTACAAATGCCCTTACCCTGCAGGCATGGGTGTCGTTCGGTGAACAAGTAAAGGTAAATGTTCGATCATACCTATATTGATCACGATATACACTTTCCCATGTGCGATCAGGATAGGCGTCTAACGGATTTCCCACTTCCACAGCAGGCTTCAGTAACCGAAATGCCATTGCCTTATTTGCAATGGTAAAGGTTGCACCTGTCGCACCTGCCATTTGTAGGAAAGTTCTCCTGGTAAGTTTCATATTTCCTACTCCTTTCTCAATTTAAAACAATTTATATAAAAAGTTTTATCTATAAATTATGATATTAACAAACAATAATTCTTACCTTGTATGCCTCTACACATTGTCCACACACGCCATCTTCCGGTTCCCAGTCGGGAAAATCCTTTTTGATAGCATTCACAAGATAAGAATCTTGTTCAATATCTTCCACCCAATAATAAGTACGAAATTGGCATAATGGACATTGAGCGCCAGGCAAGATAGTTTTTTTCTTTTTAAGAGTATGCTTTATGGGCAGCCCCTCAGAAATCTTTATTACCGCATTCACATCTTTTGCCAGTTCCAGTATTTTATCATGCGTTAAATTTTCGTCTTGCCACAGGATGTCAAAAATCGCAATTTTCACTTCATCAGGAATCTTTTTATAGAGAGATTCAAATTCTCTATATCTTCCCTCTTTATCGGATAACGTTTCTTTCCCTTTCCTGATTAACCGGCTATCGACATAAATATCCCAGAAAGTACAATACCGTTCCTTGACGATACTTTCTTCCATAGGATTGCCGCCGAGGCGCTCATCACGATAGCCGTATAATTCACTGAGCATGTCAGAGGCATGCATCAATTCATGCCTGACCAATTTCCTTAGATAAGAAATTTCCTGAAAGCGGTCTGGCAGCAATTTAACAACAATCCTTTTTTGACCAGCCTCCTGGTTCATCCCTTTTGTAAGATAAGAGCCTTCATCAAAAGGATTCACAGCCTTTGCAATCACTCCCCCACAAGCCTTTTGTTCAAGTTCAGGAAATTCATCAAAAATCTCTTTTATTGCCTTTGGAAACTCGAGTTTTTTAAAGAAATCCCACTCAATCTTTTTAAACTGTGAAGGTCTTTCATCTAATGGAAAATTTTCGTAAACCGGATCAATACAGGAATGATAATCGAGAGTAAAGGAAAAATCCCCCTTTTCCTCCCTTGCTTTTAATTCTCCAAATATTACTTCTTCAATCAAACTTGGATCAAATTCCAGCTTCATAATCATTCCTCATTGAAATCTTCAGAAGATGCGCAAGACAAACACTCATCGGAAGCGCCAGCCACTGCCTCTTGATTGAGATCAGACTCCTTATACATCTCTGTTTTAACATCCATTAATTTCATTTCCAATCGCAAGAACTCTTTTGTCAAAGCAGAAACAGCACAATAAAAACCTTCAACTGCCTTTCTACCAAAGAGAACCGCGAAAAGAGGCACCCATTTCCCTATGTGCTCTTTCAAGAATTTCTTTTGTGCATCCACACATATCTGCGCCTTTTCATCTCCGTGGTTTTCCAGGGCGTACGCTTGCTTGTATAACAAGCAATGCATAAACTCCATCTCAACACTAATATGGTCGCATCGTTCTTTCTCTATGTCGGAAATATCAAGACCAAATGCCTTATAAAAGCCTTGAATATCACCCAATTCATGCACTTGCTGATACACATGAGCTGCGCCATATTGGGTTTCGTATAACGGACACTCTTTCGACATGGTGTGTCCGACAATACACTGATATATCTTTTGTAAGGTTTCGATGGTTGTATCCCTAAACAACTCCTGTACTTCTTTCAAACATCGTTTTAACTCCACACCATCGTCGATACCCTCATAACAACGCATCAAATCCTTCACGTGTCCCTGGAAATCAGTACCTTTCAGTATCGAAAGGTTTTTTTCTTCAGGATAAAGAAAGCACGCCGACAGAATCTGATACGTTGCGCTCCGTGTAAGCAAATGCCCCACGCTGGATGCGGCTCGTTGATCCAAAAGACTACTGCTATCAACTCCCATAATAAACCTCAATTCTAAATTGAATTGTAATGTTTCGGGTCTCTGACATGGATAGGCTCTTCCACACAAGTCCTTACAACTTCTTGGCCATCCTCACCGTACCCGATAATCGTATCGTTGAACATCTCAAACTTCTTCCCGTGAATTTCAGTCTCAAACACCTTTGGACCTTCCTCAATCTTATATTCAAACACAATGGTTTGCGTCATCCTGAATAATGACATAACCGCAAGCCTCTCACGAGAAGGCACCATAAATTTATCGATTGCTTCATCCACGCCGGGACCGAACATCTGCCTTAAATATGACCTCGGCGCCCATCTTGGCGGAATATAATAAATGTTAGGTTCTGTCCCAAACTGAGGATAAAGCGGTAACGCTAACTTGTCATGCCTGATTAACCACGTGACTGGATTTTTTGGATTATCATCCAAAAATCCCTGCAAACGAATTTGACCTACACAGGCCGCCATACACCTGGTTTCCATTGGTCGTCCCTTTGTTAACGGATCACGCCCTTCAATTCTGGGATAACAGGCAATGCATTTCTCGCTTACCCTCGTCAACCCTCTGAACATGGGCTTCTTATACGGACATTGCTCTACACATTTTCTGTAACCCCTGCATCTCTTCTGGTCAATGAGAACAATTCCATCTTCTTTTCTTTTGTATATAGCCTTCCTCGGACATGCCGCTAAACAACCAGGATATGTGCAATGGTTGCAAAGCCTCTGAATATAAAAGAACCAACGGCTATGTTCGGGCAATGAAGAGTATTCGTCCGGCTTATTGCTTTTCGCAACGTCTTCTCCAAAATTCGGAGACCGCCACTCCTTATCTTCAGGGATGTATCCAACTGCCCACTGATTTATATTCTTCTTCGCGGCAGCTTCAAATATGGTATCGCCTTCATACACGCCATAAGGAGATAATTTTTCGTCTTTTTCGCTGGTATACCAGGTATTCTCACCATTATCAATTAGCTTTAGCGTCTTAACATCCCAGGATTGCGGATAACCACCATACGGTTTGGTTTCCACATTGTTCCACCACATATGCTCCTGACCCTTGTTATATGTCCACGCACTCTTACAGGCCATGGTGCACGTCTGACAGGCAATACACCTGTTAATGTTGAATATGGCTGCAAATTGTCGTTTGGGTCTGGATTCAAAATAGGGATACTCCATGCGTCTCCCTAAGTGCCAGTTATGTACTAACGTCATTTTTCAATCCTCCTTAAATTCTTTATCCTAAAGAGAGTCTACTATTGCCAAGCAACCTTCTCCAGCGTTGCAGGATGCCATTGAGTAGATATGTTTTTTTGCCCATTTCTATCTTGTTCACCGCCATTCCATACCGCCATGTTAAAAAAAGCATTTCCACCCGGAACGAACTGCACATCATGTGGATCCTGTGTAATTAACGAACGATACATAATTACCGTCCAGACACCATCCTCATAATGGCTACATCCATTTACGTCCTGATGGTCTTGCGTAGTAAGCGTACCAAAACCCTCCGCATTTAAATCTTCCACCGTTCTACCGCGTCCCGGCTGGGAAAGCAAATTGTTGGCAGCCCTTCCACCCGATAAAACTTCCACGCTTGTTATCAATTCTCTGTGATAGTAAACGCTGTAAGGGTTGAAATTAAAATCGTCGTGCATATTCGGATACTGTACCTCTACATCTTCCAATTCACCTTTAACAAGCAAATCCGCCTCCCAGTCAGCCTTCCAGTGCCAGAGGTTTGTTGGTTTTTCCCTATCTCCCATCCTTGGACTAAAATGTTCCGCTGGCGTTATTTCCACCGCACCTAAAGGAAACATCAAAGCCACTGCATCCCTGAACTCCTGAACGGCAATCGACCTGGCATTCTTCGTTGGATCGCTCCAGGTTATCTGGAAATAAATTGTAATCCCATCATGTATCGCCTTTACTTCTGCACCGGTCACCGAACCTCCGCCATTAGGAAATGCTTTATCCTGCTTTTGGAGCGTAACTTTAACTGGGTTTGCATCTTTAAAAGCACCCCTCAATGATTCCACATCCATGTGATAAGGTTTGTCCAGTTGTACGTATTTCACAGTCAATACTTCTTTAGCGGGGGTAAATTCCTCTTCGCTCGCACCCTTTACCCCAGGAGCTGTTTCCTCGGCCGCAAACAACGTTGCGCTAAGAAAAGCTGCCCCAAGTAGGGGTAAACTATATTTCAACAACGAAAACCCTTTTTTCATAAACTCCCCTCCTTATAATCCCGTGCCATTTACAAAAACCTGTTAAAATTTTCAAGAAATATCTATCGCAAATGTTCGAATATATGATAGATAATTTGGCAAATTTCGTTCCTCATTTCAAAACAACTCACAATATGTAAAATATGTGCCTTAGTTGTTTATTTTCACCATACTATGAAAATTAGAGATACTGAACTTTATTACAAATTCCCCGTATGACATTTCTCGATTGAAATACATAGTGCAACTCGGAAACAATCTTAATACAATCGGAAATTACTATCAAACAAATCTAATGCAATTAATTTTACCTGCAAAAATCGATTTGTCAAATTTTGTGAAATGAGTTATCGTTCATGAGCTTGCTTTTTGCCTCATCAACAATCTCGGTCGTGATCTCTTTGCAGCCCTTCTCCTGGGCATATTTTTCTATTTTTGTCCTGATCATGTTCCTAATGAATGAAGGAATGCGTTCTGTTTGTGTTTTGGCCTCCTGCGTCCAAATAACGGGATCATGTGCTTTTGTGGGAGGTTTTTCGTAAACTTCCTGAACCTTCCCGGAGAACCCTTCGAATCCGTTTTCAGTATGCAAATGACTGTAATTGTTAAGCTCTGAATCTTTTCTAAGTATTGATACTCTTTGAAATTCCGAACCAGGAGCAGGCGCCCTGCACTCAGCCTCTACATTTCCCCCCACAAGCAATACATTGCACGGAGACAATCTCAGCAAATTTTCTGTCGTACTGCCAATATCCAGTCCGTTTGTGTCATGAACACCCGTACGCCCTATAATTAGCAATGATGGTTGTGCTTTGAACACAAATTTGAGTATTTGATCGTAAGGCTTGCCATCCAACAAGACAGAATTCATCTCGATACCGGCATCACTTGCCATGCAATCAGCCCGGTCTAAGTGTCCCTGATAAATTTTTGCCAGTCCTTTATCGATAATCTCTTCGTGGAGTGTTTCCTGTTCCTTAAATCTGAAAATTTGTCCTGCTTCCTTTGAAAGCACCTTTGCGATACTTCCAAATGCAACTCTATGGTAATGAGGATCAAATACGGAAACGGAATCAAGCTTCAGGTTAAACCGCTGGCTAAACGATATAGCAGACTTCACACCGGCGACAGACCGTGCACTTCCATCAACTGCAACTACTGCGCCTCCCTCGAAACAACCATTTTTTACCACCAGGATGTCTGTCTTGATTCGTCTGACAACACGCTCACAAACGCTTCCCAGCGTGCGATTGTCCACAGCAGCCAATCCTTGAGCGCCCAGAATCACCAAATCATAATGTTCTCTCTGCACTTCCTTAATAATTTCATAATAATTCTTGCCTTCCAATAAAAGACTTTTGTGGGGTACAGCAGCCTCACGGCATTTTTCATTGAACACATCCAGATATGACTCAGAAATTAACTTGAGTCCCTGATTAATCAAGGAAGTATGGAGATCTCGCTGTCGCTGGAGAACAGATTCGTCCTGGTATTGCGGCGGCAAACCTTTTTCCATATCACGAAACCGTCTTTGATGCAACGATGCGTCATAGACATGGCATCCCACTAAAAGGGAATTGAATTTTTTGGAGAGCTTGATTCCTAAATCAATGCAGTGATTAGAATGGCATGAATTGTCAATTGCAACGAATATCTTTTTATACATAAAGATGCTTTAAACTGGTTATGTTCTATCGCTGTAACGATTCCTTCCTGAGTTTCTTCCATTCACCAATAGCGCCGATTGCCAAAGCCAGGGTAATCACAATAAGAAATAACCAACGCACCGATGATTTAAATGCACTGGACTCCTTAACTTCAGCAACTGCTTCTTTTGCCGCAACTACAGGCTTTTCAGCTTCCTGCGTTGAAAGAGTGCGTATATAAGCAACCAGTTCCTTAATCCTTTTTTCTGTAAGTGTTTTACCCCAAGGAGGGCAAAGATTAGATTTATCGACCGATTTCGACCCGTCCGTAATGGACTTTATCAATTGGTCATCCGTCCTCTTTTTCATGTATTCCATATCAAGGAAATTCCGGGGTTTTGGCTTCAAATCAATCGTAAAGAAGGTACCGTCTCCTTTACCTTTCGCCCCGTGACATGGCGAACAATAGTATTCAAACGTCTTTTTAGGAGACAGCAAAAAAGCCTGATCGCGCGGAGAAGTATCAAAGTCTTTCGACACAGCAACACCACCGATTGAACTCAAGAAAACAAATGAGCTTAAGATTATAATTTTTTTACCAATAGAAAAATATCCCATTATTTATTTCCCTCTTTTTTCTGCACATGGTCAGCCAGGAACCCCACCAGTGACTTTAATTCATCGTCTGAAAGCCCGAAGTTTGGTTCTACAGCCTGCGGATTTGCCTGTTGTGGGTTTTTTAAATGATAGAGAATATACGCAGGCTGCAGCCGGTCTCCCACCGTTTGAAGGTTAGGACCAACAACCCCGCCGCCCTTAGCTCCTTCCGCATGACAGGTATTACATCCCTTTTCGTAAAAAAGTTTTTCTCCAGCGGCAACAACATCTGCCGGAGGCGCACCACCCTCGAATGGGTTCGGAATGGGCTCTTTTGTATGAAGATTCTTTTCAATATACTCTATCGCAGCTTTTGCATCTTCTTCGGTTAAATTAAACTTGGGCATTTGCTGACTAAGCGGACGAATAATATCAGGAGCTTGCAAAAACTCCTTCTCCCACTTCATATGAATCTTACTGCCGGTAATTGTTAAATTGGGCGCGTAGGCACCGCCTTTATTCTGTATACGATGACAGCTTAAACAGCGTATTTCGTACAAAAGCTTTTCAAACCCTGCCAACTCATCACGTTTTTTCTCCACCACGGGCATGAGTTCAGAGATTCCTTTGATATCATGACACACAAAACATCTCGCCTTTTCAACAATTTCCCTGCCTTTTTCAACAAGGGCGGCATCTTTTCTGATATTGTTAAATTCTTTTTCAGTTAATATTTGAACTTCAGGCTCAACAGCTTTTGGTTCCTTTGCCCCACCCTCTTCCTCTTCTTCTTCTTTTTCTTCTGGCATAAATTGGGTATCCCGCATGACGAACTCGACAATACCTTTTAAATCACTATCCGTAAATCGGAATTGCGCCATCATGGTATCGGGAAAATGAGTCTTGGTATTCCCAAGCCAGTCATACAACCAGTTTCTGTTAATCTTTGTTGTAATTTCACCCAGATCAGGCCCCACGCCTACGTTTCCGCCAACACCTTTTATTGGATGACAGATGGTACAACGCGCACGCCCCCATACACCTTTCCCATTGTTATAGACTTTATCCATCTTGTCATATTCATCCTCTGAAAGGTCGTCCTCTTTTTTTAACAAAAAGCCATCCCAACCAATCTGTGGTAATTCTTTTTCTTTAAGACTGCTTAAAAAAACAATGACGGCCTTGATCTCCTCGAAATCCAATCCGAGATTTGGCATTTTTGCATTCGGAACAACCTTTTTAGGATTGGCAACCCATCTGGAAATCCACTCCACATTAGCCTTATTGATTACGTTCGCCAACGGAGGACCGTTTTTAACCCTCTTATAAGGATCTTCGAGTTCAAATGGCAGCGTAGACCATTCTTCCGGAAAACGATATTTCTTATCCAAATCTAAAAACATGGAATCAATTTTTCTTTCCTGTCCAAAGGAATTATTCACAAAAGCTATCCATGGTAGACCTATAATGGCTATTAAAATCAAAATTTTGTGTAAACTAACCAATGACCTTGACCTCATTAAAAACTCCTTAACAAGATGTTGTTTTTTTACTGTCCTTCTTCTAATTTCGGTGGAAACCTGCGTAATCTTGCAACAAACCACATCTCAATACTTGCGCCCATAACTATTGCGATCAATACATAAACAAAAACTGTTTTGGGCACCGGTTTTTCAAGCGACACGTAATACCACGATGAAACCGATTTTTGACCGGCGACATCGCTATTTGAACCATCCCATACCGCAAAGGCAATGGGTATGAGCTTTCCAATTTCAAATTGAATATCCCCCTTTGCATCCTCCGTCTTCAAAGATCTCTTCATAACAACCTTCCACCGCCCATTTTGGTAAATCCCCTTCCCTGTCACATTCTGGCTCTCCGGCGGCTGCGTTACAATATTTTTAAATCCCTTTGCATTCATTTCAATCACTGCGCCAGCCTCTGTTTCGGGCGACTCGGCAATCAAACCAAACCCTTCGCTCCAATGAGCCTTCCAACTCCACAGATTTACCGCTCCGCTTGAATCTCCCATTGCAAAATATGGTTTCTTTAACGATTCGGGAATTTTCGTTGGAAACTGCAGGGACACGGCATCGCGAAAGATTTCTTCTTGTTTATTGGTTGAATCGTCCCATTCGACCAAAAAAGCGATTTCATCCTTATTGTACAAAGCCCTGATCATAACTGCATCAATTGACGGCGCCCAATGTCTGGGACTGGCGATGATTTGCCCTGCCAATGGAACCTCCACCGGCATGGCTTTACTCCAGTTCTCATCTAACGGTTCTATCGGTAATTGTTCACTCTCAGACAACTTTACCTTTACTACCACATCAGACGCCATATCCTTCGATAAATTTTTCACATAGTGAGCAACATGCCATCGATCTTCATCAGAAAGTTTTTCTAAATAAGAACCCATCGGGGTCTCATTAAATCCAGTTGAAATCGTACGATAAATATCTTCGGTCGCATTACCGCCCTTAAAATTCCACGCCTTGGATAAATCTCTCGCCCTATAAGGCATATTCCATTCTGTCTGCAACGCCACCGTCAAAGGACCATTTCCCCGGCCGTCTTCGCCGTGGCATTCATAACATTTCATTTCCTTAAATAGCTCCTGCCCTCTTTTTATGCTATCCGGCGTCGAGGCAACCGACCCTACCGATACTACCTTCGGGGCAGTGTCTTTCTTAAACTGTTCATTAAAGGTCTTAATATAATAAATTACCTGCCATCGTTCTGTTTCCGAAATCGTGCTCCAGAACGGCATGGCCGTACCTTCTATACCGCTGGTAATAATCCTGAAAAGGTCTTCATCCGTGGGAACCGAACCGGCCGTAGTAGAACGAACCTTATACTCATTTCTCGTAAAGTTCCTGGGTTTCGGAAACATTGTTTTAGACGCAGGGCCGTCTCCCTTGCCTTCGATTCCATGACAATACCAACACCGCTTTTCGTAAACCTTTTTTCCTTCTGCAATAGCTTCTGATGTTTCAGACAACTTTTGCGGTACCTCATGTTTATAAGTTCTGAACAAGTGCGATGCCTGCGCGGACACCTCAAAACATCCCACAAAAACACCTGTCATTAATACGATAAGTCCCAAACCAATCAAAACACTTTTAAACGCTTTTATCATAGTATTTACTTGCTCTTCTATCCGTTGCTGTTGATAAATTAATCACCTTTAACAGTAAGAACCAAGCCTCCCTTTTACACAAGCGCGACATTATTCAAGCTTTTCCGTTTGCCGAGGCATAACTCCAGCCGTATCATATTCACCCATAATAATCTTCCAGATCTCATCATCCTTCAAATCATCTTTCCATGACGGCATTGCCGAATCCCATGGGGTAGACTCCGACGGGAGACCAGGCCCCCCTTCCTTAATACGCCAAAAGACATAGTTGTCCACTACCGTTGCAATCGTTCCCGGATCCTGAAAATTAATCGGTCTCAGACGGAACGAATTTGAAAACGGCCCGTTGCCATCCGCCTTTGAACCATGACAGGGACGACAATAGGTTTGAAAGAGAATCTTTCCTTCTTCGATGGACTTCCGTTGTGTTTCAGCATCAGCCTTACGGAATGGATTCTCAAGTTTTTCAAACTCTTGCGGAAGGGTAGGATGCTGAATCCTTAATTCCACCGGTGATGCGGCGCCCGGAATAGCCCAGGAATATACAAACCACCCCACGATAACAGGAAAACCAACGAACAATACCTTTTGTAATAAAATTTTTATTGTCGGCCCGCCCCCGGGTAATAAAAAGCCCAAAAAATCGGCAAATTTCTGATTACTGGTAGTTGCATATACCAAGCCAGCTAAAATTCCCATAATCATATACCACATCATCAGGGTGCTTGGCGTAGGCATAAGATGATCTTTCGCCATCAACACCTGAAATATTTTAGGGGAAGCATATTTAAGGAACAAAAACAAGCAGACAACTGCAGTGATTACCCATATCATTAAAAATTTACTGCGTTTTTTAGCCATTAATACACTCCTAACTATTGATTCCTTCGCATAAACAACATCGTCATCGACCTATTTCAAACTCTGTAAAAAGGATACAATCCCGTAAAAATCACGCACACTTAACAGCTCTCCAATATTTCCCGGCATAATCGAAACATCCTGTTTTTTCATTTCCTGGATGTCACTTTTAGCAATAGAAACCTCTTCGATCTCGCCACTTTCTTCTTTCAATAATATAATCTCTTCTTCGGTTTCACTCTTAATCAATCCATTATAGGGAATTCCATCGGTAGTTATCACATACATTGTCTCATACCCTTTTACAATCTTGGCGCTCGGCTTAAGAATAGACTCAAGGAAATATTCCGGCGTCTGAATAGCGCCAATCCCCGTAAGCTCCGGACCAACCTTCTTCCCCTTGCCATTCACAATGTGACACTTTCCACAGGTAACAGGACGGGTTTCATCAAAGAACACCTTTTCACCTTCTTTTGCATCAACAACCATCGGCGGCACCCAGGGTTTTACCTTTTTCTTTGACGCCTCCGGTATTTTATCCTTATATTTCATGAGAGCGCCTATATCAGGCTCTCCCCCCAACGTTTGAAGATATGCCAAAACAGCCAGTATCTTTTCTCTCGACAACATAATAGGGGGATCAAACACCTTGGGCATAATTTTATCATACCCCTTCACAATGTACTTTTCCGGCTCTACTATGGATTCCACCAGATAATCCAAACCCGAAGGCAGACCCAACTCTTTTGCCCGTTCTTCCGCCCTTCCTGACAAGCCATCCTGATCAGGGCCTCTCGTGGCGCTTCCACTCGAACCTATCTTGTGACAGGTACTGCACTGTCCGTCACCCCAGAATATCTTTTCGCCAGCCTCAGGACTTACCCCCCCAGCCGATTCGCCGCCACCCGTACCGGAAAGGCCGGCCACATACATCGTGATATAGATATAGAATCCTATAACCGCAACTCCAAATGCCGTAATTTTTAGCATGCTTTTATTCATAAGTTTTCTATGCCTTCATTTCACTATCTTGAGATTTTAACCTGATTAAACATTCTCCCTAATTCGCATCTCTGCAATTGCCCGCATTCAACTTCTGCTATAGCTTGATTCAAATCTAGTCCTCATATCCCGCAGGAACTTCCCCATATTCATGTTCTTTTGCTTTTTCTTTCTTGTCACCGAGGCCGGCCAGCCAGAACACAAAAGCTACCAGACCCAAAAAGAGCGCCACAATCAGGCCTACTATCCTGCCCATGTACGCCAGGGATGGGGTGTATGCCCATTGTGAAGTATCTTGCATAATGCCATAAACATGCCAGTCCATTCTCAGTCCGGACCGTATGAAGCCCATCAATCCCATCAGGATGACGATTACCACACACAACAGAAGCAACGCATACTGAGACCGTATCGGCATTTTCCCCCACTCAATACCTCCCACAAGCCTTGCCTTGCGGAACATGAAAATATCAATGGTGGCATTCATAATCAGACAGCTCATCACGATTGAAACCTGCGTCACCGATAAGTATCTCAAAACCAAATTTGCCTTTTGCATCACCTCGAAACCATAATACCAGAAATAGAGCACCGCAATACACGCTGTAACCGCAAACAGTATAGCCTGCCCTAATTTTCCTTTATTCTTAAAGGTTAAATACGCCGCCAAACATATCACAAACGACTGGATATAAAGCGCTCGAATGAGTGGTTTTACAAAAACCTTCATGTTGGCCTCAAGTTCCACAAAATTAAGCGAAATCGCATAGGAAACCAGCATCAGCAGACAAAAGATCACGCCAGAAAATATTCCCACCTTGCCGACTTTCCCCTGTTCAGAAAACGGCACCATCTCTCCCTTGTTACTCCTGCGGTAGATCAGGAAGGAAAAGAACGTAGCAAGAATTATCAGGTTGACCACGGCATTTTTTGCAGCCATAACACCAAAATACTTAGAGAACGGATGATACTGCTCGCCAATCATAGCCCTTTCCTCACCACTGAGAGGCAGGTTGTGAGGCGTCAACCAGACCGCAAAACACATGAAGATTACGAAGATAAGGTATTTGAAAAATTTTGTGTATCGCTCAGACCCTTTAATCCTACCCATTCCAAGCCACAGATAATAATTCGCACCGATAAAAAGCATGCCAATCAGGATGGCCTGAATAATAAACGTCCAGGAGAAAGCGCCGCCCATCATTATATTACCCATCACAGGACTGGAGCTGTAAATTTCACGCCCAAGCCAGTATCCTGCAAACGGTAGCGGAATCAATGCTCCAACCCCAATAAAATTTCCAACATATCCCATCCAATCGTAATGAGCCCTCTCCTCTTCTGATTTTGAACCCAAGAACTTGACCGCCGCATACGCGCCTACCACAAAACCGCCAAAGCACACGTTTGCAATCAGACGATGGATATTTACCGGCATCCAGAGCGGATTATATATGGCGTGAGACAAACTGAGCAGCTTCCCCGTTGCAGGAGCAACTCCGGCAGGACTCATCATGTATGTTGCCCATGAATTGGTAATGAACATCAGCCCCGTACCAAACAAGTTAAGCATTACACCCAACATGATATGGAACCATTTCTTAAAGGCGGCACCCTTAAGAATTTCCCACGAATAATAATAGCCGTACAAAGTAAATGCTTCGCCAAAGAACATCAATGCATAAATATACATGGTCGGCGCAAACACGTTCGTCATATGTCCCATAAATTCCGGATACAAACCAAACAGACAAAATCCAAGCAAGCCGCCTAACGATGCAGTCGTTGCGAACGCGGCAGACAGCAGCTTGGTAAATTCCTTCGCCATCTTGTCATATTTGATGTCGCCGCCTTTGAATCCTACAATCTCAACAATAACGGCAAAGATGGGTACACCCAGCACAAAGGCAGCAAACATGAGATGCAATTCCGAAACAATCCAGACTATCACGCGGGAATCAATCCCAAAAAACGCCCGATACTGAACAGGCCCCGCCTCTTCTTCCTCAACAGCAGCGGCTGCCGCTCCCGCCTCCCCGGCAGGCTGCCCTTCCGGAGCCTGCGACGACGCCGGCGCTTGACCAGCTTCAAATTGTGGCAATTCAACGCCAGGCGCTGCAGCTTCTTTTGCCGCCTCCGCTGGCGCATCGGCAGCAAAAATAGTTTGTGAAAGCGAAAGGAATGAAACAAAGGAAAGGAAAAACAAAAAGACAATACTATATATACTTCTCTTTGGGAGATTCATCAATATCTTCAAATTATTCATTAGCGGTGCGCCTTTTTTAACAAGTAGGTTACACATTCCATAAAGTTATGAACACAGTTATTTCTTTGTCAAAACAAAGTCTGCCACAACCTCTTCTTTCGACTTTACGGTTACATCGCCGGCCTTTTTCCCAAGCTTCTCCTGCCAGGCCTCGATCTTATACGTGCCAGCAGGCACGTTCTCAATCTTAAATTGACCATTTTCATTTGTGACGGCGAAATAAGGATTTGCCTTAATTACGATAAAAGAGCTCATCCATTTGTGCACATCACACGTGATCTTTACTATCTCCGCAAGATCAAATTTCTTTGTCATTTTCCCGCCGCCCGACACTCCTTCATTAAAAGCGGGATTCTTGATAGACCATGAGTGAAGATTGTGCATTACGTTGTCGCTATTAAGCAAATCCACACTGGATCCAACCGGTACTGCGACAACATGGGGAGTAAACAAGCATTCTTTCTGATCCAGCACAGCAGTTACCGCCTCAATCTTCTTGCCCGCTGCGATGTCAACCAGCGAAACCACGACATTCTTTACACCTTTAGATTCACCGTTAACCACCAATTCCTCCGACGCCTTATTTTCGTGACCGCAGGTTTGCTCATCCTTGTCGACCTTTAACATCTTTGCAGATGGGACATCACCGTCAAATTTTACAGTCCCAACAATCGTTCCCCCGTCTTTCACATCCACCTCTTTGTAAGCAGCGCCTTTTTCCTGCGCCATAGCGAAATTATCTACCCATACCCCACTACCCATTACACTAAATGCCAAACCACCAACAATTGTCAAGCATCTCAAACTTTTCAACATCATTACCTCCACATTCATCTTCTAAAAGTTACTATGGATTTAAAAAATCCTGTTAATATCTTTCTTTAGACATACTCAAAACAAAGGCGAGCTATGATACATTATATAACAAGTTTGTCAATCACAAATTTCAGTAAAAACAAATTTGAAATCAGAGTTTTTCTGGAAAATCTTACAATGGGATTTAGCAATTAACAACATTCATTCCTTTTAATAAAAAAATAAAAAAATAATTTAAAAACTATGTAACTAATGAAATTTCAAATTCTTAGTTTTTTATAATCAAGCATTACGAAACATCTTCCGGGCTTTATAAGCCGAGAAAAAATTTCAGTATTGCAATGATAGTTTCAAATATAGTATTACAAAACTATTCATACACATTAAAGGCGGTGCGGTGTAGCGCAAACTTTAATTCACATAGTGATATAAGCGAACTGAAGTTCGCGCTGCATTGAAAAAGCTGCCAAAGGCAGCCTAATTCAATGTTCTCTTCAGGGTCTCGATGTCTTTAGGATTTGTGGGCTTACCAGGCTCGACAATCACATCGGGCTCCATCTTGAATCGCCTCACCCATGTTGTTTCTGAGGGAGGTTTCCAGTATAACTTGTACAAACCGGGCGATACGTTTACAAAACGATACGTACCATCATCGTCCGTAACTGTTTCGATCTCTATAGCTTCCGCCACCGGACGGTACCCTTTTGCCAAAAGTCCGCCTTTTTCTAACATCTGCAACTTTACCTGGCAACCGGAAAGAGGACTTCCGCTTCGCAATATCTTTCCCTCAACGCTCCCAAGATTCCGATCCTGAACAACTGGTTCTTCTTTCTTAATATCTTCCTCAACCGCCTTATCAACTTCCTCTTTATCATGCGACTCTTTTAACAAGTCTTGATTCGATTCGGACGTTTCTCTGCTCTCTGTCAGAGGTTTTGCATCCTCAATCGATTCAGGGATATCCATTGACGCATCTTCGGTTTTAGTCACTAATTTATCGTCTTCTTCCAGCAAGCTTTCCTTTTTCGCCTTTTTAGTCTTTAGTCTATAGTATTTCCCCGCTTCTTTCTTTTCTATTGGGTCAGTCCTTATCTCATCGACTATTACTCTACTGCCGGCATCTTCTCGTATCTTAGGTTCTAATCCCCGCTCCTCAACAATCTGCAATGATTTTCCCTTTTCCTCAACTACGTCAGTAGTTTTTGGTCTATTATCAATCTGTACTGGATCTGAAACGGTCTGCTTGTCATCCGGTCGGAAGGACATTTGAAGTGAAGAAATCTTCGAGGTAGGTATCAGTATATGAATAGCATCTTCGGTAATTTCCTTGATCTTACATTCCACAGTTACATTTGCAATATCCAGAGAAATCATATCGGGGTAATTCCCGGGACTTAAAAATTGCATATTCAGGGATTTTATGGACTTCTTTGATATTACTGCATTTATATATTCCCCCGTAACCCCCACTACTTTGAGATCGACATCTTTGCCGACATTCCTTAGAACTATAGTATCCCCATTCACAGCAACACAGAAACACACAAGCGCACAGAAAACAATCGCCGCAAACTTTGCCATCAATAAATATTCCTAACCAATAAAACCTATCCTGGACAAGCCATACCCAAACAGGGACAAAGCTAAAATTTTAGATTAGTTTAACATCCATTAGTTTTATATCAACTAAAAAAATAAGGGGGTAATCCCGAAAAATATTCAAGATTACCCCCTTGGAATTGGCACATTCAAAAAAGCACTAAACTATTTTTTTCTTATCTTCACGATAACAAAAGTCGTATAAACCTCTCCTTCGCTATCTTCTACGGTAAATACCACCTTGGAATTACCCTTCTTCTGCCCGGCCGTAATTGTGAAAGTTGCCTGACCATTTGCATCAGTTGTAGCGGTCGCAGTGTCAATCACAACACGCTTCTTTCCGGTTTTAACCGCTGCTGTTACTGTTGCGCCCTCAGACTTGCAATCATCCGAGCCGCTCACCGTAACAGTTACCGTTTTGCTTTCACCGAATTTCAAATTTAGCTTCTTTGCATCTAACGTAATGGCCTCAGGCTCACATGCCGAAGTTGTCGGCGTTGCTGTGGGTGTTGGCGTTGGCGTCGTTGTCGGAGTAACAGCAGTCGTAGTACTTTGCGCCGTAGTTGTGTAAATATAATCACCCTGATTCGTGCCATCTCCATTCGCCTCATTGCCGGCTGCATAAAATGTCACCACTCCCTGTCCATCAGCAGGTGCAGTCCAGTTTACATTCCAACTAGCATTTCCAGACTGGCTGCTGCCTGCGGAGGTATGTTTTATATATTCCCCATTACTGGTTTGTGTATTACCATCGCCTTCGACGCTACTGAAAGTACCAACGTGGTTATTGTTTGTATCTAACGCTGAAAGTTCAAAACCATGCTTGGCAGTGCTGGAATTACCAAAGGAAATGGAAATGCCTAAAGTCTCTCCGGGGGTGTAGCTGCCTGGCGCTGAGATAGAAAACACTGCCGAACCGGAATTAAGGGCATAGTTATTATGACATCCTGTATCGTTACACGTTAGTAAACTATCGGCCGGCGAACCGGTGCGGCCGTTGGGAGGTCCACCTGAATATGCAAATAACGTACTTACTCCTGTCCCCATAATCCCTATTACAAGAACAACGTAAACAGCCATTTTAAAACAATTTTTCATAACACTGTTCCTCCTAAAAAATTTGCCTGAAAACAAAAATAAATTCTCCGTACCATAAACATGTTAACATTTTATTTCAGATCAAATCTTTAATAACGTGAACAATACCGGATATAAATCTGCGTGATAATACTATCTTCAGGCATGCATGTCAACGCAATTAACTGCCACCCGCTTCGGTAAAATCAAAGAAGCGCAAAAAAACCTCCCGCAAAGACAAAGCCTTGCGGGAGGCGAGGAGAAGGCTGCATAGATACACTTAATGTTCCAAAGGATTATACGGCTTGCCGCCTTTTAAAGGGGCCTCCGGCTGCGCTGCCTTGCTTTTGCTTCTTACGTCGAAAATCGTCAAAGCGCCCATTGGATACTTGCCTGTCGACACCATTCCGCGCAGATTATGATCGTGCATGATAGTTATACCCGCCCCCAAATTGCAGGACAAGCACTTCCTCTGGCTGGCAAAGTGAGGAATTTTCACAAGCACATCAATGCGTTCACCACTTGCAATACAAATGGTGTCTTTCTCATAAGTACTCTTTAATTTCCGTCCATCTAACGCAATGACTTCCATGTGATATCCGTGAGGGTGGAGCGCAAATACATGGTCGGCTCCAATAGCCATTATTCGCATCAGAACTGTCTCATCTTCGTAGGCTACAATCCTGGAACGCGGGTCGTTTATTACAGAACGCGGGTGATAGAGATTGTCAGTAAACGTCCTGCCGTTGATCAGGTAATAATCGGCCTTCCAGTCCTGCAATCCGTGCACAACACCCGATTCCTGCAACTGCTCATTTGCCGTTGAAGACAGCTCACTTAAAAATAGTGTATAATCCCTGTCGTACTTATACCCATAGGCTGTCTTCGACCTGTCTTGATGAATAATTATAGGGAAATACATACCGGCGAGGATATGGTTAAAACTGTCCACATGGCAATGCCCCATAAAAGAACCCTCATATTGAGGTGTAATCTCGTAAGTAAAAGATTTATGCTCCAGCACAGGATCTACCGGCAGAGAAGGCACACCGTCAACCGCAGGGGTTAAATCCAGACCGTGGAAATGAATCGTATGTGCCACGTGGTTAATTCCTGAATGTTCAGCCGCGCAATGCATGCCCGTATTATGCAGGGTAATCCGCGCCTTTTCACCAACAAAGAGGTGTACTGGGTCGCTGGGCACCTTCACAGGCTCCAATAATCTTTCGACCTCTTCTTTTGTCTTTACTTCACCCACATCTTTAAAACTGCCCTTGGCATGTGTATAGCCAAAAACCCATACCAGTTCACCATTGGTCATCTCTATATAGCCGTCTGTAGTATAAAGGTGAAAATCCCACACACCATCCTTGCCGCGCTCTCCTAAAACATCCCCGTTTGTTACATTTATTAAATCTTGTTCCTCCGGACTGAGATTCCAGGTCTCAGCCTGTTTTGCCTCTTCAGCAAAAGCGCCTGGCGCTGCCACATATGTTGCAACACTCAATAAAGCGGCAGACATCAAACCTAATAGCTTTAAAGCGTTCATTGTTTTTTCCCCTTCCATAAAATTAAGGTTAACTAAAATACAAACCTACTGAGACTTTTTAATAACGTTTACTTCACTATCTCCTGATACCCGTTTTTAAGTAATCACCCGCGTCTCCCCCCATAATTTTTTTAGTACTGATTTTAACTCTTCGATATTTACCGGTTTTTGCAAAAAGTAATCGTACTCTCTATTTTTTCCAGCATTTACACCTGATTTGACAGAACTGTTGGCCGTAATAATCACAATCGCTATAGGTTCTTTTCTTTTTCTTACTTCATGAATCAGGGTAAACCCATGCATTCCCGGCATATTCAAATCCGTTATAATGACATCGAAACTTTTTTTTGAGAGGGAATTTAACGCTTCAGAGCCTGATAATACGCCAGCAACTTGATACCCATCACGCCTTAAAATGTTTATCAACCCATCAAGCGCATCCTTATCATCATCTACCAGCAACAGTCTTGGCTTTGTCATATATCGAAACCATCTCATGGACAAACTAAAATCAATTATCGTAATTTAATTAACAACTGGCATACCAGCAGGCAACCGGTCACGATCACATTTGTTGTAAGTATTGATTTGAATAATTCTTAAGGTAATTATATTTTTGTTTGAAGGAATGAGATGAAAAAAACGGACAACCGGGAAAAGACTGCTTAACGAAAAATTTGCGTGAATTGAAATAGGCGAGACAAAACGGCGAGAAAAAATTTCGCTTCTACTGCCACTCTTTTACTTTATATTCAATTTTCCTATTCGATATACCCAATATTTTGGAGGCCTCTTTTTTGCTCCCATGGGTCATCTGGAGTGTTTTTTGTATGATCTCTTTTTCGGCTTCTTTTAATGAAATTCCTACTGGAATTTTGATTACTGACATATCGTCCTTATCGGGAACAACGTTTCTTGGCAGGTGTTCCACCGAGATTGTATTTTTTTTGCAGAGCACAATTGCCCGTTCGACGACGTTTTCCAGTTCCCTCACATTTCCCGGCCAGTGATAAGCGCACAACGCCTCCATTGCCTCAGGGGCAAAGCCTTTTATTTCCTTTTTATATTTCTTCGTATATTTGATGACGAAAAAATTAGAAAGAATGGGAATATCGTCTTTCCTTTCCCTCAGGGAGGGCAAAGGGATGGTAATAACATTTAAACGGTAAAACAAATCCTCCCGAAACCTTCCTTCGGAAACTTCTTTCTCAAGGTTTCGGTTGGTTGCCGTAATCAACCGCACATCAACTTTTAAAGTTTTTTCTCCACCAACCCGTTCGAACTCTCCCTTCTCAAGGACACGAAGCAGCTTGACCTGTACCTTTAAGCTCATCTCACCCACCTCATCCAGAAAAAGCGTGCCTCCATCCGCCATCTCAAACCTGCCTTTTCTGGCCTGAACGGCGCCCGTAAAGGCGCCCTTCTCGTGGCCAAAAAGCTCGCTTTCCAATACGCCTTCCGACAGCGCAGCGCAATGCAAAGCGACAAAAGGCATACATGCCCTGTCGCTTTGACAATGAACGGCGTTTGCCACGAGTTCTTTTCCGGTCCCTGTCTCACCCAAAATGAGGATGGAAGCCGTACTGGGAGCAACGTCCGCAATCATATGAAATATCCGCTTCATCTGAGGAGTGTTCCCAACGAGTTCGGAAGATTTGTACTTATCCTTTAACTTCTCCTTTAACATCCTGTTTTGGGCAATCAACCGCTGCCTTTCCCATATCTTTTCCAGCACCAACCTCAACTCCTCTATATTTATCGGCTTGGTCAGATAGTCGTCTGCTCCGCATTTTATAGCCTCCACCGCCGTTTTTACGGAACTGTAGGCAGTAATAACCACAATTGCCACGGACTCTTCCTTCTTCCGTATTTCGTGGATCAGTGATAATCCACCTATCCCCGGCAGCTTCATGTCCGTTACAATGATATCAAAGTTTTTCCTGGACAAAAGATTTAAAGCCTCGTAACCTGACAAGACGCCGGAAACAGGGTATCCGTCATGTGTCAGTATTTTTACCAACCCGTCAAGCGCATTTTTATCATCATCTACGAGTAACAATTTTGGTTTTATCATAGACGTTGTTCATATTGGAATTGCAATCACAAAGGTACTCCCTCGAGAGGACTGCTCTAATCGTATCGTTCCTCCGTGTGCCTGTACAATATTTTGAGCAAAAGAAAGCCCTATGCCGGTACCCCCGTCCTTTGTGGTGTAAAACAAATCGAATATTTTATCTTTAATCTCATCGGAAATTCCAGGACCGGTATCCTGGCAGGAAACGAGTATCTCATTCCCACTCCTTTTCGCACTTACCCGCAACGTTCCTCCGTCCGGCATCGCCTCAATGCCATTAATCATGATATTCAATATTGCCTGCTTTATCTTGTCCCTGTCTACTTTAATCTTAGGCAGTGCGGAATGAACTTCTAGTTCCACCTGAATACCGTTTAATTGCGCCTGGGGCATGAGCAAAGAAACTATTTCATTGAGTATCTCGCAAATATCAACGTAGCTTTCGTTGAGTTCTCCCGTTTTTGAGAAATGCAAACATTCCTCGACAAACCCGCTTAAACGAATAAGCTCCTTCTGAACGACAGAGACCGTGTTGAGCAATTCTTTTTTTGATTTTTCGCCTATCTTGGGTATTTCCCGTATTTCACGCTCCATGAGCGCCATTTGAATATGCATGGCATTTAAAGGATTTTTAATTTCGTGCGCCAGCTCTGCTGTAAACACCCCCAACGTAGACAGGGTTTTCGACCTGAGAACTTCATCCGAAAATCTTTTTCTCTCACTAATATCTTCTATGATGGTGACAATGTGCGTTACCTTTCCCCGAGAATCCCTGATAGCCGACGTACTTGTTTCCACCCAGACTTCGCTATCGTCACCCCGTTTGATCAAGAGTTCCCTGGAGGCATGGGAAAGCCTGCCCTGAAAAATTTCCATACCGGGACAAAATTTCTCGGTCAGACACATGCCTGTCGAGGTGTGGCACTGAAAGATGTCGCCGCAATCTTTGCCAACAATCTTTTTCTTTGGCCATTTTGTAATCTCTTCACACGCATCGTTAAAAAATACTACCTTGCGGTTTACGTCTTGTATCATAACCCCTTTACTTGCACAACTCAGTGCTTGGATCAAAATCTGATTCGTCGCATCAATTTTTCCCATAATTTTTTTCACTAAATAAGCCTATCAAAATTTCTGCGAAAGTAAATGTTAAAATAAAGATACGGTCACACCATACTATGCTGAACTTGAATACCATAGGTCATGAAACGATGAAACATCTCGTTGTTGTGGCAACCAATTTAGATGAATTGATACGTGCACTTCGTGAAACGCCTGCCCCGCAGCATCAACGGAAATACCGGAATTGAGCTTTTGAAGTTACGAGGATTTCAGCAATATATGTCCTATTGTCTGTCAAATAAAAAAATATGGATTTACTTCATAATTATCTGAACAGGAGTATTCCTATTTGAGGTAGAACCGTCTCCCAGTTGACCGTTTTTGTTTAAACCCCATGCCCAGACAGTTCCGTCTGCTTTTAGGGCAAGGCTGTGTTGCCCTCCGCCAGAAACAGAAATAACAGTATGAAGTGTTTTCACGAGAGTGGGCATTTCTCTATTTGTGGTAGTTCCGTCCCCCACCTGGCCGGAATTATTACTCCCCCACGCCCATACGGTTCCATCTGATTTCAGGACAACGGTATGATCTCCACCGCTGGCAATCGAAGAGACATTTTTAAGTTTCTCGACGGGATACGGGGCACTTCTGTTATTCGTTGAGCCATCTCCCAACTGGCCATATTGGTTAAATCCCCATGTCCAAACAGCGCCGTTATTTTTCAGGACAATACTGTGATCTCCTCCACAATTGATCATGCTGACGTCCGCAAGCCCGCTTACCTGAATGGGAATTGCCCTGTCGGTGGAGGAACCGTCTCCCACCTGACCATATTTATTAAGTCCCCATGCCCAGATAGTACCATCTGCCTTTTGGGCAAGGCTATGGTATCCCCCACCGGCAATGGAGACGATGTCGCTAAGCGCCCTTGTCTGTATTGGTGTGTTCCTCTCTGTAGCAGTCCCGTCTCCCATTTGCCCATATGCGTTTCTCCCCCATGCCCAGACGGTTCCATCCGACTTCAGGGCGAGACCGTGTTGTCCTTTTGCGGCAATTGCCGTGATACCACCAAGACCATACACCTGAACAGGCATGTTCCTGCTCTTTGTTGTGCCGTCTCCAAGTTGCCCTGCCCAGTTGCCTCCCCATGCCCACACCGTGCCGTCTGTTTTCAATGCAATACTGTGCCAGACACCTCCTGCAATTGCAGCAACATTGCTGAGTTCCTTTACCTGTACCGGCATTTTCCTGTCTGTATTTGTTCCGTCACCAAGCTGACCGTGTATATTCAGTCCCCATGCCCACACAGTGCCGTCCGATTTCAAAGCCAGGCTGTGAAAACCTCCTCCAGATATCTGCACAACTGTCGATGCGGAAACACCCATATTAAAAAACAAAACCTGGGGAAATATGATTAAAATCCAGCATGAAATGTTAAGTTTGGTGTGCATATAGTAATACACTCTTCTTTCTTCCCTTTGATAGCGGGAATTGGCGACCTGCACGCCGTTACGATTGGGAAGAACCCTTTTTACAAGCGGATATCAGTTTATTTATTTACTTTTTACCTTTTCGTTTTTCTCTTTCAAGCATCCTTTTTACTTCTCTATCAAAGTCGCTTTCAAATTTCCCATCCTGAACTACCCTAAATTTTCCATATTCCTCTTCAGCCAATTGCTTCGCCACTTCATTGCCTACTTTTCCCGCATCCGTCAATATCTGGTACTCATTGAATTGCAGAAAGGCATCCAGTTTTTGCACCCAATCTGCCATCTTCTTCGGTATTTGACGGACCGCCTGATTTTCGGCATAGTCCAGGTACATTGATACTACCCGTTCCAATTCCTTAATTTCTTTTTCGACAAGGTAGTTCTTGGCTATGACAACATCTGTTTTCAGTATTTTACCTTTCGGCGCATTTTTCCACGTTTGCAGACCCATATTAGGCTTTGAAGCATTAGCCCTTTCTGCTATGATTTGGGCAGCGGTTTTCCCGGTGATTGCCCAATGCAGCTTATTCTGCACGGTCTTGAAAAAAGTTTTGGTTATCTCTGCGTCCTTATCATAGTCAATGCTGCACTGGTTGAACTATTCGAATTTTTCGAATAGTTGAATCTTCCTTTAATTCACCGCTTTTGAAAATCTCTTTAAGATGGTAATTCACCGTATGCACTTCAACGCCAAAAAGCTCTGCCATTCTTTTTTGGGAAAGCCAAAAGGTTTCATCGCTAAAAATAACTTCAACATGAATATTCCCCTCCGGTGAGGAATAAAAGATAATATCTGAATATTGAGGAATTATTTCTTTATTCATATATTTTTATTCCAATAAGTGGAAGCCCATCTTGTGGGTTCCTGAGCCCAAACATCTCCATCAATTCCCACAGTAAACCAGCAGAAATACTGCGGGAGAAGGTTTCAAGCCGGCTCCCGCTCAAAAGAAGAAGACTGCCATTTCAAGAATTGAAAATCATGCAGAAGACATGAAACGATCAACGTGAAAACGTGTTGGTGTTGCTTTGGAAAAACGCCCAAAAGTTAGCATTGCTTCATGAAATCCCATGGATGTTTGTTCGATCACCCCTTTATTATAAAACAGCAAAGAGCAATACCTGGCCCCACTGATAACCCCTTTCCCGTTGATTTAAAAATCAGATAGTAACCTTTTAAATTCTTATCCTTTATCAAAAACCCGCCTGTTACTACGTTTTACTGAGGCACTATTTTCAAGGACGTAATGATGGATTTTGGCATCACAGATTTTTCCTCCCTGACGGCTGAGTTCTAAAACACAAAAACCACGGGTCGAGTATTTGATTCTAAGAGTAGGGGTTTGCACTAACCAGAGCGGTTTTTCCACGAATGGGCTGCTATTGACAGAACGAGTGGAGAATTCGTGATAGTGACCGTAAATCCATAGCCCTATCCCGTTCATTGAGAAAATATCTCGACCTACATTCTCCCAGTTATCCACTTGCTTTATGGTATCTTTCGCACCATCGGGACGAAGACCATGATGTGACACTGCGATGCTAAATATCGAATTTGTGTTGTCACCTACCAAACTGCGATTTATTAATCTCATAGCATTTTCGCTAAAGGTAATGTGATCTGGCCTTGTGGAAGTCATTTCGGCAACGCTATTCAAAACGAAAAAGCGTAAACCGCAATGGAGGAAGCGCCTATCAACCCATGATAATTCTGGTGAATCCACAAAATTCCGATCTTTCGTAAGCCTATGTGCAAAATAGCGGAATGGTTCGAGTGTATAGTCGTGGTGGCGGTGGTAGCGACTATTGGTGTTTCTCTCTAATGGTAGAACCGTTTCATTTTGGAATTTTTTGGTAGTTGGATCGAATTTATAGTTATCACAGGCAGAAAATCTTAAATTTACGTCATGATTGCCGGGGACCAAAACGATACGGTCACGCATACGATCTATATTGTTATTACCCCAAAGTGGTTCCATAAGATCAAGAGCAAGTCGTTCCTCTGCAAGTGCAAACTGATCAGGTCTGCCACTATGACTGATATCTCCTGCGATAACTAATAGATCGGGCAAATCTTTATTCTTTATTAATGTATGTGCGATCCAATGTTCTGCAAAAGTAGCTTTTGGATCTGTTGCAGGATCCCCAAACTGGGCATCTGCGAGAATTAGAATACGAATAGTATCGTCAGGCTTTGGGCGAAATCCACTACGGCCATGCCAAAGATTAAGCTCTGAAGAAATTTTATTCCGAAGAGCATCCAATCTACTCTTAGCTGCATTGTCAGGCATCGTAGCCTGCTGGAATTCGCTCCAGGCTAAATACTGAACTACTTTAGCTGAAGATTCACCGGCTTGTTTGAGGACATCCAGTACTCTTTCCTCTCCCCAGTGTTGGCTAATTAGAAAGACTGGTGCAGGGCGCGGTGCATTCTGAATGAAGGTCTTAATTAGATTGGCAGCATTATCACTAGCCCAATCACCTCCATCAAGAAAGATATCGATAAGATATCCGTCAACTGGTGTGTCTTTGTGTTTTATTAAATCAGTACGAGTCCAGACATATAATGTTTCAAATTCAGGTATAGATAAAACTTCCAGGTACAGTTTTTCTCTTTTATCTTGTGAATCGTCAATCACCATTAGTTTATATGCCATGTTCACTCCATTTTCATACCTAAATAAGCTGCGTAAGGAATTTTAACTTGTATGCCAATTATATTTTCTGATAACGCTATGGTATTAATTTCTCCTCCGAGGTCAATTAAATACGACCATCGTTTCTTTTTCATTTTTGAGAAAATGTCTTTATGGTCACATGTTGAAGCATTTGCCAAGGTCAATTCGAGCAATTCCTTTCTGTAATCAACATGTACCCAAATATCTGCCAATTCATTTTCGAAGGAATTCCATGGGTTAGTAATTTTGTTTTGAGCATAGACGGCATTTTTCAACAAATTTTCTACGATACGAGCAATAAATCGATGCCATGGTATCCAAACCTCTTTGGCATTACAGTCAAAATCAATTTTCCCCAGTAAATCAAATTTGATTATTCGCTTATCTTTGCATACTGATTTGTCAGCACTCGCATATTCCCAATCAATACGATTAATAGTCTGGGACAAAACATTAGTTTCGAACGGTTTGTCTTTGTAATACTCCTTTGCTAAAGGAATTCGATGGAAGAAAAACTCAGCAAGTGCTTTCATATTAGCTAAAAAATCCAAAAGAATACTTTTGGTGTTTTGGTACCACATTTCGTCTTTTCCTTTTTCAATTCCTTCAACAAGTTTTTGACGGGCATTGCCGTAGGATGTTTTCATGTCGTTTAGTTTATTATAGTAAGATTCTTTTTCACCATCTCTTACAAGATTAGGGTCAAGATTGTTGCATATCTCTACAAGAAAATCTAGACTATCCATCGCATCGTTAATCCACTCGTCATTAATCAATGTTCCATTAGTCAACTCGTTAACAAGAAAGGGGATTGCTTCGGAGTGCGCGTTACCAAGGGGGGAAAGTGTTTCAAGAAACAAGGCATTAAATCGTTGCGCTAATGACAATGAAGCGGTAGTTAATAACCGCTTGCCTATTTTGTATGCCTCGCTACCTTCCTTAATAACTTTCTCTGACACAAAATACGCTTGCAGTATCTTGGTAACATAGTTAGACCGTTGCCTCCAACCTTTCTCATTAACTATTTCCGCAGAATCTTTTTTTGATTTCTCGTCCAGTAGTCTAAACTCTCTTATAATTACTAAGCCTGCCAATGAAGCGTGTGGAGAATCTTTCTGTAAAAACGCGACTTCTCGAATGAGTATTTTAATTAGCTCTACGCGAATATCCAGGTCAAATTCATTTCCAAAGAGTAATATCTGGCTTGCAGCAAGTTCAACTCTAATTTCAGGTTCATGGTGTTCTTTGATTTTTTTTAGACAGTAATCATCCCGACCAGTCATTGCGTGCAATTCTGTGACATTTATTGAGAGTCCTGTCGAGCGAATCAAGTCAATTCTTGCTAAGTGCCTTTCGTCCTTATTAATCGCATTCTGGCGATAACAGTATCCCTTGCCGATTTCTGGGGTACCTAAAGGCAAAGGACGTAGCCCTGCACTCCAATTATCTAAAGGAGAAGTCTCCCCCCACAGACATTTCCATCTTATAATCTCATTTTTTGCATTTGTTGATGCAAGCAAGTTGGAAAATGCTTCTGCTAAATTTAGTGCATGACAAAGGGGGCAGTTTCCTTCGTGACCCATCACCGGAACATCGAGTCGCCAATAATAACTTAACAATTCATTTTCGACTCCATGTGCAGGTTGTCGAAGGCGATTAACAATAACAACCGTGCTGATTTTGGTAGCACCGAGTGCACTGAGTGCAGATCGCAAATCTTGTATGGTTCGGCCTGTAATAGTGGCATCATCGAACAAAAGGATCGGATGAGGTTCACTACCTGTATTAAGTGCTACTTTTATATCTTCCCGTACAAGTGGAGGCATAAGGAAGGTCGAGCCACTCCAACGCATTCTAACAGGCAGAATTGGGAAAATTCGTGATAAGGCAAGTTCACGCCCTTCTGGTGTCAGAATATCCAACAAAGTGCTAATTATTGATTCGCTACTTGGATGGGAACGGTGTACCAGAAGCCCATAATTTGTTGGATGTATGGCTTGATCGAGAGTGTTATCAGGGTTTTTTGTAATTAGACGTTGATAGTCGACATTTACATGGTTTTTATTTAAGCCGATAAATGCCAGTATGCTTCTTGCTAAAAAGCGAGCCAAGTCATTTTTCCCAAGAAAAGCGGCCTCCACCGCGCTAACAATATTTACGGAAAGGAAATCATGATGCCCTTCGTATGACCAATGCCCCGTCTTTAAAATTACCGGGCTTAAACTTTGCCAATCCTGATAGGTTTCATGAGGACTTCGGGCGCCAACACATTTTTCTTGTGCATCAAAACGAGGCACTTCGAAACTTTTCCAACCTTCAGGAGCTATCGATGAGGTTCTACCAATTCTTGCAAATCTAGGTCGTGTGTTGCTTATTTGGGCTTTAGGTAGCCAATATAAAAGCGCTGAGTTCTTGCCTCGCAATAGGCTGCTGCAATGAATAAAAAAATGCAGGTCGAGATTCGATAAGGCAAAAGCTTTTAAGGTTGAGCCTGTAACCAGAACAGAACCTAAAGCAAGGCGCGTCTCTGGTGAACCGTTTGATGATTCATACATCTCGATGGCATGGACGTCACGTAACACAGATGCTGCGAGTCGGTCCAAAGGATGTATTTCTACATTACCTGGAAATAAAACGCCCAACACCCTGGACAAAGCGGTTCTGTAAATAGCCATGCAAAGGCTATTGTGAATTGTCTTAGGAAAGTCGAGATATCCTGGGATGTTTCTCGTTTCGCCTGTTTCATTCTTTCCCCAGGATACTTGTTCCGGAATAAACATTTGCCTCTGTTGGCAGACTTCATTCCATAATCTGCGTGAGTCATGCCATTTCAACCAACGAACAATTGCCAGTCTGAAATTCGATGGCTTCGGCTCTATCGGTGGGGTAGGTATTCGTAGCTTGTCGAAATTGTTATGAAGCCTGGAGAAGCCATGCCGCAGGTGGTGCATTTGGTAATTGACAACGGCAAAACGCCATCTATTAGTAAATAAAATGATGTGTGAGAACTTATTTGGCCAGTTGGTCGTACCAAGGGCTTTAAACTCAGATAATGCAGCCGCATAGGTCTCGGCTTCGTAGCTGGGGATATCTCCAATGATCAATACCGATTTCCCAGATGAAAGAGGAGTAACATTTTGTTCTAAGAAAGTAAGAATGTCCCATTTCATGCGATGTGATCTGACAAGCCAAAGTATCATTTCTCCATGTTTACCATATACCTTGCAGCCACCAAACCGTTCATCAATAATTGGTTGGGTTTCAAACCAACTGAAAGATGATGCACAAGCGTTCTCATCCAGTTTTAATTCAGACCAAAGGTTATTTTCTTCGGGCTTCTCAAATTTTGCCCAATCTTCACCAACATCTGTTTCTGCCTTCCATCCGAAACGCAAATGTATGGCCAAACCCTTCATTTTGTTCTGAGATTCTGTTAATATACGTATTGTAGCAGTTGGTCGAATGAAAGGTACTCCACAACCAAACCAGATACCATCTTCTAAGGCGCGTATATAATCACTCGTATCTTTGAGAAGATTGTACAATAAGTGAAGTCCGCCATAAAGGGTCTGGCGCTCCGGCTTGGTACTGTTTCCTTCAAAGAAAGTTTTATGCATTACCTCCTCAAATTTATACTTCCATGTCAACTGAATCCTCGCCTTCTCAAAGCTTTGTATAATACCAATTCCACGATCCAGCACAAACAATTCAAGGCAACCAGGTTTTACGGTTAGCCAGTCTTTCCCCAAGCGAGGACAATATTTATTTTCCTCCTTGATACACTCCAGAATTATTTGTCTTCCTGTTGAATCTAAACCCAGTCCACCAGTTCTATATCGCATATAGATTACAATGGGCCTTAAAGCTGCATCTTCCGTATCGTATGCGTGTTCTTGTACATTATGAAGTATTTCCTGTATTGCCACGCGAAGTTTGTAAATAAGGCGTTCTCGAACTTGAGGTGCTACTTTGGATTCAAGCTTTGAGTCAATACCTACCAAAATATCTTCCATAGACTTCTTGGGAAACTCCCTATCTTTTTCCTCTGTAGGTACTAAAAACAGGTGCATAGGTATACATTGTGCGTCTTCGTATGAGAGTGAAACTTGCAGATTCCGGTAAACTTCCCAACCTCCATCCGGCTTTGAGAAATAACTGATACCTGCATCTTTTAGATTATCCAGACAATCAAGAAAACCCTCTTGTGCCAGAAAAAGGAGCAAGCGGTTGGGAGATTCTTGATAAGGTCCTTTTTCATCTGAATTTGGACCTGCGTCAGGTTCCGGAAGACGGATTACAACTTTCATACCCAAGTTCCGGGCTGTGACAACTTCAAGGAGGATTGACATCAGTGGGAGTGGATCGATCCATCTACAAGATGTAAAATCGAATGCGACTTCTCGTGAAATATTTGGATCCGCGGCTGCACGTAGGCTAATTTCGTGCTGAACATGCCCCATACCATTCGCCCAGCCTGTGTCTCTCAAATACTTGGGTAGTCGTATATAGAGACAATCGTCTTTTTGTTGAGTTAAGGGTGGCGCAAAGAGTTCTGGATCATCAGTCTCTGTGTTGAAATGGATGTTATGCATATTTTCAGTACCACTTTTTAAGTATATCTTACTATTTAGTTTCTCACACCAATCGCTCCATCAATTTTTAATCTATTTCATAAAATGGCAACCAGATCCAATTTGCCAGAATCAAAAAACTAAAATGGAATTACGAAAAGATTCTCTGTCTCGCAATAATTTATTCCTGAGCTTTTCTGAAATTTTTTGCATTGTATCAAAAGCAATCTTAGAATCAATGGTAAAAGATGAATAAAAAACCTGAAAACCTTCGGAATCTTTTCGGACCAATAAATCGCTTGACACTTTTATTTAAGATTCGTTATCATATCTTCTTGTTATTGGACAACAAGAAGATGATTATAAGAGTATATCTCTCTGGTGTTTCTGAGAAAGGAAAAAGGGTTGAGTTCTAACGTTAAGGTTCGGTTTGCGCCCAGCCCCACGGGCTACCTCCATATTGGGGGAGCCAGGACGGCGCTTTTTAACTGGCTCTTTGCACGCCATAATAATGGTATTTTTCTCTTACGGATTGAAGATACCGACCAGCAACGCTCTACCGGAGAAGCCACACAAGCCATCCTCGACAGCATGAAATGGCTAGGTTTGGACTGGGATGAAGGTCCGTATTTCCAGAGCCAGCGGCTATCCATCTATAAACAACATGCGGAAAAACTGGTCGCACTGGGGAAGGCGTTTTACGATACCGACGAGGAAGGCCGTAAGGCTATTCGTTTTAAGATGCAGGATGGGACAACGGAAATCGACGACCTCATACACGGCGCCATTAGCTTTGATACCGCCCTTATTGAAGACTTTGTCATTCTCAAGGCAGACGGCTTTCCAACCTATAATTTTGCCTGCGTAGTGGACGATGCGGAGATGGAAATTACCCATATTATTAGGGGGGATGATCATATATCGAACACACCGAAACAGATAGCCCTCTATAACGCCTTTGGTTTTAAAATGCCGGAATTTGCTCACATCCCGATGATTCTGGGAGAAGATGGGTCACGACTGAGCAAACGTCACGGGGCAACCTCTGTTACTGAGTATCGAGATAAGGGCTATTTACCGCATGCCCTGGTAAATTTTCTTGCCCTTCTGGGGTGGTCACCAGGAAACGACCAGGAAATCATATCGATCCAGGAAATGATCGAGAAGTTTACCTTAAAACGGGTAAACAAAACCAGCGCACAATTCAATAATACAAAACTGGACTGGATGAACGGTCAATATATCAAAAACACACCGATTGAGCGCTTGGCCACAGAGGTTAAGGTGTTTTTTGAAAAAGCCGGTATTGATCTGACAAAGACTTCTCCGGAGTGGCTTTCCAACCTGGTGACATTGTATCACGAACGATTCAAGACATTCCAGGATTTACTCAACCAGACAAGGTTCTTCTTTACCGATACCGTTGAATACGATCAGGCTTCCGTCGAAAAATTCCTCAAAAAGGAAGGAATCGGAGGGTTATTAAAAGAAGTGCATTCGGCTATTTCATCGATGGACACTTTTGACAAAAAACACCTCGAAGACACCTTGAGGGCATTAACCACAAGGGTTGGCGTAGGATTTTCCAAACTTGCGCAGCCCATGAGGGTCGCCATCACGGGCAAAAGCGTCAGCGCCGGCATTTTTGAAACAATGGAACTTTTGGGAAAGGAAAGGACACTCAATAGTCTCGATTACGCCACGAAACATCTGTGCGAAAAATCAGAAACTATTAAATCAACCTCCGTATGATGCCTTTATTAGACAAGATTAACTGGATTTACAAATTTTCATTTTTGTGTTTATCCTGTTTCCATCCTGTAAATCCTGTCAAAAACGAAAATTCTTGAATATGAACGTCAGGCTCTTTGTCGCAGTCGAAATTACTGAGGAAACCAGAAATAAATTGGCAGCATTTCAGGATAAGCTCAAAAAGGCTGCTGCGGATGTAGGATGGGTAGCTCCAGAAAATCTGCATATTACTTTAAAGTTTATTGGCTACATTGACGAGGAAAAAATTGAAGAGATTCGCAATATCACAAAAGACTCCGTAACTCACATAAAACCGTTTAACCTTAGTTATGTGGGAGTGGGGGCTTTTCCGACACCTAAAAGTCCGCGTGTTATTTTCGCACAAGCGATAGATACCGGAGGAGCTTTAGCGAAAATCCACGAAAGACTGGACAACCAATTAATGGCATTAGGCGTTGAACACGAGACTCGTAAGTTCGATGCGCATCTTACTGTGGGGCGTGTCAAGACACGCAGAAATGTAACAAAACTTATGGAGATCCTGAATTCGTACAATGGGTTTAATTTTGGCTCAGAACATATAACACAGGTGGTTTTGATGAAGAGCGACCTTTCACCGGAGGGACCCATATATACGAAGTTACATAGTGTTGATTTAGTTTCACAAACCTTATAACTTTTTATATGGGTGAATTATGATATCCAAACCAGAAGATGCAGATAAGGAAAAACGGCAGCAGGCGCTCGAACGCGCGATATCGCAGATCGAGAAGCAGTTCGGCAAGGGAACGATAATGAAATTGGGTGGCGAGACGAGGCTGGACGTCCCCACGATTTCAACGGGCGCATTATCCCTGGACATTGCGCTCGGCGTGGGAGGCATCCCGCGGGGGAGGGTAATTGAAATATTTGGTCCTGAATCTTCGGGTAAAACCACCCTTACTCTTCATATCATCGCTAATGCACAGAAAGGGGGCGGCATGGCCGCCTTTATCGACGCCGAACATGCCTTAGACCCTGACTATGCAAGAAAATTAGGGGTAGACTTGAACAATCTCATGGTCAACCAGCCGGATACAGGCGAACAGGCGCTTGAAATCGCAGAATTACTGGTAAGGAGCAATGCCGTTGATATCGTTGCAATCGATTCCGTTGCGGCGCTCGTCCCTCGCGCTGAGATTGAGGGAGAAATGGGCGATGCACATGTAGGACTTCAAGCCCGGTTGATGTCTCAGGCGTTACGCAAACTAACGGGTTGCATTTCAAAATCCCAGACCAGTGTTATTTTTATAAACCAGATCCGGGAAAAGATTGGCGTCATGTATGGAGGAAATCCTGAAACAACCCCGGGTGGAAGGGCGTTAAAATTCTACTCCTCGGTGCGTATCGATATCAGGAGGATTGGCAGCATAAAAGACGGTGATGTGACCATTGGAAATAGAGTCCGTGCCACCATCGCCAAGAATAAAGTTGCAGCGCCTTTCAAAAAGGCGGAATTTGATATTTTATATAACACAGGCATTTCGCGTGCGGGCGACATCATTGACCTTGGGGTCGAACAGCAGATTATTGACAAGTCTGGCACATGGTTCTCTTACGGTGATATCCGGCTGGGACAGGGCAGAGAAAACTCCAGGCAGTTTATCGAAGGAAAACCGGAATTGATGAAAGAAATCGAACAGTCGGTCCTTAAAAAAGTAATGCCGGAAATGGCAGGAGAAAAAGCCCCTGAAAAAGCTTCAGAAAGCGGGAAAAAAAATGAGCCGCAGAGGGCGCAGAGAAAAGAGTAAACTTTTTAACTCCTAAGACAAATTGAATTATTACAAAAATAGTTGATGTTATGAAGACAAACGAGATACGCGATAGGTTTCTAAACTTTTTCAAAAAAAAGTCTCACGAAATTTTACCCAGTGACTCACTGGTTCCACAGAATGACCCTACCCTTCTTTTTACCGGCGCCGGCATGAATCAGTTTAAAGACATGTTTCTGGGCAAAGGGAATTTAGGTTGTAAAAAGGTAACCACCTGCCAGAAATGCCTCCGTACGGGGGATATTGATAACGTAGGAAAAACGGCATCCCACCATACTTTTTTTGAAATGCTGGGAAATTTTTCCTTTGGAGACTACTTTAAGAAAGAAACTATCGAATGGGCATGGGAATTCCTTGTGCAAGAGTTAAAAATTCCGGAAGAGCGGCTGAGTGTAAGCGTTTACAAAGACGATCAGGAATCATACGAAATATGGGAAAAACATATCCGTGTACCCCGGTCAAAAATTTACCGGTACGGCGAAAAGGATAATTTTTGGCCCTCGAATGCGCCGACACATGGGCCAAACGGCCCCTGCGGGCCGTGCTCGGAGATATTTTTCGACCAGGGAGAACACGTTGGTTGCAAAAGAAAAGAATGCGAACCTGCCTGTGACTGCGACCGGTTTGTGGAAATATGGAATCTGGTGTTTACCCAATACGACCGCAAGGAAGGAGGCAAGCTGGAACCGTTGCCACACAAAAATGTCGATACGGGCATGGGATTGGAGAGGATGGCGCGCGTCATACAAGGAGTACAAACCAACTTTGACATCGACATCTTCAGCCCCATTATCAAATACATAGAAGAAATCACACAGGTAAAATATAACGGACAGATGGCAAATGCCGTGCTCATGCGCCGCATTGCAGACCATGTGAAGGCCTGTGTGTTTTGCATTTCGGACGGCGTCCTGCCCAGCAACGAGGGGCGCGGATACGTAGAAAGGCGGTTATTGAGGCGCGCAATACGGGACGGCACACAACTCGGCATTAAAGACTGTTTTTTGTACAAATTGGTCCCGATTGTAAGTGAGGTAATGCAAGAACATTATCCCGATATTAAACAGCGAAGAGAAAACATTACCAGGATTGTGAAGAGCGAAGAAGAGAAGTTTCACGAAACCCTGGAACAGGGAACCCGCATTTTAGAAGAACTCACGGAAACTTTACAAAAAAACAACCAAAAGATACTCCCTGGCCGTGAGGCCTTTAAATTATACGATACGTACGGTTTCCCGTTAGACATGACGGAATCCATCCTCAATGAAAAAGGATTTACGGTTGACAAGGACAGCTTTGAAGAAGAACTCCAAAAGCAGCGGATACAAGCAAGGACATCCTCCCAAATGACAGGACAGGTCTTCGACACAGGCCCTCTCAGCCAAATCAAAGATATTTCAAAGGGCACAAAATTTCTGGGTTACGAAAAATATTCATCAGAAGGGAGAATAATCGCCATTATCCGGGGTGATCAACTTGTGGAAGCGGCTACAGCCGGCAGTGAAGTTACTGTGGTTTTAGACCAAACAGTCTTTTACGGTGAATCAGGCGGACAGATTGGCGATACGGGCGTTTTAGAAGCAAATGATGTTCACGCCCAGATTACCGACACGAAGAAGAACGATGAGTTTATCCTGCATATTGGTAAGGTAATAAAAGGAGAACTGAAGAAGGGAAATGTGGTTCATGCGAAGGTTAACGTCCAGCGGAGGGACGCTATCCGGAGGAATCATTCAGCGACCCACATCCTCCATTATGCCTTGCGAAGGGTAATCGGCCAGCATGCCGAACAGGCAGGTTCACTGGTTTCGCCCGACCGTTTACGTTTCGATTTCCACCATTTCTCCGGTTTAACAAAAGAGGAAATAACTCGTATTGAGGACATGGTCAATGAAATAATTCTGGAAAATGCGCCTGTACGTGCAAAAGAATCAACTCTCCAGGAGGCAAAGAATGCCGGCGCTATGGCGCTATTTGGTGAAAAATACGGAGAGACGGTCAGGGTGGTCTCTGTGGGTGATTTCAGCAAGGAACTGTGCGGCGGAACACACATAAATAATGCCGGAGAAGTTGGATTATTCAGGATCGTTTCCGAATCCTCCGTTGCGGCAGGAATCAGGCGTATTGAAGCTATTACAGGCATCGAGGCATTAAACAGAAGCAGAGAAAAAGAAACGATTCTTCAGGAGGTGTGCAACACCCTGAATACGCACGAGGACAAACTGATTACAAAAACGCAGGAAATTTTAAATGAACTCAAAAATTTACAAAAAGAAATCCACAAGGCAAAACAAAAGGAATTAAGCGGCAAGGCCGGCTCCTTCATCGAAGGCGCAAAAGTAATCTCCGGCGCAAAGATCATCGCCAGAAAATTAGACAACGCAACTGCGGACGACCTGAGAAAAACGATAGACATGTTAATGAAATCAGGAGAAGAACTTGCCATCGTGTTAGGAACTTCTCAGGATGGAAGAGTAACGATAATCGCGGCCTTAAGCCCCGGACTGGTCAAGCGTGGTTTGCACGCCGGGAATATCTCAAAAGAAATCGCAAAAGTCGTCGGAGGAGGGGGAGGAGGCAGACCGGATATGGCGCAGGCGGGAGGACAGCGTGTAGAAAAGCTGGATGAAGCGCTCAATTTTGCCGCTGAATTGTTAAGCAACAAGATAATACAGGGAAGCATCTGATTTATTTTGAAAATAGAGATGCCGAACCATCCAAAAACACAATGGTGACATCCTTTTAGCACGTCAGTCTCTTGAGTTTTTGCTTGACAATAATGGTGTTGGTATATAAAATTTTTTGTTTGAAAGTAACGTATAGAAAATATTTTATGATGAAGTACTGGGAAGTATACCATAAATGCCTCCTTCTTTCTTTATCTTCCCTGTGCTTCTTTTTTTTTATGGAATTTTTATCGAGGTGATCTATGCCCAATCCAAAGAGAAGGTTTTCGAATTCAAGAACTCGTAAGAGACGCACCCACGACAAGCTTACCCCTCCCATCATTCCGCTTTCCGAAAACATTGGGAAAGGGGCCGGTGTGCGCTCAAAGCTGTATATTTGTTCACATTGCAAACAGGTAAATCAACCCCATACTGTTTGCCACAACTGTGGCTATTACCGCGGTAAACAGGTTATAACTGTTGAAAGGTGAGTTTATGAGAGTTGCGGTTGACGCAATGGGTGGAGATAAAGCTCCTCACGAAATCGTTAAGGGGTCGGTTCTGGCTGCACAACAGTTTCAAAACGATGAGATTGTGTTGGTCGGTGATGAAAAAGCGATACAGTCCGAACTGAACTCTTATGGAAAACCCCTGAAAAACATCACCATTCATCACGCGCCTCAAGTGGTTGCAATGGACGATCCTGCTACCTACTCAATACGACAGAAAATCGACTCATCAATTACACGAAGTGTTGAACTGGTGGCAAAAGGAGAGGCCGTGGCCGTGGTTAGTGCGGGTCACACAGGAGCTGCGGTAGCTGCTGCAACCCTGCATTTAAGAACCCTGAAAGGGGTGCGGCGTCCCGGCATTGCCGTTGCCCTTCCCACACGACATGGAATATGTATCGTCATTGACGTTGGAGCGAACATTGCCTGTAAACCGATACATCTCTTCCAATACGGCGTTATGGCAACGGTACTCAGCAAATATATGTTTGGCATAGAAAATCCACGAGTTGGTCTTCTGAATATCGGAGAAGAGGACGCAAAGGGAAATGATCTTGCGAAAGAAACGTTCGAGATACTTTCCGGTTCAAGGTTAAACTTTGCGGGAAATGTTGAAGGACGTGAAATATTTGACGGCAAAGCCGATATCGTTGTTTGTGAAGGTTTTGTGGGAAATGTCTTGTTGAAATTTGCAGAAGGGCTCGCCATGAACCTTTTGTCAACGGTTAAAGCCGGCGCAATGAAGAGTTTCTGGACGAAACTGGGTTTATGGTTATGCAAACCAACCTTTGAGGCATTGCGGGCTAAGATGGATTTTAGTGAATATGGCGGCGTTCCTTTGTTGGGCGTCAATGGTATTTGTATTATATGTCATGGCAGGTCTGATTCCAAGGCCATACAAAATGCCATACGAGTCGCATTGCAGTTATCAAAGAACAACGTGAATGAGCACATTGTCTCCGAATTGGAAAAAACCAATTCACTCGCGGCGACTGTTATGTAACTGATTAGCCGCCTATTAATCTCCTCTGGTCAACGAACTAATTACACATGCGACAAAATCAAAGGGCATCTATTACAGGTATAGGCTCCTACCTGCCAAACAAGGTTTTAACAAACTACGATTTAGAAAAAATGGTTGACACCAGTAATGACTGGATTATCCAACGAACAGGCATTAAAGAACGCCGTATCGTTGAGAATGGCGTTACAACGTCGGACATTGCCACTCAGGCCTCGCTCAGAGCAATGGAAGATGCCGGTGTTTCTCCCAAGGATTTAGACATGATTATCACCTCTACGATTACACCCGACCATATCTTCCCTTCAACCTCATGCTATATTCAACAAAAAATAGGGGCAACCCGCGCATGCGCTTTTGATATTCTTGCGGCATGCGCTGGATTTATTTACGCCATGTCTATCGGACAAAGCTTTATAAATTCAGGAGCAATGAAGACCGTTTTGGTGGTAGGCGCTGAATGTTTATCGAAAATTACCGACTACACCGATCGTACAACCTGCGTTTTATTTGGAGACGGCGCCGGTGCAGTCATCATACAAAAAAACCCTGTAAAACACGAAATTCTTTCCTCGAGCTTAGCCGCAGATGGAACTGAGGCAGATGTACTTATCATGCCGGGAGGCGGGTCAAGAAATCCCGCATCTCTCGAATCAGTCCAACAACGGCTGCATTATATTCAATTCCGGGGAAAAGAAGTATTCAAACTGGCGATTAATAACATTACCAATTTAATCCTGGAAGCAACGAGGGAAAACGGACTCACCCTCGGTGATATCGACTTAATTATTCCACACCAGAGCAACCTCAGGATTATCGAAGCAACCATGGAAAAGCTTGGGTTGCCGATGGAGAAGGCATTTGTAAACATCGATAAATACGGAAACACATCCTCTGCCTCCGTTCCCATCGCAATGGATGAAGCCAGGAAAGAAGGACGTCTCCGCAAAGGAAACATTGTTATGCTGGTGGCGTTTGGAGGGGGACTTACGTGGGGGTCTTCAGTCATTAGATGGTAGAGAACATGCGAAAGACTGCGCTCCTTTTCCCCGGTCAGGGCGCCCAATATTCGGGAATGGGTAAGGATTTTTATGAACAATTCAAAGAGGCGCGAGAAGCTTTCGATAAAGCCAATGAAGTTCTGGGCTTTGATTTAGCGTCACTCTGCTTTCACGGAAAACAGGAGGAACTGAACAAGACATCCATTTGTCAGCCGGCAATACTCGTAACCAGCATAGCCATCCTGGAAGCCCTAAAAAAAAATTCTTCAATTCAAATGGACACGTGTCTTGCTGCCGGCGGGCTTAGTCTGGGAGAATACACGGCCCACATAGCCGCAGGTTCTTTGACTTTTACGGATGGTGTCCGGCTGGTATACAAGCGCGGACTCTTTATGCAAGAGGCATGCAATACAAATCCGGGGGGAATGGTTTCTGTTATTGGCCTGGAAGACGAAAAAGTGGAACAAATCTGCGATGAGATGAAATCACTGGGAATTATTTGTGCCGCAAATTATAATAGCCCGGGACAGGTGGTTATCTCAGGCGAAAAAACGGTGCTGGAAAAGGCTTCGTTGCTTGCGAAAGAACGGGGGGCAAGGATGGTTGTCCCTTTAAAGGTAGATGGGGCGTTCCATTCCGATTTAATGAGCCCTGCAAGCAGCAAGCTTTCAAGGGAACTTGAGTCGACACCAATTACGAAGCCGAATATCCCCGTTGTAGCAAATATCCATGCACACTACGTACGGGAACCAGACGAGATAAAAGCGTCTTTAGCAAAACAACTCAATAGTCCGGTACGGTGGCATCAATCAGTCTCCATGCTGATCCGTGACGGATTTAATCACTTTTATGAAATAGGACCGGGAAAATCTCTATCGGGCCTTATGAAAAGGATTGACTCTACTCAGGAGATCAAAAATATTGACACGGTAGAGGCATTTAAAAATACGGGAAAATTGAATTAATTTTATAATAAGGAGGTAAAACAGTGTCAGCAATCGAAGAGAAGGTCAAAGAGATTATCACCAAGCAAATGGGTGTAAAAGCCGAACAAATTACCAAGGAAACGTCATTCATTAATGATCTGGGAGCGGATTCTTTGGATACCGTAGAACTGATTATGGAGTTTGAAGACGCCTTTGATATGAACATCCCCGATGAAGAAGCAGAAAAGATCCGGACGGTGGGAGACGCCATTAAATACATAGAGGAACACAAATAAATGCAGGAACGACGAAGAGTCGTTATTACTGGTGTTGGCGCTGTTACACCTCTAGGGCTTGAGAAAAAACAAATCTGGTCGGCGCTCTGTGAAGGAAAAAGCGGTATAAAACCCATCAATTCTTTCGATACCACCGGGTTTGATGTTCATTTTGGAGGAGAAGTTAGTGACTTTGATCCAAACAGATGTTTTGATGTTAAAGAGGTGCGCCGTTTGGACCGCTTCTCACAGTTTGCCGTAGCCGCCGCTATTCAAGCCATAGAAGATGCCGGACTGAAGCTTGACGGATTCGATCAAACACGGGTGGGAGTCGTGATCGGCTCAGGCATGGGGGGGTTGACAGAACTCGAAACCCAGCATAACATCCTCATCAGCAAAGGACCTTCACGGATATCTCCCTTCATGATCCCCAAATTGATGGTCAATGCCGCCCCGGCGCAGGTGGCGATACGATTCGGCTTAAAAGGCCCTAATTACGCGCTGGTAACCGCCTGTACTACCGGCGTCAATTCTATAGGAGAAGCCGTTCGTATTATTCAAAGGGGCGAGGCGGACATTATGATTGCCGGAAGCTCTGAGGCGGTAATTACCCCTTTGGCCCTCGGCGGGTTTAGCGCTATGAAAGCCCTCTCCACCCGCAATGATGCGCCGCAATCGGCCAGCCGCCCTTTTGACAAAGACCGCGATGGCTTTGTCATTTCGGAAGGCGCGGGAGTTGTTGTGATCGAAGACATTGAAACTGCAAGGAACAGAGGCGCAAACATCTACGCGGAGATACTGGGTTATGGCCTCAATGGAGATGCGTACCATATCGCAGCGCCGGAACCCGACGGAAACGGCGCAATGCGGTGCATGACAAGCGCCCTCAATGACGCCCGGTGCAATCCGGGAGAAATTGATTACATCAATGCCCATGCGACATCAACCCCTGTCGGTGACAATATTGAAATGAAAGCTATAAAAAAGGTTTTTGGGGAGCATGCACCCAAAATCCCCATTAGCTCCACAAAGTCCATGCTGGGTCATCAACTCGGCGCTTCGGGGAGCGTAGAAGCTATCATCTGCGCTATGGTAATCAAGGAAGGGGTTATGCCACCCACCATCAACTACAAGACACCGGATCCGGAATGCACGGGGTTAGATTTTATCCCTAACGTGGCCCGTGAAAAAAAGGTCAGGAAGGTGCTTTCCAATTCATTCGGTTTCGGCGGCCACAACGCCAGCATCATATTGGGAAAGTTGTAGTCTCACAAACTTATACAAAATTACATATGCCTTGTGTCTAAGCGTATTTTTGTCCTCACAGTACCTTATCTTTCTCAAGCCGCAGTCGTGTAAATACTTCTTCCAGCCCCAAAATATGAATCGTATATATGCTGGAAGACACTAACGCATTTCTGTTCATAAAGTTCCGGCGTATAACTTCGGGGGAGTTTTGCATCAAGTATCGTTTCAATGGTAAGAAGCACATCTGCTCGCGCCTGTTGTTTCCTTCTCCAATCGATCACGAGCTTTTCTTTTTTCAGCTTACCCAATAATTCTTTAGAAGCAAGTTTTACTTGCTTCGTTTCTTTCCTGGATAAATCTGGTTTTTTCAACAGATCGAATAAGGCAAGCTCTTCCTCCGTCAGATTCTCTTCAATCCCCCTCTTTTCTTCCTCATTCAACCTCTTTACGAAGGTAAGCAATCTGTCAAAAAATAGTTCAATGTTGATCGCGCCTGAATTATATTCCTCTATAAGCTGCTGGAACTTTTCCAGGAAGTCAACCCTCGACCTGTTAAACCTGACCATGCTGTCCAGTTTAGACTTGATTGCGGCTTTTATTCGAGCAATCTGCATGTTCTTTCGCCCTTCAAGAAACTTCTTTCGCAATACATCAAAATCAATCTGAGACAGATCAATGATATGATCGCCATGAGGCTCATGAGGCTCTCTTATTACGTATCCCTCTGCTTCTATGGATTCGTCAAGTAACTGTTCTACTTTCCCCATAACATCGGTTATATCAACTTCACCCGATACCGATTTGATTTTATCCGCTATCACCATAAACAGGGTGCATTTTTCATAAAACCTGTTCGCCTGTGGATCAGGAAGGATTGCCTTGAACAACTTACTCACTTGAGAAGATAGCGTAAGGTATCTTCTCTTTGATTCATCATTTACTAAAATAGCATCAATGGCATCAGTGATGAGTTTGATTTTTTCAAGTTTGTCGCTGCTGATTATCCTTTGAATATCAACTCCTTTTTCCTTGCAAAAACTCTCTGTTTCTTCAATAGCCTTCTCCAGTTCTTTGATGAGTTCACCTTTGGGCTTGACCGGCGTCTCGCCCTCTCTAATCCCTCCGCCTGACCCTGAGCCATATATGGCAAGCGCCTTCTGGAGTTCTCTGAATACACCCACATAATCTACAATCAACCCATTTGTTTTGTCGCCAAATACCCTGTTTGCCCTGGCAATAGTTTGCATAAGGGTATGGTTTCTCATGGGCTTGTCGAGATAAATGGTTGACAAGCACGGGACATCAAATCCTGTCATCCACATGGCGCAAACAAACACGATTCGGAATGGGTTAGCCGGGTCTTTGAACTTCTCGGCCAGATCCCCTTTCACCATCCTTCTGCGGTGCTTTTCAATATCAAGTCCCAGTTTCCTGAATTTCTCTATCTCATTCTGCTCCCCGCTTACCACTACCGCCATGTCGGTTTCTTCCATAAACCTGATTTTATCCTGTAGGGGCGTATTGCTATACGCCCCTACATCTGTTTTTAATTGTTCAATGTATCTCTTCCAGTGCTTCTGGACTTTGTCATACATCTTTATAGTCGTTGGCTTGTCTATGGATACCACCATCGCCTTACTCTGATAACCACGGTTTATAAAGTGGGCTACGATATCCTCGGCTATTTTTTCGAGACGGTCGTCCCGTGTAATGATATGATATTCCCGCGCAAACTCCCTCTGAAACTTTTCTTCCTGTTCAGGGGAAAGCATCGCATCTTCAATAATCCGCTCAAGGTCTTCACTAAAATTCTCATTCTTGAGCTGAACCTCAGGTATGCGATTTTCATAATAAAGAGGGACTGTGGCATTGTCATCAATGGACTGCTTGAAGTTGTAAATACTCACATAGTCGCCAAAGGTCTTTCTCGTAAGTTCTTCTCCCACGATCAAAGGAGTTCCTGTGAAGGCAATAAAAGCGGCATTGGGAATGGCGGTCCTCATATTCATTGCAAGTGTGTCATACTGTGTACGATGGGCCTCGTCGGTTATGACAATAATATCAGAGCGGTCTGAAATCTTGTAGTTGATATCACCAAACTTGTGGATCAATGTAAATATATTCCTATGGTTTTCCATTAGAAGCTTTTTTAAATCCTTGCCGCTATCAGCATGGACTTCCTGTTCCGTCACCGCTCCAACACCGGCGAAGTTCTTGTATATCTGCTCATCAAGCTCTTTCCTGTCGGTTACAATGAGAAATGTATAATTCCCCTCAAATTTCCTAAGTATCTTTTGTGAAAAGAAAATCATGGAAAAACTTTTTCCACTTCCTTGAGTGTGCCAAAATACTCCTAAGCGGCGTGCGGCCGCACCCTCATCCTCGGTCCTTCTCCCAGAGGTAGAAGGATGATGTCCAGTAATTTCGGTACTTTCTCCAGAGGGAGAAGGAAGGTTTTCGATAAATATAGCCAGGTCAGTGAGAAACTTTTCGGGATTGTTTAAGACGGTCTCGTTGGAAAAGCGGATAACTTTAAGTCCGATGGCTTGAAAATATGAGTCCCTTTTCTGATCTTTCTTGCGTACTTCTTCCTTTTCATGTATTGAACCGTCTATTTCAACAACCAGCAATTTTTCATGGCAGTAAAAATCTGCAATATATTCTCCAATCTGATGCTGTCTGCGAAATTTTAGTCCTAAAAACTGTCTATCACGAAGCAATTCCCATGCTATATCTTCTGCGTCTGTTTGTCTTTGGCGAAGCTCCCGCGCCCTTTGCACCAATCCAGAAAAAGTAAATCCCCCACGATAATTCGGCAATTCCCCTCTACCTCTGGGAGAGGGGGTGGGGGTGAGGGTTTTAGAGAGGGTCGGGTTGATGGTTAATGCGAAAACCTTAATAGCATTATTCACTCCAAGAAATTGGTGGTTCTTTGCAATAATTTTTGTCAGACTTCCACCTGCATCCTTATACAGAATAAAGTTCTCTAAAATATCAAGAAACTTATATTTCTCACAGGTGCCTTTTATGATAGTCTCAAGGGATACAATGCCTTCCTCACCCTCACTGTTAATCTTTTTCCATTCGCTAAAGTGCTCAAAATCTGCGCTTATTGTTCCAATTCTGCTCTCCGAACCGTTCGAGAGGATGATAAAGGCGTTATACCAGAATATCTGAGGGATGGTGTCCTTGTAGTCGGTGATATTATCCCTGAATGCATCTTCCATCTTTTTATGGACTGCCTTCAGTTCTATAAAAATAAGGGGCAAGCCGTTGACAAACCCCACAAGGTCTGCCCTGCGTTTATACATCTCTCCGGTGACCCAGAACTGTGAGGCAAGGAAGAAGTCATTGTTTGCAGGATTGTTCCAGTCGATAACCCGAACTGTTTCGACAGTCGCTTCGCTTGCCCTCTCCTCCCGGGAGATGGGCTGGATGAGGGTGGCGTCGTGTGCCTTTGCCCTCTCCTTTTGGGAGAGGGTCGGGGTGAGGGTGGCGCAGCCATGTACCTTAATTTTTACTCCATTTTTGATGAGCTTGTAAACTTCACGGTTGGCGGTGATGGGGTTTAAAATACTTCTATCTCTTGTGAGTTCTTCAATGGCTTGATTAATGGCTTCGCCGGGGAGAGATGGGTTAAGATTTATCAAAGCTTCTTTTAATTTTGGGATAAGGACAACTTCAGTGGAAGTCACCCTGCCAAGTGTTCCGTTTTCACCGAATGTTTCATGAAAGCAATCAAGGTGGTCATATCCGAGCGATTGAATGAGTTCAATGGCAGGCTGTTCAACTAATGATAGTTCACTATAATTGGTCAATTTCGTTCCATATATTTTAAAAAATTCTTGACATATCTATTTGAGTGCATTAATCTATTGATAGCTCATCTACCACGTGTAGAAGGAGTAACGAAGCCGTTCCCGTAAGGGGGGCGGCTTCAGCTTTTTATAGATTAGGTTTTTTCCAGTATTCCTCAAATTCCTTCTGAAGTTTCTGCCTTCTATGCTGCTTATCGACTATATAAGCCGTCCATGGTAAAACATAGTCTTTCCGCTCTGCCAGAACCAATAAATATTCCAGAGATTCCAACCACAAACATATCCTGGTTTCCCGTCCTCTGACGTTTTTCCAAACCTTTACAACACTTTCTCGTGAATGTTCTATTATAGGTTTGGGCCAGCGAATACGTTCGCACCTGCGCATATCTGGAATTCTATCTTCCTCAGTATCACCCTCAGAAATCATATGCCAAAAGGTGGCTTCTTTTCCCTGTGATTTAGGGTGGCGCTTCAGTCCTACTCGCCTACCTTCAAAAGTTGGCTTACTATCAATGAAGTCTTTCTTAAAGAAATCGTATAATGCATCTAAATAACGATGCCAATCGCCTCCATAATTTTCAAAAAGTACTAACTCAGGTAGCCACGAAGGTTTCTCCATTAAACTGCCTCCGAAGCACGCCAGCAAAATAGATTGACTTTGTCTTCTCGGAGGAGGGTTGTTCTGGTTAAACAGTACTGTGAGCGTTCCTTCATACGTGCAACCAGAGTATCCTTTCCGTCATTACCAGAAAGACCTCTGTTAGTATACGAAACAGCGCCAATCAAAAGATCAGTCAACTGCAATATCTCAACTTCGTGAGAACGCACTGCCTGCACGCGCTCAATAATTTTCCGTGAAAAATCATAGAGGTTATTACATAATACATCATGCAGTTTGGCAATCTTATCCGCGCTTCGTGTGTCTTTAATATCGAGATAGATTCTATAAATAGCCTTAGGACTAAGAATCACCTTAAGCATGTCAAAATACATTTTGTAGTACCAGTCGTCATGGCTTTGGCTGAACACTTCGTGTCTTAGTTTTGACTTATCAGGAACTATTAAAGCCCTAAAATGCAGGTTGTCGTTATCGAAAAAGTAATCCATTACTTCACGATAAAAAATCATTTTAGCTGGTGAAACCTTAGTCCATTTAATCTCAAATTCAGGTTTTAAGCCATGATCTTTTTTGATATCCCGGATGCGGGCTGAGATTTCCTTTACCTTATCTATCGGACACCATACCGCCCCCAAAACCATCACCTTAAAGTGGTCATTTTCCATATGGCAACTTTCATCACAATATATGTTGTATAATTGGCTCATTATTTAGCCTCGTCCATATTAATGTTTAAGCAGCTTACATCAATCTTCTCACTTTTTTCCTTACTTGTTGCAGACGAAGGCTTCTGCTGGTTCTCTCTTATATGAGCAATAATTGGAATACAGCAAAGTCGCAAAGTTATCCACCAAAAATATGCAGTCTCGATAGCGTAAAATCCATCGAAAGACATTAAGCCGTGGGCAACTTTGTTCCTGAGGTTTGAGCCATGTCGTTCAACTAAAAGACCACGTAAATCGAATGCTACATCCTCTCCAAAAATTTCCTCAACTTCGGAGCAATAGAGTATATCGTTTAAAGGTCTTTCATCTTGGATCCCCTGATCATCCAGTCTTGACACAGTTACGCCTCTTTGCTCAAGTAAATACCGAATTGAATTTTCAACCTGCGGAATTAAAAGATGAGTAGCCGTCAAATAATCACCAGTAAGCCCCGCATGAAGTCCCTGTGCAAATAGTTGCTCACGGTCTTCAGGAACAAATGGGCTGTTTTTAACTATTGGGTAAAAATCCCTTATCTGTACATTGTGTTCTGAAATAATTTGTTGCCTCACTGGTTCGATTAGCCCTTGTGTTATAAAACTGCGATCGAATTGTGCCTGTGAGTACATTTCAGCCTTTTTAGCCCGTTCGACCTCCACAGGGTCGCTAGACATCATATTCGGCTTTCGGCCAATGACTTTGCCCTTATTATTGACAATGACTCCTGTAACCAGAAATTGTAATGGATGTTTTTTTACCGTTTCCTCAACTATTTTTCTCAGCCTTTCAACCTTTGGTGGAGCACTCATAAGACAAAATTCAAAGAGAGCATCATGAAACTTTTTCCCACGCACTTGTGAACGGCACTTTTCTACCAATTTACTTATATCCATCTTATTTGAAAAGGTCTTCATCTCTTTATTGATGTTTTTTTGCACTTCAAGCAGTATCATATGAATTTCATCAATACGCTCTCTTTGACCTCCAACACGACGCAGAGCTTCGATTGCTCTTTGTAAGTGCTCGGACGCTGCAAGTCCGCTAGATGCTTGATCTGCCTCTTTTACATAGGTTTCAGCAGCAAAAACCTTGGACTTACTTTCAGATTCACTATTTCCACCCAACGCATCCCAACGAGCTTTTATTTCCCAATATATTCTCGCCCGGTAATAACTGCTTTCTGATTCGGCAGACTTAGCAATTTTTTCTGAAAGTGCAGCGTACTTGGTTGGCTCGCCTTGGCGTTGTTCAAGTAAAATTTCCATAAGACTTGACGATAAATATTTCGGGTCATTCCCGTCATACTTATCCAGAAGTTTTTCGATGCGTTGAATAACTTTATCCCAATAACCGGTTCTTCTCCCGAGTTGCGTTGCGAGCCTGAATGCTCGTTCTATTCTTTGAAAACAGGGCGGCCATGATTCAGGGTCTTCCAGATTCGTCGCAGACTCTAAGTACGAATCTATTGCAACCCCTGCTTCTTTAAAGTCTTTTTTTCTTAGCCAAAGAACGTCAGCTATCCTAGCGCGAATTTCTGGATCCTTAATGTCGGCAACGACCTCTTGAAGAGTCCTGAGGTGCTCATCACTAATATCGTCTACTATTGCGCTTCTGCCTGTATTCATTACAAGCATTGGCCCGAATGGCTCATCTTTGTTTTCAGGTTTAAAATGAAAAGAGCAAATCGCTCCCAACAAAGTATAGATTTCCTGCGCTTTGTCATTACCCGCTTTTTCCGACTCTTTTGCCTTAGTAATAAACTTGGAATTATAGATGTAGCACTCCTTTTGATTACACTCATTAATTACATCCTGCCAAGGTAATGCATCAAAGTCTGCTTTGATAAGTGGAATATTTTTTAAGTTCATGCAAACCTCTCAATGCCCCAAGTTAAGCAGCATCATTTATTTAGATATAAACATCAATCTCCCCGTTAATCAATTTTGGCAAGAGAAGATCGCGGGTTTTGCGGAGATTTTCATTTTTATTTTTTAACAACTCAACATGATTAAACACAGGCTTTATTATTAATGTAAATTTGTCCATTACATTTTTTGGTGGAAGCAGAAGTTTGTTTTTATACGCTTGATTTCGATTAAGCCCTGGGACAGCGGCATCGGTGTTGATAAAATTTTGAGATAACAAATTGAAGTATAAATAATATAGTCCAACAATAGACTTTACATAATAAACAGTGTCAATCGGATAAAAACTTTTTTCTGACCAAAAAACACTTCCAACATTCCCTTTTCTGCCAACAATTATTCCCGGGCCTTCAACTAATATCTCATCGTGATAACCGCAAATACCACCAGAGCCATAAACTGGAAAACGTCCTTCTCTTCGATCATCCTTTTTCAATGCTTTCCCATAAGCCAATTCTATAATTTCGCCTAATTCCTTCACCTCCCATCCCTCAGGAATCATCCCCAGTTCGGACTTGACTAATCTTACAGAACCCTCACCCTTGCCCTCTCCCGCAGGGAGAGGGTATTTCTCATGCCTCGTATGTGCCTTGTGGCTTCCTCTCCCGCTGGGAGAGGACTGAGGAGAGGGCGTACCCATGCTCCCACGGAATGGGTACGTAAACCATTCCTTGTAAATGGCCTGTGCCATTTCCTCTAAAATCTTAATCCGTCTGGTGTTGTTCTCGAGAAGGTCATCATAGGCTGAAAGGATTGAAGCGATTTTTTTCTGAACTGTAAGGGAAGGAAGTGAGATTTCAAAGTTTTCAATTTTTTCTTTTGTTAGTGCCTCCCGAGTTGCTCCGCCTTGTGCTATTGAAAGTAGTTTTTGTTTATATCGATAGCTGTTCAAACAATAAAGAACATAATAGGGGTTAGCCATTTTTGGATTAATACGCACAATTGCTACATGCTGGTTGACTCTTGCAGGCAATACTTTTTCAGGAACCATGCAACATCTTGCTACTGATGCTCCTGTAATGTTTAAAAGCAGGTCATAGCGTTCCACTTGTACGTTTGAAAGACCAGCGGCTTGCTCATCATCAATGAAAGCAAGGTCTTCATATTCAAATTTGAAATCATAAACGTTGAGGCTACGAATAAGCGATATTCCACAATTTTTGTAAGAATTCTTTCCGCCTGTTGGTGTAGCACCGCTACCTATTTTTGTTGTTATGTTTTTCAATGTGGTTTTCAGATAATGATTATTCGTAGCAATCTTGTTCATTTCTTTCACGTGTGACTTCAAGTTTATAAACTCTTGGTTTGTAAGCCGAAACATAAAATCTTGTGGGAACCGGTCACTATTTCGTTTGACAGCCTGTACCTGCGTATCAAGTAAATTTTTCCCTCAATTACTTCGACGGGAACAATCGCATCTATTTTATCCTCCACATTCTTTGTATTTCATCTATGAGGCACAACCTCTTTTGTAGCTCACAAATCGAATAATATGAACTACAAACTTGTTTGTTGATATTATATGAGCCACAAGTTTATTTTTCTACAATGTCAATGAGTTCTTTAAACATAAGAATAGCAGCGTGTTTGCCTTTACCGGGACGTACCTGAGCTAAAATGTGGTTATTCTTCAAGGAGTTAAGGATTCTTTTTGCACTTGCCATTGAAATCCCTGTTCTCCGTGCAAAATCAGTAGTTTTGAAAACAGGGCGACTAAAGAGTTCGTCTAGTGCCTGTATTGAAAACTGAGAACGCGTCAGCCGGGCAACTTCTGTTTTCATACGCTCGTAAAGTGCAAGAATTGCTTTTGCCTTCTCACTATTATTCTTTGCTTGTTCAATTACGGCAGTAAGAAAAAACCGAATCCAGCCTGACCAATCATTGTTATCTGAAATTCCGCGCAGCTTATCGTAGTATGCAGTGCGATTTTCTTCAAGATAAGAGCTGATATAAAACATGGGACTGCCGAGCAATCCTTTTTCGTATAAAAAAAGTGGGACAAGTATTCTTCCAAGACGTCCGTTACCGTCAACAAAGGGGTGTATCATTTCAAACTGGGCATGAATAATGGCAAGCTGTACAAGACGATCTTCTTCGTCATAATGTATGTATTTTTCAAGGCTGGAAAGATGTTCCATTAAATGCTGTGGTTCTGGTGGGATAAAAGTTGCACTTTCAACAGGTGTACCCGGTGCACCTATCCAGTTCTGAACAGTGCGGAATCTTCCCCTGCCTTTATTATGTCCTCTCACACTGTCGAGCAAAACGGAGTGCATATTAAGAAGCATGTTAAGAGATATGGGTCTTTTGTGCAATTCTTCTATGGCGAGATGCATTGCTTTTCTGTAATTTATTATTTCCTGAATATCTTCATATCGTGCAGTTTTTATTTCAGGGGCTGCTTCGAATGCAAGGACTTCCTCTATCGTTGCTTGCGTTCCCTCTATTCTTGAGGAGAGAACTGCTTCCTGTGTTGTGAGGGGAGAAAGCAAGACATCAGGATTTATAATGCCTTGCAGAATACCATCATAGCGTGCAATTGCTGCATTTGCCTTACCAATAAGGCGTATAAATGATGACCACGGGAGTGCTTTTAAAGGTAGTTCTTCAGGCATATAAGGCTTTTTCACGAGTTGTCCCTTTCCAATAATTTCGTAACATTTTCTGCAATCCTATCCTCAATCTCCCGTGCATCAGCATTTAATTGTTCCAGTTCTTCATTGAGTTCTTCAAGCCTTTCGTAGAAATCAACCCCTTCTTCTTCTTTCTCAGCAACGCCCACATATCGCCCCGGATTCAATGAATAGCCGTGTTCTTTTATCTGATCAATCGTGGCAACCCTGCAGAGGCCATCGATGTCTCTATATTTGCCTTTTGGGAAGTGTTCTTTCATCAACTTCACGCTTCCGTTTTCTGTCTCGATTTCTTCGCCGCGGTAAAGCCTCACAATATTGGAGATGAATTCTATCTGCTCCGGTAGGAAATCCCTATGGGCACGGTCTATTTGACGGTAGATGTGTCTTGCGTCAATGAATAATACCGTGTTGCATCCGCGAACACGGTAACCCTCACCCCCAGCCCCTCTCCCACTGGGAGAGGGGTTTTGGGGTGAGGGTTTTATAGGTGAGGGTGGTAATTTTACCTTGCCCTTGTCCAGAAACCAGAGAGTACATGGAAGCGTAACGGTATAGAAGAAGTTTGAACCGATGGCAATCATCACATCCACAACATTGTCTTCGATCATCTTCTGCCTGATCTCAAACTCAGACTGCCGTGCATCACTTGCTGAGTTTGCCATTACAAAACCAGCCTTGCCATTTTCGTTTAAGGCACTCAGGAAAATCTGTATCCAGAGATAATTAGCATTATCGGGTTTAGGAAGGCCATAGGGAAAACGTTTATCTCCTTTTAACTTTTCCTTATCGACTCCATTTACGTTGAAAGGGGGATTGGCCATGACAAAATCAAACTTTTTTTGTGAACTATGGATGTCCTCATAGTAAGCGTTCCCTTGTTTGATATCGCCAGAAAGACCGTGAACGGCAAGGTTCATCTTGCAGAGCCGTATGGTCTCTGCCATCTTCTCCTGTCCGTAGACCATGATCTCACTGCTTGCCCTTTTCTTATGCCGTTCTATAAACTTGGCGCTCTGGACAAACATACCGCCAGATCCACAGGCAGGATCATAGATTCTTCCATGAAAGGGTTCGATGACCTCCACGATGAGTTTAACAAGGGAAGTAGGAGTAAAAAACTCACCACCCTTCTTCCCTTCGCTCATAGCGAATTTGCCGATAAAGTACTCATAAATCTTCCCGAATACATCGCCTTCAATATCCATGGGGATGCCCGAAAAAAGTTTGAGTAATGCCACAAGTAGGTCGTTTTCAAACCGTGTATAGGTTTGGGGAAGGACGCCTTTGAGTTCTTCGTTCTCGGACTCAATGGCCTTCATGGCATCATTTACTGCCTTGCCGATATTGCGACCTTCGGGGAGATTCAGCAGATAGGAATAACGGGCTTCATCAGGCAGGAACATGACACCCCTTGCCTGATAATCCGCCTTGCCGGTCTTTCTCCGGCTACTTGAGGACTGTTGCTTCTTTAGTTCCTTTTCGATTTCGGTAAATTTGTGGTCGGCGTAACGGAGAAAGATGAGTCCCAAAACGGGGACGGAGTATTCCTGTGCTAACAATTCAGAATTTGCCCTGAGCTGGTCTGCCGCCTCCCAGAGCCTTTTTTCTGTTTCATTGTTATTCCCGATTGCCATTTAAATTATGCGTTGTATTGAGCCACGAATTTTTCACAGATAAGCACGAGAGTTTGATTTGTAGAATTAACGCTCAGGCTTTTATAAATTTCTTGATGGCATTATACATTTCGGGTAATTTTTTTATTAATACCTGAATGCGTTTTTCTTCATTGATAGGCTTAGCCGGCGAACCCCACACAACAGAACCTGGCTCTAAACTCTTGTAAACGTTTGAACCTCCACCAATGATACAGTTATCACCGATGGTTGCATGGTCGGTGATGCCTACATCTTCGGCAATCATGACGTTCTTTCCGATTTTTGTGCTCCCTGCAATCTTGGCGTAAGCGATAAGCATCGTGTTGTCTCCTATGGTAACATTGTGGGCGATATGCGAGTGATTGTCTATCTTCACCCCGTTTCCAATAATTGTCTTGTCAAGCGCAGCCCGGCAAATCGTTACCATAGCGCCAATCTCAATGTCGTCCCCTATCTCGACGGTTCCTATTTGTGGAATTTTCTTGTGCTTACCTTTTACCTGAAGATACCCGAATCCATCATCCCCGATTACACTGTTGCAATGGACAATAGCCCGTTTCCCGATAATAACATTTTCACGAATAGAGACGTTGGCGTAAATAACAGAATCGTCACCAATACGGCTCTCCTTCCCGACAAACGCATTCGGATAAATAGTAACATTATTCCCTATGCAGACGTAATCATCAATAACAACATACGCCCCGATAGAAACCCCCATTCCTATAATAGCTTCTTTGCTGACAATAGCCGTTGGATGAATACCCGATGGACGTTTGAATCTTTCCTTCGCCACAACCTCAGTAAACCTGGTAAATGCCAGAAATGGATTCTCGATAACGATCTGGGGACTTTTGAGCGCTTGTATCTCGCGGTGCACGACAATTGCGGAGGCCGTTGATATCATGGCTTGTGGGATTAACGAATCATCCTTGATGAAGGTGATGCTTCCTTCTTTTGCAGTTTCAACGCTGGCAACATCGGTAATTATCGTTTCTCCGTTGCCAATGATTTTCCCGCCGATAATAGATTGAATTTGAATCAGAGTATATTCCATAACACAGTCGCAACTCAAATAACCCCTCTCTTTCTCCCCTTCGCAAGGGGAGAACACAAGATGGGTAAAAATACTTGCTAAAAAAAGAAGTTTTTACACAATAATACTATACATTCTCAGTGACAAAGGCAACGAAACCCGTATCGTTATTCGTTTAGCGTTTAATTAATTTTTTAATTCGTGGATTATTACCTTCCGATCAAGAAATCACGTTTGTCGAAACGATTGTCGTCACCGTTGCCCCGCATCTTTCGGGACATCGTATCACAACCATAAATTACTGTCAAATGAACTTTTATATTGACAATCCTGTTCATTAAGCATAATAATATTTATAAACATTTTGCACCCGATTGCTGCAGAGTAAACTGCTATGGAAACTTTCAACTTCCCCTCTCTCCCCACCTTCGCAAGGAGGGGATCAAGGGGTGGTAGAATTAAAGTCCTTCAATGTCTTCCTTCGCAAGGAGGGAATGAAAGGGTGGTCTTCTTTATTATCTAAGCACTACGATATGTAGTATTTTTTGGGGGAAATCTTTATGTGCGGAATTGTGGGATATATTGGGCATAAAGAGGCAATCAAGGTGCTCCTCGACGGCATTAAAAGACTCGAATACCGCGGGTATGATTCTTCCGGAATAGCATTTATCGAGAACGGTGCGCTGGAATGCAAAAAGGCCGTAGGCAAGATTGCCGAACTGGAAAAGACGCTCAACGGAAACAACCTCCACGCAAACATGGGAATCGCACATACTCGCTGGGCAACCCACGGCGCCCCTTCTCTGGAAAACGCACACCCTCACATCGATTGTAAAAACGAAATTGCCGTAGTACATAATGGAATTATCGAAAATTATGATTATTTAAAGACACGATTAGAACGGGAAGGGCATATCTTCAGGAGTGAAACTGACACAGAGGTATTAGCGCATCTGATCGAAAAATATTTTCACGGCAACCTGGAAATGGCCGTCATGGAGGCGTTGAAAGAGGTCGAAGGGACGTACGGCATTGCGGTAATTTCAACAAAAGACCCTCAAAAGATTGTTGCGGCACGAAAGGGATCGCCTCTTGTGCTGGGGATCGGGCAACAGGAATATTTCATTACCTCTGATATTTCAGCATCGCTGGAACACACACGCGACGTAGTATATCTGGACGATAATGAAGTAGCTATTCTTACCACGAGTAAGTACGAAACCAAGACCATGCAAAACATCCCCACCTCTAAAAAAGTAGAAGAGGTGTTATGGAATATCGACATGATCGAGAAGGGGGGCTATCCGCATTTTATGCTTAAGGAGATACACGAGCAGCCCAGGCGTTAAGAAATGCCATGCGTGGAAGAGTTGACACAAGTGGTAGGTCAGTACGACTTGGCGGATTGATTAGCCACGAGAAAATACTCCGGGAAGCCAAACGCATTGTCATTGTCGCCTGCGGCACATCGTGGCATGCAGGACTGGTCGGTGAATATATGCTGGAAGAACTTGCCCGTATACCGGTTGAAGTAGAATACGCCTCAGAATTCAGGTATCGGAATCCCGTGATCGAAGAAGGCACTGTCGTAATTGCAATAAGCCAGTCCGGTGAAACGGCGGACACCCTTGGCGCCATGCGTGAGGCGAAACACAAGGGCGCAAAAATACTCTCAATCTGCAACGTCGTTGGCAGCACCATCGCAAGAGAATCGGATTTTGGCGTTTACTTACACATCGGCCCGGAAATAGGCGTTGCTTCAACAAAGGCATTTACTGCCCAGATAGTTATCTTATATTTGTTTACCCTTTATATGATGAAGCTGAAGAATGGCCATTCCCCGATGTTTTCAGACATGGTAAAAGTCGCCCAGACCATGCCCGATAAGATTCAGTCTATCCTGAACAGGGAAGAAGAAATTGTGGAGATTGCAAAGTTATACAAGGATAATGAGCATGCCCTTTATTTAGGTCGCGGATACAATTATCCTGTGGCTCTTGAAGGGGCTTTAAAACTCAAGGAAATATCTTACATTCATGCCGAAGGCTACCCCGCAGCAGAGATGAAACATGGTCCGATAGCGCTTATTAATGAAGATATGCCTGTAATCTTTATCGCCACGCAGGACAAAGTTTATGGGAAAATCTTAAGCAACATAGAAGAGGTAAAATCAAGGGGTGGAAGGGTGATTGCTATTGCGACTGAAGGTGACGAACAGATCGCAGAAAAGGTAGACCATGTATTTTATATTCCCAAAACCCTTGACCCGCTAACGCCACTACTTTCCGTAATCCCGCTTCAATTACTGGCGTATCACACGGCAGTCATGCGCGGCTGTGACGTGGACAAACCCAGAAATCTCGCCAAAAGCGTAACGGTTGAGTAAGATTCTTAACTACTCGGCCACGAATTAGCACAAATATACACGAAAATACTCAATAAGACGGAAGCAACTACAATCCCCTATGCCCCCATAACAAACGGGAATTCAGGAGGTCGTCTATTTATTGCCATTCACTATACTTGTGTGAATTCGTGTTCATTCGTGGCTGAGCATTAACTTTTCAATCACTAGTATAGCGTTTCATTAAAATCTAGACAATAATAAACGTATTTGTTATAATTCTTGCCAAAAACTTCGAAAGGAGAGATAGTGGCAAGAAAAACAAAGAGAAGTATCTTATTTCTTAAGGACG
>Ga0233425_10000279_pt1 | contig 135528 bp, 122 predicted proteins | sample Watercolumn_Towu_2_FD_181712 | JGI IMG/M metagenome (GOLD analysis project Ga0233425, IMG submission 181712) | Freshwater microbial communities from Lake Towuti, South Sulawesi, Indonesia - Watercolumn_Towuti2014_140_MG | ecosystem: Environmental > Aquatic > Freshwater > Lake | place...
CGTCAGCGCCCTTTCCTGCCCAGACACCAACCACTGCCGCCCCGCAAACCCTTGCCAACACTGCCTTGGCAGCGCGCTTCGTGTTGCGAGGGGGCGAATATTAGTGGACTACCGCCGTCTGCGCAAGCGCTTTCTTTAAAAAGATCGTCATTGCTTTCCAATGCGCCCGAATACCAACCGTGGCAACTGTCGCGGCGGGGACAACTTTGCGCAGGGAACTGTCCTAAGCTGCCAACCGGAGGGCGGCAAGAAGTCGACTCCTACTATGAAAAGACGCAGTTGAAGGAGACACCATGAATCAGTCCGTGGCCGCCGATCGCTCGCTAGTGACCGGTGCGACCGATATTCCGCTATCCGACGACACCATTCCCGCGTTATTGGCTCGCGCTGTCGAGGCAAATCCCGAAGGTGACGCTGTAGCCTTCCGCGAACAGGGAATTCGTTGGACATGGCGCCAGTTTGCCGATCAGGTCGACAGACTCGCCACCGGCTTGCTTGCGCACGGGATTGCCCGAGGCGACCGAGTGGGCATCTGGTCGCCAAACCGCGCCGAATGGCTGGTTACACAGTTTGCTACCGCCCGTATCGGCGCCATCCTCGTGAATATCAACCCGGCCTATCGGCAGGCCGAGCTCGAGTATGCGCTGAACAAGGCGGGCGTGAAGATGCTCATCACCGCCGCCAACTTCAAATCGAGTGACTATTTGCGGATGCTTCTTGCATTGGCGCCGGAACTCGCGCAGTGCGCACCTGGCCAGCTCCGCGCAGCGAGGCTGAAGCACCTTCGGTTCGTGGTGCGAATGGGAACTGAGCGCACCGACGGGATGCTCAGCTACAACGATCTCCTGAAAATCGCATCGCAAGCCGACCTCGACGCCATTTCGCGGCAATTGGATGCCCATGACCCGATCAACATTCAGTTCACGAGCGGAACGACGGGAAATCCCAAAGGCGCCACGCTTACGCACCACAACGTTGTCAACAACGGGCGCTTCGTTGCAATGGCAATGAAACTGGGCGCGTCCGACCGACTATGTATTCCCGTTCCGCTTTATCACTGTTTCGGCATGGTGCTTTCCGTACTGGCCTGCGTTTCGGTCGGGGCCTGCATGATTTTCCCGGGCGAAGCATTTGACCCACTGGCCACCATGCGCGCCGTGTCCGAAGAGCGTTGCACGGCGCTTCACGGGGTGCCGACGATGTTTATTGCCCAACTCGACCATCCCGATTTTGGGAAGTTCGACTTTTCCACATTACGCACCGGAATCATGGCCGGCGCACCATGCCCCATCGAGGTCATGAAGCGAGTGGTCACCGATATGCATATGGCGGAAGTGACGATTGCCTACGGCATGACCGAAACTAGCCCGGTTTCATTTCAAAGCGCCACGGACGATCCACTCGACAAGCGGGTTGCCACCGTGGGACGTGTGCAGCCGCATCTGGAATGCAAGATCGTCGACGCCACAGGTGAGATCGTGTCACGCGGGGAAACCGGTGAGCTTTGTACGCGCGGCTATTCGGTGATGCTCGGATATTGGGACGACGACGCCCGCACGCGCGAAGCGATTCGTGACGGATGGATGCATACCGGCGATCTGGCCACCCTCGACAACGAGGGTTATTGCAACATCGTGGGTCGCGTGAAAGACATGCTGATTCGAGGTGGGGAGAACATCTACCCGCGTGAAATCGAGGAATTTCTGTTTCGCCACCCCAAAGTGCAGGCGGTACAGGTGTTTGGCGTGCCCGATGCCAAATACGGCGAAGAGGTGTGCGCGTGGATCGTCCTCAAACCCGGCCAGCATGCTACGGAGGGCGAGATCCGCGATTTCTGCCGCGACCAGATCGCCCATTACAAGGTCCCGCGTTATATACGATTCGTGGAGGAGATGCCGATGACGGTAACCGGCAAGGTCCAGAAGTTCGTGATGCGCGACACCATGATTCACGATCTGGGCTTATCCCCCGCTGAAACGGCCTGACCCGGGGCGGCAAAAAATGACCATTCGAATCGTCAGGCTCGGGGAGCCGCGTGAAGAACACGAAGGGTTGCGCCTCGGTACGGTGCGCCGTCCGCCGCGCGGAGTGCCGAAGGCAGAGTTTGCAAGCCGAGATTTTTATGACGTCTGGTATCCGGTCCTGTCCCCTTCGGCCGAGCTGGTCGCCCAAGCGCAGTCCGCGAAAGACGAAAAGGCCTGGCGCGCATTCGAAAAGCATTTTCGCGCCGAGATGGCGCAGCCAGACGCAAGCCGAACGCTTGACCTGCTTGCTGCGTTTTCGCACCAGACAAACTTTTCCCTCGGCTGTTATTGCGAGGACGAAGCCCGCTGCCATCGCTTAATCCTGCGTGCACTACTGGCGGAGCGCGGCGCCGATATCGCCTGAGACATGCAGGCTATGATGCGAAGCTTCGCCACGGACGTTGCGGCGAAGCCTCTTAACAGCCTCTCCTACGTCGATGGCATTGAACTTCGTCTGGCTCGGATTCTTCCTGGTTTCCTTTGTAGCCGCCTGCGTGCGGCTTATTGGCGGCGATACCACGGTATTTCCCGCCATGCTGACGTCTCTTTTCGACAGTTCGCGCACTGCGTTCGAGATCTCGCTTGGGCTAGTCGGCGTAATGAGCCTATGGATCGGCATTATGCGCATTGGCGAACGCGCAGGTGTCATCGACCTGTTTGCACGCTGCGTCAATCCACTATTGCGCCACTTCTTCCCCGGGATACCAGCTGGCCACCCGGCCCAGGGTGCAATGATGATGAACGTTTCCGCCAATATGCTGGGGCTCGATAACGCGGCTACCCCACTCGGTCTGACAGCCATGCGCGAGCTCCAGACACTGAACCGTCAACCCGCTACGGCCACGAATGCGCAGATTATGTTCATCGTGCTGAATACCGCCGGCTTGACGTTGATTCCGACCTCGGTAATTGCCATCCGCCAGGCGATGGCAGTCAAGCAGGGGTTGGTGAATTTCAATGCGGCGGATATTTTCCTGCCAACCTTGCTGGCAACCGGTGCATCGTGCCTGGCCGGCCTGCTCGCGGTAGCGTGGGTGCAGCGGCTCAATCTCTTCAAACTTCCCGTGCTTGCGGCTTTTTCCGTGATGTGTGCGGCGGTGGGCGGCCTGTTTGTCTGGCTGCGGCACGCGCCGCCCGATCAGGTCAGCCAATTGGCCGCCCTGGCAGGAAGCGGATTCATTCTCTCGTTGATTATTTTGTTTCTGGTCTGCGGCGCTATCCGCGGGGTGAATGTTTACGACGCCTTCATAGACGGCGCAAAGGAAGGCTTCGGCGTTGCCGTACAGATCATTCCGTATCTAGTCGCAATTCTCGTGGCCATCGGACTGTTTCGCGCTAGCGGTTGCATGGATGTGGTCCTGCGCGGCCTGACGTCCGCCTTTATCTGGCTGGGTGTGGACACCGCATTCGTTCCAGCCCTGCCGGTGGGCTTGATGAAGATCCTCTCAGGCGCGGGCGCGCGCGGATTAATGGTGGACATCATGGCGACCTATGGCGTCGATTCCTTTCAGGCCCGGCTGGCCGCGATCATCCAGGGATCCACGGAAACCACGTTCTATGTGCTCGCCGTCTATTTCGGCAGCGTTAATGTGCGCAATACACGCCATGCGCTCGCGTGTGCGCTATTCGCGGATGGTGTCGGATTGATATCGGCGGTGTGGATTGGATACCTGTTCCGGTGACTTGTTGTACGACGACAACATCAATGCGCGCTTTCCAATACATTTATATGCGCGGCACTTGGTGCGTCGCAGCAAGTCGTGTATATTGAAGTCTGTCTCCTCCACCACCTCGGTGGATTCCAACCCGCGCACAACCTGCGCGGGTTTTTTTTACCCAAAATTTGCGGAATCGTCGCAGAGAGCGGCGGTTTTGGTTTCAAACACCTCACGAATAGGGCACCTGCCCCGTTCCGCACCCGGATTCTCCCTTCTGGTGCAACGGGGCACCGGTGAGGCGCAAAACAACGGTTTCGGTCGCCATTGTTGCAATGCAGCAATAGTCAATCTAGAGTGCTATCGGTACTCACCCTGAGACCTCAGGTCTCGCACTCTTCACCATGCGCCGCGCCCCGCGCTCCCTTCGTTATTGCCCCGACTCTGCAGCAACCCGCCGGGGCATCGTCTACGCGCTCTCCTTCTTCGCGCTGGCCGGCACCGCCTGGCTGACCTCCGACGCCGGCTACCTGTGGTCCGCCACGGCATCAATTTGGACATGCCTGGCCGACCGACAAGGCACGGCCGCTTCGCGCATTCGCGCGCTCGGTACCGTGGGAGTCGGCGGTGCGCTTGCCAGCATGCTTGGGGCGAGCCTGTCGGCGTCGCCGCTGACCGCGCTGGCCGTCGTAATCGCCGCGGGACTGGTTGCAGGATTGGCCGAGATCCGGGGACCGGCGGCTGCGCTGTGCGCCAAGCTGCTTTACGTGGTGCTTATCGCGGCATGCCTGCAGCCGACGCTCGGTGCATCGACGCCGGCTCATGTCTGGATGGCCGGCGTTGACTTCCTGCGCGGCGGACTGTTTGCGTGTCTGGTGAGTCTTGTGCTGATTCCCTCGCAGCGCGATACGCGACCGCGTATGGAAATCATCGCCGTCTACAGCGTGCTCCTGCGGTTTGCGCAATGTCTCGCCACGTCGCCCACGCAGGACACCGCGGCCTACAAGCAGGAAATCCGGCTACGCATCGAAACCGCGCGTGCGGCCGTCATCGCCCGCCGCGGCATGTTCGATCCCATCGGCCTGCTCCACTACGCCTATGCGGTGCACGTTGCGGACGCAATCTTTGGCCTGCTGATCGTCGCAGGCGAACTGCGCGACCGTGCCGGCTGCAGCACCGGACACGGCTTGCCGCTGGCCTATACCGCGCGGTGCCTGGCCGACACGCTAGAGCAAGTTCAACAGGCGCTTGCCCCGCATGCGCCGGATTTACCGGCGCTCAGCGCGATGCTGGGCGCGGATCTGCGGCGCCTCGTCGCCCAGCGCGCCAACGCGAGCGCGCCGCCCACCTATCAGTCCGCGCTGGCGGCGCTGGCGAAGCAGCCATCCTTCGATCGCTGGCGCGACACCTTTGTCTGGCCAAGTAGCGGCCTTGCGCGCATGGTGGACCGGCTTGGTCACGCATTGGCCGATGTGGCGGCGCGCGACGCACGGGTGTCGCGCCACGCCATACGCCTGGCGTTGGCCGGTGCGCTCAGCCTCTTGCCGTCGCAACTGTTGCAGGCGGACCATGGCTATTGGGTCGCAGTCACCGTGATCATGGTGCTCAGTCCACGCTTGCAAACCACGCGACAAATCTCGTTCCACCGGTTTGCAGGCTCCCTCGCCGGTGCGCTGCTGGCGTGCGTCATCGGCCTTGCCCACCTCACGCCCACGCTTGCGCTTGGCATCAGCACCTTGTTCCTCGCCGGGGCCTATGCACTGCGGTTGGCAGGCAATGCGGGAGGCTTTGCGTTTTGTTTGACGCCGGCTGTCATCCTGTTCTCGTGGCTGGGGGAGCCCGCGTCCAGCAGCAGCCATGTCGCAGCCCTGCGCGGGCTCGATACGGCAATCGGCTGCCTGATCGCGCTGGCTAGCTACTATGTGCTGGCGCCGCGCGCCGAATTGTCCCGCGCCTTCCGTCATAGTCTCGATGCCCTGGCCGTCAACGCGGTGTATCTGCGCGCCTCGTTCAGTGCGGCACGGGCAATTGCCCCGTCACATGCGCGACTTGAGGCGTTACGCATTTCTGCCGGTCGTGCTTCCACGCAAGCCGAGATGACATTGGCACAATGTGCGGAAGAGCTCGATCCCGGCCTTGCCAGCAGCCACAACGCCTTGCTCATCCTGACCCGGAAGATGGCGTCACTGGCCGGCCTGGTGCGGGCAGCGGTCGAATCGGGCGAACACCCTTCAAGCCCCGGAGCGGCGATCCAGGCGTTGCTCGTCGACCTTGAGGCGCGGCTGGCCGAAGTCGCCGTGCGGCCGGGCAGTACCGGCGTTACCACCGTCGTCGCACCCCTTCGCCTCACGCCGCTCACACCGGACAACGCTCCGCTCGAGCACTTTCTGGCGGAACAAGCCGTCTACGCCGATTCCCATATCGATACGGCGCACCGGACGGTCGCTGCGTTACGCACCCTCGCGGCAAGGCAGGCAGCGGCCAACCGCGGGCGTCTTACCGGCTTGCGCGCCGGCTAGACGCAGGGCAAGCGGCCAGGAGGTCTTGTCGACATACAGCTGCTGCGCCTTGCCGGATGGCGGCGATTGCCTATATTGAAGGGATATTCGCCGTTTCCCCGTTCCGGCAAGACGAGGTGCGCCATGGTCGATATCACCTTTCCCAATAGCAATCCCACCTACTGTGGCGCCAGCCTGACACTGTCGTGTCCGGCCACCGTCAACGGCAATCGGTCCCAGTATTCAGTCACCGCGGAAGCTCTGGAGGCGTATTGCGGGGCACGTTCCGCGCGTGAGGAGGATCTGGTCCACGCGTTCACGAACAATCGCACGCGCATCGAACAGCTCGCTGAAACCATGTTCGAGCTGACCGAAGCGCGCGAGATCGTCCTGCGCGGCGGTCATTTCCGCTTTGCAGGCTGACATCGGCAAGCGAGTCCCGGACAGCCCGAGACCGATCGGCCGGCGCCCGCTTCAGGCGTCGGTATCCCGGCCGCGCACCAGCAACACCGGCATCGTAGACTGACGAATCACCGCTTCCGCGACGCTGCCCAGCACCAGCCGCCGCACGCCGCGGCGGCCATGCGTGCCGATCACCAGCAGATCGCCGCCCCATTCCTTCGCTGCGGCGTTGATCGAACCGGCGATATCGCCGATCACGGCCGGCTCCGTCACCAGTCTGGTTTCGAACTTCACGTTTGCTGCGCCGAGCACTTGCCCTGCCGCTTCGAGCGATTTCTTGCCACTGTCCACATAGGCGCGCTCGATCTGCGATGGATCATAGAAGCCGGCGTCGAACAGCATCACGCCGTTATCGACCACATAGAGAGCCAGGACGGTGGCGCCGCTGCCGCTGGCCACGCGGATCGCTTCCTGCAGGGCGAGATCCGAAGTGCTGCTGCCATCCACTGCCACCACAATCTTGCTGTAAGTGTTGCTCGCCATTTCCAATGCCCTCCGGTAGAAGATTGAAGCTCGATACTACACATGACGCCGGCCTCACGTCGTGAGCCGATTCTCAAAAATCCTCCGGAGCAGAGCACCATTAAATTGACCGACCGGTCGGTTTATATATATAGTATCCGCACCGCTCCACCCCCAAATGCCATACAGCCTCGACAGGCCGCCCCGTCCAGACAGACGAAAAGCCAAGGAGACGTGATGTACACACAGAGCCTAGACCTGCCAGGCCAGACCCCTGCCGCGTTGGCGTCGGTCGATACCCCGGACGAACGTCAGGCGGCCTTCGATGCGCGCATGGCCGAAGACGCCAAGATCGAGCCGATGGACTGGATGCCTGATGCTTATCGCAAGACGCTGGTCCGCCAGATCTCGCAACACGCCCACTCGGAAATCATTGGCATGCAGCCCGAGGGCAACTGGATCAGCCGTGCCCCTTCGCTCAAGCGCAAGGCGATCCTGCTGGCCAAGGTGCAGGACGAAGGCGGCCATGGTCTGTACCTGTACAGCGCGGCCGAAACGCTCAATGCGTCGCGCGATGACCTCGTCGATGCGCTGCACGCCGGCCGCGCCAAGTATTCGTCGATCTTCAATTATCCGACCCTGACATGGGCCGACGTGGGCGTGATCGGCTGGCTTGTCGACGGCGCGGCGATCATGAACCAGATCCCGCTGTGCCGGTGTTCGTATGGGCCCTATGCGCGCGCGATGATCCGCATCTGCAAGGAAGAGTCGTTTCATCAGCGCCAGGGCTTCGACGCGTTGCTGGCGATGATGCGCGGCACGCAGGCCCAGCGCGACATGGTGCAGGACGCCGTGAATCGCTGGTGGTTTCCGGTGCTGATGATGTTCGGTCCGCCCGATGCGGCGTCGACCAACAGCGCGCAGACCATGGCCTGGGGAATCAAGCGCATTTCGAACGACGACCTGCGTCAAAAATTCGTCGACGCCACGGTGGAACAGGCCAAGGTGCTGGGCGTGACGCTGCCCGATCCAGGCCTGGTCTGGAATGCCGAGCGCGGGCACTACGACTACAGCCCGCTCGACTGGGACGAGTTCTGGCGCGTGATCAATGGCGACGGCCCGTGCAATCGGGAACGCCTGGCCACGCGCGTAAAGGCGCACGAGGACGGCGCCTGGGTGCGCGACGCCGCGCTGGCGCACGCCCGCAAGCGCGCGCGGCGCGACGCATCGGCCAAGGCCGCATAAGCCGCAGGAGAACCACCATGACACAACAAAGGGAATGGCCGCTGTGGGAAGTCTTTGTCCGCAGCAAGCAGGGCCTGGAACACAAGCACTGCGGCAGCCTGCATGCGGCGGACGCGCAGCAGGCGCTCCATATGGCGCGCGACGTGTACACGCGCCGGCAGGAAGGCGTGTCGATCTGGGTGGTGCCGTCGTCGGCCATTACCGCCAGCGCGCCGGCCGAAAAGTCCGAGCTGTTCGATCCCGCAGCCGACAAGATCTACCGGCATCCCACGTTCTACCAGCTTCCAGACGAAGTCAATCACATGTAAGGCCGCGCACCATGACGCAACCGATCGATGCCCGCGACGACGCACTTCACGACGCGATCGCCAGCCTGCCGCTGGCCCGCACCGCGCCGCTGCAATACGTGCTGCGGCTGGCGGACAACGCGCTGGTCCTCGGACAACGCAATGCCGAATGGTGCGGACACGGCCCGGCGCTCGAGGAAGATATCGCCATGGCCAATATCAGCCTCGACCTGATCGGCCAGGCGCGCCTGCTCTACGGCCACGCGGGCGTGCTCGAAGGCCGCCTGACGGGCCGCGAGCGTCACGAAGACGACTACGCGTACTTTCGCAACGAGCGCGATTTCCGTAACTGGACGCTGCAGGAACTGCCGCATCACGGCGCCCTGGCCGGCACCGCGCGTGCGGACCGTGACTATGCGGTGACGATCATGCGCAATTTCCTGTACAGCGCGTTGATGGCCGAGTTGTGGCCCGCGCTCGAACACAGCAGCGATCCGCAGCTTGCGGCCATCGCGGCCAAGTCGGCAAAGGAAGTGCGCTACCACCTTCGCCATGCGGCCGACTGGGTGGTGCGCCTGGGCGACGGCACCGACGAATCGCACGACCGCATGCAACGCGCGCTCGATCATCTGCTTCCCTACATGAACGAATGCTTCGCCGCCGACGACGTGGAACGCGAGGCCGCCGCGCAGGGCGTTTGCGTGCCGACGGCCGATCTGCGCGACGCCTGGGAAGCAACGCTCGACGCCACGCTCGAAGACGCCACGCTGCAGCGGCCGGCGCCAAGCGCCTTTGTCTCGACGGGCAAGCACGGATTGCATTCCGAGCACATGAGCTATCTGCTGGCCGAAATGCAAAGCCTCGCGCGGGCTCATCCTGGCGCCCAATGGTGACCGCCATGAATCGCGCACCGGCCTGCACCCCGGCATCGGCTGCTGGAGCGTCGCCAGCTTCGCCGTTTGCGCCGACCTTTGCGCCCACTGCGCCCACTGCCGCACCTACTTCTGCGCAGACTGGCCCACGATCGCATCCGGCCGCCACGGCGACGCCGCAGGACCGGATTGCGCGCGCTTGGCAGGTACTGGAGGCCGTGCCGGATCCCGAAATCCCCGTCGTGTCGATCCGCGATCTTGGCATCTTGCGCGACCTGTCGATTGCCGCCGATGGCGTCACCATCGAAGCCATCATCACCCCGACCTATTCCGGATGTCCCGCGATGTCGCAGATCGAGGAAGACGTTGGCGCGGCGCTCGCCGCGGCGGCGCTTGCGCCATATCGCGTGCGCACCGTGCTGGCGCCCGCCTGGACCACCGACTGGATTACCGAAGCCGGCCGCGCCCGGCTGCGCGCCTACGGCATCGCACCGCCACAGCAGTGCGCCGCCCCCGCCGCCCATGCCGATCGCGGGCGTCCGCTGCGCTTTGTGCCGCGCGCGGCCGTCGCAGCCGAATCGGTCGCATGCCCGCGTTGCGGCAGCGTTCACACCCAGGAGCTGTCGCGTTTTGCGTCCACCGCTTGCAAGGCGCTCTATCGCTGCCTCGACTGCCGCGAGCCGTTTGATTACTTCAAACCCTATTGAGCCTGACGGACCATGACCCCACAGTTCCATCCGCTGCGCGTGGCGCACATTCGTCCGGAAACTTCCGATACGGTATCGATCGCGTTCGACGTGCCGGACGACCTGCGCGACGCCTACCGTTTCACGCAGGGCCAGTTCCTCACGTTGAAGGCCCCGGTCGACGGCAAAGACGTCCGCCGGTCCTATTCAATCTGCTGCGGCGTGCAGGACTACGACCAGCGCGGCGAGCTGCGGGTGGCGGTCAAGCTGGTCGACGACGGCGTGTTCTCGACGTGGATCCACGACCATGTGTCGGTGGGCCAGATGCTCGATGTGATGACGCCGGACGGCCGCTTCCATGTGCCGCTGGACCCGGACGCGGCGCGCCATTACGTGGCGTTTGCCGCCGGCAGCGGCATCACGCCGGTGCTGTCGCTGATCCGCACCACGCTGGCCGTCGAGCCGAACAGCCGTTTCACGCTGGTCTACGGTAACCGCAGCGTCGACACCATCATCTTTTCCGAAGCGCTCGAAGATCTGAAGAACCAGTATCTGTCGCGCTTCACGCTTTATCACGTGCTGTCGCGGCAGCCGCAGGAAGTGGATCTGCTGCACGGCCGGCTGGACCGGGAGCGCGTCGCCGCCTTCCTGCAAACCCTGCTGCCGGTGGACGATATCGACGCCGCTTTCGTCTGCGGCCCCGCTTCGATGATCGATGAGGTGGAAGGCGCGCTGAAAGACGCTGGCGTCGACCCGCACAAGATTCACGCCGAGCGCTTCGGCGTGCCGACCGGCCAGCCGCGGCCCGCCGCGCCCGTGCACACGGACCTGGCCGGCACCGCGGAACTGGTGGTGGTGCTGGACGGCAAGCAGCACAAGATGCGCCTGCCGCTGGCCGACGCCAACGTGCTGGACACCGCGCTGGCCGCGGGGCTCGACCTGCCTTACGCCTGCAAGGGCGGGGTCTGCTGCACCTGCCGCGCCAAGGTCCTGGAAGGCAAGGTCGAAATGGAGAAGAACTACACGCTGGAGCCGTGGGAAATGGAGAAGGGCTTCGTGCTGACCTGTCAGGCGCGCGCGTTGACGCCGCGCGTGGTGGTCAGCTACGACGAACGATAGTCCGTGGGGCACGGCCTTGCGGCAGTCCGGCAAGGGTGTCAAGCCGCATCGCACCGCTATGGCGGGAACCCCACATGTCGGACAGGCGCCGATGTCCGATGAACCGCATGCCGTGATTACAATGGCGGAACACGCTTCATGCGTCGCATCGCCCTGCCAGGCGACCGCCTGCCGGCGGTGCTGGCGGCCGCGACCGACGGTCCGGGACCCGTCGCACCCTATACAATCACGGTCATGCAATATATCCATGTCGTCAACGGCGATGTCGCGGGCAACACGCTGCGCCAGGCGCTGGCCCAAGCGGCCCGGCCCGATCCGGTGGTGGTCCTGCGCGACGACCTTGCCGTCGGTCCGATCGCCGATATCGACAGCACCGGCCTGATTCGCTCCGGATTCTGGCAGCGGGTGGCGCCGCATTCGGACATCGACTTCGCGGCCGAAATGCGCCAGGCGCTGGACCAGTTCCAGCAACTGCGCCGCGACGATATGGAAGTGGCGATCTGGCACGGTCAGAGTGCGTCGGATCAACTGATGCTGCGTCGTGTCGTGTTCCATCTCTACCAGACGCCCCAACGCATCAACGAAGTGGCGATGGACCTGCGCGAGCTGGAAACGCCGGCGCATGGCAGCCTCACCGCCATCGGCATGTATCCGGCCTCCCGCCTGGCGCGACGCTTTTCGACGATCGCGCCGGTGTCGGTGCTGCGGCTGGGCAGGCTCGGGTACGAGTGGCAACAGAACGTGAAGGAAAATGCCGACGTGCGCCTGTGGAAGGGCAACACGCTGGTGCCGGCCGCCTACCACAACGTGGACGATGTCATCCTCGAACGTGCGCCCGCGGACTGGACGCCGGCGGCGCAGGTGGTGGGCAGCGTGATGGGGGCCGTGGAAGGCCTTCTGACCAGCGACTGGTTCGTTTTCTGGCGCTGCCGCGAGTTGGTCAGCACTGGCCAGTTGGTGCTGCGCGGCAATCCGGAAAGCCTCGAATCCTGCGAAATCCGTCGCAATCATCTCTCCGCCAGCGCGGGGTGATACCCCAGCAGTTTCAACAGGCGGACCGATCCGACCCTTATGGCCAGAACCAAAGCGCCCGATTTCGAGGCGCAACGCGAACAGATCCTTGACCTGGCGGCCGCTGCATTCGCCGCCACGAGCTATCCGAGCACCTCGATGTCCGACCTCGCCGCAGCTTGCGGCACGTCGAAGGCGCGGCTCTATCACTACTACGAAAGCAAGGAAGCGATTCTTTTCGATCTGCTGGACCGCTATACGCGGCAGCTGATGCAGATCGTCCTCGACGTGGAGTCGGCGGGCGAGCGGCAGGGCCGCAGCCATCGCGATACCTTCGGGCACCTGCTTCGCGCTTTTCTGGCCGAATACGAAACCTCGCAGACGCGCCATATCGCGCTGATCAACGACGTGAAGTTCCTGGCCGACGAGCAGCGCGATCAGATTCTGATGCGCGAGCGCGATGTGGTGGCCGCGTTCTCGCGCCTGCTGCGCCTGGCATACCCGGATCGCGTCACACACGACAATCAGACCGCGTTGACCATGACCGTCTTCGGCATGATCAACTGGACGTTCACCTGGCTAAAGCCGGGCGGCAAGCTGTCCTACGCGCAGTTTGCCGACATGGTGGTCGATCTCCTCGAACATGGCCTGGCGCCCGGCAAGCCCGGCGCCGCACGCTAGGACCACTCCGCCTCTTCGCGCTTCTGGCGCTGTTCCCGGTCCTGCCGGAACATCTCCTCGAGCTCGTCGCGCGCCTGCTTGGCCAGCGAGACCAACTTCTTCTGGTCCTTGTAGAACGGGTAGAAGCGGTCGATCCCCTGGATGTTGTGGCGGCGAAAGCGCAGCGCCACGCTGCGCGCCTCGACACGGTCGAAGCCGAGCCCTTCCAGCACGCGGCGGCCCAGCATCAGCGAGCCTTCGAACATCTCGCGTTCGTAGTTCTCGATACCCCGGTCCTTGAGCTGGTAGACATGGGACACATGCCGCGCGCGCGTGTAGATCTTCAGGTCCGGCCAGCGGTGGCGCACCTTGTCGATCAGCGCGAGGTTGTCGTCCATGTCCTCGATCGACACGATCAGGATCTTCGCCTCGCCAGCGCCCGCGGCTTCGAGCAGGTCGATGCGCGTGGCGTCGCCATAGAAAATCTTGAAGCCGTACTGGCGCAGAAATTCGATCTGATCCGGATCATGGTCGAGCACCGTCACGCCGATGCCCTGTGCATAGAGCAAGCGCCCGATGATCTGGCCGAAACGGCCGAATCCGGCAATGATCACAGGGTTGTGTTGGTTGGTAATCTCATCGTCGGGACGCTGCGACATCGCGTTCAGGCGCGTCGCCAGCAGGCGGTCGAACAGCAGCAGCAACAGCGGCGTGGCCACCATCGACAGCGCCACGATCAGCACCAGCAGCGCCTCCGTTTCCGGTGGCAGCAGCCCCACGGTCCGGGCTTCGGAGAACACCACGAATGCAAACTCGCCGCCTTGCGAAATCAGCAGCCCGAACAGCAGCCATTGTCCGCGCGCGACGCCAAAGCGCCGCGCCAGCAGCGTCAGCACCAATGTCTTGATCAGCACGAAGGCTGCCACCAGGCCAAGCACCTTGCCCGGCGCCTGCGCCAGAATGCCAAAGTCGATCGACATCCCCACGGCCATGAAGAACAGTCCGAGCAGCAGGCCCTTGAAGGGCTCGATATCTGCCTCCAGCGCGTGGCGGTATTCGGAATCGGCCAGCAGCACACCGGCCACGAACGTGCCGAGGGCCATCGACAAACCCACCGCGTCCATCATCAGCGCGATGCCCACAACCAAAAGCAGCGCAAACGCCGTGAACATCTCGCGCATGCCCGTGCGGGCGATGATGCGCAGCGCGGGCCGCACCAGATAACGACCCCCGACCACCACGGCGCCGATCACGGCCACCGCCTTGCCAGCGGTCTGCCAGTTCTCGGGGCCATGCGCGGCCGCGCCCACCGCATCGGCCCCGAGCAACGGCAGCAGCGCGATCATCGGGATCGCCGCAATATCCTGGAACAGCAGGATGCCGAAGCTGGCCGCGCCAGCGCCCGTGTTCATCAGATTGCGCTCGGCCAGCGTGGCAAAGGCGATTGCCGTCGAGGAAAGCGCCAACCCGAGACCGGCCACCAGCGCGATCTGCCACGGCGCGCCAAACAGCGCGGCGGCGATGCCGATGGCCAGTGCACAAGCCACCATCTGCGTGGACCCGTATCCGAAGATCGACTTGCGCAGCGCCTTGAGCTTGCGCGGCTCGAGTTCGAGGCCGATCACGAACATCATGAGCACCACGCCGAACTCGGAAAAATGGAGAATCGATTCGACGTTGGTGACCAGTCGCAGCGCAAACGGACCGATCGCCGCGCCGGCAATCAGGTAACCAAGCACAGCGCCCAGCTGGAAGCGTCGCGCCACCGGAACGGCCACCACCGCCGCCACCAGAAATACCAGTAGCGCGATCAGGAAATCATGCTGATTCACGACGCGTCCTCCTCGGCCGCCTCGGTTGCGGGCCATTCCTGCGTCTCGGGGGGCAACGGCGGCGGCGTCAGGTGCCGCGCCACATGCTCGATATGCCGCGCCACGGCGTCGGTGTCGGCGTTATCTGCATCGTGCAGGACCACTGGCGGCAGCCACGTCATGCCACACAGCAGCGCGGTCTGTTCGAGCGGCAGCAGGAAGTCTTCGATCGGGTGGCCGTGCGCGCCCTCGGGACCGTAGGCGTCGGCATGGCCGCCGGCGCTGGCCACCGCCAGCATCGACTTGCCCCGCAGCGCCGTGCCGCCCGGCCCGTATGCCCAGCCGCTTTCCAGCACATCGTCCAGCCAGAGCTTCATCAGCGCCGGCACGCTGTACCAGCGCACCGGGAACTGCAGCACAACGGTTTCAGCGGTGGACAGCAGGCGCTGCTCGGCGACGACGTCGATGTCGTAATCGACGTAGAGCCGGTAAAGCTCGCGCACCTCGACGTGCGGCAAGGCGGCCAGCGCCTCGGCAAGCGGATGATTGACGCGCGAGCGTCGCGGCGTGGGGTGCGCATAGATCACAACAATCGGTGGCTCGTTCATGTAGGAAGCTAATGGGTGAGTCAGAAAGGAGACCACCAAAACCGTGCGGCGTTGCAGCAAATCCACAGCCGGGGTCGCTGTGATGTGTGCATCATTCCGCCAAACTATTGAATCGATTGAATTTTTTCCGGCACGTCGATGCCGGGAGCCGGTTTGTCCACGGCAATACTTACGCCAGACTGACAATTCCACTACAATACTTTTCGCGTTGCAGCAACCTAGTGTTTGCCCGCACCCTGTCCGGATCCGGCATTTTGCATCACAACGATGGCAGGCCGATCATCACGACAGTGCTATTTTTATATTGATCCCAAAGAAGGAAACCAAGTGAACCCGCTCGAACTGAGCAAGGCCGTCGGCGCCGTTACCGACGAAGATCTGCGCCGAGCCGCCGAGGCAAGCCAGGCTGTCCAACGCCACACCATTCTGGTGCGGGAGTTGGCAGCCCACCATCGCTCGCGGCTGCTGAAGCATTTTCTCGCCCTTGGCGAGGAGGATCGCCTGCTCCGTTTTGGCCAGTCCGTGGGCGATCACGTGATCGAAGCGTACGTGGAAAGCATCGATTTCGACCACGACAGCGTCTTCGGCGTGTACGACGAACACCTGGAGCTGGCCGGCGTCGGCCACTTCGCCAACCTGCGCGACAACGCCCAGGGCCGCGTGGCGGAGTTCGGCGTGTCGGTTTCCAAGAGCGCGCGCGGCCGCGGCGTCGGCAGCGCCCTGTTCCAGCGCGCCGCCATGCACGGCCGCAACAGCAACGTCCGCACCTTGTACATGCACTGCCTCTCGCGCAATGCCGCGATGATGCACATCGCCAAGAAGGCCGGCATGAAGGTCCAGTACGCGTATGGCGAGGCCGATGCGTACCTTGAACTGCCGCCCGCAGACACCGTTAGCCGCCTGACCGAAGCCATCGACGAGCAGGTTGCGGATCTGGATTACCTGATGCGCCGCAATCTGCGCGATGCGCGACGCTTCGGCCTGCGCTTCTGGCGCTCGCTGGTGCCGCAAAAGGGCACCGCCTGACCAACGCTGGCAGTTCCAACGAAAACGGCGCACCGCATAGGTGCGCCGTTTTGCTTTCCGGCTCCCGTTGGCTCCCGTCAGCCGCCGTCGCCTGCTGCCTGCCCGTCAGGCGCCGTTGCCGACCGGCAGTGCCGTGGTGTCCTTGATCGATTCCAGCGCGAAGCTCGACCGCACGTCGATGACCGACGGATGCGCCAGCAACTGCTCCTGCATGAATCGCGCGAAGTGCTCCATGTCTTCGACATAGACCTTGAGCAGCAAGTCCATTTCGCCGGTCATGGCGTGGCACGCCGCCACCTCGGGCCACGTCTGGATCGCCGCACGGAACAAGTCCAACGGCGCCTTGCCCTTGGGCGTGCCGCCCTGCTTTTCCAGCCGCACGTTGATATAGGCCAGCAGGCCAAGCCCGATCTTGTAGGGTTCCAGCAGCGCCGCGTACTGGCGGATCACGCCGATTTCCTCGAGCCGACGAATCCGGCGCAGGCAAGGGCTTGGCGACAGGTTCACGCGCTCCGCAACTTCCAGGTTGGTCAACCGCCCGTTGGTCTGCAGGACCTCGAGAATTTTTCGGTCGATCTTGTCCAGCTCCACCTTGCTCACGTTTTTGTTGCTCCGCAATAAGTTTGTCAGCAATTTTTTTGCGCAAATTTATCAAGTCGTGCACAACTCCGCAATTTATTTCATCTAGAGACGGGTGTGGCGACGGAATGCAGCGGACGCATGCATCACGTTGCACAGGCAAGGATGGTGCCAGCCCCAATAAAAAACGCGGCCCGAAAGCCGCGTTCTGTTTGCGAGTGGATCCCCGCGCCGCCGTAGTGACTGCGGCTGAGTTGGCGATCAGTGGCCGACTCAGTTGCCGCTCGGCGAGGGCACGGCGGGCGTCGATGCGCCGTCCGGACCGCGACGATGCATGCGGTCACCGCGCTCCTTGTGCATCTTCTCCATGCCGGCCTGGATCTCAGCCATGGTCACCTTTCCGTCGCGGTTGGCGTCCAGCTTGTCGAAGCGATCGGCCATGCGCGGGAACGCCGCCTTGAACTCGTCGCGCGTCAGCGCACCGTCGTTGTTCTTGTCCGCTGCCTTGAACTTGGCCTCGAATTCGGCCTTCATCTCGGTGCGGCGTTGCTCCCACATCGTCTTGCGGTAGGCCGCCATTTCCGACTTGTCGAGCTTGCCGTCGTGATTGCTGTCGATCTTGTTGAACAGCGCGTCGAATTCCGCCTTCGAGACCGAGCCGTCGTTGTCGGTGTCGACCGACTTCAGCCAGCCCATGCCATGTTCGCCCCGTTCACCCGGACCGCCCATATGATGGTGCGGCCCCGGCATGCCGGCTTGCGGTGCCGGCGTGGGCGCTGGCGCCGCGGTCTGGGCGAAGGCGCCGCCCACCATCAGGAAAGCGGCCGAAGCTGCGATAAAGCTCTTGAAGATCTGCGACTTGTGATTGCGTTGCATGTCTGTGCTCCTTTTCATCACGTTGGGCATGTACGGATTAGAACGCAGGCAACCGCCCAAAGTTGGCACTTTTAATACGATGTTACGGGGCTCACAGATTCGACTTGGGGCGTAAACATGCGCAAGACAGTCAAATATTGCGCAACGGTTTGCAACACACGTTTCGTCGATTGGATCATTGTTTCGGCGGAAGATTCTCGCCAATCGGACGCGGCTGCCCCTGCTGCGCGGGCTGGAATTGCTGCTGCGGCTGGCCATTCGGCGCCGGAAAGCCCGGCGGCTCGTCATGCTGCGCCGTGTCGGGATTGCTGGCGACCGGCGGCGGCGCGGCTTGCACCGGCGCCGGCATGGGCGTCGACAAAGGCGCTGCCGCGCCCGCAGGCGGCGTGGCCGGCAACGCGCCAGGGCGCGCCAGCGAGACAGCGTTCTGCAACGGCAGCGCGATTTCCTGACGCACGCCGTTTCGTTCAATCACGATATTGCGGCCGTGGATTTCCTTGAGCCGGATTTGCGGCGACAGCGACGCGCCCGCGCGCACTGCCTTCGGCGGCCCCCCGTCGAGCGAGAGGATGGCCGCGGCCGGGCCGACGCCGTCCAGATCCGCCACCACGCCAATCAACTGCACGTCGCGTACGCCGGCCTGTGCGCTGCCGCCGAACAACGTGGCAACGGCCCCGGTTTCGACCGCATCGGTCTGGGCCACGCGCGCGGATTTCGGCACGGGGATCGTGCGCATGGCGCTGAACACCAGAAACCAATGGGTGACCAGCGCGCACAGCGCCACAAACAACACGAGGCTGGCCACGCGTGGCAGCCAGGCGGCGGAAAGATCGAAGCGAAAAGCGGGCCGAATCAGGGTGGGCACGGACGGGTACGCCAGGCGGCTTGAACAAGGATCGCCTAGCGTACCAGACGCATGCGTCGATTGTCTGTCAGTCGCGCCACCCCGCGGCGATACCGATCAGAGCAGATCGTCGAGCAGGTCGGGACCGAACACTTCGCGGTGGATATGACTGACCGGAATGCCGGCGGAAATCAGCGCCCGACGCTGCGCCTGCATGAAGCCGATCGGGCCGCACAGGTAGAACTGCGCGTCGTTGAAGGCGGCGGTCCGCTCGGCCTTGAGAAAGGCGCCGATCGGCATCTCGCCGGCGTGGTCGAAATCGCGGCCGGCCACGTCGTCGGCCTGGGGCGTTTGGTAACTGACATGCGTATGAAGGTTGGACATCCGCTCGCGCGCCCAGGCAACGTCGCGGCGATGCGCGTGATGGCCGCCATGGCGCGCGGCGTGGGCGAACAGCACCGTGCGATGCGGATTTTCACGCGCCAGTGTACGCAGCACCGACACCATCGGCGTCACGCCAATGCCTGCCGACATCAGCACGATGGGGCGCCGATCATCGAGACTGGGCGCGAATTCCCCCCACGGCGTGCTGACTTTGAGCGCGGCGCCCACATGGGCGTTGTCGTGCAGCCAGTTCGACACCGCGCCGGCCGGCGTCTGCGCATTGCCGGCCTCGCGCTTGACCGATATGCGCCACGTCGGCAGGCCGCGCTCCTGCGACAGCGAGTACTGGCGCAACTGGCGATGGCCGTCGGCAAAGATTGCCTCGACGCTGATGTACTGCCCCGGCTTGAAGTCCCGCAGCGGCGATCCGTCGTCGGCCGCCAGCGTCAGCGCCACTACTTGTTCGCTCTCCTGTTCGCGATTGACCACCCGCACGCGCAGCAACTGGCCGGCGGCCACGCCATGGCGCTCGTAAAGCCGCGCCTCGGCGGCAATCAGGTCGCCGGCCAGCAGCCAGTACGCTTCATCCCAGGCGGCTAGCAGCGGCGGCGTGGCGGCTTGGCCCAGCACCGCGGCGATCGCTTCGAGCAGGTATTTGCCGACGATCGGATAGTGCGCCGGCGTCAGTCCCACGGCCACGTGCTTGTGGACGATGCGCTCGATCACCGGGGCCAGCGCATCGGCGCGGTCGATATTGGCGGCGTAAGCGAACACGGCCGAAGCGAGCGATTGCTGCTGCGATCCATTGGCCTGGTTGCCCATATTGAACAGTTGCTTCAGTTCCGGGCGCGCGGCGAACATTTCCCGGTAGAAATGCGTCGTGATGGCAAGACCGTGCTCGCGCAGCACGGGTACGCTGGCATCGATGTAGGGGCGGGAAGCAGCGGACAACATGAATGAAACTCCTGTTTTAATGCATATTAAATGCATGTTTTAGGGCATGAAAAAGCCGGCACGGCCTTTGGGCGAAGCAGTGTGCTTTCGCACCTCAAGCCGCTCGCCGGCTCAGGAAATCGCGATGCAGACGGATGATCGACTCGGCCGTGCGGCTGCCTGCTACATCGGCCAGGGTAATACCATCGAGTGCGCGATAAAACGCCTCTTCCGCGTCATCGAGTGCGCGCTTCAGGCGGCAATTGCCGTTCAGCGCGCACGGCGGATCGGCGCAATCGATGATGGATTTGTGCCCTTCCAACTCGCGCAGAATGGTGCCGATCGACAATTGCGCCGCACCGGGACCGAGCTGCAGTCCGCCATTGCGGCCACGCGTGGCCGCAATCCAGCCAAGCCTCGACAGACGCGCCGCCACTTTCACAAGATGGTTGTGCGAGATGTCGAATTGCTGGCCGACCTCGGCAATCGTGATCGGCCGGCTGCCGTCGCCTCGCGATACGTACATCAGCAGGCGCAGCGCGTAGTCGGAAAATCGTGTCAGTTGCATCGTGAGTCGGATGATAGATAAGGTGCATTTCGAATGCAATATTTTTGTTGCATCGCACATATCAGTTGCCAGTCAGAATCGACCAAGAGTGCTGCACACGAAACAGTCACGCCGCGAGAGTTATACTTTCCGGCCATACCCAGACTCCAGGCACAAACACGATGCGCAGACTCGCCAAGCAGCCCGAAACCCTTCGCCGCCGCACTCGCGGCTTCACGCTGATCGAAATCATGGTGGTGATCGTGATTCTTGGCGTGCTGGCTGCGCTGGTGGTGCCCAAGATCATGAGCCGGCCCGACGAAGCGCGCATTGTCGCGGCGCGTCAGGACATCTCGTCGGTGATGCAGGCGCTCAAGCTCTATCGCCTGGACAACGGCCGCTATCCCACCACGGAGCAGGGCCTGGCCGCGCTGGTCAACAAGCCCACCACCGAGCCGATCCCCAACAACTGGAAGGGCGGCGGTTACCTGGAAAAACTGCCCAAGGATCCGTGGGGCAATCCTTACCAATATCTGAACCCGGGCGTACGCGGCGAAATCGACGTGTTCAGCTTCGGCGCGGACGGCCAGGCCGGTGGCAGCGGCAACGATGCCGATATCGGCAACTGGGAATAAGGCGACCTGATCCCATGAATCCGGCGACGTTGCGCGGCATGGCCGCCCTGCCCGCGCGTCGCCGGCGCGCCGGTTTCACGCTGCTGGAACTGCTGGTGGTCATGGTGATCGCCGGCATCGTGATCTCGCTGGTGGCGGTCAACGCCACGCCCAATGACCGCGGTCGCGTGCTCGACGACGGCCAGCGCATTGCCCGCCTGTTCGAACTTGCCCAGGAAGATGCGCAACTTGGCGCCCGCCCGCTGGCATGGGAGGGCGACGCCAGCGGCTGGCGCTTCCTGGAATCGACGCCGCAGGGCTGGTTACCGATCCGCACCGACGTGTTTGCGCCCGGCCAATGGCGGCTGCCGCTCGACGGCGCCGCAATCGTGCAGGGCGGACGCCAGCTCGGCACCGGCCCCGTGCGACTGATCTTTGGACGCGAGCTGATCGATGAGCCGCAGCGGCTGGTGCTCACGCGCGGCGACATTCGCGTCGATATCGTCGGCGACGGCAGCGGCCGCTACGTGGCGACGGTGACGCCATAATGCGGACCGTCCCCCGCCGCCGCGAGATCGGCTTCACGCTGATCGAGGTACTGGTCGCCCTGACGATCCTCGCCGTGGCGCTTACCGCCGCCATGCGCGCGATGGGATCGATGACCGAATCGAGCGCATCGCTGCAGCAACGCATGCTGGCCGAATTCAGCGCCGAGAACCATCTGGCCACGCTGCGCCTGTCGAAGACATGGCCCGAATCGGGCTCGCGCGGTTACGACTGCCCGCAGGGCGGCGTGCCGCTGTGGTGCGAGGAATCGGTTTCCGGCACGCCCAATCCGACATTCCGCCGCGTGGAAATTGCGGTCTACCCGTCGGCCACGAACAAATCCGTGCGCCTGGCCTGGCTGGTCACCCTGGTACCCAATGAAACGCGCAACGCCCTCTAAGCGCCACGCGCGCACCGGCTTCACGCTGCTGGAAATGCTCGTAGCCATCACGCTGCTGGCGGTCATGGCCGTGATCGGCTGGCGCGCGCTCGACTCGCTGACGCGCACGCGCGAGCGGCTGACTGACCACGATGCACGGCTCGATGCGCTAAAAGTGCTGTACGGCCAGTTCCAGTCCGATTGCGAACATCTGGCGCTGCCGGGCCAATTGCAGGCCAGTCCCGTGGAATTCTCCGCGAACCAGTTGCTGATGGTGCGCGATCGCCGCAACGAGGGCCAGCCGCCTGCCTGGCAGGTGGTCGCCTATCGCCTGGACGGCAACACGCTGGTCCGTCTGGCCAGCCGGACCGCCATGACGCGCAACGACGTGCAGAATGCGCTCGTCGCGCTGCGCCAGAGCGGCAACCCGAGCGGCCAGGGCGTGCAGGTGCGTCCGTTGCTAAACGATGCCGAGCGCCTTGCCGCGCGCGCGTGGGTGGAGCCTGCCGGCTGGCTGATCGATTCGGGCCGCGTGCGCGTGGCCCTCGCGCAAGGCGGCGCCATGATCAACGCGATCGAATCCGCCGGCGCCAGCGACGCGCAGGCCAGCAACAACATCAGTTCGTCAGCGGCCATCCGCGCCGTGGAGCTGAACCTGCTGGCCCGTATGGGCGACGGCGACGCGCCGCGCCAGTTCCAGAAAATCTGCATGACGGGGATGTGATGCATCGCCACGCCCGCCCCGCTCTCTCGCGTTTGCCCTCCCCGGCTTCTCGTGTGCTGGCTGCCCGCCTGTCGCGGCGGCAGCGCGGCGCCGCCGTGGTCACGGCGCTGCTGATCGTGGCGCTGGCCGTCGTGGTGGTATCGGGCATGCTGTGGCGTCAGCAGGTGCAGATCCGCTCGATCGAAAACCAGCGGCTGGTGGCGCAGGCGGCGTGGATCGAACGTGCCGCCGTGGACTGGTCGCGCCTGATCCTGCGCGATGACCAGCGGCGCTCGCGCGTCGATTACCTGGGCGAGCCGTGGTCGGTGCCGGTGGCCGAAACACGCCTGTCCGATTTTCTGGGCGCCGGCGTCAGTACCGATCAATCCGGCGAGACCTCGTTCGTTTCCGGCCGCATCCTCGATGCCCAGGCGCGCTTCAACCTGACCAACCTTTATGCCTGGCAGGCCGACGGCGCCGGCCGTGCAGCCAATATCGACGTGCAGTGGCAGACGGCGTACAGGCGTCTGCTTCAAACGCTGGGCCTCGATGCCGGACTGGCCGAACCGACCGCGCAGTATTTCCTGCGCGCCGCCCGGGGCGTGCCGACCAACGGCCAGCCCGCGCCGCGTCCGCCCGACAGCGCCGACGACCTGCTGGCGATCCCGGGCTACACGCCCGCCATGGTCGCGGTGCTGGAACCATTCGTCACGGTGCTACCCGAGCGCACGGCGGTCAACGCCAACACGGCCGACGCCGAAGTGCTGTCCGCCGTGATCGACAAGCTGCCGGTCGATCGCGCGCGCGAACTGGTGCGCCAGCGCGACCGCTCGTATTTCAACAATGTCGGCGATCTCACTTCGCAGCTGCAGAGCATCGCGCCCCAGGCGTCGGTAACGCCCAATTCGCTCGATGTGCTGACCCACTATTTCCTGATCTATGGATTGGTCCGGCACGACCGCGCGCGACGCCTCAAGGTGTCGCTGGTGAAGCGCGCCGACGTGCTCGGCAGTGGCAACACCACGCGGATCCTCTGGACGCGCGATACCGACGCAATGCCGGAACAACGCTGAAAAATCGCGGCACCGCAAGCCGTTGCCGACTGGATCGCGTGTCGGACAAACGCTCTCACAGAATCGGATGTGACGCCTATTGACGCATGTAAGTCACACAGGCAAGGTATGCTGCTGTGCCAGCCCGGCAGGCTGCGGGCTGGTTTCACTGCGCCCTCCGCCAGCAGGCCGCTCCGGAAAGACCGGCTGGCGATGCCAAGCCCGCCACGCGCGTTCGACGCGACATTCTTGATGAAAACAGGGAAATCTTGAGTACCACGCTCTACGTCCGCCTGCCGCACCGGCCGCATGACCAGCCGCAACCGTGGCAATTTGGCGAGATGCCCTTTGCGCTGGTACGCGCGTCCGTCGGGGAAAAGAACCGCCGTGCAGGCCTGCCGCACGCGCCCGAGCTGTTGCGCGAAGGCCACGCACTGCCCGCGGCAATGCCCGCGGCGGATCGTCTTGTGCTGATCGTCGCAGCCAGCGACGTGCTGCTGACGGCCGCCATGGTGCCGCCGCTGCCGCCCGCCCGCCTGCGCCTGGCGCTGCCGAATCTCGTGGAAGACATGCTGGCCACGGACGCGGCACCGTGCCACATCGCGCTCGGCCCGGCGCTCGATAGCGCGGCCCTGCCACGCGGGCCGCGCCGCCGCCTGCTGATGGTCACCGATCGCGCCTGGCTGCGCGCGGCGCTCGACCAATTCGCCGAACACAAACACCGTCGCCGCAACGTCGTTCCCGCGCAGTTGTGCCTGCCGCTGGTGGATGCCACCGCGGCGCCTGCGCCGGCCCCGCTTACGCCCGCGCACCTGACGCCCGCCGCCGAGCCTGCGCTGGCCGATGCTGCCGATGCTGCCGACGTGCCTGCCGCTGCCGCCGACATGGCTGCCGCGCCAGCGCCGTCGATTCCGGTCGCCCCGGCCACGGCCGACGAGCAGGCCCAGCCCGCGACGCTGATGGTGGAACTGGCCGCTTCGGCGCTGGCGCAATCGGCATCGCTGCTTGACGCCGTCGCGCCGCCGCCCGCCTCCGCCGAATCGGCCCGGCTCTGGCAACTGACCGTGCGCACCGGCCCTTACGATGGCTACGGCCTGCTGCTCAACGATCAGGCGCTGGCGGCGTGGCAGGTGCTGGCGCCGGCCGGGCAGTGGCACGGCGACAAGGCCGCGTTGCGCCATGCGCCGATCGAGGCCTTGCGTACGCAACGCCCGGTGCCCTCTGCCTCGCGCATCTCCGACGACTGGCGCGTATGGCTGGCGGGCGCCGAAGCCTGCCTGCGCGAACCGCAGATCGACCTGGCCCAGTTCGAGTTTGCCCAGGGCCGCATGGATCGCTGGAACGTGCTCGCCTGGCGCGCGCCCGCGGCACTGGCCGTGGCGATCGTGCTGGTGCAGATCATCGGCATGAACGTGCAATGGCTGATGCTGCGCCAGGAATCGAAGCGCCTGGAACAGGCCCAGATCGATGTGCTGCACGCCGCGTTTCCCAATGTGCCGCCCGTGGCCGAGCCGGCGCTGCTGATGCGCCGCCAGATGGAACAGCTGCGCACCGCCAGCGGACGCAGCACGCCCAGCGACTTCCTGCCGCTGGCCGATACGTTCGCTCGCGCCGCGCGCGACCTTGCGCCGGACGCGCTGCAGCAGCTCGACTACCGCGCCGGCACGCTGTACGTCACCCTCAAACCCGGCACCAACACCAATGCGCTGCGCGATAGCGTGCGACAGGCTGGTCTGCAGATGGACGAAGACAAGAACCCACCCGACGCGGCGGTACGCGCCGGCGGCGCCGCCACACCACCGGGATCGCGCTGGACGGTCAAGGCGGAATCGCGCGCCGACGGCAAGGCGCAAGGCAGGGCCGGCGCATGAAACCCGTCATCCGCTCCGCTTCCGCCAGCCCGCTTTCGGCGCGCCTGAGCCGCCTGCGTCCGCGCATTCCCGAGCCATGGCGCGAGCGCTTCAGCGCATTCTGGAGCGCGCGCAATCCGCGCGAGCAGGCCATTCTGGGCGGCGGCACGCTGATTCTGGTACTCGTATTCGGCTATCTGGTGCTGTGGGAGCCGGCCGCCAGCGGCCGCGATCGCCTGATGCGCAACCTGCCCGCGCAACGCGCGGACCTGGCCGAAATGGAAACGCTGGCGCAAGAGGCGCGCGGGCTCCAGGCCAGTCCGGCGCCCTCGCTGCGTGGTGAAGCGCTGACGCAGGCGCTGCAGGACAGCCTTGGCCAGCACGGCCTGAAGGCAACCCGGCTGGCCGCCACCGGCGACAACGCCATCCAGGTCCAGCTCGACAAGGCGGCGTTCGGCGCCGTCGCGGGCTGGCTGCAGGATGTGCGCGCCCAGCAGCGGCTGAAGGTCACGGACGCACGCATCAGCTACGTCGGCGCCACCGCGCTGGTCAATGTCACGGCGACGCTGCAAGGTCCCGGCGCCGGCGGCCGCAACTGATGGCGCGCCTCGAAGCACTGCGCCTGCCCCGCCGCCGCGCGCGTACGCCGCGCGGCTGGCAGCGGCTGCGCTGGGCGTTGCTGGGCATCGTCACGGTCATCGTGACGATTGTCGCGTCGCTGCCTGCCGCCTGGATGGCCGATCGCGTCGCCGCCGAAACGCAGCGCCGCGTCCTCCTGGCGGATGCGGCCGGCACGATGTGGCAAGGCAGCGCCACGCTGGCACTGTCGGCGGGCGCGGGCAGCCAGACGGCCACTGTCCTGCCCGGCCGACTGTCCTGGAACGTGGCGTTCTGGCCGTTGCTTGGCGGAACGCTGCGCGTGGTGCTGGAACAGGACGCCACCATGGCCGCGCCCGTCACCGTGTCGGTGTCGCCCGCCGGCTGGACCGTGCAGCCCGGCAGCATGCGTCTGCCGGCATCGCTGCTGGAAGGCGTCGGCGCGCCGTTCAACACGCTGCGCCCGGACGGCACGATGCGCATCGACTGGACCGCGCTGCAAGGCCGTTTCGCCGGCAATCAGAAGTACGGACATCTGAGCGTGCAGCTCGACCAGATGTCCGCCGCGGTCAGCCGCCTGCGCCCGCTGGGCAGCTATCGCGCGGACGTCGACCTCACCGGCGCCGGCGGCAAACTGCAGTTGAAAACCACGGCTGGGCCGCTGTACCTGGAGGGCAGCGGCACCTTGGGCCGACAGGCGCGCTTTGAAGGCACGGCGCATGCCGCGCCCGATGCCGCCACCCAGCTGGCAGGCCTGCTGAGCCTGCTGGGACGAACAGAAAACAACGTTACGAGGCTGCGCTTCTGAAACGCGAAGCCGCACGCTTGGAACCGATGATGAAAACGCAAGCACACCACCACTTCTACCGTACCGCCTGCGCCCGCGCCACGGCGCTGTTGTGCAGCCTGTCGCTGCTGGCGCCCGCCACCTTGTGGGCGCAGCCGCAACAGCAGGCGCCGCAGCCCAACGACATCACGCCGCGCAATCGCGACCAGGTGGTGCTGAACTTCGTCAATGCCGACCTCGAATCGGTGGTCAAGGCGGTGGGACAGGCCACGGGCAAGAACTTCGTGATCGATCCGCGCGTGAAGGGCACCGTCAACCTCGTGACCGAGCAGCCGGTGTCGCGCGCGCAGGCGCTGGAAACGCTCGGGTCCGTGCTGCGCATGCAGGGCTACGCGATGGTCGAATCCAACGGCTTCACCAAGGTGGTGCCCGAGGCCGACGCCAAGCTGCAGGGATCGCCGACCGTGATCGGCGCGGGAAGCAGCCGCGGCGATCAGGTCGTGACGCAGGTGTTCCGCCTGAACTATGAATCGGCCAACAACCTGGTGCCGGTGCTGCGCCCGATGATCGCGCCGAACAACACCATCACGGCATACCCGGCCAACAACACGTTGGTGATCACTGACTATGCCGACAACCTGCGCAGGCTGGCCCGCATCATCGCTGCCGTCGACGCGCCGGCTTCGGGCGAGGTGGAACTGATTCCGCTCAAGAACGCCGTGGCCAGCGACGCCGCCGTGGTGCTGCAAAAGCTGCTCGACCCGTCCGCGGCGGGCGGGGCCGGCGGTGGCGCGCCTGGCGACGCCACGCTGCGCACCACCGTGGTGGCCGAGCCGCGCAGCAACTCGCTGATGGTTCGCGCCTCAAGCCGCGCGCGTGTGCAGCAGGCGCGCCAGTTGATCGAGAAGATCGACCAGCCGTTTGCACGGCCCGGCAATATCTGGGTAGTGCCGCTGAAGAATGCCGATGCCGTCAAGCTGGCGGCCACGTTGCGCGCCATCGTCGCCGCCGACGCCTCGTTTGCCAGCACCACCCAGCCCGGCGGACAACCGGGCGTCGCCGCGGGCACCGCGGCGCAGAACACCTCGCTGCCGCAAAGCGGGCAATACACCGGCGGCAGCAGCGCCGGCTACAACCGCGGCGGCTCGAGCTCGGGCGGCTTTGGCGGCACGAGCGGCTCCAACGCGTTTTCGGCGTCGTTTGCCGTGAACCAGCAGCCCACCACCGGCGGCACTATCCAGGCCGATCCGTCCACCAATTCGCTGATCATCACCGCCAGCGAGCCGGTGTACCGCAACCTGCGCGGCGTGATCGACGATCTCGATGCGCGCCGCGCGCAGGTGTATATCGAGTCGATGATCGTCGAGGTCACGGCATCGCAGGCCGAGCAGCTCGGCATCCAGTGGCAGGGCATCGTCAACCAGGCGGGCAACACGCTCGGCGTGATCGGCACCAACTTCGGCACCGGCGGCCAGAACATCCTGAACCTGACGCTGGCGGGCCTGCTGTACCGGAACAACAACACGGCTGGCATCGCCGCCGCGCAGCAACTGGTGCCGGACCTGGGCGGCCTCAATATCGGCGTGGTCAACAAGTCGGCCGGACTGGGCGCGCTGCTCAGCGCGCTGGGCTCCAACGACAGCGTGAACCTGCTGTCGACGCCGAACCTGATCACGCTCGAAAACGAGGAAGCGAAGATCCTGATCGGCCAGAACATCCCGATCACGACCGGTTCGTACGCGCAGACCGGCAACACGTCGACCGTCTCGCCGTTCCAGACCTTCGACCGCAAGGACGTCGGCATCACGCTGCGCGTGCGCCCGCAGATCACCGAAGGCGGCCTGGTGAAGATGCAGATCTACCAGGAATCGTCGTCGGTGGTGGCCAACACGGCCAACCTGATCCAGGGGCCGACCACCAACGTGCGATCGATCGAAACCAACGTGCTGGTCGACGACGGCCAGATCATCGTGCTCGGCGGGCTGATTGAAGACAGCTATGGCGACGGCGTGCAGAAGGTGCCGCTGCTGGGCGACATTCCCTACCTCGGATCCCTGTTCCGTTACGAGAACAAGAATCGCAAGAAGACCAATCTGCTGGTGTTCCTGCGTCCGTACGTGATGCGTACGGCGAGCGCGACCGACCGCCTCACGCAGGACCGTTACGAATTCATCCGCGGTCAGCAGCAGGGCTTCGTGTCGCCTAACATGATCGTGCGGGACAAGGACACGCCGGTGCTGCCGCCGGCCGATTCGCCGGGCGCGCCGTTTGTCGATCCGCGCTACAACGGGCCGGTGCAATCGCCGCTGCCGCTCGATCCAACGCCGCCGGCCACGCCTGCCCCAGCGCCGCAAGGCGTGCCGCGATCGACCGCGCCCCGGCCGCTGTCGCTCGATGACCAGTCGTTTGGCAAGCGCCAGGCGCCGCAGAGCTGACGCGCAGGACACACGCATCGCCATGGCAACCGAAACTCTCGCCCATCCCGCCCCCGGGCCCGACGCCCCGCTCGAGCCGCCGTCGCCGATGGCGGCTCGGCTGGTGTCCTATTCGTTCTCGCGCGAAGCGCCGCTGCTGATCGCCCACCAGCGTCCCGACGGTCTCGAGGTGTGGGTGAGCCGCAAGACTTCGCCAGCGGCGCTGGCCGAAGTGGCGCGCGTGCACGGCGCGCTGCACCTGCGAGTGCTGGAATCGGCGGCGCTGGAGGCGGCCATGTCCGACGCTTACAACCGCCAGGACGGCTCGGCCGCGCAGGTGGTGGGCGAAGTCGAGGGCGAAGTCGACCTGTCGCGGCTGATGCAGGACATTCCCGCCGTGGAAGACTTGCTCGAATCCGAGGACGACGCGCCGATCATCCGCATGATCAACGCGCTGCTCACGCAGGCCGCGCGCGAGCAGGCATCGGACATCCACATCGAACCGTTCGAATCCGCATCGGTGGTGCGCTTCCGCGTGGATGGCACGCTGCGCGATGTGGTGCGTCCGAAGAAGGCGCTGCACGGCGCGTTGATTTCGCGGATCAAGATCATGGCGCAGCTCGACATCGCCGAAAAGCGTCTGCCGCAGGACGGCCGCATCACGCTGCGCGTGGGCGGGCGTCCCGTCGATGTGCGGGTGTCGACGCTGCCGACCGGCCATGGCGAGCGCGCCGTGCTGCGTCTGCTCGACAAGGAAGCGGGCCGGCTCGATCTGGCCAAGCTGGGCATGGCGCCCGGCACGCTGGCCGGCTTCGACCACCTGATCCGGCAGCCGCACGGCATTGTGCTGGTGACCGGCCCGACCGGTTCGGGCAAGACCACCACGCTCTACGCTGCGCTGTCGCGGCTCGATTCGCACACCACCAACATCATGACCGTGGAAGATCCGATCGAGTACGACCTCGACGGCATCGGCCAGACGCAAGTGAATCCGCGCATCGACATGACGTTCGGCAAGGCGTTGCGCGCCATCCTGCGGCAAGACCCGGACGTGGTGATGATCGGCGAAATCCGCGATCTCGAAACCGCGCAGATCGCGGTGCAGGCGTCGCTGACCGGTCACCTGGTGCTGGCCACGCTGCACACCAACGATTCGGCGTCGGCCGTGACGCGGCTCGTCGATATGGGGATCGAGCCGTTCCTGCTGTCGTCGTCGCTGCTCGGCGTGCTGGCGCAGCGGCTGGTACGCCGCCTGTGCCCGCATTGCAAACGCGAGGAAGTGATCGAGGTGACCGCCGCCGAAGCCGAAGTGCTGCACGCGCAGGGCAAGCCGCTGCAGCGCGTCTGGCACGCGGTGGGCTGCGACAAATGCGGCCATTCGGGCTATCAGGGGCGCATGGGCGTGTACGAACTGCTGACCGTCGACAGCGACATCCAGACGATGATCCACCGCCAGCAGCCGGAATCCGAGATCAAGCAGGTGGCGCTGTCCAAGGGCATGCACACGATGCGCGCCGACGCACAGCGCTGGATCGACAGCGGCGCCACGGCGCTTGAAGAAGTCCTGCGCGTCACGCGCGAGTAAGAAGCAAGGAACCTGACGCAGCATGCCCGCCTATCGCTACGAAGCCGCCGACGCCGCAGGCCGCGTCGACCGCGGCGTGATCGAAGCCGACAGTCCGAAGCAGGCGCGCTCGCAATTGCGCGCACGCGGTCTGACGCCCATCACGGTCGATCCGCTGGCTGGCGCGGGACTGGCCCAGCGCAGCGGCAGAAGCATGTTCGTGCGCCGGCTGTCCACGCAGGAACAGGCGCTGTTCACGCGCCAGCTGGCCAGCCTGATCGTCTCGGGACTGCCGCTGGACGAAGCATTGGGCGCGCTCGCCGACCAGGCCGAACGCCAGTACGTGCATGAACTGCTGGCCGGTATTCGCGCCGAGGTGATGGGCGGCAGTTCGCTATCGGTGGCGCTGGCCCAGCATCCGAAGGACTTTCCCGATATCTATCGCGCGCTGGTCTCGGCCGGCGAACATTCCGGCCATCTGGGCGTGGTGCTGGAGCGTCTGGCCACGTATATCGAAACGCGCAACGCGCTGACGTCCAAGATCCGCCTCGCCTTCACTTATCCGGCCATCGTGACCGTGGTGGCGTTTGCGATCGTGATCTTCCTGCTGTCGTATGTGGTGCCGCAGGTGGTCAGCGTGTTCGCCAACACCAAGCAGAAGCTGCCGACACTGACCATCGTGATGCTGTGGCTGTCGGATTTCGTGCGCAACTGGTGGTGGGCCGGGCTGATCGTGATCGGCATAATCGTCGCGATCCTGCGCAGCCTGCTCAAGCAGCCCGACATCCGGCTGTCCTGGCACCGCTGGCTGCTGACCGCGCCGCTGGTGGGCAAGCTGATCCGCGGCTACAACACCGCGCGCTTTGCCAGCACGCTGGCGATTCTCGTATCGGCCGGCGTGCCGATCCTGCGCAGCCTGCAGGCGGCCGGCGAAACGCTGACCAACGTCGCGCTCAAGACCAATGTCGACGATGCCACCACGCGCGTGCGCGAAGGCGCCTCGCTGGCGCGCGCGCTGGCCGCGCAGAACCAGTTTCCACCGGTGCTGGTGCACCTGATCCGCTCCGGCGAAGCGACGGGCAACCTGCCCGTCATGCTGGAACGCGCAGCCACCGGCGAAGGTCAGGAACTGGAACGCCGCACGCTGTTCCTGACCAGCCTGCTGGAGCCGCTGCTGATCCTGACGATGGGTGTAGTGGTGCTGATGATCGTGCTGGCCGTGCTGATGCCGATCATCGAGATCAACCAGCTGGTGCGGTAGCGCAATCGCGCGCCAACGCACCCGGCCCGCAAGCCGGCCGCGCGCGGCTCAGGCGCTCGCCTTCTTGGCCGGCGCACGCTTGCGCGGCGCGGCCTTCTTGGCGGCGGGCTTTTTCCTGGCGGCCGGTTTCGCGGCGGGCGCGGCATCGGCTTCGGCGGACGCTTCGGTCACGGGTTCGGCAACCGCCTCTGCGGTCGGCTCAGCAACCGGATTCGCCGTCGCGCGGGCGGCGGCCGGCGCGGTGTCCTGCGTCACTTGCGCAGACAGCACCGTCGAGCCCGGCGCAGCAAATACCGACTGATCGATCGGCCACGGCGTTTCGCTGAGCTTCACGTCGGGACGCCGCGTGCGTCGGCCCCGGTTCTTCGGCGCGTCGTCCGCGTCCATGTCCACGGTTTCGGAAATCAGCGTCGAAGCCGTGCCGGCCGATTCATCTTCCAGCGCGGCCGACAACGCCGGCGCGGGTTCGTCGATAGCATCGAGGTCAACCACCGGCGCGGGGGTCTCCACCGGCGGCACCGCTTGCGCGACCGTATGCGCGGGCTGCGGCGCAGGCGACGGCCTTGCCGGCGCGGGGCGCTGCGACGGCTGTTGCGACGATTGCTGCGACGATTGCTGCGACGATTGCTGCGACGGTTGCGGCGCCGGCGGTTGCTGCGGTTGCTGCGGTTGCTGCGGCTGGCCGCCCTCGCTCCGGCGCTTCTTCAGCCGCACCCAGATGGTCTTGTTGTTGCCGCCGTTGCGCGTTTCGACTTCGAACAGGTTGGTCGCCGCCACCAGCTCGGAAAGCTTGCCGTAGCCGTAATTGCGCGAATCGAATTCGGGCGCCTGCTTGGCGATGTAGTTGCCGATGCCGCCGAGCGTGGACCAGCCGTCTTCGTCGGACACCGCCTGCGAGGCGCTTTGCAGCAGCCGCACCAGGCGCGAATCCTGCCGCAATTCCTGCGAGCTGCGGCGTCGCGCCGGCGCGGCACCGGTTTCCGCATCGGTGTCGCCGTCGCCTTCACCGTCGCCTTCTGCGGCGCGCAGCACATCGGAATAGATGAACTTGTCGCATGCGGTGACGAAAGGCTTGGGCGTCTTGCGCTCGCCGAAACCGTAGACGGTCAGGCCTTGCTCGCGGATGCGCGAGGCGAGGCGCGTGAAGTCGCTGTCGCTGGATACGATGCAGAAGCCGTCGAAGCGGCCCGTGTAGAGCAGATCCATCGCGTCGATGATCATCGCGCTGTCGGTCGCGTTCTTGCCGACGGTGTAGCGGAACTGCTGGATCGGCTGGATCGAATGCGCCAGCAGGCGGTCCTTCCAGCCCGACAGGTTCGGGCGCGTCCAGTCGCCGTAGATGCGCTTGACGGCGGCGACGCCGTATTTCGCCACTTCGGCCAGCAGGCCTTCGACGATGGCCGGAGCGGCGTTGTCGGCGTCGATCAGCACGGCCAGGGTTGCGCCCTGGCGAGGGGAATTGGTCATGGTCGGATCAGGTTGGATGGATGCCGGTTGCACCATCTCGATGCCCCGGGGGTGTGCTGCGTGGGACGCCGCGAACCGGTCGCGTGCGCCATTTGGATGCACCGCAGTGTACACGCGCCGCGCCACTGTATACGGGAAATCACGGGGGTATCTGGCGCGTTTTATGCTGCATCGCACGGTACCGCGGTCTGCACGCCGGTGCTACCATGCCGCGCAGAGACACAGTCCTCCAGCGCCTCCACAAGAGGTTGCCGGAACGACTGCCCAAAACAGATGTGTCGGTGATCCCGACAGCATGCCCCTAGAGGAGCCCCCATGAACGCCCCCCTGACCCCACCGGTCAGCGACGCCATCCGCCGCGCGCTCGAAAACGTTTCCCTGGAAGACAAATACACGCTGGAGCGTGGCCGCATCTACATCAGCGGCACGCAGGCGCTGGTACGGCTGCCGATGCTGCAGCAGGAACGCGACCGCGCCGCGGGACTGAATACCGCCGGTTTCATTTCCGGCTATCGCGGCTCGCCGCTCGGCGCGCTGGACCAGTCGCTCTGGAAGGCCAAGAAGCATCTTGCCGCGCACAACGTCGTGTTCCAGGCCGGGCTGAACGAGGACCTCGCCGCCACGGCGGTGTGGGGCTCGCAGCAGGTGAACATGTATCCGGATGCGAAGTTCGATGGCGTGTTCGGCATGTGGTACGGCAAGGGCCCGGGCGTCGATCGCACCGGCGATGTGTTCAAGCACGCCAATTCGGCAGGATCGAGCCAGCACGGCGGCGTGCTGGTGCTGGCCGGCGACGACCACTCGGCCAAATCCTCGACGCTGGCGCACCAGTCCGAACACATCTTCAAGGCATGCGGGCTGCCGGTGCTGTATCCGTCCAACGTGCAGGAATATCTCGACTACGGTCTGCACGGCTGGGCCATGAGCCGGTACTCGGGCCTTTGGGTGGCGATGAAGTGCGTGACCGATGTGGTGGAATCGTCCGCATCGGTGGAACTCGATCCGCACCGCGTGCGCATCGTGATCCCCGACGATTTCGCATTGCCGCCGGGCGGCCTCAACATTCGCTGGCCCGATCCGCCGCTGGAACAGGAAGCGCGGCTGCTCGACTACAAGTGGTACGCGGGCCTGGCCTACGTGCGCGCCAATGGCATCGACCGCATCGAGATCGATTCGCCGCACGCGCGCTTCGGCATCATGACCGCCGGCAAGGCGTATCTCGACACGCGCCAGGCGCTGTCCGACCTTGGCCTGGACGACCAGACCTGCGCGCAGCTTGGCATCCGCCTGTACAAGGTGGGCTGCGTGTGGCCGCTGGAAGCGCACGGCGCGCGCGCCTTTGCCGAAGGGCTGCAGGAAATCCTCGTGGTCGAGGAAAAGCGCCAGATCATGGAGTACGCGCTCAAGGAAGAGCTGTACAACTGGCGCGACGACGTCCGTCCCAAGGTCTACGGCAAGTTCGACGAGCGCGACAACGCGGGCGGCGAATGGTCGATCCCGCAGAACAACTGGCTGCTGCCCGCACACTACGAACTGTCGCCGGCGCTGATCGCCCGCGCCATCGCCACGCGGCTGGAAAAATTCGACCTGCCTGCCGATGCGCGCGCACGCATCGCGGCGCGCCTGGCCATTATCGACGCCAAGGAAAAGGCGCTGGCTACGCCGCGCGTGACGGCCGAGCGCAAGCCGTGGTTCTGCTCCGGCTGCCCGCACAACACATCGACCAACGTGCCCGAAGGATCGCGCGCGCTGGCCGGCATCGGCTGCCACTACATGACGGTCTGGATGGACCGCAACACCAGCACCTTCAGCCAGATGGGCGGCGAAGGCGTGGCGTGGATCGGCCAGGCGCCGTTTGCGGGCGACAAGCACGTGTTCGCCAATCTGGGCGACGGCACCTATTTCCATTCCGGCCTGCTGGCGATCCGCGCGTCGATCGCCGCCGGCGTGAACATCACCTACAAGATCCTCTACAACGATGCGGTGGCGATGACCGGTGGTCAGCCGGTCGACGGCCAGCTGTCGGTGCAGGACATCGCGTATCAGGTGGCCGCCGAGGGCGCGAAGAAGATCGTCATCGTCACCGACCAGCCCGAGAAGTACAACAGCGCGATCAAGTTGCCCGAGGGGCTGACCGTACATCCGCGCGAACAGCTTGACGACATCCAGCGCGAGCTGCGCGAAGTGCCGGGCTGCACGATCCTGATCTACGACCAGACTTGCGCCACGGAAAAGCGTCGGCGCCGCAAGCGCGGCACGTTCCCCGATCCGGCACGCCGTGCGTTCATCAACGACGCGGTCTGCGAAGGCTGCGGCGATTGCTCGGTCAAGTCGAACTGCCTGTCGGTGGAACCGCTGGAAACCGAACTGGGCACCAAACGCCAGATCAACCAGTCGTCGTGCAACAAGGATTTCTCCTGCCTGAACGGTTTCTGCCCGAGCTTCGTGACGGCCGAAGGCGCGCAGGTGCGCAAGCCGCAGGCGCTGGGCATCGCCATGAATGGCCTGCCTGCCCTGCCCGATCCCGCGTTGCCAGCGATCCGCCGCGCCTACGGCATCCTGGTCACCGGCGTGGGCGGCACCGGCGTAGTGACGATCGGCGGACTGCTCGGCATGGCCGCGCACCTTGAAAACAAGGGCGTCACCGTGCTCGATATGGCCGGCCTGGCGCAGAAAGGCGGCGCCGTGCTGTCGCACGTGCAGATTGCGGAGAAGCCCGACGACCTTCACGCCACGCGCATCGCCATCGGCGAAGCCGATCTGGTGATTGGTTGCGACGCCATTGTGTCGGCCACCGACGAGGTAATTTCCAAGACCCAGCCGGGCCGCACCCGCGCCGTGGTCAACACCGCGCAGACGCCGACGGCCGCGTTCATCAAGGACCCGAAATGGCAGTTCCCGGGTCTTTCGGCCGAAACGGACATCCGCAACGCGGTGGGCGAGGCGTGCGATTTCATCAACGCCAGCGCGCTGGCGGTGGCGCTGCTCGGCGACACGATCTACACCAATCCGCTGGTGCTCGGCTACGCATGGCAGAAGGGCTGGATCCCGCTGTCGCTGCAGGCGCTGGAGCGCGCGATCGAACTCAATGGCGTGGCCGTCGACAAGAACCGCGCCGCGTTCGAGTGGGGCCGGCACATGGCGCACGATCCCGAGCATGTGCTGTCGCTGACCGGCAAGCTGAAGACGCAGATGCAGGGCGCCGACGTGGTCAAGCTGCCGACATCGAGCGGCGCGCTGCTGGAAAAGCTGATCGCCAATCGTGCGGAATTGCTGACGCAGTACCAGAACGCCGCCTACGCCGAACAGTATCGCCAGGCCGTCAATCGCGTGCGCACCGCCGAAAGCGCGCTGGTGGGCGCGGGCAAGCCGCTGCCGCTGACCGAAGCCGCCGCGCGCAACCTGGCCAAGCTGATGGCGTACAAGGACGAATACGAAGTGGCGCGTCTGTACACCGATCCGGTTTTTCTCGACAAGCTGCGCGCCCAATTCGAAGGCGAACCGGGACGCGACTACCAGCTCAATTTCTGGCTCGCGCCGCCCGCCACGGCAAAGCGCGACAGCAAGGGCCATCTGGTCAAGCGCCGTTTCGGTCCGTCGACGATGACGCTGTTCCGCTTGCTTGCCAGGCTAAAGGGATTGCGCGGCGGCCCGCTCGATGTCTTCGGCAGGACCGAAGAACGGCGCACCGAACGCGCGCTGATCGGCGAGTATCGCGCGCTGCTCGACGAGTTGTCGGCGGGCCTCACCGCCGCCAACCACGAGACGGCGATTGCGCTGGCCAATGTGCCTGACGACATCCGCGGCTTCGGTCACGTCAAGGAAAACAATCTCAAGGCGGCGCGCGGCAGGTGGTCGAAACTGCTGGAGCAGTTCCGGCATCCGCATAGTGGGCAGCAGGCCGCCTGACCAGCCGGGGCATTGCGATCGCCGGGCCGGGCGCTTCAGCATCGGCCCCCGCATGGCTACACTGTGGACCTCTCAACCCACAAGGTAGCCATGCTATTGCGCCCCTATCGCCCCGCTGACGAAACCGCCGTTGTGGATTTGTGGCAAGCCTGCGGCCTGACACGTCCGTGGAACGATCCGCACAAGGACATCGCCCGCAAGCTGACCACGCAGCCAGAGCTGTTCCAGGTTGGCGAGATCGACGGCCGGCTGATGGCGACGGCGATGATCGGCTACGACGGGCACCGCGGCTGGGTCTATTACCTGGCCGTCGATCCGCAGTACCAGGGGCGCGGCTACGGGCGTATGCTGATGGCCCGCGCCGAGGCGTTGCTGATCGAACGCGGCTGCCCGAAGATCAACCTGTTGGTACGCGACACTAACGACGCCGTGCTGGCTTTCTACGACAGACTCGGCTACGGCCGCGACGCGGCGGTCAGTCTGGGCAAGCGGCTGATCCCGGACCAGTAGCAGCCGGCGGCAAGACACTCAACCCGACAAGAGACGCCATGACGACCTATCACGGAAGCTGTCACTGCGGCCGCATCGCCTTCGAGGCCGACGGCGAGATCACGCAGGTGCTGCAATGCAATTGCACGATCTGCCGCCGGCGCGGCCACCTGCTCTGGTTTGTGCCCAAAGCCCAGTTCCGGCTGAAGACGCCCGATGAAAACGCGTCCACCTATCGCTTCCACACCATGAAAATCGCGCACCGCTTCTGCCCGGTCTGTGGCTGCGGTCCCTATGCCGAGGCCAGCGACCCCCAAGGCAATCCGACCGCGGCGGTCAACGTGCGCTGCGTCGACGACATCGACCTCGCAAGCCTGAAGGTGATCGAGTACGACGGCCTGCACAGGTAACCCAATCACCGCGCCCATCATGTTCGCCATTCGCGGAATCGATCATCTCGTGCTGCGCACCGCCGACGTCGGCAGGATGGTGCGCTTTTATGTCGAGGTGCTCGGCTGCGTGGTCGAAAAGGAACAGCCCGCCTTTGGGCTGACCCAACTGCGCGCGGGCAGCGCGCTGATCGACCTCGTGTCGCTCGACGGCCCGCTTGGGCGTGCGGGCGGCGCGGGCCCGGGCGCCGAAGGCCGAAATCTCGACCATTTTTGCCTTCGCATCGATCCGTTCGATATCGACTCGCTACGATCGCATTTTGATATTCATCGCATCGATATCGGGCCCGTGGAGCAACGTTACGGCGCCGAAGGCCAGGGCCCATCGGTCTATCTGAAGGACCCCGACGGCAACACCGTGGAATTGAAGGGGCCGCCAAACACCCCCTGAAGTACGCATTTCCGCAGGCGGGGCGAGGCCGATACAATTTGTGCTTCCTCGACCAAGCCTCGCTGCCGGCGCCCCCTTCGCGCCGGGCGCGCCATGACCGCCTCCGCCGCCCCCCACTGTCCGCCCTCCGCCGCATTGCCGCCCCGTCACATTGTCTGGACACTCGGCGTAACCGAAGTGATCAGCTGGGGCACGCTGTATTTCACATTCACCGTTTTTATCGACCCGATGCAGCAGTCGCTCGGCTTCGGCAAGCCGTTCCTGGCGGGCGGTTTTTCGCTGGGGCTGCTGGTGTGGGCGATGTGCTCGTTCGCGGTGGGTCGGCTGCTCGATCGCGTGCCGGCGTACAAGGTGATGAGCAGCGGGTCCGTGCTGGCGGCGATCGGACTGGTGTTGTGGGCGTGGTGCCCATCGCCGGCAATGTTCCTGCTGATGTGGATACCGCTGGGGCTGGCCATGGCGTCCACGCTCTACGAGCCCGCTTTCGTCGTGCTGCGCCAGGCCTATGGCGACAGCTATCAGAAGCCGATCGTGCAGGTGACGCTGCTGGCGGGCTTTGCCAGTACCATCTTCATCCCGTTGGGCCAATGGCTCGCGCTTCATCTGGGATGGCGCGAGACGCTGCTGATATTTGCCGCGCTGAACCTGTTTGTCTGCGCGCCGTTGCATGCGCGCCTGCGCTACGCGGTGCATCCCACGTACCTGCAGGCCAGCGCGCATGCCAGTGCGTCGCCTGCCGGCGCGGCGTCGTCGGGCATCGCGCGCAGCACGCTGCGCCAGCCGGTGTTCTGGGCCGTGGTGATCGCGTTCACCGCGACGGCCGTGATCGCGTCGCTGCTCGGTGCGCATCTGATTCCGATGCTGACCGAGAAAGGCATGCCGGTGGCGCAGCAGCTGGTAGTGGCCGCGCTGATCGGTCCGGCGCAGGTGGCCGGGCGGCTGGCGATGGCGCGCCTGCCTATCAGTCATCCCGTGCGGCTGTCGCTGCCCGTGTATATCGTCATGAGCATCGGCCTGCTGTGCCTGACCCTGGGCCACGGCTACTGGCTGATGGTTGCGGCCATTTGCTACGGTTGCGCCAACGGCGTGAACACGATGCTGCGCGCGATGGCGATGCCGGAACTGATTTCGCGTCATCACTATGCAACGCTCAATGGGTTAATGATGACGCCGGTGCTGCTGATGCAGGCCGCCGCGCCGTGGTTCGGCGCGCTGCTGTGGCGCGCCGCCGGCGGTTATTGGCTGATGCTGTGGGTCATGGTGGCGCTGGCCGTGGGCGCGCTTGGCGCATTCGCTTTCGCACTGCATCGCCGCGGGCTGCTGCGGCACGCGCCGGTACCCGCCTGATCGGCGCCACGAAGTCCGTCCCTGAATCGTTGTCTGGCTGTACTTGATGTCTGAATATTCGATCGAAACCGATTCCTCTACCGTTCTTGCTGCGCCGTCGCCGACGGCGGTTTCGCGCGCCACGCGCGGCACCATGGCGCTGTTCTTCGCCAATGGCGCAACCTTCGCCACCTGGGGCGTGCACATTCCCACCATCAAGGCGCGCTTCGAGCTGTCCGACGCCATGTTGTCGCTGGCGATGCTGGCCGTGGCCGGTGGCGCCATCGTCGCCATGGGCCCGGTGGGCCGATGGGTGGCCAGGCTGGGCAGCGCGCGGGCGTCGATGATCGGCGGCGTGGCCTTTGCGGCCATGACGCTGGCCATCCTGGCGATTCCCAGCTTTGCGCTGCTGCTGCCCACCTTGCTGATCTTCGGCATGGCCAACGCCCTGTTCGACGTCGCCATGAATGCGCAGGCGGCCACTGTCGAAGCCAGCCGCAGCACACGGCCCGTGATGTCGGCGCTGCACGGCATGTTCAGCCTGGGCGGCATGATCGGGGCAGCGTTCGGCGGCCTGATGTTGTCGCTGGGCGTGCCGCCACTGGCGCACGCGGCGATGATCGCGGCGATGACGGCCGCCGTCGCTGCGGGCACGACGCGCGGACTGTTGGCCGACCATCCAGTGTCGCCGTTGGCAGCGCATCATCGCGACCACGCCACGCGCGCGCTGTGGCTGCTTGGCCTGTTGGCTTTCCTGGGACTGATCGGCGAAGGCGCGATGTACGACTGGACGGCGGTCTACATGCGCGACGTGGCCATGGCGCCGCTGGACTGGGCCAGCTTTGGCTACGCGGCGTTCTCGGGCGGCATGGCGTGCGGCCGTTTCGGCGGCGACCGACTGCGCGCGCGGTTTGGCGATGCGCGCACGCTCACCGGCAGCGCGTGGCTGGGTTTCACCGGCATCGCGCTGGCCATCGCCGCGCCGCTGCCGCTGGCGGTGCTGGTCGGCTTTGGCCTGATGGGGCTCGGCGCCGCAAATATGGTGCCGATCTTCTTCGTGGCCGCCTCGCGGCTGCCCGGCGTCAGCGCGGCCGAAGCGATCTCGCGCGTGGCGCGCTTTGGCTATGTGGGACTTCTGCTGGGGCCGGTGCTGATCGGCGGTGTGGCCCACCTGTCCGACCTGCGCCTCGGCATTGCCTTGGTGGCGTTGACGATGGGCTATATCGCGCTGTTCGGCGCACGCGCCGCGCGCCGCTATCTCACGACCTGATCACCATCGGGTCCGCCCGACGGCTGAGCCGGCCGCGATGGTTGCGCACCGGCGCCGATGTCGCGCCAATCCCGCGGCCTATGCCGCGCGCGACGCCGCTGCGCGCCCGGCGCCCATGCCGTCGAAGACGAAGGTATCCATCGCCAGTACGCCGTACGTCACCTCGTCGGCCACGCGCGTGACGCGGGCCGCCTCGCCCGGCGTGGCGGCCGGTCCCAGCGCCGCGCCCAGCGTGACGTAGAACGGCAGCAGATGCTCGTCGGTCGGATGGGCGCGGCGCGCATACGGCGCCTGCGCGCGGTAATCGGCAATGCGACCGACATCGCCCGTGGCCAGCGTCTCGTCGAGCGCGTCGATCATCCAGTTGCGGAACGCATCGACATAGGGCTCGGTTGCCGGACCGTGTTGCGCGCGGCGCTCGCCGCCGCCGAACACTTCCTGGAGGTTGTGCGTAAAGCTGCCCGAGCCGATCACAAGCACGCCTTCCTCGCGCAACGGCGCCAGCGCGCGGCCGATGTCGATCTGCGTGGCTGGGGTCAGATACGGATTGAAGGCCAGTTGCACCACCGGCATATCGGCGTCCGGAAAGAAATGCCGCATCGGCATCCACGCGCCGTGGTCCAGCGGACGCTCTTCGTCCTCGGCGACGAAGCCCGCGCCGGGGATCGCGGCCGCCTCGATCAACGCCTTGACCCGCGCGGCCAGTTCCGGCGATCCCGGCGCGTCGTAGCGCAGCATGTAGAGCTCGCGCGGAAAACCGCCGAAGTCGTGCCACGCTTCCTGTCGCGCGCGCGTGCCGACCGCCAGCGTGCTGTAGATCCAGTGCGCGGACACGATCAGCACGGCCTTCGGCTTGAGCGCGCGCAGGCGTGCGCCGAGCGCATCGAACGCGGCGCCGGTCGGGCCGGGGTCGATCGCCAGCATGGGCGATCCGTGGGACACATAAATGGCGGGAAGCAGGGTAGTCATGGCGGCAAGCCGTTCAGCTGTTTTATGCAATGACATCAGTCTGGCAACGATGGCGCGCCGTGGGCGTAGCCATTTGCGGACACCTCGTGCAAAAAACTTGAACCTCGGACGCTTACTTCACACCGGGCCCAGCGTCCGCGATGCGCAAGCGTGGGATCCGGCACACACTGGCATGGCCGTTTGTCCACGGCGACGACAGCCGCAAGGCGAATCGGCCTATGATATTGGCTCGGATGCCATGAATGCGTCCAGCCGGAGAGCCCTGTGTCGAAGCGTTTCGATCCCTTGCACGCCCTGCCCCACGCGCTGTGGTGGCAGCCCGGCGTCTATGGGAGCGGCCCTGCCCTGCTGCTGTGGATCGTGGCCCGGCTGCCAGCCGACATGCTGGCCGAAGTGGTTGGCCATCCCGGCGCCTCGGCATTGATCAATCACGCGGGCGACACGGTTTTCATGACCGGCTGGCTCGCCAGCGGCGCGTGGCTCTGGTTCACGCGCAAGCGGCCGCCCCCGCGCAAGACGCTTGAAGCGCTCCAGCCGCTCGACATGGGCGCGCCCGCCGAATCGCAGTCCAACGTCGGCCAGCGCTAGGCCGGACCCGTCCGCCGCTTTCGTCCCATCTGTAAGGAATCGCTTAATATGGCGGCTTGCGTCACCGCCGGGACACATCGGCGGGGGCATCCACCGGTTCTTTCCTTCGTTGTTCTCGCCTCATGTCCGTTACCGCAACAACTGCCAACGATCTTTCCAGAGCCACCCGACGACGCGCGATCATCGCCGCCACCATCGGCAATGGCCTGGAGTGGTTCGACTTCACCGTCTACAGCTTCTTTGCCGTCATCATCGCCAAGCTTTTCTTTCCCACCGGCGATGATCTGACTTCGTTCCTGCTGACCGTCGCCACCTTTGGCGTTGGCTTTTTCATGCGCCCGGTCGGCGCAATCGTGCTGGGCGTTTATGCCGACCGCGTCGGCCGCAAGGCGGCGCTGACGCTGACGATCCTGCTGATGGCGCTGGGTACCGCGATCATCGGCCTGGCGCCCACTTATCAGTCGATCGGCCTGTGGGCCCCGGCGCTGATCGTGCTGGCCCGCCTGATCCAGGGTTTTTCGGCCGGCGGCGAAGTCGGCGGCGCGACCGCCTTCCTGATCGAGCACGCCCCTGACGCCGAACGCGGCGCCTACGCAAGCTGGCAGCAGGCCAGTCAGGGGATTTCTTTCATGCTGGGCGCCGCAATGGGCGCGCTGGTGACCAACGGTCTCGACCAGGCCCAGATCGACGCATGGGGCTGGCGCATCCCGTTCCTGTTCGGGCTGTTGATCGGCCCGGTCGGCATGTATATCCGATCCCACCTGGAAGAGCCGCCCGAGTTCGAGGCGCGCCAGGCCGAACGCCGTGCCAGCAAGGTCAAGTTCTCGCCGCTGTCGCAAGTGCTGCGCGACCATCCGCGCGAAGTGCTGGCTGGCCTGGGCGTCACCATCCTGTGGACAGTCTGCACCTACGTGCTGGTGTTCTACATGCCGTCGTACGCCAAGCAGCAACTGGGACTGCCACTGGGTGCAACGTTCCAGTCGACCGCGATCTGCGGCGCCATCATCCTGGTGCTGTGCCCGCTGATGGGCATGCTGTCTGACCGCGTCGGCCGCAAGCGCATGCTCAGCGTCGTGGCGCTACTGATCCTGGCGTTGGCTTACCCGCTGTTCCACTGGCTCAACGTATCGCCGACCACATCGACGCTGCTGCAGGTGCAGATCGTGCTGGGCATTCTGCTGGCTGCATTTACGGGACCGGCGCCGGCCGTGTTGGCAGAGCAGTTCCCGACCGAAGTGCGCTCCACCGGCTTGTCGCTGGCGTACAACTTCGCGGTGACCATTTTCGGCGGCTTCGCTCCGCTGATCGTGACGTGGCTGATCGAGTCGACGCATAACAAGCTGGCGCCGGCGTTCTATGTGATTGCCGCCGCCGCCATCAGCTTTGTCGCGCTGCTGTTCATGCACGACCGCACCGGCAAGAAACTGGCCTGAGCGACAATCCCGCCGCCAGCGAAAAAGCCAGCCTCCGGGCTGGCTTTTTTATATGGTCCGCCGATTCAAATAATCGCGATTGTTATTTGCGAAAACACTCGGTCATTCGATACATTGCAGTACTGCATATTCAAAAAATAACACCCTTGTATTGCACAGGTTATTTTCCTTTTCTGGATTGCGACTGCGGGATGTTTCCCGCAGAAGAAGGGGAATCTCCATGGCAAGAAAAATCGGGATACTACGCGTTATTTCCAGTGCCATTCTTTTATCGGTTTCGGCACATGCTCACAGCGAAGATAATCGACTATTCGTCAAACGCTCCTTGCTGAAAGCCTCCCCCACGGTTGGCGCGATGCTGCAATCCCCCGGCACCGGAGACCTTAGCGTCACGGCAGTGCAGAGCAACATCGTCGCGCAAGAATCGGACAGCATCACGCTGGAATTGCCCAAGGGCGTGGTGGCTACGGCGCGGCGCGTTCAGTTCGAGACCAACCCTGACGGCACGCAGATCTGGAAAGGCTCGTTCCGTCCCAAGCTGCTCAAAGCCGGACAGGATTCTGGCGAGGCCACCGAGGACCCTGCCAATTCCGTGATCCTGCTGCGCAATGGCAATCAGGTCACCGGGTCGGTGCGCCTGAACAGCAAGCTCTACACCATCCAGCCGCTGGAAGGTGGCGATCACGTCGTGATCGAAGTCGACGAGTCCAGTCTTCCGCCAGAATCCGAGCCCGAAGTAGCGAATGACGAGGAAGCGTCGGATGCCTCGTGCTACACGGCCTGGTCGGCCTCGGAGATATACGCCAAGCCAGGAGCGAAGGTGTCGCACGGCGGCCGCAGCTTCGAAAACAAGTGGTGGACGCGCGGCGAAACGCCGGACCCGACCAAGCCGTACGGCGCATGGAAAGACCTGGGGGCATGCGGCTCGCCATCGCCATCGCCATCGCCCTCACCGTCGCCGTCGCCATCCCCTTCGGCCGCGACGTGCAACGCCGCATGGTCGAAGACCCAGACCTATGCGACGGCCGGAATCAAGGTCACGCATGCCGGCAGAAACTACCAGAGCAAATGGTGGACGCGCGGCGACGATCCGTCCCAGGCCGGGCCCTATGGCGCGTGGAAGGATATCGGCGCCTGCGAGGCCCCCCCGGCTCCGGCTCCCGTTCCGGCGCCGACACCATCCCCTGCGCCCACTCCGGCTCCGACACCATCGCCCGCTCCGACTCCGACTCCGACTCCGGCTCCGACTCCGACTCCGACTCCGACTCCGACTCCGACTCCGACTCCGACTCCGGCTCCGGCTCCGGCTCCGGCTCCGACACCGGCTCCGACACCATCGCCAGCTCCGACTCCGACTCCGACACCAACGCCAGCTCCCGCTCCGACTCCGACACCATCGCCGGCTCCGGCTCCGGCTCCGGCTCCAACGCCAGCTCCGGCTCCGTCACCAACGCCAGCTCCCGCGCCCGTATCGGATATGACCACGCTACGCGTTCTGGTGGCTGCGACGAAGCAGGCAAAAGCCAACATCGCCGATCTGGATGGCATGGCGCAACTGGCCATCGCCGAATCCAACCAGGGCTTCGAGAACAGCAACCTGCCGATCCGGTTTGAACTGGCGGGCACCTATGTCATTCCCGACTACGTCGAAAGCGGCACCTTCCACGATCAGCTAGCCCGTGCCAGGAGCAAGAACGATGGCGCCATGGACGATCTGCACGCTGTCCGCGCCAGCACCAGAGCCAACATCGTCACCGTGCTCCTGAATTCAAGCGGCGAATGCGGCCTCGCTGCCGTCAATGCCACGGCAAGCACGGCCTTCACCGCCGTCGGCCGCACGTGCGCCATCGGCAACTACACGTTCGCGCACGAGATCGGCCACCTGCTTGGCGCCACGCATGACGAGCAGACCAGCACCAACAAGAACTACCCATACGGCTATGGCTACAAGCTGCCGGGCAAATGGCGCACGATCATGGCGTATTCCTGCTCCAGCGGTGGAGACTGCCCGCGTTTGAATTACTGGTCCTCGCCAACACTGAGCTTCCGGGGCGTGCCACTGGGCGACGCGACCAAGCACGATAACCGGCGGGTGCTGGACCAACGCCGCAAGACCGCGGCAACCTGGCAATAGGCGGGAACAATAAGGCCCTCGCCGCGCACCGATCCGCAACATCGCAAAAGCCAGCCAACGCGCTGGCTTTTTTATTTTCGATTTCATTCACCGACGCTTTTAATTTTATCGACGAGATAATTCCGAGCCGCCATGCTTATTTCAGAATGCGCCAATCCAATATGGATACCCTTGAAATCAAAACGCTATTTTCCTTATCTGGATGCCATCGCGAGCACGGCCTTGCGGCAGAAGGGGAAATTCCATGGCAAAAAAATACGGCAGGCTACGTGTGATTTCGGGCGTCATTGCATTCTCTGTTTCTACCCACGCCTATTGCGCTGAAAATCGACTGTTTGTAAAGCGAACGCTTCTGAAAGCATCGCCCGCAGTCAGTCAGATTACGGAAAACCCCGCCACCGAGGATTTCAGCGTCGCGGCGGCACAAAGCGATGTCGTATCCGCCGATTCCGACCAGATCACGCTGGACCTTCCGAAAGGGGTGGTTGCCACCGCGCGGCGCACACGCTTCCAAACCAATGCCGACGGCACCCAGACGTGGACCGGCAATTTCCGGCCGCAGCTGCTGCGCGCCGGGCAGGATGCGGATGCACCGGCCGACGATCCGGCCAACGCCGTGTTTCTGGTGCGCAATGGCAACCGCGTGACCGGAACAGTGCGCCTGAACGCCAAGCTTTACGCCATCCAGCCGCTGGCCGGCGGCGATCACGCCGTGATCGAAATCGACGAATCCAAGCTGCCTCCGCCCGGCGCGCCGATTGAAGAAGCGGACGCCGCCAGCGCCGACGCCTGCTATGCGGCGTGGTCGTCGTCGACGATCTACGACAAGCCGGGCAACAAGGTGACCCACAACGGCCGCCAGTTCGAGAACAAGTGGTGGACGCGCGGCGAAACGCCGGATCCGTCCAAGCCATATGGCGCGTGGAAGGATCTGGGCCCGTGCTCCGGTGGGGCTCCAGCTCCAGCTCCAGCTCCGGCTCCGGTACCTGCGCCAACACCGGCACCTGTACCATCGCCATCGCCATCGCCATCGCCATCGCCATCGCCATCGCCATCGCCAGCACCAGCACCAGCACCAGCACCCGCACCCGCACCCGTCGCATCGTGTTACGGCACGTGGTCGTCCAGCCAGACCTATGCCAGCGCAGGCATCAAGGTGACGCAGGGCAATCGGAACTATGAGAGCAAATGGTGGACACGCGGCGACGACCCGTCCAAGGCCGGGCCCTATGGCGCGTGGAAGGACATCGGCGCGTGCAGCGCGCCCAGCCCCGCGCCTGCACCTGCGCCTGCACCATCGCCATCGCCATCGCCGTCGCCCACCCCGGCGCCTTCGCCTTCGCCTTCGCCTTCGCCTTCGCCTTCGCCTTCGCCTTCGCCTTCGCCTGCGCCTGCGCCTTCGCCTGCGCCTGCGCCTGCGCCTTCGCCTTCGCCTTCGCCTTCGCCTTCGCCTTCGCCTTCATCAGATCTGACCACGCTCAGGATACTGGTCACGGCCACGCCGGAAGCCAAGGCCAACATCGCCGATCTGGACGGCCTCGCACAGGTGGCCATCGCGGAATCCAACCAGGGTTTCGAGAACAGCAAGATCAAGATCCGCTTCGAACTGGCAGGCACCTACGTCGTCAAGAACTACACCGAAACCGGTTCGTACCTGACCGACCTGCTCCGTGCCATCGACAAGAGCGACGGCTATATGGACGACCTGCACACGGTACGCGCAAACACCAACGCCAACATCGTGGTGCTGCTGCTGAATGCGCGGGAACTCTGCGGCCGGGCATACCTCAAGGCGAATGCGGAACGGGCGTTTGCCACCGTGGGGAACATCTGTGCGACCGGCACACTGTCCTTCGTCCATGAAATCGGCCATCTGCTGGGCGCCATGCACAACCCTGAGCGCCAAGAAACAAACCCGTACTTCGATTATGGGTACGGCTATATCGTGCCGGGCAAGTGGCGCACGATCATGGCAGGCGAATGCAGTTCTGGCGGCAAGTGCCCGCGGGTGAACTACTGGTCGTCGCCAAACATCTTCTATCAGGGACGAGCGACCGGTGACAGCCTCCACGACAACGCGCGCGTGCTTGAGGAGCGGCGCGGAACCGCCGCCACCTGGCGATAGCCGGGACGATCCGGAGTCTGGCGCAGCATCTTTGGGCCTGCTGCCATGACTCCTGCCATCGTTGGCGCCTGGGCTCCGTTATGCTGTCGTGCAGTGAAACCACGTTTGCACGGAGCCCAGACCAATGACAACGAAGTCCGCGCCGCAGACCCAGGTACGCTGCGGCTGGTGTGGCGACCTGGAAGACTATTGCCACTATCACGATAACGAGTGGGGCTTTCCGGTCGACGACGATCGGAGGCTGTTCGAGAAACTCTGCCTGGAAGGATTCCAGTCCGGCCTGAGCTGGCTGACCATCCTGCGCAAGCGGGAGGCGTTCCGCAAGGCCTTCCACAATTTCGAGATCGACAAGGTCGCGCGCTTCACCGAACGCGATGTGCAACGGCTGCTCGGCGATGCCGGCATCGTGCGCCATCGCGGCAAGATCGAAGCGGCCATCAATAACGCCAAACGCGCGCAGGAACTGCTCGAAACCGAATCGTCGCTGGCCGCCTATTTCTGGAAGTTCGAGCCCGATCCCAAGACCCGGCCGAAAACGCTGACGCCCGAGGTGTTACGCACGATGGCGATCAGTCCCGAATCGACGGCATTGTCGAAGGATCTGAAAAAGCGCGGCTGGAAGTTCGTAGGCCCGACCACGATGTATGCGCTGATGCAGGCGATGGGGCTGGTCAACGATCACATGGACGGCTGCTCGACGCGCGCGCTGGCGCTGCGTGCGCGCAAGTCGTTCCAGGTGCCACGCTGAACTGGATCGGCCGTGCACGCGCCGTCGGCGTACATGGAACGGATAGGGGGCGCACCGGCCGCCAGCGCTTGCGGATTCTGAAACAGCCCGTATACGTATAGTCATATTGTTTACGTATACATAAATAGTAGTAGTAATGGTTAACACTAGGGCATTTCGGTGGATAACCCGAATTTCCCCTTGCCCATCAATGGGTTGGAAAAAAGATAACCCGCTTGGCAAGCGGGCTGCGCCGAGGTGGACAGCGGTGCACAACCTTTGCGGCCGGCAAGACGATTGACGTATACGCGTCAAGTTGTTCGTATACGTCCCACAAGCCGCCCCCAGCCCGACCACAGGCTGTTCATGCGGTTGTCCCCAGCCTTGTGCAATGGATGTCCACAACATGCTCCTCGTGCGTGTTGCGCTGAATCGGATCACACTGTCGCAACCTTGCCCCAGAGCCCGTTATGGACGCCACGACCCTGCTTCTTTACCTGATCGCCGTATCGGCCGTCATGGTCACGCCAGGCCCGACGATGCTGCTCGCGCTCAGCAACGGCGCCACCCGGCCGATGCGCGTCGCCGCCTGCGGTATCGCTGGCGCGGCGCTGGCAGACCTGATCCTGATTGGCGCGGTGGGCTGCGGACTTGGCGCCGTGCTGCAGGCGTCGGAGCATCTGTTCACGGCGGTCAAGTGGATTGGCGCAGCGTATCTGCTTTATCTCGCGGTAGCGATGTGGCGCGCGCCCACGCAGGCGCTGAGCGCATCGACCGCCGCCACGTCAGCCAGCGGCCGCGCAGCGTTTCTGCGCGCGCTGTTGGTGGCGCTATCGAATCCCAAGACGATTTTGTTTACATCGGCATTCGTGCCGCAGTTCGTGCATGCGGACAAGCCGGTGGCGATCCAGTACGTCGTCCTTGCGCTGATCGCCGCCGCGATGGATATCGTGATGATGTCGATCTACGCTTTCGGCGGGCGGCACGCCATGCGCACGTTGTCCGCGCGGGCCGTGCAATGGATCAACCGTGGCTGCGCCGGAATGCTTGCGTTCCTGGCAGTAGGCCTGAGCCTGTATCGCCGTAGCGACTTACGCTGACGCCCGCGCCGGCGCGTCGGTGCGCGGCACCCTGACAGGGTCGACGTGCGTCATGACGTTCAGCACGTCGTCGCGCGCCATCGCCCGGCGCCGCGCCTCACTGGCGATCGCGTGCCCCTGCTCGACGGTCAGGTCTGCCTGGATCTCCAGATGGACGTCGACCAGCACCATGTCGCCCATCTTGCGCGTCTTGAGATCATGCAGGCCGAGCACGCCCGGCGTCTGCAGCATGGCCTCGCGCAGCGCCGCGACGACATCGTCATCGGCGGCGCGATCCATCAGGTCGTTCATGGCGTCCCAGCCGAATCGCAGCCCCATGCGCGACACCATCAATCCCACCACGATCGCGGCCACGGGATCGAGTACGTGATAGCCGAGCAGATTGCCGCCGATACCGAGCGCCACCACCAGGGACGACGCCGCATCGGATCGCGCATGCCAGGCGTTGGCCACCAGCATGCTGGAGCGCACGCGCTCGGCGATGCGCAACATATAGCGGAACAGCAGTTCCTTGGCCGCCAGCGCGATAAGCGCCACCCACAGCGCCACGGTCTGCACCGGCTGCGCGCCGGACGGATGCTGGATCTTGCCCACCGCCGCCCACAGCATGCCGACCCCGACGGCCAGCAACAACGCCCCAAGCGCCAGCGACGCCGCGGTCTCGAAACGCTGATGCCCGTACGGATGATCGCTATCGGCGCCCTTGCGGCTATGGTGCCCCGCAAACAGCACCACGAAATCGGACACCAGATCGGACAGCGAATGCAGCGAATCCGCCACCAACGCCTGCGATCCGGCGATCACGCCGATCACCCCCTGCGCGACGGTCAGTCCGATATTGACGAACACGCTGACCAGCGTGCTTCGCCGCCCCGCCGCGTGCCGCTCGTCGGCGCTGCTCGACGCCTCTGCGCCATTGCCGACGCCAGGGCTGAAGTGATCGGTATCGGATTCGCTCTCGCGCTGACTTTTCATCGCTCGGTAAATTTGCGCCCGCGGTCGGGGGGCCGGAATTGTGAAGCGTAAGGTAGCATTTTTGGCGGGACGCGACAGGCAAGGGGGCCGGTTTGACAGGCCGGTTGCGGTGAGGCGTTCAGCCGACGCCATGTGATCGCTTTCCTGACGGCAGGCGGCGCACCACCGCCGCCACATCGTTGCGCAGCGCTGCGGCCGCGCCAATGCAAAAAGGGCCCGGAATTGATTTCCGAGCCCTTTGGACTTGATGCCTTGTTGTGTCTGGTGGACCGAAGGAGGATCGAACTCCCGACCTCTGCATTGCGAACGCAGCGCTCTCCCAGCTGAGCTATCGGCCCGTAGCGGACGATTGTAGCCGAACCTTTGGCGGCCTTTCAATTGCTTCGGCCCAACACTTTGGCGGATTCACGACGCATCCATGCCAGGGTTGCCGCGCATGCCTTCGATTGTTGGCAGGTTCAGCGGACGGGCGTCGACTTCCCGGGTCGTGCGCAGCCATTGCGCCATCACGTCCCAGATCGGCGCGCCGCCAGCGTTGCGGGAGGCTTCCGCGACGGGCGCCCAGCCGGCCACCTTGTAGGACTTGTTGGCATCGATGGGCTGGCCGGCCAGGCGCATGTTGGTGATGCGCTTGCCGATTGGCTGGTTGGGGGCGATCGTGTATTGCAGGCCGCCCACGCGGACCATATCGCCGCCCTGCTGGTAGTAGGGATCGGGATTGAACAGGTTGTCGGCGACGTCTTCAAGGATCGTCTTGATGGTTTCGCCGGACATCGCGGTGACGGTCGTGTACGGATACGTGATGGCGGTCTGGTCCATCAGCGCCTCCATCGTGATGTTCTCGCCGGGCAGCAGCGTCGTGCCCCACCGGAAGCCCGGCGAAAACGCGATTTCGGCGTCCTGCACCGCCATCAGGCCGTCCAGGATCAACTGGTCGAAGGTGCCGTTGAAGTTGCCGCGCCGGTACAGCAGGCCGCGGTTCACGGCCAGCACCTCGCCGAGCTTTGCTTCGTATGGGGCGCGAACCTTGCGGATCAATGCGTCCATTGCAGGATCGGCCGGCAGGAAGTTGGCGAAGACTGGCAACAGCTTGTAGCGGAAATCGCTGACCTTGCCGTGGCGAACGTCGAAATCGAGCACGCCCAGGAACTTGCCGTTCGATCCGGCATTGGTGACCAGCGTGATGCCGCCTGCGTTCCTGACCGGCACCGGCGCGGGTACGCCGTCGTGGGTATGGCCGCCCAGGATGGCATCGAGCCCGCGCACCCGGGACGCGAGTTTCAGGTCGACGTCCATGCCGTTATGCGACAGCAGCACGACAACCTTGGCGCCTTTGGCGCGCGCCTCGTCGATTGTCTGCTGCAGGTTCTCTTCCTGGATGCCGAAGGTCCAGTCCGGCACCAGATAGCGCGGATTGGCAATCGGTGTATAGGGAAAGGCCTGGCCGATGATGGCCACCGGCACACCATTCATTTCCCGAATGATGTACGGGTCGAACACCGGATCGCCGAAGTCGTTGGTCTTGATGTTCTGAGCCAGGAACGCGACGCGCCCCTTGAAATCGCCGTCGACGATCTGTTTGACGCGCTCCGCGCCGAGCGTCATTTCCCAGTGCGGCGTCATCACGTCGACGCCCAGCTGCAGCGCGGCGTCCACCATATCCTGGCCCTTGGTCCACAGTGCGGTCGCCGATCCCTGCCACGTATCGCCGCCGTCGAGCAGCAGCGCGCCGGGCCGGCTGGCCTTGACGCGCTGGATCAGCGTGGACAAATAGGCAAACCCGCCGACCTTGCCGTAACGCTGCGCGGCGGCCGTGAAATCGAGATACGTGAACGCGTGCGCGGCGGCGCTGCCCGGTGCGATGCCGTATTCGCGCAGGAACGCATCGCCCACCAGATGCGGCGGACGTCCGGCCCATTCGGCCACGCCCAGGTTCATGCTCGGTTCACGGAAATGCACGGGACGCAGCTGCGCGTGGCAATCGGTGAAATGCAGCAGATGAACGTTGCCGAAGCGCGGCACGTCGTAGAGCTTTTGGGCGGCTTGCGCGGCCTGCGCGTCGCCGCCTGGGAAAGTCATGCCGCCGGCGCCGGCCACGGCCAGCACCTGCAGGAACTCGCGTCGATTCATGCGGATTTCCGTTGCAAAAGTGGGGGCCGCTTCACGGCCTGGCGTAGCGCGCCAGCGCCGCGACGTCGTCGTCGAGCATCTCGCCGACTTCCTTCTGCACCACGCGGCCGTGGCCGTCCAGCACATAGAGTTCGGGCAGGCCCTTGCGCGCGCCGAACTGCCGGCGCAGCGCGTCGGAATCCATCGTCGCCGGGAAGGTATAGCCGCGCTGCTTCATGTACGCGATGGCGTCCTGTGGCTGGCGGTCGATGCTGATCGTCAGCACCTGCAGCCGAGTGCCGCGCGTCTTGTCGTAAAGCGCCTGCAAGCGCGGATTCTGCAGCGCGCAGAACGGGCACCACGACGCCCAGAACTCGATGACCACCGGCTTGCCGGCCCACTGCGACGCATCGACGCGCCGTCCGTCGAGTAGCGTCATATCGGGCAGGCGGATCGTGTCGCCCACTTCGGCCGCCTGCGCGTGGCGTATGCCGGGCACGCCGGGCATGCCGAACAGACCGACCACGGCGGACGCGGCCAGCAGCCACGCCAGCGCAATTCGGCGCGCGCGCATCGTCGCCTACTGGTTGACCGGCGATGCCGGATCGAGCAACAGCGCCATCACATCGCGGATCTGCTGCTCGGTCAGGATGCCCTTGTGGCCAAACCGCGGCATGTTGGAACACGCGCTATACGCGTTCGAGTCCCAGATCTTGCCCCAGGTGTAGCGAATCACGTCCTGCGAGTTGCCGCGCAGCTTGCCGTAGTTGTAGAGCGACGGACCGATATTGCCGAACGAGATCTCGGCCTTGGTCAGTTGGTGGCAGGCATAGCAGTTGGCGCCGTTGGGCGCGCCCACCTGATCGGAAAACTGCATGCCGCGGCCGTTTTGCGCGATGCGCTCGCCTTCCTTCCAGTCGCCGATAAAGTTGTTGTCGGCCGGATATTTCACCAGCTTCAACTCGGCCGCTTCCACCTTCTTCGCCAGCGCTGCCGGCACCTTGGTGCGATCCGGATACTGGCTGCAAGCCTTCTGCGTGGCGTCCTGGTTCACCACGCCCTCCACCGTCGCCGGGCCCTTCGATGTGAACGACGATTCGATCATCTGACGCACATCGGCGTCGGTCACTTTCACGCTCTTGGCCTTGGCTGCGGTTTGCGCCTGTGCGCCGGTGCCGGCCAGCAGCAACAGCGACATCAGCGCCATCGTATGCAGTGTTTTCATATTGTTGTCCCCCTGCTCAGCGCTTCATGTTCGGGCCGTCGTACGTGCCGCCGTTCGCGTTGCGCGCCAGATACATCGTCAGCGCGGTAATGGCGTCGGATCCATAGGCCGGTTCGGGGAAGCGCTGCTGGCGCAGGCAGTCGTAAAGCCGATGCTGCATCGTGCGGACCTCGCCCTGCGATACGCGATAGGCCGGCCAGGTGGTGTACGCGGCCTGTGCGCCCTTCTCGGTCATCAGATTCGGCAGGTCCTGCAGGCGGATGCGCTGGCCGTCGACGGCATGGCACGTGGCGCACGCGAAATCGTAGGCGCCGCCGCGATAGAAGAACATCTTCTGGCCCAGCGCATAGACGCGCTTTTCCTCGGGATGCGCCAGTTGCACGTTCATCTTCACACCGCGCGATTCGCCGGTGACGAAGGCCGCCAGCCGCTCGATATCGGACGGCTGGCCTTGCGACGAAAACGGTTGCCTGGTGGCCTCTTGCTGCGTCAGGCCCTGCAGCGTCACGCGGCAATACGCGAGGCGCTGCTCCAGATCCATGACCTTGTTAGCGTCCTTGAAGTAACGCGGCAGTTCCGCGTAGGCGCCTTTGGTCACGCCCGGGCCCTTGCCCAGATCGCATTGTTCGAGCGATACGTTGCGCGGGCCGGCCGGCTTTTTCCACAGCTCCTCGCCGGCAGCTTCCCAGAGTTCGGCGGGATTGCCTTCGGCCAGCATCTGGCGATACTTGGCGATTTCCTCGGCCGTCTTGTCCTGCGCCAGCGCGGGGCCGGACAGCGTGGCCGCAACGGCCGCGGCCGCAGCGGTCAGCGCCACCAGCGCGGGCGCCACGGCGCGCGGCAGGCGACGGATGGTGTGGCGGGTCTTGCGCACGGTAACCATGGGGGCGTTCTCCTCGCCATCGCGCCGCATGGTCTGGAGGCGGACGGCTGTATTGTCATCGCCGGCGGCTCACCGGCAAGTATTGATCGAAGCGCGGCGACGGCTAGCCCGGCGCCCGCGCCATCGACTGCATCACGGCTTGATATAGGCGTAGCCTTCGTCGAACTGCAGGCGGGCGATTTCGACCACGCCGGCCGGCACCACCTTGGCATCCATCAGCAGACTCTGTTCGGAAATCTTGCGCGCGGTCAGCGTGTTGCGGCACGCTCGAAACTCGACGCCCGACGAAGCAAGCGCCGCCACCGCGGCCTCGAAGGTGTTGCCGCGGCCATCCTTGGCACCTTCCAGCAGGAAATCCACGCCGTAGCCGAACGCCACCACCACGATCTTCGTGTCGGGCGCGCCGTTCAGGTGATTGCGCAGGTTAGACATCGCCCGCACCGCCTGGTCGATGCCTTCGGAGAGTTGATAGACCACCTTGACGCGCCCCTTGCCGGACGCCGCCTGCGCGGGCGCCTGCTGGGCCGCGGCCCTGGCCGAAAGGCCGATGGCCGCCAGCGCCGCCGTGGCGCGAATGAATGCTCGCCGCATGATGCTTCCTTGTTTGCCGGGATCAGGCGATGGTGGCCTCGTCGGTACGACGGTCGCCGCGGTTATCGACCCACGTGACGGTGACCTTGTCGCCCTTGGCGCCGCCCTTGAACTTGAAGTTCAGGAACGGGTCCTTGGAGACGGCCGGGCCAAACTGGGCGTTGAACACTTCCTTGCCCTTGTACGATGCAATCACGGTCTGGATATGCCAGGCCGGAATCGTCTTGCCGGCCGAATCCTTGCGCTGGCCGGTTTCCATGTCGTGCTTCATCAAGATCTTGACGTCAACGACGCCGCCGTTTTCGGTGGCGCGAACGCGCATCGGGTCTGCCATGTGCTTCTCCTGTCAGCAGTAATCGGAAAAATCAGGTCTCGGATCGATTGGACCGTGGCGGCAATCAGCCGCCGCAGCCGCCCAGCGTGACCTTGATTTCCTTCGATGCCACGTACCACTTGCCGCCCGCCTTGACCGCTGCGTGCACCACGGACGTCTGGCCCATCTTCACGCGCGTGGAAACGAACGGCTCGGTGCCCGGCGGAATGGTGAAATCGGCCGCCAGCGTGTTCGGATTCTTTTCCACCAGGATGGCGATCTGCTCGGTATCGGCGATATTGCTGGTGACCGACACGGGCACCACGGCGCCGTTCTCGGCGATGTCGGGAGCGTTGAAGCTAATGGCGGTGCTCTTCTCCGTGCCGCTGCCGCCCAGCGCCTTGATGACGTCGGCCACACTCTTGCCGTCGAAAGCGGTCTTGTTCCATTCCGCGGCCTGCGCTTCGCTGATCAGGCCGGTGGCAGCCATCAGCGACAGCACGGCGGTCATCCGCAGTACATCTCGTCGTTTTGCGTTCATCTTGCTGTGTACCCCGTACTTGCGTACCGGTTTTGTGTCGACCCGTGTTGTGCCGGTGCGTCGCCGGCGATCTGTTTGCTGCTTGGGGGAGCCGTTCGATTTCGATCATCGCGGGCCGTCGTCAGTGCCGGCCGGCCCGCGTGGGGCGATGCGAAAGCTTACTTGGCCGGTGCGCCTGCCAGGATCCACTCGACCACGGTCTTGATGTCGGCGTCGCTTACGGCCGCGTTGGCCGGCATCGGCACCGGGCCCCAGACGCCCGAGCCGCCGTTCTTCACCTTGGCCGACAGCTTGGCCAGTGCACCCTTGTCGCCCTTGTACTTGGCGGCAACGTCCTTGTAGGCCGGGCCGACCAGCTTCTTGTCGACCTGGTGGCAGCCCATGCAGGCGTTCTTGTTGGCGATCTCCTGCGCCTTGGCTGCGTCGACGGCGTGCGCGGACGCGGCGGCTGCCAGCAGCGCGGCGGCGATGACAAACTGCTTCATGTGTTGTGCTCCAAACTGATTGAGCCGTGGGGACGGCAAATCGCCGCGCTCGGACGATCTCCGCGGCGCGGCGCGCGCTGGCCGCCGTTGGGGCGGGCTTCTCGGAAGGCCTCTGCGGTGATCGGTGAGGGTCTTCGGGGCATATGCGGCCAGTCCGCTATTTTGCCTCAAGAAGTGGCAGGTATACGAGACGCGACAGTGATATCCATATGCAGATATTGCCGGGATATCTGCATCAACCCAAGGGTTAACCCGATATTCCCGGCAAATGGTTCACATGTGAAATCAGCGGCGCGCCAGCGCCCGGCCGGTCCCCAGGCGGTTGCCGAAGACGTTGAGCAGCAGTCCGGCCATGACGACCACGGCGCCGATCCATTGCACGATCGCCAGGTCCTCGCCAAGCAACGCGTGCGCCGACAGCAGGCCGATCACCGGCACCAGCAGCGTCAGCGGCGCCACCTTGCTGGCGGCGTATCGGGTCAGCAGGCGGCCCCACATCGTGTAGCCGAACAGCGTGGCGACAAACGCCAGATAGCAGACCGCGAAGACGCCCATGCCCGAGACATGGGTGAGCGCCTGCGCGATGCGCGCGGGTCCCTCGAACCACAACGACAGCAGTGCAAATGGCACGATCGGCACCAGCGCGCCCCACACCACGAGCCCCAGCAGGTCGACCGGCCCGATCTTCTTGCTGACGATATTGCCGGTGGCCCAGCACAGCGCAGCGCAGAGCGTCAGCAGGAAACCAGCCGCCGTCATGCCGCCCGGGCCATGCGCCGCGCCGCTGCCAATCAGCGCCAGGCCGCCGGCGGCAATCGCCATGCCCGCCAGGTTATGCCAGCGCAGCGGCTCGCCAAGCCACAGCGCGGCAATCGCCACCGTGAAGAACACCTGCGATTGCAGCACCAGCGACGCAATTCCAGCGGGCATGCCGACCGCCATCGCATAAAACAGAAAGGCGAACTGGCCGAGGCTGATCGAAGCGCCATATGCCACCAGCATGCGCAGCGGAATGCGCGGGCGTGGAATGAAAAAGACGGCGGGAAACGCCACCAGGCAGAAGCGCAGCGTACCGAGCAACATCGGCGGCACTCCGGCCAGGCCAACCTTGATCACTACGAAATTGACGCCCCAGACCAGAATGATGGCGAGGGCAAGAAGACGGTCTTTGGCTTGCATGATCGATAAGGGAGCGCCGACATCCCCGGGGGCGGGACGTCAGGCATGGCTAGGGTAGCAGCCGACCCCGCCCGCGCGTTGCACGATCTTGCGGTTTTGTTGCGAAGTCTCCATGCGCCTGGCGGCCTTGCTTCCCTCGGGGGACCCGGCGGCGGCGCGCCCGGTGCTGCGGGAATGGCCGCCCGGCGCGGCGCGCCGATCGTGCAGACCCTGAAGCCGCACAAATCCGCCCGGCCGGCTCAGCTCAGTTCAGCTCAGCATGTCGGCCCAGATACTGCGCGCCCACGCCATGCCGTAGGCGCCTTCCACGGCGCTTGGCTCCGTCGATAACCCGCCCGAGCCTGGCACGGTCAGCATCGTTTTCTGTGCCGCATCGTAGCGATGCACGCTGGCAATATGGATCGCCTCGGTCGCCGACGTAAAGCTGTAGCAGGTATTGGTGTACACCGGCGCCGGGTCGGGCTGCCGGCCGGCCAGCAGTTGCAGGATCGCGGCCGCCGCCACCTTGCCGTGCTGGTTGGCCATGGTGCCGGACTTGGGCATCAGCGGCGCAATCTGCACCGCGTCGCCCAGTACGTGGATGTCCGGCGCCACATGGGACGCCATGGTGAGGAAGTCCACTTCGCACCAGCGTCCGTTGGCCGTTGCCAGTCCGGCGGACACGGCGATGGCCCCCGCACGCTGCGGCGGCAACAGATTCACCACATCGGCCTTTTCGTCGTCCTGCACGTCGAATCTGATCGTGCGCGTGGCGGGATCTACGTCGATGGCTTCGTGTTGCGGGCGATAGTCGATCATCCCCTTGTAGCGCGTGTTCCACACCTGGCGGAACAGCGCGCCTTTGGACGTGATGTCCGGATTGGCATCGAAGATCAGCACCTTGCTGCGCGGCTTGTGTTGCTTCAGATAGTCCGCGACCAGACAGGCGCGCTCATACGGCCCCGGCGGGCAGCGATACGGCGCAAGGGGAATCGCGATGGCGAAGACCCCGCCGTCGGGCATCGCGGCAAGCTGACGGCGCAGTATTTCCGTCTGCGGGCCGGCTTTCCAGGCGTGAACGATCCGGTCGTCGCCCGGGCCAGCCTGGGCCAGACCCGGCATCGCGCTGGTCTGCATTTCCACGCCGGGCGACAGGACCAGCCGGTCGTAGGGCAGCGTCGCGCCGTTCGCAAGCCGCACCGCGCGCCGATCCGTATCGATGGCCGTAACGGTGTCGCGCACATGTCGGACGCCGTGCTGTCGTGCCAGGGCGTCGTACGGCAGCGTGATATCGGCCATCCGCCGGTAACCAGCCACCACCAGATTCGATAACGGACAGGACACGAATGCGGCGTCGGGCTCGACCAGCGTCACATCGACCGCGCCGCGGCTCCAGAAGCGCAGGTAGCGCGCCGCCGTGGCACCGCCGTAGCCACCGCCCACCACCACCACCCGGGCCGGCGCCGCGGCGCGCGCCAGACGCGGCGACAGACAGCCCATCGCCGTGGCGGCCAGTCCCGCCTTGAGTACGGATCTCCGATGCATGCGGAATCTACTTCTGATCCGCGAACCACGCGGCCATGCCGATGATTTCCGTATCGCTGTAGCCCTTGGCGATCTGCGGCATCACGGTGCCCGGGCGCTTGCCAAGCTTGTAATCGAGCATCAGCTCGACCAGATCGGCCTGCGACCGGCCGGCCAGGCGCGGCACGGGACTGCCGGCAGGCGGGCGACCGTCGGGGCCGTGGCAGACCGCGCACGATGCGGCCTGATTGCGCGCCTGCTCCACCCGCGCGCGCTGGGCTTCGATCGTCAGCTTTCCGGAATCCGCCGGACCGGCCGTGACGGGGCCGGACGCAGCGGGCTGCGCCAGCAACGGCGCGGCGCATAGCCCCACGGCGAGAGCAACCATCCAGCGGGGGGACAACGGCAATCGCAATGGGGCTTTCATGTGGCTTCCTTTTGTTTCAGTCTCAGGGGAGATTGCGTCCCGGCGGCAGGGCCACCGGCGAGGACACCGGCGCGGCGACTGGACTGGTCGTGGCGCCCGACGTGCCCATCGATGCCGGCGCATCGGACGTGACCGGCGCATTCGGCTGGCTGCCCGGCACCGATTGCACCGGCGCCGGCGTGCCGACCGCCTCGTTGCCGGTATTGCCGTTCTGCGAAGTCGTGGCCTGGTCCAGGCGCGCGCGCTCTGCTTCGCTTACGTAGTCGAACACCTTGACGACCTTCTGCACGCCGCTGGCATTGCGCGCCACGTCGGTCGCCTTGTCGCCTTCGACGCTGGTGACCACGCCCATCAGGTACACCACGCTCTTGTCGGTCGTCACCTTGATCGAGTTGGCCGGCACGCCGTCGGCCGTCACCAGCAGTGTTTTCACCTTGCTGGTCAGATAGGCGTCATTGCTGCGCGTCATGAAGCCAGGCGAAGCGGTGATTTCGATCTCGTTGACCACTTCCCGCGTATTGGGCAGACCGCGCACGTATTTTTCGATCTGCTGCTTGATATCCGCACTGGCGGCTTCACCGGTCAACAGCACCTTGCGGTTGAACACCGAAGTGCTGACGCGCGCCTGGCTGTCGTTGTAGCGCGAGCTCAAGGTGCTGTCGATTTCCACTTGCAGGCCGCGATCGATGGTCTGCGTGCCGGTCGGGCGGCGGTCGGTCGCCATGACCACGCCCGTGCCGACCGCGCCGGCCAGTACTGGAAAGCAGCCGGCCAGTTGGGTAGCCGAAACCACCAGGGCGGCCACGGTAATGGCAGTACGCGCGATGCGGGCCGGCGAAGTCTTGTTCTGATGGGTCACGTTCGTCATGCGGTGTCTTGGTTGTTCGGATGGATGGCGGAAATGATGCGGGAAACGGACTGCAATGCAAGCGGATTTACCTCGCCCGCCGCAGCGCCTGTGGATATCGCTGTGGAATACATCGCGAAACCTGTGCATAGCTTGTGGGTAGCCATGTGGATAACCCGGGATAACTTCGGGCGCGATGTAAGCGTGGCGGTCATGCGGTGCCTAAAAGCGCCTCGTCGATGCCATCGCACAGGCAATGGAGCGTCAGCAAGTGCACTTCCTGGATGCGCGCGGTCCGGTCGCTCGGCGCGCACAGGTGGATGTCGAATTCGCTGAGCAGCGCGGCGATCTTGCCGCCGCCCTTGCCGGTCAGGGCCACCACGCCCATGTCACGCTGGTGCGCGGCCTCGATGGCCGTGATGACGTTGGCGGAATTGCCCGAAGTGGACAGCGCCAGCAGGATATCGCCCGGCTGGCCGAGCGCCTCCACCTGTTTGGAGAACACCACGGAAAAATCGTAATCGTTGCCGATCGCGGTCAGGATCGAGCTGTCGGTGGTCAGCGCGATGGCCGCCAGTCCGGGGCGTTCGCGCTCGAAGCGGCCGATCAGTTCGGCCGCAAAATGCTGCGCGTCGGCCGCGGAGCCGCCGTTGCCGCACACCAGAATCTTGTTCCCGCTGGTCAACGCAGCCACCATCCGCTCCACCGCCGCATCGATATGCGGCGCCATCAGCGATGCGGCCAGCCGCTTGGTGTCGGCGCTGTCCAGGAAATGTTGTTCGATACTTTCAATACTCATGGTCAGGTGACATCTGCACAATCCCGCGCATTATGACGCAGCGTCCGGCGCGTCGTTGTGCATCGACGTCAGGTCGAATGCGTTGGGCAGCCACTCCAGCCGGCCCGGCTCCAGCGCCACGACATCCACGCGGCACGGCGGCACGTGATCGAGCGAGGCCAGGTAATGCGCGGCCGCATGGAGCACGCGCCGCTGCTTGGCCGGCGTGATGCTTTGCGCGGCCCCGCCAAACCCGCGACCGCGGCGCTGGCGCACTTCGACAAATACCAGCGTCTGGTCCCGCGCGCGCATGATCAGGTCGATCTCGCCGCCTTTGCAGCGATAATTGCGCACGACCGGCGCCAGGCCCTGCCGCTTCAGGTAGGCCAGCGCCCGGTCCTCGGCCAGCGCGCCCTTTGCCGTAGTGGTTGGCGTGGTGGTTTTGAATGAGCGATTCAATGGAAGTTCTCAAGCATGAGTGACTGGACCCAGTTGGCCACCGGCCAGACCTATCCGCCCGCCACGCTGTACGTGGTGGCCACGCCAATCGGCAACGTCGCGGACCTTTCGCTGCGGGCGCTGCATGTACTGGGTCTGGTCGATGCTATCGCATGCGAGGACACGCGCAACACCGGCCAGTTGCTGAGCCGCGTGGGCGTGCAACGTCCACTGGTGGCGGTTCACGAACACAACGAGCGCGAGGCCGCCGTCCGGATCGTCGAACGGCTGGCTGCGGGCGAGCGCATTGCCTATGTATCGGACGCGGGTACGCCGGGCATTTCCGACCCCGGTGCGCGGCTGGTGGAGGCGGTGCGCGCAGCCGGCTTGCGCGTGACGCCGCTGCCCGGGCCCAGCGCGGCCGTCACGGCGCTTTCCGTGGCGGGCGACATGCTCGAGGCTGGCGGCGGGCGTTTTACCTTCGTCGGGTTTCTGCCCGGCAAGGCCAAGGCGCGCAACGACGCGATCGCGCACTGCGCCGCGCTCGATCACGCCTGGATCCTCTACGAAGCACCGCATCGCATTGCGGACACGCTGGCGGCGCTGGCCGAAGCGTTGCCAGCATCGCGGCGGATCCTGATCGGACGCGAACTGACCAAGCTGTTCGAGGAAACGCCGGTGATGCGCGTGGCCGACGCGCCGGCGTGGCTGGCGGCGGAGCCGACGCGCGGCAAAGGTGAATTCGTGCTGGTCATCGAAGGGGCGAGCCGCGCCGAGGGCAGCGACGCCGACGCGCCCGACGCCGAGGCGGCGCGCGTGCTGAAGCTGCTGCTGGCCGAACTGCCAGCCAAGCGCGCCGCGAAGCTGGCGTCGGCCATCACGGGCGCCAAGACCGATGCGCTCTACAAGCTGGCGCTGGCGCAACGCACGGACGGCGAGGCGGACGCGGACCACGACTGAAAACAAAAACGGCATGACCACGCTCGTGATCATGCCGCTTGAGAAAATTCTTATCAGGAAGAGACGTTGCTGGCTGGGAGAGGCGAGGTCGAGAAATCGGATCTGACCTGGCCGCATCGCCTTACTTGCGCTTGTGCTTGGTGGTGGACTTGCCAGCCTTCGACCTTGCCTTGGACTTGGCCGGCACCAGCGAGTTGGCGGTATCGGGCAGGCTGACGTCGTCGGCGCCGCTGCCGTCACCGGCTTCCGCGCCGCCGGCCTCGATGTTCGGGCCAAGCGCGGCGACTTCCGTACGCGAGAGACGGCGGATTTCCACCTGCGTGGCGCCGTGGTCGACAAAGCTCAGGCGCTTTGCCGCCGCGTAGGACAGATCGAGGATCCGGTTGCCGTGATACGGGCCGCGGTCGTTGATGCGGACCACCGCCACCTTGTTGTTGCGCAGGTTGCGCACCAGCACCCAGCTATCGAGCGGCAGCGTCGGATGGGCGGCCGTCATGGCGCGCATGTCGAAGCGCTCGCCGTTGGCGGTCTTGCGCCCGTGGAAGCCCTTGCCGTACCACGATGCCGTGCCGCGCTGCTCGAACGTACCCATGTCAGCGCGCAGACCGTCGATGGACGGCTGGGTCGGCGTGTTGTCGTCTTGCCAGCCGAAAAGATTCCAGTTGCCGCGATCGTCGGTGCGGTCGGCCGGCGTGGCAGCCTTGCCCGTCAGCGCCCGGGTGGACTTGGTGGAAATAGCGCCGCTAGTCGATGCGGTCTCGGTGTCGCTGCCCGGGGGCGTCGCGCACGCGGCCAAAGCCAGCGCAGACACGATGATCGCGCACTGACGAAGGAAGCGGTTGGAGCCGGGCGCCATCTCGCGCGCGGCCCCGGGACGGAATAGGGGCAGACTGAGCATGGCGCGCAGTCTATCATCGGTCGTTTTAAGCTAGTGCCTTGATTTTGTTACGAAATCTAAAGAAACGGCGACGAATTCCCCGCAATCCACCGCTACACAAGGGATTGCGCCGATTACCCTGCCATCGCTGAAGTGCGGCGGATACTTAACTTTCAGATTCTTCTCACGCACGATTCAAACGTTTCGCGGCCGAGTAGGCGCAGCATCGGGGGCTACAATGGCCCACCCACGGCGCACCGGGTTCCCCGCCGGAACCGGCGCGAAAAATGCAGATTGAGCCGCAAATGAAAGTCATCCTCATCCCCGTCACGCCCTTCCAGCAAAACTGCTCGCTGTTGATCGACGAGACCACGCAACGCGCCGCGGTGTGCGATCCCGGCGGCGACCTGAACCGCATCACCGCCGCGCTGGAAGAAAACGGCGTCACGCTCGAAAAGATCTTTCTGACGCATGGTCATGTGGACCACTGCGCGGGTGCAGCGGCGCTGGCACGGCAGTTCGGCGTGCCGATCGAGGGCCCGCACGAGGACGAGCGCTTCTGGATCGAGCAATTGCCCGAGCAGACGCGCCGCTTCGGTTTTGGTCATGCGGAAGTGTTCGAGCCGAACCGCTGGCTCGACAACGGTGACACGGTGACGTTCGGCAATGAAACGCTCGAGGTCTACCACTGCCCGGGCCACACGCCGGGGCACGTGGTGTTTTTTTCGCGCGCAAACCGGCTGGCAATCGTGGGAGACGTGCTGTTTGCCGGGTCGATCGGCCGCACCGACTTTCCGCGCGGCAACCATGCGGACCTGATCCGCTCCATCCGCACGCGTTTGTGGCCGCTTGGCGAAGATGTGACATTCGTGCCCGGCCACGGCCCGGTGTCCACGTTTGGCGACGAACGTCGCAGCAATCCTTTCGTGGCCGACCACCTGATCGACGCAGCCTAAAGCGATGGCAAAGAAGCAAGCGCCCGACACCCGGCCGGAAATTTACGTCAGTACCGATGTGGAGGCCGACGGACCGATTCCGGGCCCGCATTCGATGCTGTCGTTTGCATCGGCCGCAATGCTGGCGGACAAGACCGTGGTGGCGACGTTTTCGGCCAATCTGGAAACACTGCCCGGCGCGGCGGGACATCCGGTGCAGATGCAATGGTGGAAAACGCAGCCGGACGCCTGGGCCGCCTGTCGTCGGGATCTGGAACGGCCGGAAGACGTCATGCCGCGCTATGTCGATTGGGTGGAGAGTCTTCCTGGCAAGCCCGTGTTCGTCGCGTTTCCGGCCGGCTTCGATTTCACCTGGATGTTCTGGTACATGATGCGTTTCGCGGGCCGGTCGCCGTTTGGCTGGGCCGCGCTCGATATCAAGACGCTCGGTTTTGCCCTGACGGGACGCCCCTATCGCAAGTCCGTGAAAGCCGCATTTCCGCCGCATTGGCACGATCCGCTGCCGCATACCCATGTCGCGCTGGACGACGCACTGGAACAGGGGGCGTTGTTCTGCAACATGCTGGCCGAGTTGCGCGCCCGCGAAGGCCGGCTGGCAAACCTTTCAGACGCATCCGGCGCCCCGGGCAACGCTGCGGCGCCGGAGTGAGCCCTTGGCGCCGGGATCCGGGGCTGCGTGAGGGGCAGCCGTCCGTGCGGCACGCCACATGCGCCCGCGCGACAGCAACACCACAATTTTTCGCGCGCTCTCCTATAGTGGAATCGTGAAATTGACGGCGTAGGTCCGTTCGAAACCCCGCGCGACGGTGCGCCGAGGAGGTGTGACCATGCGTTTCCATCCCGATCTACACCTGAAAGACCTGTCCAGCAGACTTCACTGGCCGCACCGCCCACCCTCACGTGCCGATGTCGTGGCTCATTTCCACTCGGCATCGGAAGACGCCGAAGTCGCCAAGGCACTCATCTATGTCAGCGCCGTCACCGCGATTGTGTTGCTGGTCGTGCTGGCCGGCATCAGTTTCGGTCAGGAGGCCATGCACTGGCTGGGTGTTGAATAAACGACGACTCGCCTGAAGCGATTCGCCTGACTGACCGGCCGGCCTCCCTTGCGGGGGGCCGGTTCTATTTTGGGTGTTGCTTTTTGCGGTGTGGCAAAGGTGTCAGGCCAGCAGTGGCGCGACGTTTTCTGGCGGGCGCCCGATCACCGCGCGATGGTCGCGCACGATCACGGGACGCTGCAGCAGGATGGGATTGTCCGCCACGGCGGCAAGCAGCTCGGCGTCGGTCAGCCCAGGGTCCGCCAGATCGAGTTCCTTGTAAGCCGTCTCGCCGTCCCGGATCATTTCCCGCACGGGCACGCCCAGCAGGGTGTGAAGTTGCCGCAGCGTCGACAGCGTCGGCGGCGTCTTCAGATATTCGACGATCTCCACGGTTTCGCCCAGGCGCGGCGCAGCGGCTTCGACAAGCGCCAGCGCCTCACGCGATTTCGAGCATCGGGGATTGTGGTAAATCGTGATCATGACGGCTTCCTCCTGCCTGCGTTAGATATCCCGGCACTATATACAACGGCTCGCCGGCTCTGACGAGGCCGCGCGGCGGAAAACGCGGCAAGGACCCCAGGTCGGACCCCGTCGCTATGTCCGCCTGCCAGGGGGCGTAGTCAGGGCCGTCGCTCTGGCGCGTTAATGAGGTCGCTCGGCAGTCAAGTCCGCCACTCATCGTCAATATCCCCTTTTCGGCGGTGGATTGGCACAGGCGAAGCGGGCATGTATCGTGCGTAGCGTGGCTGTCCATTCACCATGGTGGCCGGCATCGTGCCGGAACCGCTTTCTGCCCAACATAACGTGTCCGATTCTTCTTCACCTGCCACCCGCGCGCCGTACCGGCTGCGCGACGCAACCCCCGCCGATGTCCCCGCGATCCAGGCGATTTACGCCCACCACGTCCAGCACGGACGCGCGTCGTTTGAAGAAGTCGCGCCAACCGTGGACGACATGCAGTTGCGCTTTGCCGAAGTCCTCCGCAAAGGGCTGCCTTATATCGTGGCCGAACGCGACGGCAGGATCCTCGGCTATGCCTATGCATCGAGCTACCGCGCGCGCAGCGCCTATCGCTTCGCCATCGAGGATTCGATCTACATCGACCATCGCCACACCGGCGAAGGACTGGGCCGTGCGCTGCTCGCGGAGTTGATCACGCGCTGCGAACGGGGCCCCTGGCGCCAGATGGTGGCGGTGGTGGCGATGACTTCCACTGGCGAGGGTGCCGGGTCCGTCGCCGTGCACGAGCGTCTGGGCTTTCGCACCGTTGGCCGGCTGGAATCGGTCGGCCTCAAGCACGGCGAATGGATCGATACCTTGCTGATGCAGCGACCGCTCGGCGCAGGCAACGCCACGGTTCCCCACCCTGACGAACTACGCCAGTAAGGCCGGCACGGCGGTGTCACACCAGGCGCGCAGGTTGTCGTAAGCGCGCGCAACGTGGTCTGGGCCGCGCGTCATGCTTTCCAGGCGCATCACTTCGACGCGCGTCAGCCCAATCGTGCCCAGCACGTATTTCAGGTACGGCGTGAAGAAGTCCTTCTGGCTGGCGGCGTCATCCGAGAACCGTCCACCGCACGACACCACGGCGAAGACCGCGCGATCGCGCAAGAGTCCCTGCTTGCCTTGCGGCGTCCCCGCGAAGGTGCGTTCGGGGCGCACCACCAGGTCGATCCAGGTCTTCAGCGATGCCGGCAGTGTGAAGTTGTGCATCGGCGTGGTGATCAAGACGATGTCCGCCGCTTCGAGTTCGGCAATCAGCGCTTCCGACAACGCCAGCGCGGAGGGATCGGCCGCTTCGCGCTTTGCGGCCACCGCCAGATTGGCATCGGTGAACGCGGCGCCGATCGGCGGCAGCGGATTGGCAGCCAGGTCGCGCTCGATCACGACGAGCGGCCCGTGCTGCGCCGACAGTTGCGCGCGAACGATCTCGCCCGCGCGGCGGCTGGTGGACCTATCGCCGCGCGGGCTGACGTTCAGGTGTAGCAGTGTTGCCATTGTCTTGCGACCTAATCAGTCGATCATATGGTTGAAGCGCAGCGCCCGGGCCAGCAGGCCGTTGCGGTAATAGAAGCGATGGCCCAGCACGTTTGTCAGCGGGGTGTCGAGCACAAGCTGACGGCAGCCATGGGCGGCGGTTTCCGCCTTTAGCCAGTTCATCAGCTGATGCCCGTGGCCGCCACTGCGCGCGCCGGCATCGGTCACGAGGTCGTCGACATAACAGTACTTGCCGTAGACCAGATTCTCGGCAAGGCGATAGCCGGCCAGCGCCACCCACTGGTTGTCCTGCCACATCCCGACCAGCCGGTAGCCGTCCAGCGTCTGGCGTTGCCAGCGCGCGACGAATTCTTCCGCGTTGGCAAGATGCGGACGAAGCTGGTGCATCAGCGCAAAGGATGCCGCGACGTCGGCCGGCGTGTCGATGCGACGAATCTGATTTTGCTGCGCGGCGGCGATTTGCATCAGCGCGCTCCGGCCGGCGCATCGGCGGGCGGCGGCGGAAAGTGCAGTCCCACGGCGATACGGTTCCAGGCGTTGATCGACGCAACCGTGGCGGCCAGAAACACCAGTTCGTCGTCGCTGAAGACGGCGCGCGCGTCTGCCAGCGCGGTGTCGCGGGCGGGCCCATCGCTCATGCGGGTGAGCGCCTCGGCCCAGCCCAGCGCCGCCGTTTCGCGCGCCGTGTAGATGCCCGCGTCACGCCACCCGGCCAGCAGATCGAACTTGCGCGGATCGATGTCGAGCTTGCGCGCGATGTTCAGGTGAAACTGCAGGCAGAACGCGCAGCCGTTGATTTGCGACACGCGCAGCTTCACGAGCTCGGTCAGCGCGGGGTCCATGCCGGCCGCCGTGACCGCCTTGCTTACGCCGCTCAGGGCCGCGTACACATCGGGGGCCGTCCGTGTGAAAGCCTGGAAATCCATCTTCGACTCCTTCGGGTAAGATGTCAGAGTTCGAAGATTAATATAAGAGCTCTGATATTATGAGGAAGACCCTGTCGTCGAAGGGGAAAAGCGCCGGGCTTGCTGCCGAGACCACGCGGATTCCCGCACCCGGCGAAGGTAAGCGCGGCGAAAGCGGCTATCTGGCTTATCTGTTGCGGCAGGCCAGCGCGGCCAATCGCCTGCAGATGGAGCGCGCGCTGGCCGATCTCGGCGTGACGCTGCCGCAGTTTTTTGTGCTGACGATGCTCGGCGCGTATCCGGGCGCATCGGGCGCGGACATCGCACGGTTGGCATTGCTGACGCCGCAGACGGTCAGCGTGATCATGAACAATCTGGAGAAGATGGGCGCGATCGCGCGCCAGCCGCATCCGGTTCACGGCCGCATCCAGACCGTCGCCCTCAGCGATGCGGGGCGCGCGCTGCTGGCGCAGTGCAAGGTCCGCGCCACCGAGGTGGACAAGCAACTGCGCGCCGGGCTCAGCCCGGAAGAAGAACAGATCGTGCGGCGCTGGCTGGTCAGCCTGGCCGCGCCGGACAGCGATCTGACGGCGTAAGGCGCGGCAGGAAACAAGGCCCGCGCGCGGCATGAAAAAAAGGCCCGCCGACTTGCGTCACGCGGGCCATCATCGCATCACAACTACGGATTCATTGCGGCGCCAGCGGTGCGGAAAACCGCCGGCGCACTTCGCGGACTCAGCGCATCAGGTCCGACAGCGCCAGCGCCACCACCTTGGTCGCGCGGTTCAGGTCGTTCAGACGCAGGTTCTCGTCGGAATTATGGCCGCGCGCTTCCATCAGCGTGCGCGGACCGGCGCCGTACAGCACGGTCGGGATGCCGCGGCTCGTGTAGTGGCGCGCGTCGGTGTAGAGCGGCACGCCCTGCACCGGAATTTCCACGCCGAACACGGCTTCGGCGCGTTGCTTGAGCGCGCCGATCAGCTTGTCCACGCCCGGCAGTTCCGACAGCGGCTCGGCCAGGATGATGCGCTCGACCTTGACCTCGATGCCCGGACGCTCGCGCGCGGCCTTCTCCACCACGGCGCGCAGTTCGCCTTCCGCGTCGAAGCCGATTTCCTCGGGAATCATGCGGCGGTCCACGCGGAACGTCACTAGGTCAGGCACCACGTTGGTGTTGATGCCGCCCTTGATCAAGCCGACGTTGAGCGTTGCGGTGTCAATGCCCGGCACCTTGCTCTTGCGCGTTGCCAGTTCGGCGCGCAGGCCGTAAATCGATTGCAGGATGTGCGTGGCGGCCTCGATGGCGTCGACGCCGGTGTGCGGCATCGCGGCGTGGCCCTGCTTGCCCTTGACCGTCACTTCCACGTGCAGGCAGCCGTTGTGCGCCGACGTGATGCCGTACGAGAAGCCGGCCGAAATCGCATAGTCGGGCTTGGTCAGACCTTCGTCGAGCAGGAACTTCGGGCCGATATCGCCGCCGGTTTCCTCGTCGTACGTGAATTGCAGCTCCACGGTGCCGTTGATCTTGGCGCCCTGCTTCTCGGCTTCGATCAGCGCCAGCACGGCGTAGGCGTAGGTGGCGAAATCCGACTTCGACACCGCCACGCCGCGGCCGAACATGACCGGGCCGTGCTCGCTGTCGGCGATTTCGCCGCCGTACGGATCCTTGGTCCAGCCCAGGCCCGGGGGCACCACGTCGCCGTGCGCGTTCATCGCGATCACCGGACCGCCGTTGCCAAACGGCTTGCGCACCAGCAGATTGGTGGCGCTGATCATGCCGGCCGCCTTGACCTTGTCTTCCGGCACCTTGTGCGCTTCCACCTTGAAGCCCAGCCCTTCCAGCAGTTCACGCGCGCGCTTGCCATGTGCGTCGCAGTCGCCCGGCGGGTTGTCCGACGGCACTTTCACCAGCTCGGCCAGGAAAGCTTCCTGCTGCGGGCGGTGCGCGTCGATGTACTGGATCAGCGTGGATTCGATGGGATTCATGTTGTCTCGTGCGGTCATCGTCTAGCTCTGGAGTGTTGGGAGGGGCGCCGTGCGTGCGGCGCGCTTATTGGGTACGTTGGAAGTGCTCGACGAAATCGGCAAACACGCGCGCCGCGATTTCGGCGTCTTCCGCGGTCATGGTCTCGGTGGGATGGTGGCTGATGCCGCCGTTGCCGCAGCGGACAAACAGCATGGCCACATCGGCAATGGCGGCGATGGCCATCGCGTCATGGCCGGCGCCGGAGGGCAGATGACGCACGGGCACGCCCTGGCGCTGCACCGCGGCGGCCCATTGCGACTGCAGCCACGGCGCGCACGGCACGCTGGCCGCTTCGTGCGTCTTACGGATGTGCACGCGCACATTGCGGCGCGCGCAGACACGTTCGATTTCGGCCAGCACGTCATTGACGGCAGCCTCGCGCTCGGCGTCCACGCCCGCGCGAATGTCGATGGAGAACACGGCGCGCCCGGGCACTACGTTGGTGGCGCCGTTCGGCACATTGAACTGGCCTACCGTGCCCACCAGGCCCGGCTTGCCGCCGCAGCGCTTTTCGATGAACAGGCCGATTTCCGCGCCGGCCATCGCCGCGTCGCGACGCATGTCCATCGGCACGGTGCCGGCGTGTCCGGCCAGGCCTTCGAGTTCGACGATAAAGCGCGTGGCGCCCGAGATCGCCGTGACGACGCCCACCGGCAGCCCTTCGTTGAGCAGCACCGGGCCCTGTTCGATATGGACTTCGACGAAGGCCAGCACCTTCTCGCGGTCATGCCTGGCGGCAGGCAGTTGCGCGGCGTCGAACCCGGCCGCGCGCATCACGTCGCGCATCGTGCGGCCGGCATCGTCGACGTTGTCGAGCACGTTGTGGTCGAACGTCCCGGCGATCGCGCGGCTGCCCAGCAGCGTCGCCTTGAAACGCACGCCCTCCTCCTCGGCAAACCCGATCACTTCGATCGCGAACGGGAAACGCTTGCCTTGCCGGTGCCATTCGGCCACGCAGGCAATCGGCAGGATCACGCCCAGGTTGCCGTCGTAGCGGCCGGCGTCGCGCACGGTGTCGAAGTGCGATCCGGTGAGCAGCGCGGGCGCGTTGGCCTGCGCGCCTTCGTAGCGGCCGATCACGTTGCCCGCGGCGTCGCGGCGCACCGTCATGCCGGCCGCCTGCATCCATTCGGTCAGTTGCGCGGCCGCGCCGTGATGCGCGTCGGTCAGATAGGTGCGGGTAAGAATGCCGGGCTGGTCGGTATGAACGGCCAGGGCGTCGGCCCAGGCCATGATGCGGGTGCCGATGTCGGCGGACAACGGCGTGGTGATTGCTGCCATGTGTTTGTCTCTCCTGCTGGCGGTGCGTGAGCCCGGTAGTGTCTGCCCCGGGCGGGCGCCCGAAAGCCGTGGCTCTATTCTGTGCGATTCATGTTAGCACAGTGAATTCAAAAATTGCATACAAAAATGATATGCACTATATTGGCCTCCACGCACCGACAATCCGCCGCGGACAATCCGGTCCGGACAAGTGGATTGCGTGGATTCCGCCTCAACAGGGGGGCTTTCCGCGCCGGACAAGGGCCTGCGGGCCGATTGTCACGGTGATGCCACGCCGCACGCCGCATCAGCGTTGTCTTTGCTGACCGGTGCGACGGCATTCCTGAATCAGATCAGGGCCGGCCGATGGCGCATCGATCACCGACAGCGCCACGGACCAGGCCCGGCATGGAGACAACAATGCAGCATGCCGTACCCACGCAGCGCGCCGCCGGTGCACGCCTGCACACTCGCTTCACTCGTTCCCTGTTCGGCCAGGTGCTGATTGCCCTGGCGCTGGGCACGCTGCTGGGGCTTGCGTTTCCCGAATTCGCGGCCAAGCTCAAGCCGCTTGGCGATGGCTTCATCAAACTGATCAAAATGCTGATCGGACCGGTGGTGTTCTGCGTGGTGGTCGCCGGCATCTGCGGCGCTGGCGAGTTGAAGAAAGTAGGCCGTGTCGGCATCAAGGCCGTGGTGTATTTCGAGGTCGTGACCACCATCGCGCTGGCGCTTGGCGTGGTGCTGGCCTATGTGTTCCAGCCCGGCGCGGGCATGAACGTCAATCCGCACAATCTCGACGCTTCCGCCATGGCCGCGTATGTGGAATCGGCCGACAAGGTGAAAAGCGCGGGCATGGTCGATTTCCTGCTCAAGCTGATTCCGAACACCATCATGGGCGCGTTTTCCAGCGGCGATGTGCTGCAGGTGCTGCTGGTGTCGGTGCTGTTCGGTTGCGCGCTGTCGCTGGTCGGCGAGCCCGGCCGGCCGCTGGTCAGGCTGATCGACAACTTCTCGCAGACGCTTTTCAAGATGATGGGATTCATCATCAAGCTTGCGCCGCTGGGCGTGCTGGGTGCGGTGGCATTCACGGTGGGCAAGTACGGTATCGGATCGCTCAAACAACTCGGTTTTCTGGTGATCCTGTTCTACGGCGCGGTGCTGGTGTTCGTGCTGGGCGTGCTTGGCATAATCATGCGGCTGTGCGGTTTTTCGGTGCTCAAGCTGATCCGCTATCTGCGCGCCGAATTGCTGGTGGTGCTTGGCACCGCATCGTCGGACAGCGTGCTGCCGCAGGTCATGAGGAAGCTCGAATTCATGGGCATCAGGAAGTCCGTGGTCGGCCTGGTGATTCCTACCGGGTATTCGTTCAACCTCGATGCATTCTCGATCTACCTGACGCTGGCCGCGGTATTTATCGCGCAGGCCACCAATACGCCGCTGGCGATGGGCGACCTGCTCGGCATCCTGGCCGTGGCGCTGGTTACCTCGAAGGGTGCGCATGGCATTCCGGGCTCGGCCATTGTGATTCTTGCCGCCACGCTTTCGGCACATCCGGCCATTCCGGCGATTGGTCTGGTGCTGGTGCTGTCGGTGGACTGGTTCATCGGCATCGCACGCGCGGTGGGCAACCTGATCGGCAACTGCGTGGCGACGGTGGTCGTGGCAGCCTGGGAGCGCGATATCGACCGCGAGCGGGCGCACGCGGTACTCGACGGCGCCATCCCCGCGGGCGACCTCGACGAGGGCCTGTCGGCAGCGGCGCAAACCCCCGGGGAAGTCCCTGTGCCGGCATCGCTGCCCGGTGTGGCCTCGGGGCGCTAGAATCACGCCATCCCATTTCCACGCGCGGAGCAGGCAACAGTCGCGCGACACCATGCCCGAGCACATCGATCCAGACATGACCTCCGAGGCGATTGCCGACGACATCGTCGCCGCCATCGTCTCGCACCGGCTGCCGCCGGGCACCAAGCTGCGCGAGGAGGCGCTGGCGAGCGTCTATCGCGTCAGCCGCACCAAGGTCCGCGCGGCGCTCCTGATGCTATCCAAAGACAAGGTCATCCAGATCGTGCCGGACAAGGGCGCGTTCGTGGCCAAGCCAAGTGCCGAGGAAGCACGCGAGGTCTTTGCCGTGCGCCGCATCCTGGAGGCGGCGCTGGCGCGCGAATTCGTAGCCAAGGCGACGGCGGCGGACTACAAGCGCATCGAGAAGCATCTTTCGGCCGAACGCAAGTCGCTGAGCGGCAACGACGCGCAGACGCGCACGCGCCTGCTTGGCGATTTCCATATCGTGCTGGCGGAAGTGGCTGGCAACAATGTGCTGACGGAAATCATGCGCGAGCTGTCGATGCGCAGCGCGGTGATCACGATGCTCTACCAGAGCCGTCGCGACGCCACCTGCTCGTCCGACGAACACCGCGCGTTCATCGACGCGGCCAAGGCCGGCGATGCGGATCTGGCGGTCAGCCTGATGGTGGAACACCTGAACCACGTCGAAAGCGCGTTGCACTTCGACGAAATTCCCGCTGCGACGCGCGGCAAGGACTTGGTTGCCGCGTTGCTGGCCTGATCCTTTGCTTTGCGCTTGATCGCTATCAAGGACGGGGACGGGGTGCGAGGCGCATGATTCGTCTCGCCATGGAGTTGCGGGGGCGCACTTCATGAGCTCTCCCCGCCCTTCGCAAGAAGGGCTGCCCGCAGACCGCAACGGCTGCGGGCTTTTTCATTTGTTTTTCATTTGTGTGCCGACTGACCTTACCGGCCTGCCTTACCCGGCCGCCGTGGCCGCTGCAGTCGCCGCAGTCGTCCAACTGCTGCTGCGCTCGGTCCAGTAGCCGGGCTTGGCGTAAGCCTGTTTCAGATGCTCGATAAAGAAGCGGATCTTGGCCGGCACCGGACGCTGCTGCGGATACACGGCCAGGATGTCGTAGTCCGGCAGCGCGTATTCGTCCAGCACGGTAATCAGCTCGCCGCTTTCCAGCTGCGGAAGAATTTCCCATGTGGACCGCCAGCCAAGTCCCAGGCTTTCTCCGGTCCAGCGATGCAGCAGCTCGCCGTCGTTGCAATCGAGGTTGCCGTTGACGCGCACCGTCACGGTCTTGCCGTTCTGCTGGAAATACCAGCCGCGCTGTTGTCCGCCCTGCAGGTTGAACGCGAGGCAGTTGTGTTTTTCCAGATCTTCGAGCGTGTGCGGCACGCCGTGCCTGGCGAAATATGCAGGCGTGCCGCACACCACGCGTTTGTTGGTGGCCAGCTTGATGGCGACAAAGTTGGGATCGATCGCACCGCCAATGCGGATCCCCACGTCGTAGCCCTCGCGCACCAAATCGACCACGCGGTCGGTCAGGTTGAACGAGATCTGGACTTCGGGATTGGCGGCCAGGAACGCTGGCGCGTGCGGCGCAACATGCTTGCGGCCGAACGCGGCCGGCGCCGACACGATCAAATGGCCGGTGGCCTTGTGTTTGCCTTCGGCGATCAGCATTTCCGCGCGATCGAGATCGGCCAGCGCCTTTTTGCACTGCTCCATAAACGCCGCGCCCTGTTCGGTCACGACGATTCTGCGTGTCGACCGATGCAGCAGCTTGACGCCGATGCGTGCTTCCAGCGCGTTGATGCGCCTGCCGATCATGACCGGCGTGACGCCCTGCGTCAGGGCCGCCGCGGCCATGCTGCCGTGCTCGACCACGGCGATAAACGCTTCTATCTGTTTGAGTTTGTCCATAGGGGCCAGCTAAGCCGATTGTCTCCTGCCGTCGCATTGTGAGGCATGGAAGGCTTGCCGCGCATCTCCGGAACGCTATGCGGCGCATGCAGCGCGCCGCGCAATGGCGCCGCCGCTACGGTTGCTGACGCCGGGCCAGCGCTTCGTTGATCTCCGCTGCCTCGCTCAGGACATGCGCCAGCCGTCGCAGCGGCGCACTGCACTGCCACTGGGCGAACAGCGCGAACGCGCCGCCGATGACCACCACCACGCCGTAGATCGCCACCAGCATGGGCGCCTGGCCGGACGTCGTCGCCGGCAAGCCATGCGCGAGTACAGCCGCCGCCGGGCCGATGGCCAGGATCACCGCCACCGTGCGCGCGCCGCCTTCCCATAAGCGCGCCTGCAACTCGATGCGGCGCTGCCGGGCGCGCAACTGCAGCGCGGGAATCCGGCCCAGACGCAGCAGCAGCGCATTTTCCACGGCCAGTTGCGCGTCGATACGCTGCGCGAGCCAGTGCATCGGGTGCCGCAGTGCATCGCGCCTGCCCAGCATCCGAGTCAGCCAGGCCGCCACGTAGAACAGCGCGCTCACGCCCAGCAGTACGTGAAAAACGTCCGGCAGCCACGCCGGCGGCGCCTGCTTCAGGACCTGATGCCACCACACCAGACCCGCGCCGACCGCCAGCGTCGGCACCAGCGCAAGCACGAATCCGCCCCATAGCACCGTCACCAGACGGCTGTCCCGCGCCTTTTCGGCCGGCGCCGTCTGCAATGCTTCCATCAATTCGAGATTTGTCGGCAGCCGCGTGTACATGGCAAGGCAATGGCGTTTCGAAACCCGCTATTGTGGCCCCACCGCGGCTGCTGCCGATAGGAAAAACGCCGCCGTTTGATCGCAGCGCCCGCATCGACGGATTCAGCGGTGCAAAAACGCCCGGAGGATCGCCCGCCAGACAGCTGGGACGGCCCCCGCATCCGCGCGTCTAAAAGCCGAACATCTTCAATGCGGCATCCTGGGCGTCGCTGTTTTTGAAGGTGACACAGTCGAAATCGATAATCACCGGCTTGCCGTCGAGAATTCTGATATTGGCGGCCGAATTATCGCCAATCTGCCGCTGAATCTGTTTCAGCGTTTGTACCACCAGTTCTTTTTGAGGACTTCGGGCATAAACATCGGCAGGCATCTCGGTGCCATCCACAAACGGCGTGCGGAGCACACATTCTCCGGACTCCAGCCGGATGACCGTTGCCGAGGCAAGGCGCCGGAACTGGCCGCCATAGGCGCGGCCGTAGAAATAATTCCATTCGCTCGCCGCCGTCCGCATTTCCGCAGCCGACATCGACTTGACTCCCATGAGCGCTGCCCCCTGCCGGTTCATCTTGTACACCTTGAAGACCTGATCGCCGACGCGCCACGCTTCGCCAAAGGCTCCGCCGCCCAATGATGTGCCGCACGCCTGAATATCGGATATTGATTTCGGGGCCATCCCATCTCCTTGTCCAGCGAAGAAATCCGGCTAGCGGGGAATGCCATGCGGGCATTGCCGACCGGACGCTTCATCATAAATTTCCGGATTCGCGCGGTAGTCCCAATTGGATCGCGGGCTAAAAGCGTTGCCAGAAAATGCGGACGCAGTAAGGGACGACCTTGCGATTACCGAACCGGCCGCATGTTAAGCGCCGCGCGCGGGCGTGGGATTGATCTGGACCGGAGTGCGTGGCGGAGCGGATGCGCAAGCACCTACCAGGATGCGGTCCCGCGCGCACGCATTTTTAACCGGCTCGCAGCGCCGGCGCCATGTATCCCCGCGCGCACATTTCCCGCGCATTTTCTGCGCCATTGCAAACCCCAGGTATCGAATCAACTGATCGCGCTTCTGTTTATCCATACCCGATGCAGGCATAGCATCAACGCCAGAACAAATCCCACCCATTGTTTTTGAGCGTATTGGAGACAGACATGCCGAAGATGAGAGCAGTCGACGCGGCCATCGCCGTGCTGGAAAAGGAAGGCATCACCACCGCGTTTGGCGTGCCCGGCGCCGCGATCAACCCGTTCTATTCGGCGATGCGCAAGGCCGGATCGATCCGCCATCTGCTGGCGCGCCACGTGGAAGGCGCCTCGCACATGGCCGAGGGCTACACCCGCGCCGAGCCGGGCAACATCGGCCTGTGCGTGGGCACCTCCGGGCCGGCCGGCACGGACATGATCACGGGCCTGTACTCGGCCTGGGCCGATTCGATTCCCATCCTGTGCGTCACGGGCCAGGCGCCGCGCGCGCGCCTCTACAAGGAGGATTTCCAGGCCGTCGATATCGAATCGATCGCCAAGCCCGTTACCAAGTGGGCCGTGACCGTGCGCGAGCCCGCGCTGGTACCGCAGGTGTTCCAGCAGGCGTTTCACCTGATGCGTTCGGGCCGCCCTGGTCCGGTGCTGATCGACCTGCCGTTCGACGTACAAGTGGCAGAGATCGAATTCGATCCGGAAACGTACCAGCCGCTGCAGCCGTACAAGCCGGCGGCGTCGCGCGCGCAGATCGAAAAGGCCATCGCGATGCTGAACCAGGCCGAGCGTCCGCTGATCGTCTGCGGCGGCGGCGTGATCAACGCCAACGCCAATGAGCTGCTGGTGGAATTCGCCGAACTGGTGAACGTGCCGGTGGTGCCGACGCTGATGGGCTGGGGCGTGCTGGCCGACGACCATCCGCTGCAGGCGGGCATGGTGGGGCTGCAGACCTCGCACCGCTATGGCAATGCGACGCTGCTGGCGTCCGACTTCGTGATGGGCATCGGCAATCGCTGGGCCAATCGACACACGGGCAGCGTCGACGTGTACACCAAGGGCCGCAAGTTCGTGCACGTCGATATCGAGCCAACGCAGATCGGCCGCGTGTTCGGCCCGGACCTCGGCATCGTTTCCGACGCCCGCGCGGCGCTGGAACTGTTCGTCGAAGTGGCGCGCGAAATGAAGATGGCGGGCCGCCTGCCATGCCGCAAGGCGTGGGTGGCCGATGTGCAGAAGCGCCGCCGCACCATGAAGCGCAAGAGCGATTTCGACAACGTGCCGGTCAAGCCGCAGCGCGTGTATCGCGAGATGAACCAGTACTTCCCGCGCGATGTCCGCTATGTCACCACCATCGGCCTGTCGCAGATCGCCGCGGCGCAGTTCCTGTCGGTGAACCAGCCGCGCCACTGGATCAACTGCGGCCAGGCCGGCCCGCTGGGCTGGACGATCCCCGCCGCGATCGGCGTGAAAACCGCATCGCCGCAATCGGACGTGGTGGCCATTTCGGGCGACTACGACTTCCAGTTCATGATCGAAGAGCTGGCCGTGGCCGCGCAGTTCAAGGTGCCGTACATCCACGTGGTGGTGAACAACTCGTACCTCGGGCTGATCCGCCAGGCGCAGCGCAATTTCGAAATGGACTACTGCGTGCAGCTGGCGTTCGACAACGTCAACGCGCCGGAGCTGGAAGGCTATGGCGTGGACCACGTCAAGGTGGTGGAAGGCCTGGGCTGCAAGGCGATCCGCGTGTTCAAGCCCGAAGACATCGCCCCGGCGTTTGCCGAAGCGCGCGACCTGATGGCCGAGTTCTCGGTGCCGGTGGTGGTCGAGGTGATTCTGGAGCGCGTGACCAACATCGCGATGGGCACCGAGATCGACAACATCAACGAGTTCGAGCCGATCGAGGACCTGGACGACGCCGAGCAGGCCATTCTGGTTGAAGAAACCGTCACGGCCTGATCACTTCGCGAGAATCCCGCGGCACGTCCGCGGACAGGCCACCCCGCGCGCGCCGGCGCGGCGGGCGTGGCCGGTTTTCCCCAACACCGAGAGAGACATCACAATGCCAAAGCTCGCAGCCAATCTGACGATGCTGTTCAACGAGGTGGGTTTTTTGGACCGCTTCGAAGCCGCCGCACGCGCCGGCTTTCGCGGCGTGGAATTCCTGTTCCCCTACGCATTTCATGCCGACCAGATTGCCGATCGCCTGAATCGCTTCCAGCTGGACCTGGTGCTTCACAACCTGCCCGCGGGCAAGTGGGATGCCGGTGAGCGCGGCATCGCCTGCCATCCCGACCGCGTCGGCGAATTCCAGGACGGCGTGGGCGAGGCGATCAAGTACGCGAAAGTCCTGGGCGTGCGCCAACTCAACTGCCTGGTTGGCATCCTGCCGCAGAACGTCCGGCGCGAGCAGGCCAACGAAACGCTGGTGGAAAACCTGCGCTTCGCAGCCAACGCGCTGGCCGGCGAGCAGATCGACCTGCTGATCGAGCCGATCAACACGTTCGACATTCCGGGCTTTTTCCTGTCGCGCACGCAGCAGGCGATCGACCTGATCGGACAGGTCAACGCGCCCAATCTGTACGTGCAGTACGACATCTATCACATGCAGCGCATGGAAGGCGAAATCGCCAACACGATCAAGGCGAATCTTCCGAAGATCCGCCACGTGCAGCTGGCCGACAACCCTGGCCGCAACGAACCGGGTACGGGCGAGATCAACTACCGCTACCTGTTCGGCCTGCTCGACGAGATCGGCTACCAGGGCTGGATCGGCTGCGAATACAAGCCCAGGACGACGACCGAGGAAGGCCTGGGCTGGCGCGCCGCCCACGGCGTCTGACGCCCCGCCCTTCGTGCCGAAGCGATACGCCCGCGCCAGCGTACTGACGCCGCGGCAGCGTGCCGACTTCGGCCCACACATCATCGACATCATTCCAAACGACTGGAGACATCATCATGGCAAATCAACGTAACGTCGGCTTTATCGGCCTGGGCATCATGGGTGCGCCGATGGCCGGACATCTGCGCGCGGCCGGACACACGCTGTTCGTACACGACGTCAACCCCGCTCCGCAGGTGCTGGTCGATGCCGGCGTCACGGTCTGCACCAGCGCCGAGGAAGTGGCCAAGCGCGCCGACATCGTGATCGTCATGGTGCCGGACACCCCGCACGTCGAAGCCGTGCTGTTCGGCGAAAAGGGCGTCGCAGCGGCCTACAAGAGCGCCGGCAAGGAAGCCACGTACGGCAAGATCGTGGTCGACATGAGCTCGATTTCGCCGATCGCCACCAAGGATTTCGCCGCGCGCATCAACAAGCTGGGCGCTTCCTACCTCGATGCGCCGGTCTCGGGCGGCGAAGTTGGCGCCAAGGCGGCGTCGCTGACGATCATGGTGGGCGGCCCGTCCGAAGCGTTCGACGAGGTCAAGCCGTTGTTCGACCTGATGGGCAAGAACATCACGCTGGTCGGCGGCAACGGCGACGGGCAGACCACCAAGGTGGCCAACCAGATCATCGTGGCGCTGAACATCCAGGCCGTGTCGGAAGCGCTGCTGTTTGCCTCCAAGGCCGGCGCCGATCCGGCCAAGGTGCGCCAGGCGCTGATGGGCGGATTTGCCGCGTCGCGCATTCTGGAAGTGCACGGCGAGCGCATGGTCAAGCGCACGTTCGATCCGGGCTTCCGCATCGAACTCCATCAGAAGGATCTGAACCTGGCGCTGCAGGGCGCGAAGGCGCTGGGCGTGTCGCTGCCGAACACGGCCACCGCGCAGGAACTGTTCAACGCCTGCGCCGCCAACGGCTTCGGCAAGCTCGATCACTCGGCGCTGTGCCGCGCGATCGAGATCATGTCGAACCACGACATCGCCAAGGCCGCGAAGTAACTGCGCGATCGGGGCCGCCTTCCGGCCTTCCGGCCTTCCGGCCTGCGAAGGCGGCGGCGTGGCGCGCGCTGCATGCGCCGCGCCCGACGCCCGGTGAATTCACCGCCCGCTGCTTGCATTCCGTTTTTTCGGTATTCCGTATTTTCAACAGGATTTTCATGTTCGCCACCGACGCCACTGCCGTCCTGCTGTCGCCCCAGCGCAAGGCCGGCGCACCCGATTGCCGCAACCCCGCGCAGGCGCGCGAGTTGTTGCGCGACCTGTTCGATACGGCGGTGGCTGCCGTCAGCGCCGCGCATTGCCTGCCGCCGCATTTGCCGCAGCCGCCGCGGGGCCGCACCGTGGTGATCGGCGCGGGCAAGGCCGCCGCGGCCATGGCGCAGGCCGTGGAAGCGCACTGGCAAGGCGAACTGTCGGGGCTGGTGGTGACGCGCTACGGGCACGGCGCGCCGTGCCAGCGCATCGAAGTCGTCGAGGCCGCGCATCCGGTGCCCGACGCAGCCGGCCAGCAGGCCGCGCAGCGCATGGTGGAGCTGGTGCAGGGGTTGACCGCCGACGATCTCGTGCTGTGCCTGATATCGGGCGGCGGGTCGGCGCTGCTGGCCGCGCCCGCGCCGGGCATCTCACTGGCCGACAAGCAGGCCGTGAACAAGGCGCTGCTGCGCAGCGGCGCCAGCATCGGCGAGATGAACTGCGTGCGCAAGCATCTGTCGGCGCTCAAGGGCGGGCGCCTGGCGTTGCTGTGCGCGCCGGCCCGCGTGGAAACGCTGCTGATTTCCGATATCCCCGGCGACGATCCCACGCTGATCGCCAGCGGGCCGACGCTGCCCGACAGCACCACTTGCGCCGACGCGCTCGCGGTCATCGCCAAGTACGGCATCGACGTGCCGGCCAACGTGCGCGCGCACCTGGCAAGCGGCGCGGGCGAGACGCCCAAACCCGGCGACAGTCGATTCGACGGCCATCGCAGCGTGACGCTGGCCAGCGCGCAGCAATCGCTGGAGGCCGCCGCCGCGCGCGCCCGCGAGCTTGGCCTGGCCGCATACATCCTGTCCGACAGCATCGAGGGCGAGGCGCGCGATGTGGCCGAAGTGCACGCCGCGATCGCGCGGCAGATCGTCGCGCACGGCCAGCCGTTCCAGAAGCCGTGCGTGATCCTTTCCGGCGGCGAAACCACGGTCACGGTACGCGGCAACGGCCGCGGCGGCCGCAACGCCGAATTCCTGCTGTCGCTGGCGGTGGCGCTCGATGGCCTGCCCGGCGTGCACGCGATTGCGTGCGATACCGACGGCATCGACGGATCGGAAGACAACGCCGGCGCGCTGCTCGACCCCGACACACTGACGCGCGCGGCGGCACGCGGCCTGTCGGCGCGCGCCCATCTGGACAACAACGACGGGTACGGTTTCTTTGCGGGCATCGACGATCTGATCGTCACCGGCCCGACCCGCACCAACGTGAACGATTTCCGCGCGATCCTGATCGTCTGAGGCGAACGGTTCGACACGGCAGCATAACGAGGATGGAGAAGGAGACTTTCATGAGACGCCAGCGCAAAGCGAAGATCGTGGCCACCCTGGGGCCCGCAAGCAGCGACATCGCGGTCATCCGCCAATTGTTCGACGCCGGGGCCGATGTGTTCCGCCTGAACTTCAGCCACGGCACGCATGACGACCATCGCGCGCGCTACGACGCGGTGCGCCAGGTGGAGGCCGAAACGGGCCGCCCGATCGCGATCCTGGCCGATCTGCAAGGCCCGAAGCTGCGCATCGGCACGTTCGCCGCCGGCAAGGTGGCGGTGCGCGCGGGCGACGTGTTCGTGCTCGACAGCGACCCGACGCCCGGCGACGGCACGCGCGTGTACCTGCCGCACCCGGAACTGTTCAAGGCCGCCAACGCGGGCCAGTCGTTGCTGATCGACGACGGCAAGGTGCGCCTCAATATCGAATCCGTTTCCAGCGGCAGCATCACCACGCGCGTGGCCAACCACGGCACGCTGTCGGACCGCAAGGGCGTGAACGTGCCCGACGCGGTGATTCCGATCCCGGCCCTTACCGAGAAGGACCGCAAGGACCTCGACTTCGCGTTGGAGTTGGGCGCGGACTGGATCGCGCTGTCATTCGTGCAGCGTGCCTCCGATATCGTCGAAGCGCGCGAGATCATCGGCACGCGTGCCGGCGTGCTGTCGAAGATCGAAAAGCCGGCCGCGCTGCAGCAGCTGGAAGAGATCGTGCGCGTGTCCGATGCAGTGATGGTGGCGCGCGGCGACCTTGGCGTGGAACTGCCGCCGGAGCGCGTGCCCGGCGTGCAGAAGCGCATCCTGCGCATCTGCCGCCAGCTGGGCAAGCCGATCGTGATCGCCACGCAGATGCTGGAATCGATGATCGACTCGCCGGTGCCGACGCGCGCCGAGGCGTCCGACGTGGCAAGCGCGATCTACGACGGCGCCGACGCGGTGATGCTGTCGGCCGAGTCCGCCAATGGACGTCATCCGGTGCCGGCCGTATCGATGATGGACCGCATCATCAACGAGGTGGAACGCGATCCGCTCTATCGCAACATGCTCGACGCGCAGCACGAGGCGCCGCTTTCCACGCGCCAGGACGCCATCTGCGCGGCCCTGCGCGAGGTCACCCACATCATCGGCGCCAAGGCGACGGTCACCTACACGTCGTCGGGCGCCACGGCGCTACGCGCGGCGCGCGAGCGGCCGTGCGCGCCGATCGTCAGCATCACGCCGAACCTCGATATCGCGCGGCGCCTGGCCATCGCCTGGGGCGTGCATTCGACGGTCAGCCCGGATGTGCAAAGCGTCGACGAAATGGTCGAGGCAGCCGCGCGCGCCGCGCTGGTGGAAGGCTACGCCGCGCCGGGCGACCAGATCACGATCGCAGCCGGCATGCCGTTCGGCCAGGGCGGCACCACCAACCTTCTGCGCGTGGCCGAAGTGGGCACCGAAGTTGGCGGCCTGCAGATCGGCAAGCTGCCCGCCGCCGAGGCCGTCTGAGGCCGGCGGCGTCGCCCGCGTGTTGCATTTCCTGAGGCAGAGCAGGTTGACCCCCTGCCCTGCCGGCCGTCCGCACCCACCAGCCCGGTGTCGCGGACGGCTCCTTTTTGCGCCGGGGCGGGTGCGGCACAAGGTAACCAATTGCGCACGCGTCACTGGGCGTCAAGCGGCGTTGCTATACTCCATCGGCATATCAGAATCCCCGACGGAGCCCCCAACATGCGTCTCGATGACGAAGCCGAAAGCCAGAACGTAGAAGATCGCCGCGGCGATGGCTACGGCGGAGGCGGCGGATTCGGCCTGCCGATCGGCGGAAAATCAATCGGCATCGGCACGGTCATCATCGCATTGGCCGCATCGTACTTTTTTGGCATCGACCCCTCGCTGATTTTCCAGGGCGCTTCGGTGATCCAGGGCCAGCAGCAGCCGGCGCCGCAATCGCAGGCGCATCGTCCGGCCGCCAACGACCAGCTCTCGGTTTTCACACGCAAGGTGCTCGGCAACACCGAGCGCACGTGGGAACACATCTTCGAGACCGACCTGAACCGTCGCTATGCGCCGCCCACGCTGGTGATGTTCTCGGGTGCGACGCCCACCGCATGCGGCACAGGCCAGTCGGCGATGGGCCCGTTCTATTGCCCCGGCGACCAGAAGGTTTATATCGACCTGTCGTTTTATGACGAACTGCGCCAGCGTTTTGGCGCAGGCGGCGATTTTGCGCAGGCGTATGTGATCGCGCACGAAGTCGGCCATCACGTCCAGAATCTGCTGGGCGTATCGAACAAGGTCGATGCGGCGCGCCGCCGCATGAGCGAGGCGCAGGCCAATCAGCTGTCGGTGCGGATGGAATTGCAGGCCGATTGCCTGGCCGGTGTGTGGGCCGCCACGGCCGGCAAGATGAACCAGCAACTGCTGGAACCGGGTGACGTCGAGCAAGGGCTCAAAGCAGCGGCCGCGATTGGCGACGATCGTCTGCAAAAGCAATCGCAAGGCTACGTGGTGCCCGAGGCGTTCACGCATGGCACCAGTGAACAGCGCGTGCGATGGCTGCGCCAGGGCCTGACGACCGGCGATATGCGCAAGTGCGATACGTTTGCCGCGCGGCAACTCTAGCCGGCGCGTCTCATCACGGCACGCAGCGGCAACTGCCAAAGCCAGGAAGCGACAGGAAACGGAACGGAATTCGGCGGGGAAAAATCACCTGCGCGACGGAGAGAGAAGGAGGAGGTCGGTCGCGCAGGTGGGAGAGAAACTGAAACGAGATCGGCGGCCGGTGGATCCATCGGCCGCCGATTGGCGTTCTGCGGGCTATCAGACCTTGTAGCCGTACAGATCGCCGTTGCGCGAGTTGTCGAGCGCCGAGGCGGAGATCTCGCCGCCAAATGCGCGCGAGCCTTCGCTGAAGCTGTCGAACTTACCGGTGCGCGAACCTTCACTGAACGTGTCGAACTTGCCCTGACGGGCGCCATCGGTAAAGGTGTCGTACTTCCCCATCTTCGAGCCTTCACTATAGGTGTCGAACTTGCCTGTGCGCGCGGCATCGGCATACACGTCGAACTTGCCGACCTTTTTGGTCGCGGCCGGTGCGGCAATCGCTGCCGACGCGGCAAACGCGGCGAGCACGAGGGCACCGCCAAGGATACGTCTGGCGTTCATCTGGGACTCCTTCAACTGATTCACAACCTTTTTTTGGATACAGCTGACAGCTGCCCGATGCGCCATCTTCGTAGCGATGCGAGCACGGACTGAAGGTTAGTGGGTAGTAGATCTACGAGAAATACCGCTGCGACGAATGGTGCGTTGCACGCCGTGAAACGCTGGGTCTGTGGATGAATGGCGCAGATCGGCCGCCGAATGGCAGCCAGGAGGGAATGCTGCAGAGCGGAACCAGTCACCTACCCTGCGGTACGGCAGGGCCGATGACTGGGCGCGTAGTAGCCTCAGGCGGCGCGATGCCGCAACTGGATCAGAGCGTGTACTGGCCGTTGGCCTCAGGCTGAAACGCAATATCGACGATGGTCACGCGCTGCGCGGCGCCGTTGGGCAGCCGGTAGTCGACCGTCTTGCCCGCACGGGCGCCCAGCAATGCCTGGCCGATTGGCGACAGCACCGACAGGCGGCCCGCCGAGAGGTCGGCCTCGTCCGGGTAAGCCAGTGTCCACTCACGGGGCGCGGCTTCGCCTTCCAGCGCGCAGACCACGCGCGAGTTCATCGTCACCACGTCTTTCGGAATGGCACTTGGCATGACGATGGCCGCGCGTTCGAGCAGCGCGTCGAGCATTTCGTCCAGCTCGGCGGTACCGGCGCGGCTGGCAATCGCCTCGAGCCGCGTCACGTCGAGTTCGGTCAGATACAGGGTTGGGTTCTTGGTCTTTGCCATGGCGTTGCCTTTCGCAAAAGCGGCGGCCGCGAGCGTCGACACGTTGGTGCGACGCCGGGACGGCAGCCAGGGGAAATCGATTGGGGCCGGCGCGATCAGACATGCCGGGCGTGCTACAGCGAAAAAATGCGTGGTGCCTCAGGCCCGGTTCGGCACCAGACCCGTGCTGCTCAGGAGTGGGGGTCGGTCAGGCCGGGAACCGGGCGGGATCAAGCGGGGCGTTGATCCGGCGGCTGGCGGGAATGGTCGGCGCCACCATGCGCGCGCGTGCCGGTCGCGCGGGGCGAACCATGGCAAGGACGGCGAGGGCAAGGTAGCGAGACATCGTCAAAGGAAATCCGGTGAAAAAGCGCGTCGGGTGGGACGCGAACGGTGATGCTAGCACACGGCGCGCAACTGGCGTCCGACAGCACGGCGCCGTGGGCGCGCGGCCGCTATGACGCGTTCAGTGCTTCGGATGGCATTCGCAAGCCGCGCCTTCGGCGGCCTGCTGCAGGTTCTGCAGGATGCCGCATTCGCTGGCCGGATGGGGATTGGGTTTCCCGCAGGTGTGCCGCAGCGCCCGCAACTGCCCTTCCAGCGCTTCCAGCGCCACGCGCTGCGCGTGAATCTGTTCGATCTGGCGGTCCAGCAGCGTGTCGATATCGTCGCACGCCAGCAACGGATTGCGCTGAAAATCGCGCAACCTGCGCACATCGGCCAGGCTCATGCCAAGCGAACGGCAATGCCGCACGAAATTGAGTTGGACGAGATGGCCATCGCCATATCGGCGATAGCCGTTGTCCTCGCGCTGGGGCGCATCGAGCAGCCCCTCGCGTTCGTAATACCGGATGGTTTCCACATCGCAGCCGCTATGGCGCGAGAGTTCGCCGATACGCATGGTCGTGGCCTCCGTGATTGGGCAACAAATCCCTGTAGTCATTACAGGGTTAAAGCGAAGTGTAGTCCAATCGGGCGAATCCTGCCGGAAGCGGGATGCGGCCATCTTGCGATCCGACAGCGCGCGGCCGGTCGGCGTGTCCATCGCCAATGCAGTGAGAATAATCGGATAGTGCAGTAGGCTGCCAACGCCGGCGGACGCCATCCTGTAGAATCGTTGCCATCGTTTTTGACCCTTGCGTCACGCGCCCCGTGCTCCCAATCCGGTTCCTGCTGATGGTGGTTTTGCTGGCCTTCCTGCCGTTCCAGGCATGGGCCGGCTTCAACACGTCTGCGTCGGTGGCCGGTCCGCTCCAGCCGACACAGATTGCCAAGGCGCACAAGGCGCAGGCGCCCGATAGCCCGCTCGCGCCGCAAGCCGATAGCCGGACTGTCGCGCAGCGTCATGTCGGGCTGGCGGCCGATCAGGCCGATTTCGCCACGCCGTCGCTGCCGGCGTCGGATTCGTCGCACCCCTGCGACAGCGCGGACCCCTCGCCGCCCGGCGCGGATTTCGCCGAACAGTTGCTTCCCGCGCCAATGCCGCGCGTGTCGATTGCCGTGACGCCTAGTGTGGTGCCCCACTACGCCGTCGCCGCGCTGCCGGACCCTCATCTGCCTTTACTGCCGCGTCCTCCACGCGGCTGATTCCCGATTCGTGCGGAAGTGATTTCGCACGTCCCCCTGTCGCCCGGCACGTCTGATCGTGTCGCGCGCGCTTGCGGCTGGTCCGCGTCTTTTCAAGTCTTGTCCCACAACCATGAAACGTATCTTTCTGTTCCTGGCGACCAACCTCGCCGTCATGCTCGTCCTCAGCTTTACGGCCAGCCTGCTGGGCGTGAATCGCTTCCTTACCGCCAACGGGCTGAACCTCGGTACGCTACTGGCGTTTGCGGCGCTGATGGGTTTTGGCGGTTCGTTCATCTCGCTGCTGATGTCCAAGACCATTGCGAAATGGTCCACTGGCGCGCAGGTCATCACGCATCCGAGCACCAGCACAGAACTGTGGCTGGTGCAGACTGTGCAGAAGCTGGCCACGCGCGCTGGCCTGCCGATGCCCGAAGTGGCGATCTACGACGGCGAGCCCAACGCGTTTGCCACGGGAGCGTCGAAGAAAAACTCGCTGGTGGCGGTCTCTACCGGTTTGCTGCAATCGATGTCGCACGACGAAGTCGAAGCCGTGCTGGCGCACGAAGTGGCGCACATTGCCAATGGCGACATGGTCACGCTGACGCTGATCCAGGGCGTGGTCAACACGTTCGTGATCTTTATGGCCCGCGTGGTCGGCTACTTCGTCGATTCCTGGCTGCGTCGCAACGACGAGGAGTCGAGCGGCCCAGGCATCGGCTACATGATCACGGTGGTCGTTTGCGAAATCGTGTTCGGCATCCTGGCCAGCATCATCGTCGCCGCGTTCTCGCGCCATCGCGAATATCGCGCCGATGCGGGCGCGGCCGGATTGATGGGTACGCCCACGCCGATGGTCGCCGCGTTGCGCCGCCTGGGCGGCCTGGACGCCGACGGCTTGCCGCAGAACATGCAGGCGATGGGGATTTCGGGCGGCAAGTCGTGGCTGGCGCTGTTCTCCAGCCACCCGCCGATAGAATCGCGCATCGCCGCCTTACAGGGCGCGCGCTGAAACCTGGCCCGGCTTCCGGCCCAGACGCCGCGCCGCGGGGCATCGGCACGATCAGTTGAAGACGTCCTGTCGATACCTTGCGGCGGCCATCAGACCGGCGAACCAGTCCGAAGCCGCGTCGGCCGTCATCCCGCCCTGCTCCGCGGCGATGTCGATCAGCGTCTGACGCACCGCTGGCGCCATGCGGCGCCCGTCGCCGCACACATAGACGGTTGCGCCCGCCTGCAACAGCGACCAGACGTGTGCGCGGCGCTGCCACAGCAGATCCTGCACATAGCGGGGCGTGTCGGGCAGCACGGAGAACGCGGTGTGAAGCGCCACCACGCCGGCTTGCGCCCAGCGGGCAAAGTCGTCGTGGAACAACCAGTCATGCTGCGGATGGCGACAGCCGAAGTACAGCTGCACCGGCGTCACTGCCTGTCCGGCTGCGCGCTGAGCCGCGCGTTCCTCGATAAAGCCACGGAATGGCGCGATGCCGGTGCCCGGCCCGATCAGCAGCATCGGCGCCGTCGCGTCGGCTACGGGCGCGAACGATGGATTCGGGGTGCGGATCGACGCCGATACGCGCGCGCCTGGCGCCAGCGCCTGCAGCCACGTTGACGCCACGCCACGGAACTGGCCGCGACCCGACAACGCCGGTGCCCAGACGGTCCCCACCAGCAGCGTCGCCACATCGGGCGCCACCCGCGGCGAGGACGCAATCGAATAGAAACGCGGGCGCATCGGCACCGTGCATGCCAATAGTTGCTGCAGCGTCGGCGCGAGCGCCGGATAGGCTGCCAGTACATCGAGCACGCCCAGCCGGCGCGCCGCCACCTGCGTGGCGTAACCGTGCTGCGCATCGTCCGATGCCATGGTTTCGAGCGACTGCCGGGTGAACGGACAGCGCGTCGTTTGCGCCAGCGCGCGCAAGGTCTGGCGCGACACCACATCCTGCAGTTCGACGAAATGGGTCAGCAGCTCGCGCAGCGGCAATGCCTCGCCTATGGGCAGGCCGCGGCCCGCGCCGTGTGGCGCACTCAGCGTGACCATCGCGCCAGCATCGAGGTCGAGCCGCTCGCACAGGTCGCCAACCAGGCGCGGCTCGTTGCGTGGCCACACCGCGAGGTGGTCGCCGGTCTGGTATGTGACACCGGGCGGCAACTGCAACCGGATCGCCCGCGTGGAGGTGCGCGGCGCCTCGATCGAAAAATCCCACAGGCCGGTGGGATCGGCCACCAGTTCCTCGTTGGCGATCACCGAGAACGACTGCGTGCCGGCCGGCAGCGTTTGCGCGCGCATCGCATCGACGCTGCGCAATTGCACGTCGACGCCGAGGCCGCGCTCGCTGGCGCCGTCGGCCTGCAACGCCTGCCACAATTGCGCCAGCCAGCGCTCCGCGGCCTGGTCGAAATCGGCATTACCGTCGGCTTCGCCACGCGGCAGCAAGGGCGCCGCACCCGCCGCGGTGAAAAGGTCGAACACACGCCGTGGGAACGCCTGATAGGTAGCCCACTGCGAATTGCCGCAGCCCAGCAGCGCCAGCCTCAAGCCGTCGGCGCGATAGCCGTGTGCACCGCCGGCATCCAGCATCGCTTCGAACTTGCGTCCGGAATCGGGCGCGCGCCCGTTATAGGTTGCCGCCACTACCACCAACAGGCCCGATGTCGGCAGCGCGTCGATGCTGTCGTCGAGATCCGCAAGTCTGGCGTCGAAACCCGCGCCCACGGCGCCCGCATGGATCTGCTCGGCCAGTTCGCGCGCCGTGCCAAGACTCGAAGCGCACAGCACCGTCATCGCCTGGCCATGTCCGCGTACCTCGGCCTGCGCGCTATCGAGCGCCGCCGGCGCGGCCGCCTGGGCGATCAGCCGTTCATGCGGGCGTCGACGCCGCGCGCGCAGCACGAAGTTATCGGGCTTGATGGTCAGCGTTTCCTTGAGCCGGAACTGGTAGTCGAACGGATCATGAAAGGCAAAGTTCCGCAGCATCAACGCCAGGGCCAGCTTGGCCTCGGTGAGCGCGAACTGGCGGCCGATGCAGGCGCGCTCGCCATGACCGAACGGCATATAGGCGTGCGCCGGCAGCTTTGCTTCGTTCTCGGGCAGAAAGCGATCGATGTCGAAACGCTCGGGATGGGCCCACACCTTCGGATCGCGATGCAATGCGGTCAGCACCACCGAAATCCGGCGATTCTTGCGCAGCCGATAGCGGCCGCCGATCACCACATCGTCGAACGGCGCGACCGCGAAGGCCGGCGCGGTGGGCCACAGCCGCAGCGTTTCCTTGAGCACGCGATCGAGCACCGGCATGCGCGCCAGATCGGCATACACCGGCGGCGCGTCGTCGGGCAGCACCGCGTCCACTTCGGCATAGGCCTGCGCCAGCACGCCGGGATTGCGTAGCAGTTCGTACAACGTGAACGTTAGCAGTCCGCTAGTGGTTTCGTGGCCCGCGATCAGGAACGTGATGACCTGGTTGCGGATGTTGGCGTCATCGAGGCGCTGGTCGGTTTCCGGATCGCGTGCGTCGAGCATCAGGTTCAGCAGATCCATGCCCTGCGTGGGCGCGGCACGGCGTTTGCGAATCACGTCGTCGACCAGATTGCGCATATAGGCCACATCGTCGGCAAACTGCCGGTGAGCACGGCCCATGAAGCGGTCCTGGATCGGCAGCCGCGTGAGCTTGCGCATGGCTTCCTCGAGCGCGCCGACCATCGCCGTGATAAACGGATCGAGCTGATCGCTGGCGAACGATTCGAAATCGTAGCCGAAGCCGGCCAGCGCGATCGTATCCAGCGTCAGGCGCGTCATGTCGTCGGCCACGGCAATATCGGCGTCGGGGCCGTTGCGATCCCATTTATCGACCAGGCGGTTGGCCACGCGCAGCATGACGTCGAAATAACCTTTCATCGCGCGCTGGCTGAAGGCGGGCATCAGGATGCGATGCGCGCAACCCCAGTTCGGTTCGTCGCTGTGCGCGGTGAACAGGCCGTCGCCCGCCATGTCGCGCAAATAGGACAGCGGCGGGCCGATGATCTTGCGGAAGCGCGCCGGATCGCACACCTCGGCCGCCAGCGCCACCGACGACACAAACGGCACGCGCCGGCCAGCGAAGTCGAGTTCGAAAATGCCGTCGTGATGGCGGCTGCGCGCCAGCAGATGCTGACCGACTTCTCCCGGGGTGATCTGGAACAGGTTGCCGACGATAGGCCAGCCCGGATCGCGCGGAATCGGCTCGAGGACAGCGGCAGGAATGGCGGATGACATGGATGGAGGGCGCCTGTGGTTATGGTGGACCGCCGGCCCATGCCGGCGCGGCCGGGCATGGGATCGGCAAAGTCAATGCGGGACACCAGAGCATGCCTGCCAACGGCCGCGTTGTCCCACCCCTGATCCGAGCGTTTGAAATGTTTGTTCGGACCAAAGATGCGCGGCTAGTCGACCACTTTGCCGCGCAGCGCCTTGACCTGTCCACGCTGCGTCTTGGCCTCCAGCCGGCGGGTACGCGACGCGCGCGTCGGGCGGGTGGGCCGGCGCACGCGCGGCGGCGTGGCCACGCTCTGGACCAGTTCGTGCAGACGGCGCACCGCTTCTTCGCGGTTGAGTTCCAGGCTGCGATGCTGCTGCGCCTTGATCACCACCACGCCGTCGCGCGTGATGCGATGGTCGTGCAGCGCCAGCAGCCGTTCCTTGTGATCGGGCGCGAGCGACGATGCGCGCACGTCGTAGCGCAGATGCACCGCGTTGGACACCTTGTTGATGTTCTGACCGCCCGCACCCTGGGCGCGGATCGCGGTGATCTCGTATTCGTAATGGGGGATGAACAGGTCGTCGGCCATGCGCCGCATCATAGCAACGCATGGCGTTCCGAGGGGCATCGCCAGCACGCTACGGGGCCGGTGCGATGTTCTGGTTGGTGCAGAACAGATTCTGCGGATCGTAGGTGCGCTTGGCGCGCGCCAGGCGATCGTAGTTCGGGCCGTATGCGGCGCCCACTCGCGCAGATTCGTCCTCGGTCATGAAGTTCACATAGACGCCGCCCGTGGCGTACGGCGCCGCTGCGTTGAAGAAATCGCGCGCCCAGGCGATGCAGGCGGCGTCCTCGTCGGCGCGGTCCCAACGCGAATGCACGTTGACCACGTAACGCGCATCGCGATGGCTGTATGCCGTCGCGTCGGGCGGCACGCGATTGGCGACGCCGCCGACTTGACCGACAAAGATCTCGGCATGCGCCGACGGCCCGCGCGCCGCGTAATCCACCATCATGTCGATCGCCGCGTCGTCGAGCCGGGAAAAATTGTGGGACTTCCAATAGTTGCGCGCACCCGGCGTCAGGAGCGGATCGAACGCCTGCTGCCATGCCGTGTATGGCATCTGGCCGACATGTTCGCCAACGGTCTGGCCAAAAGACCGCAACGGGTCGATCGCACGCTCGGCCGCGGCCGCATCAGCCGTGCTGAACGCTGCCAGCACCACCACATTGGTACCGTGCGCCGACGCCGGCAGGAACGGCAACGGCGGTGCGCGGCGCAGCACGGCCCACACGTTGAGATCGTCAGGCATCGCGGTTTCGGTGAAAGCACGATACTGGCGCAGCACCGACTTGGCTTCCACGCCTGGAAACACCAGCAGACCGGCGGTGACCATCGGGCCGACCGGATGCAGGCGGAACTGGAACAGCGTGACCACCCCGAAATTTCCGCCGCCGCCGCGCAACGCCCAGAACAGTTCCGGCTCATGCTGGGCATCGGCCCAATGTCGCTGACCGTCGGCGGTCACCACTTCGCAGCCGAGCAGGTTATCGACCGTCATGCCGTACTGGCGCGTGAGCCACCCAAAGCCGCCGCCCAGCGTCAGGCCAGCGACGCCGGTGGTCGAATTGATGCCCAGCGGCGTGGCCAGTCCCAGCGCCTGGGCTTCGTGATCGAAATCGCCAAGCGTGGCACCCGGACTCACCCACGCCACATGATCGTGCGGATCGACATGCACGCCGCGCAGCGCCGAAAGGTCGATCACCAGCCCGGCATTGCAGATCGCGCTGCCCGCGATATTGTGACCGCCGCCCCGCACGGCCAGCACCAGGCGATGATCGCGCGCGAAGTTGACGGCCTGCATCACATCGGCCGTTCCCGTGCATTGCGCGATGACCGCCGGCTTGCGGTCCACGGTGGCGTTCCAGACCGTGCGCGCGACGTCGTACCCGGCATCGGCCGGCAACAGCACCCTGCCGCGCACCGATTTGCGCAACATGTCGATGTGATCGGCAGCAAGCGTGGCCATGATGAATCCTCCCTTCCGCATCGGATGCGGATTCCAGAGTCATTGACCATGCAAAGCACGCGCCAACGCCCGCAGACCGCGCCGCGACGCGGCTCGCGGCGGCGATGCGCCTATCCGGCCATCCCGCGGCGCTACGATCGGTTGCATTGCTGAGGCGGCGCAGCGCAGACATCGCGCCTGCGTGCGGGTCGCAACACTTACGACTGCCAGCGCGGCGTGCGTTTCTGCAGGAATGCGTCGATGCCCTCACCGGCGTCTTCTTCCATCATATTGCGCGCCATGACATCGCCCGCGTAGGCATAGGCGCTGGCCAGTTCCATCTGCCGCTGGCGGTAGAACATCGACTTGCCATACCGGATTGCGACGGGGCTCTTGGCGCGGATCGCGTCGACCTTGCGCGCGATGGCGGCGTCCAGTTCCGCATCGGGCACGGCTTCATTGACCAGCCCCCAGTCGGCCGCCGTCGCCGCGTCGATGAATCGGCCGGTCACGAGCAGGTCGAAGGCGCGTTTGGCCGAGACGTTGCGCGACAGTGCGACCGACGGCGTTGCGCAAAACAATCCGACGTTGATGCCGGACACCGCAAATTTCGCCACCGTGGAGGCCATCGCAAGATCACAGCTGGCCACCAGTTGGCAGCCAGCGGCCGTGGCGATGCCGTGAACCCGCGCGATCACCGGTACTGGCAATGCCTGGATCGCCTGCATGACGACACTGCACTGCGCAAACAGCGACCGGTAGTAGGCCAGATCGGGATGACCGCGCATCTCGCGCAGATCATGCCCCGCGCAAAACGCCTTGCCCGCGCCGGCCAGGATCACGCACCGCACAGCCTCATCGGCGGCAACCTGTTGCAGCGCTTCGTGCAACGCGCCAAGCATCGCTTCGGACAGCGCGTTGAACTGCGCCGGCCGGTTCAGGCACAACGTGACAACCCCATCGCGCGACTCGCGCAAGACCAGCGGCGGTTCGGTATGGCTATTGGATTCCATCGTCATGGCGGCGCTCCGTAGTGGCGTGTGACCGCAATCATCGCGCGTTCCGGCGATGGTTTGGCGCTGCGCGGGGGGCGAATTGGGGTCAATACGGATGCGGGGACGGGATCGACGCGGCCGGCGTGGCTCGGTCATCGGAAGTCGCCCTTCGCGGCGGTGGTGGGAAAAGCGGGAAACCGTTATGGAGATTGGCGCGCCCGGCTGGGATCGAACCAGCAACCCCTGCCTTCGGAGGGCAGTACTCTATCCATTGAGCTACGGGCGCGATGTGAGGCTGACTGGCAACGGACGGACGCCGTCGCCGGAAAGTCGCATAGGATACCCGGTTTGCGCGGGCCCGTCCATGCGGGTTGCGCCGAAGCGCCTCGGGCGGGGGTTAGTACGGGTCTCTGAACCGTCGCTTTTAGTCCCTCTGGGCGGGTGTTGGGTCTATAATCGGCAGCTATTTGCGCCGTAACAGAGACGTAGCCGGGCAGGAGACAGCCCCGGGCGCAGAGACCGACAGAAATTCACCCCCGAAACAGGGCCAGACAAGCAAGCCGCCCCCACGTGCTGTGCATAAGGTTTCCCGCAAAATCGAGAGTTCTGTATGAGTGACGTCCATCAAGAAAACGACCACCACGAGTCGCCAATCAAGACCCCGAAGCAACTGATCGCCGTAGTGATCGCCGCCTTTCTGGTGCCGATCATCGTCATTATCCTGCTGGTCAATTTTGTCGGACACGGCAGCCGCGAGGGCGCCGGCTCAACCCAGTCGCTGGAAGCGGTCAACACGCGCATCGCGCCGGTGGCCTCGCTCGAAATCAAGGATCCCAACGCGCCGCGCGTCTTCAAGACGGGCGAGCAGGTGTACAAGGAAGTTTGCGCGGCATGCCACGCCACGGGCGCGGCCGGTGCGCCGAAATACGGCACGGCTGCTGACTGGACGGCACGGATCGGCCAGGGTTTCGACGGGCTGATGAAGTCGGTGCTGAACGGCAAGGGCGCAATGCCCGCGCGCGCCGGCACGTCGCCGGACGATCTGAGCGACTACGAACTCGGTCGCGCGGTGGTTTACATGGCCGACGCCGGCGGCGCCAAGTTCCCCGAACCGCCCGCCCCGGCGGCTGGCGCAGCCACGCAGGCCGCGGCCTCGGCTCCGGCAGCGCCTGAAGCGGCCGCTGCGGCTGCCGCCGCGCCAGCAGCGCCTGTGGCCGCTGCAGCACCGGCTCCGGCACCCGCTGCGGCGGCTCCTGCTGCGGCTCCGGCAGCAGCGTCGGCCGATACGGGCAAGAAAGTCTACGAACAGGTTTGTGCCGCTTGCCACGCCGCTGGCGTTGCCGGCGCGCCCAAGTTCGGCGACAAGGCGGCCTGGGCGCCGCGTCTGAAGGAAGGCATGGACGCCGTGCACAACTATGCGCTCAAGGGCAAGGGCGTGATGCCGCCCAAGGGTGGCTATGCCGGCCCGGACGCGGACGTGATCGCCGCTGCCGACTACATGGCCAACGCCGCAAAGTAAGCCGACGAATCGGCCGCCGAACAGGTGGCCGGGTTGGCCAGCCGATATCGGTCACCGATCCAGCAAAAAGCCCGCGAAGAAGTTCGCGGGCTTTTTCTTTGCGCCGGGCCACGGCCGCCTGTCGTCGACGGATCGCCATCAACCATTCGCCGACTGCTACCCACCCGACGCCAGCCATTGGCTGCGTACGATCGGGCGCACCTGACGTGACCGGTCACTCCGCCGGACCCGAGGCGCTACCCGACGCCGCTCAGACAACGCGCGAATAGCGCAGCGGAATCGGCTTAGCGTCGCCGACGGCCGTGGCCTGCGGCGGGCGCGCTGCGTCATCGCGCAGGTAACGATCGAAAACCATTGCCACGCGACGCACCAGCAGGCGGCCGAGCGATGTGATCTCGATGCGCGCGGGCGTGCGTCGCACCAGATTGTCCTGCGCCAGGGCGTCGAGATCGGCCAGTTCCGCGGCGAACGTCGTGCCGAAATCGATCCGATGCTCTGCCTCCACGACCGCAATATCGAGCACGCCGTTGCACATCAACGCGCCGATGATGCGTTTGCGCAGATGATCGTCCGGCGACATCTCGAAGCCCCGGATGATCGGCAGCCGATTGGCGTCGAGCGCGGCGTAATAGTCGTCCGTGGTGCGCGCGTTCTGCACGTAATGCCCGGCCACAGCGCCGATCGCCGATACGCCCAGGCCGATCTGGTCGTAGCCGGCGTGCGTGGCGTAGCCCTGAAAGTTGCGTTGCAAACGCCCTTCACGCTGGGCGATGGCAAGGTCGTCGTCGGGCAGCGCGAAATGGTCCATGCCGATGTAGACGTACCCGGCGGCGGTCAATCGTTCGATCGTCGACACCAGAATATCGAGCTTCTCGGCCGCGGGCGGCAGCGAGGCGGCGTCAATACGACGCTGCGGCTTGAACACGTGCGGCAGATGGGCATAGCTGTAGACCGACAGCCGATCCGGACGCAGCGTCAGCACGCGATCGATGGTGGCGTTGAAACGCGCGGTCGTCTGGTGCGGCAGGCCGTAGATCAGGTCCATGCTGATCGACTGAAACCCAAGCCGCCGGGCCGCCGTGACCACGGCGCGCGTTTCGTCATAGGACTGCACACGATGGATTGCCGCCTGCACCTCGGGATCGAAATCCTGCACGCCAAGGCTGATGCGGTTGAAGCCCAGTTCCGACAGTAAGTCCATGCGCGCGTCGGTGACGCGGCGCGGGTCGATTTCGATCGAATGTTCGCCGTCGGCAAGCAGGTCGAAATGACGGCGCAGCGCTGCCATTACGCGGCGCATCTCGTCCGGGTCCAGAAATGTCGGCGTGCCGCCGCCCCAGTGCGACTGCATGACGGCGCGGCGCTGGCCGAGGCGGTCGGACACCATCGCCATTTCCCGCGCCAGATAGTCGACATATTGCGCACTGCGGCCGTGATCCTTGGTGATGATCTTGTTGCAGCCGCAGTAGTAGCAAATGTTCTCGCAGAACGGAATGTGGACGTATAGCGATAACGGCGCCGGCGCATTAGCGCGGCAGAAGTCCAGCGCCCGCAGGTAGCCGGCGTCGCCCATTTCGGCGTGGAAGCGGTCGGCGGTGGGGTAGGACGTATAACGCGGCCCGTTGCCGTCGATGCGACCGGCGAGGCTGCGAAAATCGGCCAGCGCGCCACGGTCAAAGGCCGTGGCATCGGATATCGGCGACGTGGATGGGGAAGAGGATCGAGGCGCGGATCGCAGTGCGGGCTGAGAGGCGGATTGGGGGGCGGACATAGTGGATTTTCGAGATCGTGGGCGCAATTAGCGATCGATGCTATGCCTTGCCTCGCGGCGCAACATTGATGCGCGTCAAACCCGGGGCAACGCTGCGCCGGATAGCCCGCCGAAGTGGGGCACGAAGTCTGTCGAAAGTCACGGAACGGTCATCAAGCGCCGATAGTCTCGGCCCGGCTCGCACAAGGGCCGCTGTATCCGCCGCGGTGGCTGTGTCCGCCGCATAACCATTTCCCGATTCCATCGCACTTTCAGAGTCCGCTGCCATGCGCCCAGCCTTGCCGCAGTCGATATCGTCTTGCGCGCCCGCTTCGGCCGGCCGACGCCGCGCCCTGCAGGGGCTGGCGGCGCTGGCTTCGGCCGCCGCGTTGCCCCAAGCGCTGGCCCAGCCGGCCATGACGGTCGCGCGCCGTCAGTTGGTGGTGGGTCACCTGGTCGATCGGGTCGGTTCGCAGGCCGACCTCGCCCGCGACTACCTGGCCGGTGCGAAGGTGATGTTCGATGCAGTCAATGCGTCGCCGGGAAGCTATGGCGGCCTGCGCATCGTGCATGTGGTTCGCGATGCCGCTCCCGATGCGCGCGGTGCTGTGGCGCAGGCCACCGCGCTGGCCGACGCCGAGCGCGCGGACATCCTGTTCGGGCCGGGCGATGCCGTGCTGCCCGCGCTGGCCGCTTCGCCCGAACTGGCGCGACGCGGCGTGCAGATCGTCGCGCCGCTATCGGGTCTGGCCATCACCGCGGAAAACGTCTGGTTCACCCGGGCCGACTATCAGTCCGAAATCGACGCGGCGGTGCGGCAGTTGCACAGCTATGGCTTGAGCGGGATCGCGCTGGCGGTGTCGCCGGACTTCGCCGCGGGTACGCTTGCGTCGGGCTCGCCCTGGCTGACGCGGCTGGAAACGGCAATGTCCACGCGCGCCGTGCCCCTGACCGGCAACGCCGACGATTGCGCGCGGCGCATTGCGGCGGCACGGCCGGGCGCGGTGGTGGTGGCAGGCGACACGCTGGCCTACGGCAGCCTGGGACGCGCGTTGGCGGCACGGAACTGGTACGGTTTTCTGGTGGGATTGTCGGCGGTCAGTCCGGCGTCGGCGCGCGAGATTCTTGGTGCGCACTACGCGGGCGGCATGGTGGTGACGCAGATTGCGCCGGGGCCGCAGGAATCGACGCTGCGCGTGGTGAAAGAACACGTGGCGCGCATGAAGCAATATCTCGACGAACCGCCGTCGCCGGCCACGCTGGCTGGCTACATTGGCGCGGCGTGGCTGGTGCGTGCAGCGGCCGGCATGCGGACCAATGGCGTCGTGGAATTGCGGCGCGTCTTGCAGACCCGCATCGATGTCGGCGATTTCACGCTCGATTTCACGCGCGGGCTGCGCGGTTCGCAATACGTGCAACTGGCGCCGATCGGCAAGAGCGGCCTGCCGCAACGCGCCTGAGCCCGGTCAAGGCCGCGTGGTCCGGGCACGCGTCGCCATCGCTTGGCCGCGGGCTGTCGATTCGTCGACACATCGACCCATCGCCATCCGTTTATCCGTCGGCGCGGCGGGCGCGGCGGCGTCGCTCAGCCGCGCGGCAGCGTGATGCTGACGCGCAAACCGCCTTCGGCGCGATTGGTCAATGTCAGTTCGCCGCCATGACGCGCGACGATATCTGCAGCAATCGACAGGCCCATGCCCACGCCCCCGGTGGCGCGGCTGCGCGATGATTCCACGCGATAGAACGGTTCCAGCACGCGCTGCAGTTCGGCCGGCGGAATGCCGGGGCCGTTGTCGCACACATCGATGGCGACGCGCTCCGGGCTATCGGTCAGGATGATATGCGCGGCGCCGCCGTAGCGATGCGCGTTCTCGACGAGATTGACCACCGCGCGGCGCAGTTCGGCGGGATACGCGAGCAGCGGCGTGGCCTCGCCGGACAGTCGCACGTCCTGTCCCAGTTCCTGCGCGTCGTCGACGATCGCCTGCAGTAGCGCCAGCACATCTACGCGCTGGCGCGGACCCGTGGCGTCGTCGCGCTCGCGCAGGTAGTAAAGTGTGGCATCGATCAGCCCGTTCATCTCGGCCAGGTCCTGGCGCAGCCGGTACCGCACGTCGTTGTCCTCGATGCGCTCGATGCGCAGGCTCATGCGCGTCAGCGGCGTGCGCAGGTCGTGCGAGACGGCGGCCAGGAAGCGCGACTGCTGCGCCAGCTGGGTGCGGATCCGTTGCTGCATCAGGTTCAGCGCGCGCGTCGCCTCGCGCGCTTCCGCGGGGCCGGTGTCTTCATCGAGCGGCGGCGCGTGGACGTCCTGGGCCAGACGATTGGCGCCGCTGGCCAGTTGCTGCACGGGCCGCGCCAGCAGGCGGGCGCCGACCAGCGACGCGATCAGGATCGCCAGCAACTGAAACAGCATGCCAAGGTGCGGCGGCCAGATGCCGCGAATGTGAAAGCCCTGGGGCGGCCCCTGTTGCCCGCGCGGCGGCGCGAACATGCCCGGCGGCGGCGGGCGCACCCCATCGGCACGCGGCGGGCCGTCGCCATTGTTGCCGCTCGGAGGAGGGCCACCGGCCCGCCCCAGCATGCGGTCGAGCAGATTGGGCGGCGGCGCTGCCGGACGCGGCAAACCGGCCGCTTGCGCTTCGGATGCGGCGCGTCGCATGCGTTCCATGTAGCGCTCGGATCCGGGGCGCGGAAATACGTTCTCGATCACGGTCACGCCCAGGATGTGAACGGCGAGCATGATGGCGGCCATGACGAAGAACAGCCGCATGAACATCGAGTTGAAGCGTCTGCGCGGCACGCGCGCGTCGCTGCCGGAAGCGGGCTTGATGGCCGCGACGCCGTCGGCGTCGGCGGACGGCGGAGTGACGGCGGCCATCGGATCAGTGCTCCACGTTGCCGGTGAACACGTACCCTTCGCCGCGCACGGTGCGGATCAGGGCCGAATCGCGCGGATCGTCGCGCAGCTTCTGGCGCAGGCGCGAGACCAGCAAGTCGATGCTGCGGTCGAAGACGTCGAGGTCGCGCCCGCGTGCATTGTTGATCAGCATCTCGCGATCGAGCACGCGATTGGGATGCTCGATAAAGGTCAGCAGCAGGCGGAACTCCGCGTTCGACAGCGGCACCACGGTGTCTTCCGCGTCCACCAACTGGCGCAGCGTGGTGTTCAGGCGCCAATTCGCAAAGCGCGTTTCATGGCCGCCCGTCACCGGCGCCGGACGTCGTGTCTCGCCCCGGCTGCGCCGCAGCACGGTGTGGATGCGCGCCACCAGTTCGCGCATTTCGAACGGCTTGGTCACATAGTCGTCGGCACCGACTTCGAGACCGACCACGCGGTCGGCCAGTTCGGTGCGCGCGGTCAGCATGATCACCGGAAGGTCGCTGCTATCGCGAATCTCGCGGCACAACGTCAGGCCGTTTTCTCCCGGGAGCGACAGGTCCAGGATGAGCAGGTCGTAATCGTGCTGCGTCATGGCGGTGCGCATGGCGGCGCCGCCGTCCGCGCCGTCGGCTTCCATGCCGAACGTGGCGAGATATTCGGCCAGCATGGTGCGGATCTGGGGATCGTCGTCGACAACCAGGAGGCGGATGGGCAGAGCGGGAGACAGATCCATGATGAGAGCGCAGTGCGGGTGTGGCCGCGGGGGCAAACCAGACGAAAAGCCAGGCAGCGCCGGTCGGCGCCGGACACTGTCAGGAGCGCCAATTTACCAGCTTGCTTCTTACAGGCGATGCCGGTTTTGTATCAATCCTGATACGTGCGGCATTCGCCATGCGCGAGCGCGCGACGCATAGAAAAAAACGCCCCCGGTGCTGCCGCAGCCGGGAGCGTTCAACAGGGAAGAAGCCGGGCCAGCATGCTCGCCCAGCTACACCGCCACCGAAGGGTAGGCGCGGTGTGGCGCAAGAAACGTCGAGACGTTTCGCGCGACGCCAATCCTATTGAGCTTGATGCCCGGAATCTTGTCGGGCTTGTATCAGGCGCCGCCCGTGGCGGGCTTGCCGAGCAGCGCCTTCAGCCCGGCCAGCCGGTCCTTCGGGCTCATCGCCGGCGTCTGGTCCTGCGGCGCGGGGCCGTCTTCGAGCTTCATTTCGGCGATGAAGCGCGACGGCTCGCACGAATAGGTCTCCCGCGCGCGCTTGCGTTTCTTGCACCACGTGATCTGCAGGCTGCGCTGGGCCCGCGTGATGCCGACGTACATCAGGCGGCGCTCTTCCTCGATCTTGTCGTCGCCCATCTCTTCGTCTTCGCGCGCGTGAGGCAGGATGCCCTCCTCCACGCCAACCAGAAATACGTGCGGATATTCGAGGCCCTTGGACGCATGCAGCGTCGACAGCCGCACCGCGTCGGGGTCTTCCTCGCGGCCTTCTAGCATGCTCATCAGCGCCACGGTCTGCGTCAGTTCGAGCAGGTTCTTGCCCTCGTCGGCAAAGCCATCGGCGTTGTCGAAACCGGTGGCCTCGCCCTCGCCGTCCGGCTCCGGGCGCGTGCCCTTGCGCTTGAGCCAGTCGAGAAATTCCAGCGTGTTGGTCCAGCGCGATTGCGCCTGGCGTTCGTCGAAGGTGTCGTACAGGTACGCCTCGTAGTGGATGCCTTCCATCAGGTCGTCGAGTACCACGGTGGCAGGATCACGCGCGGCGCGATCGGCCAGCCGCACCATCGATTCGCAAAACACGCGCAGCGGTTCCAGCTGGCGCGGCTGCAGCTTGGCCTCGATGCCGCCCATCATCGCCGCTTCGAACAGCGAAACCTTGGCCTGTCCTGCAAACGTGCCCAAGGCTTCCAGCGTGGTGTTACCCACGCCGCGGCGCGGGGTGGTGATGGCACGGATGAACGCCGGATCGTCGTCGGGATTGGCAATCAGGCGCAGATAGGCGCAGATGTCCTTGATTTCCGCCTTGTCGAAGAAACTCTGGCCGCCCGACAACACATACGGAATCCGCTCGCGGCGCAAAATCTGTTCGAACAGGCGCGCCTGGTGATTGCCGCGATAGAGAATCGCGTAGTCGCGAAACTGCGCGCGGCGTTCGAACTTGTGCGCCGACAGGCGAAACACCACCGATTCCGCCTCGTGCTCCTCGTCGTTCATCGGATGCACGGCGATCGGATCGCCCATGCCGTGCTCGGACCACAGTTTCTTGTCGAACAGTTTCGGATTGTTGGCGATCACCGCGTTGGCCGCTTCCAGGATGCGCACCGTGGAGCGGTAGTTCTGTTCGAGCTTGATGACCTTGAGGTCCGGGAAATCGGTTTGCAGCAGGCGCAGGTTATCGAGCGTGGCGCCACGCCAGCCATAGATGGCCTGGTCATCGTCGCCCACGGCCGTGAAGGCCGCCGCGCGCAGATGCGATCCGCCGGCCAGCAGCTTGAGCAACTGATACTGGCACGCGTTGGTGTCCTGGTATTCGTCGACCAGGAAATAGCGCAGCCGGTTCTGCCATTTCAAACGCACCGCCTCGTCACGCGCGAACAACTCGGCCGGCAGGCGGATCAGGTCGTCGAAATCAACCGCCTGGTAAGCGTGCAGCGTCGCCACGTAGTTGCGATACACCATCGCGGCCTGGTGCTCGTCGGCATCGGCGGCCTGTGCCAGCGCGGTTTCGGGATCGACCATGCCGTTCTTCCACAGCGAAATCGTGCTTTGCACGCGGCGGATCAACTTCTTGTCGGTGGTGCCAAGCTGCTCCTGCACCAGGCCGAAACAGTCGTCCGAATCCATGATCGAAAACTGCGGCTTCAACCCGACATGCTCGGCTTCCATGCGCAAGATTTGCACGCCGAGCGAGTGAAACGTACAAACGGTGAGCTGCTTGAGCGGAATGCGCTTACCTTCCCGCGTGGTCTTGCCCTCCATGAGCTTCGCGATGCGCTCCTGCATCTCTTTCGCCGCTTTATTGGTGAACGTGACGGCGGCGATATGGCGCGGCTCGAACCCCTTGTCCTCGATCAGGTGCGCAATTTTCTGCGTGATCACGCGCGTCTTGCCCGAGCCGGCGCCCGCCAGCACAAGGCAGGGGCCATCCAGATAGCGCACAGCTTCGGATTGCGCGGCGTTCAGTCCGTGGGTCATGGGGCGGGAAATCGAAACAGGCGGGATGACGAAAGATGCACGCGCGAAAGACCGCGCGGCGGAGGCGAGGATGTTAACACGCGGCTACGGTGTCGGGCGGCGTCCGACAGGAGGCGTTTCAGGCAGGTAACAATCGTAAATCGGGCTCGGTTGGGGCATGGAGATTGCCTCTTACCTGTCACGACCGCGCGGTTTTGCGCGTTGCGCGACCGGCGCGGCGGACACTCAACACATCGCAAACGATGGCATTCGATGAAAAGAAGGAGCCCAACATGAAGACGCTTCGCACCCTTTCGAAAGTCGCCCTGATCGGCGCAACGCTTGTGACCTTTGCCGGCTGTGCGGACATGACGCCCAAGCAGCGCAACACCGCGATCGGTGCGGGCGCAGGTGCACTGGGCGGCGCGGTCCTGACCGACGGCAGCGCGCTCGGCACGCTCGGCGGCGCGGCCGTGGGCGGCGTGGTGGGTAACGTGGTGACCAAGGACCGCCGCTGATAGCCCTGCGCGGCGCACGGACGGGACCGGCATCTCCGTTGTCAGGGGCCGTTTGACAAAGGTAGGACGGTCCCGTACATTCTCGCGCATCCGGCCGGGAGAGCGCGCAGCGACTGCGCCGCCGAAGGGGAACCACCCGAAAACTCTCAGGCACCATGGACCGACCGGATCGGCATGCAACATGCACACAATGCATGCCGCACTCTGGAGAGCGACATCCGCCACGGCGTCACGCCTGGTGAGCATGTCCACCGAAGGGGCGCACGAAGCCAAGGCTTCGTAATCTCTCAGGTATCGAGGACAGAGGGGTCATCCGCCGCAGCGGATCGTTCGCACTTTTGTGCGGCCGAGCGCTGCGGCGGATGACCCTTTTTTCGTTTTCGAAACCGCCCCCGAGGATATCCATGACGCTCCAGGCCACGCCCCTCAATGCCATCCACCGCGCACTTGGCGCCCGCATGGTCGACTTCGGCGGCTGGGACATGCCGGTGAACTACGGTTCGCAGATCGAGGAACACAACGCCGTACGCGCCGACGCCGGCATGTTCGACGTCTCGCACATGTGCGTGGTCGACCTGACGGGCGCCAACACCCGCACATTCCTGCGCGGCCTGCTGGCCAACAATGTGGACAAGCTGCAAACGCCGGGCAAGGCGCTGTATTCGTGCATGCTCGACGAAAAAGGCGGCGTGATCGACGACCTGATCGTCTACTTCTTCGCCGAAGACCATTTCCGGCTGGTCGTCAACGCCAGCACCGCCATCGGCGACATCGAGTGGATCCAGTCGCGCAACGTGGCCACCGACGCCCGCGTGACGATCACACCGCGACGCGGTGACGTGGCGCCGGCCAGCGTCGGCAAGCTCGCCATCGTGGCGGTGCAGGGCCCGAATGCGCGCGCCAAGGTCTACCAGGCTTTCCCTTCCACGCAACCTGCCGACGCCCTGAAGCCGTTCAACGCGCTGGTCGTGCAAGACCCCGAAATGGGCGAACTGATGATCGCGCGCACCGGTTACACCGGCGAGGATGGCTTCGAACTGGTGGTGCCCGCGGAGAATGTGGCGGGCATCTGGGAAAAGCTGTCGGCCGCGGGCGTGCGCCCGGCTGGCCTGGGCGCACGCGACACGCTGCGCCTGGAAGCCGGCATGAACCTGTACGGCCAGGACATGGATATCCACACCTCTCCGCTCGACGCCGGGCTGGCGTGGACCGTCGATCTGGCGAGCGAGCGCGATTTCGTCGGCAAATCGGCACTGCTGGCCAGCGGCCAGTGCAAGACCTTCGCCGGGCTGATCCTGCGCGACAAGGGCGGCGTGCTGCGCGCGCACCAGAAAGTGATCACCGCGGCCGGCCCCGGGGAAATCACCAGCGGCACCTTCAGCCCGTCGCTGCAGCAATCGATCGCCTTTGCCAGCCTGCCCAAGGACGTTGCGCCCGGCACCGACGTACAAGTAGAAATCCGCGACCGCAAACTGACCGCGACTGTGGTTAAACTGCCGTTTGTGCGCAATGGCAAGGCACTCGTGAGCTGAGGCATCTGCCCCGCTTCACATCCAACGGTCGCCCTTTCACCCGCGCTGCGCGAGCCCTTTGGCAGCGGCCGGGTGCCGGAAACAAGAATCACACTGCATTGACGGAGAACCTCATGAATTTCCCCGCTGACCTGAAATACACCGAGTCGCACGAATGGGTGCGCGTTGAAGCCGACGGCACGCTGACCATCGGCATTACCGATCACGCGCAGGATGCGCTGGGCGACATCGTCTTCCTGGAACTGCCCGAGGTAGGCAAGTCGGTGGGCGCCGGCGACGCACTGGCCGTGGTCGAGTCCGTCAAGGCGGCCTCCGACATCTATGCCCCGGTGGCCGGCGAAGTCATCGCCACCAACGACGCCGCGTCGGCCTCGCCCGAATCGGTCAATGCCAACGCCTTCGACGCATGGCTGTTCAAGCTCAAGCCGGCCAACGCCGACGACGTGAACGGCCTGATGAACGTCGACGCCTACAAGGCCAGCGTCGGCGCCTGACGCCCCGACGGTTTGATGCCCCGCGCGGCGGTCCGGCCGACCACCGGCCGCCGCGCCCCCCACGAGATTCTTGCCATGAACGCCCCGCTTCCCATGAACGCTGCCGCACAAGGTGCACGGCCCACGCTGGCCGAACTGGAGGCGCGCGACGCCTTCGCTTCCCGTCATATCGGCCCGGACGCCGCCGAACAGCAACACATGCTCAAGGTGCTTGGCTACGACAGCCGCGAGGCGCTGATCGACGCCGTGGTGCCCGCCGCCATCCGCCGCCGCGACGGCATGTCGCTCGGCGAATTCACCGCCCCGCTGACCGAGGAAGCCGCGCTGGCCAAGCTGCGCGGCCTGGCCCGCAAGAATCGCGTGCTCAAGAGCTTTATCGGCCAGGGCTACTACAACACGATCACGCCGGGCGTGGTGCTGCGCAACATCTTCGAGAATCCCGCCTGGTACACCGCGTACACGCCGTACCAGCCTGAAATCTCGCAGGGCCGCCTGGAAGCGATGTTGAACTTCCAGCAGATGATCACGAACCTGACCGGCCTCGATATCGCCAACGCCTCGATGCTGGACGAAGGCACCGCGGCCGCGGAAGCCATGACGCTGCTGCAGCGCGTGAACAAGCATGCGTCGAACACGTTCTACGTGGCGGACGACGTGCTGCCGCAGACGCTGGAAGTGATCCGCACACGCGCGCTGCCGCTGGGCATCGAGGTCAAGGTTGGCGCCGCCGTGGACGCCGCACAGGCCAACGCGTTCGGGGTGCTGCTGCAATACCCGGGCGTCAACGGCGACGTGGCCGACTATCGCGCGATTGCCGACGCCGTGCACGCCGCGGGCGGCCTGGTGGTGGCAGCCGCGGACCTGCTGGCGCTCACGCTGATCGCCGCGCCCGGCGAATGGGGTGCGGACGTCGCCGTCGGCAACTCGCAGCGCTTTGGCGTGCCGCTGGGCTTCGGCGGTCCGCATGCGGGTTACATGGCCGTGAAGGACGATTTCAAGCGATCGATGCCGGGCCGTCTGGTGGGCGTGACGATCGACGCGCAAGGCAACAAGGCGTATCGCCTGGCGCTGCAGACGCGCGAGCAGCATATCCGCCGCGAGAAGGCCACGTCGAACATCTGCACGGCGCAGGTCCTGCTGGCCGTGATGGCGTCGATGTACGCGGTCTACCATGGCCCGCAGGGCCTCAAGCGCATTGCGCAGCGCGTGCATCGCCTGACCGCCACGCTGGCGGCCGGCCTGAAGACGCTGGGCCACGCCCCGCTGAACGACACCTACTTCGACACGCTGACGCTGGAGACCGGCTTCAACACCGAGGCGTTCCACGCGGCCGCCACGGCGCGCGGCATCAACCTGCGCCACGCGGGCGCCACGCGCATCGGCATCTCGCTCGATGAAACCGCATCGCGCGACGACGTCATCGCGTTGTGGGAAATCTTCGCGCACGGCAAGCCCACGCCCGACTTCGACAAGACCGAGGCCTCGGTCGCCGATGGCTTCCCGGCCGCGCTGGCGCGCCAGAGCGCATACCTGACGCACCCGGTGTTCAACACGCATCATGCCGAGCACGAGATGCTGCGCTATCTGCGCTCCCTGGCCGACAAGGACCTGGCGCTGGACCGCACGATGATTCCGCTGGGTTCCTGCACGATGAAGCTCAACGCCACCAGCGAGATGATTCCGGTGACGTGGCCCGAGTTCAGCAACATCCATCCGTTCGCGCCGCTGGACCAGACCGTCGGCTATCGCGAAATGATCGACCAGTTGGAAGCCATGCTGTGCGCCGCCACCGGCTATGCCGCGGTGAGCCTGCAGCCGAACGCCGGCTCGCAGGGCGAATACGCCGGCCTGCTGATCATCCATGCGTATCACGCCAGCCGCGGCGAAAGCCATCGCGACATCTGCCTGATTCCGTCGTCGGCCCACGGCACCAATCCGGCGTCGGCGCAGATGGCCGGCATGAAGGTGGTGGTGGTGGCGTGCGACGAGAACGGTAACGTCGATCTCGAAGACCTCGCCCGCAAGGCCGAGCAGCACAGCAAGAACCTCGCCGCGATCATGATCACGTACCCGTCCACGCATGGCGTGTTCGAACAGGGCGTGCAGCAGATCTGCGACATCGTGCACAAGCACGGCGGCCAGGTCTATGTCGACGGCGCAAACATGAACGCGATGGTCGGCGTGGCCGCGCCGGGACAATTCGGCGGCGACGTCTCGCACCTGAACCTGCACAAGACGTTCTGCATTCCGCATGGCGGCGGCGGTCCGGGTGTCGGTCCGGTGGCGGTCGGCGCGCATCTGGCCGATTTCCTGCCGAACCAGGACAGCGTCGGCTATCGTCGCGACGACAACGGCATTGGCGGCGTATCGGCCGCGCCGTTCGGCTCGGCCAGCATCCTGCCGATCTCCTGGATGTACATCGCGATGATGGGTTCGGCTGGTCTGACCGCCGCCACGGAGAACGCGATCCTCGCGGCCAACTACGTCGCGCGGCGCCTGTCGCCGCACTACCCGGTGCTCTACACGGGCCAGCACGGGCTCGTCGCGCATGAGTGCATCCTGGACCTGCGCCCGCTGCAGAAGTCGACCGGCATCAGCAACGAAGACGTGGCCAAGCGCCTGATGGACTACGGATTCCACGCCCCGACCATGAGCTTCCCGGTGCCGGGCACGCTGATGATCGAGCCGACCGAGAGCGAATCGTTGTACGAACTCGACCGCTTCATCGACGCCATGATCGCCATCCGCGGCGAAATCGCGCGGGTGGAAGACGGCAGCTTCGATCGCGACGACAATCCGCTCAAGCACGCGCCGCACACAGCGGCCGTGGTGGTGGCCGACAACTGGGATCGCAAGTACACGCGCGAGGAAGCCGCTTACCCGCTAGCCTCGCTGCGCACGCAGAAGTACTGGCCGCCGGTGGGCCGTGCCGACAACGTCTACGGTGACCGCAATCTGTTCTGCTCCTGCGTGCCGATGAGCGAGTACGCCGACGCCTGAGGCCGCCGCTGCGTCAGGCGACGTCCTATACACGCGGACGTCGCCGACGGGCTATGCTCAAGTTGCGGCCGCCGGCGTGCGGCGCGCCGCTTGAGCGGAGGTCTCTTTCATGTGGAATCTGAGTGCTCCCTGGTGGGAGTTCGTGCTGCGCGGCCTGATTGTCTACGCGTCGATCCTGGTCTTGATGCGGGTGTCCGGCAAACGGCAGATCGGGCAGTTGACGCCGTTCGATCTGGTTTTGCTGCTGATCATTTCGAACGCCGTGCAGAACGCGATGAACGCCGGCGACAACTCGGTGCTGGCCGGACTGATCCTGGCCGCCACGCTGTTCCTGGCCGACACAGCGCTCGGGTATGTGACCTGGCGTAGTCGGCGCATCGAGTCGATCGTGGCCGGACGGCCGCAGATCGTGATCCATCAGGGGCAGGTGCTTGACGACGTGATGCGTCGGGAGCGGATCAGTGCGCCGGAACTGCACAAGGCGCTGCGCCGCAACGGCTGCACGCGCGTCGACGAAGTGCATTTCGCCATCCTTGAGACCGACGGCACGATCAGCGTCAAGATGAAAGAAGGCTCGCGCAACGCGTCGGACCATCCGGCCCCGGGCGAATTGTGGCGACAGCCAGACAAGTTCGATATCGACAACACGCCGGTCTAGCGCGCTCGAGCGCGCTCGGGCACCGGCATATTCCTGGAGTGCGTCGTGGCAGTCAGCGTCTTCGATCTGTTCAAGGTAGGCATCGGCCCGTCGAGTTCACACACGGTTGGGCCGATGCGCGCGGCGCTGATGTTTGCGCAGGGACTCGACCGCGACGGCCTGCTGGCCGACGTGGCCAGCGTGCGCGTGGAGTTGTACGGGTCGCTGGGTGCCACCGGCAAGGGCCACGGCACCGACAAGGGCGTAATCCTGGGCCTGATGGGCGAAACGCCAGACACCGTCGATCCGGACACCATCGACGAAAAACTGGCCGCCATGCGGTCCGCCAAGCTGCTGACTCTGCTGGGCAAGCATACGGTGCCTTTTGCCGAACGCGAGCACATCGTGTTCTACCGGCGCGAGGCGATGGCCGAGCATCCCAACGGCATGAAATTCCACGCCTGCAATGCCGATGGCACGGCCTTGCGCGAAGCGCGTTACCTGTCGGTCGGCGGCGGATTCGTCGTCACCGCCGGTGCGCCGAACACGCAGTTGCAGGCCGCCGAAAATCAGTTGCCGCATCCGTTCCGCAGCGGCCGCGCGATGCTCGACATGGCGCACGCCAGCGGCAAATCGATCGCGCAACTGATGATGGAGAACGAACTGACCTGGCGCTCCGAGCAGGAGGTGGTGGACGGTCTGCTACATATCTGGGACGTGATGCAGCAATGCGTGGCGCGCGGCTGTCGGACCGACGGCGAATTGCCCGGCCCGTTCAAGGTTAAGCGCCGCGCGCCGGAGCTGCATCGCAACCTGACCCTGCGCGCCGAGCGCACGCTGTCCGACCCGCTGTCGGTGATGGACTGGGTCAACCTCTACGCGATGGCCGTCAACGAGGAAAACGCGGCCGGCGGTCGCGTGGTGACCGCACCCACCAACGGCGCGGCCGGCATCATCCCCGCAGTGCTGCATTACTACGACCGCTTCGTGCCCGGCGCGAACCGGCAGGGCGTGGTGGATTTCCTGCTCACGGCCGGCGCGATCGGGCTGCTCTACAAGCTGAACGCGTCGATTTCCGGCGCGGAAGTGGGATGCCAGGGCGAAGTCGGCGTGGCCTGCTCGATGGCAGCCGGCGCGCTGGCCGCGGTGCTCGGCGGATCGCCCGAACAGGTCGAAAACGCGGCGGAAATCGGCATGGAACACAATCTCGGACTGACCTGCGACCCGGTGGGCGGGCTGGTGCAGATTCCGTGCATCGAACGCAACGCGATGGCTTCGGTCAAGGCGGTGAACGCGGCGCGCATGGCGCTGCGCGGCGACGGCACGCACTACGTCTCGCTGGATTCCGTGATCAAGACGATGCGCGAAACCGGCGCCGACATGAAGACCAAGTACAAGGAAACCGCGCGCGGCGGACTGGCCGTCAACATCGTCGAATGCTGACGCGGTTGCCGTCGCACGCCGGCGACGTATGATGGAAGCACTTCGGTTTGCCAATAAAAATACTGCCATGCAGGCCTTCCATCAGCTTTTCGACGAAACGTCGTCCACCTTCACCTATCTGCTGATCGACGCAGACACGCGCGGCGCGATCCTGATCGATCCGGTCGACTGCCAGTGCGCGCGCGACCTCGATGTTCTGAACCAGACGGGCGCACGGCTTGCGTGGGTGGTGGAAACGCATGCGCACGCCGATCACATCACGTCTGCCGGCCACCTTGCCCAACTGACCGGCGCGCGCACCGCGGCGCCCTCGGGCTGCGACATCAAGCCCGCGCTGAAGCAGTTGATAGACGGCGACACGCTCGCCTTCGGCAACCAGGTGCTGCGCGCGATCCATACACCGGGCCATACCGCGGGCAGCATGAGCTACCTGTGGGAGGAAGCGACGCCGGACGGCGTGGTGCGCCGCATCTTCACCGGCGATGCGCTGCTGATCGACGGCTGCGGACGGACCGATTTCCAGTCGGGCGATGCCGGCACGCTATTCGACAGCCTGACGCAGAAGCTGTTTCGCCTCCCCGATGACACGCGCGTCTATCCCGCGCATGACTACAAGGGCCGCACCGAATCGACCATCGGCCGCGAGCGCGCTACCAACAGCCGCGTGGCCGGGCGCACGCGCGACGAATTCGTCGCGATGATGCGCAATCTCAATTTGCCGCGCCCGAAGCTGATTGATATCGCGGTGCCCGCCAACCAGCAGCTCGGGCTCGTTCCCGGCCGCGACGGCGCCACCGTGCCACACGGCGCCTGAAGCGGCGTCCCGACGCTGCGTCGCGTCGGCCGACGCAGCGCAAGCGGCATTTCTGTAAGACCGCCCACGAACTTATTCAATTGACTTCGTTTTCTCCGCTGCAATACTGTTCTGCGCAAAAACGCCGGCCCTCGCCCGGCAGGAGAACGAAGATGACAATCCGTAAGCACTGGTATCTGGCACTGACAAGCGCTGTCATGGCAGCCGCCACGGCGCACGCGCAAACCATGCCGGCAAAGCCAGTCGCCTATCCCGCAAAAGGCCAGTCGGCCCAGCAGCAGGCCAGCGACGACGGCGCCTGCTACAGCTGGTCGAAACAGCAGACGGGCATCGACCCGGCCATGCTTGCGCAGGCCCCGCCGCCGGCCCAGGCCCATGGCGGCCAACGGGTGCGTGGTGCAGCGGGGGGTGCCGCGATGGGGGCGGTCGCCGGTGCCATCGGCGGCGATGCGGGCAAGGGCGCGGCCATTGGCGCCGCGACAGGCACCGTGGCAGGCGGCATGGCGCATCGGCAGGAACGCCGGCAAGCGGCGGCCGTCAACACGCAGGCCGAGGCCGGCAAGGATCAGGCGATGGGAACCTATTGGCAGGCGTGGAAAGCCTGCATGTCGGGCAAGGGATATTCGGTGCAGTGACGCGCCCCGGGGCGGACGACAGCGCGCTGCACGACTGCTGGCGCGCCCTTCTGCGCCGATGCACCGATGCCGCCTATTTCACTGAGACACCTATCTCACTGAGACGCCGATGTCATTGATGTCTGCCGATGTCACCGATGTCACCGATGTCACCGATGTCGTGGGCCCTGAGCGCGTCAGTGTCGTTTCAAGCTTCCCACTGTTCGCAGGTGCGTCGCACGGTATCGCGCAGGCTGTGCGCTTCCCCGTTGACCGTACGCACCCAGTGCGCATCATTGTCGCGGCTGGCGGCCTGGGCGCGGATGTTGGCCAGCGCCTGGAGCGAGCCAAGCGCTTCGGCGTGCGGCTCCAACGCATCGCAGATCGACAGGATGTGGTCGGCAATCGGCATGCGCGTCAGCTCGTTCGGATGCACATATTCCCCTTCCAGACCGAAGCGGCATGCCTGAAAGCGGTTGAACGTGTACACCAGGTAGTCGTCTTCCTGCGGCATGAATGGACGCGACAGCAGCAGGTAGCGCGCCAACGCCTGAATATAGGCGGCGATGTCGCACGCGCGCTGGACCGTCAGCGGCGTATCCATGACGCGGACTTCGATCGTGCCAAACTCCGGCTTGGGACGGATATCCCAGTAGAAGTCCTTCATGCTTTCGATCACGCCGGTGGCGTGCATCTTGTCGAAATAGGCCTTGAAGGCATCCCATGTCAGCACATGCGGCGCGCGACCGCTCATCGGAAACGCCGCCACCGAGTTCAGTCGCGCTGACGCAAATCCGGTATCGACGCCCTGCACATACGGCGACGACGCCGCCAGCGCAATGAAATGCGGAACATAGCGGCCGATCGCGTGCAGCAGGAACAGCGACTCGTCCGCACTGGGGCAGCCGATGTGCACGTGCTGGCCAAATACCGTGAACTGCTTGGCGAGGTAGCCGTACAGTTCCGAGATGTACTGATAGCGAGGCGAGTCCGAAATGGTGCGATCCGACCAGACCTGGAACGGGTGCGTGCCGCCGCCGCAGATACCGAGATTGAGCCCACGCGACGCATTGAGCATCAGGTCCCGCATCACGGTCAGCTCTTCCAGCGCTTGCGCGTAATCGCGACAAATGCCGGTGCTGATCTCGATCATCGACGGACTGATTTCAGGCTTGATGTCGCCGGCGTGCTGCGCGCCCTTGAGTGCACGCAGCAGATCGGGCGCAAACGGCGCGAGATCGTAATCGTGCCGGTTGACGAGCTGCAGCTCCAGCTCCACGCCGAATGTCAGCGCTTCGGAATGCTTGAACGGTTCGAGCGACATCAGCGCCCTCCTCCATTTTCCCGCGCCTCACCCGCATAGCGCAGCGCCCACGCCGCGATGATCGGGCCCAGCAGTTGCTCGATCGCGAGCGCGCACAGGATGATCGACGCAAGCGGCGCGCCCGTGCCTGGATACAGGCGAGCCACGTCGCTCATCAAAAGATAAGCCAGCCCCGACATCGGCGCCAGCGCCAGACCGAGCGCCGCGCACTGGCGTAGGCTCAGTCCCGAAAACGATCCCAGCGATACCACGCCCACCAGCTTCGCCACATGGCGGAACACCACCAGCGCAACCGCCAGCGTACCGCCCACCACCCAGTCATGTGCGGTCAGCGGCAGCCCCAGCGACACCACCATCACGATGATCAGCAGGCTGCCCGCGCTGCCGAAATGCGTGGGCCACACGTGCGGCTGGCGATCCTGGTGTTTGAACACCACGCCGGCCAGCATCAGTGTGAGCGGCATCGACAGCTTTAACAGCCGCGTGAGCGCAAGCGTGAACAGCACGAGCCCAACCAACACCAGGAAGCTGTAGTGATCGTCGGCAGACATGCGCGCATACAGCGCGTGGCCGAACTTGCCCACCACCCATGCCAGCAGGCACGACCCCACCAGCAGGTAGAGCGGATGCAACAGCGCGGCGCCGAGATTGCCGTACTCGGAGTGCAGCCAGCCAGTGGCCACCTGCACGATCGCCGCGGCGTAGATGCTGTTCAGCGCCGCCATGGCCATCAACCGTTCGGTGACCTGCCCTTCGGCGCGCAATTCGTTCTTCAGTTGCAGCACGATGGTCGGCGAGGTGCTGACCGCGATGCCGCCCGCCAGGATCGCCACGCCGGGCGAGGCGCCGAGCCACTGTAGCACCGTGGCTACCAGACCCCAGGTCAGCAGGCTCTCGGCGGCGCTGGTGAACAGCAGCCAGCGGTTTGCGCGCAGCCACGACAGCGACACGCGATGGCCCAGCTCGAACAGCGCCAACGCCAGCGCCATGTCGATCAGGATGCGCGTCTGCGCAATCATGTTTTCGTCGACGATGCTGCGGCCGAGCATGCCGGCGAATAGCCCGATCACCGCATAGCCGACGATGCGCGGGCAACCGAGCCAGCGACGACAGACCTCGCCGGCCAGGCCGGCGCCGACCAGCGCGAGGCCGACCCAGAATAGGCCGCCCGGGGCCAGCGGCAGCGTGGGGAAAAGTTGGCTCAGTCCGTTCATGCGCGACATGGTAACGGAAGCACACACCTTTAAGTGTCAGTGCTTGTCCGACACTTTCTTCAATGCGCTGCCAAATGCTGCCTTCTACAAACAAAAAGCGCCATCTGCTGCGATGACGCTTTTGTAAGACTTTCAGAATCAGATTTGTCTTGTGCGCTGGCTCACACGCCCCAGATCTTCCACCACGGCCGGGTGGCTTTCAGGCCAGCCTCGGCCTTGGCATAGAGCCCGCGGGTGGCGCCAGTGTTGGCGCCGCGCGCATGGTCGAACCAGGCCAGCGCCGTCTCGCGCTGTCGCATACCAAGCGCCGCCAGAACGGCAAGCAGCCGCGTCTGTGCATCCCAATCGTCGTGCGTCGCGAAGGCCATCTGGAAATCGGTCAGCGCTTCGGGGTGGCGCTGCTGATCGACCAGCACTTTCGCCCGTTGCACACGCGCGGCGGCCTGCTTGCGCGCGTCCCCGTCGGCCAGCGCCACGGCCTGCTCGAACAGTGGCAGCGCGCGTTCGTGGTCGCCAAGGTCGTACCAGATCTGGCCGAAGCGGCTGCAAAGCCAGCTGTCCTCCACCAGCAGCGAACGACGCTGCAAGGCTTCGAGTTCGGCAATGGCGTCGGCCTTGTCATGCTCGTCCATCGACGCCATGCCGGCCTGCAGCAGCGCGCCGTAGTGCGCCCGTGCATGGGCCATGGCGTGCGCGCCTTCGCTGCGCGCTTCCACGGGCAGCGCGTCCAGGCGCGCATCCATGTGCGCCAGCGCCGCACTGGCCGATTCCGTCGCTTCGCGGCCGCCGATGGCTGCCCACGCCGCCACCAGCCGGCTGAACGCCCAGCTTACGTCGGCAGGATTGCGCTCGACCGGATAGCGGTTCAGCACCTGACCGGCCAGGTCCACGACCTGCTGATGCTGCCCGGCCGACGCGTACGCGTCGAGCAGGTCTATCCAGTGCTCGATGAAGTCGCTGGCCGCCATGCCCTTGCGATGCAGCGCGACCTTCTCTTCGAGATGCGCCGCATCGGCGGGCAGCGTGCGCGCCAGCAGGCGGCACAGCAGCGAATAGAGATGCGGATCGGCATTGCCACCGTGGCCCTGCGCGTCGCCTTCGCCCGTGGCGAAATACCCTTCGAAGCACGCCAGGCCCTTGCGGCACGCGGCTTCCAGCGTGGGCTTGAGCGCGGCCTGCGAGGCGGGCACTTCATCGAGAAAACTGCCGAGCCAGACCGCGGCATCGAAGTACAGCGCGCCGTCGTCGGCACCCGCCGTGAGTGCGAACCCGGCCCACGCCGGCTGCGCCGGTGCGTTGGCGCCGGCGTCGCGGTGCATCTGCTGACGCCACGACAGCGCGCGAACCTGGGCCAGCGGATCGGGCACCTGCCGCAGGTATGTGTCGATATCGTCGAGCGCGGCGGCGGGGTCGATGCCAAGCCGCAGAGGCGCGCGCAGCCGGCGCGCCTCGGGATGATCGGGCAGCTCGGCGAGCACGCGTTCGGCCTGCTGCGCGGCCAGCGCATCGCCCTCGGCCGCGGTCATCTCGAGCACATGCGGGGAATCGAGCGCGATGCGTCCCAGGCAAACGCGCAGCAGCGGCTCGCCGAGCACGCCTGCCGCGTCGCTGCGCGCGACGTAGTCCTGCACCAGCGGCAGGATGTCGCCAGAGCCGAGGTCGGGCGATCGATAGAGGAGGTCGTGCCAGTAACGGCCGGCCAGCGCGAAATCATTGAGCCGGAAAGCCACGAAGCCCGCGTAGAAATGCGCTGCCCATTCGCCGGTGGCGAGGCCGTTGCGGCGCGCGGCCTCATGGAGCCACGGCTGCGCCTCGGTATCGCGGCCAGCGCGCATCAGCAGCGTGCCGTACAGATGGGCCAGCGCGCCGCGCGAGGCCCAGCGGTGCATCGGCTCCAGCGGCAGCTCGGGCAGTTGCTGCATCGCTTCGTCCAGCGCCGCGAGAGCGGCGGCGATATCGCCACGGTCGGACTGCAGTTGTGCGCGCAGCGCGGCATAGTCGACCACTTCCGGATGCTCGGCCCAAAGTTGGTCGGCAATCTTCAACGCCTCGTCGTGGCGCCCGGCATTGGCTAGCGCGATCGCGTGTTCATAACGAACATCCTGCACGGTCCGCTCCTTGTTCAAGAATTCAGCAAAAGCGCGATTATGCGCCAACGGCGCGCCGTGATTTGCAGAGAACATCAACAAGTAATATCAATTTGATTACCGTTGACTTCGCAGCGAACCCATAAAAAACGCCACCGCGGAGCACTCCGCGATGGCGCCAGTTCTGCTGGCAACGCCGTACGCAGGAAAGACGTACGACGCGCCGAGGTTGGATCCGTAAGGACTTACTTGCCGCCCACGGTTTCCAGGACGGTCCACTTGCCGCCTTGCACCTTGTAGACGGTGATGCCGCCGTCCTTGAGGTCGCCGCGCGCATCGTAGGCCAGCGTCTTGGTGGTCACGCCCTGCATGTTGGTCGCGGCCAGCACCGGCAGATAGCGCGCCGGATCGGCCGAACCGGCCTTGATCATGGCCGTCATCATCGCCGTGGCGCCGTCATAGGCGTATGGCGAATAGGTCTGCACCTTCGAGCCGAAGCGCTTCTCGTACTTCTTCTCGTAGGCGGCGCCGCCCGGCATCTGGTCCAGCGGCAGGCCGGCCAGCGACACCACGGTGCCTTCTGCAGCCGGGCCCGCCAGCTTCAGGAAGTTGTCGGTCTTGGACATTTCGCCCGACACCAGCGGGGACTTCATGCCCAGTTCCTTGACCTGCTTGGCCATCGGCGCCGACTGCGTTTCCGCGCCGCCATAGAAGATGACGTCCGGATTGCTGCGCTTGATGTTGGTCAACACCGCCTTGAAGTCGACTGCCTTGTCGTTGGTGAATTCGCGGCGCACGATCTTTCCGCCGGCGGCCTTTGCAGCCTTTTCGAACTCATCGGCCAGGCCCTGGCCGTAGGCGGTACGGTCGTCGACGATGGCGATATTCTTGGCGCCCAGCTTTTTCACCACGAAGGCGCCGATCACCGAACCCTGCTGGGTGTCGGAGGTCATCATGCGGAACGTGGTCTTGAAGCCCTGGCGCGTATATTCAGGCGCCGTAGCCATGGCGATCTGCGGAATGCCGGCACGGTTGTAGACCATCGAGGCCGGGATGCTGGTGCCCGAGTTGAAGTGGCCGAGCATGCCCTGGATGCCCGCGTCCACCAGCTTCTGCGCCACCACCGAACCGGTCTTCGGATCGGCCTGGTCGTCTTCGGAGATCAGTACGAACTTGACATCCTTGCCACCGATTTTCGGCTTGGTGGCGTTCATGTCGTCGATGGCCAGGACGATGCCGTTTTGCATGTCCTTGCCGTATTGCGCCTGGCCGCCGGTCAGCGGGCCGGCATAGCCCAGCTTGATTTCCTGTGCCTGCGCAAACGCGGCGGAGGCGGCGGTCAGGCCGGCAACGGCCATGGCGACGGTCATGGCCGTCTTGCGGAATGTCGAGCTCATCAGTTCTCCTTGGGTCCCATAGGGTGCCATATAGTGCCGGTGTCGGCATATTTTCGGATCGGCGTTGGCAGCACCGCCCGTTCCTGAACTGCGCGGACAGGGTCGGGATCGCCGGTCCCTGCCGCGCACTTGCATCTGACGCGCTTCGGAAAAGGCCGAGCCTCAGCCGATCGTCATCAAACTTGCATTGCCGCCCGCAGCCGCCGTATTGACGGACAGCGAACGCTCGATCAACAAACGCTCGAGCGCGATGTTCGGTTCACCCTGGGCAAGGCCCTGGACGCCGACAATCGGGCCCGGGCGCGTCGCCACCAGTTCGCATACGGTGCGTAGCTGGTCGGAATCGCCGTGGTGCAGCACTGCATCAAAAACGATGTCCGATGCCTTCCAGTCAGAAACGACACGGACGCGCGATTGTACTGCCACCGGCAGGCGCGCCAACAGCGACTTCGCGATCGGTGTGTCTGGCCACAACGCTTGCGCGCCAACCGCCAGAACCGCCGCCAGTTGCAGCGCCAGATCGCCTTCCTGCTGGGCCAGGCACAGCACGTGGTCGCGCGGCAGCAACGAATACGTATTGCGCTCGCCGGTGGGACCGGGCAGCGTTGCCGTCAGGCCCGACGGCGACGCCGCGGCCATGCGATCGCATACCGCCGCCAGTTCGGGCTGCCCGGACTGTGCCCAGGCTTTCAGCGCCGCCAGTTCCGGCGATACCGGCGCATTGGCCGGGGCGCCGGAAACGTCTGAGGCGCGGACCGCGCGCGCCACGGCATCCTGCGGACAGACGGACAGCAGGCGATGCAGATAAAGCGGGCCGCCCGCCTTCGGACCGGTGCCGGACAAGCCCTCACCGCCAAATGGCTGCACGCCGACCACTGCGCCAACGATGTTGCGGTTGACATAGAGATTGCCCACCTGCGCGCGATCCACGATATGCGCAATGGTCTCGTCGATACGCGTGTGGATGCCGAGCGTAAGCCCGTAGCCGGTGCCGTTGATCTGGCCGATCATTGCGTCGAGTTCCGCGCGCGGGAAGCGCACCACATGCAGCACGGGACCGAACACTTCGCGTTGCAATTCGGCGATCGAATCGAGCTCGATCAGCGTCGGCGGCACGAAGGTGCCATGACGGCAGGCCGCCGACTGCGTCGCGCCGGCCTCTCCCTGCGGCGCCGCCTGGTAGACGCGGCGGCCCTTGGCGCGCATCGCTTCGATATGGCGCACGATATTGCCGCGCGCTTCCTCGTCGATCACCGGGCCGACGTCGGTCGAAAGACGGTCGGGATTTCCGAGCGTCAGCTCGCCCATCGCGCCCTTGAGCATTTCGAGGATGCGGTCGGCCACGTCCTCCTGCAGGCACAGCACGCGCAGCGCCGAACAGCGCTGACCGGCCGAATCGAACGCCGACGACACCACATCGCCGACCACCTGCTCGGCCAGCGCCGAAGAATCGACGATCATCGCGTTCTGGCCGCCAGTCTCGGCGATCAGCGGGATCGGACGGCCCGCGGCGTCGAGCCGGCCCGCGACATTACGGTGCAGCAGGCGCGCCACTTCGGTGGATCCGGTAAACATCACGCCCTTGACGCGCGCGTCGCCCACCAGCGCCGCACCAACGGTCTCGCCACGGCCGGGCAACAGCTGCACTGCGGCCGCCGGCACGCCCGCCTCGCGCAGCAGCCGCACCGCGGCGGCGGCAATCAGCGGCGTCTGCTCGGCCGGCTTGGCCAGCACCGGATTGCCGGCAGCCAGCGCGGCGGCAACCTGGCCGGTAAAGATAGCCAGCGGAAAATTCCACGGGCTGATGCAGACCACCGGGCCCAGCGGACGGTGCGTGTCGTTCGAGAACGTTTCGCGCACCTGCACCGCGTAGTAGCGCAGGAAGTCCACGGCTTCGCGCACTTCGGCGATGGCGTTCGAGAAGGTCTTGCCGGCCTCGCGCATGATGGTGCCCATCAGCGACTGCATCTGCGCTTCCATCAGGTCGGCCGCGCGCTCCAGCGCGGCGGCGCGCACTTCGGGCGGCGTGGCCTGCCAGATCGGCGCAACGCTGACGGCGGCGTTCAGCGCGGCCTCGATCTCGGCCGGCGTGGCCTCGCTGACCTGTCCCACCACATCGCGATGGTCGGCCGGGTTCAATACCGGTGCGAACGTGGCATCGGCGCGCGCGACTTCCACGCCCAGTTGCGGCTCGGCACGCAGCGTCTCGCTGGTGCCCGCCAGCAGTGCCGACGACAGCGACGCGAGCCGATGTTCGTTCGACAGGTCGATGCCGGCGGAATTGGCGCGCGACTTGCCGTACAGCGTGCGCGGCTGCGGAATGCGCGGGTGCGGCATGCCGAGCACGCCTTCGGTCTTGTGCATTTGCTCGACCACGGCGACGGGGTCGGCCACCAGTTCGTCCAGCGGAATCGTCTCGTCAGCGATGCGGTTCACAAATGACGTGTTCGCGCCGTTTTCCAGCAATCGGCGCACCAGGTATGCCAACAGCGTTTCATGTGTGCCGACCGGTGCGTAGATGCGGCACGGCCGATTGAACTTGCCTTGCGCCACCGGCCCGACGACCTGATCGTACAGCGGCTCACCCATGCCGTGCAGGCATTGGAATTCGTACTGGCCTGGGTAATAGTTCTGGCCGGCGATCTGATAGATGGCCGACAGCGTGTGCGCGTTGTGCGTGGCGAACTGCGGATAGATCGCGTCGGGCACGGACAACAGCTTGCGCGCACAGGCCACGTACGACACATCGGTGAACACCTTGCGCGTGTACACCGGATAGCCTTCCAGCCCGTCCACCTGGGCGCGCTTGATTTCGCTGTCCCAGTAGGCGCCCTTGACCAGGCGGATCATCAGGCGGTGACGGCTGCGGCGCGCCAGGTCGATCAGGTAGTCGATCACGAACGGGCAGCGCTTCTGGTATCCCTGCACCACGAAGCCGATGCCGTTCCAGCCGGCCAGTTCGGGCTCGAAACACAGGCGCTCGAGCAGATCGAGCGAAATCTCCAGGCGGTCGGCTTCCTCGGCATCGATATTGATGCCGATGTCGTATTGGCGCGCCAGCAGCGTGAGCGACTTCAGGCGCCCGTACAGTTCGGAAATCACGCGCTCATGCTGCGCGCGGCTGTAGCGCGGATGCAGCGCCGACAGCTTGATCGAAATGCCGGGGCCTTCGTAGATGCCGCGCCCGCGCGACGCCTGGCCGATGGCGTGAATAGCCTGTTCGTACGACGCAAGGTAGCGCTGCGCGTCCGCTTCGGTCATCGCGGCTTCGCCGAGCATGTCGTACGAATAGCGGAAACCTTCGGCCTCGTACTTGCGGGCGTTGGCCAGCGCTTCGGAGATCGTTTCGCCGGTCACGAACTGCTCGCCCATCAGGCGCATGGCCATGTCGACGCCCTTGCGGATCAGCGGCTCGCCGCCCTTGCCGATGATGCGCGTGAGCGCCTTCGACAGCCCCGATTCAGTGTGCGTGGCGACCAGCTTGCCAGTCAGCAACAGTCCCCAGGTGGCGGCGTTGACGAACAGCGACGGGCTCTGGCCCAGATGCGACTGCCAGTTGGCACCGCTGATCTTGTCGCGGATCAGCGCGTCGCGCGTGGCCTTGTCGGGAATGCGCAGCAGCGCCTCGGCCAGGCACATCAGCGCCACGCCTTCCTGCGACGACAGCGAGAACTCCTGGATCAACCCCTGCACCAGCCCTTCGCGGCCCGTTCCCACCTTTTGCTCGCGCAGCTTCTGCGCCAGCGCCTTGGCCATCTTGATGGCGGCATCGGCCTGCGCCTGCGGCAGGCGCGCCTGTTCGAGCAGCACCGGCACGCACTCGGTTTCCGGACGGCGATAGGCGGACGTGATGGCCGCGCGCAGCACCGATTGCGGCTGGATACTCTGCGCAAATTCCAGGAACGGCTGCGGCGCGCCATCGCTCTGCGCGTGATCTCCCGCATCGGCCCCGTCTACCTCGTTGAGCGCCGCGGCGCCGGCTTCATGAGGGAGATGACCGCGTTCCACCTGTTCCAGATACGTAAAGATGGCTTGCTTGATCAGCCAGTGCGGCGTGCGATCGATCGATTGGGCGGCGCGCTTGAGCCGTTCGCGCGAAGCGTCGTCGAGCTTGACGCCGAGGGTGGTGGTGGCCATGCGGGGATTCTCCAGCGGATCTTGGGATCGGGTTGGCATTGGCTTAAACGATGCGCGCGTGCGCGCACCGTCCAGCGTGCCGGACTGGCGCGATCTTACTATCGGAGTTTTACTAGGTGCAACCTAGTGCAACCACTTAGTTTTTCCGGAGTTTTCGGGTTGCACTAAAGCAACGCTTTGCGCATTTCGCTGCGCAATTTCAAATCCGCAGTGGATCGATTTCCAGCTGCCAGCGCACGCCTTTCGCGTGCCGGCCCGCTGCATCGAAAGTCTGGACCCACTCACTGACAAACCGTTGCAGCACGGGGCGCGAGCCGGCTTCCACCAACATTTGCGCGCGCTCCTTGTTGAATAGTCGGACCATCGACATCGGCACCGGATCATGCAGTTGCACCTCCGGCGCCATCGAGCAGGCGTCGGCCTGGTCGCGGACGGCCTGCAGAAACGCCAGCGCCCGTTCCAGTTGCGCATGTTCGGCGGTCACCAGTACCTGGTAGGCGAACGGGGGCAACCCGGCCTGACGGCGTTCGCGCAACTGGCTTGCCGCAAAACCATCATAGTCATGGCGCGCCAGGGCCTGCAACGCGGGCGCATCCGGATAACGGGTCTGGATCAGTACCTCACCGCCCAGACCGGCCCGGCCGGCGCGGCCGGACACCTGCATCAGAGACGCGAACAAATGCTCGGCGGCGCGGAAGTCATGACTGAACATGGCTGCATCCGGATGGACGATGCCAACCAGCGTGACGCGCTGGAAGTCGTGTCCCTTGGCCACCATTTGCGTGCCGACGAGAATGTCGACCTCACCGGCGTGCACTTCGTCGAACATCGCCTGGGCGCTGCCCTTGCGCCGAGTCGAGTCGGCGTCGATACGCGCGATGCGAGCCTGTGGAAAACGTGTGGATAACGCTTCCTCGATGCGCTGCGTGCCGCGCCCCAAGGGCGCGATATCGACGTTGCCGCAGTCGGGACAATGATGCGGGACCGGCGACTCCAGCCCGCAGTGATGGCAGCGCAGGCGCCGCTCCGGCCGGTGCAGCACCATATAGGCCGAACAGCGCGGGCATCCCGACAGCCATCCGCAGCTGTCGCACGCCAGCACCGGGGCGTATCCGCGCCGATTCAGGAACAACAGGCTTTGCTCACCGCGTTCGAGCCGCTGCGCCAGGGCGTCTAGCAGCGGTTGGGACAGCCCTTCATAGAGCGCGCGTTGACGTTGGCGCTCGTGATTGAGATCGATCAGCCGCACGGTGGGCAGCGTTGCATCGGCCTGAGCGCGTTCGCGCAATACGAGCTTGCGGTACGCGCCCTGCTCGGCCCGATGCCACGTCTCCATCGACGGCGTGGCCGAGCCCAGCACAATCGGCACCTTCAACTGGTTGGCGCGCCATACGGCGAGATCGCGCGCGGAGTAACGCAACCCTTCCTGCTGTTTGTAGGACGTATCGTGCTCTTCGTCGACCACGATCAGCCTGAGATTAGGCATCGACGCCATGATCGCCATGCGCGTGCCCAGCACGATGCGCGCTTCACCACGATGCGCCGCGAGCCACTGCAGGCTGCGCTCCTGGTCGGCCAGGCCGCTGTGCAGCACGGCCAGCGGCAGGTGCGGAAAGCGTTCCGCGATACGCGCCTGCAACTGCGGCGTCAGGTTGATTTCGGGGACCAGCATCAGCACTTGCGCCGACGGGTCCGCCGCGAGGCGCTCGGCGATCGCGTGGAGATACACCTCGGTCTTGCCGCTGCCGGTCACGCCATACAGCAGGAACGCCGCGTACCCGGGCGCGGCGGCGATGGCCGCCACGGCCTGCCGCTGTTCGTCATGGAGCGGCGGCGCCACCGAGGGCGGGCGGCTCGTGTCGACGTCGAGCAACGGGCGATCCGCGTGCGCGCATTCGACCCAGCCAGCCGATTCCCACTCGGCCAGCCGCGCCGGGGCCGCGGTGCAGATCTCGCGCGCGTCCGACAGGCGTACCCAGTCCTGCGACGCCGCCAATGCGTCGGCCAACGCCCGCACGGTGCGCGCGCGGCTGGGCGCGGCCTCGAGCAAGGCTTCCGCACTGTCGGGACGCAAGCGGTATTGCGTGGTCTGCGCGCGCTGGCCCAGGCGGTCCCAGGTGTCAGCCTCGCGCAGCGACGGCGGAAGCGCGGGCAGCATCACTTCGCCAAGGCGGCGGTGGTAATAACGCGCGGCGAAGCGTGCCAGGGCGATCCAGTCAGCGTTCAGCGGCGGCAGCCAGCCCGCGCGCCGGGCCACGGGGCGAAGCCGGTCTTCCGGGACATCCGAAGTGGCTACACGCGCGACCACGACGCCCACCACGGCTCGTTTGCCGAAGGGCACCACGACGAGATCGCCCGGGACTTCGTCGCCCGTAGAGAGATAATCGAAACAATCGTCCGCCGGGGTGTCCAGCGCCACGCGGACGATGTGTCCGCCACCCGATGGCGTTTGCGGCTGTTCGTCGCGCCGTTCCGTATACGCCACACTTGCGGCCGGCTGATCGTGTGCCGAAAAGCTGTCCGGAGTCATGCCATCACTCCAGCTTGGTGCAGCGACGGAGCGCCATCGTTGTGCATGCGCAGCAAGGCACATCGGGGCGGCGAGGTCTGTGTGCGGCGCAACATCAACTTAAAGTAAAACTTCAAATGTGACCCTAAGTCGATGATCCATGGATGCTTTTCCACCTGATCGGTCCGGCCTGTGGATAACTTTGTTGAAAAGTCGCACCAACTTCCCGCCAAGGCGCACGAAATAAGGCTTTCATCGACCTTGCAACATCGCTTGAAGAAGATTCAAAGCCTTACAAATCAAGGATTTGCACAGATCCCCCAAGTGAGTTAAGGGGTAACCCGCTCGTGCAGTGCCGCAAACCTATCGGTGTGCATAAGTCAAGCCTTGACAGCAAACGCCCGGCACCTTTTTGGCGAAAAATCGAGAAATAGTTTACTTGACAGATCCCTGGGAGCGCCTCTCCCGGCACTATGGGCCAATCGGCCCGCTCGACGCTGCGCCGCAGGGAAAACAATCGTTTCAGACTGCGGCGGCAGTTGACGCCTGGCGCAGCTTGCGGCTATGGCGATGCACTTCGTCGACCAACACCGCAACATTTTCGGGCGGTGTGAATTGGGAGATGCCGTGTCCAAGGTTAAAAATATGACCGTCACTGCCCCCGCCTGCGGCGTAACTGTCGAGCACGTTGCGCACCTGTTCGCGGATGGCCGCTTCGGGCGCAAACAGCACGGTCGGATCGATATTGCCCTGGAGCGCCACGCGGCCGCCGGTACGGCGTCGCGCCTGCGTGAGGTTCACGGTCCAGTCCAGTCCGATCGCGTCGGGCTCGATCTCGGCAATCTGTTCCAGCCAGATGCCTCCGCCCTTTGTAAACACGATGACCGGAATCTGCTCGCCATCATGCGAGCGCTTGAGCCCTTGCAGCACCCGGCGCATGTAATGCAACGAAAACGCCTGGTACATGCCATCGGCCAGGGCGCCGCCCCATGTGTCGAACACCATGACGGCCTGCGCGCCGGCGTCGATCTGGGCGTTAAGGTATGCCGTGACGGCCTGGGCGTTGATATCGAGGATGCGGTGCATCAGGTCCGGCCGGCCATACATCATGGCCTTCACGGTGCGGAAATCGTCCGATCCGCCGCCTTCGACCATGTAGCAGGCAAGCGTCCAGGGGCTGCCCGAAAAGCCGATCAGCGGCACGCGCTGCTTGCCGCCTTGAACCAAAGCGCGACGGATTTCGCTGACCGCGTCGAACACGTACTGCAGCGACGACATGTCAGGCACCGCAAGCTTGGCCACGTCCGCCTCGGTGCGCAGCGGATGTGCGAAGCGCGGACCCTCGCCCTGCGCGAACGACAGGCCCAAGCCCATTGCGTCGGGCACGGTGAGGATATCGGAGAACAGGATGGCCGCATCGAGCGGGTATCGATCCAGCGGTTGCAGCGTGACCTCGGTGGCATAGGCCGGGTTCTTGGCCAGGCCCAGGAAACTGCCGGCGCGAGCGCGCGTGGCGTTGTATTCCGGCAGATAACGGCCTGCCTGGCGCATCAGCCACAGCGGCGTGTATTCGGTAGGTTGCCGGCGCAATGCGCGCAGGAAAGTATCGTTCTGCAATGCGGTCATGGTCATCCTCGTAAGACCGCCATTCTACGGGAACGACGCCTGCTTCCGGCTAGGCCGGCGTGATAAGCGTCATCCTTGCGGCAGCTTTCAAACGTCGTCGAAGCTGTCGACGAAGGCATGCGCTGCGCGGCGCATCCATTCGCGCGCGCGTGGCGCGTCAGGCTGCAGCCGCGCGAATCCATGCGTCATGCCGCTGGCTTCGATGGTGATGACCGGCGCATCGTGACGGACCAGGAAATCGGCGTAGGCCAGCCCGTCGTCGCGCAAGACATCGTTGGCCGCCACCATCACGACGCTGGCCGGCGGCCGCCACCGGGGCGGCGTGGCCATCAGATGCACGCGCGGATCCGCGTGCTCTGCGCCACGGGCAAGTGCCTCGGCGCCGATGTACTGGGTCCAGAACCACGACATTTCGTCCCGGGTCAGGCCTGGCCCATCGGCAAATGCGCGATAACTTTCCGTGGTGAGCACGGGCGCGGTTACCGGATAGATCAGCAGTTGCGCACGCACGACGTGCTGGCTGGCGGCATCGTTGATGGCTCGTGCCGCCGTCGCGGCCAGATGCGCGCCGGCGCTGTCGCCGGCAACTGCCAAAAAGTCCGTGGCAAAGCCAAGTCGCGCGCGGGCGTCGGCAAACCATTGCACGGCCGCCAATGCATCGTCGGACGGGGCAGGAAACGCATGTTCCGGCGCGAGGCGGTAGTCGACGCTGGCGACGGCACATCCGGTATCGGCGGCCAGCAGCGCGGCGACGGTGTGGTGGGTTCGCGGCGATCCGACCACCCATCCGCCACCGTGGAAATAGACGATCAGGCGCGGCGCGTCGATATTCGACGGGCGAAACAGTCGCGCGGACAACTGTCCGGCGCCGCCATCGATCAGCAGATCGCTGACTTCGATATTGTCAGGATCGGGCCACTGCGACTGTGCCGCTACATCCTCGAAACGTGCACGGCGCGCGGGGGCGTCAACCGCCGCGGGCGCGCCGGCGTAGCGCTCGGCCATGCGAAGGTAATAAGCTTGGAGTTGGGGGTCGATGGCCATGGCAGCGCGTCATGTGGAAAGAACGGCCGCCAGTGTAATGGCACCGGAGGCAGGTGTTGGTGCGAAAAAGCGCCACGGCAACCGTTTCGAATCGTAACGCTGAATGCGCTAGCGAACACAATTGCCGACGCCGGTTTTATCGCACCCCTCGAAAGAAGGGATTACCAAAGGGATCGCCAGAAAAAACGTAATGCATTCAGTACGCTAGCAACAAATTGTCTTAACATTGGCCGGCGTAGGGAAATGGGAAAGCGATAGTGAAATCGGTTTCATAATCGGATAAAAGTGTTCAAAACGCCGTCTTCTGACGCGCCGCACTTTCATCTACTTGCAAACCGATACATTTTGTTACTGCCATCGCCATAAGTTTCCCCCACAATGCATTGACACACCAGCCCTTGGTGTGGGGCATCCCCGCCGCTAAAGCATTGAATAATAAGGGGATGTGGAAGAAAGCCTGAGCAGTACCCCGATTTTTCCGGATCAGCGGAGTGCAATCCACTGATCCGGAATACCAGGAAGACCGATAGCGCGAGGCTTGAGACTCCGAGAACTGGAATCTCGCCGAGATTGCGGAAAGAAAGTTCCGTTGCGCTTGTAAGTGATTCCTGGACCGAACCCGTTCCTTCGAATTGACCCCTCGAAGGGATTTTCCCGTCCGCGCGGAGCCTCCCCGGCCCGCGCGCTTTTTTTTGTGGTCCAGGCTGGGAAATATAGCGCCCGTCCGAAAAAAAAGGCAGCCGACTGGCTGCCTTTTTTACTGCTGCGCTCAAAATACAACAGCGCAGCCCCTGCAGGGTCATGCTTACTTCTTACGACGCAGGCGGGCGATAGCAGCCAGTTGCGCGGCCGCTACTGCCAGTTCGCTCTGGGCGCGAGCCAGGTCCAGGTCGCCGCTCTGATTCTGCATCAGTTCCTCTGCGGCGCGCTTGGCTTCCTGAGCCTTGGCTTCGTCCAGGTCCGAACCGCGGATGGCGGTGTCGGCCAACACGGTGACGTGCTGAGGCTGGATTTCGAGAATGCCGCCGGCCACGAACACAAATTCTTCGCTGCCGTCTTCCTTCTCGATGCGCACTGCACCCGGCTGGATACGGGTGATCAGCGGCGTGTGGCCGGGCAGAATACCCAGCTCACCCGTCTCGCCCGGCAGCGCCACGAACTTCGCCTGACCGGAGAAGATCGAAGCTTCCGCGCTGACGACGTCTACAAGAATGGTTGCCATATAAGATCCTTTCTCCAGAAAGCGTTTGCTTCCCGATATCAGGAAGCACGTACTCCGCCTTCAGCGCTGGCGCGGCTGCCGCGGACGTTGAAGTCCGCGCGCCGCTGCCGTGGGCCAAGGCGGCGAACGCCGCTTACTGAAGCTTCTTGGCCTTCTCGAAGGCTTCGTCGATCGAACCCACCATGTAGAACGCCTGTTCCGGCAGGTGATCGCATTCGCCGTCCACCAGCATCTTGAAACCACGGATGGTTTCCTTCAGCGGCACGTACTTGCCTGGCGAACCCGTGAACACTTCGGCCACGTGGAACGGCTGCGACAGGAAACGCTGGATCTTACGAGCGCGCGACACGGCCAGCTTGTCTTCCGGCGACAGTTCGTCCATGCCCAGAATCGCGATGATGTCGCGCAGTTCCTTGTAGCGCTGCAGGGTCTGCTGGACGCGGCGGGCCACTTCGTAGTGTTCCGTGCCAACGACTTGCGGATCCAGCTGGCGCGAGGTCGAGTCGAGCGGATCGACGGCGGGGTAGATACCCAGCGCGGCGATGTCACGCGACAGCACGACGGTCGAGTCCAAGTGCAGGAAGGTGGTGGCCGGCGACGGGTCGGTCAAGTCATCGGCAGGCACGTACACGGCCTGGATCGACGTGATCGAGCCGGTCTTGGTCGACGTGATGCGCTCCTGCAGCTTGCCCATTTCTTCAGCCAGCGTCGGCTGATAGCCCACGGCCGAAGGCATACGGCCCAGCAGTGCCGACACTTCGGTACCGGCCAGCGTGTAGCGGTAGATGTTGTCGACGAAGAACAGGATGTCGCGGCCTTCGTCACGGAAACGCTCGGCCATGGTCAGGCCGGTCAGCGCCACGCGCAGACGGTTGCCCGGCGGCTCGTTCATCTGGCCGAACACCATGGCCACCTTGTCGAGCACGTTCGAGTCCTTCATTTCGTGGTAGAAGTCGTTGCCCTCACGGGTACGCTCGCCCACGCCTGCAAACACCGACAAACCGCTGTGCTGCTTGGCGATGTTGTTGATGAGTTCCATCATGTTCACGGTCTTGCCGACGCCGGCGCCACCGAACAGACCCACCTTGCCGCCCTTGGCGAACGGGCAGACCAGGTCGATCACCTTGATGCCCGTTTCCAGCAGGTCAACCGACGGCGACAGTTCGTCGAACTTCGGGGCCTTCTGGTGAATCGCGCGCTTTTCGTCCGCGGCGATCGGACCGGCTTCGTCGATCGGGCGACCCAGCACGTCCATGATGCGGCCCAGCGTGCCGTGGCCAACCGGCACCGAGATGGGGGCGCCGGTGCTCTTCACTGCCATACCGCGGCGCAGGCCATCCGACGAACCCAGCGCAATGGTACGCACCACGCCGTCGCCGAGCTGTTGCTGCACTTCGAAGGTCAGACCCTTCTCGGCAAACGACTTGTCGTTGCCCTCTTCGAGCACGAGCGCGTCGTACACCTTCGGCATTGCGTCGCGCGGGAACTCGATGTCCACCACGGCGCCAATGCACTGCACAATATTTCCGATACTCATTTCGTATCTCCGATAGCTTGAATTCTTGACGCCTTAGACCGCAGCTGCGCCGCTGACGATTTCCGACAGTTCCTTCGTGATCGCTGCCTGGCGGGTCTTGTTGTAGACCAGCTGCAGTTCGCCAATCACGTTCTTGGCGTTGTCGGAAGCCGCCTTCATGGCCACCATGCGCGCGGATTGTTCCGACGCCATGTTTTCGGCCACGGCCTGGTACACCAGCGCTTCGACGTAGCGGACCAGCAGCTCTTCCACAACCGTCTGGGCGTCGGGCTCGTAGATGTAATCCCACGAGTAGGCGCGCTTTTCATCTTCGGTCTGGGTCAGCTTGTCGGCCGCCAGCGGCAGCAGTTGCTCGACCATCGGCTCCTGCTTCATCGTGTTGATGAACTTGGTATATGCCAAGTACACCGCGTCGATTTCGCCGTTGGTAAAGGCGTCCAGCTGGACCTTGATCGCGCCGATCAGCTTTTCCAGATGCGGGGTATCACCGAGGTGCACCACGTTCGAGACCACCTTGGCGCCGATGCGGCCCAGGAACTGCATGCCCTTGGTGCCGATGGCGGTGGCTTGCACTTCCACGCCGCGGCCCTGCAGGGTCTTCAGTTCGTTGGTCACCGCACGCAGCACGTTCGTGTTCAGGCCGCCGCACAGACCCTTGTCGGTCGTCACCACGATCATGCCGGCGCGCTTGATGTCGCGGCCCACCATGAACGGATGCTTGAACTCGGGGTTGGCAGTGGCCAGATGCGCTGCGATATTGCGCACTTTTTCGGCGTACGGGCGGGCGTTGCGCATCCGTTCCTGCGCCTTGCGCATCTTGGATGCGGCGACCATCTCCATCGCCTTGGTGATCTTGCGCGTGTTCTGCACGCTCTTGATCTTGGTTCGAATCTCTTTCGTTCCGGCCATATCTTTCCTCTCCATTCGTGCCGCGCCGCCCACCTTGCGGCGATGACGGCGCGGTCCGTGGAATCACGCGGTTAGAACGCGGCGGACTTCCTGAAATCCTCGATCGCTGCACGCAGGGCGGCTTCGTCGTCCTTCGACAGATCCTTGGTCTCTTCGATGCGGTTGACGAGGTCGGCGAACTTGGTCTTCAGGTGGTCGTGCAGGCCCTTTTCGAACGGCAGGATGTCCTTCACGTCGACGTTGTCGAGGAAGCCATTGTTCGCGGCATACAGCGACGCGGCCAGTTGCCACACCTGCAGCGGCTGGTACTGCGGCTGCTTGAGCAGTTCCGTCACGCGGCGGCCGCGTTCCAGCTGCTTGCGGGTGGCATCGTCCAGGTCCGAAGCGAACTGCGCGAACGCAGCCAGTTCACGGTACTGGGCCAGATCGGTACGGATACCGCCCGACAGCTTCTTGATGACCTTGGTCTGGGCGGCACCGCCCACGCGCGACACCGAGATACCCGCGTTGATGGCGGGACGGATGCCGGCGTTGAACAGATCGGTTTCCAGGAAGATCTGGCCGTCGGTAATCGAGATCACGTTGGTCGGCACGAACGCGGACACGTCGCCGGCCTGCGTTTCGATCACCGGCAGCGCGGTCAGCGAACCGGTCTTGCCGGTCACGGCGCCGTTGGTGAACTTGGCCACGTAGTCTTCGTTCACACGAGCGGCGCGCTCCAGCAGACGCGAGTGCAGATAGAACACGTCGCCCGGGTAGGCTTCGCGGCCCGGCGGGCGGCGCAGCAGCAGCGAGACCTGGCGATATGCCCAGGCCTGCTTGGTCAGATCGTCATAAACGATCAGCGCGTCTTCGCCGCGGTCGCGGAAGTATTCGCCCATCGTGCAGCCGGCGTAGGCGGCCAGGTACTGCATGGCTGCCGAGTCCGAAGCCGTTGCGGCCACGACGATCGTGTATTCCATGGCGCCGTGCTCTTCGAGCTTGCGCACCACGTTGGAGATCGTCGAAGCCTTCTGGCCGATCGCCACGTACACGCAGAAGACGCCCTTGCCCTTCTGGTTGATGATCGCGTCGACGGCCACGGCGGTCTTGCCGGTCTGGCGGTCGCCGATGATCAGCTCGCGCTGGCCACGGCCGATCGGCACCATCGCGTCGATCGACTTCAGGCCGGTCTGCACCGGCTGGCTCACCGACTGACGTGCGATCACGCCCGGCGCGACCTTCTCGATCACGTCCGTTTCCTTGGCGTTGATCGGGCCCTTGCCGTCGATCGGCTGGCCCAGCGTGTTCACCACGCGGCCCAGCAGTTCCTTGCCAACCGGCACTTCCAGAATGCGGCCGGTGCACTTGACCGTATCGCCTTCCGAAATGTGTTCGTATTCACCCAGCACCACCGCACCCACCGAGTCACGCTCGAGGTTCAGGGCCAGGCCAAACGTGTTGCCGGGGAATTCCAGCATCTCGCCCTGCATCACGCCGGACAGGCCGTGCACGCGGCAGATACCATCGGTCACGGAAATCACCGTGCCGGTGTTGCGCACTTCAGCG